>BNJU01000146.1_pt1 | contig 234244 bp, 247 predicted proteins | sample 8539281 | NCBI WGS metagenome assembly BNJU01 (sample SAMD00202456, study PRJDB9452) | human saliva metagenome | isolation source: human saliva | place: Japan
TGCTCGAATTTTCTAACATTTAAACAAGCTTTTTTTCTTGAAGGTGATTTCTCAAACTAACATCCACTTGGTTAGCCAAAGTGGATGTTAGTCTAAAACAGATTTTTCATCGCTCTGAATATAAAAATGGAGAGGACAACGATTGTCCACTCCAGATGTTAGCTTTTATTCAACCCACTACTGTTAACAAAGAGCCAAATAAGACAACAACCTCTACAAAGCTACTGCCTTGTATCATTTTTATTAAGTGCTTGATAGACTTGGCAAATGTAGAAAAAGCCCAACTTATTCAATCTTTAAAGTGGAATAGTGTTTCAAAACTTCCACAACCACTCTTTTCCCCATCTATTAGTAAATACACTTCTCAAAGAATAAAAAAAAGTAATTAGTACTATTTGTTAAAATTCGTATTGACTTAATGCTGTATGCAGATAGTTCCCTTTTCGAATTTTTTGACCTACACTTCTCACATTTTTTAGTAACTTTTGATAGTCATTCTGGGTTAATTGTTCAATGACTTGGGCTAGATCATGTAACGATTCAACTGCAATCCCACACTGGTTCTCTAGTACAAAACTAGATAAAAGCAGATTGTTTCCATACCACCAATGGAAACCCAGCAGCTAGATAAAGCGATGCCTTATGAGAATTATTATATCGCAGATACTCCCCAAAAACACCACTACAAGTTTCGGAACTATCACCATCCCAGACAAGTCCAAATCCTCCTGAAAGTACTGCAGGAAGTTCATCAGGGAGAAAGGAACCGAAATACTCTTGGTTTGCTAACTTTCTAGTTTCATCAAAGCCAACACCATAAAGGTTATAGGCAGGGCTAGACGGCAAATCATACAAATAACCCGCTTTTTCTTGTGCTAGATTACCTGCCACAATAATCGGTTGATCCTTCGAAAGTTCTTCTTTTTCCTGAAAATCGGGGATCAGATAATCAAAAATACCTAGACTGACAATTTTTTGTTCTGAAATACCCCTATTGACCAGGACTGACTTCATAATCGGATTATGCGCAATAAGGCCATCAGCAACTTTTAAAAGACTTGATTCTTGAAGCTGTACACGAATTTTATGTTTTAAAGGTACTGTATTCAGATTGACATAACGCAAGACTTCTAAATCATGAATAATAAAATAGACTTTGACCCCTCTAGCTTGCAATTTTTTTACTAAACAGGTGGTAAAGAAGCTATGATGGAGCATAGGAAATTGAATTAACAGTTGATCTCCTGATTTCAACCGCGAAAAGGCTTGTGCTAAGGCTTTTTGATTTGTGTTGTTGAGCTTTAATCGTACTCATTTTGTACCAGTCTTCAACCGTCAATAACAAAGGACTAAAAACCCTCTTGTTTTTACAATTTCCTCGACATCATTTCGCGCCTTATTACCAGCGTTTTTTTGATATTTTTTTATCCTTTAAAAATTCTTCTTTTAAATAATATTTCATCTCTTTGTTCTCATAGTTCGAAAGCCGACTTTTTCAGGATAACGTTCATCTAAGAACTGTTTTAAAAACGAAGCAAATTTTTCTTCTTTGAAGTCAACATTGTCATTTACACAAAGAAGCTTTTTATGCTTATCCTTAAAAATACGGTCCAGCTGATCAAGTCGATTCAGGTCAATCGACTTCCCTATATTGTGTGCAATTGGGTAAAATTGATTGCTTTCAATCTGCCAGTTTTGACATATATACTGATTCACATCAACTTTATAGTCTCGAATTTGACTTTTTGACGTCCTATCAAGGGTTTCAAATTCGATTTCCCAGAGGTGCGCTAAAGTACTCTTCTTCATAGGAACCGGCAAGTGAGGATTGACATATCCTGTCGGTCCCCAAGGTAGCAATATTAAATTCTTAAACAAGCGTAAACCATAGCGGTAATTAAAGAATTTCCAGGGCGATGCTTTCATAGCAGCCTTATTAGGGAAATGGCGATAAATTAACTCGATATTATTGAGGTATGTTTTTGTTATCGGAGCCCACGGAACTATTGCATCATAAACAGCAAATAGTTTAGGCAAACCATTTTTATAGAAATCCGAAGGTTCGCAATCCTTTATCATGTACATATCGTCATTAAAATAGAGATAATTCTCAGATAATTCTTCTATACGATGAAGATTTAATTCAATTGCTGAAGCATTAAAACTTGGAAGATATTCATGTGGCATAAATTCTTTATGCTTAATCCACCTCAATTTGGGATGATCCAAGTTCAGCCATTCAGGTTTCTGTCCATTTGTGATTAAATACTTTATTGACCCAAGGAGCATGTTTTTCAATCATACGGAACCAATTGTTAAAAGTTCCATAATCACGATATCGCATATCTCCATCAATATATGGGTCAATATAGTCCATCCCCCCCGTTAGTGTCTGTTTCTCACGGATAAACTCAGGATCACTCCCATCAACCCATAGCACAACAATATCAATTTGTTCTTGTGTCATTTAGACAATTCTTTCTCTACAACCTCAAGTACACGTTCAATAACAACATGCATATCATAGTATTTATAGTCTGCTAGACGTCCACAAAAGATGACCTTGTTATTTTTGGCTGCTTCTTCTTGGTATTTAGCAAAAATAGCATTGTTCTTTTCATCGTTGATCGGGTAATATGGTTCATCTCCACGTTCCCAATCAGCTGGGTATTCACGGGTGATAACTGTCTTCGGTTGTGTACCATACTCAAAGTGCTTATGCTCAATGATACGAGTGTAAGGAATCTCACGTTCTGTGTAATTAACCACGGCATTCCCTTGATAGTTTTCTTCATCCAAAACTTCATGCTCGAATCGAAGGCTACGATATTCCAACTCACCATGTTTGTAGTCAAAGTACTGGTCAATCATCCCTGTGAAGACAACTTTTTCAGCCGATGCTTCTAACTCTTCACGATTAGCAAAGAAATCAACGCCAAGCTCTACTTCCACATTACCCAGCATGTTTCAATGATGACGTTGTAGCCACCGATTGGAATCCCTTGGTAACGGTCGTTAAAGTAGTTATTATCAAAGGTCAAACGGACTGGAAGTCGTTTGATGATAAATGGAGGAAGGTCTGTGGCAGATCGTCCCCATTGTTTTTCTGTATAGCCCTTAATCAGCTTTTCGTAGATATCTGGACCAATCAACTTGATAGCTTGTTCTTCCAGGTTTTTAGGCTCAACATCCTTCATATCTGCTGTCTGCTCAGCGATCTTATCCTTGACTTCTTGCGGGGTCTTAGTTCCCCACATAGCGTAGAAAGTGTTCATATTGAAAGGGAGATTGTAAAGACTGCCCTTGTAGTTAGCTACTGGTGAGTTGATATAGTTGTTAAACTCAGCGAATTGGTTGACATAGTCCCACACTTTTTTGTTGGACGTATGGAAAATGTGGGCACCGTACTTGTGAACGTTGATACCTTCAACATTTTCACAGTAGATATTTCCACCGATGTGATTACGCTTGTCAATCACTTTTACTTTTTTGCCACGTTTTGTGGCTTCGTGTGCAAAGATTGCCCCTGACAAACCTGCACCTACAATTAAATAGTCATACATATTAAAACTCCGTTAATGAACTCTATAATTTCTTATTAATGCCGACTCAGGATCAGCAAAAGTTAGTTGTTTTTTAGAAAAGTATCATATCATGTATTAGATCCACCTAAAATCTAGTACTAGAGCTAGGTCTCATTCAATGCAACAATATCATTTGACTCTTTTTTTACTAAAAGTATTTGTTGTAAATAGTAAAAAAACATGAATATATTATATGTAGGAACAAACCAGAAGGCTTCAATCATACAGTTAAAAAGCAATCAATGATAAAATCGCAACTAATAAATATTGACCATCCTTGTACTGTTTTCCTTGAGGCAACAACATAAATTATTATCAATAGAACTACAGGCACTATTCCATATGTAAACAACATCTGCACATAAGAAGAATCTACATAGTTATACCCTATTACAGATTCTGTTTTTTTCCACCTGATCCGATAAATTGAACGTTTCTTGTCCCAAATAAATGTAATTCATAAGAATTGAATGCATTTTTTTCCCCAAAGAAAGTCTACCAGTAATAAGTTTATTTATCGAAACAAAAAAACTGAGAAGACCATGAAAAGTAGTATGTCAAATATAAAATTAGTCCTGAAAAATATAATTGATGAAAAGGGTAAAATAGAATACAATCTATATTTTTTTCTCTTTAGTAAAGTAAAAAAATATACAAATATTATCGTTGCTAAGAGAATAGACAAAAGCATTTAAACGTGCATCACAGTATTTTTATAATAAAAAGCTGATAGCAAGACACCAAACAGAGATCTGGTCCAAATAAATTTATCTTTTAAAAGATAAGAAATTGCTAAAAATAGATAGAAACAATGTGATGCAAAGTCCGTTGGATAAATAAACCCAAACGAATTTCGAATAACACCTGCACGATTATATTGCAAGTTAGGGACAATACCAACGAGTGATAAAATAAAAACTGCTACTACAAGGATACCAACCACAACTACATAGTTCTTCAACACCACTTTAATATCTACATTAACCAAGAAGACAAGTAGCATTGAATAGACAAGAAAATTAAGCCTATTCGTTTGAAAATACACTAACACCCCCGAAATTAATAAAAAAATCGAAAGTAAAAGATATTTGTATGAGATACGCATCTTATACAAAAAAACGAAGCCCTAAAAAGCAATACAACTAAAAAAATAGAAAAATTTACTTTGACTTGAAAAAGTCCTATCTAGCATAGTAGTAGATATAGTATTAAAAAAACACCACAATAGATACAACAATGCTGACTAGTAGGTTTTCAAATTTAATTTTTTTATCATTTTTTTGAAAAAAAGAATAATATAGGGTGAACTAGATAGAAAAAAATTTTCGAATTGAATGAAAATAATATTATTTCTTTAAACTTCTAGTTCACTTATACTCTTCCATCCTCCCTTTCCTAACTATTTAATCAATCAAAGCAATTTAATCCACAAAAGAGTTCTATTTTTTTGCAACAAGGCTATAAGTCACCAAAATTTCGTATTTATTCTATAAAATTTTACTCATTAGATAACTGCTTTTTTTCAACTCTTTTGGACTAATAACCTTTAAGAATAGTATTTGAGAAACGTAAAGTACTGCTCCTATTGTAGCAAATACCATAACATTTACAGCAGGTGTAATATTTACTGTAGTTTTGACCACGAGTAATACACCGTACATGAGAGCCGATGCTCCTATAATTTTAAATGTCGAAGCAAGAAGAGGCACTTCCTTTAAATAGTTTCTTGTAAAATACAGTTGAATAGCCCATACTAAGGCTTCTGTTAATACAGAAACAATTGCTGCTCCGATGTAACCTAATTTAGGTAGTAATAATAAATTCAGACCGACACTCACAATAGCTGGAATAGTTGTCGAAATCATAAATTCTTTATTTTTATTATGTGGAATCAAGATTTGAATACCCATAATATTTGTCCAGCCAATAAAGAACATTCTAAAAATCATAATTGCTATCGCATACTTAGCATCTTGGAAATCCTGTCCTAAGAAAAATTGCACGAAATCGTCATTAACAATTAACATCCCTGCAATGATAGGAAAAATGACTAAATTATATATCAAGAAGGACGTCTCGTGCATTTTGTTTACTGCCTTGTGATCTCCAGTTGATAGAAGATTGGCAACACGAGGAAGCATCACGCTTCCTAGTGAAGTCACTAGTGTAAGCAAAATATTGACTAATTTTAAGGCTTGGTCATAAATTCCGACGTCTTTAGTTGAGGATAATGCTCCTAGCATAGTACGATCCAAAGTAACATATAGCGAAATAGCAATCTGCGGTAGAAATAGCAAAATCACAGGCTTTAGATGGTGCTTTGCATATAATAAATCAAAATGAGGTTTACCAATAAATTCCCTTGCTGGCAACCACATACTCAACTGCCCCAGCAGCTCAAATATAGTCAACAAAAAAACATATAAATATAAATCATTTGCTGATTTAACAAACAAGAAAATCGAAATAACACCTACAAGTTTGACAGTAATATTTCTAACTGTTATCTTACGAAAATCCTCTAACCCTTGAAATAGCCAAGAAATATCCATCCCCTTAGATACCAAACCCAATCCCAATATATAAGCAACAGGATTCTGCATAAATTGAAAGGAGAGACACATGATAATATATAAGGTGATCGAAAGGATAGTGGCACTAAGTTGCAAAGTGTATATGCCCCAAAAAAATTCTTCCAGATATCCTTCCTATGACCTGAAATTTCTTTTGTTCCATAGTTAGCAACACCTAAAGTAGCTAAAAGAATAAAGTAGGTAACAATGGAATTGAAATAACCATAAGTTCCTAAATCAGTTGAACTAAATACCCTGGTTACATAAGGTGTCGTTATAATAGGAAGAATTATCACTAGAAGTTGATAGGAAAGATTATACGCATAGTTTTTTAAGACTTTCATAAGTTTCTAACCAATCTTTCCTCTAATTTTTTTATATAATCTTGGTGATAGTAACAATAACAAATATTTCACTTTATTTTTTTCCCTGTTATATTTGGATTAGGAATAATATCGTTGAAGTATCTAGTGTATTCTTTTCTGATTTTATTGACATCCGAATACATTTCTGAACTAAGCATAGCATGTACAACATGTAGACCATTAAAGACATAGCGGACATTTAAAGCCCTTCTCATTTCCTTATCATTAGGATAGTCTCGTTCGATATAGCTTCTATTCCATTCCATGGCTTTGTAAAAATTCAAGAGACGTTCACTGTACTTCGAATTAACAGTACTTCCCATACGTCGATAGTATTTATAAACGCTTCTATACCCAACCGCAATTTCAGGACAGTCGTGAATATGCTCATAAGCCATCGCCAAATCTTCGTATATCATTCCTTCTGGATAAGGATACTGAAGTAAAATCTCTTTCTTGTAGAGTTTACCACCTGGATGTGTACCGACACTATTTCCGTAAAACATACGAACAAGGCCTGTATAACAATCTAATTTCTCGCTGTTTTCAAGAGAGATGTCCTCAGTATTCAATTCTGTTTGATATGTTCGCACTTCAACAATTGATGTTACGACTAAATCAACTGCGTATTTATCTCTTAAAGCAACTAAATATTCTACAGCTTTCAAATTATAATAATCATCAGAATCTAAAAACATAATCCAATTCGAAGTTGTTGCTTGGACTCCAATATTTCTGGCACGAGATTGTCCCCCATTTTCAATATGAAGAACTCTAATACGCTCATCTTCCTCAGCATATTGGTCACAAATTTCTCCCGAACGATCTGTAGAACCATCGTCTACCAGTATAATTTCTATATTTTTATAGGTCTGTTGTCTTAAACTGTCTACGCAATAACTTAAGCAATTTTCGACATTGTATACTGGTACAACAATAGAAACCTTATCCATTATGCCTATCCTTCCAAAATGATATCGACGATTCTTGCACAAGCTTTTCCATCTCCATAAGGGTTGCTAGCCTTACTCATCTTGTTATATTCTATTTGGTTTTCTAAAAGAAGCTTAAAATTAGAGTAAATATTTTTCTTCTTCCGTACCCACTAATTTTAATGTTCCAGCCGCAATCCCCTCTGGACGCTCTGTTGTATCACGCATGACTAAAACAGGCTTCCCTAACGATGGAGCTTCTTCTTGAACTCCACCAGAATCTGTTAAAATCATGTAGCTTTGATTCATAAAATTATGGAAATCAATGACCTCTAAAGGTTCAATAATTTTCATGCGTTCATTATCACCAAATACTTTACTGGCCAACTCACGAACCTTAGGGTTTTTATGAATTGGGTAAACAACCTTAACATCCTCAAATTCATTTAAAATGCGACTAACAGCATTAAACATATTTTCCATTGGTTGCCCAAGGTTTTCACGTCTATGAGCTGTCAACATGATCAACTTACTGCCCTCAGCCCACTCTAAAATCGGGTGGTCGTAATTATCCTGAACAGTTGTCTTCAATGCGTCAATTACCGTATTACCCGTTACAAAAATATTTTTTCTTCCCTCTTTTAGAAGATTTTCTTTTGCAACTTCTGTCGGAGCAAAATTATAATCTGCAATAATAGAAGTAGTCTGACGGTTAAACTCCTCGGGATAAGGACTTTGAAGGTTGTAGGTTCTTAAACCTGCTTCCACGTGCCCAACTTTTATTCCCATGTAAAACGCTGCCAAAGCCGTTGCGAAAGTTGTCGTCGTGTCTCCGTGAACAAGCACAATATCTGGTTTTTCTTGTTCAAACACCGCTTGAATTTTGTCTAAAATACTGGTCGTAATTGAAAATAGGGTTTGATTTGCCTTCATAATTCCCAAATCATAATCAGGAACGACCTTAAAGACATCTAAAACCTGCTCTAGCATTTCCTTATGTTGACCTGTCACACAGACAACAGTCTTGATGGAGTCATTATTCTTCAACTCATTTACTAGAGGACACATTTTAATTGCTTCTGGACGCGTCCCAAAAACTAACATCACTTTTTTCATTTTTGCTCTCCCTTTAGTTCTCTATACAATTCCCTATAGTTCTTCAAAAACATAGGGTAACTAAATTTGTTTTCATAGTCTTTCTTAGCTTGACTAGCAAGTTCCTGTCTTAATGTTGCATCTGTAGCTAATTTATCAATAGCAACTGATAGGGCAACAGGGTCTTTTGCTGGAACTAGAATACCATTTTCATTTGTAACAACTTCGTTTAATCCCGGTATATCCGTCGCAACTAAGGTTTTGCTATTCATAAATGCCTCAATAGCAACTAAGCCAAATCCTTCAAATACTGAAGGTAAGATACAAAAATCAAAACTATTGATACATTCAACAATATCCTTCCGATAACCTAAAAATGTTACCGAATCTTGAAGATGTAGCTCTTCAACCTTATTCTCAAGTTCATTTCTAAGCTCACCATCACCAACGATAAACAACCGAATATCCTTCGTTGTAAGTAAAGACATAGCTTCAATAAGATAAGTCAAACCTTTTTGTTCAGATAATCTAGCTATACAGCCAAGCTTAGTCCCATCATAACCGACAATATCATCGACTTGATTATCTGTTTCCTTTAAGATAACTCCATTGTAGATAACCTTACTATCAGTAATTCCTACGTCTTCTTTCAGATTAGTATTCACAGCTTCTCCTACAGCAACACTTTTGGCGTTCTTTAAGGCAAATCTATATAAGGGCAATTTATCTTTAAAGACATTGTGAGCTGTATAAACATGTGTCAATTTTGGACAAACAAATTTTAATAATCGAATATAAAAAGCAGCCATTCGATGATGAGTATGAACTATAGTAATCTCATTGTTTTTTTGATAATCAGGCGAATAGAATATAGAAGCTTTTAATACTGTCAGTGGATTTTTACTATCAATATCTAAAATTTTTATGATGTTGAATCCCTTGAGCAGCCAGTTCGCTCTCCCAAAGTCCACCAGTAGATACCACATGGACACTATCAAACTCATCTTTCAAATCTGAGCTCAATTGGTAGACAATTCTCTGCACCACCAATATCCATGGTACGTGAGATATGTAAAATATTATTTTTTTGATTTTCGTTTTTCATCTAATACTCGCTTAATAAACGTGACATTTCCTACGAAATAACGTTTAAAGAGACGTTTAGGTTCATTTGCCACTCGGAACAGCCACTCAAGATGTGCATTTTGCATCCATAGAGGAGCTCGTTTAATATGGCCAGATAAAACGTCAAAACTACCTCCAACTCCCATAAAGACAGAATTAACACCTTGATCCATAAATTTTTGAATGATGTATTCTTTCTTAGGAGAGGTGATCCCAACAAAAACAAAATCAGGATTTTTCTCACGAATGTCTTCTTGAATACTGTACTCATCTTGCTCAGAAAAATAACCGTTTCGATGTCCGACAACTCGTAAATTCGGGTAATCCTTCTTAAAGATTTCTAGCATATCTATTAAAACGTCTTCCTTGGCACCAAAAAAGTAAACCGAATAAGATTTTTCATTAGCTAGTTGGAGCAATCTTTGCATCAAATCAATCCCAGCGACTCGTTCTGGAACTTGATAACCCAAGAAACGAGAAGCAAGAACAACCGAGGCTCCATCTGCGTTAATGATTTCAGAATCATTAACTATCTTTTTAATTGATTCATCTGTTTGACATTGATTTATTTTGTCTGCATTCACTCCCATTAAGTGGAGTGGACGTTGTTCAATAACAAATTTTTCAACGGTTTGGACAGTTTCGTCCATTGTTAAGGGGTCAACTCTGACCCCCATTAATTCAAAACTATTCAATTTAATCTCCCCACGTAGACTCAAAATGACCTTTACGCTCAGCTTCTTTTGGAAGTTGCATGTAATCACCATATATCTTTGTCAAATATTCATCAGGATTCTCATGACAACTAATTTGTAAGTTTTCAAACTCTAGTAATTGCGGTTCCCCAAACACTTCTTTTCTTGCGAGTTCTCGTTCGCGGTAGGAACCCAAGACATTTCCGACAAGGCTACTAGTCTCGTAATCATATTGTTTAATGATACTTTGTAATTTTTTGTTAATTTTTGAAGTGTTTAAGAGTTTATTTAATTTTAAGGCTCTTGAAACTTTCACAATCGCATTTTCAAACGAACCTCTATCTCTCTCGTGCAAACGATCGATAACAGAAATTTTAGACAAGGCACGATAGAACTTTATTTTATTCGTATGCAACCAGTAATGGATTCCGTCTTCTGGGTAACCATCTAAGGGAAAGATATCAATAAAAGGACTACACCATTCATTGCCAAATTGAATTTGAATTGAAGTATCCATAATCGAAGTATTACCTAGATTATCATCGTGAAGTCTTAAAATAACACTTTCAGGAAGATCCTGCTCACAGATTGACAAGAATTTTTCGTAATCTTTTCTAGGCATTCCTAAATCCATATCATCATCCCATGGGATAAATCCTTTATGACGAATGGCACCGAGTAATGTCCCACCCAAAGCGTAATAACGTAAATTATGTCTTTTACAAAGATCAATATAACTTTCTAAAAGAGTTAACTCTCCTAATTGAATTTCTCTCACTTTATTCATAGAATCATTTCGCTCCATCTCTCATCAACACAACTTTACAGTTTTTAACAATATTTCAAAATCTTTCCAAATGGTCCAATCGTCGATATAAGCCACATCCAATTTAACGACTTCATCGAAGTTTGTAATTTCACTTCGACCACTAATTTGCCACAAACCTGTAATACCAGGTTTGAAGCTTAGACGACGTTTTTGTTCAGGTGTGTATTTTTCGTACTCATCTACAGTTGGTGGACGTGTGCCGACCAGACTCATGTCTCCAATTAAAACATTCCAAAATTGTGGCAATTCATCTAAACTAGTTTTTCGGATAAACTGTCCAATCTTAGTCACTCGAGGATCGTTATCGATCTTAAACATACCACCTTGCATCGTATTTTGATCCATCAACTGTTCCTTGATCGCTTCAGCATCGATTCTCATCGAACGGAATTTATAAAAGGTAAAGTAACGGCCATTTTTTCCGACACGAGTTTGTGAAAAGATTGCAGGCCCACCATCTTTCCGAATCATGGGAACTAGAAATAGACTCGCAATTCCACAAAGAATCAGTCCAACAATAGCACCACAAATGTCGAGGATACGTTTGGCAATGACATGACTCTGCTTGTAAAAATTTGTAGAAAATGTTACTACATTCAAACCCGCCATCTCATGAATTTGTTTATCACGACCTAAGTTTTTATCAAAAGCATTGAGATTGACTGTTACAGCGATTCCCATCGTTTCAAACTGAGAAATAAGAGCTCCGATGTCATAGTCCTCACTTGGAAGATTGACAAAAACTTCATCCACTACTTCATGCGTCGTATAGGTGAGTAGTTGCTCTCTTGGTACAACAAGTACCTTGTCATGGGTAAATTCTGGCTTATCTAAGACACATACAGCAACTAGTTCCCCTTGAACATCGTTAGCAGTTAACAATCTATCCAATACCTTTTCAGTACGTGATGTTGCTGTGATCAACAAAATCTTGCGGCTACCCTTCAAATTGTGGTTAAAGGGTTTCCAATAACGCTTCACAAAGAAACTGAGTAGATAATTCAAAACACTATACAAGGAAAGCAGATAGAGCATTCCTCGTCTAGAAATTACAAATTTTTCTTTTAGAAAGAAACTTGAAAAACTAATCAACAAGGCATAAAAGAGGATGTATTTGACCGTTTCAACTAGTTCAATATACTGACCTCGTTTGAAAAAATCCTTACCGTAGCCACTGATATAGAAGGCTGCAAAGTGAAGGAAAAAAAGGACAAATACTGTATCTAAAACAATATCAGTTTCTGAAATTGCAATCAGTATATAACCTAATAAACTAACAAGTATACTCTGTAAGAATGCCAGAGTTACATTGTAGAAACCCCTTCCTTCCATACTGGTCTCCCTAACTTCATTTTATTTTTTTCCATAGGATCCGTAAGACCCATAAGAACCATATCTTTCACGTTGAATGTCAAATTTATTCAAAACGACTCCTAAAAATGGTTTCCCTGTGTGCTCTAACTGACTTTTAGCTTTTTGCACTTCTCTTCGTTTTGCAACACCAGCTTCAGTAACTAAAATGGATGCATCACATTTTTGTACTATAATGGCTGCATCAATTACGACTCCTATCGGCGCTGTATCGACGATAATATAGTCAAAATACTTGTGCAAGGTTTCAATCATACTTCCAAACTTATCACTCTGAAGAAGAGCTGTTGGATTTGGAGAAATTGCTCCAGATTGGATCATAAACAAATTCTCAACATTCGTGTCACAAAGGCCGTTCGACAAGTCTTGGGTGCCAGCCAGATAATCTGTCAAACCAGTAATTTTTTCTCTTGACTTGAATACTCCAGACATGACTGAATTTCGGATATCAGCGTCGATCAAAAGCGTCTTGTAGCCTGCACGCGCAAAAGCCCAAGCAACATTAGTAGCTGTTGTAGACTTTCCTTCACTAGGGTCAACCGATGTAACGGCAATAACCTTTAAGTTATTACCACTCAGTTGTATATTTGTACGTAAAGCATTGTAGTACTCTTCTGCTTTTTTTACAGAGTTCAGTTTTTGTTGTGATAATTCTAACTTTGCCATAAGTTCTCCCTTACTTTAATTTATCCATATCTGGAATGACTCCAAGGAGTGAAATTTTCATAACATCTTCGATATCTTCTGGACGTTTCACACGATCATCTAATAGTTCAACCAATAGAACCACGACAATCACCAGACCTGCACCAGCACCGATTCCCATTAAGGTATTGCGTCGGATATTTGGTGATGATGGTCCAGTAGCTGGACGGGCTTCTTCAAGAGTCGTTACATCCGAAACTCGAGTAACTGCGATGATTTTCTGTGCTGCAACTTCTCGCAGTGCATTTGCAATACGACTTGCTTCATCTGGTCTATGGTCGCTAACCGAAATAGATACGATACGTGTATCTGCAGGAACTGTTACCTGAACCTTTTTCGCTAATGTTTTTGCATTGATAGTCAAGCCAAGATCAGAAACCACCTTTTCAAGAACATCTTGAGAAAGAATGATCTCACGGTAGTCCTTAACCAAGTATGTTCCTGCTTGTAGATCCTGGTTTGTCAATCCTGGTTTATCACTTTGGTTTCGGTTTACCACATAGATTCGCGTTGTACTTCTATACTCAGGTTTGACTACAAAACTACTATATGCAAAGGAAACAGCTCCTGCTACGATAGCTACAAGGAGAATTAGTACCTTCTTTGCCCATAGCGCCTTTAACAACTGAATAACGTTGATTTCAATAGTTTCTTGTTCTTTCATTTTAACTCCTATATTATTTGATCTTTAATGACTTTTTCAGGATTTTCCACAAAGAGTTCCCTAGCCTTATCTTGGCCATATTTTTTGCTCACTATCTCATAAGCCTCTCGCATATAAGGTGGACGACCCTCTAGATTATGCATATCACTAGCGACTATATGGACTAAGTCCCTCTCTAAGAAATAGCGAGCACGCTTTTTCATGAATTTATAAGTATCGCCAAACAGTTTTGGTTTGAGGATGCTCGAACTATTGACCTGTGTATAGCATCCCATGTTGATGAGGTCGTGCACCCTTTTTTCGTTGTTTTCCAAAGCATCGTAACGCTCTATATGGGCAATAACAGGGGTTATTCCCAACATCAAAATATTGGTCAATGCGCTATGGATTTCACGATAAGGGGTATTCATGCTAAATTCTATCAAGGCATAGCGAGTGCCATTTAGTTGCGGAATCTGTTGATTCTCTAATTTGTTTAAAGCATCACTGCTGTAATAAATCTCTGCTCCATACAAGATGGTTAAGTCGGGAGCAATTTCTTTAGCCAACTCCTTAACAACTTTAAAATTTCTTGCAATATCCTTCTCTGGTGTTTCAAACATCCCTTTCCGACGATGAGAAGTCGAAACGATGGTTCGAACCCCTTGAGCATAAGCTTCCTTCAGAAGGGCTATACTCTCTGCCTTATCCTTTGGGCCATCGTCTACATCAAAAACTATGTGCGAATGGATATCAATCATCTTATTTTCCTTCCATGATATCTTTGATTTCTGTTTTGAGTGTCTCTAAGCTATTTGGATCCACCTCTAGCATATAAAGGCTACTGTCAGGCATGGCATAGGAAGGAAGATCCATACGACCAGTTCCCTTTAGATCTCGAGTGATGACAGTATATTTTCCTCCACTTGCTAGTTGGGCATTTACTAAGCTAACCATGGTTTCAGGAGGCATATTGGTTTGTACAGAATCTTGCAACCCTTGCATAATACCATCAAAGTTCTTCAAGGCTTCTGCCGAAGTTAGTTTTTGAATAATGGCAGCAATGACTTTTTGTTGATTACGCCCACGATCTCCATCGCCATTGGTCAAGGAATAACGTTCACGAACAAAGCCTAGAGCCTGCTCAGAGTTTAGATGAACATTGCCAACAGGGAAGTGATAGTTCCCATGAAGTGATGTAAAGTCTTGATCATTATAAACATCGACACCACCTAAGAGATCAATTAATTTCAAGAAGGAAGTGAAGTTGAGTCGTGCATAGTAATTTAGATCAATTCCATAGAGATTTTCTAATGTATGAATGGAAGCATCCACGCCGTAAATACCTGCATGGGTCAATTTATCATTTTGGTTATTACCGCCATCAGCTATGGGCACGTAGGCATCACGAGGCGTTGTTGTCAGAAGGATTTTCTTGGTTTCTTGATTGACCGTCATGATGATATTGACATCCGAACGAGAAACGGAGCTAATCGGTCCGTATGTATCAATCCCACTAATATAGATATTAAATGCCTTGTTTTGAGAAACTTTAGGTGCCTCAACAGTCTTGGTTAGTTCTTTGGTATAAATCTTCTTGATCTTTTTGGCATGGTCTGGGTACTCTTGCTCGATCAGATTTTCAAAGACACTGTTCAAAACGATTGCCTTGGTCTCTCCAGCCAGCAAACTCTTATAAGCAGCAAGATAGGAAGCACTCTCTTCAACCGTTAAGTCTTTACTCTGACTTGTCTTAATATCATCGAGCAGTTTTTTTAATATTTTTCTGCATCTGTTTTGGTCGGAGCCGTCACACTGGATAATTCCGAGACATTTCCGATCTCGCTATCCGCCAAAACTGCAACACTGATAGAGTAACTAGAATAGTTAGATGTCGCATTGAGTTGATTTGCTAATCTGATAAACTGATGAACTCCAATCAAAGAAATGGAACTGACAAATACCGACACCAAGAGTAAAATCATGGTGAAAATCTTAGCTTTTTCTCTTTAGAATCAAAAAAATAAAGCTATTAGCGCAAGCAAAGATCATAACGATCGCTATAAGAATATTGGCATAGCTAATTGCTAAAAATATGATATCTGAATATTAAAAAAACAGCAAAAAAACAAGCAAGCGCGATATATACAAACAACAAAAATAATATTGATGCTTTTGTTGAATCTTGCTCGTTTTTTTCTTTCTTTTGAATGTCTACTCAACTTACACCTCTACAAAGTATTTTTTTATTTTTTTATTATATCATAAAAGTAGTACTGGATACCATTAAGACATATTAAGTAACCGTTTTTATTCACCTTAAAAAAACATGAATAGTAAATTTCAATGATAAAACAGCTAAAACTTTACTTAAAAGAGATTTCTCAGTTAAAAAGGCCGAGATAAAAATCCCGACCTTTATGTTTATTGAGCATGAAACTTTATCACGACAGCAGATGATTTTTGTTCATTTTTTAAACTATGAGATGAAGTTTGGGTTTACCGATTTCTGTTCTACTACCACTCTTTATACTTATTTCACGTGACTTTCAAAGTCTTTTTGACTCTTTTCGACAGAATTTTTACGTTCTTGTTCCCATTTAGCCTTAGCTTCGTCAAATTGAGCAGTTGTTACTACCTCTGTTTGCAGTCTCATGTACTTGTAGTTACTTCCAGTACCTTTGATTCCGACAAGTGAGTAAGCTCGTGTAAATGGTGTCACACGCGTCACTGAAGCCCCACCACCGTTGAATTTACAGGGAGCAATAGCGAACTATCAATCAACCAGGCTTGTGCATCTGCATAGTTTTCATAACGTTTTGCCACGTCTGTATTTTCTGCATCTGCCATTTTCAATTTTTGAGTATATTGGTCCAATCCAATACTTGTAATCTTATCCGTATCCTTGCTTGAATCAAGTCCTAAAATCTTGAGATAGAATCCATCCTCGGCGTTGAAAGGATTGAGATAAGTTGATGGATCTTGGTAGTCTGCAGACCAACCGTCCAAGTTCAAATCATAATCATGTTCAGCTGTGGTTGGTGCTTGGAATGTCGCATTGGCATAGTCTTCTGTTGAAATTTGAACTACATCAATCACTACATTTTCTGCCCCAAGAGTTGATTCGACAGATTGTTTAATGGAATTAATCTTTGGAAGTAAGGTTTTGTTAACTTGGTCTACAGGCAAGTCCAAATGAATTGGGAAGCTCACACCTTGAGCTTCTAACTCTTTCTTAGCCTCAGCAAATTGAGCTTGTGCTTTTTCTTTGTTGAAGTATCCATCTTGAGCATCTTCAAGATTCATATTTGACCACTGGGTACCGTAGTTTACTAACTTAGATGAAACCGTCTCACCAAAGGTCTTATCTCCAACTTGTACGAAAGTTGGTGGGACAAGCGTGTTACGAAGAGTGTTTTTAGCAGCTTCTTCTCCATTAGACTGAGCCGAATAGGCCGTACGGTCAATTGCAAAGTTGATGGCTTGACGGAAGTTTATTTAAAATCGCAGCTTGAGTTGCTTGTTTTTGATCATCGCTAGTCTTAGCTGTATGATTGTATGCTTGGCGGTTAACGTTAAAATTATAGTACCAAGATGTTGCATCTTGCAAACTATAAACGATATTGTCCTTGTATTTTTCCTTTGTCTTAGCGAAGTTTGAGCTATTCGGGTAGACACCAGCAGACGAGTAGGCTCCGCTTTCGAAATTACGGATTGTCATATCTTGGTCAGAACCATCAACATAAGCTAATTTAACTCTTTCAATCGTTACTTTATCTTGATCGTAGTAATGAGGATTCTTCTTGTACTCAAGTGATGATTTTGATGTAAATTCTTTTAACAAATAAGGACCGCTATAAAGAATACCATCTGGTTTTAATTCTCCAAATTCTTTTCCTTTAGAAGCCAAGAATTCTTCATTAACAGGAAACAAGATACTGTTAGTTGTCTTAGAGTTCCAGAATGGCTCTGGTCGTGTCAAGGTATATTGGACAGTATAGTCATCCAAGGCTTTGACCCCAACATTTGAAAAGTCAGTATTTCCACCTGTCACATAATCATCCAAACCCTTGATTGAGTTTTGAATCAAATCGAGCGCTTGACTCTTGTTGTCAGCTGCATATTTGATACCTGTAACGAAATCTTGTGCTTTAAGGGGAGCGTATTCTTCACCGTCAGCTGTAAACCACTTGGCATCCTGGCGAAGTTTGTAGGTGTAGGTCAAACCATCCTTAGAAACACTCCAATCTTCTGCAAGGGCAGGAATGAGGTTTCCATAGTTATCATTTTCAAGCAAACCATCTACCAAGTTGGTTACAACAGCAGTGTTATCACCAGAGTAGTCCAACAGGTAGTTGAAAGTTGTTGGGTCTGCACCAAAGGTAGACGAGTAGGTTTTAGCATCTGATGCTGACTTACCACATGCCGTCAATAAGACCGCAGCAGCAAGTGTCAACCCCTGCTCCAATCAAACGTTTTTTTAAGTTCCATGTTTTATTTCTCCTTATATGTTAGGGTTTTTGTAACATGGTTATATTTTTAACAAATTTTTGTCCAAAAAGTAAAGTTATATACTGATTTGACCTCTCATTGAAAATCAAAAAAATAAAGAAATCCCGCTTCAAAAACAGGATTTCTTTATTCATTACTAAAAAGACTATTTAACGTGATTTGCTAGTTCTTTTTGGTATTTGGCATTTGTTTCAATTTTTCTCTTTTTGCCATTTCTTGAGAGCTTCTTCGTATTCTTTAGCTGTTACAATATCGTTTTGCAATTCTAAACCTTTAAATACAAATGGATCTCCCTTGATACCAACTTGAGAGTAAGCTTTTGTGAATGGCACTGTACGGCTAACTGTCGGAGAACCACCTGAAGAAGCTACAGGGATAAGAAGTGAGCTATCTGAAACCCAAGCTTGTGCTTTGGCATATTTTTCATAGCGTTTGTTAAGATCGCTTGTTTCTGACGCTGCATCATCCAAGAGTTTCTTATACTCATCAAGTCCAACTTGAGCCATGACTTCTGGATCTTTACCTTTTGTGATACCTAAGTGTTTAAGGGCAGAACCTTTCTTAGCATCTAAGATATTGAGGTAGGTTGCTGGGTCTTGATAGTCTGGCCCCCAACCAGTTCCGTTCAAGTCATAGTCTTTTTGAGAAGGAACTTTGGCTTGAGATGTAATGCTCATTTTCTCATTGTCAGTCATTTGAAGTACATCGATAACAACATTTTCACTTCCAAGTGCTGCTTCGACAGACTGTTTGAGAGAGTTTGTTTGCTGTACAGCAATGACATCTGTCTGCTCAACTGGAATATCCAAATGGATTGGGAAGGTTACACCTTTAGCTTGCAATTCTGATTTTGCTTTTTCAAAGGCAGCTTTTGCTTTTGTTGGATTGTAAAGGGTATCTTTACCATCTGTCAAAGCTACATCCTTCCACTGGTCTCCGTATGTTACCAATTGTTCTTGAGCCAATTCACCGAAGGTCTTTTCACCAACTTGGACATAGTCATAAGGCACAAGGCTAGTACGGATAATCTTGTCTGCACCTTCTTCGCCATTCATTTGTGCAGAGTAAGCATGACGGTCAAGAGCGAAGTTGATGGCTTGACGGAAGTTTTTATTGAGAAGCGCTTCTTTAGTTGAAGTTTTTTGGGCTTCATCTGTCTTAGCTGTTTTATTGTAAGACTGACGATTTACGTTGAAAGTAAAGTAATAGCTTGTCGCTTCTTGAGGGCTATAAACAATCTTATCGCCGTATTCTTTCTTAGTTGAATCAAAACTTGAACTAGTTGGGAAAAGGCGAGCTGTTGTATATGAACCTGATGCAAAGCTACGAATCAATGATTCTTGGTCAGAACCATCGTAGAAGGTAAGCTTGACGTGGTCAATTTTAACATTGTCTTTGTCCCAATAATTTGGGTTCTTTTCGTACTCGATCACTGATTTTGAAGTGAAGTTCTTCAAAATATATGGACCATTGTAGAGAATACCTGAAGGCGCTGCCGCACCGTAATCTTTCCCTTGAGAATTTAAGAATTCTTCATTAACAGGGAGCATAGTCGCTGTTGTCACCTTAGAATTCCAGAAGCTTTCTGGTTGGTTCAAGGTGTATTGAACAGTGTAGTCGTCAATTGCTTTAACTCCAACTGTTGAGAAGTCATTGCTTTCACCACTGACGTATTCTGCCAAACCTTTGATAGAATCTTGGATAAGAGTTAGGCCATCTGATTTGCCATCTGCAGCATGCTTCAAACCTGTCACAAAGTCTTGGGCCTTGACTTCAGCATACTCTTCTCCTTCTGAAGTATACCATTTGACACCTTTACGTAGCTTGTAGGTGTAGGTCAAACCGTCCTGTGAAACAGACCAGTCTTCAGCAAGCGATGGAATCAAGTTTCCATATTTGTCATTTTCTAAGAGTCCGTCGACCAAGTTGGCAATGACGTCTGATGTTGAACTTTTACTAGTAACGCTATAGTCCAATGTTGTTGGATCAATGGCATATACATACGAAAATGTTGTTGGAGCATCTGCTTTTTTCTCAGTCTTGCCACAAGCTGCCAAAAGAAGAGCTGCGCTCATCGTTATCCCTGCTACTGCGAGCCACTTTTTCGATTTCATCGGTATTCTCCTTTAAAATACTATTTTTCACCATTATACCCTATTTTTTTATATAAAAGCAAGGGTTTCAAGGTGTTTTTTTAGAAAATTCAAACTAATATTTATTAAAGAAGTTTTTACACTTATTTTTAGAAAAAAACTCAAGCATCTTTGGATACTTGAGTTTTTAGGTTTAATGAGCTAATTCAACACAGAAGGCATCCCATGGAGCCAAGGTCTGTGTAGTCAAAACTGCTTCTACTGAGGTATTTTTCAATCAAGATAGACTTAACTGACTCTTCTACTGCAAACTCTTGCTTTTTGGTTGGACAAATTAGCCACCACTAGAAACGACGTTCTCCATCCTTACGGATATAAGCAAAAACTTTTTCAGCCGTATCAAGAAGTTCAAAGTCAGCACGAACCAACCAGCTATTTTCCTTACGAAGTTTTACTAATTTTTGATAAGTATAGAAGATAGAATCTGGATTTGCTAAAAGCTTCTTCTACATTTATCTTCGCATAGTTTGGATTGACTGCAAGCCAAGGTTGACCATCTGAGAAACCAGCATTTTTTGTATCATCCCACTGCATTGGCGTACGGGCATTGTCACGACCAATCACGCGAATGCTATCCATGATTACTTCCATTGGAACACCTTTTTCAAGAGCTTCACGCGCATAATTGAGGGATTCAATATCCTCTACTTGATCCAGCGTTTCAAACGGGAAATTGGTCATCCCAATTTCTTCTCCTTGGTAAATGTAGGGAGTCCCTCTCATGAGATGAAGTAAGATAGCATACGCTTTGGCAGATTTTTCGCGGTATTCTTGGTCATTTCCCCAGACAGAGACTATTCGAGGAAGGTCATGGTTGTTCCAGAAGAGGGAATTCCAGCCATCTTCAACTCCCAACTCTGTCTGCCATTTGTTGAAAATCTCTTTTAATTTCCCTACATTTAGCTCTTTTGGTACTGCCACTTAGGTTGTCCTTCCTGATACTGAAGACAGATATGTTCAAACTGGAAGACCATAGACAATTCTTGTCCTTTAGGATCTGAATAGAGTTTGGCAATCTCTGGTGTTGCTCCCCAAGTCTCCCCTACTGTCAAGAGCTCTTTGTCGCCGAAAGTAGCCTGATTCATTTCCTTGAGATAGGGATGGAGCATAGGACCATTGTTGACAATCTTCTGATCAGGAATCTTCCCAATCATGTCAATGACGTCCATACGGAAACCACCAATCCCTTTATCAATCCAGAAATTCATCATCTCATAGATTTTTCGGCGAAGTTCTTCATTTTCCCAGTTGAGGTCTGGTTGTTTCTTGCTGAAAAAGTGCAGGTAATATTGACCTGACTTTTCATCGTATTGCCAGGCAGAGCCACTGAAAATTGACTCCAATTCGTTAGGTTCATCACGCCAGATATAGTAGTCTCGCTCAGGACTATCAGGATTTTCACAAGCTTCAATAAACCAAGCATGCTCATCTGATGTATGATTGACCACCAAATCCATAATGATTCGGATATCTCGTTTTTTAGCCTCAGCAATCAGCTCATCCATATCTTCCATGGTTCCAAAGATAGCCGCGATATCTTGATAATTGGCAATATCATAACCATTGTCATCCATGGGGCTATCATAGACTGGAGAAAGCCAGATCGCTGTAATCCCTAACTGAGCTAGATAGTCTAGCTTACTGGTAATCCCAGGCAAATCACCAATCCCATCTCCATTGCTATCCTTAAAACTTTTTGGATAAACCTGATAAACAACGGCATTGTGCCACCATTTTTCTTGCATCTTTTTACCTCTATTTAAAATTGACTTTACTCCATCATAGACCTTTTATCAAAATTATGCAAGCGTTTGCTTTATCTTTTTTTCTCACTTTTGCGACTCTCTAGTTTCTAATCTTCCATTTTTTTTATATAATAGAGCTCAGAGGTAAAAAAATGAAAAAACAAGCTTTTAGTTCTGAACAATACTTAAATCTACAACGCGACCATATCTTGGAGCGCATCAACCAATTTGACGGCAAACTCTACTTGGAGTTTGGTGGCAAAATGTTAGAAGATTTCCACGCTGCTCGTGTCCTTCCTGGATATGAACCAGATAACAAAATCAAACTCTTACAAGAATTGAAGGAGCAAGTAGAGGTTGTTATCGCTATTAACGCTAGCAATATCGAGCACTCAAAAGCTCGTGGAGACTTGGGCATTTCTTATGACCAAGAAGTGCTTCGTTTGATCGATAAATTCAATGAACTCGGTATCTTTGTTGGTTCAGTTGTCATTACTCAATATGCAGGCCAACCGGCAGCTGATGCCTTCCGTAATCAATTAGAGAAAAATGGTATCGACTCTTATCTCCACTACCCTATCAAGGGGTATCCGACAGATATGGATCACATCATTTCTCCTGAAGGTATGGGGAAAAACGACTATATCAAAACTAGTCGTAACTTGATTGTCGTGACTGCTCCTGGGCCTGGTTCAGGTAAGTTGGCAACTTGTATGTCTAACATGTACCACGACCAAATCAATGGTATCAAGTCTGGTTATGCCAAATTTGAAACCTTCCCAGTTTGGAATCTCCCACTTCATCACCCAGTCAACTTGGCTTATGAAGCTGCTACAGCAGACCTAGATGATGTCAACATGATTGACCCATTCCATCTCCAAACTTATGGAGAAACCACAGTCAACTACAACCGCGACATTGAAATTTTCCCTGTTCTTAAGCGTATGCTGGAACGTATCTTGGGGGAGTCTCCTTATGCATCTCCAACTGACATGGGTGTAAATATGGTTGGTTTTGCAATCACTGATAACGACTCTGCCATTGAAGCATCTAAACAGGAAATTATCCGTCGCTACTATCAAACTGTTCTTGATTTCAAGGCTGAAAAAGTCGGTGAAACTGCCGTTAAGAAAATTGAGTTGCTCATGAATGACCTAGGTATCACACCAGCTGATAGAAAGGTTGCTGTTGCCGCACGTCAAAAAGCAGAAGAAACAGGCGGACCTGCTCTAGCTCTTGAATTACCTTCTGGTGAAATCGTTACTGGTAAGAACTCAGAACTCTTTGGTCCAACAGCCGCTGCTTTGATCAATGCAATCAAGAAATCAGCTAACATCAATGCTGAAACAAAATTAATTGAACCAGAAGTGGTGAAACCAATCCAAGGTTTGAAAATCAATCACTTGGGTAGTCGCAATCCCCGACTCCACTCAAATGAAATCCTTATCGCACTTGCAATCACAGCTATGCAGAATCCTGATGCAGATCGTGCCATGAAAGAACTCGGAAACCTCAAAGGAAGCGAAGCTCACTCTACGATTATCCTAACAGACGAAGACAAAAATGTTCTTCGCAAACTAGGAATCAATGTAACCTTTGATCCTTACTACCAATACGATCGTTTGTATCGCAAGTAAAAATACGAATCTCACTCCTCTTAGAATTGGCTCCTTATCATCCAGCTCTTGGAGTTTTTTTATGGTGATCAAGTCGAATTGTTTTTTTAAAGGCTTTTTAATTTAATTGTTGAATTTTAATTATCTACCTAAGCCTCCTAGTTTACTCCTTGTTTTTACCTTAAATATACATAAAAAAATGAACAAAGCAGGATTCTGATTTTTCAGAAAACTATTTTTGTTCACTTTTTTTGTTATGATTTAAACTCTTATACTCAATGAAAATCAAAGAGCAAACTAGGAAGCTAGCCACAGGTTGCTCAAAACAGTGTTTTGAGGTTGCAGATGGAAGCTGACATGGTTTGAAGAGACTTTCGAAGAGTATAACACGAATCTTGAGTACAAGCAACCGATTTGCTCACAAGAAAAAGCCTAGATAACTAGACTTTTTTAGCTTATTCTACCGTTACTGATTTAGCAAGGTTACGTGGTTTGTCCACATCGAGACCACGGTGTAGAGTTGCAAAGTAAGCGACTAGTTGTGTTGGTACGACCATTGAGATTGGTGAGAGGTAAGGGTGCACGGTCGTAAGAACGATGTCGTCTGTATCTTTGGCAACATTTTCTTCTGCAATGGTAAGGACCTTAGCGCCACGGGCAGCCACTTCTTGGATATTTCCACGAGTATGGTTAGCAAGGACTGGGTCTGACAGAAGGGCCAAAACAGGTGTTCCATCTTCAATCAAGGCAATGGTTCCGTGCTTAAGCTCTCCAGCCGCAAAACCTTCACATTGAATGTAAGAAATCTCTTTGAGCTTGAGACTGGCTTCCATGGCTACATAGTAATCTTGACCACGTCCGATATAAAAGGCGTTACGTGTTGTTTCAAGAAGATCACGCACCTTGCTATCAATCAATTCTTTTTCTGAGAGAGTTGATTCGATAGACTGAGCTACGATTGACAATTCGTGAACCAAATCGAAAGCTTTGGCTTTTTCATTGCCATTTGCTTCACCGACTGCTTTTGCAAGGAAGGCGAGAGCTGCGATTTGCGCAGTATATGCCTTGGTTGAAGCTACGGCAATTTCAGGACCTGCATGAAGCAACATAGTATGGTTAGCTTCACGAGAAAGAGTTGAACCTGGCACATTTGTAACAGTCAAGCTTGGGATAGCCATTTCATTGGCCTTGACCAAAACCTGACGGCTATCAGCTGTTTCACCAGATTGGCTGATAAAGATGAAAAGCGGTTTCTTGCTGAGAAGTGGCATACCATAGCCCCACTCTGAGGAGATACCAAGTTCCACTGGCGTATCTGTCAATTCTTCTAGCATCTTCTTAGAAGCAAATCCTGCATGGTAAGATGTTCCAGCTGCAAGGATGTAGATACGGTCTGCATCTTGAACAGCCTTGATGATAGCTGGGTCTACCACTACTTGACCAGCCTCATCAGTATAGGCTTGGATTAACTTACGCATCACCGTTGGCTGCTCATCGATTTCCTTGAGCATGTAGTAAGGATATGTCCCCTTACCGATATCTGACAAGTCAAGCTCCGCAGTGTAGCTAGCACGCTCATGGCTGTTACCATCATAGTCCTGCACTTCAACGCTATCAGCTTTTACGATAACCAACTCTTGGTCATGAATTTCCATGTATTGGTTAGTTTCACGAATCATAGCCATGGCGTCTGAACAGACCATATTGTAGCCTTCTCCAAGACCAATCAAGAGTGGTGATTTGTTCTTGGCCACGTAGATGACATCTGGATTTTCAGAGTCTATCAAGGCAAAGGCATAAGAACCACGGATGATGTGAAGAGCTTTTTTGAAGGCTTCAAGTACTGACATTCCGTCTTCTTCAACAAATTTACCAATCAAGTGAACGGCGATTTCAGTATCTGTTTGTCCCTTGAAGTGGTGACCTGCTAGGTAGTCTTCCTTGATTTCAAGGTAGTTTTCAATCACCCCGTTGTGCACCAAGACAAAACGTCCTGTCTCAGAGCGGTGTGGGTGAGCATTGTCCTCTGTTGGTTTCCCGTGAGTGGCCCAACGAGTATGTCCGATACCAGTTGTTCCCTCAACACCAGCAGTTTTAGCAGATAATTCTGCGATACGACCAACAGCCTTCACTAAATGGTTTTCAGCACCACCTAGGACAAAAATTCCCGCAGAATCATAGCCACGGTATTCGAGCTTTTCAAGCCCTTGAATCAAAATATCAGTTGCATTTGTGTTTCCAACAACACCAACAATTCCACACATAGTATATACGACACAGGCTAACTGTGCTTTCCCCTTAAAATTGGTATAGTCTAATTCTCGCTTTGCAGAATCAGCAAAAACAGTATATACTTGTTTCTTTCACTTGTCAAGAATAAAAATTGGTATAGCCTAATTCTACTGATCCCACATGCTAAAAATCTATCATATTTCGCCTAAAGCAAGTATTTAAAAAGGGCTCTACTGCCCCTAATAACTACTATTTTGTAGCAAGCTTTTCTGCTTCTACTACTTTTTGAAATGTTTTTTGGTAATTTACTTTAATCGTCATTGTCATGTGAGAGTCCTCGTTTCTTTTTGATGAATCCAGTATAAAATCCCTTCCTAAAACATAGCTTATATTTTCCTTAGAAAAAACTAAAAGTAACTTGTGACTCAATGAAAACGAAAGAGCAAACTAGAAAGCTAGTCACAGCTTTCTCTAAGCACTGCTTTCAGCTTACCAGATAGACTAAGACCTTGTTTGAAGTGATGTTTAAGGTTATACATTCAATGAATAATTTATCAGAATCCCTTACCTGAGAATCCCCACACAAAAAGAGCGTTATCGCTCTTTTACTTAGTATTTAGGAGAAGGTGTTTGTTCCTGTTGAAACATTTTTTGGTAATTTACTTTAATTGTCATTGTCATGAGAGAGTCCTCGTTTCTTTTTGATGACTCTAGTATAGGCAATAACCCTAAAAGCAAACTTAAGATTTTCTTAGAGAAAGCTTATACTCAATGAAAATCAAAGAGCAAACTAGGAAACTAGCCGCAGGTTGCTCAAAACACCGTTTTGAGGTTGTGGATAGAACTGACGAAGTCAGTAACACATATACGGCAAGGCGACGTTGACGTGGTTTGAAGAGATTTTTGAAGAGTATTAATCTAAATGTTCTTTCTTTTCTAGATTCAGGGCAATCATATGCCACTCTGGATCCTCCTGCCAGTTAGGAAGGGTGCTGATATAGCTAGCCACCTTACGTGCTTCCTCAAGAATCGGAAAATCTTCAATAATATCAGCCACTTGAAACTCTGGTAAACCTGACTGTCTGGTTCCAAAAATCTCACCCGAACCACGCATTTTCAAATCTTCTTCTGCAAGGACAAATCCATTAGTCGTTTCCGTCATGATGCGCATGCGATCCTTTCCAGAGTCAGTCTTAGGATTGGCAACGAGAACTGCATAGGACTGCTTCTCCCCACGACCGACACGACCTCTGAGCTGATGAAGCTGACTAAGTCCGAAACGATCAGCATCCATGATAATCATGACGGTTGCATTTGGCACATTGACCCCAACCTCGATAACCGTTGTCGAAACCAGAATATCAGTCTTTCTATCTTTGAACTCCTGCATAATCTGGTCTTTTTCATCACTCTTCATCTTCCCGTGTAAGAGAGCTACTTTTGCTTTTCCTGCAAAATGATCCGTCAATTCTTCCGATAAAGCAATAGCATTTTTAAGATCTAGGGCTTCAGATTCTTCAATCAAGGGCGAAATAACATAGGCTTGAGAACCTTTTTGAATTTCTCCTTCCAACCAAGTCAAAACCTGTGGTAGTTGCTCATGCTTGATCCAGCGAGTTACGATTGGTTTGCGCCCAGCAGGCATCTGGTCAATAATGGAAACATCCATATCTCCAAAGGCGGTGATGGCTAAGGTTCGTGGAATCGGAGTCGCCGTCATCATGAGGACATCTGGATTCTCTCCTTTTTCACGTAAAATACGCCTTTGTCCCACACCAAAACGGTGTTGCTCGTCGATGATAATCAAACCGAGTTTAGCATAGTCTACCCCATCTTGAATCAGAGCATGAGTTCCGATAATCACATCGACCTCGCTCTTAGCAATGGTCTCTAAAACCGTACGTTTTTCTGCAGCTTTCAATGAACCTGTTAGGAGTGCTAGTTTCAAATCAGGAAAGAGACTTTCTAGACTTTCAAAATGCTGCTCTGCGAGAATCTCTGTTGGAACCATGAGGGCAGCCTGATAACCAGCCGTTACGGTCGCGTACATCGCTAGACCTGCTACCACTGTTTTCCCACTTCCAACATCCCCTTGCAAGAGTCGATTCATGTGATGGTCCGACTTCATATCGGTCAGGATTTCTTGCAGGCTCTTTTCTTGGGCTTGGGTCAAAGCAAAGGGTAACTTTTCTTTAACCGCAGTTAGTTTTTCTTGGGACCAATTTAGGACCAGACCACTTCCATGAACCTTATTTTCAGACTTGAGGGTCTGTAATTGCATTTGGAAATAGAAAAGTTCCTCAAACTTGATTCGACGGAGAGCCTGCTTGTATTCTGCCAAATCCTTAGGAAAATGCATAGCACGAACAGCCTGACAGCGAGACATAAGTTTGTATTTATCTAGCAAGGACTGAGGGAGATTTTCCTCTATCAAGAGATCTAGCCCCTGATCAAAGGCGGTTTTAATGACCTTAACAAGGCTTGCTTGACTAATTCCTTGTGCGAGACGATAGACAGGTTGAAGGTCGTCCTCCACTTGGGCTAAAACCTTCATCCCTGTGAGACTAGCCTTGGCGCGATCCCACTTACCAAAAACGGCTAGAGTCGCTCCTAGCTCAATCTTGTCAGCCAGGTAGGGTTGGTTAAAGAAGTTCACTGAAAAAACAACCTCTCCCTGCTTGAGGCTAAAGCGTAGGCGATTGCGCTTAAAACCATAATACTGAACACTAGCTGGAGTTACTACCTGACCAGATAGGACAGCCTTTTCACCATCTTCCAGTTCTAGCACCTGCTTGGTCTTAAAATCTTCATAACGGAAAGGAAAGTAGAGCAAGAGATCTTGCAGGTTTTCAATTCCTAGTTTGGCATATTTCTCTGCTGACTTTGGTCCCACTCCAGGCAAGACATGCAAGGGTTGGTGTAAATTCATGCTCCTCTCCTTTCCTTTTGTTTCTTAATGATATTCTCTCGGAACTCGATCACTAAGGAGGCAAACCACCTCATAATTGATCGTTCCTCGGTATACTGCTACATCTGTTGCAGTAATCTCCTTGTCACCGTTTGAGCCAATCAAGGTTACCTTGGTACCTAATGGATACAGCTTAGGTAAACGAATGGTGATTTGGTCCATGGATACCCGCCCTACGATAGGGCACAATTGTCCATCCACCAGAACTGAGAAATTCTGCATATCTCGTGTCCAACCATCTGCATAACCTATCGGTACCGTTGCAATGACTTGCTCACCGTCTGCTTGATAAGTTGCTCCGTAACCCATACAAGCCCCAACCTCTACTGTTTTGATATGAACGATGGCTGTTTCCAAGGTCAAAGCAGGTTTTAGTTCATAAGGCAATTCTAAACTTGTCCACTTGGATTGAGACCATACATAGAATCCCCCATGCGAACCGCATTGAAAATAGTTTCTGCATGCCATAGAGTCGTTGCTGAGTTACTCGCATGGACTAGTTCTGGTACTTCTTGCAAGTCAGCTAGGATTCCCTTGAAACGCTCTAACTGTTGCTTAAAATAGCTATCCGACTCTTCATCAGCAGTTGCAAAGTGCGTAAAGATTCCCTCAACATTTGCTCCATGTTCCTTGAGTAAAGTTTGAGCTTGTGCTGCCTCGCTTGCACTTCTAAAACCAATTCGCCCCATACCTGAGTCAATTTTAAGGTGAACGGTTAAACCTGATAAATCTGAATCAGTAGCAAGGAGATTCTCAATCCATTCCAATCCAGCCACTGTCAAGGTAATATCAAAGTCCTTAGCCAATGAAAGAGATTCAACCTCAGATACTCCCAAAATAAGAATTTTCTTAGAAATTCCTGCTTGACGGAGTTCGAGGGCTTCATCGATATTAGAAACGCAAAAACCATCGACATCATCCTGGATAGCTATAGCAACAGCTACCGCTCCGTGTCCATAGGCATTGGCTTTCACAACCGCCCATTTTAGGGTATCTTTGGGAATATGCGCACCCATTTGTTGGATATTGTAGCGAATAGCACCCAGGTCGATGAGGGCCTTGGTTGGTCTATGTGGACTAGTTTTCATATTCTTCCTCCAAAATAACACTAGCTGTCACAAACTGATCTGTATGGCTGATCGATAGCCACACTTTTCCTGAAAATGGGGATTTGCTGAAGTAAGGCGCCCCTCTCTCATTGTTCAAAACTTCCAAATCCTGAAAGCCCAGCTTCCCAATTCCCGTTCCCATAGCCTTTGAGAAAGCTTCTTTAGCTGACCAACGCCCAGCCAAATACTCGATTTGTCTACGACCTTTGAGACTGGCAAAACGCTCCATTTCCTCGTCTGTCAAGACACGCCGTGCAAATCCTTCTCTTTTTTCAACTGCATTTTCTATAGAAGCTAATGCTTCGATATCAATTCCGTGTCCAACTATCATTCGTCAAAAGGAGTTGAGATACCCCCAACTCCATCCTTTTCACTTATTTTGTTAAGGTAGTGTAGATTTCTTCTACCAAGGCTACTGTATTTTCCCATCCTAGACATGGGTCTGTAATAGAGCAACCAAAGATTTCTGGTTGATTTTGTCGACCATCTGCTAAGTAGGATTCAATCATGAAACCTCGAACTGTTTTCTTAATCTTTTCATTCCAGTCACGATTGAGCAGAGCCTGGCGAACAATTCGAACTTGCTCCATATATTGCTTCCCTGAATTATCATGGTTAGTATCAATCATGATAAAGGGATTTTCAAGCCCCATAGACTCGTAACGCCCGATAGCATTTAAGAGAGTTTCATAGTAGAAGTTTGGTTCATTCTTCCCATATTCATTCATAGCTCCACGAAGGATAACGTGAGCTAGGGGATTCCCTGAAGTTTCAACTTCTTGTCCATGGTAAAGAAATGTTTGCTTGTTTTGTGCAGCATAGATGGCATTAAACATAACAGACAGATTTCCAGAGGTTGGATTTTTCATACCCACTGGTGCATCAATCCCTGAAGCTACAAAACGATGTTCCTGATCTTCTACTGAACGTGCACCTACGGCATGGTAGCTCACCAAGTCGTCAACCAAGACTAGATTGGATGGATAAAGCATTTCATCTGCTGTAGTCAATCCAGTTTCTGTAATAACTCGATAATGAAGCTGACGAACAGCCTGCAAACCATTAATCAAACTTGGTGCTTTAGAAGTATCTGGCTGATGAACCAAACCCTTGTAGCCATCTCCATTGGTACGTGGCTTGGCTGTGTAAACACGCATGACCATGAAAATCTTATCCGCAACTTTCTTCTGCAAGTCTGCTAAACGGCGAGCATATTCAAGCACTGCTTCTTCATTATCAGATGAACAAGGACCAATGACTAAAAGGATACGGTCATCCTTACCAGATAGAATATCAGCCAGTTCTTGGTCTCGGCTTTCCTTATGTTGCAAGGCTTCTGCAGATAATTGCGTTTCCGCCTTAATCGCTTCAATATCGATTTCTTGACCTTTTTCAATAAATGCCATACTATTCTCCTAGTCTTTGGTAGATTTCGCGAACAAGAGCTTCAGTATTTCCCATCCTAGACATGGATCGGTGATAGATTTCCCAAAGACCTCTGGTTCATTTTGACGACCGTCTTCTAGATAAGACTCAATCATGAAGCCACGAACATATTTTTTAATCTTTTCATTCCAGTCGCGGTTAATCAAGGTCTGACGTACGATACGAATCTGATCCATATACTGCTTACCTGAGTTGTCATGGTTGGTATCAATGATGATAAATGGATTTTCGAGGCCCATTTTTTCATACTGAGCAATGGTATCCATCAAATTATCGTAGTAATAGTTCGGAATGTTTTTCCCGTATTCATTGAGGGCACCACGGAGAATAGCATGCGATAGAGGATTTCCAGTCGTTTCAACTTCTTTCCCTAGGAAAAGGAAACTTTGTTTGTTTTGAGCCGCATAAATACCGTTGAACATGACATTGAGATTTCCAGACGTTGGATTTTTAAAACCTGTCGCAAAATCTGCTCCACTAGCTACAAAACGGTGTTGTTGATCTTCAACCGAACGAGCTCCAACTGCCATATAAGAAATCAAGTCATCTACCAAAGGAAGGTTTTCTGGGTACAACATCTCATCCGCTGTCGTCATTCCTGTTTCAGAAATGACACGATAGTGCAAATGGCGAACTGCCTTGATACCATTGATGAGACTAGGCGCTTCTTTGGCATTTGGTTGGTGAATCAAGCCCTTATAGCCATCACCATTAGTACGTGGTTTAGCAGTGTAGACACGCATCACCATAAAGACGCGGTCTTTTACTTCTTCTTGCAGTTTTGCCAAACGCTTGGCATACTCAAGAACTGCTTCTTCATTGTCAGACGAACACGGACCAATCACTAACAAAATGCGTTGATCTTCACCACGAATAATCGCTTCAAGTTCCTGATCGCGTTGTTGTTTATTGGCAAGTGCTTGTCCTTCTAATTTAGACAAACTACGAACTTCTTCAATATTAATTTTTAGGGCTTTTTGGCTGTAAATACCATGATTCATCCTCCTTATAAAGCAAACGGACGCCAAGCGAAAATTCACTTTTCACTAGGCATCCGCCTGAAAATTAGTCATTCTTAATGTCGTTTACCGTGACAGTTTTTAAATTTCTTACCAGAACCACATGGGCACAAGTCGTTACGCTTAACTTGGCTAAGATCCAAATCTGCAGGAAGATCAGTCTGTTGTGCAGCAATATTACGAGTAGCTGTCGTACTGATATGACGCTCTGCTTGTGGACGCTCTTGTTCATGAATTTGTGCTTTCATCATCAAACGAGTCACATCAAACTCAATGGAACCAATCATATCATTAAACATACGGAAACCTTCTGCTTGATACTCAACGACTGGGTTATTCTGAGCATAACCACGGAGACCAACAGCATTACGCAACTGATCAAGAGCATCGATATGATCTGTCCACTTGTTGTCTACAACACGTAGGATCAAGACTTTTTGGAATTCTTTAACAGCTTCCTCATCACGAAGCTTAGCAACTTGGCTATCGTAGACTTTCAAGGCACGTTGGTAAAGTTCATCTTTGATCGCTTGGTCTGACAAACCTTCTAGGTCTGAAAGTGAAATTGAATCTTCTGGAAGCAAGTTGTATCTTGCAAAATTCAAGATAGCTTCTAGTTTCATCTTGTTTAGCACGCGCATGATTATCAACAACACGATTAATAGTGCGTTTAATCATTGCATGAATCTCAGGAGCCAAGTCGCGATCAGCAGTGATGACATCGTAACGTTGTGAGTAGATAATCTCACGTTGCTCACGCATGACATCATCGTATTGAAGGACTTGTTTACGGGTGTCGTAGTTGTTCCCTTCAACACGTTTTTGTGCTGCTTCAACCTGACGTGTCAACATACGAGATTTGATCGCTTCGTCTGACATATTGAGACGTTCAAAGACACCCTTCAAGCGCTCTGAACCGAAACGTTTCATCAAATCATCTTCAAGAGAAAGGTAGAATTGAGATTCCCCCTGGGTCCCCTTGACGTCCTGAACGTCCACGAAGCTGGTTATCAATACGACGACTTTCATGGCGTTCTGTACCAATGACACAAAGTCCACCAAGTTCACGAACACCTTCACCAAGCTTAATATCAGTACCACGACCGGCCATGTTGGTCGCGATTGTAACTGCACCACGCTGACCAGCGTTCATGATGATTTGAGCTTCTTTGTAGTGGTTCTTGGCATTCAATACTTCGTGAGGAACACCTGCAGCTACCAATTTTTTAGAAATATAATCACTGGTTTCAACGGCAACCGTACCAACCAAGACAGGTTGACCTTTTTGGTAGCGAGCTTTTACATCTTCAACAACAGCCTTAAATTTAGCTTCAAGACTAGCAAAAAGTAAGTCTGGATGGTCGATACGTTGAACAGGACGGTTTGTTGGAATCGGAATAACACGAATGTTGTAAATTTCACGGAATTCTTCTTCCTCAGTCTTACCTGTACCCGTCATACCAGACAATTTCTTATACATACGGAAGAGGTTTTGGTAAGTGATTGAGGCAGATGTCTTGGTTTCATCCTGGATTGGCACACCTTCTTTTGCTTCAATAGCTTGGTGCAATCCATCAGAATAACGACGACCTTCCATGGTACGACCTGTAAATTGGTCGACAATCAAGATTTCTTGTTCTTCGCTGACCACATAGTCAATATCAAGAATCATGATGTAATTAGCACGAAGGGCATTGTCTATAAAGTGAGTTAAAGCTACGTTTTCGATATCGTAGAGATTTTCTAGTTTGAAGTAGCTTTCAGCCTTGTCAATACCAGAATCAGATAGACCAATTGTCTTAGACTGGATATCAATGATATAGTCATCCTTATCCAAAGACTTCACAAAATGGTCAGCCATATGGTAGAGTTGGCTGGTTTCAACTGCATTGGCTCCTGAAACGATCAAAGGAGTACGAGCTTCGTCGATCAAGATTGAGTCAACCTCATCGACCAAGGCGTAGTTGAGTGGACGTTGAACCATATTTTCGGCACGAACGACCATGTTATCACGAAGATAATCGAAACCAATCTCTGAGTTTGTTGAATAAGTGATATCACACTCATAAGCTTCTTTTTTCTCCATTGGAGATTTGGCTGCCAAGTTAATCCCTACTGACAAACCAAGCCATGAGTACAACTCACCCATCTCAGTCGCGTCACGTTCTGATAGGTACTCATTGACCGTAACTACGTGTACACCTTTACCTGAAAGGGCGTTAAGGTATACTGGCATAGTCGCTGTCAAGGTTTTCCCCTCACCAGTACGCATCTCAGGAACGTCACCATGGTGAAGAACGATTCCCCCCATAACCTGAACCTTATACGGGAAAAAGACCAAGAACACGCTTAGCTCCTCGCGTACAACAGCAAACGCCTCATACAAAAGTTGGTCAAGAGTCTCACCATTTTTGATAGCGTTGTTTGAATTCTTCTGTTTTTTTGCTTGCAATTGCTCGTCTGTTAACGTGACCATTTTCATCTTCATATCTTAAGACTTTGTCCGCCATCTTTTTCCAAGCGACGGAGTTCGCCTTTATCATTTTTCGATGATTGTTTTTTTAGTAAATTTGCCATTTTTTTCCTTACTTTAAATTCTGAATATTTTAGAATGTTCTTTTTATTGTAGCATATTTGACCAATTTTTTCAAGAAATATTCCGTTTTCCCTTAGAGCAAAAAAGGGCTAATTATCAAGATTAGTTCCCTTTAAAATTCCTACTCTTAGCTTCATTTTCTCCTAATTTGAACTTCTACTTAACTTAGCATTGAGAAACGAATCATCTTCAGTTATTAGACAAGAATTTCCTCAGTTCTCTCAAGGAAGATTAGCCTTCTTCTTTTCCAACTTCAGTTTTTTCATAAATTTTAGACCAGTATAAACTATCCAGTCATTGAGTAAAGATAAAAGGACTAAAACTATCCATATCAACCACCTAGCTAGATCCTTGGGCTCTAGTAAAATAAAATTAAATAAGATTAGCGAAAAAAGAGTGAAAGCTAGACTAAGCAAGGCCATGAGAGGTAAATAAATCCAGTAAAAAAATAGTAAAAGGAATGAAAAGTGCTTACTTCCTGGTTGTACCTTCCTTTGCCAACTAAAAAAAGTAAAAAAATAGGGCACTAAAACCAATAATTGTAATAACTTCTCCATCTCCTTACCTCCAGAATTGTTTTCTATTTTTATTATAGCAAAAAGACCTGGAAAGTAGTTTCCAGATCTTGTAATTCTTAAAAATAAACGGTCAGTCTACTGTTTTGATGTAGAAGTACTAAAGTCAACCTTTGGAGCCGTCTTGGCTTCTTCGCTTTCTTTGAAGGTTTCTGCTTCTTTAAAGTTCATCATATTAGCAAAGAGAACAGTTGGAAAGCTTCTTAATTTTTGATTGTAGTCAGTTGCTGCCTGGTTGTAATCCTTGCGGGCTACAAAAATACGATTTTCGCTTCCAGCCAACTCCGTCATGAGTTGTTCAACATTTTGATTGCTCTTAAGCTCAGGATAGTTCTCCGTCAACACAAGCAGGCGTGAAATAGCTGAACTCAACTCACCTTGAGCCTCTTGGTTTTCCTTTGAAGTAACAGAGCCGTTCCCAATTTTTGCACGTGCTTCTGCAATCTGGGTAAAGACCTCCGTCTCATGGTTCATTTGTCCCTTAACAGACTCTACTAGATTTCCAATCAAATCTGAACGACGTTGAAGGGCTGTCGCTACATTTGCTTGAGCTTGTTCTACCTTGGTCTGTTCGGAGACAAGTCCGTTATAAGTACCTACGACCGAGCAACCTCCCAACAAGATAATTGCTAGCAAAATGCTTAATACATAAATGATTCCTTTATTTTTTTCATATCTAAATCTACTCATTTCTTTAAATTTTTATACTGACATTACCAATCATCGGATGAACCTCCACCATCAAAGCCTCCGCCGTCCCAGCCACCAGAAGAATCTGAACCTGAGTCTGACCAAGACGAGTCCGAATCGGATGAGTCACTGAACCACCAGCCGCCACTAGACGAGTCATCGTTACGAGAACTTCCACCTCCTCTGATAATGGCAATAAACATGACAATGAAATAAATAATGATCCCGACTCCAAACATATTGTCCATAGGTTCACTGTGTTGACGGTCATTTGAGGAACTACTTCTATTTCGACTCGATTTTTTACCACTGATGCTATCGGAGTAACGTCTGATTTTTGCAGAAGCATCTGCAAATGACGTATCATCAGATGAAAAGGTTCCAGTTCCCTTATAAAACTGATTATCCAAACCTTTGGCAATCGCTAGAATTCCCTTACTATAGTCCCCGTTTTTAAAATCTGTACGACTGGCTGCCAACAATTGCTTGGTTTGGTAGTCCGTTATTCTAACTGCGGTATTATTACTGGTTTCAATTCTTGATTTACGATCTTGAACAGCTACCACAATCAAACTTCCAAAGTTATCTCCTGAATAACCTACCTTCCAGGCTCTAGCTGTCTCATTAGCGACCGTTTCAATGCTTTCTCCTTCAAGACTATCTACGATATAGACACCCACTTGAAGCTTTTCTGCCTTTTTACTATTGGCCTCATTCAAATCACGAATTTGTGTGATAGTGTCCTCTGTCAAATAATGATTTGGATCGTAGATACCATAGTCTGGTTTTTTTCAGGTGCGGTGAATGCTGATAGGAGAGAAATACCATCAGCAATCCAAGCAGACGCGCCAAGAAAAGGATTCTTAAACAATCTATATTTTTTTCATAATAACCTCCCTGTTCAAGGAAAAATTGTTTAGAGAATTATAGCATTTTGATTTTTTTACAAAAGAAAGTACATTTTCATTACAAATCCATGACAAGAACTAAGAAAAATGATGTTGTTTTGATGACAAATCGGACTCTCTAGAATGCATTTAAAAATTATCTTTTCATTCAAGCCCAACTTTTTACATTAAAGAAACTAAAAAAATCTACTGCCAATATTTTTTTAACGCTCATCTACCTTCATTTCTTTACTTACATCATTCTGCTCAATTAAGTCAGCACCAAATTTAAAATACACTAAGTCCTTAGCTAAGATTTCAGCGAGCATAAACTAATTTTATGAATTTCGGCCTAGTATTTTTTTCCTTTTTAGGATAAAAATCTCTCGCTACAAATATATGTTTCATCTATCCTAGTATCGAAATTATCTATTCACATGCTTTTTATAGTGAAATTTTCTACATCCTACGCGATAATCTATCTCAAAATAATAATAATGATCTCTGCCATCCTTGGTATTTTCTTTATTCAAGACAAAGTAGTTCTTTTGGTTAATAGCCATGGTTCGCAGAATATCGTCAATCAGAAAAGTCAGAGGGACATTCATGGCAGAGTATTTTTGAAAATCTTCTTCAAAACGAATGTAGTTATCTGAAAAATAGTCCATCTGCAATTTATTTTCATAGAGCTCTTTTCTAGTCATCAACTTCCTCCTGACATAGCTGGATTGTGAGAATATCATCTACCCTTATTAATCTATAGCCTTCATCGGTTCTAACCGAGATTTCTTCGGGAGATAATTCTCTCACTTCACCCAATATCGTGCTTTTATGATGTTTCTCCTTGACCACAAAAAAACCTTTTAGTCGCCCGACGTAAAGCTGAGAAAGTAGCAACAACTTTTCAACTGGATTCAAATCGGTTGATAAATCGACACGATTTTTTTCTTCACTAAGTGAGCTGGTATGCTCCGATAGGAAAAAGCCCATCCACTTCTGCATGCCTGGATCTTGATAGTCCCTCGCGGATTGGAAGGGCAAATAAGAGCGATCAATCATTTTAATCCATCTAATCCTCCAGCAGAGTGCCCTCCGATGAGCTTGCTTCTGGCAATACTTCTCGATGCATCCTCTAAAGCAGTCGCCTTCAGAGAGAAGTAAATCCGAATTGCTCTCGAATGGAATCAATGGCAGTCTGGAGCCTTTCTTCTTTTTCTAGCTTATCCACATCATCAAAAAGAGAAATCAATCCAAAGGATTCGTCCACAAATCCTGAATAACTAACGGCAACACTCCTGACGGCTCCGGAAGTGTATCTACTATGGAATAATCTCAGTACATAGCTGACTAAAAGACTGGTATTATTGGTCGGCTCAACCTTCATCTGGGTATGGATAGAGCGTTTTTGTTCCTGCTTAGAAAACCCAAGATGAATAGACACCACTGTCGTCTTCTTTCTGGCCCGTCGAAGCCTGATAGCCACCTGCTCAGCCATCTCTCGAAGGATAATTTCGATATCTCGTTGTTTGACATAGTCTCTCGGTAAAATTTGCGAATTGCCTAAGCCGTGAGATTTAGCTTTATAGGGTTTATGAACATTGCTCTCGTCAATCCCGTTAGCGTGAAACCACAAACGCAGGCCAGCCTGACCCAGAGCTTTCTTTAGCTGGTCTGGATTGCTGGTTGCTAATTCCTTGATGGAAAAAATTCCCAGAGCATGCAAGCGCTTCTCCATCCGATGACCAATTCCCCAAAAGTCAGTCATCTTTGGGATGGACCAGACCTTATCTTCCACATCCTGATAAGACCAATTGGCTCGCATGGTCGATGTGTGCTTGGCTTCATTATCCAAGGCCAACTTCGCAAGCAGAGGATTGGCATTCGACATACCGACGGTCGAGTAAATCCCGGTCTGCCGCCAGATATCTCGCTGGATGCGAGCCGAAAGCATGTCCAGCTTATCCTTACGAGAAATCTGCTGGTCTGGGACAAAATAATTGAGCGAACTGGTTAAGTCAATAAATCCTTCATCAATTGAATAAGGATAAATATCATCTGGACTGCCATAGTTCTGAAAGATTCCTTGGATTTCCATATTGACTGCGATATACTTATCCATCCGAGGAGGAACAATGACGGTCACCCGAGCCCAGTCTTCGATAAATTTCACATAGGCTGGATCTGTTGGTAGGCCTTGTTTTTTAGCATTGTAGTAGGAAAATTTTCGAGTCTTGATATCAAAGGGCAGGTCATAGGCACGACCAACATTTGCTTTTCCAAACACCTTTTTAAACATAGGCGATGAGGCAAGAATAAGCCCAACAGAATTATCCGCCCGGCTCATAACACAAAGGGAGGTTTTGAGGGGATGGAGTCCTCTTTCTACACACTCAACGCTAGCATAAAAGGACTTCATATCGACAAAGGCAATATCACTTTTGGGCTCTCTGGAATAATCAAAGTAGCCCATAGGCTATCCCTCCATGGGTACGAAATTGCCCACGATAATACCCACAATCCGCGGATCTTCTTCGTAAGAAATGTGAATATCCTTGTATTTAGGATTGATGGAGACCAAACGTAAGCCATCTTCTTCTCGGTAGACCCGTTTGATATAGGTCTGGTTATTGCAAACTACTGCATAGACTGCCCCGTCATAATCAAATCCGGTCTCTCGAATCAGAGCCACGGAACCATTTTGATATTTGGGTTCCATGGAATCTCCAGACACCCATGAAGCAAAATCGTGAGCCAGTTCCTCATTAAAGTAAACCGTATCGAAGTTTCGATCATCATAAACCGAGGCCCCAATCCCAGCCGACATGCGTTCGTAGACATGATACTCGTAGAGTTTTTCTGAAATGGCAGTTACCTTCTTGGCTTGTTCTTCTTGAGCCAGATTGCGAGCATAAACTACCACCTTTTCTTTTCCTTTATTGGAAAGGCTGTTATAAAGACGGACAATTTCGATTTGGGTGAAATAACCTTTTGGTACTTTTTAAAATCTCTTCTAGCTGTTTAACTTTTTTTCTTCGGAAGGCTCCTTGACTCCACGCTCCCAGGCTGAATAAGCCTGGAAACTAATCCCAAGTCGCTCTGCAATCTCTTTCTGTGTTAGCTTTAACTCTTTTCTCCGAGCCTTGAGTTTTTTTCTGGTTGGTACATATTTTTACCTCCTAGTCTGATGCTTTTCGTTGTAGGTTGACTTTATTTTTAAAAAAATTCAACCTTTTTGGTTTAGTTTTATTATATAAAAAAAGTAGACGAATGTCTACTGGGAATGTTGAGTTTTGGCAAACGACTGGTAATGATGATGCTATAGATTCCTTATCTCAAATACTGCCGTATGAATCCACTCGTTATGCATTTGAAAGTCATTTTCTATGATTTTACTAAAGGTGAAACCATTTTTTAAAAGCACTCTCTGGGAAGCCCGATTGTCCGTTGCCGTCCCTGCGATAATCTTATGTAAACCATAAGTAGTAAAGGCCTTTTCTAAAACGAGTTTAACTGCTTCGCTTGCATATCCTAAATTAGTAACATTTTCTCCAATCCTATATCCAAGTTCTGCTATTTTTCGATCATCCTCTAAGACACTTAAATTGATTCTTCCGACCATAGTACCTTGTGCATCTCTAATAAGATGCATGTAGACATCATGATTCTCTTGTTCCCTTAACAATTCCCTTGTAATTTCTTTAAAACCTTCTAAGTCAAAATAGTGAGCTGGTCTAGGAGGTAAACTTCGCTCAAAATACTCCCGATTTTCTTTTTCAAAAGAATAAACATCTATGCTATTTTCTTCAGACATCAACTCTAAACTTATCACTCTAAACCATCTCCTATCATTCTCTAAATTCAAATGTACTCATGTTCACACAAAGTGACATTTACAGAATTTACAGAGCTATCTTAATTTTTTCATATCGTATCTACATTATAACACAACATACTATGAAGAAAAATAATATCCAAGGTTAAAACACATTTCACCTCATAAACTGCGTCATACGGGAGCAACACTCGCTAAACAGGCAGGAATGAACTTAGAAGCTATTTCCGAAGCTCTAACACATAGCGACACAGGTACAACACAGATTTATGTCAATACTTCTAATGTAGTCCCTATGGCAGTCGGTGAATTTGCCTTAAAGTCTCTAAAACAATAAGGTTAAAATAAGGTAAACTTTGAGGTGAACTTTTTCAAAAAACATAAAAAAAGCACCCATGAGGTAAACTCTTGAGTGCTTTGAAACGTTGATATAATCGTATTGATTAACGTTTTGAGGCAACTGACTTTGTCAGATTGCAGCCACATTTGTAAGCGACTAAAGTCGCAACAACTGTGTCAATTGCACCAATTTAGTAAGAAAATTTAAAAAAGAACACCCCGAAAGGTGCTCTTTGTAAGTATAGTAATTCTTTCGAATTAACGTTTACTAAATTGTGATGCTTTACGTGCTTTCTTAAGACCTGGTTTCTTACGTTCAACTTTACGTGAGTCACGTGTAAGAAGTCCTGCGCGTTTCAATGAATCGCGGAAGTCTGGGTCTACTTGAAGAAGGGCACGAGCGATACCGTGACGGATAGCTCCTGCTTGACCAGCGTATCCACCACCTACAACGTTAACGAAAACGTCGTATGAACCTACAGTTGAAGTAACTGCGAATGGTTGGTTGATTACAAGACGAAGGTCAGCGTGTGGGATGTACTCTTCAACATCTTTTTTGTTAACAGTGATTTTACCAGTTCCTGGAACAAGGCGAACGCGTGCAACAGCGTTTTTACGACGTCCAGTACCTGCATATTGTGCTTGTGACATACTTTATTGTTCCTTTCCTTAGATAAGTCCTGAAATATCAAGAACTTCTGGTTGTTGTGCGGCGTGAGTGTGCTCAGCTCCAACGAATACTTTCAATTTCATACCTTGAGCGCGACCAAGAGTATTGTGTGAAGCATACCTTTAACTGATTTCTCGATCAAACGTACTGCATTTTTTTAGAACGAAGTTCACCAGCAGAGATTGATTTCAATCCACCTGGGTGGTTTGAGTGAGTGTAGTAGATCTTATCAGATGCTTTTTTTACCAGTCAATTTAACTTTTTTTCAGCATTGATAACGATTACGAAGTCACCTGTATCAGTGTGTGGTGTGAATGTTGGTTTGTTTTTTCCGCGAAGCACGCTAGCAACAACTGCTGAAAGGCGTCCAAGAGGTACATCAGTTGCGTCAACAACGTACCATTTGCGTTCTACTTGGCCTGGTTTAGCCATGAATGTAGTTTTGTTCATGATTTCTCCTATATGAATATCGTTTTTTTGTTTACAGGGCGGATGTTCCGGTCCGCAAGTTATTTGAAAGGTTCCGGGGCCTTACAAATGGGGTAAACAATACCGTCTACTATTGTATCAAAATTCTCAGATAAAAGTCAAGAGATTGGGAAAATATTTTTTTATTTCTGCCAGATTCTCAATCTTTTTTCTTCCTGTTCCTGAAGGATTGTCTGAAAAATTTTAGAGACTAAATAAATGGCACAAGTCAGGAATAGCGTAACCACTAGATAATTGATCAAACGACCGTGGTCTCCAACCAATGGCGGTTTTGTCAAAAAGCCATAATCTCCACCCGTCATTAGATTAACCACAAAAATCACAGCATTAAGGGAAGATGTGATGATTAGGGTCCGTTTGAAATCCAATAAGCTAGCATCGTAGTCCTTCAAAAGATAAATCAAGGAATTTCCAAGAAGGGCTAAGTGTCCGAAAATAAAGGACAGGATAGCGATGTGGGGGAAGGGATAGGGATCTGGCACTGGATAAACAAAGGCTGCCAAAGTCCCAAAGGTTCCCAATACAGCAAAATACTGTTTGACTCTAGAAACACCAGGAAGCAAAAGCACTACAAACATTGCCAGACGGCAATGATAAAAGGGTAGACTTTCTGTCAAAGGCATCTGATTGACCAAATACCAACCGTAGAGAAGGATTAACTGCAGAGCCTGTAAAATCTGGAAAAATCGCTGACAAATTTTATTATTACCATAGCGATAGGCAAGAAATACAGTCAATGCCAATAAAGTAAATAGACTTCCATACCAAAGAAGATCAAATTGGGGTGGCTCCGTCGGCTGCGTGCTAAATAAAGCATCCCAAACATTCATGTAACTTTCCTCATTTTCATATAAGCAGGCCCCTTACTCATCTCTATAGAGCCTAGCTTACATTTATTTCATATAATTTTGTGTAAAAGAAACTGTCGATCTTAATATAAAACAAAGCTTCTAATCGACATATTGTTCCCGCTCACCCTGATAGACCTGCCATAGAATTTCCATTTGTTCTTTGGTTATTCGTTTTTCAGATAGGGGTGGGAGATTCTTGATATCTAAAAATTCAAGTTCTGCAATTTCTTGATTTTCTTGAAAGTGTCCATCCAATAACTGACAGTCAAAGACGAACTTTGCATACTGCTTGTTCTGAAGTTGAAAGCGATTGGTATCAAAAACCGCTAATAAAGAACCTACTTCTGCCGAAAAGCCTGTTTCTTCCTGAACTTCTTTTCGGATATTTTCCTTGGGAGAATATCCTACCTCGCCAAAGCCACCAGGTAATGCCCAAGTATCCTCTCCTTGTCCTCTAACCAGGCAAATCTTCTGATTTTGAACAATCCATGCCCTTACATCCATCAAGGGAGTTGCATAGCTACCTGTTGGTTTTAAAATTGCAGTCAATTCCTCTTGATCGAGCTCTGTTTGATCTTGCAAGACACTCCATAAAATCTGACGTAAATCCTCATAACGTTCACGATCATAAGGATCCTTTGTATAGGTCAACCCAGTATCAGTGATAGCTAACATTCTCTGAATAGCTTTGGCAAAATCAGTTGTGCTCATTTTCTAGGCTTTCTACTAGCTTAGCTAGATTCATAGAGTTCGAACCTTTAAGCAAAATCTGGTCATGTGCGCCAAGACTTTCCTTGACCTGCTTAACCATGGCTTCAAACTGGTCTTCATCGGCTGTTTTCTTGAAGTAGTACACATGGCCGATTGGGAACATTTGACTGGCTAGTTGAGCCAAGTCAGCGATGTCTTCACCGTAGAAAATTACGGTATCAAGGGCATCGGGTGTAATGCTCAAAATCATTTGATTGTGGAGTTGAACAGACTGGTCTCCAAGTTCTTTCATATCCGCCAGAACTGCGATTTTCTTACCACCTTCATTAGCTGGAATAGCAGAGAAAGTTTCTAAAATCAACTTCATAGCAGTTGGATTGGCATTGTAAACATCTGATAGGATATCCGCACCGTTGGCTGCTTTTTTCCACTCGGTACGATTGCGGGTCAATTCTAGATTTTGGAAGGCTTGACCAATCTGCTCTTCAGATACTCCTTCTTGCAGGGCAACATAAGATGCAATCATAGCATTAGTCGCATTGTACTTACCTGTTACTGGCAAGTCAAGAGCCTGCTCTAAGAAATTGGCCTTGAAGGTTAAGCTATCCTTACGCTCTATTAAGTCTGTAATTTCTAGTTCTGCACCTGGACCAAAACGAACTACTTTTTTTGATCAGCAGGTAGATAATCCTCTACAATAGGATCAGCTGGCGCCAAAAGTAAGGAACCCTTTTCCATCCCATCAGCGATTTGTAATTTCCCTTTTGCAATTTCAGAACGGTCCTTAAAGAAGGCCAAATGAGCTTCCCCAACCAAGGTCACGATAGCTGTCTTTGGTTGAGCCAATTCAGATAAGAGATGGATGTCTCCTAGGTGATCCTGTCCCATTTCCAAGACAAGCTTTTCGGTATCATCTGGCATATGGAGAACCGTGTAGGGAAGGCCAATCTCATTATTGTAGTTCCCTTGTGTTTTGTAGGTTTTGTAGCTTGTAGAAAGCAAATGAGCCAACATATCCTTGGTCGTAGTCTTCCCATTTGAACCTGTGACAGCAAAGACATCGACACCAATCTTTTGAAGGTAATAGGCTGCAAGAGCTTGAAAGGCTACCAAAACATCCTCTACTAAAATGTAAGGATGACCTGCTACTTCTTTCTCTGATAAGGTTAGAGCAGCGCCATTTCCAAAAGCTGTCTCGATAAAGTCATGACCATCACGCGCCCCCTTGAGTGGCACAAATAAATCCCCAACTCCAATCAATCGACTATCAAACTCTGCCTTAACTAGTGGGCTATCCACATAGCTAGTCACATCATTTTTTGCACCGACAACACGCGCAACTTCGTGAATCGTAAGTTTCATATTTACTCCTTTAAAAAGGGGCAAGGAGTCCTTCCCCGCCCTTATAGCTATCTTTACAATAGGTGCGCTTCACGTTTATTAAAGCTTTCTTTAGCAAGGTCAACCAAACGCTCGATTAGTTCTGGATAGCTAATCCCCATATTGTCCCAAAGTAATGGATACATAGACCATTGGGTAAACCCTGGCATGGTGTTGAGCTCATTTAGGAAAACTTCTCCCTTATCTGTATAGAAGAAATCACAACGTGATAAGCCAAGCCCACCGATAGCACGGAAGGCAGTTTCGGCATTCTTGCGCATAATCGATATCACATCATTGCTAATCTTAGCTGGGATATCCATAGTAATTTTGTTATCGATATATTTGGCATCATAGTCATAGAAGGCTACGTCTTTGACAACTTCACCAGGAAGAGTGCTCTTGACATCATAGTTTCCTAAAAGTCCAACCTCGATTTCACGGGCATTTACCCCTTGTTCTACCAAGACACGACTATCGTACTTGAAGGCAAGCTCTAGAGCTTGATGGAGTTCCTCTTTATTTTCAGACTTAGAAATCCCAACACTAGAACCCATATTGGATGGTTTGGTGAAAACTGGATAAGTCAATTTTCCCTCAACTTCAGCAATCTTAGAAGCCAGGTCATCCCCTTCAACAATAGCTACGTAAGGAACTTGGGCAATCCCAGCAGACTCCAAGACACGCTTGGTAGTAATCTTATCCATAGCAAGACTTGAAGACAAGATGTTGCAACCAACATAAGGCATTTTCAAGACTTCTAAGAAACCTTGAACGGAACCATCTTCTCCCATGGGTCCATGAAGAACTGGAAAAACAACTGCGCCTTCTTCGTAGATAGCACTTGGAGCAATTTTCTTGTCCCAATCGATCGTTTCATTGGTCATGAGACGTTCGTCTTGTCCAGGTGTTTGGGTAAATTCTTGGGTTTTGATAAAGTCTCCAGACTGGCTGATAAAGAAGGTTTTTACTGCGAAACGATCATAGTTAACCGCACGCATGACACTCTCAGCTGACAAGACAGACACTTCACGTTCTGCACTGCGTCCACCATATAATAGAATAATTGTTTGTTTCATATGATTTGTTCCAATTCTAATAGAATACTCGTCCTTTAGTATATCACATTTGTCCTTTTTTTTTAAACTTGTACAGCAAAAAACAAGAAAAGAGACCAAATCAAAATGAGATTCAGTCTCTTTATACTTTTAAATGATTATCTGCTAGTTAATTGCCTGTTCTATATCCTTACAGACTAAAGTTCGGTACGATTTTCGATGGCTCTTAGGAGCGTTACTTCATCTGCATATTCGATATCTGCTCCTACTGCTAGACCTCGTGCTAGACGAGTAACCTTGATACCTGCAGGTTTGAGCAAGCGAGAGAGATACATGGAGGTCGCTTCGCCATCAGCTGTTGCATTGGTAGCTACGATGACCTCTGAAACCTCACTGGCCATAAGACGAGTCATAAGACTCTTAAGGTTGATATCATCCGGACTAATTCCATTCATGGGTGAAATCAACCCATGCAATACATGGTATAACCCATGGTATTCCTGAATATTTTCCATAGCAGCTACATCTCGACTATCCTCTAGGACGAGGATAGTTGTTTGGTCCCGACTTGGATCTGTGCAGATAGAACAGGGATCTTCATCGGTTAAACGTCCACAGATAGAACAATAGGTCAACTCTCTTTTAGCTGAAAGGAGATTTTTAGCAAATTCGTTGACGTCATCATCCGGCATTCCAATAGTATAAAAGGCTAGACGGGTTGCTGTCTTGATCCCAATACCAGGAAGTTTGGAATAACTGTCAATCAACTTAGCAATAGGTGTTGGATAAAGCATGGCTTCCTTTCTAATTCATTGGATGGTGTTGGTTGTATAGATTGATAATGTCGCGAGCAATTGCTGGCCCAACATTTTTGGTTAAATTGGTATTATGAGGAAAGACTACTGCAACTGCAATTTGAGGATTTTCTGTTGGAGCATAGGCCACGGCATTGGTATTATTAGCTTCTTTTTGACCACCAGCTACATAGCTTTCAGCTGTACCGGTTTTACCACTGATAGAAACAGTGGCACCATCTGAAAACGCCCGTCCTGTCGTTAGGGGACTAGTTCCATGCGATACTTGGTAAAATCCTTGGTGCAAGATTGCCATATCTGATTCAGAAATATTGACCTTGTTGATTTCCTTGGTATTTATTGCTTGGATTAATTCCCCAAGGCCACCCTTATCATTGTTGTCGTATATTCCCTCGACAATATGTGGAGCTAGACGAACACCATTGTTAGCAATAGTTGCAACGTACTGGGCTAATTGCATCGGTGTGTAGTTATCAAACTGGCCAAAGGCATTATTTAGATAGTTAGCCAAATCAAAGTCCTTAGGGATAAACCCTGTTGACTCATCTGGTAGGTCAATCCCAGTAGAAACTCCCAGACCATACTCGCCAAAAGTTGAACGTAATTTACCCATAGCAGACTCAAGTTGGTTGGTTTTGACTGTCATATTTGGTTGATAGGTCTGACCCATCATTCCTAGCGCAGTTTGAACCATGTAGGCATTAGATGAATATTCTAGAGCCTCAACGGCTGTAACCGGAAAGGAACCGTAATAAGGGGTATACCAGGAATTGATCGGTGCAGAACCTTGAAAGACGATTGGTTGGTCAGTCAAAGTTTGATTACCTGATAAAACACCATTTTCCCAACCTGAGCTGATGGTTGCCGCCTTAACGACAGATCCTGGAACAAAAACGTTGGTCACTGTACCTAGTGAGTCTGGAGTCAATTCACCAGATTCCAGATTGTGCTTGATCCCTGACATGGCTAGAACAGCTCCTGTCTTAGGATTGAGGGCAACCGCATAGACACCTTCCGAATATTGGGCACCTCCATTAGCAAGCTCAGAATTAAAATAGCTTTTCAGAAGACTATCCACACTATCTTGGAAGGCCAAATCAATGGTCAGTTTGATATTTTTACCCTTGCTACCTTCCTCAATATTTTCTACACTCTCCATATCTCCATGTTTGTCGAGATGGATTTCTTTAACAGTACGTTTCCCTTGTAGGACTTCCTCATATTGTTTCTCCAGATAAGATGTTCCAACACGGTCATTAAGTGAATAGCCTTTTTGCAAATAAGCATCCACATCCTCAGCTGGAAGACCTGATTTCTCACTAGAGACACTTCCAACGATTGATGAAAGAGAGGTTTCTAAAACCTTTCTATCCCACGAAGTTGAAATGCTAATACCAGGTAATTCCTTGGAAGCTGAAGCAATGATGGCCACCTGTGTGTCACTTAATGGATCGGTTTGAATATTCCCTGTCGCAAAATTACCAACTGCATTGAGCTGGTTAAAGAGGTAGATAACCTTCTTTTCATCCTCTGAATAGTTCAGTTGATCAGAAGTGATACTCTCAGCAGCATTGTTATAAAGTTGAGCTTCGGATAGTTGATTACCATCAGAATCAAAACGTTTATCCTTAGGAAGAGCCTCTACCGTTTTTTTATAGACAGCTGGATCTGCTAGATAATAATCAGCCATTTGACGTTCTGTCAAATCTGGCGAGGTAACTGTTACATACGTTAAGAGTTTAGTGGAAATATCCTTTAAATCAGTAGCTGTCATCTTATTGCTTCGTGTGAAAGCTACTACTTGTTTAACGGTATTTTCTACCAAGGGTTTTCCAGCTGCATCATAGATTTCTCCACGGGCAGAACCTGTTGTAACCCGCGTCTGACTAGCAGATGCTAACTTAGCTTCATAAAAATCTTTGTTCACGACTTGCATATAGAGCAAGCGACCAATGATTGTCATGAAGAGCAAAATAACGATCGCAAACAATAAATTAAGCCGAGTCGGTATCGAATGGCTGTTGAATTTTCTCATACAAATCAGTCTCGTTTCTAATCAAAATCTCACTCTTCATTGTACCATAATTTGATGAGAAAATTATGGAAAAAGAAAAGACTTTTCCTTTTTATCCAAAAACAAAGCATCTATGGTATAATAGAAGTAGGCGCTATATTATTTGCTGGATTTTTTATCAATAAAATTTGACAAATTGCTATAAAGGAGTCCCATGAACAAGCAAGACATCTCTACGATTATTGATCTTCACTTTGAAGAAATGACCGATTTAGAGCAAGAGATTGCCCGCTATTTTTTGCAGGCAGATACCATTCATGATGACTTGTCTTCTCAGCAGGTCACTCAAAAACTTCATATTTCTCAGGCGGCTCTCACTCGTTTTGCAAAAAAATGTGGCTTTACGGGCTATCGGGAATTTATTTTCAAATACCAGCAACAAAAGGATACCCTTTCCGTTCCACAACAGGATATGAATCCTTTGACCCAAAGAGTCTTGAGAAGCTATACAAATATCCGAGAAATGACACAAGAATTGATTGATGATGACCAACTGGAGCGCATTGCCCAAATGATTGATCAATCAGAACGCGTCTATTTTTTTGGGACTGGAAGTTCTGGCCTCGTTGCGCGTGAAATGAAATTGCGTTTCATGAGACTTGGAGTCGTTTGTGAGGCTTTGACAGATCCAGACGGTTTCGCTTGGACAACCAGTATCATCGATGAAAAATGTTTGGTCTTTGGTTTCTCCCTTTCAGGAACAACTCCATCCATCATTGATAGTCTACTAGACGCTCAAGATATGGGGGCTAAAACTGTTCTTTTTACTAGTACGCCTAGCAAAGAAACTCAGGAATTTACAGAAACTGTACTGGTGGCAAGCCAAAGTCAGGCTTCCTATATCCAACGTATTTCTGCCCAACTTCCTATGTTGATCTTAATCGATCTACTCTATGCTTATTTCCTAGAAATTGATCGTGAAAGTAAAGAAAAAATTTTTAACAGTTATTGGGAAAATAAAAAACTAAATGGCTATCGTAGAAATAGAAGGTCTAGATAAGCCTTCATCCCTATCAAGTGAACAAGCATATGAGCAACCAGCGATTAAAGTCGCTGGTTTTTAGTTTGCTCAAGCCCTATAACTAATAACTTATGCACATAGAACTCTATACCTGATTCTTGATATAAAAAAGCGAACAAGACGGAATTCCGATTCTCAGAAAACTCGTTTTGCTCGCTTTTTATAATTGAGATTAGTTATTGGTTCCAATCTCTAAAGTTTGGACAGTTATTACAGCAGTTTCTTTAATATTCCGCAATAATTTCCACAAAATCTATACTTCCTCAGTATTTCTTGAGTTTGATAGATTCTATTCGTCTTCTTTTTTCTTTCCCATTGCAGCTAGACCAAGAAGTGCTCCTACAGCTCCCAAGCTTGCAAGGGTAGCAGTTTCTTTAGCGCCTGTCTCAGGGAGAATATTTTGACGATTTGCAGGTGCTTGATAAGTCTTATCTGGTGATATAGCCTGAGCCACATGCGACTGTTCATCCTTGTGTGTAGCGACTTCATGAATAGCTGCTTCTGAACCATTTACACCACCAGTAAATCCTGGAACTTGATGGATAGGCGCTTCCCCACCAGAAACTCCTCCTTCAAAGTTTGGAACTCTGTGGACAGATGCTTCAGAGCCATTCACACTACCAGTAAACTCTGGTACTTCATGGATAGCTGCTTCTGAACCATTCACACCACCAGTAAACTCTGGTGCTTCATGGATAGCTACCTCAGAGCCATTTACACCACCAGTAAACTCTGGTACTTCATGGATAGCTGCTTCTGAACCATTTACACCACCAGTAAACTCTGGCACTTCATGGATAGCTGCCTCTGTTTTGCCTGATTCTTCTTTCTTAGTTCCGACTAGCACAATCTCATCTTGCGCCACTTCAACAACTTCACGCAATTTTTCAGTACGGCTTCCATCTGGTGCTACTTCTGTTAAGATACGTTCCTTGCCTGCGCGACCTACCTGAGTTACGCGAGTTTCACCTTCTGGAAGAGTTGGATCTTCTCGTTTAACAGTCTTGAAGTTGAGAGCTTCTTCTACTACCTCAAGGCTTGGTTGAGTAAAGCTCAATTTTTTAACGCCATCACCTGGCATAGATGTTTCTTCAAAAGTACCAACTTCGATGACACGATCTTGAGCTTCTTCACGTTCAACCTTAACTGTCTTACGTGTATCTCCATCTACTTCTACATAGGTCGTTACTTGACCTGCTTTACCTTCTGAAACAACTTGTTCCTTGCCTTTGGCTAAGAAGGCATTCTCACGATGAACAGTATTAAAGGCGATTTGTTCTGTCGTTACTTCAAGACTTGGTTGCGTTTGAACTAATACCTTATCTCCTTCAGTTGGAAGATTTGAATGTTTTACTTCCTCTTTCGGAGTCGCTTGAAGCTGGTTGATAGAAGTTAAAGCTGCTTGCAAGGCCTTATCGACTGCATCCTGAGTCTTAGCTGCCTCAATAGCAGTAAGAGCTTGCTCTGATAATTCAACTAGTTTCTTCTTAGCTTCCTTATCATCACCTAGTTCTTTGGTCTTGTTTTGAATGGCCTCTGCCAAACTTGCCATGGCCTTATCATAGTCAATCTTAGGCTCTTCTGGTTGGGCTGGTGGCTCTGGTTTTACTTCCTCTTTCGGAGTCGCTTGAAGTTGGTTGATAGAAGTTAGAGCTGCTTGCAAGGCTTTGTCTACCGCATCCTGAGTCTTGGCTGCTTCGATCGTCGCAATTGCTTGCTCTGATAACTCGACTAGTTTCTTCTTAGCTTCTTTATCGTTGCCTAGTTCCTTAGTCTTGTTTTTGAATAGCCTCTGCCAAACTTGCCATGGCCTTATCATAGTCAATCTTAGGCTCTTCTGGTTGGGCTGGTTCCTCTGGTTTTGGTTCCTCTTTTGGAGTCGCTTGAAGTTGGTTGATAGAAGTTAGAGTGCTTGCAAGGCTTTGTCTACCGCATCCTGAGTCTTGGTCGCTTCGATCGTCGCGATGGCTTGCTCTGATAACTCGACTAGTTTCTTCTTAGCTTCTTTATCGTTGCCTAGTTCCTTGCTCTTGTTTTGAATAGCCTCTGCCAAACTTGCCATGGCCTTATCATAGTCAATCTTAGGCTCTTCTGGTTGGGCTGGTTCCTCTGGTTTTGGTTCCTCTTTTGGAGTCGCTTGAAGCTGGTTGATAGAAGTTAGAGCTGCTTGCAAGGCTTTGTCTACCGCATCCTGAGTCTTAGCTGCCTCAATAGCAGTAAGAGCTTGCTCTGATAACTCAACTAGTTTCTTCTTAGCTTCTTTATCATCACCTAGTTCCTTGGTCTTGTTTTGGATGGCCTCTGCCAGACTTGCCATTGCCTTATCGTAGTCAATCTTAGGCTCTTCTGGTTGGGCTGGTTCCTCTGGTTTTGGTTCCTCTTTTGGAGTCGCTTGAAGCTGGTTGATAGATGTTAGAGCTGCTTGCAAGGCTTTGTCTACTGCATCTTGAGTCTTAGCTTCTTGGATAGATACAAGAGCTTGTTCTGACAACTCAACTAGTTTCTTCTTAGCTTCCTTATCATCACCTAGTTCCTTGCTCTTGTTTTGGATGGCCTCTGCCAGACTTGCCATAGCCTTATCATAGTTAGGCTCTTCTGGTTGGGCTGGTGTTTCTTCGACACCGTAGTTTTCTTCCTTATCAAGGATCGTTTGCAAGGCTGTTGCTGTTTTGAGAACTTCTTGTGGTTTAGCATCACTTGCTGAAAGTTGCTCTGATAATTTGTCCAAGTTTGACTTGAAGGCTTGACGTGCCTCTGGAGTGTTCTTCAAGCTTGTTTGGTCAAATTTAACCAATTCATCCTTCCAATTCTTCATTGCTTGGATTAACTGTTCTTTGGTATAAAGACCGCTATCTTCACCACGAGTGATGAACTGGTCTACTTGGATACCTATATTTCTAGAGGTATCATTTAGTTTTGGATCCAATTGCAAGGTTACAGCATGCCAACCTTCTTCGAGTCCTGTCAAACGAACGAGAGTCTGATCGCCTTGACGTGTAGCTGCTGTACCACTGAAGTACTTCTTGCCATTAACATCAGAGGCATTTCCTTGACCATCTTGATACTCAAGTTCTTTACCATCTAGAGTAACCTTGTAGATACCATGACCTGGGTCTACAAAGCCTTTAATTTCAAGACCTGTACCGTAGAAGTAGGCTGTTACGCTGGCATTTTTCTTCTGCTCTTCTGTCAAACGACCAAATGATGCCCAAGACTCAGTGTTTTGGTATTTACCTGATGAATTGGTTTCATGGTGCCAACCTGGACTATAGTCAAGTTGACTTGCCTGATCATCATGACTTACTTGATCTTTTTGAAGTAATTCAGCTTTCATCACTCGAATCGTTGCTTCTGAAGCAAAGCCAAGCAAAGCTTCGTCTGAAGCACTCGTCATTTTCACTTTGAAGTCAAAGATAGAGTCAGCTTGCTCCGTAAAGTCAATTGTCGGAATGGTCAACGTTTTTTCTGTTTCACCTTCTTGGAAGGTCAAATCAGCTGTTGTATCTTTATAAACCTTACCGTGAACCCCTGTTCCTGGTTCAGTCACGACATGAACTGTTGCAGCTCCTTTGCTACCACCAACACGTTTGATAGTTACAGTAACTGGTTGGCCTTTTTGAACTTCATAGGTTGTTTCTTTCAACTCAAACATACCTTTACCAGCATTATTGAGCGTGTAGATACCTTCAGTTGCAATAGCTTTGCCAGTTTTGTTGACGAGTTTGATGGTATGTTCACCTGGAGCCAAGTCATCTGTTTCATAAACCATCTGGCTACGTTTACGAGCTGCATTATTGGTTTGTACGTCTGCAACCTTTTGACCATCAACGTAAACCGACATTTCACCGTGGTTTGGATCCACTGTAGATACGACATAAGCCTTAGTTCCGTTGAAACGGTAAGTTACGCTTGCATCTTTTTGATTGGTCCACATGGATGTTCCACGAACGCCTTCAGATTCGTCATACCAGGTTGTATTTGCTTTGTCAGCTGTTGTATTTGAATGGTAATCCAAGCCTAGAGGATAGCCATCTGTTTTTTCGATACTACTTGGTGTCTTATAAACAGAGAAGTTTGTCAAAATAGGAGTTGCTTGTGAATTCGTGATAGTCACACGAATCTTTGTGCTTCCACAGGTTGACCTTGGACAAGACGACGATAACCAACAGTCGAACCTTCTCCATATGGAACCCAGCGACCATTAAGTTCAACTTCAACCTTAAATCCAGAGATACGTTGACCTTTAGCAATATCTTCTTTGAGTTCGACTACGTCAAAGCGTCTCTTTTGACCGAGATCGACAGTAAATTCACCTGTCTTGGCATCATTTGACAATGCCCAACTAGTATCATCCTTACCATCTGTTAGGTTGCTTGCTTGATACAAGTGATTCTTACGGGTAGAGCTTGCAGTGACAGTTGCTCCCTTGGCGAAGTCAGTCGCATACATTTGATCCAAGGTTGCTCGGAATTCTTGCAAGCGAGCGACATCTGCGTCTGCGAATTTACCTTCTTTATTTGGTGGAATGTTGAGTAGAAGTGGCGTTCCACGACCAACAGACTTGAAGTAGATATCCATCAAATCTTTGATTGATTTTGGTTGTTGATTGTCATGGTAGAACCAACCTGAACGAATAGAAACGTCTGCTTCACCGACAGAGTACATATCTCCTTCTGGGTCTCCATGATTGAGATATTCATTCTTCACATCGTCAGTGATCTTAGCTTTCTTAACCTTATGCCAAACGGGATCTCCAGCGATACCACGTTCATTACCGATCCAACGGACACTTGTCGGTTGTGCAGAGAAGATAGCGATATCTCCTTCAGCTTCCTTGATGTACTTGAACCACTCGTCAAAGGTGTAGGTTACTTTTTGAGCTCCGCTACCACGCGCACCATCCATCCAGACTTCGATAAATTTACCATTATTTCCATATTTAGGATTGCCAAGGATTTCCTTGAGCTGGTTGAGGTAGTATTCGTTGTACTCTTTTTCAGTTGAAACATGATATTTAGGGTTATTGGCATCCCATGGTGATAGGTAAACACCCATATTCATGTCATACTTAGTCGCTGATTTAGAGATTTCTTCAAGAAGGTCTCCCTTACCGTCTTTCCATGGACTTGCAGCTACCGTATGGTCTGTGTATTTAGATGGATAAATCACAAAACCGTCATGGTGTTTGACAACCATGATTGTTCGCTTGAACCCAGCATCCTTCAAAGTCTTAATCCACTGGTCTGTATCAAGGTTTGTTGGATTAAAGTTTTGAGGATTTTCTCTACCGTTACCCCACTCAGAGTTAGTGTAGGTATTCATACCATAGTGGATGAAGGCAGCCAATTCTTCTTTATGGTAGTCCAATTGAGCCTTGCTTGGTAGTGGTCCATAGTTTCCAATTTCTGTTTCTTCGTCTTTTGGATCTACTACTGGAGTTGCAGGAGTTACTGGTTTTGGATTTTCAATTTTTTCGTATTCAAAAATAACTTGGTTCACTCCTTTATGTTGGATTGTTGCTTCTTGGCTTGCATTGACTGCACGGTAGCCTGCAATTTCTTTGGCTTGGAATCTGTGAACAAAGGAAACTTCATATTCTTTACCATCGTTATTATCCACAGTCGCAGCTGCTAATTCTTGGTCGGTACCTTTCAAACGATAATGAACGTCAAAGGAACCTTTATTGACCTTATAAACAACCTTGATAACGCGAGTTCCTGCAGGAGCCTTGCTCACAACACTATAATCATCTTCCCAAGCGTCTTTTAGTTGCTTATTGACAGTTTTGCCGTCAATCGATACAATCTCATATTTTTTTCTTTATTCTTCTTGAAGAAGTCAGTCTTTTTCAATTTCTGTTTTTATAGTTATAGTCGAACTGAGTTCCAACTTCTGTCTTTTTCAACAAAAGTATCGTTTTCTTTTGACTGGATTATCATTTTTGGTCTAGGTGTTCGACAACAACTCGTCCATAATCAACACCTTCAAGGAGAGTCGCTACACCACTTTCATCGAAGGAATATTTGTTTTCACCGATAACAGCTGTTTTATTTCGAAGCATTTCTCCCTCTGGAGTGAAGTAATAACGATTGCCGTTATCGCCTTGATACCAGCCTTTAACACCGTATTTGTCAATGATTTCTTTGACCCATGCCAATTGTTCTGGTGAGAGGACAAGCCCTCCTCCAAAGCGATCTTTTTCAGCAATGTTCGCATTATCGACAGTTCCACGTTGGTGAATTCCGATAACTTTTCCTTCACCGTTGATAATTCCACCACCTGAAAGACCTGATACAGAAGTCAAACGATAAGTGACACCAACTGTTCCCTTATCATCATACTTTTCAGTACCTTTAACAACACCGTCCGCCTTATACAATTGACCTGGAACAATTGGTTCCTTCAATTCTGGAGATGTTGAATCTGTAGGATAGCCAATTGTGCTAACAGGTTCTCCAGCTTTGTATTCTCGATGCTCTGCTAAAGGAGTAAAGGTAGCTGCCTTATTTGGACTTGCAATTGAAAGTGGAACTGGTGCTACAACCAAGGCTAAGTCATTCTTATAGCCTTCACCGAATTTTTCTTTATTCCAGAAATGAATGTCCTTTTCCTTGAACAAAACAGTATTTCCTGAGCTTGGCAAAGAATTATTCTTAGCAGTATTTGAACCTACATTGTAATAGAACTTAGCCGTATCACCACCACGGATAGAACCCGCATTAGTATCTGCATCCTTGACCAAGAAGTTGTGGGCCACTGTCAAGATGACATTTGGAGCAACAAAGATACCTGAACCTGAGTTAAGGTATCGCTGACTACCGCCATTGGCCAAAGGTGAGCTAAAGATTGAATAAACCATAGTAGCAGATGTTGCTGGTTGACCTTCATAATTGATATGCTTAAGGTCTTGTCCGCCATTGATAATAGCTCTATTTTCTTTTTCGCCTTCAGATGGAGCTGCTTCTGTAGGTTTCAAAATGCTCTTAGTCTCTACTTGTGGGCTATCTTTTTCTGATACAATAGCTGCAGTATCCACTTTTTTCACTGGTGTATCAGGATAGGCACGGTCAGGGATTTCTTCAGGGAGTAAATCACTAGCCACTTCAGCAGTTTTTCCTTCCTCTGCCACCTTCTCGACAGCAGTTTCTGTTTTTTCAGTTACTTCTTCTTTTACTGCTTCTTCTTTTTTATGATCTACATCTACTACTTCTTTTGCTTGACTATCTACTTCAAGTTTTGGTTCCGTCACAAGTTCACTAGCCGCAACATTACCAGATGCAAAAAAAACAAGACCGACTGCTACAGAAGCAACACCAACAGTCAGTTTACGAATACTAAATATTCGACCTTTTTTTCTAAAAAAATATTGTTTCATCAAATACTCCTAATCTTCTAGAGCAGTCAGCTACTGCCCGAGCCCAGTGTTATCTGGCGACAATTTTTGTTTGATTCCCTAGCTTAAAAATTCTTTTTCAGAGCTATTTATTTTTGAGTAAATATAAGGTTGTAGAAATCGCTTACATTTTCTAAAAAAATAAAATAATGCTTCCATTAGCAAGAATTTTTTTCTAGAGTTTTTCGCATTATTATAAATATACTATGTTATATTAAAAAAATGCAAGGGTTTTCAAAGTTTTAACTAGATTTTTTTACTAAATGATCATTTTACTGTTTATGACTAAAAAACCCTAAATTGGCAAGGCCAACTTAGGATTGTTTTGTTTTGAAGTGATAGTAAGCTCCAAGCATACCCGCAGTATTTTTGATGACGCGCAAACTCTAATCTTGTTTTTTCCGCTAAACTTGGAACAAGCGCATCTTTCAGAGCTGTACGAATTTTCGGTTTCAAAATCGCTTCCTGCCCCATAATACCACCACCTAGTATAACAACCTCTGGATTGGCAACATAACAGATGTTAGCAAGACCTTTCCCAAGATAGTCTACCATACGGTCAATTCCCTCCATACAGAGTTTATTGCCTTCTGTAGCTTCTTTGAAAATTCTACGACCATTCCAATGGGCTACTTCTTCACCATGAGCCTTAGCTACATACTCGACCAAGGCAGTTGTAGAAGCTAAATCTTGGAAGGCTCCATCTTGCATATGCATATAGCCAACTTCACAGGCAGAATTACTAAATCCATGGAAAATCTGGCCGTCAATGATTAAGCAACCGCCGATACCTGTTCCGATGGTTAAACAAAGCGTTATTCCTGCACCTTTTCCAGAACCAGAAACAGCTTCTGCTAGCCCTGCACAGTTGACATCATTTTCAATTTCACAAGGAACTTGGAAACTTTCTTCAATTTCTTTTTTAAATTGAGTCCCTGCATAGTTTGGGATCTGTGGACCAGCATAGAAAATCTCACCCTTATCAGGATCAACCATTCCCGCTGAGGAAATAGCCACACCAGCCACTGGTCCTTTTTCTAGATAGCTAGCTACGATATCTTTTGTTTTCTGTAAGATATGTGGACCGCCCTTATGAGCCTCAGTCGCTACTTCGTGAGACTCAACAAGTTGTCCATCTTGGTCAATCAAACCATATTTGATATTAGTTCCACCAATATCAATTGCAACGTAATTAGTCATAAAAGCCTCCTATTGATTAGAGGAAACGCTCCTTAGTTTCACGAATCAATTGAGCAGCTGCTTCTACAACTGGACGATCTTCTTCGGTCACTGGTGTAAGTGGAGAACGAACTGATCCGATATTAAGTCCTTCATTGATTTTCAAGACTTCTTTGATAACACCGTACATGTTTCCATGTGCAGCAGTCAATTTACTCAATGATAGCGTTGATTGCATATTGCACTCACGCGCTGTTTCTAGGTCTTTGTCCGCAATCAATTGGTTGAGTTTCAAGAAGAGTTCTGGCATAGCACCATAAGTACCACCGATACCAGCTTTTGCACCCATGAGACGTCCACCTAGGAATTGTTCGTCTGGACCATTAAAGACGATATGATCATCACCACCAAGACTAACAAAAGTTTGGATATCTTGAACTGGCATTGAAGAGTTTTTAACACCGATGACACGTGGGTTCTTCAACATTTCTGTGTAAAGACTTGGAGTCAAAGCAACACCTGCCAATTGAGGAATGTTGTAGATAACATAGTCTGTGTTTGGTGCTGCTGCACTGATGTCGTTCCAGTATTTTGCAACTGAGTACTCAGGCAAACGGAAGTAAATTGGTGGAATTGTTGCGATAGCATCAACACCCAAGCTTTCTGCATGACGAGCAAGTTCGATACTGTCTTTAGTATTGTTGCAAGCCACGTGAGCAATAATTGTCAATTTACCTTTAGCAACTGCCATGACTTCTTCCAAGATCAATTTGCGGTCTTCTACGCTTTGGTAGATACATTCACCTGAAGAACCGTTGACATAAAGTCCTTGAACACCTTTATCAATAAAGTATTGCACCAAAGCACGAGTACGTTCTGGGCTTACTTCGCCCGCATCATCATAACATGCGTAGAAGGCAGGAATGACGCCTTCATATTTTTTTAAATCTGACATAGATTTCTCCTAAGATTTCTTATTATCTGCTCTGAGCAGATGATTTTTTACTATTTTAGTATACACCTTGTAAAAAGCGCTTTCAATACATCTAGACCACTTAGATTTTAATTTCTATTCATCTTCCATAGCTTTTCATGTTTGAAAGTAGTTTCATATCATTTTCAATCTGCTTGATATTTAGCAAACAATTTTTCCATTAATCCAGCCTGGCAAAAGGCAAGAAGGCCAAAGCCAAAAAGTAGAAATGCTGAACCACCGAGCACTAGAGTAAAGCCCTGATAGATAGAGAAGCATAATGATTAATAAAATAATCGCAAGCATCAAGAAGAACCACACGAAGTTAAAGCTTACCAAGAGCAAGCCCTTTTGAAGAACTTCTTTCCAAGTTAAGTCATAGCGTGCTGCAATTGGATAACTAGCCAACATAACTAGGGTTAAAAATATCAGTATTCCCAAGCAAATGGCTTTAATGAGCTGGAAGCCTAGGCTGGTTTGCCCCCAGAATAGAGACAAGTCAACTACACTAATTAGAAAAATTCCTAGTTCCAACAAACCTAACTGGAGACCTAATTTCAAATTTTGCTTAAAGGCTCTTATATACGTTTTAAAAACAGGAACACGACGACTACTCTTAACTTCGAAGATTGTCTGATAGAGACTAATTTTTGCTACTCCGATTGTCACAATAGGCAAACAAGACACAACAAAGAGTAGGTTGACCGTCACGATGTCTAAAACCTTCTCACAAAATCGCATAAGAAAGTTATCCGTATCAAATGCCGCTTTTATCAATCCAGATCCTTTATGTGCCATTGTTTGCTCCTCCTAACTGACTAATCGATTAAAATTTTAAATAAGTATTTGCGAACTTTATCTTCCATACCTGCATAACCATTAGGTTGATGAGGTTCACCTGGGAAAAAGACTGCAAAATTGTGATAACCCAATAAAAGTGGGTATTGTTCATGACAATGGACAAAGCCAATATCGCTGGCTTCATCAAAGGCTACAGCCTCATCTTTGATGCGAGAACCATAGCTAGAGTACTCATGCCCTTCAACCAACAAATGCAAATCTGCATATTTTTTATGATGCTCAAAGCGATCATTTTCCTCTTGGTTAAGAACATTTTCTTGCACAACTAGAAAGACCTTATCTCCATCAATCTCGTATTTACCTAATTCAAAAGTATCTTTACGATGCTCATAGAGATAATCAATGGCCTTGTCCAAATTTGGGTGAATTCCCTTGTAAAAGCTAATGTTTTTTAAATCATCAAAAATCATAGTAATTTCCTTTACCTGATTGTTACCTTCAGACATACGATGTCTAGCCAATAAGTTTATAAGTGTCTAACAAAACTTCATGAAGTAAGCAACTCCTCTCCATTTTGTAGACACTTATATATCCTGTATTCTCTTAGTCTATCAACTATACTGCTGCATACTGATAAACAATTTGTACTATATTCAATTTTCGCAGAGTACTATCCTTTGACAGCTCCCATAGTAATCCCTTGAGTGAAGGATTTGGAAGACAAGGAAGACTGTTACGATTGGCACAGCTGCAAGGGCAGCACCTGCCATGATCAAACCGTAGTTAGTTGCCATCTCGGCCTGCATAGTAGCAACCCCGAGTGAGATGGTCAAGTTTTGACGTGAAGTCAACATTACCAATTGCATGAAGTAGTCATTCCAAGTATTGATGAAGGTAAAGATTGCAAGAGCTGCAAATCCTGGCTTCACAATAGGGAAGGCTACGCTCCAGAAGGTACGAATCTCGCCGCATCCATCGATTTTAGCAGATTCCAGCAATTCTGTCGGAATGTTTTCACTGAACTGTTTCATAAGGAAGACCCCGAATGGCCATCCGATTAAAGGCAATATAACTGCCCAAAGAGTGTCATGGATTCCCATGAAGTTGACGATACGTACCAATGGCACAAGGACAACTTGTTTTGGAAGAGCCATGGCAGCGATAAAGATTGCAAAGAGAATGCGTTGTCCATAGAAACGTTTCTTAGCCAATACATAACCTGCTAGTGAAGAGGTTGCACAAACCAAGAACATGGTTACCAAGGAAATGAACACTGAGTTCCACATCCATTGCAAGGCTGGGTTTTGCACCATCAATTGTTGGAAGTTCTCCATGGTTGGAGCTTTAGGGAACCATTGTGGTGGAATCATAATGGTATCTGGTTGTGATTTGAATGCACCTGTCAAGATCCAGTAGAATGGGAAGATAAACAGTACAGTCAACAAGAGCAAAATGATTGTTGAAATAACAGTAAAGGCTGTTAATGGTTTCTTTTGTTGTGTAGATTGCATAGCTGTCTCCTTTCCTTAGTATTCTACATCGTTTCCGAGGATCTTGAATTGAGCGAAGCTGACAAGGGCAATCATAACTGCCAAGAATACACCAATAGTATTGGCATAGCCATATTCAGTCAATTGGAAGGCTTTTTCGTAAAGGTAGTACATAAGTGTACTTGTTGAGTAGTTTGGACCACCAGATGTCAACAACTGAATCAAGGCGAAACATTGGAATGAGTTGATGGTTGTAATGATTGCGATATAGAGAGTTGTTGGAAGAAGGCTTGGCCATTTAATCTTCCAGAATACTTGGAACTCAGTCGCACCGTCAACACGCGCTGCTTCTACAAGTGAGTTATCAATATTACCCATTGCAGCGATGTAAAGAATGATTGGTTGACCAACTGATGTTGTCAAAAGGATAATCATAATCGCCATCAAAGCCCAGTTTTTTTATCTCCCAACCAAGAAATGTTTTTGGCTGATGATGTGGCTTGACTTAAGCACGAAGTTCAAAAATACCTGATAGTGGATCGTAGATCCATTTCCATACTACTGTTACGGCAACACTACCTGTTACTACAGGAAGGAAGAAGACGAAACGGTAGAAAGATCTAGCGATGGCATTTTGTTGGTAAGTTTGTGATGCTACAAAGAGCGAGAAGAGTACAACGACTGGTACAGAACCGATAACCAAGATTACGGTATTAATCAAAGATTTTGTAAAGACAGGGTCTTTAAACATACGAATGTAGTTGTCCAAGCCCACAAACTCAAAGCTAGTCATCGAGTAGTTAAAGAAACTAGTGATGAAGCCCATGATCATTGGAGCTAAAACGAAGACGGTAAAGAAGATTAATACTGGTGCTAGGAATGCGTAGGAAATAATAGTTTCCCGCATGCGAATTTTTATTGATTTTCACAGTCGGCACCTCACTTTCACATAGTTTTGTTTTTTTGACTGTTATCTGACCCTGATCTAAAATCAAAATGAAATTTTTCTAAGATTCGTCAATGTAAAAACTTCATTTTAATTTTGACCTGTCAGTTGCTTCTATTTCAAACAAAAGTCCCCCTTTTCATACACAGATATGCTCAGGGAAAAGGGGGGAACTCAGTTTTTATTTAGGGCTTATTATTTAGCTGCTTTTTTGATTGTTTCATTCGCTTTTTCAGTGAATGCTTTCAATGCTGCAGCAGGTTGTTCGTCACCATTTGATACAGCTTGCAACATTGGGAACCAAAGTGTTCTCATTTCAGCAAATCCGTCGATTGTGTTGTAATATGGTGAGTAGTATTGAGTCCAGCTACCGATTGTTTCCATACGTTTGGTCATCATAAAGTTTTCCAAATGAAGTACGAACTGGGAATGCACCTGTACGAACTACGTCTTTAGGACCCCATTCTTTGTCATCTGCGATGAATTGGATGAATTTCTTAGCTGCATGACTTTCTTTTTCGTCTTTGTTGTTAAATACTGCAAATCCGTTTACAAGGTATTCAAGAGCTGGTTTACCTGAATCAGATGGGAATGGTACTTCACCACTTCAACTTTACTTGCTTCCAAAGAGTTTAGCTTGGATACCATTTTGAGCTGGTGCCCAAAGGATTGTGTAAGAAGTTTGACCGTTTGCAAAGTTTTTGGATGTCTGCTCCACCGTCAAATTGTGAACCATTGTTCAACAAACCTTCTTTGATCCAGCTAGATGCTTTTTTTCAAGACCTTTAACGAATTTAGGATCGTCAGTTGTGTATTTAGTTACTTCTTTATCAGTTACAGATCCGCCATAAAGGTTAGCGATGAAGGCACGTGTTCCTTGGTCTCCCCCTTGACCTGAACTGAACAATGAACCTGGTGTATATCCTTTATCTTTAAGCGCTTTCAAAACTTTTTCAAAGTCATCAGTTGTCCAACCTTCTTTTACAAGGTTTGCAACTCCTGCATCTTCCAACATTTTCTTGTTCATAGCCATGTAGAATGGTGCAGAACTGATTGGATACATGTAAGCTTTATCACCAGCTTTACTTGCTTGGATGATGTTTTCGTTGTTGACATCTTTAACAAATTCATCTGTAAAGAGGTCGTTCAACTCAGCCAATTTACCATTTTTACCGTATTGGATGATACGTCCTGGTGCGTCAAAGAGAACGTCTGGCGCAGTTCCTGCTTCGATTGCTGTTGTGATTTTTCTGGACCAGATTTGAAGTCGATTGTTTCTAGTTTAACTTTAACATCTGGATTTGCTTTTTCAAAAGCTTCGATGATAGATTTTTCATAAGTTCCTACACCATCGCCAGTTTTTTCTTGAGTAAAGACTGGGAATGCCCACCAAGTGATTTCAGTTTTTCCACTGTCACTACCAGAGCTAGCAGCATCTTTGTTTGCATCTGATTTGCCACAAGCAGCAAGAGATAGAACCGCAGCACCCGCAAGTACTGTACAAGCTAGTTTTTTAAATTTCATTTGTATTCTCCTAAATGATGATAAGCGTATCCGAACCGGATAATGAGTAATGTCGACTTTGTATACGTTTTCATTTTTCCCTACTAATCAACCACTCTCCTCGTTTTTTAGATTGTGTTATTTAAGACCCGCAACAAATCGTTCCGTAATCTCTTTTGGTCTAGTAATAGCGCCACCAACTACGATACCTCGCACCCCGTAACCTAGGATTTGCTTAGCTTGTTCTGGTGTGTGAATTTTTCCTTCAGCGATGACGTCCACCCCTGCATCACAGAGTTTCTTGATGAGTTCAAAGTCTGGGCCATCCACTTTTGGACTATAAGAAGTGTAACCTGATAAGGTTGTTCCGACAAAGTCAATTCCCGCTTCAACTGCTGTTAGACCTTCCTCAAAGGTACTTGTATCAGCCATCAAGAGTTGATTTGGATATTTTTCTTTGATCTGACGGATAAATTCTTGGATCTCCAAGCCATCATGACGTTCACGCTTGGTACAGTCAAGAGCAATGACTTCGATGTCAAGAGCTGCTAGTTCATCTACCTCTCTCATAGTCGCTGTGATGAATGGTTCCTGTGGTGGATAATCACGTTTAATAATTCCGATAATCGGAAGTTTAGTGGCCTCTTTAATTTCCTTGATATCTCGAACACTGTTTGCTCGGATACCGACTGCACCACCTTGTTCAGCTGCTTTCACCAACAAGGGGATAACTCCTCCCGCTTCTGTGTAGAGCGGTTCATGAGGAAGTGCCTGACAAGAAACGATGATTCCATCTTTGATTTGTTCAATCAAGGCTTCTTTACTAATTTGTGGCATCTACTTTCCTCCTTTTCTTTTCCTTTGTGTTTATGTGACTATTATAGCCTATTATTGAAGCGCTTTCAATAACTTGTGTTAGAATAGATTGGAGTTTCAAAACAATTTTATGCAACAGTTTCTTCTGAAAGTAGTTTCAGGGACCTAAAATCTATCCCAACACCTCTTAAATCTTGAAATCAGCCCTTTTTTCTCGCAAACATGAAAGAAAAAAGGCCGTAACAAATTTTCGTTACGACCCTTTCTAACTAAGATCTAGTTTCACTAAGGAAACCTTCACTTTCAACTATTTGACTAATCTTCTTTTCTCTTCCCCAAAGCAAACATACTAAGGAGCATCCCCACAAGTCCTACAGAAGCAAGGGCAGAGGCATCTTCATTTCCTGTCTTAGGAAGAACATCTTGACGAACTGCAGGTGCTTGATAGGTCTTATCCTGTGCCATAGCCTGAGATACAATAGACTGCTGACCTTTGTGATCTGAATCTTTATGGCCTGCTCCTTCTGAACCTTTGATGCCAGCTGTAAATCCTGGTTTTTCTGTTAGCGTTGGTGCGACGTCATTCTTCACACTGCCCGTGAATGCTGGGACTTCATGAACAGCTGGTTCTAGACCATTGACACCACCCTCAAATCCTGGGTTTTCAGGAGTTACAGGACTATCAGCGCTTACTCCACCAGTAAATTCTGGATTTTCAGCAGTCGCAGCTTCTACACCATTCACACCACCTGTGAATTCTGGAACTTCATGCACAGCTGCTTCAGCACCATTGACTCCACCAGTAAATTCTGGATTTTCAGCAGTCGCAGCAGCAGCTTCTTCACCATTCACCCCACCTTCGAATTCTGGTACTTCATGTACAGCTGCTTCTACACCGTTAACACCACCTGTGAATTCTGGTACTTCGTGAACAGCTGCTTCACTACCGTTGGCAGCTCCAGGAATACCTGCTCCTTCAAGACTCACTGGAAGATTGTGCATACTCTCGATTGCTCCAGAAGCAAGTCCAGTTATTTCTTGACCAAAATCTGACTTGTCTATTGTAAATAGAAGAGTCTTAGTATCATACTGGGTCATGAAGTTTACTTTTTTACCATTTGCCAACTGAAGTGTTGGAATTTTGTTAACCAAAACTTCTGAATCAAACTCTACTGCAAGAATTCCTGGCCATTTTTCAATAACAGATTTAACTTTGGCTTCTTTAGGAGAAATTCTTTCCTTCGTTAAGAAATCCCAGTTGAATTTCTTGAAGGATAGAGTATAAGGATTGCCACCAGCTTCATGATGTTCATACAAGAGACCAAATTCTTTTGGTCCAATCTGTTGAAGTGAGTTATAGGCATATTCCCCTTCTTGAATCAAATGATGATGCAGCCAAGTCAACTCGCCATCTTCTTCTACGCGAGCCACTCGAATGTAACCATTCTTACGACCTGGGCCATTGGCATTTGCTAGAAGGATATACTCCTTACCATCTTGAACCGTATGAGTCGCTGCCATTTGAACATAGACATCTGGTACATCATAGCGTGCTACATAGTTATCCCATGTAATACCACCATCATTACTTGTCGCAACTTGCAAATCACCTGTCAAACCACGCATAAAGAGTTTCAACTGACCATTATTCAATTGAACAACAGAAGCTTCCGTATTTTGAGCGTAGTAATTGTTCATGTTGCTTGAATCAACTACTGTACCATCATAAAGTGTACGGTTATCATTGACACCGCCACCCATATGCCAAGTCTTACCATGATCATCTGAGTAGATGATACGAGATGATTGAGAACCGTTGAGGTGGTTAGTACGGTTTGTCGTATAAACAGGAACAACGATTCGACCTTTATGAGGTCCATTCTGGAGAGTAATTCCCACTCCAGGTCCCACACCTAAGAATTTCATCCAATCAGCTTTGACCATTGGGGTAATATCTTGTGGTGCAGACCAAGTCTTGCCGTCATCATCACTGTAAGACATCCATAGGTAGCTGTCTTTAGCAATTCTAAATGGAGAGGTTTTATTGCTTGTAAAATAGATATTTCCTAGCAGTTGCTCACCCTGATAAAGATCACCTTTATCGCTATAAGCCGGCTTGACTGGATTTACAACAACACGGTAATCCGTTGCCTGACCATCTGGCGTGTAGACAACACCATTTTCACGAATGGTATAGGCTCCATTTTCTCCTTCACGGTAGAGAATTTGGTAGGTTTTCCCATCAATTTCTTTATAAGCTTCCTCTTTTTCAGCTGACATCCCAAAGATACCTTTTCCTTCTGGGAACATATCATAGACTGAAAAAATGCGTTTGGTTTCAGTATCTTGGGCTAAAACCATATCGATATTTACTGGTGAACCAACAGATGGATCAGTAGCTTTTGGATTGTCGCGTAGATTCGTAAGTGTGATACGATCGCCCCATGTTTGACCCTGATCTTCACTTCGTTTGACGACCATACCGATATCGCCCCAGTCATAGTGGTGCAAACGACGTTCGTCAGCTCCAGCAATCAAAGTTCCCTTGTCAGTCTTAAGGAGGGCTGGAATACGATAGCTATTAATGCCATCTGGATTTGACTGCCCATTTTTTTACCCGCTTCAAAAACATCCTTTTTATCTGTTATCTCAGCTCCTTCTGGAAGCTTTTTCTCTAATTCGGATCTTTCAAATAGGTAGCTACGATTTTGAACTTCTTCTGGACTCAAGGCACGATCATAAACAGTTAGATTACGAACTTGTAAACCTGCCCCCCAAACCATACTTCCTGCACGATTTGTGGTACCAATTTGCATATGATTCACATCAGGCATATCTTTGATAAAGCGTCCTGATTTCTTACTTGTTCGTGACAAAACTCCGTTTACATAGAGACGAACTTGCCCATCTGGAGAATCTGCACTTGGTCTTTCAACTGTAAAGGTTACTGAGTTCCACTGACCTGGTTTAACAGTTAATGGTGCGTCTGTGTATCTATCATAAAATTGATCGCCGTTTTGATCGCGCCCCTCAATCAAGGCAACATTGTTGTAAACAGACATGGTGAAATATTCATTTCGAACCTTATCACTTGAGACTGAGAAAAGGTTGTAAAATGCTGGCGCAGAAGCATCTGGTTTGAACTCCATATGAACGGTCGCATTTTGAAGCTGTTTCAGTTTGCCCAATTGCTCTGTCAGATCAATTCTATTGCTATTTGCAGCATTAGTCTCTACATCTTCCTTTTCAAGAACAGTATTGACATTTTCCAACTCTCTAGCATAGTAATCACGTGGAAGCGCAGCTGGATCTTTTTCGGTTTCTCTAGTTGCTTCTGCCGTTTCTGCTGTTGCAGTTGTCTCTGTTCCAGTATGTGCTTCTGTAGATGCATGTGTGACTGTATCTACCCCATTAGACTCTGTCGCAGTCTTTTCAGTATCTACTGCTTTTTCGGTCTGATCCTTCTCAACTCCGAGTTCTGTCGTTTCCTTATTGGTAGTTGTTGATTCTTGTGCTAATACCGGCGATGCACCAAAAACAACTGCTCCAATCACTACTGAAGCGGCTCCTACTGTAAATTTGCGAATTCCGTATCGTTGTTTTCTCTCCAACTGATTATGCTTCATCTTTCTTCCTTTCATTTTTTTAAAAAAATAAAGCGCTTTCTTTTTTTGCTTAAAAATTTTTTTAGCCATCTGACTAAATGACAAAAAAATTACTTTTTTTCACGAATGGTTACACTCGCTCTTTCAAATTTTTCTCTCACTTAACGACCCTATCGTTAACTAGAGTCTCCTACTCCTTTCAAATTTTATCTTATTCTCATTATATAATAAATTTACCTATTTTTAAGATAGATGAATATAGAACAGATTTCACTTTCAGTTTTTGAAACCTAAACTCAGACATTTGAAACTACTTTCGGATGCTTTGAATTTTTCAAACAGAAAATTGCTTCATTCGGTTGGATCGTTTTTTTAATGAACTTTATCTAAAACTTATACTCAATGAAAATCAAAGAGTAAACTATGAAGAGAGTCGCAGGTTGCTCAAAAACACCGTTTTGAGGTTGTGGATAGAACTGACGAAGTCAGCTCAAAATACTATTTTGAGGTTGCAGATGGAAGCTGACGTGGTTTGAAGAGATTTTCGAAGAGTATTAACTATTTGACTCCTGACTTATCTAAATCAAAAGGCCGTAACTAGTTCTAGTCACGACCCTTTCTAATATAAGATCAAATTTCTCTATGAATTTCGTTGATTTTAACTATTTCATTGATTTTCTTTTTTCTTGCCCACGGCAAACATACCTAGGAGCATGCCTACAAGTCCTAGAGAGGCAAGAGGAGCAAGATCTTCACTTCCTGTTTCAGGAAGAAGTTGCTGACGAGCAGCAGGGGCTTGATAAGTTTTATCTTGTGCCATAGCCTGAACCACAATTGACTGTTCTCCCTTATACTCTGAGACCTCATGGACAGCAGCTTCAGCACTGTTTACACCACCTACATAGGCTGGAACTTCTGTACTCGCAGCTTCTAGCCCATTGACACCGCCTGTGTATTCTGGAACGTCTAACTTAGCGGATTCTAATCCATTGACGCCACCTGTGTATTCTGGGACTTCTAACTTAGCAGATTCTACCGCATTGACACCACCTGTATACTCTGGAACTTCTAACTTAGCAGATTCCACTGCATTGACGCCACCTGTGTATTCTGGGACTTCTAACTTAGCAGATTCTACCGCATTGACACCACCTGTATACTCTGGTGCTTCTAACTTAGCGGATTCTACTCCATTGACGCCACCTGTATATTCTGGAGCTTCTAACTTAGCAGATTCTACTGCATTAACACCACCTGTGTATTCTGGAACTTCTAACTTAGCGGCCTCTACTCCATTAACACCACCTGTGTATTCTGGAACTTCTAACTTAGCAGATTCTACTCCATTGACGTCACCTGTATACTCTGGGGCTTCTAACTTAGCGGATTCCACTGCATTCACACCACCTGTGTATTCTGGAGAATCTAACTGAGCGGCCTCTACTGCATTGACGCCACCTGTGTACTCTGGAACTTCTAACTTAGTGGCCTCTACTCCATTAACACCACCTGTATATTCTGGAACCTCTAACTTAGCAGCCTCTAATCCATTCACGCCACCTGTGTACTCTGGGGTTTCTAACTTAGCGGATTCTAATCCATTCACGCCACCTGTGTACTCTGGGGTTTCTGATGTAGCTGCTTCCACACCATTGACTCCACCTGTGTATTCTGGAGCTTCTAACTTAGCGGATTCTACTGCATTCACACCACCTGTGTACTCTGGGGTTTCTAACTTAGCAACCTCTAATCCATTCACGCCACCTGTGTACTCTGGGGTTTCTGATGTAGCTCCTTCCTCACCATTGACGCCACCTTCAAAGGCTGGAACTTCATGAACGGCAGACTCTCCTTTTGAGCTTTCTACTAGACTACCCTCTGGAACTTCATGGACCGCGGCTTCCTCACCGTTCACACCACCTTCGAAATCCAGAATCTCATGAATGGCTGCTTCAGCACCATTGACACCACCTTCAAATTCCGGAACTTCGTTAATAGTTCCTGGTGGATTTTCTTCAACCTCTATTTCTGGAACGTCATGAACAGCCGCTTCTTCGCCGTTCACACCACCTTCAAAGGCTGATACATCATGAACGGCTGCTTCCTCACCGTTGACGCCACCATCAAAGGCTGGATCCTCATGAACTGTACCTTCTTCACCATTGACTGCACCTGTAAATTCTGGGACTTCATGGATTTCTGCTTTTGCTCCATTTTTACCACCAGGGACTCCTGCACCTTCAAGACTTACAGGCAAATTATGCATGCTCTCAATTGCACCATCAATGATTTCTGTAATTTCTTGACCAATATCTTCCTTGTTTACTGCAAATAACAATGTTTTGGTATCGTATTGTGTCAAGAAAGTCGCAAAATTACCATTTGCCAGTTTAAGAACTGGTGGTTGATTCACCAATACTTCAGAATCAAATTCTAGAGCAATGACATTTTTGCTCATCTCTACAGCATTTTTCACAGTTGCTTTTGTTGGAGCAATTCTATCCTTGCTTAAGAAATCCCAGTTGAATTTCTTATAAGACAAGGTGTATTCATTTTGAGTGGCAGTCGCATGCTCATAAAGCAAGCCAAATTCGCCATTCCCAAGATCTTGCAATGAATTATAAGCAAATTTACCACTTTGAATTGGATTATGTTTTAGCCAAGTTAGGTCTCCATTAGCTTCCACACGTGCCAAGTGTACCAAACCATTGTAACGTCCTGGCCCACCTGCATTACTGAGGATGATATATTCCTTACCATCTTGCACCGTATGAATAGCAGACATTTGAACATAGACATCTTTGACATCTGAATAGCGTTTTACATCTTTTTCCCAAGTCGCTCCGCCGTCTTTACTCGTTGCAACTTGCAAATCCCCTGTCAATCCACGCATAAAGAGTTTGAGGTCTCCATTATTCAACTGAACAACAGTGGACTCCGTATTTTGAGCACCTGGATTATTCATAGTTGAAGAGTGAATTGTTTGGTTGCCTACTGGGCGGTTATCATTGACAGCTTCACCAGCGTGCCAAGTTTCACCATGGTCATCTGAGTAAATGACGCGTGAAGACTGAGAACCACTTAGGTAGGATACGTTATTTGTAGTGTAGGCAGGGATAACAAGACGCCCTTTATGAGGTCCTGAATGTAAGGCAATACCTGTACCAGGTCCAGTACCTAAGAAGTGCATCCAGTCCTTACGAATGCCGTATGTAATATCTTTTGGTGCAGACCAAGTTTTTCCATCGTCATCGCTATAAGACATCCAGAGATAGTTGGTGTTTGAAACTCTAAAGATATTCTTGTCGCTATAATCGAAGTAGACATTACCAATCAGTTCTTCACCTTTATACAAATCACCCTTATCACTATAGGCTGGTTTCTTAGGATCAACTACAACACGGTATTCTGTCTTTCTATTTTCAGGGTCAAAGACTTCACCATTTTCACGGATTGTATATCGTCCTGCTTCACCTTTTTTGTACAGAACTTGGTAAACCTTGTCACCAATTTGCTCATAGGCTTGTGGTGCTTTTCCTGGTAAATCTCTGACAGCTTCACCTTCTACGAACATATCAAAAATAGAGAAGATTCGCTTCGTCTTTGGATCTTGGACGAGGGCCATGTCAATGTTAACTGGTGAGCCCGCATGAGCTCTTCTGGCATTCTCATTGTCACGAGGATTTGAAATGACAATTCTATCTCCCCAAGTTTTTCCCTTATCATCACTACGACGAACAACCATACCGATATCACCCCAGTCAGAGTGATGCAAACGTCTCTCATCTGCTCCAGCAATCAAGGTTCCCTTATCAGTTTTCAGCAAGGCTGGAATACGATAGCTTGCGATACCATCTTTATTTGGCTTGCGGTTCTCACCACCTTCAAAAACATCCAGTTTATCAGTAACTTCTGCTCCTTCAGGAAGTTTCTTCTCCAACTCTCCTCTTTCAAAAAGTTGGCTACGTTTCTTAACTTCTTCTGGAGAAAGGGCACGGTCATAAACCGTTAGATTACGGACTTTAAGATTAGCGCCCCAGAAGTTTTTGCCTGTGCGTTTTGTTGTACCGATTTGTACATGGTTGACATCTGGCATGTCTTGGATGAAGCGACCAGACTGAGGACTTGTACGTGACAAGACACCATTCACATAGACACGAACTTGACCTTTTGGTTGGTCTGCATTTGGTCTTTCAACTGTAAAGGTTACAGAGTTCCACTCACCTGGCTTAATCTTCAAAGGAGCAGTTTTATAATCACCATAGAATTGATTTCCATTTGCATCACGACCTTCAACGATAGCTGTGTTATCAAGGATGGCCATAGTGAAATACTCATTTACTTTGGTATCACTAGAGACTGAGAAGAGGTTGTAAAAACGTGGAGCAGATGCATCTGGCTTGAACTCCATATGAATGGTCGCATTTTGAAGTTTTTTAAGTTTGTCTAGCTCCTCCTTCATGTCAACTCTTTGACCGTTTGAAGGATTGGTTTCAACATCTTCCTTCTCTATAACAGTATTGGCATTTTCCAACTCTCTTGCATAAAAGTCACGAGGAATGTTTCCAACTTCTTCTTCGTCTTCCCTCTCTGTAGCTGGAGTTTCGTTTGATGCTTCTGTTTCTGTTGGTTTTTCAGACCCTGGGTTTGCTTTCAGCTCTTCACGGTTTACTTCTGTGCCCTTATCTGTTGCCGTTGCCAATTTGTCTGCGAGTTCCTTATCGAGATTCGTCAGATTTCCTGTCTCTACTTCCTTAGGCAATTCTGGCAAAGATTGCCCCGCTGTTTCACCATTCGTTGATGGCGCCTCTTGAGCAAAAACAGGTGAAGCACCAAAAACAACGGCTCCAATCACTACTGAAGCTGCTCCAACTGCAAATTTCCGAATTCCGTATCTCTGTTTTCTATCAAAATCTCTCTGATTCATATTTTTCCCTTCCGTTATTTTTTTAAAAAAATAAAGCGCTTTCTTTTTTTGCTTAAAAATTTTTTTAGCCCTTTAGACTAGCTGCAAATAAGAAACTGTATTATCGAATGGTAATTGCCCATCCTTTTTAGCCTTGAACTACTGTTGTATGACATAAACTTCCACTACTAAGAAAAATACAACAGATTTTGCTCCTTCCATAATTGATATTACACTTATTATATAATAAATATTCTAAATTATAGTCAAATAAGTCTATAATAGATTCTACTTTCAAAGATATTTAGGAGAATCAAATTATTTGAAACTACTTTCTTGACATCTGAATACATTGAAGAAAAATCCTGTAATTTATTCAAAAATCACAGGGTACTTCTTCCTAATCGTTTATTGACCTACATAGGTAAAGGGATATCACTACCACACAACCAATTGTAAACTTGATCATTGACATGAACATTCATGGCTTCATGAGCATATTCAGGCATGATACGATAACTCTTTTCACAAGTCAAACGGTTGTAAATAGCAAACTGAGTGATTGGATAGCAGACATCGTCATCAAGTCCAGTAATCATCCGAACTTCCCCTTAATACGATGGGCAAGATTTTTTTACATCGATATAGCTAAGTGTTTCCATAATCTGCTCTTCTGTCTCATGGAATGGATCATGGAACTTAAAGTAACGAAAAGAGCTCATCATAGGCTTCGCTGGTATTTCCCAATCTCAAGTACTCTTCTAAAGTCTGATAAGAATGGATAGATAGCAACTGTTCGCTTTGATACGTGGATTTAACCCCTGCAGCCACTAGAGCCAGCGCCCCTCCTTGAGAAGCTCCATAGCTTGCTAATTGGCCTTCATCCACTTGTGGGAAGCTAGCTACAATCTCAACTAATTGATAAATATCAAGATAAACATCCTTATAGAAGAGTTGCTCTTTTCCTTCTACTGCACCACGAATGATTTGACCCTTAACTGTATTTCCGAGTGGCGAGCGCAAAGCCCATCTTGTGAGTAACCAGATTGGCCACGGACATCCATAGATACAACACCATAACCAGCGACTGTAAAGGCCAACATATCTGTCCAATCCCAACAGCGTCCCATATAGCCATGGAAGTGGAAAAATGGCAGGTACTTTCTGTTCTGATTTTTGGTAAGACCACACGTGCATAAACAAGACCATCACGTGTACCTTTAAATGTTAACTCATAGCACCTCACGTTTGGAATACGAAATTCACGTTCCTCTAGTTGGTAATCTGGTAAGACTGAAACCTTCTCTATTTCCCCATCCCAAAAAAATCGTCAAAGTCTTGCGGAACTTCATCTCGCCCTCTGTAAGTTTTTCATTTCTTCTATTAGTGCTGGATTTCTCATAAAACCCTCCTTAATTTTTGTAAACCGTTACCATAACTCTAGCACATAAAGGAAGGCAATGCAAGACTGATATTTTAAATAGAAAGTGATTTTAATTTTGAAGATTCATCAAAGCTAGTCTGAAAGTAGTTTTATCCATTCTGTATACATTCAATACACTTTCAAAGAATAACAGCTTCTTTGATCTCTCCTCCAAGAGTCATTGAAGACTAGTCTTATACTCAAATCCAAACTAGGTCAGCTTTATCTGCAACCTCAAAGCTGTGCTTTGAGCAACCTGCGGCTAGCTTCCTAGTTTGCTCTTTGATTTTCATTGAGTATTAGCATGTTTTCGGGTATATAGTTGTCTATCTTTAATGGCTCTATAATATTTGTAGTGGGTAAATCCCCTATAGATATTATGGAGCCTATTTTGTGTAGAAAAAAAGTCCCATAAGATCTATAATGAAAAGCGACGAAACCATCATTAGAAAGAATCATATGGAACAATTACATTTTATCACAAAACTCCTTGATATCAAAGACCCAAACATTAAAATTGTAGATGTCATCAATAGGGATACACACAAGGAAATCCTAGCTAAACTAGACTACGATGCCCCATCTTGTCCTGATTGCGGAAATCAAATGAAGAAATATGACTTTTCAAAAACCGTCTAAGATTCCTTACCTTGAGACGACTGGTATGCCTACTAGAATCCTCCTTAGAAAGCGTCGATTTTAAGTGCTATCATTGCTCTAAATTGATGGTCGCTGAGACTTCTATCGTCAAAAAGAATCATCAAATTCCTCGCATCATCAATCAAAAGATTGCTCAAAAGTTGATTGAAAAAGATTTCTATGACTGATATTGCACATCAGCTATCCATTTCAACTTCAACTGTCATTCGTAAGCTCAATGACTTTCACTTTAAGCATGATTTTTTTCTCGTCTTCCAGAGATTATGTCTTGGGATGAGTATGCCTTTTACCAAGGGAAAGATGAGTTTTATCGCACAAGATTTTTGATCAGCTCAATATCATTACTGTTCTTGAGGGAAGAACACAAGCTATCATCCGCAATCACTTTCTTCGCTACGATAGAGCGGTCCGATGTCGAGTGAAAATCATTACTATGGATATGTTTAGTCCTTACTATAACTTGGCTAAACAGCTTTTTTTCCTTATGCTAAAAATCGTTCTAGATCGTTTTCCACATTGTGCAACATCTTAGCCGTGCTATGAGTCGTGTCCGTGTTCAAATCATGAATCAATTTGATAGAAAATCCCATGAATACAAAGCCATCAAGCGCCACTGGAAGCTCATCCAGCAAGATAGTCGTAAACTCAGCGATAAAGCGATTTTTATCGCCCTACTTTTTCGCATGCACTTAACAAATAAAGGAGATTCTAGACAAGCTTTTTGAGCTATTCAGAAGACTTGAGACACCACTATAATCTCTATCAGCTCTTGCTTTTTTCACTTTCAGAACAAAGAGCCAGACAAATTTTTTTCGGACTCATTGAGGACAATCTTAAACAGGTTCATCCTCTTTTTCAGACTATCTTCAAAACCTTCCTCAAGGACAAAGAGAAAATTGTCAACGCCCTTCAATTGCCCTATTCCAACGCTAAATTGGAAGCAACCAATAATCTCATTAAACTCATCAAACGAAATGCCTTTTGGTTTTTAGGAACTTTGACAACTTTAAGAAACGAATTTTCATCGCTCTGAATATAAAAATGAAGAGGACATCAATTGTCCTCTCCAGATGTTAGTTTTTATTCAACCCACTACAGTTGACAATGAGCCTCTTTAATCTAATGTTCTTTTACAAAAATAAAAAAGTTTCATAATCTTAATAGAATTGTTCTACCAAGATTACAAAACTCTTTCTTATTTCAAATCTTTTTTATAGCGTTCCAACTCAGCTTGGTTTGCCCAAACATAGTGACCTGGACGAATTTCTACCATAGAAGGTTTATCAGTTTCATAGTCATGTTGATCTGGATCATAGACTTTCAAAACTTTTTACGTTCCAAGATTGGGTCTGGAATAGGAACAGCTGATAGAAGTGCTTGCGTGTATGGATGAACTGGATTGTTAAACAATTCTTCAGTCTCAGCCACTTCAACAATAACACCCTTATAAATTACCGCGATACGATCAGAGATGAAACGAACTACTGACAAATCGTGGGCGATAAAGAGATAAGTCAATCCTAATTCCTTTTGGAATTTCTTGAGCAAGTTCAAAACTTGGGCACGTACTGAAACGTCCAAGGCTGAAATCGGCTCATCCGCAATAACGAAGTCAGGTTGCATAACCAAGGCACGGGCAATCCCGATACGTTGACGTTGTCCACCTGAAAACTCATGTGGGTAACGTGTCAAGTGTTCAGCCAAAAGTCCCACTTCACGAATGATATTTTGAACTTTTTCTTTTCTTTCTTCTTCATCTTTAAATAAATGGTAGTTATAAAGACCTTCAGAAATGATATAGTCAACCGTTGCACGTTCATTCAAACTTGCAGCAGGGTCCTGGAAAATCATTTGGATACGACGGATTAATTCCGAAGCTTGTTCACGCGATTTTTTACCATTGATTTTTTGACCTTCAAAGATGATATCACCTTTGCTGGTATCATTAAGACCGATAATAGCACGACCAATTGTTGTCTTACCACTACCAGACTCTCCAACAAGTGAGAAAGTTTCTCCTTTGTTGATAAAGAAGTTCGCATTTTTAACAGCGACAAACTTTTTGCTTCCTTCACCGAAGGAAATTTCTAAGTCTTTAATTTCTACTAATTTTTCAGACATTTCCTTCCTCCTAGTTCTCAAGATGTGTAAAGCCCATCTTTTCACGAATCTTGTCGTGTAAATCTGCAATCACCGATGGTTTTTCAACTTTTGGAGCTTGTTCATGAAGCAACCATGTCTTAGCCCAATGAGTATCAGATACTGCAAACTGAGGTGCTTTTTCCTCGAAGTCAATCTTCATAGCATAATCTGAACGAAGAGCAAAAGCATCTCCCTTCAATTCAGTATAAAGCGATGGAGGTGTTCCAGGGATTGAGTACAATTCACCTTTGTCATCCGCAAGTTGAGGCAAGCTTGACAAGAGACTCCATGTATATGGATGACGTGGGTCGTAGAAGATTTCTTCAACAGTACCATACTCGACGATCTCACCAGCATACATAACCGCTACTTTATCAGCGATACTTGCTACGACACCTAGGTCGTGGGTGATAAAGATTGTTGTAAAGTGGTATTCGTGTTGAAGTGACTTCAACAAATCAATAATCTGTGCCTGAATAGTCACGTCAAGAGCTGTTGTCGGCTCATCACAGATAAGAATGTCTGGGCGACAGGCAAGAGCAATCGCGATAACGATACGTTGACGCATTCCCCCAGAATATTGGAAAGGATACTCGTCAAAACGTTTCTCAGAATCTGGAATACCAACTTTATTCATATAGTCAATAGCCATCTCTTTAGCTTCTTGCGCAGTCTTGCCTTGGTGTTTAATAATAACTTCTGTGATTTGACTTCCGATTGTCTTGATAGGGTCTAGACTGGTCATCGGATCTTGGAAGATAGTTGCAATCTTCGCACCACGAATACTTTCCCATTCTTTATGAGAAGATAAGGTTGTCAAATCTTGTCCTCGGTAATTAATACTACCTTGTGCAATACGACCATTTTCTTCCAACATTCCTGTGAATGTTTTTGTCAAAACTGATTTACCTGAACCTGACTCCCCAACTAACGCGAGGACCTCTCCCTCAATCAAATCGATGGAGACACCTCGAATAGCTGTCAAAATCTTGTCACGAACATCAAATTCCACGACAATATCTTGAGCAGTCAAAATTACATTTTTTCCTTTTATCATGTCTACTCCTATCTATGTGTACGTGGATCACTAGCATCCGCTAGGTTTTGACCAACAACGAACAGTGACAAGGATACCAAGACCAAGGTTGTCAATGGAATCCAGAAGAGGTATGCATTGGTTGTTACGTTTTGAGAATAATCTGAAATCAAACGTCCCAAGCTAGGAACTGTAATCGGCAATCCAAGTCCAAAGAATGATAGGAAAGCTTCATATGAGATAAAAGCTGGAAGCATTTGCGACGTACTCGTAACAATAACAGATACCAATTGGGGCATAATGTTTTTCATAATAATTTTGTAACTTGGTGTTCCCAAGGTACGTGAAGCAAGGTTGTACTCTAAATCACGGTAACGTAACATTTGGATACGAATTGAATGGGCAACACCAATCCAAGTGGTTACACTCATGGCAAAGATCAAATTCCAGAAACCTGCACCGATAGAGTAAGTCAAAACAATAACGATCAAAAGTGATGGGATATTGTTGATAACGTTGTAGACCTCCATCATGATACGGTCAACTGATTTTGAGATCCCCCAAATTCCACCAATGACAACACCGATAAAAAGGTTGACAAAGGTCGCAATGACAGAAATCAAGATAGAGTTACGAGCTCCAAACCAGACACCATCAAAGAGAGATTTACCATTACTATCTGTACCAAACCAATGCTCAGCATTTGGCTTAATGTAACGAGCGCTAAAATCATTTACCTTACTTACATCATTGAAGTCAAAATCAGAGAACATTGGGTAAATGAAACTCATCAAAACAACCGCAATCAAGATACCTAGCATGATTACTGTTGATTTTTTCTTCAAAAACTGTCTAAAAACAGAACCCCAGTATGAATAGGCAGGAGCATCAATTGCTTCAGAGGCATAATCATCACGTTTTACAAACTGAAATTTTTCATTACTAATTGTAGACATTATTTGCCTCCTTTCTCTGTCAATTTAATACGTGGGTCAATAATGGTCATCCAAATATCTCCGATAAGGTTTGAGAAGATTGAAACACAAGTGAAGATAAAGACGAGACCAACTACCATATTATTGTTTGAAGCTTTTACAGAGTCGATCAACATTTTACCCATACCTGGGAAGGCGAAGACTGTTTCAGTAAGAGTTGCTCCACCAATAACACCAATAATTGAGCCTGGGATACCAGAAACAAGTGGTACCATAGCATTTTTAAAGATGTGCTTATCAGAAATCTCTTTCTCAGACAAACCTTTAGCTCGAGCAAAACGAACGAAATCTTGTGATTGCAAGTCAATCATATAACGGCGAATCCAAATTGCCATAGTAGGTGCTCCTAGCAAGCCCAGAATCACTGCAGGAAGGACATAAGAACGCCAATCACCAGCACCCAAGATTGGGAATGAATCTGGGAAGCCAATTGAAGAACCAATCAAACGAATAATATAAACTAGGGCAATCGTTGGAAGAGCCAACAAGAACGTTAGAGTCCCTGTTGCGAAACTATCGATCCAAGTGTTTTTGAAACGAGCCATTGCTGAACCAAGAGGAATCGCAATCGCATATGAAATCGCAAGACCAATCAAACCAGTGATAGCAGAACTTGCAATCATAGATGGGTACTGATAGTTGCTTTCAGTAGCTGTATATGGATCATCTTTACCGTAGTTGGCTACTTCACGAGCATCAGCTTGACTCGGAGATTTATAAGTTCTTGAGTAAATGTTAACTGATGATGTTTCTTACCAGTTGGGAATTGAACTTCAGATGTCTTCGTTTGTCCTTGTCCTTGTGTAATAACTTGAAGAACAGGAGTATTTGCATAAGTTGGATAAGAATCTCCTAGGTTCAAGTTGACAAAGTTTTGGTGAACAAATGGGAACTGACTATTGAAGTACAAGAGGTATTTGTGTTTAGTACCTGAACCCACAAGAGACCAGCCGATAGCAGGGTCATTCTCAAAACGCAAATAGCGTTCTAAGTTGGGATTCTCAGGGTCTTGGATCTTGTTTGTATGGTCAATATCAAGCAAGTTTGCGTAGAATTTGAACACACGCTCAAAAATAGGAATTTCACGAGTAGCATAGAATTGACCGCTCTCTGTAAACTCACCTAGAGTCCAACCATTACCAAGTTGTTGGATATATTTTTCATAGATAGCTTTATTTGTATCATTTGCATCTACTGTAACAGAAGAGTCAATGCTACTAGCTTTTTCCTGCAACTCTTTCGTATCGTAATATTCAATATAACCCATACGCTCATAAACGGTATTTTCATAGTTATCACGTTTATCAGCTGTTGTTGCAATTTTATTGTAGTTAGTATCTTGTTTGAAGATCAACTTCCGTGGAACCATCGTATAGATGATTGTGTAAATCAAGGTCGTTACTAAGAAAATAGAAACCAACGACCGCAAGATACGCATAAAAACATATTTTTTCATATTATTTCCTTTAAAATCCCAAAAGAACCTTCTCCTTTAGGAGAGAAAGTTCTGATGAGCATTATTTATTTCACATGACTCGCTAACTCTTTTTGAGCTTTTTCGTTTGATTCAGCTTTTTCTTTGAGCCATTTTTCACGAGCTTCTTTGTACTCTTTGGTTGTTACAGTGTTAGCTTGCAATTGAAGGTACTTGAAGTATACATCTGAACCTTTATCACCAGATTGAGTGTAAGAGGCTGAGAATGGTACTACACGAGAAATAATTGGTGCTGCTCCTGAAGAAGACATGGCTGGAAGGAAGAGTGAGCTATCTGTCAACCAAGCTTGAGCTGCTGCATATTTCTCATAACGTTTGTTAAGATCGCTTGTTTCACTAGCTGCATCATCAACTAATTTGTCATAGTCTTTTAGGCCAACTTGAGTAACTGCTGGGTTTGATGGATTATCATAGCCCATGTAGGTCTTAGTTGTTTCGCTATTAGTTGATTTTAGGATATCAAGGTAAGTTGATGGATCATCATAGTCTGGGTTCCATCCAACAGCACCTGAAAGGTCCCAATCTTCTGCTGCCGCACTAGCTGCGTAGTATGTGATATTGTGTAATTCATCTGTAGTGATTTGTTGGATATCGATAACTACATTATCTGTGCCCAAAGCTGTCTCAACAGATTGTTTGAATGATTGGATACGAGCGATATAGTTTTTAGAAGTTTGGTCAACTGGAATATCCAAGTGAATTGGGAATTTCACGCCATCTGCTTCCAAAGTCTTCTTAGCTTTAGCAAATTCTGCTTTCGCTTTATCAGCATTGTAAAGACCATCTTGAGCATCCGCAAAGTTTACATCTTTCCATTCATCACCATAAGAAACGACCTTCTCAGTGACCAAATCACCAAATGATTTTTTCCCGTTTGCTGAAACAAATTCTGGTTTTACGAAGAGGTTACGGACAGCAAGGGCTGCTCCATCCTTACCATTTAGCTGAGCTGAATAAGCAGTACGATCAAAAGCAAAGTTCAAAGCTTGACGGAAATCTTTGTTAAGAAGGGCTTTCTTAGTAGAAGTTTTTTCTTCGTCAGTTGTTTTTGATGTGTACTTATAGCTTTGACGATCAATGTTAATACCTAAACCAGCAATACCTGCTCCCTGCGGATTATAGTAGATATTGTCTTTATATGTTTCTGCTACCTTGGAATAGTTTGAGCTAGTAGGGAAGAGACGGGCATAACTGTATGCACCATTTGTAAAGTTACGCTCAAGTGACTCTTGGTCTGAACCATCATAATAAGAAAGTGTTACAGTATCGATGTGAACATTATCTTTATCCCAATACTGTTCATTCTTCGCAAATTCGATAGAAGACTTAGCCGTCAACCCTTTAAGCAAGAAAGGTCCATTGTAAAGCAATGATGTTGGATCTGTCGCCTTACCAAAGTCTTTTCCTTTTGATTTTTCAAACTCTGCGTTCAAAGGCCAGAAGATTGCGTAAGACAATTTAGAGTTCCAGTATGGTTCTGGTTGGTTCAAAGTGTATTGAAGAGTGTAATCATCAACAGCTTTAACACCTACAGCAGAGAAGTCTGTATTGTTCCCTGATATATAGTCAGCCAATCCTTTAACAGAATTTTGTGCTAGGTAAAGAGCGGCTGATTTATTGTCGGCTGCGTGTTTCAAACCTGTAACAAAGTCATTTGCAGTTACTTCTGCATATTCTTCACCATCAGATGTGAACCATTTTACACCTTTACGAATTTTATAAGTGTATGTCAAACCATCTTGAGACACTGACCAGTCTTCAGCGACTGCAGGAGTAAGGTTACCATACTTATCATTTGTAAAGAGTCCATCGATACCATTTGAAGTAGCAACTTTTGTACTTTGTTTCCCAGAGATAAGGTAATCCAATGTTTCTGGGTCAGCAGTATAAGTATAGCCATAGGCTTTTGGTGCTTCAGCATTTGATGATTTTGAAGAACCACAAGCTGCGAGAACGCCTGTTGCGAGTAGGGCAACCCCTGCTACCGCAAAAATCCGACTTTTTTTCATGTTTAGTTAACTCCTCTATATAAAATTAATGAGATACTGTTGATTATACCATAATCCCTTTTCAAAAAGTAAACGAATTTTTCAGAATATTTTTGTCGCATACCATCTGATAAGCAGGAAAACTTACATTTTCAGAAAAGAAACTATTGACGAGATTTAATTTAAAAGGTATAATAATAAAAAGTTAAGGCGGTATAGCCAAGTGGTAAAGGCACGGCTCTGCAAAAAGCTTGATCGTCGGTTCAAATCCGTCTACCGCCTTTATATTATCCAAGGCTCCTACAAGAGTCTTTTCTTTTTAACTACTAAAAAAGCTTTATCAGTTCTACTCTAATAAAGCTTTTGTTTTATTCTGTTTCTTCTTCTGATTCGAGTTCTTGGATTTGAACCTTAAGCTTGGTTACACGACCATTTTTGACCTTATCATTGGTTAGAGTGATATGCTTATTGCTACTTTCTAACTCATAGCTAAGTTTCTCTGAAGTCGGAATAGTTCCCACACCAGTCAAATAGTAACCAGCAATCGTATCTACATCGTCACTTTCAAGTTCGACATCAAAATAACTATTGAAGTCGTTCAAGTTCATCGTACCTTGAACAATGTAGGTATTCTCACCAATAGTGTAAACATAAACCTCAGCACGGTCAGTTTCGTCGTCAATCTCACCGACAATCTCCTCAAGGAGATCCTCTAGCGTAACTAGACCAGCCATACCTCCATACTCATCCAGTAGGATAGCCATCTGTCTTTGAGTATTTCTAAACTCTTTTAATAAATCATCCACAAAAATGGTTTCAGGTACAAAGAGTGGATCTTGTAAGATTCGCTTCCAGACAATATTGTCAAACCCGCTGGCAAAGGCTTCTTTAAGGAGACTCTTAGTATGAATCAATCCAATAACATTGTCCTTATCTCCATCATAAACAGGAATCCGAGAAAAGTTCTGTTTTAAGATACTTTGGATAATGTTCTGAGTGTCATCTTGAATATCTACCATGAAAGCATCGGTTCGAGGAACCATGACTTCACGTGCCATGAGCTCGTCTAGCGAGAAAATCCCTTGTAACATTTCAATTTCATCAGCATCCAAGGTTTCTTCACTCTTAGACAACATGTACTCAATCTCATCACGAGTCATTTTTTCATCTGCATCGTCAAATGTCATCGGTGTCAATTGACTCAAGAGATTAGTTGATGCTGAGAGCATCCAAACGAAGGGACTCACAATCTTACCAAGAGCAATAATAAACGGTACTGTTCGGATGGCCAAAGCATCCTTAAGATTTAGAGCAATTCGCTTTGGATAAAGCTCGCCAAAAAAACAATAGAAATATAGGTCAAGAAAGCTAATGATAGAAGCTAGCTACCGCATGAGCAGTCTCGCTATTTCCCATCCAAGAGGCGATCAATTCTCCCAAGTGAATCTGCTAGTTTAGCCCCTGACAAAATCGTAATTAAGGTGATACCAACTTGAATGGTTGATAAAAAAAGTGATTCGGGTTTTTCAAGTACCTTTAGTAAACGGATATAGCGTTTATCCCCTCCTCAGCTTTTTTTGCTCAACACGTGAACGACTAAAGTGAAACCATGGCCATTTCTGTTGCAGAGAAAAAGGCATTTAAAAAGGTCAAAACAACTAACAAAACAAATTGCAGTAACAAATCCTGACTGCTCAGGGTCTTCCATTTTTCCTTCTCCTAAAAAGTATAATTGAAACTATTATACCATATTTTCCAATTTCTACACATTAATTTTCAATTTCTATGATAAAGGGGCGTGGAACAAAGAGCTGAACCCCTAGTCTTGATGCTTTAGTTCCAGCCTTGTGAATTTTCAAAAAAGCTCTTTAAAAATCTGAAAAGAGGAAAATACAAGCAATCGTGTCAACAGTTCATGAGTAATAAAAAATGAGGTTGGGATTTCCTCTCAACCTCTTGAACAATTAGTTAGCTTTTGTGACTGTGACCTCACCTGTTCGGTAATCTAACTGAATTCCCTTTTGGACATTTGGAATCACGACATTAAACTCCAATTCTCCATCAGAGGACTTGGCTTCAATCTGGGATGCGGACGGCACCAAGTCTTCCTCAGACGCATAGAGCAACGTCACACGGTAACGCACTCGTTTGTTTTGATCTAGGGCTTTTCGAACAAGACTTTCATAGTAGTTTTGGCCTGTGGAATCTTCTGCACGCGCTTGGTTGGCCCAAGCTGTCTGTACGGCAATATTTTTAGGATTGCTGGTAGAAGCATCAAAGCCATCTAAGCCACCTATCAAGGCATAGCCTAACAAGTGTCCTCTATCAACTGCGTGATTATAGCTTCCTTTTAGGTTCTTAACCTGATGCCAACCCGCAGGCGTCCAAGATGTTGAACCATTGCCAGTTTCTTCACGGTCCTTGTACTGCCTTGTTGCTTTTGACATGATTGCATTCGCTACTGTGGGAACTGTCTCTCCTCCTACCGTCTTTGTTTTATTATCCGCATAGGGTTTGCTTGAAACCTTAGCATCCAGATTGGTTTTGTTGTTATTGACGATAAAGGCTCCTGCTCCATTCCATTCTATCGTGCCCTTGATTTGTTTTTTAACCGAATCTGTTAGGACACTTTCAGCCAGTTCTTGACTTGGAGTATCAGACGACTGTGATTTTTGTTTTACTTGTGTTTGTGGTGCAGTGTTGGAAGACTGCATTTGTTTAATATAGTAGCTTCCTGCTGACAAGAGCAAAAAGAGCAAGAGGCCAATTAGGGCCTGCCTTGTTTTTTTATTCATATTTTCTCCTTGTACTCTTCGAAAATCTCTTCAAACCACGTCAGCTTCACCTTGCCGTATATGTGTTACTGACTTCGTCAGTTCTATCCACAACCTCAAAACTGTGTTTTGAGCAGCCTGCGGCTAGCTTCCTAGTTTGCTCTTTGATTTTCATTGAGTATTACATTCACTTCCTAGAAAAAGACTGGTCTCCCAGCCTATTTTCCTGTAAATTTTGCGATGAGTTCTTGCCATTTTGCTGGTGCTAAAATAGCCCAAGGATCTTGACCTTTTCCTAGAATACCATAGCCAATCATCAAACCAATAGCAAGAGCTAAGAATCCTAGTAGTAATACTACAATTACTAGGATAAAGCGACGTAAGACATATTTGGATTGTTTATTCATCTTCATCAGCTTCCACACTTACCCGTTCAATCTTAGCTCCTAACTGAGCTAATTTTTCATGAAAACGGTAGTAACCTCTATCTAAATGGACAAGCTTTCCTACAACTGTTTCACCTTCAGCTACCAAGCCTGTCAAAATCAAGGCTGCACTGGCACGTAAGTCTGTCGATAGAACTTCTGCCCCTTGGAGAGGCTGTCCTCCGACGATACGGGCTGTATCACGGATGATTTCAGAGTGCAAGCCCATACGACGCATTTCCTCTAAATGTTGGAAACGATTCTCAAATACAGTCTCTACCATGGTTGACTCACCTTGAGCAACGGTCATTAGAGCAGTGAACTGCGCTTGCATGTCTGTCGGAAATCCTGGATGTGGAAGTGTCTTAACGTGGACAGCCTTTAATTTTTCACGTTGAGAACGAATACGAATTCCTTCGTCCTCATCGATGACTTCAACACCCATTTCCTGTAATTTAGCAATCAAGGGACGATTGTGTTCCCAGATGGCATCTTGAATCAAGACATCTCCACCTGTAATGGCAGCTGCTACCATGAAGGTCCCTGCTTCGATACGGTCTTGCACAACATTGTGGGTCGCACCGTGTAGTTGCTCAACACCAGTAATGGTCACAGTTTCTGTTCCTGCACCTTTGACCTTGGCACCCATTTTATTTAGGAGAACAGCCAAGTCGACAATCTCAGGTTCACGCGCAGCATTTTCAATGACTGTAACGCCGTTAGCAAGAGTTGCCGCCATCATCAAATTTTGAGTAGCGCCTACACTTGGGAAGTCCATGTAGATATGTGCACCGTGCAAGCGTTCTGCCTTAGCTTCGATATATCCTGCCGTTTGAGTAATTTGAGCCCCCATCGCTTCGAGTCCCTTTTAGGGTGAAGGTCGATAGGGGCGACTACCGATCAGTACAGCCACCTGGCATCGAAACTTTAGCATGTCCTACACGAGCCAAGATTGGCCCCAAATACTACAATAGAAGCACGCATCTTGCTGACGTACTTATAAGGTGCTTCTTCTGTGATGTCACCGGTTGCATCAACTTCAACAATATGTGCGTCTTGATCAAAGTCTACTTTCGCATTTAATCCACGAACCACCTGATTCATGGTAAAAACATCCGATAAAAATAGGAACATTTTTTTAAGACTGTTTTTCCTTCACTTGCTAAAATAGTTGCTGCAAGTAGTGGCAAAACTGCATTTTTTTGCGCCCTCGATGGTAACACTTCCAACCAAACGATTATCGCCACCTTGAACTACAATTTTTTTCCATAGAGTATTTTTCCTTCACTTACAATTTTAGAATAACGTTCTAACTGCTTCTTGCCAAAGTTGGTAGAGGTTAGGAAAAAAAGGAACTAATCAGATATCCCTAAACCGATACTACACAATACTACCAAGAGTCGAACCTTCTTCGCATTATCCTTTGTCACCTTCAAAAATTTGATCCCATCTGACCAAATCTTTTCAAGAGCTGAAAGACTAGGTAGACAAAAAAACATATGACTACTAAGGGTAAAAAAAACAATTGAATCATTTGCCTATTATACCATCTTCTTTTTTTCTAAGCTAGTTTAGGGATTCGCCTACTGTTTAGGGATTGTTTTTTAAATAGTCAATCGCATCTTGAAGCGTTTTGACTGGAACGATTTTCATGTCTGTTTTAATCATTTGAGCTGCTTCTAGAGCTGTGTCATAGTTACTCTTGGCATTTGGATTTGCCTTTTTAGCTTCCTCAGTTACTGGATTGTTAGGAGCAAAGAATACAGTAGCTCCCTTTTTAGCTGCGGCAACCACTTTTTTATCAATTCCACCAATATCACCTACGTTGCCATCTCTATCGATGCTTCCTGTACCCGCAATGATGCGTCCATTTCGAAGAGTAGGGTCTGCAATTTGCGTGTAGATGGATAAACTAAACATCATCCCAGCACTAGGACCACCAATGCCAGCAGTTGAAAACTTGATTGGTACATCACTAGATACTTCAGTGCGGTCAATCAAGCCGATTCCGATACCATTCTTCCCATTTTCTAGAGTAATGATCTTTCCTTCAGCAGTCTTAACTTTTCCATCCTCCTCATAAGTAACCTTAACCTGATCACCTAGAGTTTGAGAATTAACGTAGTCAACCATCTCCTTGGAACTCTCAAAAGTCTTATCATTCACAGCTGTCACGGTGTCAGCAATATTAAGAACTCCCTTGAAAGTCGAGTTATCTGTTACAGTCAAAACATAGACACCCAGATATTTGAGCTCAATTTCCTTACCGGCCGTTTTCAGGCCTTGATATTTGGCCATGTTTTGCGAAGTTTCCATGTAAAACTGGTTGATTCGCATAAATTCTGCATCTGATGAACCACCCGTCATCTCTTTGGCACTATGTATGTCCGTGAAAGGAGTTAGCCAGGCATAAAACAAGTCAACCAGTCTAGCGTGCTTAACTCCAACCGTCACAAATTGGTAGGAACCTTCCTCTTGGTCAGGTTGGTTATTAACTTGTAAAACCTTTCGAATATCTTCAGAAGTTCCTGGCACCTCGATATAATAAGGCAGGGGAACTGTAAAAGCGATAAAAGTGATAATGAGCCCAATAATGAGATATAAGGGCCATCTAGTTTTTTTCTTCATTGTTTAACTCCTCTAGGACAGCATTTGGTACATACCCGCTGATATCTTGATCAAATTTCAATAGTTCTCTCACAGCAGAAGAGCTGATGTATACATGCTCTGGGCGACTGTGGAGGTAGATTGTCTCCATTTCTCCTGCTAGTTGATGGTTGTAAAAATCAAAACTAGCTTCATACTGAAGATCTGTTGCATTACGCAAGCCACGCACCAAGACCTCTGCACCTAATCTTCTAGCAACATCAACGACTAATTCATCGTGAGAAGCTATGACTTGGACATTTTTGAGATGTGCTACTGCTTTTTCAACAGTTTTCTTTCGGCTCTCTATCGTCAAAAATCCTGTTTTATGAGGATTATAAAAAATTCCTACATACAATTGATCAAAGAGCTTACTTGCACGCTCAATGAGATCCAAATGTCCATTGGTCATCGGATCAAAGGAACCTGTAAATAGCCCAATCTTATCTGACATAAACCGTCACCTTACTAATCCCATATATTTTTTCCTTCCAGATACCCAAACAGGCGATTTCTTCTGGAAGTTCTACTGATTTATCTGTCTCACATACCACCATGACATCTTCTGAAAAAAGATTTCTCTCTGCCATTTTTTCAATGTCGGATACGATTTGTTCTTTTGCATAAGGTGGGTCCAAGAAAATAAGATCAAAGGCACCATCCACCTGCTCCAATGCACGACTGGATTCCATTTTCAATAATTGAAATTTAGAGGTTTCCTTAGTCATTCGGATATTTTCTGCGACTATGTTCTGTGCTCGACGATCCTTCTCAACCAGAACGGCACTGGACATCCCTCTTGAGATTGCTTCGATGGATAGACCACCACTGCCAGCATAAAGATCTAGCACTCGTCCACCTTCAAAGTAGGGACCAATCATATTAAAAATAGCGCCCCTGACCTTATCTGATGTCGGTCTAGTTGTTTTCCCGTCTAGCGTCTTTAAAGGACGCCCACCGTAGATTCCTGATACGATTTTCATACCGTATATTATACCAAATTCTTATCAAAAAAAGAAAATCGAACCTTAAGGCTCGATTGATTAAAGAATATTTTCGTAAGTATCTCTCACTTCTTGTGGCCAAACACTGGTTTGGACTTCACCGATATGCTTCTTACGAAGCAGGAACATAGCCATACGAGATTGGCCAATTCCTCCACCAATTGTCAATGGGAAGAGGCCGTTTAAGAGAGCTTTGTGCCACTCCAAAGAAAGGCGGTCTTCGTCTCCTGTGATAGCTACTTGGCGACGGAGGGTGTCTTCATCGACACGAATGCCCATTGAAGACAATTCAAAGGCTGCACCCAAGTTATCATTCCAAACAAGGATGTCTCCATTCAAGCCATGATAGCCATTTCAGATTCGGTTGTCCAGTCATCATAGTCTGGTGCACGTCCATCATGAGGTTTTCCATCTGACAATTCTCCACCGATACCAATTAGGAAGACCGCACCGAATTCCTTACAGATAGCATTTTCACGTTCTTTAGGTGTCAAGTCTGGATAGCGTTCAACCAACTCTTCAGTATGGATAAAGGTAATTTGTTTAGGTAGAATTGACTCAATATCGTAGCGAGCTTCTACTGCTAACTCTGTCAAACGAATAGCCTTGTAAATCTTTTCCACCGTTTCTTTAAGATAGGCAAGATTGCGCTGTCCGTTTGGAATAACTTTTTCCCAGTCCCACTGGTCTACATAGACTGAGTGAGTCGCATCTAGGGAATCTTCGTCTGGACGAAGAGCCTTCATGTGAACAAAGAGGCCTTCTCCTTCACCAAAACCAAAACGGGCTAAGGTATGGCGTTTCCACTTAGCAAGGGAATGCACCACTTCATAGGTTTCATCTGGGATTTGCAGAACCTTAACAGAAACTGGATGTTCAATCCCTGAAAGGTTGTCCTGCATCCCGTCCCCAACCTTACTCAAGATTGGTCCCTGCACTTCCACAACTTCTAATTTATCTTTCAAATACTGGGTAAAGGTATTTTTTACAAAGGAAATTTCTTCCTGTTGATGGATAAAACTTTTCTTCATACATCTCTCCTTTTGAAATAATAAGATGATTATACCCTTTTGTCAGTAAAAATAAAAGTAAAAATTAAAAAAAGAGCTCATTTGAGCTCTAAAAGTATTAATCGTCACTTCCAAAGATACGCAAGAAGCTAAGGAAAATGTTAATAAAGTCTAGGTAGAGACTAAGTGCCAATGAAATTGCCCAACCTGTTGCGACTTGACCATTTGATTCTTCATAAACATAGCGAATCTTTTGGTTATCCCAAGCAATCAAACCTGCAAAAACAAGAACCATGATAATACTGATAATGTAGTCGAAGAGGCCACTGTTTAAAAATACATTGACAATCATAGCCAAGATAAGACCCACCAGGGCTCCAATCAAAGCACGTCCGATACCACTCAAGTCCTTTTTAATCACAACTCCGATAATTGCCATGACAAAGAAGAGGGCAGCGCTAGAAATGAAAGCCGTTAGAACCGTTCCTGGTAGATAGAGTGATACGATGAAACTCAGTGAAAAACCGTTCACTACTGAATAGATGAGAAACATCGGAAGAGCTGCTGGGCTATTTTTATAAGCCATATTACTTGCTGCTATTACAAGAGCAACTTCAACTACTCCTGTTACGATTAGCCATATGCGGGCGTTAAACATCAACTGAACAAGAAGGTCTTGGAAGGTCGTTAACATTAAGGCTGAAACAAGTGCAGATAAGGCAATCCCAACTCCTACAAAAGCATAAACTTTTGCATAAAATTGATTCAAACCTGAACGTTCTTGAATAATTGTTTTGATTCATATCTTTTTCTCCTTATGAAATCTTTTTTACTGATTATAACAAAAAAATTAAATCATTTAACTCAAATAAAACATGAGTATGCCTGCAGCAATAGCAACATTGAGGCTTTCCGCCTGCCCTTTCATGCTGATGTGGACCAATCGGTCTGCCTGGTCTGTCATGAATGGGCTAATGCCTTGACCTTCATTTCCCATGACCAAGGCAAAATCTTCTAACCGAGCCAGTTCACGATAATCTTTAGAGTTTTGTGATAAGGTGGTTGCCAGAATTGGTAAACCGCTCTTTTTAGCTTGTTCCACGAAACCCTTTCGACAGACATGCGATAAATCGGCAAATGGAAATGACTTCCCTGCATGGAGCGAAGCGTTTTGAGGCTATAGATATCTGCTGACTTGCTGGAAACGATGACTCCAGAAAAACCTGCTGCATCTGCCGTCCGAATCATGGTCCCCACATTTCCCGGATCCTGCACATCTTCCAAGAAGAGATATTTCCCTGAAGTCAAATCCGGCAACTGTTCCTCTTCCTTTTGAACAATGGCAACGATCCCCTGAGGTGTTTGGGAATCTGCTAAATCGAGCAAGATTTCTTCTGTCACAAGGACAGTCTGAGGATAGTCTACTAATTTTTCACCATACTCTGCGAGAGCAAAAATTTTCTCAATCTTTGCACCTGCCTGAACGGCTTCTTCAAACAGATGCCATCCCTCAATCAGATATGAGGTTTTCCGATATTTTTTTTGATGTAATTTTTTGGCATTTTTCACCACAGAATTGGCTTTAGAAGTTATAATAGTCATAGAAATATTATAACACAATCAAGGAGGTTTGGTATGCAAAAGGTTAAAATGATCGCCCAAGGTCGCGTCCAAGGAGTGGGCTTCCGCTGGGGTGTCTATACCCTAGCTCTAGAACTAGGTGGCATTACGGGTCGTGTCTGGAATAACGATGACGGAACCGTTGAAATTCTTGCCCAAGCAGAGTCTTCACCTATCATGGCTAAGTTCATCCAAGAGATCCGAAAAGGCCCAACTCCCTTCTCAAAAGTAACCTATCTAGATGTTCAATTGAGCAACTTTCCATCCTATTCAGACTTCAAAGTCGCAAATTAGGTCTCTAGAACTATTGTATATTTTCCAAAAAAACAGTAGAATAGAAAGGTATAATTTTTAAAGAAGGAATAAAAACAGTGAAATCAATTAAACGAATCGCTCTCTCAGTCATGGGAGTGGCTATGCTATTAGTCTTAACTGGTTGTGTCCAGGTTGATAAATCAACAGGACTCCCAACTGGACCTGTTTGGGATTTCTTGGGTGCTCCGATGGGAGAAGCTATCAAATACTTCGCCAATGATCAAGGCCTCGGCTTCGGTGTTGGAATCATCATCGTAACCATTATCGTCCGCTTGATTATCCTCCCACTTGGTATCTACCAATCATGGAAAGCAACGCTTCACTCTGAGAAGATGAATGCTCTCAAGCACGTCCTTGAACCACATCAGACTCGTCTGAAAGAAGCAACGACTCAAGAAGAAAAATTAGAAGCTCAACAAGCTCTCTTTGCTGCTCAAAAAGAGCACGGCATCAGCATGTTTGGCGGCGTGGGATGTTTCCCTATCCTCATTCAAATGCCTTTCTTCTCTGCTATCTACTTTGCTGCCCAACATACTGAAGGAGTTGCCCAAGCAAGCTACCTAGGAATTCCTCTAGGCTCACCTAGTATGATTTGGTTGCCTTTGCTGGTATCCTTTACTATCTTCAATCACTCCTTTCTTTACATGGAGTTGAGGATGAAACTCAAAGAGAACAAATCAAGAAGATGCTCTATATGAGCCCTCTCATGATTGTCGTGTTCTCTGTCTTCTCACCAGCCAGTGTTACACTTTACTGGGTTGTCGGTGGTTTCATGATGATCCTTCAACAATTTATCATCAACTACATCGTTCGTCCAAAACTTCGTAAAAAAGTACGCGAAGAATTTGCTAAGAACCCACCAAAAGCAAGCAAAACTTCAAGCACTCGTAAAGATGTAACCCCTGAACCAGCAACAGCTATCACAACTTCTAACAAGAAGAAAAACAAAAAACGCAATGCTGGTAAACAACATTCTAGATAAAAAATAAAAGGCTTAGCTTAAATGCCGAGCCTTTTCTATAGTCAAAAAGAGGCCGAGAAAAAATCCCGACCTCTTCTTTCATTTTATCCATGTACACGTTTCATGTAATCTTGATAGCTTTCTGTATCCATCAATTCCTTAGCATTCTTGACGCGATCTGCTGTTGGAGGTTTAACTCCTTCAAGGGAATATGGAATCCCAAGTTCACGCCATTTGAACTCACCCATAGTGTGATAAGGCAAGATTTCAAACTTATCAACATTTTTAAGAGTTTTTACAAACTTACCAAGTTCAATCAAATCTTCATCGCGATCTGTCAATCCAGGTACAAGAACGTGACGAATCCAAACAGGTTTACCGATTTCTGACAAGTACTGAGCACAAGCCAGAATATTTTTATTGGTTTGACTGGTAACAATCTTGTGTTGTGCTTCGTTGATTTCCTTGATATCAAGGAGAACCAAGTCTGTCACGGCCATTAACTTGTTGAACTTTTCTAGATAGCGTGGTTTGTTACGGAATGGAAGGGCACAAGTATCCAAGGTACAGTGGATACCCTTTTCTTTTGCCTTGGTAAAGAGAGCAATCAAGAAATCAATCTGCAAGAGGGCTTCTCCTCCGCTGACTGTGATACCTCCCTTGTCTCCCCAAAAACCACGATAACGAAGCGCTTCTTCTAGAACATCATCTACTGTTCGTACACGAGATTTATTGGTTTCCATAGCCCAAGTATCAGGGTTATGGCAATATTGGCAACGCATCTGACAGCCTTGCAAAAAGACAATAAAACGAATTCCAGGGCCATCTACCGCTCCCAAAACTCTCTGTCGAGATGCACCATTCCTGTCACTTGTCCATAGTCAATTATTTCCTCAGACATATCGTTACCTTCCTTGAAAACGTTTTATAGTCTTTATTATACCATGACTGAAAAAGAAAAAAAACCACAGATTTTTGCCTATTTTTTTAGAAAACAATCTGTTTTTTTCACTTTCAACTTTCATGATTTTTCAAAATATTTATTAATCCTTGTCAAAATCAAAGCCCATAGAGAGTCGCAAAAATAGTCCTCTGGTCGCTCTGCTCGGCGGATCAAGCGTGCTCCACCGTCCTCTGTATAGAGAATTTCTGCTGAACGAAGCTTGGCATTGTACTGGTAGCCCATAGAAGCCATGCGCACCTGTATCATGAATCACTAACAAATCACCAATTTCTGTTTGAGGCAACTCGCGATTAACTGCAAACTTATCGTTGTTTTCACAAAGAGCCAACAACATCAACTACTTCAGTCTGACCATCAGGATGCATCATATTTGTAATATGGTGATAAGCGCCATACATAGCCGGTCTCATAAGATTGACAGCTGACGCATCTACTCCTAGATAAGTACGGTAGGTTTTCTTTTTATGAGTTACTTTTGTGACTAGAATTCCATGAGGTGCCAACATGAAACGTCCTAGTTCTGTAAAGATCTTAACCTGACCAAGACCTGCTGGTGTCAAAACCTCTTCATAAACCTGACGAACTCCCTCTCCAATCAAAGCAATATCATTAGGCTCCTGGTCTGGGCAATAGTTAACCCCGATACCTCCAGAAAGATTGATAAAGTCCAGTGAAATACCTAACTTTTCCTTGATTTCTACCGCTAACTCAAAAAGCTGACGTGCTAATTCTGGATAGTAGAGATGGGTCACTGTATTGGAAGCTAGAAAGGAATGAATTCCAAAGGTTTTAGCTCCCTTTTCTTTCAAGATTGCAAAGGCTTCAAAAAGCTGTTCCTTGGTCATCCCGAACTTAGCTTCACCAGGATTATCCATAATGTCCGTACCCAGTTCAAATACGCCACCAGGATTGTAACGGCAAGAGATAATCTCAGGAATGCCTGCTGCACGTTCCAAATGCTCGATATCTTCAAAGGCATCTAAATTAATCGTCGCCCCCAATTCTCGCGCATAAGCATACTCTCTATCTGGGGTGTTATTAGATGAAAACATCATATCCGCCCCTGTAAACCCAAGCTTGTGACTCATCAAGAGTTCGACATAACTAGAACAATCCACTCCACACCCTTCTTCTTGTAAGATTTTCAAAATAGCTGGGGTTGGGGTTGCTTTAACTGCGAAGTATTCTTTAAAGCCCTTATTCCAAGAAAAGGCTTTGTTTACTGCGCGTGCTTTCTCGCGGATCCCTTTTTCATCGTAGAGATGAAAAGGGGTTGGAAACTCCTCAACAATCTTTTCTAAGGCTTCACGTTTAATAAATGGTGTTTTCATAGAACTCCTTCATATTCATTATCAAAGAAAGGCTGGGACGAAAGTTCCAACCTTTGTATTTCAAGTCAATTCTTATTTTTCTGTATCGAAGATATTTCCAACTTCAACAGCAATTTGTTGGTTCTTCACATCAATATTTGTGACTCTCAAGAGTGACTTGTAGTCGAACTGTTGTTCACGGTCTTCCTGTGCATTATCAGCAAAGACAGCTACACCAGCCAACTCTGAATCAAACTCAGACAAGAGGCTAATCATCCCGTTAATGGTTCCTCCACCCTTCAAGAAGTCATCGACGATCAAGACACGACTTCCTGCTTTGAGGCTACGTTTTGAAAGGAACATCTTTTCGATACGGTCACTAGAACCTGAAACATAGTTGACACTAACAGTTGAACCTTCAGTGATTTTCAAGTCGCGACGGACAATGACAAATGGTACGTTGAGGACATTTGCCACTGCGTTTGCAAGCGGAACCCCTTTGGTCGCTACCGTCATAACGGCATCAATCTTCTGATCCATAAAGCTCTTAGCAATAATGCGACCGATATTTTTCAAAATAGCTGGAGTGCTCAATAGGTCAGATAAATAAATGTAGCCACCTGGAAGAATACGGTCACTCTCTGAAAGTTTATCACGAAGCTCTTCGATAATCGTTTTAGACTCAAGGGTAGAGATCGATGGTGTAAAAATAACACCACCACCAGCACCTGTCACCGTTTGAATATGACCGATTTCAATTTCTTCGAAAGCACGTTTAATGATGACGATATCTTCAGAAATAGACGATTTGGCAGATTCATACTTTTCCGCAAAGGTGTTGAGACTGGTTAATTTGTATGGATTGTTAATCAAGTAATTGGAAATGACAACCATCCGATCACTTCTTCTTAATTTCATTATATTTTTACCATTCTTTTTTATTTAGTCTTTTTCTCATTATATCACACTAAAGCAAAAAAACGAACTTTATTGCCTAAATAAAGTTCATTTTTTTAGTTTCTAGTCTAATTTCGGCTTGTAGAAGGAACGATTGTCCATAGCAAAGACTTTATTGGTCATTTCTCCCTCATCAACAAGGGCCAGAGCTGTTGTCATCATCATCATGCTGGCATCCAAATTATCAATCATATGAATAATTTCTGCTTCCATCACTCGAGGACGAACTGGACTACCATACTCGAGGAGGCCATGGTGACTGAGAATGACATGGCGAAGAAGTACAACTTCTTCTCTGGTATCATCAATGCCAAGTTCCATTACCGCTTTGGTAATCTCGCTATCAATCAAAGCGATATGCCCGATAAGATTTCCTCTTACTGTGTACTCTGTCTGATCAGGACCTGTCAACTCAATAACCTTGGCAAGGTCGTGCAACATAATTCCCGCATAGAGCAAGCTCTTATTGAGCTGAGGATAAATATCTGCAATTGCTTCTGCCAAACGAACCATAGTGGCAGTATGATAAGCAAGACCTGTTTCAAAAGCATGATGGTTGGTCTTAGCAGCTGGATAGGAGTAGAATTCCTTGTCATACTTGGTGTAGAGATTCCGAACAATTCGCTGCCAAATTGGATTTTCAATTTTAAAAATCATCTGCGCCATATACTCACGAATCTCTTTGGCATCTACTGGAGATTTAACCTTGAAGTCCGCTGGATCATTGGGTTCCCCAGGCTGAGGTAAGCGAAGGGTGATTTGATTAACCTGAGGCGTATTGTTGTACACTTCACGACGACCTTGCATATGGACTACTTTCCCTGCTGTAAAGGTTTCAACATTGTGGGGTTGAGCATCCCAGAGCTTCCCTTCGATTTCTCCACTATCATCTTGGAAGGTGAAGGCTAGGTAATTTTTCCCAGCACGTGTCTGTCTCAGGTCAGCTGACTTGATCAGGTAAAAGCCTTCAAAAAGCTCATCTTTCTTCATGTGACTAATCTTCATATTCTTCCTCATCTTCTTGGAATTGTAGCAAATCAAGCGCAGGCTCACCTTCTGATAACTCAATGTGACGAAGCGTTCGCTCGATAGCTGTAGTACGACGGTTTAATAAATCATCAATATTGCCAGAGGCATGTTGGAGATGTTTTTGTGCCTTGACCAGAATACCTCCAAACTTGCCAAATTCTGTTTTGACACTAGCTAGGGTTTTACTGATATGGTCAGCACTCTTTTGGATATTAAGAGTCTTGAAGCCAACTGATAAGGAGTTAAGAAGAGCCGACAAGGTACTTGGCCCTGCAACTATAATTTGCTCTTCCCGTCTCAATTCATCAAAGAAAATCGGATTGCGAACAATTTCTGAATAGAGACCTTCTGTTGGAACAAACAAGACACCAAAATTGGTTGTCCGAGGTGGCGCCAGGTACTTGGTCTTGATATCCTTAGCAAAACGCTTGACGCTTGCTAGGAGAGACTTACGACAGCGCTCAATCTCGTCCTTGTCACCTGCTTCATAGGCTTCTTCCAGACGGTAATAATCCGCCAGGGGGAACTTAGAATCAATCGGTAGATAAACATATTCCTGGTCACCTCGCCCAGGTAACTTGATAGCGTACTCCACACGTTCACTAGAGTTTTTCAACCGTAGCAAATTCTCGTTCATACTGAGTAGGGTGTCATGATGTCTTCAATAATCTGTCCCAGTTGTAATTCACCCAGAATTCCTCGGGTCTTGGTTCCAGAAAGAACTTTATTTAGCGCACCGACATCTCGCGCAACAGTTTGCATTTCACCCAGACCTCGATTGACAGATTCCAGTTGTTTAGAAACCGTCTCGAAGGAGGCCTGCAAGCGTGTCTGCAAGGTCTTTTCTAGCTTTTCCTCGACCGTTTGGCGCATCTGTTCCAAGCGTTGCTCATTTGACTCCTGCAAGGCCTGTAGTCGTTGGTCAGTCTTATCTCTGGTTTGGAGAAGGTTTTCGTTCATCTCTTGGCGCACCTGTGTCAGACCCTGGTGCAATTCAATCCGCACCTCCTGCAAACGGTCACTGACAGCCACTTCAAGATTTTTTTGATCCAGCTGACTAGCTTGTCGAGCTTGTTCAAATCGATAATCTAGCTGGTCTGATAGGTTATCTGCCTGATCCTCCAAGCTCTTGGTCAGATATTTTTCCTGCTTGTCCTGCCTTTGCCAAATGAGAAAGAGGCCGGCTAGATTAGCAACTAATAAAACAACAAGTAAACTTTCCATCCTACCTCCTATCTTTGCTATGCAAGACGACCACATAGCCATCTGGGCAAGTCACTGACACTTCCCTATCTATATATTCGTTAGAAGCATAAACTTTCTTAAAGAAAAAATTCTCCTCTGTCAGTTCATACTTGGCACCGAGTATTGTCAAACAACTATCCCTCACAGGCATAAAAGCAAGGTAATCATAGTCCGAACGTGGTTTCCAGTCGACTGGTCCCTTCTGGGCAATAGCTAATCAAGTTTTGCCCATCCTCAATCTCTATTTGACGCATATAGGGCGCCAATTTAGGATTGCTGGGCAGGAAAGACATTAGCTAACATATGGTCAATGCGACCACCCTAGAGCACCAAAAATAGTGACCTGAGCTTGAGGACTTTTTTTCAAAAAAATCGTTAAAAAGCGCTAGTTCCAGATCCGTATCATCTTTTTCTGGCTGGGCTTGGACAAAAGTGCTGGGCATTCGCTTGAATCAACTGACGTTCTTCTACAGTCACAGAATCAAAATCCCCAACTGCAAGAGCAAGAGGAAGTTTTTCCTCTAGTACCCAAAGCGAGCCTCGATCCACACCGACAAAGCAGTCAAAATTTGTCCGATAGTGACCGCGGTCTCCGCCTGCAAAAACTGCAACTTTAGTCCAGTTGTTTTCTGAGAGCTTGCACTCGTTCATTGACATCTCCCTTAAAAACATAGGATCCTGCTACAAAAACTGTTGCACCAGCTTCTTTGGCTTGAGCAATAGTTTTATCATCAATCCCACCATCCACTTCAATTTCAAAATTCAAGCCTTTTTCCTCACGAAGGGAAACCAATTCACGTATCTTATCCATGGTTTCAGGCAGAAATGCTTGTCCGCCGAAACCTGGGTTAACGGTCATGACTAATACTTGGTCAACCAAATGAAGCACATGTTTAATCGCCTCAACAGGTGTTCCAGGGTTAATGACAACAGAAGGCTTCACTCCCAAAGAACGGATCTTTTGAAGAGCCCCATGGATATGAGGTGTTGCCTCGACATGGATACTGATAATATCCGCTCCTGCACGCGCAAAGTCTTCTAGATGATGTTCAGGATTTGATACCATCAAGTGGCAGTCAAAAATCATCTTGCTATGAGGACGAAGAGCCTCGACTACACCTGCACCAAAGCTGATCTGAGGTACAAAGTGACCATCCATGATATCGATATGGGCGTATTCTGCCCCAGTTGCTTCTAGGCGTTTGATTTCACGTTCAAATTTGGCATAATCTGCTGCCAGAATTGACGGAGCAATCTTGTATTGAGACATAGGTTTCTCCTTATTTTGGAATTTTTTTGCTGACTTTTTTATAAGTTTCTCTACGATTTTCAATCTCACTGAGAAATTGCAGGTAGTTATCAAAACGGAAGGTTGCAATGATTCCTTCATCTACAGCTAGCTTGACCGCACAAGACGGTTCATGGGTATGGGTACAAGTACGGAACTTGCAATCTCGGCTAACACTAGCAAGCTCTGGAAAAGCCTGATTGAGGTCTTCAGCCGTTGATACTTCATAGTCCAGCGATGAAAAACCTGGTGTGTCTGCGATTTTCCCACCATTGAGATTGTAAAAACTAACCGCTCGAGTGGTGTGACGACCACGACCCAGACTGTCTGAGATTTCTCCTGTTTCGAGATTGAGATCAGGTGCGATTTTATTGAGGAGGGTTGACTTTCCAACACCCGTTTGCCCCATAAAGACCGTAACCTTTCCTGTCAACAAGGGTAAAAGTTCTTCTTTACTCGTCACAAAATCGTAACCAATAGCACGATAGGTTTTCTCGTAGAAATCCAGTTCTCTCCTATCCTCTAGTAAGTCCATTTTGGAAATATAGACGATAGGATGAATGCCCTTGTGCTCCAAAAGAACCAAGAACCGATCCAATAAGTTGCTATTAAAGTCAGGCTCTTTGACCGACATGATAACCACAGCTTGGTCAATATTGACAATGGGTGGGCGAACCAGACTATTTTTTCGTTCATGAATCTTGAGAATATAACCTTCGGAATTTTCCTCCGCAGAAAAATCTACCCAATCTCCAACATAGGGCGTATGACCCTTTTTACGAAAATTCCCACGCGCACGTGTTTGATAAACCTGACCATCACTTTCCACATAGTAGAAGCCGGCCAAAGCTTTAATGATTTGTCCCTGCATCCTAGAATCCTTGTCCTTTAAGCGCATCTGCTAGACTAGCAAATTCTTCTAGGCCAAGAGCTTCTCCACGTACACTCGGTGACAAGCCTGCTTGGTCCAAAGCCTTAGTCAATTTATCCTTGACTTCTTCAGTCTTGCCAAAGTAACCTGTCAAGTTGTTCCACAAGGTCTTGCGACGATGGGTGAAACTAGCCTTGGAAACCTTAAAGAAGAAGTTCTCATCTGTTACTGCTACAGCAGGTTCTGGACGACGTACCATTTTCAAGATGGCTGAGTCAACATTCGGAGCTGGCACAAAGACAGTACGAGGCACGATAAAGGCAACTTTGGCCGTCATGTAATACTGCACAGCAATCGACAAGCTACCATATGCCTTGGTATTTGGTTGAGCAGAGATACGATCTGCCACTTCTCTTTGCATCATAACCACAAACTCACTAAAAGGAATCCCACTTTCGATCAAGTACATGAGAATAGGGGTCGTGATGTAATAAGGCAAGTTTGCCACTACCTTGATGGGTAAGTCAGGATTTTTGAAATTCTGGATATGTTGCGCTAGGTCAACTTTTAGAATGTCCTCGTTGACTACGGTCACATTGTCAAAATCCCGCAAGGTATCCGCTAGGATTGGTACCAAGCGATGGTCAATCTCAAAAGCCATGACTTGAGCTGCACGCTCAGCCAAAAACTCCGTCAAGGCACCAATCCCGGGCCCGATCTCAATGACATTGACCTGGTCATCAATCTCAGCCGTATCCACAATTTTTTGAAGGATATTAGTATCGGTCAAGAAATTTTGCCCGAAGGATTTTTTAAAGGTAAAACCGTGACGCTCCAGCACTGCCTTGGTCACGCTATAATCTGCAATTCTCATTTATTCTCTTTTCTATTTATTAGCTAAAAATAATATATAAAACCCACATAATTCCTAGTGCCAACAAAATCCAAAACACTAAAAGAACACGAGGTTTGCTCCCTTTTGAATCAGATCCAGTCGTATCTAGCACTTTCTTATCTTCTTGGGGGTTCATTTTCTTCAGTTCATCCTGATAGGCAACCGAATCTAGAATATTGTCTTCTGGCAATAATTCTGAAGCATAATAGTCAGGAAAGCCCATAGCAAGACCAATTAAGTTCTTTTCAGTCAAAGAAAAATCTAAATCTTTGGGTTGATTTTCCCGAATAGCCCGTATATTTTTTAACAGTTTATCAGAAACAATAGACACTTGATCCATAAAAACAACATCTAAAAGATCAAATCCGAGCACATCACCATCTTTTACGTTTGCAAGAATATAACGAACAAAGGCATCATATAGTTGCACGGATTGCGGGGCATTTTCTTCTAAAAAAGATCGGTTTTTGAGGGCATTCTGCTGGAATTTTTCAATAGAAAGCAAGATATCTACATTCTGCTCTTGGTAAAATCTTTCTGCTTGCTCTTCATCTTCTTCCAGTTTTTCTGCTGTTTCCCAGAGAGCAATCGGAGCTTTTAAATCTTCTTCATCCCAAAACAATTGCCAAAAATAGGGTATTGTGTAAATTCCCTCTGTTAGAATACGAGCTTCATCTTCGTTTTTTAAGTAAATATAAGTTCTATTTGCCATATCATTTCCTTTCACAATCTTTGAAAAAGGTTAGTGGTTCAAGTAGGATGTAGATAAAACTATAAAGTTTCCCAATGTAAAGAAACTCTCTAATCTTTAGCTCTGCCTTCTAGTTCCTCACCAAGCTTTTGCATCTCTTTAAAAGCTGTTAGGCTAACATAGGCACCCGCTTCATAGTATTCCGTTGGATTAATGGCATAGTCAAAAACTTCAATCATGCCTCCTGCTTCTTCAATCATGCCATTCCATTTTTCGTCAAAGACCATTCGCAGACGTTTCCAATCAGTAAATACCGGCACAGAATTTCTGCCATCTTTTCCTTCTTTGACTGGAATGTTGAAACTAGAATCTTTTTCTAAAACGAAGGAATTTCCTTCCTGACTATCGCCCTTAAATTCCGAAGCCGCATCTAGAGGGATTAAGAATTTAGCTTTCGGCATAGCTTCTGAAAAGAACTTATAATAGAGCTTATAAATTACTTCTTCATCTTCTGTCGTCGGGCTATCCAATTGTCCCATCAACAACATCCATCTTACTAGGTCAGGATTCATTACAGGAACTTGTATTTCTGGCAAATTAGAATAATCTGGTTTTTGAACCAAGGCCGAGGCACTAATGCTAACTTCCTTGGAATTAAAGATTGCTCCCAAGGCACCATTTAAGTAAAAGGCTGTCCCAAGGAAATTTTCAATCCCTTTTTTTATCTTCCGTATTTTTCAATCAGTTTTACGACTGAGTTTGGTCGACTATCAATGGTTTCCTTGAATTGGCGATACCAAGATGGTGTCAAAAGCATGATCATGGGATCCGTACAGAGATAGCCCTCTTCTCCCCTGTCATAGGTCGTTGAGAAAAGATAGGGTTCGCCTGTTTTTTCTGAAAAAACTGCATAAACTGAATCTGCTGCTAACAACTTATCCTTGACAATTTCTGCTAGACGCTCCAACTTGCGGGTGTTATCTTGATAACTTTCTTCACTTTCAGTTTCCTGATTTTGACGGCATTTCCATAAAAAGAGACGTAAAATCTCTACGCTATCATCAAGACTAGCTGCCAAATAGTCTTCATTTGTTAATTGACCCTCTTGGATGGCTACAAAAGCACGATAAAGAGCATCTGAATAGCTAGATAATTTTTGTTCTTCCTCAATACCTGAACTAAAGAGCACACTTCCTTTTTTCAGTTTATCCAAAGAAGGAAGCCTATCAACCACTAGATGCGCGAGAACTTCATCAGTTAGACTATCTGCATCTTTGTTTTGACTGCTGAGTTTTTTAACCTCTACAGTACCAAGACTTTCCATTCCTTGGTCGGGATTGCAAAATTGCAACTGATCCCCAACATTCAGACTACCTTCTAAACTCCCAACAATCAATAATTGATTCGTTTCCTTCATCGGGAACAAATCTAGAACACCAATACATGCATTGTTTTTAGATTCTTCTGTTTCTTTCTGTGCTTCAGTGATTTCAGCTGCCTCTGCAGTTTCCGTCTTTTTTAAAAAATCAAAGATTCCCATAACTTTCTCCTCATTATCTCCAACAAGACTAATCCCGTGGAGCACTTTGTCTAATGCTTGCTATCAAGTCTGATTAAACCGTATATGCTTGCTTCTATTGTATCATATTCCCCCTACATTTTTGGGACGGTTTCTCAATTCTCATATGATTTCATGGCATCTTCAACTTCAGCTAAACTGATGCCGAATAATTCCAAACGCTTGAGAAGTTGTTTGCCCATTGGAATAGCCGATACGAAGACTTTCTCCTAGATATTCTCTGCGTTTTTCGGCTATCTGCTCCCAGCCCTAAAAAACCCAAGGCGAATCAAGTCACTACGGCTAATATCAAAGTCACTTTCTGCTTCAAACTGTTCAGTTACTTGTTCTAGCGCTGTCTTCAAGTCTTCGTAGCTAGCATGCTCAATTCCTAGAGAACGTCCCTTGGTCTTAGATTTTGGCACTGCCTCATCACGTTTGAGAAAGGCATGTTGAACTGTCGGAATGGCCGTCATAATCATCCGACGGATGCGTTCCCCGTTAAAATCGGGATCTGTAAAGACAATCACCCCATGACGTTGGTGTAGACGTTGGATTCGTTCAAGGTCCTGTTCATTGATAGCCGAACCACGAGTCTCATAGGTCTCCACATCAAAATAACGTTTAAGATTGGCCGTATCATCGCGTCCTTCAACTACGATGACTTGGGAAATTTTCTCTTTCATGATTTACGTTCCAATCCAAAGATTCGTTCTGCATTAGCACTTGTCGTAGCAGCTAATTCTTCTGTTGTCATGCCACGCAAGTCGGCAATAAAGTCTACTACATAGCGCGTGTAAGCTGTCTTGTTTTCACGACCACGCTTGGGTACTGGGGCTAAATAAGGCGCATCTGTCTCTAGCAAAATCTTATCCAAAGGTAACTCTTTGGCTGCTTCCTGAATATCTGTCGCCTTCTTGAAAGTCACCACCCCAGAAAAGGAAATAGTCATACCAAGATCTACAAACTTCTCCGCCCAATCCAAAGAACCTGAAAAGGAGTGCATGATGCCGCCACGTGGACCAACTCCCTCACTCTTGATAATCTCATAGGTATCTTCTAGCGCATCACGGGTGTGAACCACAAAAGGTAAATCTAATTCCTTAGATAGCTGAATCTGACGACGAAAAACTTTCTCCTGCACTTCTTTTAGGGTGCCGTCATCCAGTGATAGTCAAACCAATCTCACCCAAGGCTACAACTTTTGGATGTTTTAGCTTTTTCCAACAGGTAATTCTCAACATCCTTTGTATAATCTCCTGCTTCTGTCGGATGCCAACCAATCGTCGCATAGAGTTGGTCATACTTGTCCACTAGTTCAAGAGCACGCTCAATGGTCGGTTTGTCAAAACCAACAATATTCATCCGAGTTACACCCATTTCAGCCGCTAAGGCTAGTTCTTCTTCTTCGCGTCCCAAAAATTCTTCCACATTCAAGTGGGTATGTGTATCAAAAAAATCATGTATATTCCCTCGTTTTTTTCTACCTTCTATTATACCAAAAAAACTAGTCTCATTCTTATAGGAAAAAAATATTTTTGAAAATCATTCATTTTTTTCTTGACGACTTATTTTTCATAGCAGTATAATAACTCTTGTTGAAATTTTTCAGAAAAGGAAAGAAAATGTTTACAAAATTAAAAATATACCTTTATCGGTCGTCCTCTTAAGTCCTTGACTGAAGGCGAGGGAGGACTTCTTGGAAAAACTCAGGCACTCGCAATGCTTTCAAGTGATGCCCTATCTTCTATCGCTTATGGACCTGAGCAGGTCGTCCTCGTCTTGGCTAGTCTTTCTCCCTCGCTATTTGGTGGAGTCTTCCCTATCGGCATTTTTGTCCTCTTGCTACTTGCTAGTCTAACCATTTCTTACCGACAAATCATTCACGCCTACCCTCAAGGCGGAGGTGCCTATATGGTTACTCGAGAAAACCTATCCCCTGAGCTAGGTTTGATTGCTGGAGGAAGCCTGCTTGTTGACTATATGCTAACAGTTGCCGTATCCGTGGCTGCAGGAGCTGATGCGATCACAGCAGCACTGCCTGCCCTCCATCCCTACAACCTCCACATCTCTATTTTTCTGGTCTGTTTACTCATGCTTTTGAATCTGCGAGGCTTGAGGGAATCTGCTAGTTCTCTGATGATCCCTGTCTATCTCTTTATCTTTAGTACGGTCTTCCTCTTATTGTTTGGTATTTTCCAACTATTGACAGGTTCTCTCAACTATCATGCAACTTCTGCAATTGGTCAAACCGTCCCAAGTCTCTCAATCGTCCTGATTTTAAGAGCCTTCACCAGCGGTTCAGCTTCACTAACAGGGGTTGAAGCTATCTCAAATGCCGTTCCATTTTTCAAAACTCCCAAAGAGAAGAATGCAGCTCAAACACTGACCATCATGTCTCTGATTCTTGGTTTTCTCTTTGCAGGAATTACCTTCCTAAACTACTGGATGGGGATTACTCCTCAACACGGAGAAACAATCCTCTCACAGATGGCTAAAGGAATTTTAGGGGATTCAGCTCTCGGTCAGATTGTTTATTATCTCTTCCAATTTTCAACAGCCCTCATCCTAGCCGTAGCTGCAAATACTGGTTTTTCTGCCTTTCCGATGTTGGCTTACAATATGGCTAAGAACAAGTACATGCCCCATCTCTTTATGGAAAAAGGAGATCGCCTTGGTTATTCAAACGGTATTTTGACCTTAGCCTTTGGCGCTATGATCCTTCTGCTCATTTTTAACGGAAATACAGAACGCTTGATCCCTCTTTATACCATTGGAGTTTTTGTCCCCTTTGCACTTTCTCAAACAGGAATGATTCGCCACTGGAAAAAAGAAAAAGGTTCTCATTTCTTAAAATCTGCCTTTGCAAATATCCTCGGAGCCATCATTTGTTACGCTATCGTTCTTATTCTACTCTTTCTTTAGACTTGGAGATATCTGGCCCATTCTTCCCATTATCCTGGTCCTAACCTTCCTCTTCTTGTCTATCCACAGTCATTACCAAAAAGTGGCCAAACAGCTTCGACTTTATGAAGGGATTCAAAAACAAACCTACGATGGCAATGTCGTCCTTGTCTTAGTAGGAAATGTCACTCGAGTCAGCGTTGGAGCGATTAACTACGCTCAAAGTATTGGAGATGAGGTTTTGGCTATGCACATTTCCACCAAAGAAACAGAGGAAAAAAAGACCAAGAAATCCTCCAAGAATTTGCCGACTACTTCCCAAATATCACTCTAAAAAAACATTAATACTAGCTATCGCGATATCATCACACCTACAGTTCGATATGTTCGAAAAAAATCTCTCAGAAGCCAAGAAAAAAAGAACTACACAGTTACAGTTCTAGTTCCCCAGTTTATCCCTAACAAACCTTGGCAAAATATCCTCCACAATCAAATGAGCCTCAAATTAAAAATATGCTCTCAGATGGCACGAAGATGTCGTCGTTGCCAGCTATTCATATCATTTGAAAGAATAAAGAAAAGGCATTACCAGAACAAGCTTCTGGTAATGCCTTTTTTCTGAATCTAGTCCCTAAAATTAGACTTATACTCAATGAAAATCAAAGAGCAGACTAGGAAACTAGCCGCAGGCTGCTCAAAACACTGTTTTGAGGTTGCAGATAAGATTGACGAAGTCAGTTACCTATACCTACGGCAAGGCGACGTTGACGCAGTTTTGAAGAGATTTTTCGAAGAGTATTAAAATTTTATTGATAACCTTCTTCTATCGAACGTGGTTCGCCAAAATCTTCTTGAGGCTTTTTTTATTAGACTCCGCTTTTTTCTTTTTGCCATTTTTTTCATAAAGTTCTTGATACTGTTTCGCAGTCACAGGTTCCTTTTGCAATTCAAGGTATTTGTAATTATCCGCATCTCCCTTGTGTCCAACAAATGAGAAGGCCCCTGTAAATGGAACAGTCTTACGGAAGATTGGATTAGCTCCTCCACTTTGAACTGGTAGGAAGAGGCACTATCTGTCAACCAAGCTTGAACTTCGGCAAATTTTTTTCATAACGTGTTTGCGTATTTTTCATTCTCATTATCTGCCGCATCCAACAACTCCTTGTAGGTAGCTAGACCGAGTTTTTTTCCTTGATATCATTGTCTTTCCTGGAGTCAAGCCAAGATTTTTTTCAACTGAGAACCAGAGTCTGGATCCAAAAGGTCAAGATAGGTTTTCGGATCTGAGAAATCCCCACTCCAACCTGAGATGTCGATGTCATAGTCCTTTTGATCGGCGGTATCCGCAAAGAAGGTAGCATTGTCTTTCTCATCTGGTGACAATTGAATGATATCAATAACCACATTATCTGATCAAGCGTTGCTTCAACGGTTTTGCTTGAAGGAGCTTGCCTGCTGAACATCCAACTTAGCAGTTTGGTCTACCAACATATCCAAGTGGATAGGGAAGGTCACGCCTTCTGCTTGCAAACTTTCTTTAGCCTTGGCAAATTCAGCCTTAGCTTTTTCAGGATCAAGAAAGCTGCTTGGGCATCGTTTAGATTGATGTTAGACCACTCTGTACCATAGTTGACCATCTTTTTCATTGACAGCATCTCCAAAGTTTTTTTGCCACCAATTTGAACAAAGTTACTTGGTGTGACTGTATTTCGAAGGATTCGATCAGCTCCCATCTTCTCCATTTGTCTGCGCAGCATAGGCATGACGGTCAAAAGGCAAAGTTAATAGCCTGACGGAAATCTTTATTTTTGCATTGCTAGACGTGAGTCCGTCTTTTCTTTATCCGTCTGTTTCATGGTTTGCTTGTAGCTTTGACGATTAACATTGAAGAGATAATAGAAGGTTATAGCATTTTTGAGGAGTATAAGTAATCTTGTCCTCATTCCCTTTTTTTCAACTGGTCAAAGACTGAGCTTGTTGGGAAGATACGCCCGTCTGAATAGTTACCTTCAAGAAACCTCTAGCCAAACTGTCTTGATCTGAACCATCATAGAAGGAAAGTTTTACTTTCTCAATCTTCACATTGTCCTTGTCCCAGTAATTCGGATTCTTTTTCAAACTCAATTAAAAGATTTTTGAAGTGAATGATTTGAACAAGTAAGGCCCATTTGACAGGATACTAGATGGAGTTACACTTCCAAATTCATCTCCCTTGGTTTCAAAAAGGCTTCATTGACAGGGACTTAAAAATTCCCCCAGTTGTCTTCGAATTCCAGTAGGACTCTGGCTTGTTTAAGGTATATTGGAGAGTATAGTCATCGACTGCCTTGATACCAACAGTCTCAAAAGTCGGATGATTGACCCTCAACATAGTCCGCCAAACCTTTGATAGAGTCTTGCACCAAGTACAAGTTTTTCTGCCTTTTTTTATCCGCCGCATACTTGAGGCCTGTCACAAAGTCATGAGCTGTTACTTCAGCATATTCTTCTCCTTCAGAGGTATACCACTTAACACCTTGACGGATTTTTATAGGTATAGGTCAAGCCATCTTTTTGATACTGTCCATGATTCAGCCATAGAAGGGACCAGATTGCCATACTTATCATTTTTCCAACAAACCATCAATCAAGTTTGTCGTAATGCTAGAAGTCGAGCCACGTGTCGAGTAATGTAGTCTAGTGTATCTGGATTGCTAGCAAATACATAAGAGTAGGTTTTATCAGATGCATTTGACTGTGTCGAGCTACAAGCTACCATCAGAAGCTAGCACTCAAAAAGCCCAGCTCCTAGTAGAAGGATTTTTGATTTTTTTCATAAATATTCTCCATTTTTTTGTAGTATATGAAATATTATACACTATTTCATAAAAAAATAGAAAAGTGAATGCAGGCCAACATTTTTAGGGCAAAAACAAAAAGCCAGTAGACTCGAGTTCCTACTGACTTCTTTGTTGAATTCGTTTGGATTATGCAGCCAAAACTTTGCGTCCTTTACGACGACGAGCTGCCAATACGCGACGACCGTTTAGTTGACATACGGTTACGGAATCCGTGTTTACGCGCACGACGTAGTTTACTTGGTTGATAAGTACGTTTCACGATGAATACCTCCTCATAGATTTTGTATTCGTTTAGCCGGCTATAAAGTGATCAGTTACTAAACATACTTTACTATTCTATCTGATTCTTTCGCATTTGTCAATAGCTCTGGCAAATGTTTCCAGCTTTTTTGCTATGAAAGCCTTATCTACGATACTGCTTCAAGAAACGGGTCATCTTTTCTTGAATTTGGGCTAACTCATCTACGCGTGGCAGATAAACGATACGGAAGTGATCTGGTTCTTTCCAGTTAAATCCTCGTCCATGAACCAAAAGCACCTTCTCTTGCTTCAAGAAATCAAGAACAAACTGTTCATCATCATCGATACGATACATATTGCGGTCAATTTTAGGGAAGATATAAAGACCCGCTTTAGGTTTAACCGCAGACAAACCTGGGATATCTTGAATGGCATTATAAATGAAGTTTCTTTGCTCGTAGATACGACCACCTGGCAAGAGTAATTCGTCCACCGATTGGTGACCACCGAGTGAAGTTTGAACAACCTGTTGAGCCAAGACGTTGGAACAAAGGCGCATGTTCGAAAGCATGTTGAGACCTTCAATATAGCCCTTTACATGATGTTTAGGCCCAGACAAGACCATCCAACCTACACGGAAACCAGCGATGCGGTGAGATTTAGACAGACCATTCATGCTGACACAGAAAAGGTCTGGAGCCAAACTTGCTACTGGTGTGTGGACATTGCCGTCCATAACCATACGGTCGTAGATTTCATCCGCAAAGATAATCAAGTCATTTTGACGAGCAATCTCAATGATATCTAGTAAGTGTTCTTTAGGATAGAGTGCTCCAGTTGGATTATTTGGATTGATTAAAACGATAGCCTTAGTATTTGAACTAATCTTAGACTTAATGTCATCTAGGTCTGGATACCATTCAGCTTCTTCATCACAGACGTAGTGAACGGCATTTCCTCCAGCCAAGCTGACAGCAGCAGTCCACAGAGGGTAGTCAGGCATTGGAACCAAGACTTCATCGCCATTGTCCAAGAGACCTTGCATGGACATAACAATCAGCTCACTAACACCATTTCCAAGATAGATATCATCAATACCACATTTGGAAATTTTTTTGAGCTGACAGTACTGCATAATAGCTTTGCGGGCTGAAAAGATACCTTTTTGAATCTGAATAACCTTCACTATCACGCGCATTCATAATCAAATCATGGATAACCTCATCTGGTGCGGTAAAAACCAAACTCAGCTGGGTTCCCTGTATTCAAACGGAGGATTTTTTCTCCATTTGCTCGCATACGCATGGCTTCCTCAAGAACTGGTCCACGAATATCATAAGCCACATGCTCTAATTTGATTGATTTGTTAAATTCTTTCATTTGATTTCCTCAATTCATCAGGATAGTTAATATTATACCACTTGATAGAAAAATCGTAAATCGCCCAGTACTATTCCACAAAAAAACCTTGCTTAACGCAAAGGTAAACAGAAACAAGGTCGATTTCTTTCTATTTTTGGGGAGAAGAAAGAAAAAAATATGCACCTCTAGTAAGATATACATCTAAATCTAAAGTCTCGCATATAAACTTCGAATCGAAAACGAAGGCATCGTTATGGATGATAGTTGCATGAACTCATGAATTTCTTCCTGTGTCCAGCAAAACGCAAAGAAAAAATAAGTCGACTCAACAAACAACATAGACGATGTCTGGGCTAATTCGAGTCTGTTTGTAAAGAATTTTACCATATCACTGACTTCTTTCCCTTGCCCTGTCACTTAGTATTATACACTAAAACTTTTGCATTTTCAAATAAGTACATATAAAAAGAACTCTTTTTAAAGCGTCACTTAAAAATTTATACTCAATGAAAATCAAAGAGCAAACTAGGAAGCTAGCCGCAGGCTGTGCTCGAAAGTACGGCAAGGTGAAGCTGACGTGGTTTAGTGATTTTTCGAAAAGTATTAATTGAATATGATTCTGCTTTGGCAATAAAAAAAGAAGAACCATGTGATTCTCTCGGTTTTTTTACTTCTACAAATATCTGGAACGAAATTTAATTTCACCAGATTATTTTGCAATTTCTTCCAACATTTTTTCAATATGTTGGATTGATTTTTCACGACCAAGCAAGTAAATAGTATCTGGCAATTCAGGACCATGCATTTCACCTGAAACGGCGATACGGATTGGCATGAAGAGATTCTTCCCTTTGATACCTGTTTCTTTTTGGACTGCTTTGATTTGTGGGAAGATATTTTCTGCCACAAACTCTTCGTCTGACATGGCTTCAAGTTTTGCCTTAAAGGCCTCAAGTACAGTTGGCACCGTTTCACCAGCCATGACTTCTCGTTCAGTTTCTGTCAATTCTGGGAAGTCTGAGAAGAAAAGGTCTGTCAATGGAACGATTTCATCCACTGACTTCATTTGTGGTTTGTAGAGTTCCACCAATTTTTCAGCCTTATCTGTCAAGCGTCCTGCTGCTTCGAGGAATGGTTTGGCCATTTCAAAGATGGTCGCAAGATCCGCATTCTTGATATACTCATTGCTCATCCAGTCCATTTTCTTTTGGTCGAAAGCTGCTGGAGACTTGCTAAGGCGGTTTTCATCAAAAAGTTTGATCAGTTCTTCGCGAGAGAAGATTTCGTCTTCCCCACCAGGGGTTCCAACCAAGAAGAGCGATAAAGTTAAAGACTGCTTCTGGAAGGTAACCTTTCTTACGATAATCTTCGATGAACTGAAGGGTGTTGGTGTCACGTTTAGACAACTTCTTACCAGTTTCAGAGTTGATGATCAAGGTCATATGACCAAATTCTGGAGTTTCCCAACCAAGTGCTTCATAAACCATGAGCTGTTTTGGTGTGTTAGCAATGTGGTCATCTCCACGAATGACGTGAGAAATTTGCATATCGTGGTCATCGATCACAACGGCAAAGTTATAAGTTGGGTAGCCATCTTTCTTTTGGATAACCCAGTCACCACCGATATTGCCACCTTCAAATTCGATATCGCCTTTGACCATATCATGCCACTTGTAGATACCAGATTCATTAACAGCCAAACGAACCGTTGGAATGACACCTGCTGCTTCACGTTCTGCGATATAAGCTGCTTTTTCTTCTTCGCTCATGCCAAGGTATTCGTTGATGTAGCGAGGTGTTTCACCAGCTGCTTCTTGGCGTTCACGTTCTGCTGCCAACTCTTCTTCTGTAACGTAAGATTTGTAGGCTTTTCCTTCGGCTAGCAATTGGTCAATGTATTTTTGATAGAGTTCCAAACGCTCTGATTGGCGGTAATTTTCATGCGTTTCAGGACTTTCATCCCAGTCCATACCCAACCAACGAAGGTTTTCAAGCTGGGAACGTTCTCCGTCTTCGACGTGACGCTTGCGGTCAGTATCTTCGATACGGATGATAAAAGTTCCACCATGGTGGCGAGCATACAAGTAGTTAAACAATGCTGTACGGGCATTTCCGATGTGTAGTAGTCCTGTTGGACTTGGTGCATAACACACGAATATCTTTTGACATATCTTCTCCTATAAAGTCTCTAGGCGTCTGCCTTTTTTTGCTCTCTATATTATATCACAAGTCGTGCCAGAGTCCAATTTCTCTTTTCGAGAAAAAAAGCAAAAAGAGTGGTAAAACCACTCTTTTTCAGCTCTATTATAGACGAGCGTTGAGTTCTTTGCTCAATTCTTCAAATCCTGGTTTACCAAGAAGGGCAAACATGTTACGTTTGTACGCTTCAACACCTGGTTGGTCAAATGGGTTGATGGCATTCAAATAACCTGAAAGGGCGATTGCCAATTCGAAGAAGTAGATCGTGTAACCAAGAGTGAAGGCATCTTGCTCAGGAAGAGTTACGTACATGTTTGGAACGTCACCATCAGTGTGGGCAAGAAGAACACCGTCAGTCGCTTTTTTTGTTTACGAAGTCAACGTCTTTTTCCTTGGAGGTAGCCAAGTCCGTCAAGATCTTCTTCCAAAGTAGGGATAATCACGTTCTTACGTGGTTTGTCAACACGGACAACTGTTTCAAACATGATACGAGTTCCTTCTTGGATAAATTGACCCAATGAGTGCAAGTCTGTTGAGAAGTTAGCTGAAGTTGGGTAAATCCCTTTTTGGTCTTTCCCTTCTGACTCACCAGCCAATTGTTTCCACCATTCTGAGAAGTATTGAGTGATGGCTCGTAGTTTACCAAGATTTCAGTTGCATATCCTTTACGGTAAAGGATATTACGCACTGCAACATATTGGTAAGCTTCGTTTTTCAGAAAAGTTTGTCTGATGTGTAATCTTTACGAGCAGCATTCGCACCTTCCATAAGGGCTTTGATGTCTGCACCTGATGCAGCGATTGGAAGCAATCCAACTGCTGTCAATACTGAGAAGCGTCCACCGATATCATCTGGAACTACAAAAGTTTCCCAACCGTTAGCATCTGCTTCAACTTTAACAGCACCTTTTTTTGGCGGTCAGTTGTTGCATAGATACGTTTGTTAGCTTCTTCTTGACCGTATTTCTTAACCAAGAGTTCTTTGAAGACACGGAAAGCGATGGCTGGTTCAGTTGTTGTACCTGATTTAGAAATCACGTTTACTGAGAAGTCTTTATCTGAAACGTACTCTACCAAGTCAGCAAGGTAAGTTGATGAGATTGAGTTTCCAGCGTAAAAGGATTTGTGGCGCTTTGCGTTCTTCTTTTGGTTTGCAAGTTTGCAAAAGTGGTGGTTCAAGAAGTCAATGGCTGCTTTGGCTCCAAGGTATGATCCACCGATACCGATAACAACCAAGACATCGCTGTCTGATTTGATTTGTTCAGCAGCTTTCAAGATGCGGTCAAATTCTTCGCGGTCGTAGTTCTCAGGAAGGTCCAACCAACCCAGAAGTCGCTACCAGCACCAGTTCCTTTACGGATCAATTCGTCTGCTGCTGTAACTTGTGCTTGCATGTACTCCACTTCATGTGGTGCAACAAATTTGTCTAATACTTTTGAATAATCAAATTTAATATGTGACATAGTATTCCTCCAAAATTTCTTCCTTTTCTATCATAACGCTTACTAACAATTTTTTTCAAGTTTTTTTATACTAAAAAAATTTCCAATTTTTATCACAATTCAAACGTTTGCGTAAAAATACAACTCTATAAATATTCGTAAACAACAAATAAAAAAACGACTAGATTTCTAGTCGTTACAATTCATTCAATAAATACTCAAATAATTCTAAGTTGCCATCTTCTTCATTAACCAAAAATTCTGGATGCCACTGCAAGCCGATAATGCGGTGTTCATCAATGGATTCAATTGCTTCAACAGTTTGGTCACGTGGATCCACAGCCGTCACACGAAAATTTGGAGCTAAGTCTTTAATGCTCTGACGGTGGACTGAATTAACTTGACTTTCTTTACCAAACAATTTTGACACTACACTTCCATCAACTGTCTCAATAGAATGTGAAGTTCCCAAAAGGTAGAGCCTTGCCAATGACCTTCAATCTCCTGATTGAGCGTACCGCCAAAAGGCAACGTTAACCAGTTGAACACCACGGCAAATGGCTAAAAATTGGTTTGTTCTGACGTAGGGCCTCTTGTAGAAGAGCTAGCTCAAACTCATCTCGAGCTAGGTTATAATCATCGCTATCAATCGTTTTTTTCCTCACCATAAAACTGAGGATGAACATTTTGTCCTCCAGTCAAGATGAGCTTGTCAATCATTTTCTACATAATCACGAACAACCGACTCATCACCAACTGGAATCACCAAAGGAAGTCCGCCAACCTGACGAATACTCTCAGCGAATTTACAAGAGACAGATGAATGAATATTTTTTCCTTCTGCGTCCACGGGACATAGATTTGCTGCAACTCCAACAACCGTTCTTGCCATTACTGATTTCCTTTCGTTTTCGATTGATAATCTTATCTTATCATCCTTCCCCCACTCCTGTCTAATATGTATTTTTTAAGTCCGTGATAAAATTTTTTTATCAGAAAAAGTTGCCCAAAATTAGGACAACTTTTTTGCTTATACTCAATGAAAATCAAAGAGCAAACTAGGAAGCTAGCCGCAGGTTGCTCAAAATACAGTTTTGAGGTTGTGGATAGAACTGACGAAGTCAGTAACTACATATACAGCAAGGGGACGCTGACGTGGTTTTGAATTTGATGTTCGAAGAGTATTATTCAAAGACAAATTGATTGTGATACAGTTCGGAGTAAAAGCCTCCAAGCTTGAGTAATTCGTGATGATTTCCTTGTTCGATAACCTCACCATTCTTAAGGACAATAATCTGATCGGCATTGAGAATGGTTTTTAAGCGGTGAGCAATCACAAAACTAGTTCTTCCTGCCACAATAGCTTCCATGGCATTTTTGAATCTTACTTTCTGTTACAGTATCAACATTTGATGTTGCCTCATCCAAAATTAAGACCTGCGGATCTGTCATCAAAGGTACGAGGCAATAGAAATCAACTGCTTCTGACCGGTCGAGAAGACACTTTGGTCATCATCAATCAAAGGTATCATACTTATCTGGTAGACTTTCGATATATTCATGGATATGCGTGGCCTTGGCTGCTGCTTCAACCATTTCTTGACTGGCATCTGGGACACCAAAACGAATATTGTCCCGAATAGTTCCGCTAAACAAAACAGAATCCTGTAAGACAATTCCAACCTTGCTTCGCAAACTATCTAAATCAAATTCGCGGATATCTCTACCATCAAAACTGATACTACCTGCATCCACATCATAAAAACGATTGATGAGGTTCATGATGGTTGTTTTCCCCGAACCTGTCGGACCAACCACTGCAATCATTTTCCCTTTTGGAGCTGAAATGCTAACATCTTTCAGAATCGGTTTTCCTGGCAGGTAGGAGAAGTCTATGTTACGAATCTCCACCCCATCTTTTAATTCGCTAAAGGCTGGAGCATCTTGAGGGCGAATTTCTTCCTCTGCATCAAACATTTCTTGGATACGGTCCGCTCCTGTAAAGGCCAGTTGCAAACTTCCCCAGCTCGCAGCTAATTGGATAATGGGCTGGTAATATTGCTGCGAAAACTGGGTAAACATGACAATCAAACCCAGAGCAGTTGCTGTCTCGATGTTCTTATCATTCAGTAAGACAGCTGAACCGACAAAAATAACAATAGCTGTGTTGACCAAACTCATCCCATTCATGACAGGAAAGAGAATTCCTGAGAACATTCTTCCCTTGAAAGTGGCCTTTCGAACCCGTTCATTTTGTTCAACAAAACCAGCAATCACATCTTCTTGAATCCCTTGAACGATAACGGCCTTTTTGTCCAGAGATACTCTCATCCATATAAGCATTGAGCTTCCCAACTTCTTTTTGTTGAAGGTTGGTATATTTCCGCGCTAGCTTCAGGATAAAGAACAACATGATAACAGCTATTGGAGTGCTGGCAATTGTGATTAAAGCCAAGGTAACATTTTTTGCGAACATGACAATCAGCAAGCCAATATAAAGAGCGATATTGGTCATGACAGACACTAGACTTTCGTTGAAAGCTTGGAGAATATTATCCAAATCACTGGTAAAAACGAGACAGGATGTCTCCCATCTTGATGGCGGTCAAAGAAAAGAAACAGTCAAGCGAGAAAGCTTGCCAAAACAGTCCCTTACGCATCTCATTTGTAGATTCGGCAATAATGCGGCTCATCAAGACCATATAGATGAGACTAGAAACTACTAAAACATTCAAAATATAGGCAAGATTGATTAGGAGTCCCAAGAGACTTTGCCAAACCATATCTGGATTTCCATTTTGATAGGCTTTAACCAAATTAGCCAGTTCTGTGACTGTTTGACCTGCAAACACTGGAAAGAGGGCTTGTGCTACCGTTGCAATGATAATCATAGCAATGACAACGATAAAGGATATCTTGTAAACTTTAAAAATAGTTCCAAAAAAATTCAAATGTCTTCATCCTACTCCTCCTTTCCTTTTTTTGCGTTTCGTAAATTTCACGATAAACTGGGTTTGTTGCAACCAAATCAGCATGCTTACCTTGACCAATCAAACGCCCTTGGTCAAGCACTAAAATTTTATCCGCATGCACAACAGAGCTAATCTTTTGCGCGATGATAATCGTAGTCGTCCCCTTCAAATCCTTGTTGAGAGCTTCTTGGACCAAACGTTCTGATTTGGCATCAAGGGCAGAAGTTGAATCATCGAAAATCAAGATACGAGGATTGCTAACAATCCCACGCGCAATGGACATTCTTTGTTTTTGTCCACCAGAAAAGTTAGTCCCACGTTCCTCGACCGGACTTTCAAAGGCTAAGTCCATACGACTAATAAATTCACTAGCTTGTGCGATACGTGCTGCGCGTTCCATTTCTGAAACTGTCGCATCTCCCTTTCCTTGTCTGAGATTATCTGCGATGGTTCCACTAAAGAGAATGGCTCTTTGTAGGACGATAGAGACAGTCTTGCGAAGCGTCCCTTCACTAACTGTACGAATGTCCTTTCCGCCAATTTTGATCGAACCTTGCTGAGGATCAAACAGTCGTGGAATCAACTGAGCCAAGGTTGATTTACCTGCACCAGTTGCTCCGACAACTCAACCATCTCACCAGCTGCGATATCAAATGATACATCTTTTTAGGATAGGTTCTTCATCATTTGGATAGGTGAAGGTTACATTTTCAAAACTAAGACTTCCTTCCAATTCTTCATCTTCCACATCCTTGAAGGTCATAGCCGGTTCTGTATCAAGGATTTCACGAATACGACGGAGGAAATCATGGCACGAGTGACTGAATTCCCCAAAAAAATCCAACCATAACGATAGTAAAGATAATCTGACTCAGATAGTTCACAAATGAAGCAATGGAACCAACGACTGATGGATCTGACTCTACCATACCTGCTACAAGCCAGATTGAGAGAAAAACAGCTCCGTAAGAAATCAACATCATTGCAGGTTGCATAACAGAAAAGGCATAACCGATATAAAGGTTTTCTCCCAACAATTCATCTGACACCTGCGTAAATTTATCAAACTGATCTTTTTCTCGGACAAAAGACTTAACCACGCGCACACCACGCAAATTTTCTTTAGCAATGGCATTGATACGCTCTAGCAAGGTTTGAAACTTTGAAAAGCGTGGTCCCACCACTCCCATCATAAAACCCATTATGACAACAATAAGAACGACCATGAGAACTAGCACCCACCATAGAGAAGGTAGGGTGACAACTGCTAGAATAAAGGAACCGACAAACAAAAAGCGGTAGTCGAAAGAGGATTTGGAAGGTCATCATAACGACGTTTTGAATCTGAGTTGATATCGTTGGTCATACGGACAACAAGGTTCCCTGCATTAAATTTCTCAATATTAGCGTATGAAAAAGTTTGAATCTTACGAAAGGCATCTTCCCGTAAGTCTGACGAGACTCCTTGAGCAATGTAGGCAGCTAGCACAACATTGATGCCACCTGCAATCAAACCAATCAAGGCAACAAGGATTAACCAAAAACCAATATGATAAATAGCTTCATTATCACCTGTTAGCAGTGCCTCTAAAACTTTCTGCAAATAACGTGGTTGCAAGAGTGAACTCGTTACCATTAGACCTGTCATAATTAAGGAAGCTAGAGCCTGCCATTTATAGGCTTTTTATTTTTCTGAAACAGCATATTTCCCCCTTCTAAGATAGACAAAAGGGAACGACAACTCTGTCAGTCCCTTCTTATGCTTTCATGTTGATGCTATTCTAACAAAAAAGAATGCTATTGTCAAAGCACTCAACTCTTACAAGCTTGTGCAATGACGACATCAGCATTCTATTGAATCATCTAAAACATCTTCTAATTTAAGTAGAGAATTTTTATTGTTCTGAACTAGCTTGCTCTTCTAGTTTAGCTCGTCCAATTTCACGGTAGCTACGGTCGCCAACAATTTTGACCGAGAACTGACCATCTTGGTACTCGAGAATCGTCACACTTCCATTATCAAGGCCATGCGGATGCATGCCGTCGATTAAATAAACAATGGTTCCAATAGTCATTCCATGGCTGACTACGAGAGCATTTCCTCCCCCATTGGCTTCCATTTCCTTGGCAATGGCTTCAAAACCTTCCCAGATACGCCCACTTAGTTTTTCCCAGCCTTCAGCCCAGCCTGCTGTATCCACTTCTACCAGACCTTCAGCTAGCTCAGCATAGGACAAACGATGCACATGATCGACATTAAAGATACGAGGAATGATCCCCATAAAAGGTCTCCATCATAAGCACCATCAAAACTACCAAAGCACCATTCACGGATTCGCTTATCCATACGATAAAGGAATTTGCCCTGTTAAACCCTAGTTCCTCAAGGATAATTCCCATTGTCTGAATGGTTCGTCCAGAGTCGCTTGAATAAGCACGCTCAAACCTTAAAGCCAGACTCACGCAAACCAATCCCCAATTCATGAATGCCTCGTTCACCCTTCAGCTGTCAGTGGAGTATCACTCCAACCCTTGAGCACCCTTAATCGTATTAAACATTGTTTTTCCCATGACGCACTAGATACAATTTTACACTTGACATTTTCCGTCCTCCATATGTATCTATTATAGCATGATTTCAGTGCAAAAAGCCTTGTCCTAACCCACTGAGTCAACATCACCATAAACTAGATTTTACAAATCTGATAATCTATGTCTTATCATTCTTAGAAGGAGCAACTTTAGATGTCTCAGTAGCCTCTTTTTTTACCTCTTCTTCTTTTTTCTTACTTCCTTCTTTGGGCTTGTTTTCTGTTTTCTTCGTCTTATCGTCGGTCTTTTTCAAAGGTGGAAAACGAAATTCAAATTGATTTTTTCCGGTGTCAACAATCGCTGTAAATCCCTTTTGGTCATTACGATAAGTTGCCTTTCCTGCATTAAATGTCTGCTGACCACTCTCAGAACTAGCTTTTTCATAGGTCCTCTTAGCCATTGCAAAAGGCAAGAAGTTTTTCTTTATTCAGTGCATAATCCTGATGATGAGCCACTTGTCGATTCAGATAAAACTGTAACAAGAGACTAAAAATTCCAGCAATAGTAACCGCGTAAAGGAGAACTCCAGCTCTAACTTTTTTCTTTTTCCACACGATAGATAAACTCCCTCTCTAGTCCCTTTTCAAACTGAAAATTAAAATGAACATTTTGCCCGTTTTGGTAAATATGAGCTGATTTCAGACCGTAAACCATCGGCTGGTAGCCACGTCCACTGGCATCTGTTTTTCGAAAATCATTTGACTTTGATTTTCCCATGGAAATGGGGTTCCCATCCTGTTTGAGGTAAAGTCTATCATTCTCTACTTTTTCAAATTGGGCTCGATTCAGCTCTGCTTCCAGCTGATCCACAAATAAGAGCCATTCTTTCTGCTCACTTTTCTGCTGATAGCGCACCTCTGAAACCAAGAGTTGACTCATAGATTGAAAGAGAAGCAAACTCCCACTAATCACAATAAGAGCAACCAGGGATTCTAAAAGAGTAAACGCTCTGACTCTACTTATCTTGAATCGCCAGTAATTTTTTTCAGTTCCATGATACACCTCAAACCTCGCTCATTCGAGACAACATGAACTGTAAGCCCATTGACAGTCAACTGCTTTTGTCCAGTCTGCAAAAGCCATACGAGGCCACTCATAAAACTTCTTCCTGTTCTAATAGTCTTGCTTCCTGTCGTCTACTTTCTTGAATCTGCCCTAACAAGAGGGTTGCAATACTGGCAAAAATAGCTAGTGAAATCACTGCCTCCAGTAAAATAACCGCCTTAATTTTTTGCTTCTTGAATACGTTTAATCTTTCCATTTCCTAGATAAAGTTGGTAGCGAACTACTTCTTTCCTTGTTTGAAATCTCACACTTGCAAGAGACGAATTTCCTCCAGCTTTGTCAAAGGAAATTGACTGATTGGACTGTAGTTGAATCCCTTTAGGGATGGCTAATTTCTGATAGCCATTTCCAATACTTCTCTCTTCCAAAATCAAGTTGATCTTCTGCTGACTAGCCAGACTTCGCTTCTGGGTTTCCCGATAAAGTTCCTCAAACTCCATAAAGAAAATTTGCTCTTCCACAGCCGCAAAAGTGGACTGAACTGAACTTGACAAGACCAAGACTAACAGACTAACTATCCCTAAGACCAATAGACTTTCTAGCATGGTAAAAGCCCTAATCCGCAACTGTTTGACTTGTCTTTTGTTTTGCATGGTATTCCTTATAAGCTTTTGCTTGCTCAGCAGTGATGCGTCCATCTGCCTCTAGTTTACTTAGACTAGCATCCTCATTTTTATCTAGAGTATAGAGTTCGGCTTGGCTTTCTACCACCTTGACGACTGCTGCTTTCCCCTTGTCATTCACTGCATCCTTTTGCTTAGTTAGGTTTGGCACAAACAGTAAGAGTAGAACGCTAATGATGAGCAATACGACTAACATTTCTACCAGTGTAAAAGCTTTTGCCTTGGCTTCTTTTAATTTCATCAACATTTTTTTCATCTAAAAATTTATCTCCATATTTTGATACATTGGCAGCAACATGGCTGCGTACAATAAAACGATTAGTAGGGCTACGAAAAATAAAGACCAGGGGTTGAACTAAGTTCATAGTACGATTAACTCGAGTAAAGAATGCCTCCCAAGTTTTTCTCTGCATAGATTTTCCAATTCGCTTCCCAACTTGGATTTGACTTCTCCATATTCAATGATTAAACCCAACTCTCTTCTAAAGAAAGGATAGGTCCGAACAACCATAGAAAATTCATGCCCATTTTGCAAGGACAGGGATAAATCATGTCCGATTTCCTTAAAAAGAGGATTTCCTTGCTCCTGCATCATCTGAAAAATCTGCGACAATTCTAAACCCTGTCCAATCATATTTCCCCATTCTCGAGCATAATAGGCAGTTAGATAATACTGGATAAATACACCTAGAAAAGGGATTCTAGCTAGAAAAAGAAAAAGACTTGTATCTTCCTAGATTTTCTGTAGAAAGACCAGATCCCAGTTAAAGATACTAGACCTAACGCTAGAACAATCCCAAGAAAAATTTGTGGTAGATTACTAATCACTAAGGTAGCTATGTTACTACTATCCATTTGAGGCAAGAGATAATTTCGCAACCCCAACATAATGAGCAGTAAGAAAGCTAACAAAATGATTGGATAGGTCGCAACTTCGATTAACTTTTTTTCTTGACCTTAGCAAGATTATCTAGATACTCCTCAATTTTCCCTAAACTCAAATGAAGATTCCCATGAACTTCAGCCAAGGAAAGTTGCGTGACAATTGAACTTGAAAAACCTAAAGTCCCCATCATTTCCGAGAAGGATTTTCCCTGTGAGAGTCCTATTCGCATCTGCGATACATATTCCTTTTTCCAACAAGAGACTTCTATCTAAAAAGGAAATGATTTCTACCAGATGAAAACCACTGGAAAATAAATTGTTAAAGAGGTGATGATTTTTCTTCTGCTTACTGGTAGCTAATTTTTCTCCGTTTCAGCTTGAAGGGCAGTGATATGTCCTTCTTTAAGAAGCTGGTCAATTTGTCTATTCCACTTTTCTGCCTGGTGTTCTTGGTAATTTTCGTTTGCAAAATCAATAATTCCTCCTCCTGCGATTAGTCTTTGATAACAAACACCTTGTAAAACAACTGCAAGTTCATCTTCACTGACACCAAGTTCTAAGAGGCGCTCATAAACCCCACGAACACTCTTGGCATGGATTGTCGAGAATACTGTGGCACCTGTCAGACTAGCTCGTACAACGGCACGGGCTGTTTCACTATCTCAATTTCTCCAATAATTAAAAGATCTGGACGATGTCGTAGGGAAAGTTTTATCAAGTTCTCATAGCTAAGTCCGATAGCTTCATTGAGCTGTAATTGTAGCATCTCTTCTTGCTTAATTTCTACTGGATCTTCAATGGACATGACCTGCTGTCCCTTAAACAATGACTTGGCTAATTCATGCATCAAAGTAGTTTTGCCACTTCCTACGGGGCCTGCAAAAAGATAAAGTCCGCGTTGCCTAAAGCCCTTTTCCAGTTCTATAAGGTCCTGAAACCAGAAGCGCAACTCTTGTTCTTGATCATGCAAAAGCCGGATTACTAGACTCTCATGACCACGATAATCTCCCACCGTCGATAAACGTAATGAAGAAACCTTGTCTCCATGCTGATAATCACAGGAACCAAGCTGACTACGGCGTTTTTCTCCAACGTTCATCCCCGCAACAAATTTAAAGTGACTAATGACAGCCCCCAACTTTTCAAAGTCATAGGTGTTAATCAAATGTCTCTCATCTCCAACTCGCATATGTAGCTCATAAATGCTTTCTTTAGAACAAAATAAATGTCTTAGCTCATACTTTTTGGCCAGTGTAATCAATTCTTGTTACCAGTGCTTGTACCTTATCTTCCCTCCTTACTGTTATTATTCGAAGAAAAATACAAAAAAAGAACAACTTCCTTAAAAGTTGTCCCTTCTTTTTGATACAGCGAGTTCTGTGCACCTCAAGCCCTGTTTGTTTTCATAGCCAGTCTAAATTTTCATCTGGAATGACTTATCCTCCAATAAGCCAAAGGAATGATATTCTTTGAAATTCATCCATTCCTCACCAACGCTTATCTCTGGTTTCTGGATGATGGATGCCTTTCAGTTCTCAAACCAGTTATGGTGGTGGTGTGTTGGATTTATGAGCTTTTTAGATCATTAAAACGAATAACTGAGTTTAAAACAAGATAACCTTCAGGATGGTTTAATGATCACTTTAATCCTGGTGTTTTATTCACTAAGTTTGAAATAATAATTATGGTGCGGTTTTGACTTTCTAAGGCTTTTCAAAAGCTGAGGAGTTGTATTGGTAGAAACCAATCCAGTAGTAACATTAATGTTACGAATCCAAAGAGTGTCCAAATCAAACTGAACTGGTTTACCATGCACACCACAGTTGGCTACTGTTCCGTCTACACCGATAATCTTTTTGACAGAGATCAAACGTTGCAGGAATTCCTACCGCCTCAATAGCGACATCTACACCTCGACCATCTGTCAAATCATAAATTTCTTGAATTGCTTTTTCAGGGTCTGAAGAATTAATCTTATGAGTAGCACCGAAAGAAACTGCAGTATCCAAGCGGTTATCGTCTAGGTCCACAATAATCAATTTAGCTGGAGAATAGAATTGTGCCGTCAAAAGAGCTGCCAATCCAACTGGCCCTGAACCAACGATAGCTACACTACAACCAGGCTCAACTTTCCCTTTTAAGACACCAATTTCATAGCCAGTTGGCAAGATATCAGATAACATAACCAAAGCTTCATCAGACAAGTCAGCTGGAGTATGATAAAGAGTATTATCAGCATGAGGCACACGAAGATATTCTGCTTGCATACCGTCGATCAGATGTCCCAAAAATCCATCCACCTTCGTCTTCACAGTGAGCATAGATTCCTTTTTTACAATAGTAACACTTACCACATGCACAAACGCAAGAAATCAAAACCTTATCACCCTTTTTTTGAAGTTTGAAACTCCTGCTCAACTTCCTCTACAATACCAATTCCTTCATGTCCTAGGATAGTTCCACTCTTACAAGCAGGAACATCGCCTTTAATAATATGAAGGTCTGTACCACAAATAGTAGTCTTAACGATACGCACAATAGCATCTGTTGGCTTGCGAATAACTGGTTTGTCTACATCAACAAATGACGCAAGGCCTGGTTTAACGTAAGTATAAGCTTTCATAAGCAATCCTCCGCTTTTTTTATTTGTATTATTTATATCATAATTGTAAGCCTTTTCAATACAAAAAAATCAAGTAATTTGTGAAAGAAATAACAAATTTATTTAAAAAAAGAAGAAACGAAAATCGTTTCTACTTTTTTTAGATTATGTGATAACGTTTTTTCACCATCTAGATAAGTTGCTACTAATTCCAAATCTTTATCTAACACGATAAAGTCTGCATCGTAGCCTTCACGAATTTGTCCACAGACGTCATCGATATGAACTGATTTAGCTGGGTTCAGACTAGCCATCATGACTGCTTCATGAGGGTTTGCAATTCCCCACTCAACAACATTTTTTTCAAACCATCTTTAAGTTTGAGAATGGAACCTGCCAAGTTACCTGTAGATTTAAGACGAGCAGTCCCATTTGCAACTTCTAACTGGAAATTCACCTAACATATAATCACCATCTTGCAAACCACCTGCTGTCATACAGTCAGTGATAAAACAATATTTTCAGTTCCTTTTTTTGTTTAAGAAGAATTTCGCAAAGCCTTAGGATCCACGTGATGACCATCACAAATCAATTCTGCATAAGTGTGTGGTAACTCATACATTGCACCAACCATACCAAGTTCGCGGTGTGTTAAGCCACGCATTCCATTATAGGCATGAACCCAAACACTAGCCCCAGCATCAACAGCTTTTTTAGCTTCATCAAATGTAGCATTAGAGTGACCAAGAGCAACAGTTACACCTTCACCAGTAATAGTACGTACAAAGTCCTCAACCCCATCACGTTCAGGTGCAAGAGCAATTTTATTAAGAAGACCATTAGCAGCCTTCTGCCAAGCGCGGAACTCATCCATACGTGGATCTTTCATATAGGCGGGATTTTGAGCCCCCTTAAATTCTTCGGTGAAGTAAGGTCCTTCAAAATAAATACCACGAATCTTAGCACCAGATGCTTCTTGATAGCGTGCACCAATGTTTTCAGTAACAGCCAGCAATTGTTCGTATGATGAAGTTAGTGTAGTTGGTAGGAAACTAGTAACACCTGTGCTAAGAAGACCTTCACTCATCGTATGAAGTGTACCTTCGATATTATTATCCATAACATCCACACCACCAAAACCGTGAATGTGAGTATCAACGAGACCAGGTGCAATGCTATAACCAGAATAATCTAAAATTTCAGCATCCTCAGAAATCTCTTCAACATGCTTACCAAACTTGCCATCAATAAGTTCCAAATAACCTCCACGACGAATACCATGTGGATAGAAAAATTGATCAGCTTTAATATACTTAGGCATAATGATAACCTCCTTAAGAAATAATCTACTATTTATTATGTCAATTACATTATAAACCTTTCAAAACAATTTGTAAATGGTATAGACCTTTTTTTAGTGAAATTTTTAATAAATTATTCAACAAAAAAAGACAAGGTCCAAAAACCTTGTCTTTAATACTATACCAGCGGCCGAGGGTCGAACCGGCACGTCCTTGCGGACACTGGATTTTTGAGTTCCATAACTACATTTTTTTAAATCTTATAACCTTGATTTAATAGGGTTTTTAAGAATTTTTGAATCTTGCAAAAATAGACTGATTTTTTTAAATTTTAGTAACTTTTTGGTAACACTTCATACCTTATCGTCCTAAGAGCATCATCAGAGAATAGAGGATATGTCCCAACCGGTCATATTCATACAAAAGGTATTCAGAACAAAAAGATAACGATCAATTAAACCATCACATAAAAACTTGATTGAGAACCTGTGAAATAATCTCAGAAATGAGCTCTTTATCTTGAAAACGACGGCTGTAATTCTTTCCGTATGTAGTAAAATGAGGAACCTTGTCTTTCTAAATCCTCTTTTTAATACACGTATTGAAGTCGCAACTCCACTCACTTGTGGAAAGTACGTATCTGTAAATATACCGATTCGCATACTTATCTCCTTAAATTTGAAATAAACAAAATTATTTCTATTATCCTCTCCATTATAAACGATACACGCTGTAGTGTCACTAATAGCTGATAAATTAACTGCTTTTTGTAATCTTTAGTGTCAATATTACATAGCAACTTTCATTTCGTGATATAATATCAAACATAAAGATATTTTTTTAATAAAGAAGGTTATTATATGGATCAAATGGCATTCTACTTACTTTTTCCTAGCTTATTTATGATTCACGAAATGGAAGAGATTCTTCTTATGCCCAAATTTATGTCCTCTATGATTGATAATACGAAATTTAAAAATTTAAAAGAACTCTATACTCCTTATAGGTTTAACTTAATTGTGTTCGAGGAATTTTTAATCCTTCTATGTTTGCTTGCCTATAGTTTCTATTTGGGTAATTTTACAATTTATCAAACTATCATCATCGCATATAACTATCACATTATAATCCATATTATCCAGACTCTTTATCTAAGAAAGTATGTGCCTGGTCTTTTTAAGTGGAATTGTAACAGGAGTATACTGTTCATTATTGATTCATCAACTTTTACAAATTAATTTACAACTCTACATATCTTCCATTCTAACATTAATCATTATTATGTTAAATCTAATCTTCTGCTTTAAAGTATTAAATTTCTTTTTCTGAAAGATAGTACTGGTACAAAAAAATTTTTACTAATTTTTAACTAATAGATACAAAAATAAGGACTTAGCCCTGCACAATACAGAGCTAAGTCCTTTGAGACAAATTATAACGTTTTTTTGGACAGTATAGAACTTAGTTTTTTACTTTCAAGTCATTAATTTTTTTCAATTTCTTTTATTCCTTCAGACTCATCAACGCTTTCGAAAAGTTCTATAGCTCGTTTGAAATGTGTGTTGGCTAATCCTTTATCTTCCAAGGCTAAATAGATCTCACCTAACCCTCTGTAGCTACAAGCCTGAGAAATCACATCATCAGTCTCTAAAGATTGTTCCAGTGACAGATTCATGAATGTAAGAGCTTCATCAAGATTGTTTAATTTCAATCTCACATAGCCTTGTTCGTAGTTATTTATAGCTTTCTTTAGATTATCATTGGGAAAATGCTCTTCAATTATCTTCTCTTCATCTTCAATGAGCTTTTAAAGCCTTATGAAAATCACCCTGATCTCTGTAGATCATCGCTAATTGATGTAAGCCAATATGTTCATGTTCTTTATCTTCATTTTTGTTGAGCTAATAAAATGTATTTCTCAAAGATATAGGGTACACGAGGCATAGTCTTTTTCTGCTAACAATAAATATCCCATCAGATTTAAAAAGACTAAAATCTGTACAGGTATCAATGGAAAAAAATCTTGTTCAACCAACTTTTTTTAGCTTCTGATGTTTTTTTCCCTCCAGAAATAAGTCCCAAGCTGTATCAATTTTAGAGACCATCTATTTCCCCTTTCAACTATAAACAACCTTCATTAAATAAAAATTATCCAACAAGAATATACTAATCTCTACCTATTGAAACTTAATCAAATAAACCATCAATCTGCATTAAAATAATCATAAACCTCTTTAAAGAGAGTTTGCAAGATTTCTTGCTCTTCTTCATCTAAATTATATTCAGAGACTAGCTCGTCCATATAGTCAAATGCAGTAAAATGATTTTTTTATCCCATGCATGACAATAGCAAACTTCAGATCATTTAGTTCTGTTTTATTAAACTCTTTTAATTTTTTCAAATCAATTTTAGTGATTGGATGCGGGACAACATCTAGAGTACTGTAAGTCGTTTTTCCTAATAAATAGTCGGTCGTGGTATCAAATAATTTTGCTAATTTGACAACCGCTTCTAAATTAGGCTCTAAAGTTCCGTTTTCCCAACGAGAATAAGTACCTTGTTGTACATCAATCATCTCAGAAACTTGTACCTGAGTTAATTTCTTACTCTTTCTCAGTTCCTTAAGACGATCTCCAAAAGAATTATTATTAAACATTGTTTCCTCTTCAATATTCGATTCTGTATATTTTGTCTTGACAAAATATTCTAAACAGTATAAAATAGAATTATTCCATAAGGAATATTTATTTTTGAGATTAAATATTCCATTGAGAATATTATAGCATAAAAGGAGGTAAAAGCGTATGTAATTAGTAGTCGATTTAAAAAAATTTTTTAATAAAGGAGGTAAGATTCGACAAAATAAAAAAATCTTGAAACAAATGTGCCGTTCGTTCCAAAGATCAAAACATATTATGTAACAATTATACCACAGAAAACTCCTCAGTTGCACAAAATAATTTCGGAGGTTTCACAAAAAGATGACCAATAAAGAGTTAGTCAATCAAATTTCTGGCCTAAACTCTACCTCTACTCTTAAAAATTGGATCCAACTGATTAAAGAGATAAGTGGCAAGGAATTTAAGAAAATTAAAATTCCTATCAGTAGAAATTCCAGAACTCATCAATTAAGTTACACAGTTGCCTATGACTTTACAGACGAAGACCTTAGACAATTTCAAAAGTTAGCTAACCTAAAACTTGAAATAGGTCTCAAAGAGGCTATACAAACCGTATTTGGGAGTCTAACAGACAATGAGCAAGAATCCCTAAACCAAGTAATAGATGAGCTCTACGATGAACTGAGCGCCTTAAAACAGGAATTTAAGCGAGAAATACGACTGATACAAATTGAGAATGCCAATCTAAAAAAGAAAATCCAAGATATTGAAGAGTCGATGCAAACCGGCTTACTAGGGTTTGTTCAGAAGAGGTCAAAAAATAGGTTCGGCTAATAGCGAGTTTTCGGCTGAGCCATGAGGCAGAAAGCCGAAAATGAGCGTAGATGCGGACGGACCATTTTTGACCGATAGGGTGTGTAGTAACACCACCCTCTGCAAGTTAGGTGTACCATCGAAAGAATTCAGTATTCCCAAGGGTTTCGGAGATTTTAAGAGTGGCAAAATTAGGCAAAAAGTTGAATCAAAATCTATGGCAAAAAATGAACATTTACGTTCTGTATTTGACTGGATTCAAATTCAGTTTGATAAGACTGAATTTTCGCCAAGAGAAATAATCGAAGACATTCTATTTCTTGACTATGACCTATTTATTGAGAATAAAGGGAGCCTTAAATACTATAACTATGATAGCCAGCTTCATCATGGGAATATCCGTATCTACTATGGAGCGAAAGAGTCGTCCTACATGCTTGTCATGTCAGGACAGGCACTCGAGTTCTTTAGAGATATGGTATTAGATCCAAATAGTCTGTCCGAAAGACAGTTTCTGAACAACCTCTACTACAATTACAATCAGTTTTTCAGTAAGACGAATTGATATTGCAATAGATGATTTTAATGAAACACCCTATTTCACTCTAATCAGCTTCTAAAGATTTGTCAGAAAAAAACGCTTTATATATGGAAAAAGCACTTACTACAATACCTACGGAGATGAAACAATCGGCCAAACCTTATATTTGAGAAAACCCAATGATGATGAAAGACTTAGAATTTACGATAAACGCTTAGAACGAGCTGAGAAGCTCGGTATCAACAAGCGTTATATAGAAAATTGGATAAGAACGGAGTTAGAACTTAGGAAAGAAAAAAAGCTCACTACTTCATTCAAGAATGGTTGCATTCAGAAATAGATCTTCTCAACTTTACCAAGGGATATCTCAAAGAAAAAAAGTGAGATTCTATAGTGATAGTCACTTCTCAAAACCCTTTGAGATCTTGGGAAAAGTTTTTTAGGGTCACTCAAAACCTGTCTCTATCATTATTTCAAAACAAAAAAACAGAACTAGAACAAAAAAATTAGAATGGTTTACCTATAAAGGTTCTGGAGCTATTCTAAAAGCGTATAAATTTCTATACGACAATAACTTACTGCATGAGTATGAAATCTAACTATCTCGCACTCAACAAAATGGAATATCCACCAGATTTAGCAAGTGGATTAATAGAAAGGGCAATTCTCTTTAAAAGAGAAGATTTAATCCCTACAATCAAAGAAAATATCAAAAGGAGAAATTAATTATGGCAAAAATGCTTTCACAAAATGACTGGAATTTTAATAACATTGGAACAAAATTTGAATTGGATGAAGTTATTCCAAAATTTGAAACTGAAGTCCGAGCAGATGCAAACGGAGAAATTATCAAAAACCGAGATGGTAGCGAAAGACGTTTTAATACCAATAAAATCATTGGTTGGAAATACAATGTAACAATCAAGGATGGACAATTCAAAAAGAAATCAACCCAAGTCTCAGTAGATAATCCAGATGCCTTGGTTGATAATGACTATATCCAAGCAATGGATCAAGTACCAGTTACATTTGACAATTTACAAGCCACTATGATTAGTTCAACGATGTATTACAAGGCGGATGCTATCCATTTAGTAGATGTAAAACAAAAATAAGTATTAGACAAGGGGAGTTAATCCTCCCCTTACTTAATCTTATTAGAAAAGGAGATCACATGATTAAAACTGTAACAAAAGATGACCTTATCGAACTTGGATTTGCTCCAGGAACTGCAAGAAAGATTATCCATACTGGCAAATTACTATTAGTGAATCGTGGTTTTAACATCTACGATAACAAACGGATTGGTACAATTCCAGCCAGTGTCGCTGAAGAACTACTAGGAATTGAACTCCAGAAAGAAGCATAATGAATGACTATTCGTAAAACTAAAAGTGGTAAATGGACCGTTGATGTTTCTAATGGTTTCCACCCCGTCACACAAAAAAGAATACGTATCATTCGAAAAGGATTAAAATCTAAAAAGGAAGCCCTAGAACTTGAACAACATATTCGAGTTGTAGAATTAAAAGAAAAACAATTTGACTTTGTAGTGACAACGGATATGTTATTCGACTTACTTGAAGAAGATGATTTGAAAAATGGCAGAAAAGTAAGCTACACAAGTACACAAAGAAACAATTATGAGCGTCATATTAAGCCATATTTTTAAAAAAATACAAATTTAAATAAATTAACGTATGACCATATATTCGAATTTCGTGAATACCTAAAAACAAAACCTAAAAAAACAAAAATGAAAATGAAGTTTTTAAGCTATAATACAATTAATAAGGTTCTAATTCTACTTAAAAAAATTTTTGATACTGGTATAAGAAAAATCTCTCATTGATAAAAAAATCCAGTTAAGAATCTGAGAAAATTACCAATTAGGAAGCCTGATATTAAATTTTTGGAGTATAGAAGAATTCACGAGATTTAGAGAACTTATTCGAGATGATGAAATAAGTTATGACCTGTTTTTTTCATAATTGCTTTCTTTACTGGAATGAGGATGGGAGAAATCCTCGCATTGAACTGGAATGATATAAATCTTTTTAACAAATACGATTTACGTTACCAAAACGGTATACTTTGTCAATAATACAAGTTACATTAATACAACAAAAACACGATCAGGAACTAGAAATATAACAATAAATCAGAAATTAGCAGAAATGCTAATAGATTGGAAAAGTAAAACAAAAAAAGAAAAAAACTTGAGGAATTTACGAAAAAAATACTGAAGAACTACAAATAATACAGAGTACACCAATAACTATTACAAAAAAATATGATTGATAAGAAGTTTAAGCAAATACTAGAAAGGGATAAAGATTTAAAGAAAATAAGAATTCATGATTTGAGACACTCTCATGCATCATTACTTATAAATCAAGGAGAAGATTATCTTGTTGTCAAAGAAAGATTAGGACACGCATCTATTACAACAACAATTGATACTTATTCTCATTTGTACCCTAGCAAACAGAAAACATTGGCTAATAAACTTGATGATTTATTTTAAAATGGAAAAAATTGGTAACTCGACACACAACAAAGAAAAAGACAAGGTCCGAAAACCTTGTCTTTAATACTATACCGGCGACCGGGGGTCGAACCGGCACGTCCTTGCGGACACTGGATTTTGAGTCCAGCGCGTCTGCCAATTCCGCCACGCCGGCAAATAGTAACTGGGGTAGCTGGATTCGAACCAACGCATGAGGGAGTCAAAGTCCCTTGCCTTACCGCTTGGCTATACCCCAATAATATAAAATAGGCGAGTGATGGGGATCGAACCCACGCATGCCAGAGCCACAATCTGGTGTGTTAACCACTTCACCACACCCGCCATAATTTTTAAAAACACGGGCAGTAGAATTGAACCCACACTGAAGGTTTTTGGAGACCTTAGTTCTACCTTTAAACTATGCCCGTAGTTAAGGTTATGGAAGGGAGGATTCGAACCCCCGAACCCGAAGGAGCGGATTTACAGTCCGCCGCGTTTAGCCTCTTCGCTACCCTTCCAAAAATATTTAAATGGCGCGAGACGGAATCGAACCGCCGACACATGGAGCTTCAATCCATTGCTCTACCAACTGAGCTACCGAGCCTTATTGCGGGAGCAGGATTTGAACCTACGACCTTCGGGTTATGAGCCCGACGAGCTACCGAGCTGCTCCATCCCGCGTTAATGATAAAGGAGGATGTGGGATTCGAACCCACGCACGCTTTTACACGCCTGACGGTTTTCAAGACCGTTCCCTTCAGCCGGACTTGGGTAATCCTCCAATAAATAGTCCGTACAGGGATTCGAACCCGTGTTACCGCCGTGAAAAGGCGGTGTCTTAACCCCTTGACCAACGGACCATATTCTTAAATGGGCACGAGTGGACTCGAACCACCGACCTCACGCTTATCAGGCGTGCGCTCTAACCACCTGAGCTACGCGCCCAAGTTCAAAAACTTGGTAATGAACAAAGTTCAAAGCGGGTGACGAGAATCGAACTCGCGACAACAGCTTGGAAGGCTGTAGTTTTACCACTAAACTACACCCGCTAAAATGGGAGTTAACGGGATCGAACCGCTGACCCTCTGCTTGTAAGGCAGATGCTCTCCCAGCTGAGCTAAACTCCCTTTAGCTAAGCGACTTCCCTTATCTCACAGGGGCAACCCCCAACTACTTCCGGCGTTCTAGGGCTTAACTTCTGTGTTCGGCATGGGTACAGGTGTATCTCCTAGGCTATCGTCACTTAACTTTGAGTAATACCTACTCAAAATTGAATATCTATCAAATTCCAAGAAAAGCCTTCACACTTCGTATTCTCAGTTACTTTGGATAAGTCCTCGAGCTATTAGTATTAGTCCGCTACATGTGTCGCCACACTTCCACTTCTAACCTATCTACCTGATCATCTCTCAGGGCTCTTACTGATATAAAATCATGGGAAATCTCATCTTGAGGTGGGTTTCACACTTAGATGCTTTCAGCGTTTATCCCTTCCCTACATAGCTACCCAGCGATGCCTTTGGCAAGACAACTGGTACACCAGCGGTAAGTCCACTCTGGTCCTCTCGTACTAGGAGCAGATCCTCTCAAATTTCCTACGCCCGCGACGGATAGGGACCGAACTGTCTCACGACGTTCTGAACCCAGCTCGCGTGCCGCTTTAATGGGCGAACAGCCCAACCCTTGGGACCGACTACAGCCCCAGGATGCGACGAGCCGACATCGAGGTGCCAAACCTCCCCGTCGATGTGAACTCTTGGGGAGATAAGCCTGTTATCCCCAGGGTAGCTTTTATCCGTTGAGCGATGGCCCTTCCATACGGAACCACCGGATCACTAAGCCCGACTTTCGTCCCTGCTCGAGTTGTAGCTCTCGCAGTCAAGCTCCCTTATACCTTTACACTCTGCGAATGATTTCCAACCATTCTGAGGGAACCTTTGGGCGCCTCCGTTACCTTTTAGGAGGCGACCGCCCCAGTCAAACTGCCCGTCAGACACTGTCTCCGATAGGGATCACCTATCTGGGTTAGAGTGGCCATAACACAAGGGTAGTATCCCAACAACGTCTCCTTCGAAACTGGCGTCCCGATCTCGTAGACTCCTACCTATCCTGTACATGTGGTACAGACACTCAATATCAAACTGCAGTAAAAGCTCCATGGGGTCTTTCCGTCCTGTCGCGGGTAACCTGCATCTTCACAGGTACTAAAAATTTCACCGAGTCTCTCGTTGAGACAGTGCCCAAATCATTACGCCTTTTCGTGCGGGTCGGAACTTACCCGACAAGGAATTTCGCTACCTTAGGACCGTTATAGTTACGGTACGCCGTTTACTGGGGCTTCAATTCATACCTTCGCGTTTCCGCTAAGCACTCCTCTTAACCTTCCAGCACCGGGCAGGCGTCACCCCCTATACATCATCTTACGATTTAGCAGAGAGCTGTGTTTTTTTGATAAACAGTTGCTTGGGCCTATTCACTGCGGCTGACTTAAAGTCAGCACCCCTTCTCCCGAAGTTACGGGGTCATTTTGCCGAGTTCCTTAACGAGAGTTCTCTCGCTCACCTGAGGCTACTCGCCTCGACTACCTGTGTCGGTTTGCGGTACGGGTAGAGTATGTTTAAACGCTAGAAGCTTTTTCTTGGCAGTGTGACGTCACTAACTTCGCTACTAAACTTCGCTCCCCATCACAGCTCAATGTTATAGAACTAAGCATTTAACTCAATTCACACCTCACTGCTTAGACAGACTCTTCCAATCGTCTGCTTTAGTTAGCCTACTGCGTCCCTCCATCACTACATACTCTAGTACAGGAATATCAACCTGTTGTCCATCGGATACACCTTTCGGTCTCTCCTTAGGGTCCCGACTAACCCAGGGCGGACGAGCCTTCCCCTGGAAACCTTAGTCTTACGGTGGACAGGATTCTCACCTGTCTTTCGCTACTCATACCGGCATTCTCACTTCTATGCGTTCCAGCACTCCTCACGGTACACCTTCTTCACACATAGAACGCTCTCCTACCATACCTATAAAAGGTATCCACAGCTTCGGTAAATTGTTTTTAGCCCCGGTACATTTTTCGGCGCAGGGTCACTCGACTAGTGAGCTATTACGCACTCTTTGAATGAATAGCTGCTTCTAAGCTAACATCCTAGTTGTCTGTGCAACCCCACATCCTTTTCCACTTAACAATTATTTTTGGGACCTTAGCTGGTGGTCTGGGCTGTTTCCCTTTCGACTACGGATCTTAGCACTCGCAGTCTGACTGCCGACCATAATTCATTGGCATTCGGAGTTTATCTGAGATTGGTAATCCGGGATGGACCCCTCACCCAAACAGTGCTCTACCTCCAAGAATCTCTAATGTCGACGCTAGCCCTAAAGCTATTTCGGAGAGAACCAGCTATCTCCAAGTTCGTTTGGAATTTCTCCGCTACCCACAAGTCATCCAAGCACTTTTCAACGTGCCCTGGTTCGGTCCTCCAGTGCGTCTTACCGCACCTTCAACCTGCTCATGGGTAGGTCACATGGTTTCGGGTCTACGACATGATACTAATGCGCCCTATTCAGACTCGGTTTCCCTACGGCTCCGTCTCTTCAACAACCTCGCATCATATCGTAACTCGCCGGTTCATTCTACAAAAGGCACGCTCTCACCCATTAACGGGCTCGAACTTGTTGTAGGCACACGGTTTCAGGTTCTATTTCACTCCCCTCCCGGGGTGCTTTTCACCTTTCCCTCACGGTACTGGTTCACTATCGGTCACTAGGGAGTATTTAGGGTTGGGAGATGGTCCTCCCAGATTCCGACGGGATTTCACGTGTCCCGCCGTACTCAGGATACTGCTAGGTACAAAGACTATTTTGAATACGAGGCTATCACTCTCTTTGGCTGATCTTCCCAAATCATTCTTCTATAGTCTTTGAGTCCACATTGCAGTCCTACAACCCCGAAGAGTAAACTCTTCGGTTTGCCCTTCTGCCGTTTCGCTCGCCGCTACTAAGGCAATCGCTTTTGCTTTCTCTTCCTGCAGCTACTTAGATGTTTCAGTTCACTGCGTCTTCCTCCTCATATCCTTAACAGATATGGGTAACAGGTAGCACCTGTTGGGTTCCCCCATTCGGAAATCCCTGGATCATCGCTTACTTACAGCTACCCAAGGCATATCGTCGTTTGTCACGTCCTTCTTCGGCTCCTAGTGCCAAGGCATCCACCGTGCGCCCTTATTAACTAACCTTATTTTTTTCTGACCTTTCAGTCATAAACTCTTATTAATACTACAGCGTTTTTCGGTTTATTTTTCTTGTTACTATTTGATATAGATATTCAATTTTTCAATGTGCATTACTTGGTGATCTCTCACCAATGGAGCCTAGCGGGATCGAACCGCTGACCTCCTGCGTGCAAAGCAGGCGCTCTCCCAGCTGAGCTAAGGCCCCACAAGACCTCTCAAGACTAAACAAGACCAATGTGCATTCCTTATCCTTAGAAAGGAGGTGATCCAGCCGCACCTTCCGATACGGCTACCTTGTTACGACTTCACCCCAATCATCTATCCCACCTTAGGCGGCTGGCTCCAAATGGTTACCTCACCGACTTCGGGTGTTACAAACTCTCGTGGTGTGACGGGCGGTGTGTACAAGGCCCGGGAACGTATTCACCGCGGCGTGCTGATCCGCGATTACTAGCGATTCCGACTTCATGTAGGCGAGTTGCAGCCTACAATCCGAACTGAGACTGGCTTTAAGAGATTAGCTTGCCGTCACCGACTTGCGACTCGTTGTACCAGCCATTGTAGCACGTGTGTAGCCCAGGTCATAAGGGGCATGATGATTTGACGTCATCCCCACCTTCCTCCGGTTTATTACCGGCAGTCTCGCTAGAGTGCCCAACTGAATGATGGCAACTAACAATAGGGGTTGCGCTCGTTGCGGGACTTAACCCAACATCTCACGACACGAGCTGACGACAACCATGCACCACCTGTCACCTCTGTCCCGAAGGAAAACTCTATCTCTAGAGCGATCAGAGGGATGTCAAGACCTGGTAAGGTTCTTCGCGTTGCTTCGAATTAAACCACATGCTCCACCGCTTGTGCGGGCCCCCGTCAATTCCTTTGAGTTTCAACCTTGCGGTCGTACTCCCCAGGCGGAGTGCTTAATGCGTTAGCTGCGGCACTAAACCCCGGAAAGGGTCTAACACCTAGCACTCATCGTTTACGGCGTGGACTACCAGGGTATCTAATCCTGTTTGCTCCCCACGCTTTCGAGCCTCAGCGTCAGTTACAAAGCCAGAGACGCTTTCGCCACCGGTGTTCCTCCATATATCTACGCATTTCACCGCTACACATGGAATTCCACTCTCCCCTCTTGCACTCAAGTTAAACAGTTTCCAAAGCGTACTATGGTTAAGCCACAGCCTTTAACTTCAGACTTATCTAACCGCCTGCGCTCGCTTTACGCCCAATAAATCCGGACAACGCTCGGGACCTACGTATTACCGCGGCTGCTGGCACGTAGTTAGCCGTCCCTTTCTGGTAAGATACCGTCACAGTGTGAACTTTCCACTCTCACTCGTTCTTCTCTTACAACAGAGCTTTACGATCCGAAAACCTTCTTCACTCACGCGGCGTTGCTCGGTCAGACTTCCGTCCATTGCCGAAGATTCCCCTACTGCTGCCTCCCGTAGGAGTCTGGGCCGTGTCTCAGTCCCAGTGTGGCCGATCACCCTCTCAGGTCGGCTATGTATCGTCGCCTTGGTGAGCCGTTACCTCACCAACTAGCTAATACAACGCAGGTCCATCTGGTAGTGATGCAATTGCACCTTTCAAGCAGATATCATGCAATATCTACTGTTATGCGGTATTAGCTATCGTTTCCAATAGTTATCCCCCGCTACCAGGCAGGTTACCTACGCGTTACTCACCCGTTCGCAACTCATCCGGAGAAGCAAGCTCCTCCTTCAGCGTTCTACTTGCATGTATTAGGCACGCCGCCAGCGTTCGTCCTGAGCCAGGATCAAACTCTCATTAAAAGTTTGAGTTCTCACTCATTTCTGTCACTGACAGATTTATTGTTTTTTCATTGTTCAGTACTACAACCTTAGTTGTAGTGCCCTGCACATTGGTTCGTCTTGTTCAGTTTTCAAAGGTCTTTGTCACTCGCTTCTCTCAAGCGACAACTATATTAGTATATCACAACTGCTTTCGCTTGTCAACACTTTTTTGAAACTTTTTTTAATTTTTTTCATCTAGTGTTTCATCTGCAATATACCATAGTCCGTACGGGATTCGAACCCGTGTTACCGCCGTGAAAAGGCGGTGTCTTAACCCCTTGACCAACGGACCAGAGTTGTTATTTTCAACTCTTACTATTATACCGACTTTTCTTACTTTGTCAACACCTTTTTTAAATTTTTTTTAGAAGTCTTGTAATGTTTCCTTCAGCTCTCTGAGAAGGGCTTTGCGGCCTTTAAACCGTTCGTCTGCCCAGAGGCGTTCATAGGCTTCTTGCTTATCTTCTGGTAATTTTCTTCTATAAGTATTCAACAATTCATGAAGGGCGTAGTAATCATCTAACCACAATCCTCCTTCTGGTAGGCGATGGCTAATCTCCCCTACTTCTTCGTAGGCCATCCGGTCTAGGCGACGTTTTTGACTCTCTTGTTTTCTGACGCTATCAAGGATTCGATTGCGAAATTTTGTTTTGAAGTAGACGTAGAGTTTCTTTTCTTCTTCCACTAGTTCTGGATGCTTTTCTAGAAGTTCATGGAGACAGATCATTCCTTCTTGGTCCCAATCCTCTTTCTCCCACAGGTGGAGATAGTAGTCTTTTCTACATTTATGAACAATTCCTTTTACCTTCTCATAATACTTTTCAAGCATTTGCTTTCCCCCTTTCTCTGCTTGTAGTATAGCAGAGAAAGGGGGAAAGAGGGGCTTTGGTTTCTGTCTTGTGTTTTTTTGAGTCTGTAATGTTATGGATTATAAGTTTGTAATTCACATAAGGTGACTAGTTTTTCATAGTCTAATTTTCAGACAAAGCAAAAAGCCCACTGTTGTAGGCTTTTTGTAAAACAAATCTTAAAATTAAAGCATTTTGTTGTAGAATTCAACGACAAGTGCTTCGTTGATTTCTGGGTTGATTTCATCGCGTTCTGGCAAGCGAGTCAATGAACCTTCCAATTTTTCAGCATCGAATGATACGAATGCTGGACGTCCAAGAGTTGCTTCTACTGCTTCAAGGATAGCTGGAACTTTCAATGATTTTTCACGAACTGAGATCACTTGACCTGGAGTTACACGGTATGATGGGATATCAACGCGTTTTCCGTCAACAAGGATGTGGCCGTGGTTTACGAATTGACGAGCTTGACGACGAGTAGTCGCAAGACCAAGACGGTAAACAACGTTATCCAAACGACGTTCCAAAAGAAGCATGAAGTTGAAACCTAGGATTCCGCCTTTGATTTTTGTAGCTTGTACGAACAAGTTACGGAATTGTTTTTCACCTACACCGTAAGTGAAACGAAGTTTTTGTTTTTCAGCCAATTGCAAACCGTATTCTGACAATTTAGAACGGTTGTTTGGTCCGTGTTGTCCTGGTACGTAGTTACGACGTGCCAATTCTTTACCTGTACCTGTAAGTGAAAGGCCAAGGCGACGAGCTTGTTTCCAAGATGGTCCTGTATAACGTGACATGTGAATGTCCTCCTGATATAAATAATATTTCGGTGGAAATAGTCACTTAGAAAGCCCTGATTCGTGCAGATGCCCTTCGCCTAAACAGCCAAGGTTACTTATCATAAGACACCTGTTGACGAGCTTCATGCTTTCCTGCTGATATTTCACACAAAATCCATTTTACCATGAATGGGGGGATTTGTAAAGAGGGGTTAAGCTTTATTTTCACTACTAGAAAGTTTGAGAAGGAGGGTAAAGGTGCTTCCTAGGCCGTACTGACTGGTAACTGTGATTTCTCCACCTAATTGATGGGCTAATTCACGCGCAATCGCAAGACCTAAGCCATGACCACCTGTTTTCATATTGCGCGAAGTTTCGACACGATAAAGGCGCTTGAAAATATTTTCCAAATTCTCTGGGGCAATTCCCTGCCCCTCATCGGTCACACTGATTGAAAGCTGGTTCTTTTTCAGCTTAGCTACTACCTCCAACTTGGTTCCTGGAGCAGAGTATTTAAAAGCGTTATTGACCAGATTCACCAAGATACGAGAAAGTTTGGCATAATCTCCTTCAATTCGAGCAGACTCAGGAATTACCTGTAAGTGGACATCTCGCTCCTCCTGCTCAATCAAAAATTGAAACTCACTCATGCACTCAATCAAAAGTTGATCCAGAAAAATACTATCTTTGTTAGTTGTCTCCTCCTGATTTCTAGCTGTGTTTAGAGTCAAAAAATTCAACTCTTCAACCAGTTTATTAAGCCGTTCTGTCTGGCGTCCAATGGTTGCTAGATAATGGGCTTGTTCTCCTTCCTTGATAACCCCGTCCAAAATCCCTTCTACCGTCGCTTGGATCGAAGTGATAGGAGTCTTGATATCATGCGAAAGCTGGGCAATCATCAAACCCTTTTCTCGTTCGCTTTCTTCCAAGGAATCAAAGGTCGCCTGTAAATCATGTGACATTTCATTAAAAGCCTGGCCTAATTGCTGAAATTCCACAGGCCCTTGAACCTCAAGATTTGAAGGAAAATCCTTGTCCGCTACTCGCTTGGCATGTTCCTTGAGTTTACCCAATGAAGTAAAGACCGGGGATAAAAGATAGAGACTAATCCCAGCACCGACAAAACTTGCCATGAGAGTCATACTCACTAGGAAATAAATCTCTCTTTCGTCAATTAACATTCGCTGGACTGCCCAAAAAACTACGATAATCGTTAGGAGTGTTGAAATGATATACCCCACTAGAATATAACTTTTTAATTTCATTGACTACCTCGTGCTTTCTCAATTTTGTAACCCAAGCCCCAGACTGTTTTGATGGTGGGCGTTTCTGCACTGGCATGTTTAGCCAACTCCTGTCGAAGAGCATGAATATGAACATTCAAGGTATTGGTATCATCCACATAGTCTTCTTGCCAAACCTTTTCATAGAGATCTGTCTTAGAGAAAACCCGCTTTGGATTGCTGGCTAAAAGCCATAAAAGCTCGAAGGATTTGACTGTTAAATCAAGCGATACACCTCCGATATAGACCTCATGACTACCGCGATTCATCCGTAAATCCCCGAGACTGACGACCTCTGTCTCACCTCCACGATGAAGGCGACGCAAGATATTGTGGACACGTAAAACCAGCTCACGTGGGCTAAAGGGCTTGGCAATAAAGTCGTCTGCACCCAAGCTTAGTCCATAAATCTTGTCCTGCTCACTGGTCTTAGCCGTTATAAAGAGAAAAGGCTGATCTGGAGATTGATACTGAACCTCACTAATCAAATCATAACCATCCATCCGAGGCATCATGATATCTGTAATGATCAAATCAATCGGTTTTCGCTTGAAGATTTCCAAGGCCTCTACTCCATCATGAGCTACCAAAACCTGATATCCTGCCTGAACCAGATAGCGTTGATGAATATCTGTGATTTCTACCTCGTCGTCAACGAGTAAAATTGTCTTTCCCATCTGTCTCTCCTTTGAAAAAAACAGTGCTATACCACAATAGTATAACACTATTTTAATCGCTTTACGAACATTCTAATCGCTATCTGGATTTTTTAAATCCTAGATAGAAAGTCTGTAGCTAGACTAGTCATTATCCTCTTTTTTAGCTTTCAAACCGAGACCACCTAGCAGTCCGGCCAAGGCGAGGCCAAAGAATCCAATAGTAGCCATTGAGGTTTGTGCTTCACCAGTATATGGAAGCATGCCTTTTGGTTCTTTCATTTGATCAGCCATCATTGGACTTGATACCTTATTATTAGATGCCATCTTGCCTTCATCAGACATTTTGCTTGAGGCTGCTGGAGCTTGGTCTTGCTTCATACTTGGAGTTGCCATTAGCTGACTAACATTCATGGTTTTGTCTCGCTCTTTGTTAGGCATCATCTTATCCTGGCTAGCAGCTGGCATTTGAGCTTTCATATTAGAAGCACCTTGATGACTATTCATCATTGGAGTTGGCATAGCTGAACCATTAGAAGATGGAACGAAACCTGACTGCATCGGAATAAGAGACTGATGTCCATTCAAGTTCACTGTCAAATCCTTAGTCGCTACAAGATTGCTCAAATCGGCCTTGCCATCTTTCGCACCGTACACTTTAATAGTAGATTTATAGCTTTGAGTGCCGTTTTGTTTTAAGAGGTCAAGAAGCTCTTTATCTGATTTTCCTTGAGTACCGGCCAAATCCACTTCATAGAAGTAAAGGCCTTTGCCCAATTTCTCTACTGGTGGGAGGGCCGGATTTTTAGCTGAACCGTTGTCTGACCATGGGGCCTTGTCGGAGGCTTTCAAAATAAGGCGAGTTAACATACCATCCCCAGCGAAGAATTCGTATGGGATAACTTGGTTGACTCCAGCTGTGAATGGACCTGGGAAATTGGCTTTGTCCAAATAAGTGGCTGGGACATCTACTGTATCTTTGGTGTTGTCGGCCACTCCTTTTTGTACTTCAGCTGGAGTAGTCAAGCCATTCAAGTTCACTGTCAAATCCTTAGTCGCTACAAGGTTAGTTAAGTCAGGCTTGCCGTCTTTTACACCGTAAACCTTGATGGTAGCTTTATAACTTTGAGTGCCGTTTTGTTTCAAGAGGTCAAGAAGGTCTTTGTCAGATTTACTTTGGGTACCTGCCAAGTCTACTTCATAGAAGTAAAGGCCTTTGCCCAATTTTTCTACTGGTGGAAGGGCGGGATTTTTGGCTGAACCGTTGTCTGACCATGGGGCCTTATCGGATGCTTTTAAGATGAGGCGAGTCAACATGCCGTCGCCGGCGAAGAATTCGTATGGAATCACTTGGTTGACTCCGGCTGTGAATGGGCCAGGGAAGTTGGCCTTGTCCAAGTAAGTAGCTGGGACATCTACTGTGTCTTTGGTGTTTTCAGCCACACCTTTTTGTACTTCAGCTGGAGTGGTCAAGCCGTTCAAGTTGACTTTCAAATCTTTAGTCGCTACAAGATTGCTCAAATCTGCCTTTCCGTCTTTTGCACCATACACTTTAATAGTAGCTTTATAGCTTTGTGTACCATTTTGTTTTAAGAGGTCTAGAAGGTCTTTATCTGATTTTCCTTGAGTACCTGCCAAGTCCACTTCATAGAAGTAAAGGCCTTTGCCCAATTTCTCTACTGGTGGAAGGGCAGGATTTTTGGCTGAACCATTGTCTGACCATGGAGCCTTGTCTGAAGCTTTCAAAATCAGACGAGTCAACATACCGTCACCAGCGAAGAATTCATATGGAATCACTTGGTTAACACCGGCTGTGAATGGACCAGGGAAATTGGCTTTATCCAAGTATGTAGCTGGGACGTCTACCGTGTCTTTAGTGTTGTCGGCTACACCTTTTTGCACTTCGGCTGGAGTGGTCAAGCCGTTCAAGTTGACATCCAAATCCTTAGTCGCTACGAGGTTGCTCAAATCTGCTTTGCCATCTTTCGCACCATACACTTTAATAGTAGCTTTATAGCTTTGAGTGCCGTTTTGTTTTAACAAGTCAAGCAACTCTTTGTCAGATTTGCCTTGGGTACCTGCCAAGTCTACTTCATAGAAGTAAAGGCCTTTGCCCAATTTCTCTACTGGTGGAAGGGCCGGATTTTTGGCTGAGCCATTGTCTGACCATGGGGCCTTGTCAGAAGCTTTCAAGATAAGGCGAGTCAACATGCCGTCGCCAGCGAAGAATTCGTATGGAATAACTTGATTAACACCAGCTGTGAATGGGCCTGGGAAATTTGCTTTGTCCAAGTAAGTAGCTGGGACATCTACTGTGTCTTTGGTATTATCAACCACGCCTTTTTGAACTTCAGCAGGGGTGGTTGCTGGTTGAGCTTCACTTGCCTCACGGTCTTGTCCAGACACTACAGGAGCAGAATTTGTTGCAGGTTTAACCGTATCTTCTGTTTGTTTCTTAGAGTCAGCTTGGGATTGCACTTCTTCTTTTGGTGCTACTACTTGGTCTTTATTAGATACATCCGCTTTTTCTGAAAAACTTGTAGTATCCAAGCTTGCTTTAGGCGTTGAATCTGCCTGTTCTGAAGGAAGAGTAGTATCCACTGCTTCTTTGAGTAGCTCTGCTGGTAAGTCGCTCTTTTCACTCACCGAATCTGCATCTGGCACGACTTGAGCAGTGGTCGGATTGACCACATCAGCACGCGCAGAACTTGGTTGTCCGACCAGGACAAAGAAGCCACTAGCTACAACAACTGAAGCAACACCGACACTGAGACGGCGAATAGACCAACGAGTATATCTCTGATTTGGATTGAATTTCATAGGATTCTCCTTAGAGTTTTCTTTTTTGATGACTCTAGTATAATCTCCTAAAATTAAAAAGGATTAAGAAAAAGTTAAAAATTTTTCTTAAATCCCTCTTATAAAAATACTTATATTGACTCAATAATCTTTTTCTTCTACTCATTAAGGTTTGCAAGATTATCTAAGTATTGGTTATTAATGATAGCCATGATATAGGTATCAGACTGTAAAAGGTCTTCCGGTCCGAATTGAACATCTAGTGGAGCATTTTCGTATTTACGAAAACCGAGTATATTGAGATTATAGCGTCCTCTAAGATTTAATTGGCTAAGACTCTGACCTACCCAAGATGCAGGTATTTTCATCTCGACAATGGAGACATTCTTGTCCAACTGAAAGACGTCTACGCTATTATGAAAGAGAATCGTTTGTGCTAATGAACGACCCATTTCATACTCTGGCGAAATAACAGAGTCTGCACCGATTTTTTCAAGTACTTTTTTTGCTGTATGACTTTTTGACCTTAGCAATAACAGTTGGTACTCCCAAATCCTTGCAATGCATAACCGCAAGAACACTAGACTCCAAGTTTTCACCAGTTGCGACCACAACCGTATCACAGGTATCAATCCCGGCTGATAACAAGAGTTCTTCATCTGTGATATCTCCAACAACACCGCGAACTAAAACAGGTTCAAATTGATTGATAAGTTCCTCATGGTCATCAATGGCTATGATATTTACATCATGCTTAGCAAGAGCGGCGAGAACACTACTCCCAAAAATACCCAAACCTAAAATTCCGATTGTCCGATCTGACATAGTTTATCCTTTCTTATCCTATGGTAATATCCGCTTTCATATAGTGGATCATATCTTTCTTATCTGGTCGATACTCAGCCAAACTAACTAATAGCGTCAGAGGTCCGATTCGCCCAACAAACATCAGTAGCATAATGACACTAAGTGCTAGCTTACCTAACTCTGGTGTCAAATTAGCAGTTACTCCAACCGTGGCAAGCGCTGAAATAGTTTCAAACATCAGGTAGATAAAGCGCGGATTCCCCTCGGCTGTTATTCCTACTAAGATTAAGCCCGATAAAAAAGTTATCAAGAAGATGATAAAAACACTGAATGATTTTTGAACTGTCCGAGGTTCAATTGTTCTTCTAGCCACATTTGCATGAGGTAACCCTAAAAGTTCACTGCGTGCGAATACCAACAAGACAAAGAAGGTTGTGATTTTTAGTCCCCCTGCTGTACCGCCAGGTGCCCCACCCAGAAACATCTGCAAAATATAGATCATCAAGGTAACAGGCCTAGCCTGAGTAAAATCAATAGAAGCAAAACCTGCCGTTCTCATGCTAACTGTTTGGAAAAAGCTGACTAGCAATTTATCAGGGATGCTGAGATTGCCAATCGTTCCCGAATTGTTCCACTCTATCAAGAGGGTTGAAACTGTTCCAGCAAATAAAATCCCCGCTGTTAAGAAGAGGACTAGCTTAGTATGGAAACGAAGACGACGCTTTTTCTTCTTTCCTAATTGGGTAGCCAAGTCGAACCAAACCATGAAACCTAGACCACCCGTAATAATCAAGCCTGCTATCACTAAATTAATCAATGGGTCTGTCTGAAAGGCTAGCAAACTCGTGCTACCAAAATTATCAAATCCAGCATTACAGAAAGCTGAAATAGCTACGAAGATAGAGGTAAAAATTCCTCGGCCCCAACCAAATTCCGGAACAAAACGAAAACTTAACAGGAAGGCTCCGAGTCCTTCAACGATAAAAGTCGTCAAGAAAATCGAACGTATGAAAACCATTAAAGACTGAGTTTCTCCATAACTGAAGCTCTCAAGAATTGTTTCACGGCTACGAAGACTTAACTTTTGTTTACTTTGAATATAAAAGACTCCTATAAAGGTCATGAGACCCAAACCACCAATCTGGATCAAAAACATACAGATTAACTGACCCCAGATGTTATATGTAGTAGCTACTGGTTGAGTAAAGAGTCCTGTCACACAGACCATGGATACTGCTGTAAAGAGATGGTCGAAATAGGTCGCTTGGGAGCTTGTTGCTTGCACAAATGGCAGACTCAAAAGGAAAGACCCAAAGAGGATAACCAAAGCAAAACTTAAAAAGATTCTCCGAGCGGGTGATAAACGCCCTAGAATGGTATTTATTTTTTCAACAATTGATTTTAATAACATAGCTACATTGTACCACAAAAATCTGAGAATACTCACATATGACTAACGATCTCAAGGCAGATACCTAGCGCCTTATCAAAAGCTTCTGCACCCCAATCGCGTTGGTCATAGTTATCAAGATCTGCCAAAGAATCTGCCGTAAACAACAACTCACCCCAAACTGCTCCGCGAAGCTGAGCTACTGCCGCAAGAGCTGCACACTCCATCTCCACAACTACGCAGCCTTCTTCCTTGCGATAGGCAACTTTTTCAGCTGTTTCTCGGTAAAATCCGTCTGTCGACCAAGTCATGACTTCTTCGTAAGGGACACCTAGTTGTTCCAAGACTTGCTCGATAGCAGAAATCGCTTCTACATGTACATCCATATAACGAGAAGGTGACGCATAATGGTAGCTGGCTCCTTCATCACGCAGAGCACGGACTGGAACTAGAAAGGCATTTTCTTCTATATCGGCTAGGACTCCACAAGTACCAGTGGAAATGATTTGCTCCACACCATAGCCAATCAACCAATCCATAAACTGGGCCGCAGGGGCAGAACCAACAGGAGCCTGAGCCAGACACACTTCCTCACCCTTGTAACTCATGACATAAACAGGATAGGTTTTAGTGGCAGACACAAACTCCCCAACGCACTCCGCCCCTACTTCCTGAGCGTAGCGGTCAATCTCCTCTTCCAAAAATGCATAGATGCACTTCTTTGGCAACTGTAAATCTAATCCTTCGTGATTTGGCATGATGACTGCCTGAGGATTATCATCAAACTCTAAAATAGGAATGGCATGTTTTTGAATCATAGAGTACCTCCTCTAAATTTGTACTATTATAACAAAAGCAAAACGAAAGTCAAGACGGAAGCCTAAGTCAAATCAGAAAAAACCTACCTTAAGTAGGAAACAACAATTAAATGCTTTTTTCGTCATAATAAACTTGCTATAGCTTAGGAATTATCTTATAATAGATTGAATTTGAAAAAGGGAGAAATCTTATGAAATTCTATTCCTATGACTATGTGCTCAGTCAGATTAGTCAACAGAATTGGGTCATGATTATCGTATCAGCTTTACTGCTTATCGTGACTGGATTTTTTGCATTTAAAGCTTTCAAAGATAAAAAAGGAAGCAAGTTCCGTGAATTATCGATTATTTCTATTTTGACTTTAATTGCTTTTGTACTGATTAGTATTGCGAATTTCCAAACTAGTCAATCAAATGATAATCAATTTCGTAGTTCCTTACACTTCATCGAGATTGTATCAAAAGAGTTAGGTGTTGATAAAAAAGATGTTTATGTCAATACTTCAGCTACAACTGATGGAGCTATCATTAAGGTTGGCGATAATTTTTATCGTGCTATTAACGGGACTGACCCAGATAGCTATTTATTAGAAAAAATGGAACTGTATAAAGCAGACGTTGAACTCGTGGAGGTTGAAAAATGATAAGCTATTTTTGCTACAATTGCAATTAAATTAGCCTTGGGGCTTCTTTCTCTTGTTTTTTTGTTATCAATGTAACAGGTAAAGGAAATCTAGCACCAAATTCTGCAGTGGACCAGATACAAAACTTTGTTCTCAGGGGGTATTATCGGCGGGGTCATCTACAATAGTTCGATTACTATCATCCAGTATGTAACAATCTTAATTATTTGGACTATTCTCATCTTACTCCTTAAATGGCTGAACACCAATGTTTCTTTTATTAAACAACTGATTGACGGAAACCCTACTATTATTATTAAAAATGGAAAATTAGATTCAGAAGCTTGTCGTTCAAAAGGTCTTGCAGCTGCAGATGTAGCTCTTAAATTGCGTGCCCAAGGAATTTTCCAATTAAAGGATGTCAAGAGAGCTGTGATTGAGCAAAATGGGCAGTTAATTGTCGTAAGAATGGGTGACGAGAATCCTAAGTATCCAGTCATTACAGACGGCGTTGTCCAAGTTGAAATTCTAGAAACCATTGGCAAAACTGAAGAATGGTTAATGGAGGAGTTAAAACAAGAAGGCTTTGAAGAAGTGTCTAACATCTTTATCGCTGAATATGATAAAGGTCAATTGAATGTTGTCACCTATTAAAAAAAATAAACTGATGCTTTTTCGTATCAGTTTTTTTGATTTTTAACAATAAAGGGTATATACTTAAATTAGTATCTGATTTGGTTTAGATATTACAAAAAAATTAACGGAGGTAACCCCATGTCAATAGAAGAAAAATTCAACCAAGCTAAAGGTTCTGTTAAAGAAGGCTTTGGTAAACTAACTGGCGATACAAAAACTCAAGCGGAAGGAGCTGCAGAAAAGGTAGCTTCAAAAGCTAAAGAAGTTGCTGAAGATGCAAAAGAAGCTGTCGAAGGTGCAGTAGCTGGTGTAAAAAACATCTTTAAAAAAGACGGAGAATAATTCTTTTTCGTTCTAACAACATAAAAAAATCTCCCTTCTCTTTCGAGAAAGGAGATTTTTATTTTATGGGTGTCCTCCAGGTGCACCACCACCAGGGCCACCATTTCCTTGAGGGCCACCGCCAGGTGCTCCTCCGCCTCCAGGCATAGAATTGACGATTTCAGTTTGTTTTTCGCCATTGAAGTAGATATCTCCACCTGTGTAGGTCGCTGTTCCGTCAAAGTCAAAGCCAGATTGACCAGTCATTTTGATGGTTCCTCCATTAACTGTGATATTCCCATTTGAGTCAATTGGATCTGTGTCCCCTTGGCCAACTTCAACGGTCAAATTCCCACCATTCATAGTAAAGAAGATTTCACTTTGTTGGGCATTTTTGTTGGCTGCATTGACACCATCATCTGTCGCGTAAATAGTAATGTCCCCACCGTTAATAGTGATTGACTTACCTTCAAGCCCTTCTGTAGAATTCTTAACTGTGTAGGTTCCACTATCGATGACCAAATCACCTGAAGCGTGGATACCATCATCACCAGCAATAACAGTAATAGTATTATCAGAGAGATACATGATTCCAACAGATGTATCATCATCATTATCGACCTTGACTCCGTCTTCCTTGGCATCGATGGTCATGGTTGTTCCAGTGATGTTGAGTTCATCATTAACATTAAAGGCGTCTCCAACTGCTGTGATATTGTAGGTTCCACCTGTGATGTGAAGTGTATCGTTAGCCTTGATAGCATTGTTTTTCTTGCCATCTACATTGAGAGTTCCTTTACCGTTGATGGTCAAATCCACTTTAGAGAAGAGAGCCGCGTCAACCTTGTCATCACTGTTTGAAGCTGAATCTGACAGGCTATTGGTTGTCCCATCTGCTAGAGTTAAGTAAACATGACCAGCTGATGTTGCAGATATAGCTGCATTGGTATTGGTCATAGTCACACCGTTTAGGATAATATGTACGTCATCTGAACTTCCAGCTTCAATCTTGATTTGAACTCCGTCGGATTGACCAGAAATTACATAAGTTCCTGACTTAGAGATTGTAACGGTAGAACCTGATACGGCCACTCCGTCACCTGATACCGTCGCCGTTGATCCTGACAAAGTTACAGTTGCAGCTGTTTTTTCATCATAAGAAGTATCATAGTCCTTATCTGTAAAGTAACTAGATGATTTCTTATTGGTAGTTACTGTTGTCGTTGCAGTACTATTGCTAGCTGTTGTATTTGAAGTTGACTGGGTACAAGCTGTCACCAGTGCTAGAGTTGCTATACTCGTTAATAGGAATGTCCATTTTTTTGCTTTCATACTCATTTCCTCATCTTTCATTTACATGATCCTAGTCTACGGGACTTTCCTAAAAGAAGTCTAAATTTTTTTCTGAAAGTTTTCTTAAGTTCAGTTTCAATTAAGTTAAATTTAACAAAAGTTTTAGAAATCCCTCTAGAATTGTAGACAAGCAAGTTCACCTTGTTTTAAAAAAATAGTATAACTGAAAGCAGAGGAGAAATACTTATGAAACCATTAGAAACAACTTTCAAACGGATTGAAACCAAATATATTGTCTCCAAAGATAAAAATAGACAAACTGATTCAAGATTTAAAGGAATATTTAGTAGAAGACGACTATCCAATTTCAACCATTTCAAATATCTACTTCGACACAGAAGACTTTGATGTGCTCCAAGATGATGATTTTGGAAATAAGCGAAAAGAAAAGGTTCGGATGCGGACCTATCTCAGTCAACCCAAAGCAGATAGTCAAGTATTTTTAGAAATTAAAACCAAGGACCAAGAAGGAGTTGGTCGCAAGTTTAGACTACTCTCAACTCCTATTTCTATTCTTAACTTTATGACCAAAGGGCACTTGGATGCTAGCATTACTGATACAGTCGTCATTGAAAAAGTGAAAAAGCTTCATCAGGATTACAAGCAAGCAATCCAGCCTCGTATGTACATCTACTACGATCGTTATTCATTAAAAGAAAAAAAATACATCGAGGGCTACAACTATAACAAAATTCGTATCACAATTGACCAAAATCTAGTCTATAGAGATGAAAATGTCAGTCTTTTCGCTGGAAACCATGGAGATGCTTTACTAGATGACGATACTGTAATTATGGAGATTAAGGCTCCTGGAAACAAACCCCAGTGGTTACAAGACATCCTAGACAAGTATAGTTTGATGGAGCACAAATTTTCAAAATACAGTTGTGCTTACCACAAATCTCAAGGGCTTCCTTATGCACCACGTCCCAGTATAGAAAGCGCAGGTACCGCTTATGCTTAATCTATTTAACTCAATTTTCAACAACGCCACTGCAAGTGCAGATCCCTTCCAACTACTGCTGGCACTTCTAGTCAGTCTAGTCCTCGGTTTGGCACTTACTTGGACCTACAAATATCGGACCCTCTACACCAGAGAATTTGCTATCAGCTTGACTCTGCTTCCCTGCCTTATGACCTTGGTTATTTTTCTGGTCAATGGGAGCTTGGGTACTTCAATTGCTGTAGCCGGAACCTTTAGTTTGATTCGTTTCCGTTCTGCAACTAGTGGTTCAAGAGAACTGATTGCAATTTTCCTAGCCATGATTATCGGTTTGGCTTGTGGAACAGGCTATCTCTTCCTAGCAATTCTCTTCACGCTCTTTATCTTGGGCGTTTGGTTCCTTTTGGAAAATCAACAAGTCAAAACTGACAATCAACGTCGTAGACTTTTGACAATCACGGTAGCTAATCAGGAGAAGGTACAGGAAGCAATCCAATCAGCTCTTGACCAATTCTGCTCAGAAATTGACATGATTACGATCAATAGCACAAATGCAGGGGACAACCTTAGCATTGTCTATGAAGTCGAGCTAAAAACAGAGGCAGATGATTTCCAAGTGACTAGCTATCTTACACAAAATATTGATCAATGCGATGTGGCATTGACTAAAAAAGCTAAAAAGAGAAAAAATCTCTAAAGACGAAAAACGAGGCTGGGATAAAAATTCCCACCTCGTTTTTTGCTAGCAATAAGTTTTTGATACTGGGACTGGTTAGGCTTTTCGATTTCAAAGAGCTCTTTTGAAAAAGACTTCACTTTCTCTTTCTACAACCTTTAATTTCCTTTAACTGGAATCTCTTTGATAACTCGTGCTGGATTTCCTGCTAGAACTACGTTGTCACCAAAGGATTTTGTAATGACCGCTCCTGCTCCTGCAACGACATTATCCCCTAAAGTAACACCCGGAAGGACGATAACTCCTCCCCCTGCCCAGAAATTCTTACCAATCGTGATGGGTTTGCCAAATTCTAGTCCCGAGTTTCGTTCATCGGGATCCAGCGGATGAAGAGGTGTTAAAAACTGACAATTCGGACCAATCATGGCATTATCACCAATAGTAATCGGACATACGTCCAACATGGTCAAATTCCAATTGGAATAAAAATTTTCTCCCAGATGAATATTGACCCCGTAATCTACCATCAAGCGAGTGTTGATGTAGAGATTTTCACCAGTAGAACCAAACCATCCTTTGATGATTTCCATACCTTTTACTGGATCGACTTCTTCATTAAAAGCTGCTTGCTTTTGTCGTGCTGTTTGTGCTAGAGAACGAAGGTCTGGGTCGAATGGGTGATAGGGTTCTCCCGCGATCATTTTTTGATATTCTGTTTTCATGTTATTTCTTTCTTGCTTGTTTTAGATGATTGTAGCATAGTTCTATCTTTAGTACAAGCATCAAAAAAACTAGTGCATCGCACGATGCACTAGTTTTTTAGGCTCTATAATATTTGTAGTGGGTAAACCCCTATAGATATTATGGAGCCTATTTTTTTAATGTAGAAAAAAAGTCCCATAAGATCTATAATGAAAAGCGACCAAACCATCATTAGAAAGAATCATATGGAACAATTACATTTTATCACAAAACTACTCGATATTAAAGACCCTAATATCCAGATTCTAGATGTCATCAATTGGGATACACACAAGGAAATCGTCGCTAAACTGGACTATGACGCCCCGTCTTGTCCTGAGTGCGGATGTCAAATGAAGAAATATGATTTTCAAAAACCGTCGAAAATTCCTTACCTCGAAACGACTGGTATGCCTACCAGAATTCTTCTTAAAAAGCGTCGTTTTAAGTGCTATCATTGCTCGAAAATGATAGTCGCTGAAACTTCTATCGTTAAGAAGAATCATCAAATTCCTCGTATTATCAACCAAAAGATTGCTCAAAAGTTGATTGAAAAGACTTCTATGACTGATATTGCACATCAGCTATCCATTTCAACTTCAACTGTCATTCGTAAGCTCAATGACTTTCACTTTAAGCATGATTTTTCTTGTCTTCCAGAGATTATGTCTTGGGACGAGTATTCTTTTACCAAGGGAAAGATGAGTTTTATCGCACAAGATTTTGATCAGCTCAATATCATTACTGTTCTTGAAGGTAGAACACAAGCTATCATCCGCAATCACTTTCTGCGCTACGATAGAGCGATCCGATGTCGAGTGAAAATCATTACTATGGATATGTTTTAGTCCTTACTATAACTTGGCTAAACAGCTTTTTTTCCTAATGCAAAAAAATTGTACTTGATCGTTTCCACATTGTTCAGCACTTAAGCCGAGCTATAAGTCGGGTTCGTGTCCAAATCATGAATCAATTTGAGCGAAAATCTCATGAATACAAGGTTATCAAGCGCTATTGAAACTCATCCAACAAGATAGCCGTAAACTGAGTGATAAACGTTTTTTTATCGCCCTACTTTTTCGCATGCACTTAACGAATAAAGAGATTCTAGACAAGCTTTTTGAGCTATTCAGAAGACTTGAAACACCACTATAATCTCTATCAACTCTTGCTTTTTCACTTCCAGAATAAAGAAGCTGACAAATTTTTCGGACTTATTGAGGACAATCTGAAGCAGGTTCATCCTCTTTTTCAGACTGTCTTTAAGACATTTCTCAAGGACAAAGAGAAAATTGTCAACGCCCTTCAACTGCCCTACTCAAACGCAAAACTAGAGGCTACCAATAATCTCATTAAGGTCATCAAGCGCAATGCTTTTGGCTTCCGGAACTTTGAAAACTTTAAAATTAGAATCCTCATTGCTTTGAATATCAAAAAGGAGAGAACCAAGTTGGTCCTCTCCAGGTTATAACTTTTCATCAACCCACTACAGTTGACAAAGAGCCTAATTCAGTAACACTAGGGTCAATATAAGTTTTGCTGTTTGCAAATGTTAACTCAACTATACCATCTTTCGTAATAGTAGCTAAATTTGAACGCTCGTCTTCATCGAAGGTTCCATTTTGATTGAAGTCTACCCAACCGTAGATATTTGCCTGTGCAGCCCCATCAGTATGGGCTTCAACAGAAATCTTATAATTACCTGGTTTGGTACGGTCCATCTTGATCATCTCATTGGTTTTCCCTTTAAGATTATCTGGAAGCAATTGGTCGATTCCTTCATCAGCCGTTGTCGCTTTATCGTCACCAGTCCAATCAAGGGTATTGTTTTCATCCATATCAGGACTCAAGTGGCCGAGATAAGGTTGGTTTACTTTCTTACCGGTAATCCCATCCACAGTTGCAATTGAATGAACTGCCTTGCCGTATGATTCAGGAGCATCTCCTTCATCAAGTGGGAAGAATCCAAGCATGGCTGATTGTTTACCTGAAGATGCGATATACAAGCCAACTTCGGACGCTCCACGTGTCATAACAAGGGGAACAGCAGCAATACTTGAAATATTTGGTCCAAAGACCCCTGTTCCGAGACCTCCAGTTGTTAAATCGGCACTTCCAAGTACTTCCAAGCAACCGCTTTTTTATCTGGCCCAACTTGATTTGAACGTCGAAGTAGGTCAAGGTTCAACTTATAGTAGCCCATGCCATCTATATTAGTGGCAGGGTTTGGACCGAATAAATTGTCTGTATCTTGTGGAATATAAGTTTTATTATTGCCCTTGGGCCATTCCCCAATATGTTGCCAACCTTCTCCGTTTGTGGTGAACATAACCATTTCACCAGGGTTAGCGGACTCACCATCCGCCATGACAATGGCAGGTTTGACCACTTTTCCACGGAAGGTCGCAGAAACTTCAAACTGAACACCGATATTCCCACCTTCAAGTTCTGAACTGATAGTAGTTTTCTTAGTTGTACCAGTGTCAATACCTTCTTTTTTAATTTCAGTCCAACGGTTTTGAGCTTCGGCAATAACTTTAGCTTCTTCACCAGCAGTAAAAGCTACTCTCGTAGCAGGTGTATTAGTCGCATTCCCATAACCATTTCTTGCATTTGGATCATAGGTCGCTTTTTCAGCTTCTGTTGCTCCTCGGTCTTCAAGGCGTTTTTTATAAAGTTCTGTCGCCTGGAAGGGTTTCAAAGATTTAACCTTGATGGTAACCACATAACCCGGCATAATTTCCTTAGTATAGGTAGCCCCAACTTGGAGAGCAAGGTCACCTTTTGATGTTGTTGTGGTTCCTGTCCAGTTAGCTACATCGCCAAAGTCCAACCAAGAGATTTGGCTGGCTATGTCTTTAGCATTGATATTTGTTGTAAAGCCAGGTTTTTCTACCTTTGGAGTTGAAGTTGCGTCTTCAACGTCTGCACCAATTCCAGTAGCTGTTGCAGTATCTGCACGGAAGGCAGTATTCTTGTCAATCTCTTTACCATTACGAGGGTCGTTTTTCCCTGTATTTGCGATTGCGTTAGTACCTTCAGCTGACTGAGTATTTGCTGCTAGTTTTCCGGTACTTTCTTCAGTTTTTTCAGTAACTTCAGCCTTAGCTTCCACAACTGATTTTGATTCTGCTACTACCTTATTTTTAAGTTTTGCATTTACCGTTGTTACAAGTGATTGATAAGCAGCATCCAACTCAGCTTGACTTTCAGCAGAGGCAAGAGCATTCTTAGCATTATCAAGACTTACTTTTAAAGCATCAATACTTTCATCAGTCTTATTGCTTACCATTTGCCAAGTTTGCTTCAATCTCAGCAATATAGGCTTGTAATCTTGTTCGATCTAGTTCAAGCTTTGTCTCAGTTGTAACTGGGACAACTGGAGTTGCCTGATAAGTTGTAGCATCTTCTTTCTCAGCTTGAGACGTAGAAAGAGATTCTGGCTGTTCCTTTTCAGTTGTCACAGCAACCTCGTCAGTTTGCTTATTCTCAGCGACTTCTTCAGCTGCTACTCCTGTAGCAGTTCCAAGCATAACTAAAGTTCCTAGTAAAACTGAACAAACTCCTACATTTAACTTACGAATTGAAAATCGACTAATACGATCATTAAACAGATCATTTTTCACTAATATTACCTCCGAGTTGCATAAAATTTAACTTAGTTTAGAATAAATATGTATTTACTATCCATTATATTTCGTAAACTACTCGCTGTTATATTTTATCATGTCAGCCGTTGAATACCAAGCATTTTGCTCAATTTTTTTCTGAAAAAAATTTTTCTTCTTTTATAGCTCAAATTATTCAGTAAATCATATAAAAAAATTAATATACCTTTTCTATATATTTAATACAAAAAGAGGAAAACCCTCTTTTTGTTTAAGCATTATTTTATTCACTTACTTCAACAGTTTCAACGACTTCTTCTACAGTCGAATCTACTGAAGCTTCTTCTTGAGAAGATGCTAGGTAAGACTCTTCATTGATAGCTTGTGGTTCAAGGTTACGGTAACGTGCCATACCTGTACCAGCTGGGATAATCTTACCGATGATAACATTTTCCTTAAGACCAAGGAGATGGTCTTTCTTACCACGGATAGCCGCATCTGTAAGGACACGAGTTGTTTCCTGGAAGGAAGCCGCTGACAAGAAACTATTTGTTTCAAGTGAGGCTTTGGTGATTCCCATAAGGACTGGACGACCTGTCGCTGGTACTCCACCTGCGATGAGAACATCCTTGTTAGCATCTGTAAAGTCGTTAATGTCCATAAGAGTTCCCATGAGAAGATCTGTGTCTCCTGGATCCATAACACGAACTTTACGGATCATTTGACGAACCATTACCTCGATGTGTTTGTCACCGATTTCTACCCCTTGGCTACGGTAAACTTTTTGTACTTCACCGAGAAGGTAGGTTTCAACTGACAAGACATCACGTACAGCAAGGAGACGTTTTGGTTGAATAGAACCTTCTGTCAATGCCGCACCACGAGATACTTGATCACCAACTTCGACACGCATACGGGCTGTGAATGGTACCACGTATTCGCCTTCACCAGTTTCACCTTTAACGAAGACTTTCTTAGTACGAGTTGAAGCATCTTCTTCGATAGCAGTAACTTGTCCTTTGACTTCTGTGATAACCGCTTCCCCTTTAGGATTGCGGGCTTCAAAGATTTCTTGGACACGAGGAAGACCCTGAGTGATATCGGTATTTGAGGCAACCCCACCCGTGTGGAAGGTACGCATTGTAAGCTGTGTACCAGGTTCCCCGATAGATTGGGCAGCGATTGTACCTACTGCTTCACCAACTTCAACCGCATCACCAGTCGCCAAGTTGATACCGTAACAGTGACGGCAGACACCATGACGAGTGTTACATGTAAATACTGAGCGGATAGTTACTTCTTCAACACCAGCATTAACAATTTCACGAGCCTTGTCTTCTGTGATCAATTCATTTGGACCAATGATAACTGCACCAGTTTCTGGGTGTTTAACAGTTTTCTTAGTGTAACGACCATTGAGACGTTCTTCAAGAGACTCAATCATCTCTTTACCTTCAGTGATAGAACGGATCAAGAGACCACGGTCTGTTCCACAGTCGTCCTCACGAATGATAACATCTTGAGCAACGTCAACCAAACGACGAGTCAAGTAACCTGAGTCGGCTGTCTTAAGGGCCGTATCGGTCATACCTTTACGAGCACCGTGAGTTGAGAAGAACATTTCGAGTACTGACAAACCTTCGCGGAAGTTTGAAAGGATTGGCAATTCCATGATACGTCCGTTCGGAGCAGCCATCAGACCACGCATACCGGCAAGCTGTGAGAAGTTTGAGATGTTACCACGGGCTCCAGAGTCCATCATCATAACGATTGGGTTCTTAGGATCTTGGTTGGCAATCAAGCGTTTCTCAAGTTTTTCACGGGCAGCACGCCATTCAGCTGTTACAGCATTGTAACGTTCGTCGTCTGTGATCATACCACGACGAAATTGTTTCGTGATTTGTTCTACACGTTTATGTGATTCTTCGATGATTTCAGCCTTGTCTTCAACAACTGGGATATCGGCAATACCCACTGTCAATCCTGCAAGAGTTGAGTGGTGGTAACCGAGGTTCTTCATACGGTCAAGTAGGGCAGAAGTTTCTGTCGTACGGAAACGTTTGAAGATTTCAGCGATGATATTTCCAAGGTTTTTCTTCTTGAATGGAGGGTTAAGCTCAAGTTTGCTGATAGCTTCCTTGATATCTCCACCTAGTGGCAAGAAGTATTTGTCTGGAACACCTTCTGTCAAGTTAGCATTGTTTGGCTCTTGCAAGTAAGGTAGACCTTCTGGCATGATATCGTTGAAGAGGATCTTACCAACAGTTGTAAGCAAGACTTTATGTTTTTGCTCTTCTGTCCATGGTTTGTTGAGGCTATCTGTTGCAATACCTACACGTGAGTGAAGGTGAACATAACCATTGCGGTAAGCCATGACAGCTTCGTCACGGTCTTTGAAGACCATTCCTTCACCTTCACGACCAGCTTCTTCCATGGTCAAGTAGTAGTTACCCAAAACCATGTCCTGAGATGGAGTAACTACTGGTTTACCATCTTTAGGGTTCAAGATATGCTCAGCAGCAAGCATCAAGATACGAGCTTCTGCTTGGGCTTCTTCTGAAAGTGGTACGTGGATGGCCATTTGGTCCCCGTCGAAGTCGGCATTGTAGGCTTCACAGACAAGTGGGTGCAAGCGAAGGGCTTTACCGTCAATCAAGACAGGTTCAAAGGCTTGGATTCCCAAACGGTGAAGGGTAGGTGCGCGGTTCAAAGCACTGGGTGTTCTTTAATCACTTCTTCAAGGATATCCCAGATGCGTTCGTCTCCACGTTCTACCAAGCGTTTAGCCGCTTTAACGTTTTGCACGATATCGCGCGCTACGATTTCACGCATAACGAATGGTTTAAAGAGCTCGATAGCCATTTCACGTGGCACACCACATTGGTACATCTTAAGAGTTGGACCAACGGCGATAACGGAACGTCCTGAGAAGTCAACACGTTTACCGAGCAAGTTTTGACGGAAGCGTCCTTGTTTACCTTTAAGCATGTGGCTCAATGATTTAAGTGGACGGCTACCTGGTCCTGTGATTGGACGACCACGACGACCATTGTCAATCAAAGCGTCTACCGCTTCTTGAAGCATACGCTTCTCATTTTGAACGATGATACCTGGTGCATTCAACTCAAGTAAACGAGCCAAACGGTTGTTACGGTTGATAACACGACGGTAAAGGTCGTTCAAGTCAGATGAGGCAAAACGACCACCATCCAACTGCAACATTGGACGAAGATCTGGTGGAATAACCGGAAGGATGTTAAGAATCATCCATTCAGGTTTGTTTCCAGACTTGTAAAAGGCATCCAAAACATCCAAACGACGGATAGCTTTGATACGTTTTTGTCCAGTTGCTGTCTTCAATTCTTCTTTAAGCTCAGCAATTTCTTTTTCAAGATCTACTTGTTTCAAGAGGTCTTGGATAGCTTCGGCACCCATTTTAGCAACGAATGATCCGTAGCCATATTCACGCAAGCGCTCACGATATTCACGCTCTGTCATGATAGATTTGTGCTCAAGCGGTGTATCTTTTGGATCAATCACCACGTAAGCAGCAAAGTAGATTACTTCCTCGAGGGCACGAGGACTCATATCAAGGGTCAAGCCCATACGGCTTGGAATTCCCTTGAAATACCAGATATGAGATACAGGAGCTTTCAACTCGATGTGTCCCATACGTTCACGACGAACTTTTGTACGCGTTACTTCAACACCACAACGGTCACAAACAATCCCTCTGTAACGAATGCGTTTGTACTTACCACAAGCACATTCCCAGTCTTTTGTAGGACCAAAGATGACTTCGTCAAATAGTCCTTCACGTTCTGGTTTCAACGTACGGTAATTGATTGTTTCAGGTTTTTTGACTTCTCCATAAGACCATGAACGGACTTTACTTGGAGAAGCTAGTGTGATTTGCATACTTTTAAAACGATTTACGTCAACCACTATTTCTTCCCTTTCTATTCTAAGTGAGCTACTTATTCTTGTTCAGTAGCTTCTTCTGTTGCTTCCGCTTTTGCACCTTCTTCAGCTTCAAAAGCAGCTTTTGCTTCTTCAGCAGCTTTTTTACGTGCTTTTTCAAGGTCATCTACGTGGATGACATCTTCGTCCATGCCCTCATCAAGATCACGAAGTTCAACTTCTTGATCATCTTCGTCAAGGACACGCATGTCAAGACCAAGTGATTGCAATTCTTTAACAAGAACTCGGAAGGATTCTGGAACACCTGGTTTTGGAATTGGTTTTCCTTTTGTAATAGCTTCATAAGCTTTCAAACGTCCGTTGATATCGTCAGACTTGTAAGTCAAGATTTCTTGAAGGACATTTGATGCACCATAGGCTTCAAGCGCCCAAACCTCCATCTCACCGAAACGTTGTCCACCAAACTGAGCTTTACCTCCGAGTGGTTGTTGCGTCACGGTTGAGTATGGTCCGACTGAACGAGCGTGCAATTTATCATCAACCATGTGGTGGAGTTTGATCATGTACATGACACCAACTGACACACGGTTATCAAATGGTTCACCAGTACGTCCATCGTAAAGGATAGTCTTAGCATCGCTATCCATACCTGCTTCCTTAACAGTTGACCAAAGATCTTCTGAACTTGCTCCGTCAAAGACTGGTGTTGCGATGTGGATACCAAGAGTACGAGCTGCCATACCAAGGTGAAGCTCCATTACCTGACCGATATTCATACGTGATGGCACCCCAAGTGGGTTCAACATGATATCAACTGGAGTTCCATCTGGAAGGTAAGGCATGTCTTCTACAGGAACGATACGAGAAACAACCCCTTTGTTTCCGTGACGTCCGGCCATCTTATCTCCGACCTTAATCTTACGTTTTTGAGCGATGTAAACACGAACCAGCATGTTAACACCTGATTGCAATTCATCACCGTTTGCACGTGTAAAGATCTTAACATCACGAACAACACCATCGGCACCGTGGGGTACGCGAAGAGAAGTGTCACGAACTTCACGAGATTTATCTCCGAAGATAGCGTGCAAGAGACGTTCTTCAGCAGAAAGATCTTTTTCACCCTTAGGTGTTACTTTACCTACAAGGATATCCCCTTCTTTAACCTCAGCACCGATACGGATAATACCCATTTCGTCAAGGTCTTTAAGGGCATCTTCACCAACGTTTGGAATTTCACGAGTAATTTCTTCAGGTCCAAGCTTTGTATCGCGAGTTTCTGATTCGTATTCTTCGAGGTGGACAGATGTGTAGACATCGTCTTTCACCAAGCGTTCGCTCATGATAACGGCATCCTCGAAGTTGTAACCTTCCCATGTCATGTAGGCAACGATTGGGTTTTGCCCAAGCGCCATTTCTCCATTTTCCATAGAAGGTCCATCTGCGATAAAGTCACCTTTTTCTACAACGTCACCAACTTTAACAAGCGTACGTTGGTTGTAGGCAGTACCTGAGTTCGAACGACGGAATTTTTGGATATGGTAAACATCCAATGAACCATCTTCACGACGAACTTCTACCTTGTCAGCATCGGCATAAGTAACTTTACCATCATACTGAGCAATAACTGCAGCTCCTGAATCATGAGCTGCTTGGTATTCCATACCAGTACCCACGTAAGGTGCTTTGGGATCAATCAATGGCACAGCCTGACGTTGCATGTTGGCACCCATGAGGGCACGGTTGGAGTCGTCGTTTTCCAAGAAAGGAATACATGCTGTCGCAACGGCAACTACCTGCTTGGGAGAAACGTCCATGTAATCAACGCTTGATGCTGGATATTCTTGGTTAACCCCTTGATGACGTCCCATGACAACTTTTTCAGCAAAAGTTCCATCTGCGTTCAATTTAGAGTTAGCCTGCGCTACTGTGAACTCATCTTCTTCATCGGCTGTCAACCAAACGATTTCGTTGGTTACTTTTCCAGTTGCACGGTCAACCTTACGATATGGTGTTTGAATGAAACCATACTTGTTGAGGTGCCCGTATGAAGACAAGTTGTTGATCAAACCGATGTTTGGTCCCTCAGGTGTCTCGATTGGACACATACGACCATAGTGAGTGTAGTGCACGTCACGCACTTCATATCCAGCGCGGTCACGTGTCAAACCACCAGGTCCTAAGGCAGACAAACGACGTTTGTGTGACAACTCAGAAAGTGGATTATGTTGGTCCATGAACTGTGACAATTGAGAAGAACCAAAGAATTCTTTGATTGCTGCAGTTACTGGACGGATATTGATAATTTGTTGTGGTGTTAGTACTTCGTTATCTTGAACAGACATACGTTCACGAACGTTACGTTCCATACGTGAAAGTCCAAGACGCACTTGGTTGGCAAGCAATTCACCAACAGCACGAATACGACGATTTCCAAGGTGGTCGATATCATCCACACGACCAATACCTTCTGCTAAGTTGAGGAAGTAGCTCATCTCAGCCAAGATATCTGCAGGCGTTACGATACGAACCTTGTCATCTGGATTTGCATTACCGATGATAGTTACAACACGGTCTGGATCAGTTGGTGCAACAACCTTGAATTTTTGAAGAACAACTGGCTCTGTTACTACAGCGAGCATCATTTGGAATGTAGACAATCTTGTTCAAATCGCCATCCAAATGGCTTTCAATGCTTTCAATCACGCTACGAGTCATAACTGTCCCAGCTTCCACCAAGATTTCACCTGTTTCAGGGTCTACCAATGGTTCAGCAATAGTTTGGTTGAGCAAACGTGTTTTAACATTGAGTTTTTTATTGATCTTGTAACGGCCAACTGCAGCCAAGTCATAACGACGTGGGTCAAAGAAACGAGCTACAAGCAAGCTACGTGAGCTTTCAGCAGTCTTAGGCTCACCTGGACGAAGGCGTTCGTAAATTTCCTTCAAAGCTTCGTCTGTACGAGAGTCCATTGGGTTCTTGTGAATATCTTTTTCAACAGTGTTACGTACAAGATCGCTGTCGCCAAAGATATCAAAGATTTCATCATCGCCTGAGAAACCAAGCGCACGAACCAAGGTCGTAAATGGAATCTTACGAGTACGGTCGATACGAGTGTAGGCGATGTCTTTTGAGTCGCTTTCAAGTTCCAACCAAGCTCCACGGTTAGGGATAACAGTTGAACCGTAACCCACTTTACCATTTTTATCTACCTTGTCATTAAAGTAAACACCTGGAGAACGCACCAACTGTGATACGATGATACGTTCACCACCGTTGATGATAAAGGTTCCCATCTCAGTCATGATTGGGAAATCACCAAAGAATACTTCCTGTGTCTTGATTTCGCCAGTTTCTTTGTTAATCAAGCGGAAAGTTACAAAGATAGGTGCTGAATAGCTGGCATCGTGGATACGAGCTTCTTCAAGCGTATATTTAGGTTCTTTGATTTCGTAGCCAACAAATTCCAACTCCATTGTGTCTGTGAAGTTTGAAATTGGCAATACATCTTCAAACACTTCCTTCAGACCATGGTCTAGGAAATCTTTGAATGAATCAGTTTGAATTTCAATCAAATTTGGTAAGTCAAGAACTTCTTTGATTCTTGAAAAACTACGACGGGTACGATGTTTCCCGTATTGAACGTCATGTCCTGCCAAGATGATTCTCCTTTTTAAATAAAGTTCCAAGCTTAGTGACCTAAGCTAGTAATTATCGTTAGATGGTTCTAAAAACCCTATCAACTTATCCCCTCGACTAATTTTTCAGAATCTTTAAATCTTTGTTACAAAGGTCAAAAAACTTGAAAAAAAGCACAAAAAGAGCAGCTAAATCCGACTTTTTCAGGAGATTTAACTGCTGTGAGCCTTGTCCGGACAATATTTCAGACAAAACCTACGACAAATGATTATTCATATTATACCTGATTTTCTTTGATTTTTCAAGGTTTTAAAAATTTTTTTCTCTTCCTCTAATCCATTAATTATCTACATCTTTCTTTGAAAAAAATCAAGTCCATATTTAGGAAAACGCTTGCCTTAACTATTCCCTCATGCTATACTGTTATTGAAATTAATAGACAGGAGACATTTTTATGAAAACAGCTAAAACCACTGTTACAATCGTTTCTACACTTGCATCTGTCATCTTATTGACCAGTGCGCCACAAAATCCACAGAAACACAAACATCCGCTAATAACTCATCTGACAATCAGATTACAATGACTTACGACCAACTACGGTCTAGAGAAAATACCATGTCAACTCTCTGGTATCAAAAAGCGGCCGAAACAAAAGCCTTGTATCTACAAGGTTATAATGTTGCTACAGATCGTCTAAAGGAATTACTGAAAACAGAATCAGACAAGCCTTATTCGATTGTTTTTGGACTTGGACGAAAACGGTCCTGAGACAACAGTCCTTATCAAGTTCAAAATGTCAAAGATGGAACAGCATTCACACCTGAAAATTGGGATGTTTGGGTCCAAAAAGCTGCAGCAAAAGCCGTCCCAGGTGCTAAAGATTTTCTTCAGTTTGCCGATCAAAACGGTGTCCAAATCTACTATATTTCTGACCGTTCAGTCGACCAAGTAGATGCTACCATTAAAAATCTAGAAAGCGAAGGTATTCCTGTACAAGGACGTGATCACCTCATGTTCCTAGAAAGTGGTGTAAAATCCAAAGAAGGTCGTCGACAAGCGGTTCAAGAAAAGACAAATCTTGTGTTACTATTTGGTGATAACCTTGTAGACTTTGCAGATTTTTCTAAGACTTCTGAAGCTGATCGTGACAAACAACTTGAAGAATTGCAAAAAGAATTTGGTGAAAAATTCATCATCTTCCCAAATCCAATGTATGGATCATGGGAAACAGCAGTTTACGGTGGTAATAAACTAGATGCCAAGGGACAAGTAGAAGAACGCGAAAAGGCTTTACAAGGCTTTGACAAGTAATGAAAACTTGGTATTCAATAAGGCCATAAGTACAAAAAGAAATGCAAAAGCTCTTTAACTGACAAAACTCAAAAAAGCGGACAAGAGAGGATTCTGATAACCAGAAAACTTTCCTGTTCGCTTTTATCATGTGAATCGTATCTTAATGAGCCAACATCTCTTGGGCGATTTCTTGACCAGATAAGCCATCTGGATAGTAGGTTGGCCAGTTATCCATTTCTTCAAAGAGGGCTTCCTGGCTAGTACCTCCAAAGAAGATATGGAAATGCTCTGCCTTGACTGGTGCGATATTGTGGTCGCTGAATTGAACATACTTAAATTGTCCAGCATCCGCATCTGTCGCTTCAAAGAGATAACGAATTCCTCGATTCCCTTTCTTATAAGTCAAAATTTTCTTGCCGACATACTTGTATGTATATTTCTTACTTTGGTCACCTTGGATGAATTCCATAGTATTATCCGTGATATTAATCTTAGATACATCGGTTTGATAGCCTTTTTGATAGTAGGCTTTGTATTCATCCTTGGTCATTTTACCAGTCAATTTAGCCTTGTAGTCAAAGACTTGATCTAGAGTCCCATTTTCAAGAAAAGGATAAACAGACTGCCAGTTACCAGCATAGTCACTCAAGGTACGATCCTTGACATCTGCATCTTCAAAGTAACCATTTTGAACTGTTTTAGTTTCCTCTGCTTTTTCTGGCTCAATTTCTGCTCCTGCTTGGTCAGTTGTTTGCTTGAGGGCCTTGAGATTTTTCTCCATGACAGAGATATAGTTCTCACCGGCCTTCATATCCTCTTCGGTCAAGCTTTCCAGAGGATTCAGAACGTCTAACTTAACTCCTGTTTCTTTTGAAAGAGTATTAGCTAGAGCTTGCGAGGCATTTTCTTCAAAGTAGATATAAGAAATCTTGTTTTTCTTGATATATTCGGTCAATTCTGCTAAGCGGCTTGCTGAAGGCTCCGCATCTGGGGAAAGACCTGAAATAGACACTTGATTAAGTCCGTAGTCCAAGGCTAGATAACGAAAGGCAGCGTGTTGAGTCACAAAACTCTTTTGCTTAGCATTGGAAAGCCCTTCACCATAGGCCTTATCCAAGGCTTGTAGTTTTTCGATATAAGCTGCTGCATTTTGCTCAAAAGTCGCTTTCTTATCTGGATAGTCGGCTGAAAGACTATCACGGATGTGTTCTACAAGCTTAATGGCACGCGCAGGAGACAACCATACATGAGGGTCATACTCGTGATGATGACCTTCTTCACCATGGTCATGCCCTTCCTCTTCTTCACTTCCTGGAAGAAGTAGCATGTCTCCAGTAGCTTTAATCGTTTTTACTTTTTTCGCATCTAGAGATTCTAAAAGCTTAGGAACCCAAGTTTCCATATTTTCATTTTCATAAACAAAAGCATCAGCATCTTGGATTTTAGCAACTGCCTTAGGCGATGGTTCATAATCATGTGGTTCTGTCCCTGCCCCAATTAAGAGCTCGACATTGGCTGTATCGCCTGCTACTTGCTTGGTAAATTCGTAGACAGGGTAGAAAGTTGTAACGATGTTTAATTTCCCGTCTGCCTGTTTTTGATTGGAACAAGCCACTAAGAATACCGTCACAAGACTTGCAAAAAGTAGGCCTAGTTTTTTCATTTTTTTCTCCTATTTGATAAAACGTTTGAGTAAGCTGACTAACAAGAAGACAACTACAAAGATAAGGGTGATACTTGCACTTGGTGGTGTCTCTGCATAATAGGAAATATAAAGTCCCGCAACCATGCCCAGAAAGCCAATAGCGCTAGCAAGAATCATCACCGAACTAAAGTTCTTCCCTAAACGCAAAGCAATACTAGCTGGTAAGACCATGATAGTCGAAACCAAAAGTGCTCCCGCTGCTGGGATCATGAGGGCAATAGCCACACCCGTCACCATGTTAAAGAGAATAGACATAGTACGCACTGGAAGACCATCGACAAAAGCTGTATCCTCGTCAAAAGTTAAAATATACATGGGTCTTAAAAAGAGGAAGGTCAGGATTAAAACAACCGCTGCAATAACAAAGAGACCAATTACCTGCTCTTGACTAATGGTCACGATAGAACCAAACAGATATTGGTCCAAACTCATCGAGCTAGAGCTCTTACCCTTACTCATGACAATGAGCGATACTGCAAGCCCTGTAGACATGAGGATGGCTGTCCCAATCTCCATAAAGCTTTTATAAACCGTGCGTAGATACTCAAGGAAAACCGACGCAATCAAAACAATCACAATGGTTGAGATGGTCGGAGAAATTCCTAAAACCAAGCCAAAGGCAACCCCTGAAAGGGAGACGTGACTCAGTGTATCACTCATAAGACTCTGGCGACGCAAAATAAGGAAGGTCCCCAGAACAGGTGAAAAGAGACTCATGGCAATAACCGCTAAAAAGGCTCGTTGCATAAAATCATAAGAAAATAGATTAAGCATGTTCCACCTCCTGATCATTTTCATGGACATTGAAACAACGCCATGGCGAATCTTGGTCACGAACAAGGTGGATATTACGATCTGCGTAATCCTTAACTTCTTCAGGATCATGAGTAATCATCAAAACAGCCTTGCCATGATGGTGGGCACTATGGTGCATGAGCTCATAAAATTCATTCTTGGTACCTGCATCCATCCCTGTTGTCGGCTCATCCAAGATAAAGATATCTGGATCTGAAGCAAACATACGTGCAATGACCGCTCTTTGCTTTTGCCCACCAGAGAGAGAACCAATGCGTTTATCCCGATGTTCCCACATACCAACTGAGTTTAAACTAGCCTTGATGTGTTCTTCGTCGTGAGCATTCAAACGACGGAACCAGCCCTTTCTTGGGTAGCGACCTGATTTGACAAATTCATAAACAGTACTTGGAAAGCCTGCATTGAAACTAGCAATTTGCTGAGGAAGATAGGCAATTCTTAATTTTTTCCCATGAATATTTGTCTTTGAGATGGTTACTTTCCCAATTCTCGGTTGTAAAATACCTAGACTGGCCTTGATAAGAGTGGTCTTTGCCGCTCCATTTTCTCCAGTGAGGGTGACAAATTCCCCACTATCAACACTATAATTGATATGCTCAAGCACAGGTTCCTTGTCATAATAGAAGGACAAATCCTCTACTGTGATGTATCTCATTACTTGATTTCTCCTACTAAAGCAGTTAAAAACCGCTGGATAATTTTTTGTTCGTTTGGTGTGAACTGAGTGGCAACCTGCTCATAAGTCGAGAGGGTATGCTCATGATGATGGTGGTGTTCCTCAGCAATTGGTCGTGCCAAGTCTGTCAATTGATAGAAGATAACGCGAGCATCCTTGGGATCCTTAGATGTCTCCAACATCCCCTCCTTGACCAAGGATTTGATAGCCTTGGTAACGGCAGCTTGACTGACATTGAGACGACGCGCCAACTCAGAGTTGGTTAGCGACTCCTCTGATAAAAGCATGAGAATATGCTCCTGGGTATTGGTCAAGGCCACATCACTCGTGCAATGGCCAATCAAAATTTCATGCTGATTTTCAGCTTTTAAAATAATCTCGTTTAAAAATTGATCAATATCTTTTGCCAACTGTCTCATGATTTGCTCCTTTCTCAGAACGGAATTTCTATAAATACAAGGTTTTCACACCATTCCTTTACTAGTTAAGTATATCACATCCAAGCAAGGAGTCAAGAAAAAAGATGAAAACACCTGAGATGTTTTCATCCTTTAGAATTATTTTTCTTGTTTGCGGCTAGTCCAGAGGGCTGTCGCTCCAAGAATCATACCCAATAGCATCATGAAAATAGATTGTTCACTACCTGTATTCGGAAGTATTTTTTCTGATACGACTGTCTTATTGACAAATTTATCTGCAACCTTATAATCAACTTTTACAGTAGATGTTTGGGCAGGAGTTGTTCCTTGAGTTTTTCCTGATGGAGTTGTTTTTGTTGCTGAGTCCTTCTCAGTTTTAGCTGGAGTTGTCTCTTGAGTTTTTCCTGGCTTAGTTGCATCATTTCCTGATTTAGCCGGAGTTGTTCCCTGATTTTTTCCTGGCTGAGTAGGAATTATTGCTTGATCTTTTTCTGGTTTAGCTGGATCTGTTGCTGAATCTTTTCCTGGTTTAGCTGGATTTTGCTCTTTACCTTGATCTTCTGGTAGTTTAAATGTTTTTGAATCCACAGAAATCGTGCGTGAATTTGGATTTACCTTTTCATACTGAGTCAAATCAGCTGTTTTAAGGTAATCTTCAAAGGCAGCATCCATTGAAGGGCCTTCTTCTCTGACACCACCAAGCATAGTGTAACCGTCACCACCTGCTGCAAGGAAGTCATTGGTTGCTAGGTAGTAAACTTTTTCCAAATCTAGTTTTTCATAAAGACCAGTCGCACGATTCTTAACTTGAATAGCCAAGACACGTTTGCCTGCAGTTAAGTTTGTATCGTAATAGACCTTGGCTCCTGAAATCTGTAAGAATCCACCACTTGGTTCTAGCAATGGTCGACCATTTTCATCCAAGACAGCTTTTCCTGCCTTATCAACCTGCAAAATAGATCCGAGTGATTTTTCAAACATGTCAAAAACTTGCTGACCAGTTACTTGGATTTGTGAGATTGTGTTTCCAAATGGTAGAACCGCAATGACATTTCCTTTTGTAATTGGTTTACCCTTGGCAATCGTTTCACGCAAGCCACCACCATTTGTCACAGCGATATCTGTTGGATGACTGAAGCCTGTTTGACCGTACTGGTAGAGAGAATCTGCGACAACATTTCCAAGGTTGGTTTCACGGACACGGACATTTTCACGGTCACCATTCAATTCAACTGGACTATTTGAAACAACTTCTATAGCATTTTCAGCGTCATACTTTTGTTTGATATCCTTGACAAGTTTTTCAATTTTGGGATTGGCTTCCAATTTCTTAGCATCAGCAGCTGCAATGAGTGAAGGATTACCTAATAATTGTCGAGATTTGTATGTGATTTTACCAACGTTATGAAGATAACTTCCTGTCTGGTTGTAAGTCACATTGTCACCATAAGTAGTCGATTCTACTGTATGAGAGTGACCGTCAATCACTGTAACACGCTTACCTTTCAAAAGAGGATTTTTGAAAGTGCTTCTGCAAGTGTTGAACCACGCCATTCTACAGGTGTTGTTGTATCAACTCCCAAGTGAGCGAGAACAACATAATGTTTGTAGTCTTTGCCTTCTGCCAATGCTTTAGCTTGAATTTCTTCGATAACCTTGTTAACCTCTGCAATAGGCTCTGTAAAGGTTACGCCTTTAACATTTTTAGGGTGGGTCTTAGTAGCTGTTTCAGGTGTTGTCACACCGATGACGACAAACTCATCACCTGCAACATCCTTGTTCTTATCAACAATTGTTGCTGCTTCAAATAAACGAGCACCATTCACATAAGTATTTGAGCTGAGCAATGGGAAGCTCAAAATTTCTTTGTATTTTTTAACTTCATCAAGTCCAAAGTCGAACTCATGATTTCCTACAGCCATAGCATCATAGCCCATCTCGTTTAAGATTTTGGCACGAGCTTCACCCTTTGTAGAGTTTGAAATCGGAAGACCTTGGAAGGCATCGCCTGCATCTACTACTAGAGTCGTTTGATCGCTCTTTTCTCGCTCCTTCTCAATAACCGTTGCGAGTTTGGCATCTCCGATTACTCCTTTTTCTTCTACGATACGACCATGCACATCATTAGTATGCAAGATAACAGTATCTGCTTCTTCTTTTTGAGTTGCAGCCTCTTCAGCTGGTGTTGCTAGACTTGTAACAACCTCAGAAGCCGACGCCACTACTGGTGCTTCTGTAGTGCTCACAACTTCTGTAGCTTCTGAAGTACTAGTATTTTCTTCAGCATAAACTTGTCCAGCTAAAAAGGCTGGAGCTAATAGGGCTGTCGATAGGACAGGCAACAAAAAACGTTTATTCATATTGAAATCCCTTTCTCTTCTTTCTTTTACCATTATACGCTATTTAGCATCATTTTAAAACTTTTAACCTTTTTGAAGGTAACCTATCCGGCATTTCATAAAAAAAGTCTGAACAAAAAGCTCAAACTCTTTTCTATATTATTATTGAAAATCTTTGATGTTACCATCGTAATCCGCCCAATCTTGGCTAAAGAAACGATCATTCATTTGGTAATTAGGTGCTGTTGTTGGATTGCTCAAAAAAGGGTTTACAACCTTATCAAACGCCAACCAGCCCAACCAACCAATATGAATCGTATCCTTAACAAAGTAAGGATCTCCTCCGTTTTTTGAAAAATCAGCAATATTGGTGAAACCTTGACTCTCCAACTGGTAACGAATTTTTTCAACTGTGTGTTGATACATCTCCTCACTTAGCCCGGTATAATCCATCCATTTTTTATTGACAGGTTGAAAGACAAAGAGTACATTGACCTTAGATTTGGCAAATTGATCGAGCACTAACTGCAAATCATTGTACTCAGGTGATTTGAGAAAGTTAAAATTCTTTTGAGACCCTTCCCATTTTTTCCAATCTTTCTTTAACTTAGTATTGTAAAAATGATTATCTACTCCCAAATCATTATTGGTTGTATTTTCTTCACCCTCTTTTCGAGCGATATTTTCCAATTCTTCATAAGAAAATTGTTCTGGGAGGCTACCCAAATATTTTTCAATATGATCTTTGTACTTTAATCGACCTCGAATCGAGAATTGTCCAAAAATAGCTGACTGTTTCTCATTTAATTGCGACGAAATATTAATCATACTTTGGTCGAACTCTGATAATTTTTCTCCTTTGGCTAATTTCTCAACGATGCTCTTCATAGAAACACCAGGATTTTTGCTTTTAAGAGTCTATTGGCAGCATACTGAGAGCCGCATCCCCAGATTGATTTTCCAAGAAGGCAGTCAACTGATCATTATTAAAATAGGTTTGAAAAATAGTCGGGTCATGATCCTCTTTTGTAAACCACTGTGGAGAGATCACAAATACCGCTTGCTTATTTTCAAGCTCGGATGTGATTTGTTGTATCCCAAAATACTGGCTGAGGGTAGCTACTCCTGCCTGTCCCATAAAGTAAGGACGATAAGAACGGTCATATTTTTCAGCCAGTACTGCTGGATGCATACTATCAAAACGCATCCACTCACTAGATCCAAAAAAAGGCACGAAACGCATATCAGGATCCGTAAGAGCTCTTACTTTTTGGCTTCTTTCCTTAAAGCTTTCTGCACTTATTGAAGCGGCAGAGTATTTTTCCTCCATGAGATTATGACTTGGGCTACTTGGATAGAAACAGATAAGAAGGCACACCAACAAGACCGCTAGAAAGACAGGCCCGAAAATCAGCCACAAGCGTTTAAGCATTCTTTAACTCCGTGATCCCTGCTACGATTTTATTAGCTGTATTCCAGTCATCACGACCAAATTCTGTAACTGGGACACGAATATCAAAGCGATTTTCGATTTCCACAATTAATTCAACTGTTCCCATACTGTCCAAGACACCCGCATCAAAAAGATCCTCATCCATCATGTCAGAAACATCTTCCATAAACAATTCATCAATAATTTCAATAACTTCTGATTTGATATCCATTTTTTAACTCCTTTTATTTTTTAAACCATAAATCATTCAAAAATCCAGAGAAGATTAAGAATGAAATCATCACGACATGGAAGGTTATAACCATGCCAAGCAACTGAACCCAGCGATTCTCAGGCAAGGGAGCTTGCCCTGCTTTCTTACGTTCCTTATTGAGCGCTTTTTTCTTTCGAGCCCAAGCATCATTAATCACTAAACCTAGCCCATGAAAGAGCCCATAGACAATGTAAAACCAAGTTATCCCATGCCAGAACCCCATAAGGAGCATGTTCAGGATATAGGCGACACTTGAAGTCACATTTCGATTCTTAAAAAGCTTCTTTCTTGTCATCACCATGACCATGCGCATAAAGACAAAGTCACGAAACCAGAAGGATAAACTCATGTGCCAGCGATTCCAAACTCTTTCAAATCTCTGGACAAGAAAGGTTTGTTGAAGTTAATCGGACTACGAATTCCCATCAGATTTGAAATAGCTATAGCAAACATAGAGTAACCTGCAAAATCAAAGAAGAGTTCTAAACCAAATGTGTACATGATGGCCACTACATAATAGTTAAAGACGCCACCTGTTTGTAAAGCTAAATTCTTTAGCGGTGGTAATAAAATCTCGCCTAAAATATGAGCTAGGATAAATTTATACAGAAATCCCCACATGATATACCGAACGGACTCGGCTAGCATATCCATCAACTCATCGCGCTCTGGTATCGTCTGATAATTTTCATTAAAACGTTTGAAACGATCAATAGGACCACTTGAAAATGTCGGCATAAAGAGAAGAAAACGCAAATACTCCCACATCTTCAAATCCTTAATGACTCCATCTCTAAGTTCGATGATGATTCCCACTGAACGAAATGTCAAATAAGAAATTCCTACGAATCCCAGGAGAGACTGTGTACCGTTAATAGCTGGTTGCACCTTGACAAAGACGATGGGAAGCAATGATAATAAACTTACTAGGTAGAAAATCCACTTACCGTCTCGGACTTTTCGATATTGCTTGTAAAAAAGAACCAACAAGATTTGCCAGATTAGATATATCCCTAAGGCAGCCAATTGATTGGTCTTGCCACCCGTCAACATGGTAACGATAAAGAACAGACTAACCAGTATTTCATACCAAGCAAAGCGTTTTTTGAAAAAAAGACCGATAAAGATTGGCAAAATAGCAGTAATCACATACAAAAAGTACTGAGGATTCCCATAAGGCTCAATATGAGGAAGCTGTTTAAGAAGCTCCATCATCTATTGTTTACCTCGTTAATCAATCCTTTGATGTCAATCTTGCCATTTGGAGTCAGTGGCAATTCCTCTCTGTAAAGAAACTTAGATGGCATCATGTAAGACATCATAATATCTTCCAAGTCTTCCTTGATAGCTTTCGTGATATCAATTTCGCGCTCAAATTGTTCTTTGACCCCATCTTTTAAGATAACATAGGCCAAGAGATTTTGGACCTTGTGATCCTTGTTGTAACGTGGAACTGCAACAGCAGATTCAACGTACTTGGATTTGTTCAAGTTTTGAGAGACATCCTCTAGTTCAATACGATAGCCATTAAACTTGATCTGGAAGTCCATCCGTCCACCGTAAAGAAGAAGACCTTCATCTGTCATAGTTCCAACATCTCCAGTGTGGTAGGCTGGCAAACCTTCAAATTCGAAGAAAGCTTCTGCTGTTTTCTCAGGATTATTCATATAACCTTTTGAAACAGCCGGTCCAGACACGATGATCTCACCTTGCTCACCATTTGGCAATTTATTTCCTGCCTCATCAATGATGAAGGTTGGAGAATCTTCTTTGGTATAACCAATTGGCAAGCGTCTAAGTGTCGCTAACATCTCATCTGTAATAGCAACTGCCGACAAAGCAACTGTTGCTTCTGTTGGGCCGTAAGCATTGATGATGCGCGCATTTGGGAAACGTTCGCGCAATTTTGTGCAGTTTTAACGGTCAACTCTTCGCCATCAAAGTAGAAATGGGTGATCCCTGGCATCTTTTCAGCATTGAAATCTTCAGATAACATGGCCATATCTGCAAAAGATGGTGTCGATGTCCAGATAGCAATCGGAAGTGAAAAGATGGTCGCAAAGAGTTGCTTAAAGTCTTGAGTAAGGACTGATGGGAGGGCAAAAAGCGTCCCTCCAAGAGCCAAGGTTGGTGCCCAATACATGACAGACAAGTCAAAGGAATAGGGCGGTTGCGCCAACATTTGCGGACGTTCTGGCGTTGCAAACTCCTTATCTGTGATCATCCAGTTGGTGAAGCTGAGCAAGTTATCATGTGAAATCTGCACCCCTTTTGGCTTCCCAGTCGTCCCCGAAGTAAAGATGATGTAGTAGTTATCATCCCCTTTGACCGGATGTTGCAAATCATAGGCATGTTGAGCCGCATAAGCTTCACGCACTTGCTCCAAGGACATGATTGGAGCAGCTGGGTTTTCAATTGGAAACTCATTGATGGCGATGATTAGGCTTGGCTCAGCTACTTCAACAATCGCAGACACGCGCTCCAAGGCAGAGTGGCTATCAATTGGGATATAAGAATGGCCAGATTTAGTCAAGGCCACAAAGGTTGCTAACATTTCATATTCTTGACCACCAAAGACCACAACAGGTGACTTTTCAGGAAGTCCAATTTGGTCAATATAGGCTGCTAAGCTATCTGAATCCGCCTTCAATTGGCCATAGGTATGCTCTTCTCCAAGGACATTGTAGACCGGAAAAATTAGGTCGCTTTTTGAGCATAATGCTCAATGGTTTCAATCATATCTACTATTGGTTTATTTGACACAATAGGGGTTCTCCTTTAAGTTAAAATTCATTATAGATAAAGCTACCTTGAACCTGACCGAGATAACTAAAAAAGTAAAGTAGGCCCAAGAAAATGATAAAATACAAGGCTGTCCGACCAAGAAAGAGATAGAGTTCATTTCTCTGTTTCATCAAGAAAAAAACCTTTCATTCCTGTAATTTTCAACTAAAAATAAAATCAATTTCTTACTAACTTATTTTTTTCTGCTATTATACCACTTTATAAACTATTTTTTTCAATTGTTTTCCGTCCATTTCACTACATTTCAACATCATTAAATTGTTCCATAGATGCCTTCTAATGATAGCTTTAATGCTTTCCAGTATAGATTATATTGGGAGCTACAACAAAAGTAAGCTCTATACTACCTATAGAGGACTTCCCCACTATACATATTATAGAGCCTTATCTTATGTCTCACTTTATCGGTAGAATTCCCTTTATCTAGAGATTTTTTTATAATATGTAATCTTAAAATTCACTATAGATGAAATCTTGAATGTTCGAAAAATCGGTCACAAAACAATAAATCACGATGCTTAAGATAACCGTATAGAAAAATAGCGTCCATAAGATTAAACGGTGTGTGTTAGTTAGCTTGGTTTGCAAATTTGTAAAGTTCTTTTTCAACTTCCATCCATCCTTTCACCCCAACGTGCATCACGTCAAATAAAAAGTAATCTTCATACTCTTTATTTCCATAGTTTAACACCGTAGCACTGTGGTTCTTGGCAATATTTTCTATTTTTTTGTAAGTTTCTTCACGCATTTCTCGTGAAACACCTGTGTAATCATTCCATTTTCCATTTACTGGAAAAATAATGACTTCAACTTCAATTCCCAATTCCTTGGCAACTGTCAAGAAAAGTTCCATATCTGAATACTCTGGTGACTCTATGTAGCTCAAGTCTTTGTTAGAATCTTTCAATGAAGCATAGCGGTCTCTCAAGTAGGTATTGTAGTAGTTATTATCCACAGCATAATCATTGTTATCTGTTTTCTTTTTAACTTCTTCTACAAACTTCTTCGTCATCTCCTCCCAATCATAGTCTGGAGTTTTATCTCCTGATAAGGGATAATCTGATTTCTCATGATTTTCATAAAATTTTCGTTTGAGCTTAAAAAGAATATATCACGTTATTTAACTCTAATAGTTTTTTTATCAACAATGGTTCCTTTCCCATCTATGAAATAACTTTTGTATTTTTTGTAGATGTCATTTTGTTGCTTGTTCCCCTTGGTAATCTCAATAATGCGATTGATTAGTTTTTCTTTTGTTTCCTTACTAATCTTGTCATTATCTAGCATGTGGAAAATATGTTCTTGAGAAGCCTTGTTCAAAAAAGCATCTTGATGGGTTCCATCTTTTTCAAACCACTGAACAGACTCTACGATGGCTACTTTTCGCTTACTCATAGCCCCCTCAATCGAGCTCAAGGTTGTAGCCTGAATGATATTTTGAGAATAACTAGTCCCAATCTGCATGATATTGAAATCGTTATAGTTAAAAATTCTATTAGGATGATAATCTTCATCCTTTGTCGCAACCAACTCAGATGATCCCAATAAAACCAGTGTGTTGGGAGTAATATTACTTGTCAGAATATCTCTACTTTTATATTTTTCATACGAAGTGCTATAGCGAATACTGTTATCCTTAACTGTATAATAATCATCAATCTTCTTGACATATGTCACATTTAAAAGAGCCAGAGTCGCAATTACGAGCACAAGCGATAGTAAAAAAATGCTTTTAACTTAATCATCTTGTTTTGTCCAATCTCCTTGTTTTTAGCAGATCTATTTATCTACTTAGAATTGCCATAATTATCTTATAAGGTTCACCTGAAAAGATAAAAGAAGCCAACCATAACTAAATTCATGGTCACAAAACCAACTTATTAGCTTGTACCAAGTTTTATTTTTATGTTTCTTATAAAAAGTGCTTTTCTTTTGATAAATTTCAAATCCAGACATCAAGATTCCATGGTAAAAACCATAAGCGATGTAGCTGACACTAATTCCATGCCAAAATCCCATAACCAACATATTGACCATATAGGCATAGGGTCGCATTGTGTAATCTATTCTTAAACCATTTCTTTCTGATAACCTGCATCAAAACTCTTGAAAATACGAAATCTCTCAACCATGTTGACAAGGTGATGTGCCATCTAGTCCAGAAATCCTTGATATCAATACTCAAGAAAGTTTTATTGAAATTCATCGGTGTCTGAATACCCAAAACATTACTGCTTCCAACAGCCATCAAACTATACCCCGCAAAGTCAAAAAACAGATAAAGAGTATACAGGTACATATATTTGATTGAGTAGACAACTGTACCAGTATTGCTTAGAGCAAGTAGTATCTGGTAAACATAGGTTGATAAAACAACCTTGTAGAGAAGGCCTAAAACGATGCGATAAATACCATCACCTGCTAACTCTAGGTAGTCTTTTCTAGGCATGACTTTATTGATCTCTTTTAGAAATCTTCTGCTACGATCGATTGGCCCAGAACTAACTGTAGGGAAAAAGAGTAGAAACTGCAGATAATCTTTTACACTGATTTTTTCTTTGATTAAACCATCCGATATTTCTAGCATAATCTGAATGGTCTTAAAGGACATGTAGGAAATCCCAATAAAAGCCAACAAATGTAGCTGGGTTATGGCAAAGACTTTATTGACCACTAAAGGTAAAATGGATAACATAACTAGAGGTTTTAACCGTTTTGAATCCATTCTTTGTGCTATGAAAACTAGAACATATTGGTAGATGATGAAAGCCAATAGATAAACAACCATGGATTTACTCTTACCATAGATGGCTCCTGCAAATAAAATTGACAGACTTAAAATATAATAATCCTTACGCTTGCTAAAATAGTTTAAAACAAAGCCAATCAGTAAAACCACAAACAATAGAAGGAAAAACTCATTCCCCTCAAAATAATTCATACCAGGTGGACTCCTTTTCTCTTTTTCTCATCTCCTGATTTGTCATTTTAGGATTAGTCCCTATCATATTATCAAGGATAATTAACTTTATTAATTATATCATAATTTAAAAAAACTATATACTTCTATTATCCAATTTCCTAAAATAAAAATAAATGACTCTTACCACTAAATCCCAATAACGAGACAAAATTATTCACAAAATAAATAAAATCCAAGAGTAGAAAAATTAACTTGACTCAGCTTTTTTTCCATCAAGTCTCCTAAATACTTTTTGTTATCCCTTTCCTTTTTCTTCTTCAAGCGGAACATAATATAAAAAAATGCCAGAATAATCCTCAGAACTAGCAAACACCCCACTCCCCCTTTGGGCATTTTTTTATGCTAAAATAGTAGCTATGGATAAAATTATTAAAACTATATCAGAAAGCGGGGCCTTTCGTGCTTATGTTCTTGATAGCACTGAAACCGTCCGCACTGCTCAAGAAAAACATCAAACCCAAGCTAGCTCAACTGTGGCACTCGGCCGTACCCTCATTGCTAGCCAGATTCTCGCCGCCAATGAAAAAGGAAATACCAAACTAACAGTTAAGGTGCTGGGAACTAGCTCTCTAGGGGCCATTATCACCGTCGCTGATACCAAGGGGAATGTCAAAGGCTACGTTCAAAATCCTGGCGTTGATATCAAAAAAACTGCAACCGGTGAAGTCCTAGTTGGACCTTTTGTTGGTAATGGCCAATTCCTCGTTATCACAGACTACGGCACTGGAAATCCTTACAACTCTATGACTCCCCTCATCTCGGGAGAAATCGGTGAAGATCTAGCTTTCTACCTAACAGAAAGTCAACAGACCCCTTCTGCAGTCGGCCTCAATGTCCTTTTGGATGAAGACGACAAGGTCAAAGTCGCAGGTGGTTTCCTCGTTCAAGTTTTGCCAGGAGCGAAGGAAGAAGAGATTGCTCGCTTTGAAAAACGTATCCAAGAGATGCCAGCTATTTCGACTCTTCTAGAAAGCGACGACCATATCGAAGCCCTTCTCAAGGCTATCTACGGAGACGAACCATACAAACGTCTGTCTGAAGAAGAAATTCGTTTCCAATGTGACTGTAGCAAAGAACGTTTTACGAAGGCTCTTTCTAGTCTTCCAAGCTCAGACTTGCAGGAAATGAAGGACGAAGACCACGGGGCAGAAATTACTTGTCAATTCTGCCAAACTACTTATAATTTCGATGAAAATGACCTGGAGGAACTCATTCGTGACAAATCTTAATACACCCTTTATGATTGGCAATGTTGAGATTCCCAATCGTACCGTTTTAGCCCCCATGGCCGGCGTGACCAACTCAGCCTTCCGTACTATTGCAAAAGAACTCGGAGCTGGACTCGTTGTCATGGAAATGGTCTCTGACAAGGGAATCCAATACAACAACGAAAAAACTCTTCACATGCTTCATATCGATGAAGGCGAAAACCCAGTCTCTATCCAACTTTTTGGTAGTGATGAAGACAGCCTAGCACGCGCAGCAGAATTCATCCAAGAAAACACCAAGACCGATATCGTTGATATCAACATGGGTTGCCCAGTTAATAAAATCGTAAAAAACGAAGCTGGGGCTATGTGGCTCAAGGACCCAGATAAGATTTACTCTATCATCAACAAGGTCCAATCTGTCCTTGATATCCCTCTCACTGTCAAAATGCGTACGGGCTGGTCTGACCCATCCCTAGCAGTTGAGAATGCCCTTGCTGCCGAAGCGGCAGGTGTCTCTGCCCTCGCTATGCATGGACGTACACGTGAACAGATGTACACTGGGCACGCTGACCTTGAGACTCTTCATAAGGTTGCACAAGCTCTAACCAAGATTCCATTTATCGCCAACGGCGATATCCGCACAGTCCAAGAAGCTAAACAACGCATCGAGGAAGTCGGTGCTGACGCCGTTATGATTGGGCGCGCAGCTATGGGAAATCCTTACCTCTTTAATCAAATCAATCACTACTTTGAAACTGGAGAAATCCTGCCTGATTTGACCTTCGAAGATAAGATGAACATCGCCTACGAGCATTTGAAACGCTTGATTAACCTCAAGGGAGAAAAGGTTGCTGTCCGTGAATTCCGTGGCCTAGCTCCTCACTATCTCCGTGGAACATCTGGCGCTGCTAAACTCCGTGGAGCCATCTCACAAGCAAGCACACTTGCAGAAATTGAAGCTCTCTTACAGTTAGAAAAAGCATAAACGTATAAAAAATGGCAAATCTCAAATTGAGATCTGCCATTTTTTAATATATTTTCATCTTGCAAATCTAGCTGCTTCACTCTAGCAATATAGTATGCCATAATCAACAACAAATTAAAGCTGACAATCCAAATAGACCATTCATGGAAAAAATGCATAGATACAGCCAAGCTAATGGCCCCCACTACGAAACTACCTACAACAATACCATAGTTCAAGGCTTGACGACGATATTCTTGAATATCTCCTTCTCCTCTAACGATGTGATACAAAGCAGTCAACATTTTTCGGTAATTTCCAGACGTCATAAAAATGACATAGGGATGATCTTCAATCAAACTACCCGTAAATGTTAGCATCATCATTCCAGTTCCAAAAGCAATAAAAGGAACTTCTAATAAAGGAAAGCGGGAAAAGAAGGGTAGAACAAGGGTCCCGATAAATAAGGGAAGCAGCATCTTAACCCGCCAATAGGCTGTTTTGCGATATTCTTTCATGTGTAAGGCAAAAAGAAAGCCTAGGGAAAAGAATATAATCGAGCAGAATCGCAACATGGTATTGATGACATGTGAATCGTGCCAATCTGATATCAGTAGGAGAATGTTCCCTGTCTGTGTTGCCACCAAACTATGGTACTGGATGTGACAGAATACATCCAAAGAACCACCGATAAAGCCAAGAAACACTCCCATGAGTCGTGTGTTTTGAGGTAAAATTAATTTATCCGTCATTGATTCATCACTCGTTTCCCTTTAATGCATTCATTATACCACTTCTCTCGGAGAAACTAAGTGAAAAACGGTCAGTTCAGGTAGACATGATTACATATACTCCTAAGTTAGTCTCATCTCTGGAGTTCATTTATGACGTCTTATCAACTTCAAATGCTGTAGGTACTCATCAACTGAACTATTTTTAAACAAATTATTTCTGTACTGAAGTCTATGGCTTAATCAAAGTAACACTTGAAACAGTGCCATCTGCACCTGTTGTAATTTGGATGACTTTTCCACCACCTACTTCAGCATTGTATTTCCCATCATCAAGGGTATAAGAATAACTTTGGATAGAGTAGTTTTCTTTCTTGCCATCAGCAGATTCTACTGTAAATTGACCAGCTGATGAAACAGTGATCGTTTCACCACTCGCACCCTTCCAATTTCCAGCTGCAGCCGAAAAATCTTTGTCCACCATAGTCAAGACACCTTTATAACGTTTGTTATGTTCTGCCTGCTTGTCTTGAAGTTTGCGATCAGTTGCTGAATCATAAGCTGACTGATTCTGTTTTGCTTGTGTTCCTTGTTGATTGGATGGAGCTTGCGAAGGGGTTTGATTAGCAGAAGGTTCTTGATTTTGTTTTGTTTCTGGTACTGGTGTTGCTTGCGATTGATTAGCAGTAGTCGTTGACTGATCAGAAGATGATGATTTAGCTTTTTCTGATGAAGTTGAACTTGAGGATTTCTGAGTCTTGTTCTCTTTACTTGAAGAACTTGCCTTAGAACTAGAAGATGCTTGTGTTGTCTTGCTAGAACTATCACTTGTGGTATTTTCTTTCTTATTACCACAAGCCCCCAATAACAATGTTGAAGCGAGTACAGTTGCGGCCATTAATTTGATAGAAGTTTTATTTTTCATTTTACGCTCCTTTTGTAACATTTTTGAAATGTTAAGAAATGTTTTTGTAACATTATTGTAATATTTGTTTTTAAATCTGTCAACTATTTATCTAAAATTTTTTTAGAATTATTTTTTTAGTACATTTATTTTCTTACTCCTCCTATATCTTTTTATTCGTAAAGAATTTTTAAAAAAACAGGAAAAATTTTTTTCCTACTGAAATGCTATATTTTAAAAGTGTAATCGCTTGCATTTTTTTCTTGAAGGACTATAATAAAATTGAACTAGGATATAGGAGGTAAAAAGCTTATGTCAAACAAATATTTCAAGTATCTTCCTTGGGTGATTTTTAGATGCTTTCGTTTCTTATGGGGCGACTACTCATTACGCTCAAACAACATTTGATTTGTTCTACCTAACTGCCATTTTCATGATTGTCTACGTGGCTTTATTGTATTTACACGAAACCTATTTAAAATATAAATACAAGGATTTATTCATTCGAATCATGAGCAATTCAAAGAAAGATAAACATCCTTAGTAGTCAAAAAGAGGTCGGGAAAAAAATCCCGACCTCGCTTTTTTATGACTAATGAGTCTTTGACACGATGGCTGAATTGACTTTTGACACAAACTTTATTTTCTCTATTCTCAAGCTCAACCAGCCATCGTTTGTTAAAACTTCTCAGGACTGAGACTAGGAAACCGAGACTTGATCTATCGATTTCTGTCCCAAAGCTTTTTATTTCAATCGATAGGTTTTCTTGGTTTCTTTTTAGGCACTCGTTTGAGCCCAACTTCTTCTACATACTCACCGTATTTTACGAGAAAGTTATTGCTAACGATTGGTCGTCCTGGGTTGATGAGATTGACCAGTTCGGTTCCTTCATAGACAGTGAACTCCTCCTCCAGCAAATAGAGGAAGGTCGGATTCCAGTCAAGACGCCCTTGGATTCGTTTAATAGACTCTTGGATAATGGCATAATGGTCAAAGGCGAAGGCATGCTCCTCCAACTCTACCCCCTCTAGGAAGCACTTGCCTGTCTGAAAATCAACATCGACAAAAACCACATCCTTAGCATCATCTCCGGCTTGAACGAGATCGAGTGCTCGACTAGGTAGATACACCAAGTGGGCGATAGTAACCGTCCAGCCCCGTGGATCACGACCTGGGGTAGACACTGTCATCAACTGCTCGATTTTTTCCAAAGGAAGGTCGAGGTTAACCTCTTCTCGCACCTCACGCTGGCAAGCATGCCTTGCATCTTCACTCTTATCCATAAAACCACCGACCAAAGCCAAACAGTTTTGATAAGGATGGGCCTTACGACGGATTAGCAAGAGTTTGATTTTCCCTTCCACAAAGCAATAAGCTACCATATCCACCGTCACGCTTGGTTTTTCATACTGAGGAAGATCCTGTTTGCAGTACCAGTCTAAAAATTCCTTCTCCGTCGCATGAATCTCAAAATATTCTCTTTCTGTCATTCCAGCCGGGATTATCCTTTCAGTCATCTTATCCCTCCTTGACAGCTTTTGTCCATTGGTACCAACCGACTAAACTATTGATGGTGTAAACCCAGTACATACCTTGGATATGGATATTTTCACCCCACCAGAGGTAAATACTAAAGAGATTGGTTGCAATCCAGAAAATCCATTGCTCACGGTAAAGACGTGTCATCAAGAGCTGACCAACACCATTGGTCGCATCGGTAACACTGTCACGGAAAGGACGAGCGCTATGGATACTTTGGTAGGCAAAGCCCATGCCAATCCAGATGATGGCTGTCAAAGTCAAATATTTGAGCCAATCAATCAGGCCAAGTTTCTTAGCTTCAAAGTGAGATTCTTCTGGTTTTCCTTGCTCATTGATACGATTAGACAACCAAGTATAGAGACCAATGGGCTGCATGACAAAGAAATAAACTGTTGTCAAAACTTCTCCGTAGAAAGTAGCATTCATAGCTAGAACCAAATAGATTGCAGAGTTAATAGCTCCAAAAAGATAGTTGCTAGCCCGACCTTCTGCAACCAAGATAACGCAGACAATCCCTGTCCAAGAGGCCAAGAGACCAACCCAATCATGACTTTCCGTGTTTTGTGTAAACTCCAGAATAAGAGGGACACTTGATAAAGCAATCAAATAGAGCCACTGGAAAAGACTGCGTCCCACAAAGAGGTCTTCCAAAGCAAACGCATTACTCCTGAAAAACCAATTTTACGAGCTTCTGCGTGAACATTTTTAAAATTTGCGATAAATCGAGTAATTTTTTCAGTTATTTTTTTCATTTTCTTCTCCTAATCTGCTTGGTAAATGACATCGATAGCTACTTTTGCTGCTTCATAATTTCCTAGATAGTCATCAGCTAGATAAACATGAGGGATAGTAGCTAGATATTGCTCCCTCATCATATCCAAATGCTGAGAAAAACTATGACGGATATGGTCTTCTGCCATGGTCATGTCTCGAAAACCATCATTGACATAAGAGCCGACAGGTTGCACAAAGAGGATTAAATCCCACTTTTCCTTGGCTAAGATGGAAACGAAGAGATTATCAAAGGTTTCTACGGACAAGTCCCCCTGCTCTTCAGTTTCCATGTAGTAATCGTAATAACCCTTGGTTACCAATGAGTTGGTGTCTGCAATGACCAAGCCTCGATTGGCATTACTATCGATTAACTTGGAAGTTTGATCATATTGCCCCAATAGAAGGTAATAATAGTCTTTTGGAGTAAGCTCATCATCTCGGACGTTATTTTTTATCTGATACTCACGAGCATATTCCAGACTGACTGGCGCATCATAGAAGCGAGCTAAATCCTTGGCTAGAGTTGTTTTCCCATTACTAGCACTTCCCATAATCAACACTTTTTTCGTAAACTGACGGCGGAAAGGTTGAGCGATATATTTCCAATATTTGCTTGGATTTTCTCGAATCATGGTAGCCGAAATTCCAAATTTTCTTTCCTGTAGAACAGTCTCAAAACCACGTTTTGACAATTCTTGTTGGTATTCGGACTCTCCTACAAAAAAGATAAGTTCCTCACCAGTCTGGTCATAGGAAATGGCCTGCAACATCTGATCCAACCACTCCTGCCAGCCCATTGGATAGCGTGGAATATTGGTTTCGTCAAGTTTACAAACAGAGGTCAACTCATCATCTCGAAAAAGCTTCACGAATATAGCGAAATCTCTTTTTGTAGTGTAAGCCCTACCTGTTCACCACGATCTCCCTTATAACCTGAAACTACCACCCATACAGCATCACATTGACGTTTTGCTCTTTGGATTAAATCAATATGCCCTTGATGTAAGGGAGCAAAGGTGCCAAAAACCACCGCTATACTCTTTTTTTCATATCTGTCCAACCTTTTTTTATAACTTTTTTTATATTTTATATTATAATCCATCTTTCCGCCTTTGTCAACACTTTTTTATTATTTTTTATAAAAACGTTGCTAAATGATAAGAATTTTTTACTTGATATGCAAAACCGGATCAGGAGAATTCTGTATTGAACTCCTTAAACTAAATGCACAATTCAAGTAGCTATTTGGGCAATAACTTTTCAAAAAAGAGGCTGAAACAATCTGTTCCAACCTCACAATTTTAAACAATCTCAAATTTAACTGACCAGCTTTAACTCCAATCTTCAGAGTCTTACCAGCTTCCAATTCACCTTTAAGAAGAAGCTCTGCTAGCTTGTCTTCCACTTCCGTTTGTAGGGTTCTACGAAGTGGACGAGCCCCCATCTCTGGATCATAGCCTTGCTGAGCTAGAAGTTTTAGGGCAGATGCTTGGAGTTTCAAGTCAATTCCTTTTTCTGCCAGGCTTGCAATCAATGGTTTGACCATAATCTTAACTACTTCCTGCATATCTTGACTTGACAAGCTATGGAAGACTACCTTCTCATCAATACGGTTGATAAACTCTGGACGATAAGCCTTTTTCAGCTCCTCAAACATCCGTTTTTCCATATTTTCTTGGTCAAAACGAATATCCTTAGCTCCAAATCCAACTGTCTTGTCATCACGAAGGGCTGTCGCACCAAGGTTTGACGTCATGATGATAATGGTATTAGAGAAGTCAACCTTGCGACCTTTACTGTCCGTCAAGACACCATCATCCAAAACCTGTAAGAGCACATTAAAGATGTCTGGGTGCGCCTTTTCTACCTCATCAAAGAGCAAGACTGAATATGGTTTATTGCGAACCTTCTCGGTCAACTCTCCACCTTCTTCGTAGCCTACATAACCTGGAGGAGCTCCGTTGAGACGGCTGGCTGCGAATTTCTCCATATACTCACTCATGTCAAAACGGATAAGGGCTGATTCGTCATCAAAGAGGACTTCTGCCAAGGCCTTGGCCAATTCGGTCTTACCGACACCTGTTGGTCCTAAGAACATAAAGGATCCGATTGGACGTTTATGGCTACGAATACCAGATTGATTACGGCGAATAGCACGACTGATACTAGATACAGCCTGTTCCTGTCCGATCACACGTTTATGCAGTTCAGCTTCAAGGTTGAGATACTTCTTGGCGTCCGTTTGGGTTAATTTTTGCACAGGAATTCCTGATAAGCGACTCAAGGTGGTCAAAATATCAGATTCTTCTACTACATCTTTATAAACAGGTACTTCCTGCTCTTTTGAAATGAGCTGAGCTGCTTGCTTCCATTTTCCGTCCATCAAGGCCTTATCAGCTGGTGTTAAACCTGACTCTTCTTGTTTAGCGTGTTTCGATTTATTTTGCACTGTTGCTGCCGCTTCATCCAAAAGATCAATGGCTGAGTCTGGCAAATGACGACTCGTCAAATAACGATGTGCCATTTTGACAGCTGTTTCGACTGCATCGTCTGTAATTTGGACATGGTGGTGTTTCTCATAGGTTGCTTTCAAGCCCTGCAAAATAGCCATACTATCTGCTAAACTTGGCTCCTCAATCATCACTTTAGCAAAACGACGAGAAAGGGCTGCGTCTTTTTCGATGTGCTTTTGATACTCTTCCTGAGTAGTCGCACCGACAGTTCTCAGAGTTCCACGTGCCAAGGCAGGTTTCAGGATATTGGCCGCATCCAAGGTCGAATCAATCCCACTTCCTGAGCCCATAATGGTATGGAGCTCATCGATAAAGAGGATGACCTTACCGTCTTCCTCGATGTCTTTGATGATATTGTTCATGCGCTCTTCAAAATCTCCACGGAAACGGGTCCCCGCAACCACATTCATCAAATCAAGCTCTAGGACACGCATCTTAGCCATTTCATCAGGTACATTTCCGTTGGCAATTCGTTGCGCAAGACCAAGTGCCAGAGCTGTTTTACCAACACCTGCATCTCCAACTAGAACTGGATTATTTTTAGTTTTTCGACTCAAGATTTGAATCATACGAGAGATTTCTTGGTCACGCCCGATGACTGGCTCTAATTTCCCAGAGCGAGCTTGCTCCGTAAGGTCATGCGTATAATCTTCCAAACCTCCACTTGGTGTCTGAGGCATGCCCATCATATTTGCCATAGAATTTTGCTTATCTGCAACTGAGCGATGACGTTGACGCAGAGCCTTCAAATCTTCTCTAGTCCAACCAGCACGCGCTTCAAGACTGCGACGAAGTCCAGCAATCTTGACTTGATCCTTCTGATCTTCGTAAGAAAATCCCGCTTTTTCTAAAATGCGAGTAGCTAGGGCATTGCCATCATGTAAGATAGCATAAAGAAGGTGCTCTGTTCCCAATACTTTGGCATGCACGACAGAAGCAACGTGCTCTGCTTCCAACAACAATACCTTCAAACGGTGGGAAAAAGGAAGCTCCTGATAATTTTCCTTGTCGCTATACTTTGTTTCAGTTAGCTCTACAGCAACTTCCTCCAGACGATCAATTTCATATGGAAATTCGTTTAAAGTTGCCCCAGCAACACTGTAGCTATGATTGGCCATAGCAATCAATAGGTGCCAAGACTCTAGGTATTCTGCCCCAAAATGACTGGCGACCAGAAAGGCACTTTCTATACATTCTTTCAATGCTTTTGAATATTTCATTTAGTTCTATTTTCCTTTTCTATCTACCTCTTGTAATAGCTGACGGAGCATATTGGCACGAATATGATCAGCTTCCTCACCTAGAATTCGGTCTGTACCCATAGCTAATAATAGATTCATCTCTTGGCGGGTCAAGAGTTCTTGTTCGACTAAGAGTCTTAAGACATCTTCAAAGATGACTTGATTAACCTCATCATCCACTGAATACAGTAAATCTCGGAGCATATCATGATGGTTGGAAAATTCAATTCGACCAATGCGAATATAACCTCCGCCACCTCGCTTACTTTCAACCAAGTAGCCTCTACTTTCCGTAAAGCGTGTCTTGATCACATAGTTAATCTGACTGGGAACAACCTGAAAAGTATCTGCTAACTGACTCCGTTGCAACTCCACAATACCAGATTGATCTAAAATTGCCTTGATGTAGGCCTCAATATGATCCGATGTATTTTTAAGTCTCATTATAAACCCACCTCTCTCTTTAAACCTTGACTATCTTTGACTATTATACCGAAATTTTTTCATTTTTAAAAGAAAAAGGGGCTGGTCATGAAGAATCCTCACCAACTCCCTATTTTTCTACTTATCTAAGCCTAATTCTGCCAAGATTTGACGTTTGTAGGCAATCTTTTGGACTTCTTTATCCTCATCTTCAGACCAGTCGAGTTTAACTTCAGAAACAATCTGCCCAGGGCGATTTTTCAAGATATAGATGCGATCACTGAGATTGAGGGCTTCCTCGATACTATGCGTAATGATGAGTGTCGTCAGGCCTAGCTGTTTATGAATATCAAGATACCAGGCATGAAGTTCCATCTTAGTCATCTCATCCAAAGCGCTAAAGGCCTCGTCTAGAAGAAAGAGCTTATGCCCGAAAAGGTAGGTACGGAGTAAAGCAACACGCTGGCGCATCCCACCACTGAGTTCATGAGGGTACTTATCCCTTACAGCCGTCAACTGAAAGGTAGCAAGGATTTCGTCTGCGCGGGCAATAGCTTCTGCCTTGTCCACCTTTTGGATCAAGAGGGGCAGGATGATATTGCCAAGAACGGTCTTGTGTTCCAAAAGTAGATCCTTTTGGAGCATATAACTCACGCGCCCTTTGGGATTTTCCTCCCCATCAAGCACAATTCTACCTGACTGGACTTCTAAAATCCCTGCAATCAGGTTAAAGAGAGTAGTCTTCCCAACACCACTGGGGCCTAGGATAGAGACCACTTCACCTGAAGTCACTTGTAAGTTGATGTCCTCTAAAATCTTTTCATTGTCGTAGGCATAGCTTACGTGTTCTAGTCTAATTTCTGTCATTATTTTACAAATTCGTTGGTAAATCCTTTATCAGTCAAGTCTTCCTTGAGGATCCCATTTTCTTTATCCCATTTGTAAAAGGCATTCCAGCGGTCAGCATCAAATTGTCCCCATTTTTCCTTGTCACTTGCATATTCTTTTGACAAGTATTTTTGAGATTCGATGACGAAATCACGTTTTTCCTTGAGTTCAGGGGCGTTCTTGATCAGAATGTCAGCTGCTTCTTCTGGGTGCTCCATAGCGTATTGGTAACCTTTTTTGATGGCTTGGATGACTTTACGAGCTTCTTCTTTGTTGTCTTTGAGATAGTCGTTGTTTGCGATGATCACTGGTGAGTAGTAGTCAAACTCTTTTACATAGTCTTTCAAATACATGAAGTTAGCATCGACACCTTGCGATTTGGCAAGAATTCCATCCCAACCGTAGTAAATCCAGGCAGCGTCAAAAACGCCATTGGCAATCGGTGTGATCGAGTTTGAATCGTTGTTTGGTACTTTTTCAACCTTCTCAAAGTCTCCACCTTGAGATTCCACCAAGGTTTTCAACATCGCAAGCTCAGTTGGGTCATTCCAAGTTCCGTATTTCTTACCAACCAAGTCTTTTGGACTGTTGACATTGTCAGACTTACGAGAGATGATCCCTGATGTGTTGTGCTCAACGATTGCTGCAACGGCAGTGATTCCTGCTCCTTTTTCCAATTTCTTAGCCATGTAGTCTTGGAAATAGATAGCAAACGGTGCCTTACCATTGATCACTAAGTCTGATGAGCTTTCTTCTGGTGGCAATTTCAAGTCAACATCAACTCCAGCTTCTTTGAAGTAACCTTTTTCCTTAGCTACATAAAGTCCAGTATGGTTTGTATTTGGAGTCCAGTCTAGGATAAAGTCAATTTTTTTGAGTTCTGCTTCTTTGTTATCCTTAGAAGCTGTTCCTTGGCCACAAGCCATAAGCACGACAGCTAGAAGAGCTGTTACAATCGTTAAAAACACTTTCCATGTTTTCTTCATTTTTATTTCCTCTTTTCTTTTTCTAAAACGCTCTATTTTAAGTACGTCTCCATTTAATCACATATTTTTCACTGATATCGACCAATTTCATACCCAGAAGACTGATCAGTGATACCAGAATAATAATTGCAAACATGGTATCATACTGAAACAGTTTCTTGGACTGAATCATGTAGACACCTAGACCTTCAAAGCCTCCCAACCACTCAGATACCACTGTTGTGATAAAGGCATAGGAGACACTGACCCTCAGACCGGCATAAAAGTAGGGCAGACTGACAGGGATTTTAAAATGCCAGAGAATTTGCCAAGGATTGGCTCGCATCAGACTAAATAAGGTCAGCATATCCTTGTCGCAATGCCTAAAACCATCCAATATACTGACAATGATCGGGAAAGTTGTCGTCAAGATAATCAAGACAATCTTGGGCAAGATTCCGTAACCTAGCCACAAGACCAGTATAGGGGCTATAGCAATTGTCGGAATGGTCTGAACAACTACCATCATGGGGTAAATCAGATCATTGAGCCAGCCCAGACTATCCATAAGGACAGCCATGATACAGGCTATTAAAACACCCAAGACCAAACCTAACAAGGCTACTTTCAAGGTTGCCCAGCTATGGTACCAGAGAAATTCTCTATCACGAACAAAAGAATGGAGGATTTCAAGTGGTGTCGGCAAGATAAACTTTGGTAAGAGTTTTAAGAAACCCGCCACCTGCCAGACTGACAAGACGCCTAAAAATCCTAGCAAACTAATATGCCGTCTCATTGTACTTTTCAAGTTTCTCATCAATGCTTAAAATCTCTCCTACATTTATTTTCACATTGGCAAAGACATTGTCCGCCCCCTGACCAGCCACCTCCAACGCTTCTTTAAGAATGCGCATGAGTTCATCAAACTCTCCCTCTAAAACCGTTTCAAAGGGTGTCACCACCATGGTCACTCCTTGAGCTTGTAGATAAGAAATGACCTTATCGATTACTGAAATTCGGTCAATCCCCTGTGACAGGGGTAGGACTTGTAAAGCAATGCTTGCTTTCATTAAAACCTCCTTCTAATTTGCGGTTCTTCTTTCTAGAAAAAGAAAAAACCTTCTTCATATATGAAAAAGGTGCATTTTTCGGCCAAGTATCGTTCCCTACGCTGGCATTACCCAGATCAGGTGCGGTCGAAGTTTAACACTTCCTCTCAGACTGTACACAGACTCCCATATATTATATGGACATATGATAACGCAAAAAAAATAAGATGTCAAGGAAACTGCTTACAGAAAAGAGAGTGGGACAGAAATCGGTAATTCGTTAGAATTCGATTTCGTCGTCCCACCTCCGCACAGTTGAGTAGGGCTGTAAAAGCTGATGAAATCAGCGTAGTAAAGCCCACTCAACCACTGCGTCTTGCTCGACAATCCAAAGAAAATTGAGAGGCTAGGACTTTTGTCCCAACCTCTCCTCTAATCATCTATTCTCAGTTAATTCTTTCAATTAAAGCATAGGTGCAAATAGCTGCGTGACTTCTTTAATCATCATTTGATACCATGTAGGATTTATGGTATCTGAGAAAATTTCTTGTGATACTTCAAAAATATCTTCAAAATCTTTGCGAATATCTGCTATTGACTCTGTTTTGTAAAGCAATACTGCATTTTCATAGTGGTGAACCAAGCTACGATAATCCAAGTTTATAGTACCGACAGCCGCGAATCGATCATCAACAATCATTTGCTTACTATGGATAAAACCAGGTGTGTATTCAAATGCGAACACCCGCAGATAAAAGATCTGGATAAGCTCCCCGTGTTATCAATTGAATGAGCTTCTTGTCTGGTACAAAGGGTGTGACTATTCTCACATCTACGCCTCGCATAGCCGCATTTTTGATATCCTCTGTCAAATCATAATCAATAATCAGATATGGCGTTGTGATATAGACAAAATCCTCCGCTTGGTTAATCAGATTTTGATAAACGATCTTCCCTACCTTCATTTTATAGATTGGCTTAGGACCACTGCCATATGGGATGCAAAGACCACTACCATGTCGTGTCTGATTTTCCAAATGATACTGATCAAAGTCACTGATTTCCCCACGGTTGATGTACCAGTTCATGAGAAATAGTCTGGTAAAGGCTTGAGTCGCAGGACCATCTATGCGAATCCCACTATCTTTCCAGTGTCCAAAACGTTCAATATGATTGATATATTCGTCTGCAAGGTTGATTCCTCCAGTATAGGAAATTTGTCCATCAATCACTAATATTTTCCGGTGGTCACGGTTATTATAGGCCACTGTCATACGAGGAATCACCTTATTAAATTTATGAGCATTAATCCCTTTAGAACGCAAATGAACAGTATAATCCCCAGGCAAAGTCACCATACAACCGATGTCGTCATAGAGCATCTTGACTTCGACTCCCTGAGCTGCCTTTTCTTCCAGAACTTCGAGTATGCTATCCCACATCAAACCTTCGTCGACAATGTAGTATTCTAGAAAAATAAATTTTTCAGCCCTCTTCAAATCCTCCAGCATCTGTTGCCACATTTCTTCTCCATTAGCAAAGAATTGTGAGTCTGTATGGTCATAAACCTCTGCATTACTATCCATATGTAGCAAGGCATTGATAATACCGTAGGCAGATTTGTCTGTCTCCTGTAGTTGCAAATGGAGTTGGCGCCCATTATTCTCATGAAATGCAATAGAATTCAATTCCTGGAGTTGTTTCAGTTCTTTTTTTGATAGTCTTCTCTCACCGAACATGAGATAAAGCAGTGGACCAAACACCGGTACAAAGGTCACAATCAACCAAGTCACTTTGCTTTCAGGTGACATCGAACGATTGACAATCGCTATAACGGTTGCTACGCTAATCAAAAATACAAGAGTCACCCAAATAATCGGAGCAATCTGGCTCATGTAAAGAATAATTCCGAAAACAAGAACTAATTCTATAAGGATAATCGCAATACTAAAGCCATACTTGGACATTAATAAGCGAAATTTTCTTATTCCCATCTCTCCCTCTCAATTTCTAAGTATACTCCCTAATATACCGTCTAAAAACGCTTGTTACCTTCTAGTATACTTAGTTTCATAAAACTTATCAAGTTTTTTCTGTATAGACCGATGGTTCTATCTATAAAATCAATTAAAAGAGCAGGCCTCGTATCTGAGCCTGCTCTCATTTTATAATTTCAAAGCCAACATATTGACTGTCATACCAGTGCAGTTCCCATCAAGAAAATGCTATCTCCTGCTTTGACATAGCCATGATCGAGTGCATAGGCCAAACCAAAAGGTACCGCAACTGAAACCATATTTCCATAATCAGTAACGAGATTCAGATACTTGTCTTCATCTACACCCAGTTTTCCCATAACTAAAGGAAGTGCACGACTAGCTTGGTGTGGAATTATATAGTCTACAGCATCTTTAGAAATACCTGATTTCTCTTGGAATTCTTGGAACATTTCTGGAATGACACGAGCAGAAAGTAAGAGGATTTTCTTGCCTTTCATATCAAACATGAAATTTGTCTTAGTCGCTTCAGAGTATTCTTTTGGTTGATAAGAAGTCAAACCTCCACGAATCTCTGTGTCGTGAGCCCCCTCTGACCAAGTGCGTTGGAGACTAGCGATAACTCCTTTGTCCTGATTACTTTTTTTGGGAAAATAAAGGCTCTGCCCCATCACTAAAGAGTTCAAAACTTTCTTTTTTGCTTTGGATTAAGACCCAAGCTACCAACTTCACTGGATACAATCAAAAACACGATGGTATTCCCCAGCTTCAATCAAATGGGACATGGTTGATAGAGCAGAGATAAAACTTGTACAAGTCGTATTGATATCCATAGCCGGAATAGAGAGCCCTTTTGCCACACGTTCATGAATCAAAGCTGCCGTACATGGAATAGGCTGAATACCAACCGCACTAGCTGAGACAAGGCAATCAATGTCTTTCATATTCAAATTTGCATTTTCAAGTGCAGCTTGGATAGCTGCTTCTGCCAAATCTAGTTGGGTTTCTTCATTTTCAACCACACGATGACGGGTCTGGTCTTTAAATTGCACCGTATTTTTTGGAAGGCAAACTCCATAGCCTGCAATTTCTACATGTCTTTTTACTTCTGTCATAATTTTTTGTCCTTTCATAAACGTTGGATACGTTTGAGTTTACGACTTGTATCCCAGTGATAATCTGAAAATTGTATTTCAGGTGTTTTAAACTCTTTTTGTTGCGCCAAGAGTCGAAACTGCTCTGTAATCGCTATTTCAACTTGCTCGCCCCTTCGACTCAAACAAACTTCCACTAGCTTCTCAGAGTGTTGCTTGACTTGGTAATCTCCAACATTCTCCACAAAGAGAATGCAACGTCTGATAAAGTCAGGATAAATCGTTACCTGACCTCCATCCAACCCTTCAAAGTAGAAGATATCATCAGATCGACCTTCGACCTTGTCAATCCTTATGTAATGAGAGCCACATGGGCAAGGTTCAGGATTTTCAACCAAGATATCGTTGAGCTGGTAGCGATAAATAGGCTGACTGCTTCGTTTAAAGTCCGTTATGACTGGATAAAACCGTCGTTCATCCAGATAGTGTTTTTCTACAAATATGATATCTTCATTGAGATGAAGATTTCCAGCAGAGCACGTACAGGCTAGGAAACCTTCGGTTGCTTGGTAGACTTGGTCAATCATAGATAGAGAAAAAGCATCAGCAATCCTCTCTCGATCACTATCTTCTAATATTTCTGCCACTGAGACGATCTTTTGCGGATGAATCTTTAGCTCTCCTGCTTTTAGGCGCTTGCTCAATTCAATCAACATAGAAGCAGGTGCCACCACAATCGTCGGTTGGTAGCTATTCAGTCGATCGATATGCTCATCTGTATTCTTAAAAATATCAAAGTATTCCAAACGAATGAGCGCCGTGTTAATTGTCTGATAGAGTTCATTATCCGCTCTGAGGAAAAAGGCTATGCGGTGTCCAAAAAGGTGACCTTTAGGCAACATTTTTGCCAAGATAGCTGCCGCCCACATGCTTCGCTCTTTGTCAGTCGTGATAAAGAGCCCCCGATGTCCGGACGTCCCTGAAGACAAACCGACAGCTATTTCTCCTTTGAGCTCTGTAAAATTTCGAGTCTTTTCACTTTCGATAGCCAAAGCCAAGGCCTCGTCTCGATCCACACCTTGGGTGTTGAGCTCATTAAAATGAGTCATCATAAAAGCTTTGTCCATATGGTCAAAGTCGCTAGGTACACCATTTTTAAAATAAGGTGACTCACGTTTAAGAAAGGCCATATAGGCAGCTAGTTGCTTTTTCTGATAGTTTTCTAATGCTTCTCGAGACTTAAAATTATGAAGCCAACGAGTTTGGATAAACGTTTTAAGAAAGGTTATTTTTTTCATACAAAATCCGCTCAATCCTTTCTACAGGGTCGTGGCTGACTAGCACTTCTATGCCGTCTTTTAAAACCTCTTCCAGTAGCTCTGTTCCCTTGATATAGTCAGCCTTGCTATCTTGAACCAAGGAAGGAATCAGGTGCATCTGCTTGGTATAAGGCAAGAGGTCAATTCCCCAACAAAGATCCGCCGCGATAAAGAGATGATAGTCTGGAAAAAAGAGACAAGCTTGCCCCTTGGCATGCCCATCTATCGAAGCTACAAGGATACTTCCGTCTCCAAACAGATCCTTGGTAGGACGATAAGAAAAGTTAGAGTTTTGCTGATCTGCCTTAATAACTGTCAACCTTTCCTCAAAAGTAGTCGGCAAAAATTCTTTAAAAATTAAATCTTTTAGTTTTGGTTTCTTATAAACATCATACACTTCCTGAGTCAGGATAAAGTTTGCATGAGGAAAGAAACTAGCCCCTCCCAGATGATCTGGATGTAAATGAGAAAGCAAGACATAGTTAATGTCTTCTGGCTTAATTCCTTTAGCTTTCAGCAAATGTGAAATCTGATCCTTTTCCGTCATTTGAACTGGCGTTCCTAGACGATAAAAAGCTATAACGAAGTTTCCTCTTAATATCATAGTGATAGCCGGTATCATAAAGCAGATACCCCTTTTCTCTATGCTTGATTAAAAAGACACCTGCTGGAAATGTCATCTTTCTATTCTTGACACCTTTAAGAGCAAGCCGGCATAACTTGTACAATATCCTGCTGGGAAATACTCAATGCTTTCGATAATCTTGGACATACTGTTCAATCCCTTCTGAAATACTTATTTTTGGATGATAACCCAGCTCTTTCTCAGCCTTACTAATATCAAGAGTCTGACTATAGCGAAGCAGGTAATAGGTATAGCGAGTCAAGGCTGGCTCCCCTTTAAGATTCAGAGTTTTGTATAGAAATTCTAAACTACTGGCAATTCCCGATAAGAGAGTTGCTGGAATTTTTCTATATTTGATTGGATAACCCAAACCTGTCAAACTTTCTTCTAGCAAATCCCTAAAAGTTCTTGGTTCTCCATTAGTGATGTTATAGATATCACCTTTTGCTTCTGGAGCTTCTAAAGCTAAACGAATTGCCAGAGCAACATTTTCCACACAAGTCATGTCCATTAGCTGACGCCCATCTCCAATCAAAGGAATTCCAAGTTTTTGACTCAGATTGATAACCCGTGGCAAGATGCTAGTATCCCCAATCCCAAATAGGCCCCGAGGTCTCAAGATGATACTAGGAACATCTGGATAATCTTTAAAGAATTTCTCCGAAGCTAATTTACTACGGATATAGTTATTGAGATTATTTTCCTCTGGAGCATCACTTTCTTTTATAGCCAGCTGATCCTTAGGAGCAGCATAGACACTTGGTGAGGATACATAGACTAATCGCCGAATCCCAGCTTGGCGACAAGCTTCGAGAACCGTTTTAGTCCCTAAAACATTGGCCTGATAAAAATCTTCCCACGGGCCCCAAACTGTTGACAGAGCTCCCGCATGAACGACCATATCCATCCCCTTACAAGCTTCTGCCACATCCTCAGCTTTGGTCAGATCCCCTTGAAAAAAACTGACCGAAGAATTCTCTAAGGAGTGACCAACTTTTCTATTTCTACCAAAAGCTCGGACCTGATAACCATGCTCGACTAATTCTTCTACAACATATTTACCCAAGAAACCTGTCGCTCCAGTTACTAAGACTGTTTTCATTTTTCTTTCTCCTTATCCGCTAGCAGACGCTGAATTTCACTCTCCAAAATTTCCGTCGGATGATAAGACTGTGCTACCTGGCGCAAAGTCTCTAATTCTGGCCAATTTTCTTTAGCTAACAGTTCCTCAAAGGCTTGTCCAATGGCCTTGCTATTATCTCTCTTAGCCGTGAAAGCAATACCGGCCTCAACCCCACGAACGGCATAATCAAATTGATCATAATCATGAGGTAATATCAAAGCTGGTTTACCATAAATAATGCATTGATAAAAAATCCCAGCTCCACCATGATGAATGACATAATCCATCTGAGGTATATACTCCTTATAAGGAAGATAAGAAACAAGGGACAGATTCTCCATGAGATTCTCACATTGAAAAGCTTCTCCACCAAGACCACGAGTCACAAAAAAGTGACATTCCGGATGAGCTTTGGCAAGTTCTTTAGTTTGAAAAATGAGATTTTCTTTAGCCCAAGCTAGCTGTGTCCCACAAGTCACCAAAACTTTCTTTCGCTCTTTTAAAGGAGTTAAATCTAAGGGATAATCCTCTCCGGCCTCAACAGAAGCTCCTGATGGTCCCACCCAGCGAAAATGCTCTGGAAATCCTTTCTTCAACTCCACTTCTTTCATCCCAACACCTAAGATAGAATAGGGAGAATAAATAGTTTCTTGGCCTTTCTGATTGTAAAGTTTAAAATGATAACGCCTTAAGCGGTCTCGTAATAAAAAAGTTACTATCCGTTTTCCCAAATGAGTTATTTTTCTTCCAAGAAACTGTTGTAAAACCTGCCAGTTATTCCGGGGAAACCCCATTCCTCCAAAGAAACAAGGAGGTCCCTCTGTCGTTTCAATCGCAAACTGGGTCGCCATAGTTGTTATCCACGGAATCCCCATCTGCTCAGCTACAAGTCCACCAGATAGTGTGATAAAGTCCACTATGACAATATCCGGACGATGATTTGTCCATTCTTGGATTAATTGGTCCGAAACTAGGTTTATCAAATCAAGACTAGCAGACAATTGCCGATAGGCTGAAATAATTCCTAACTGCTCCTTATTGTTGGCAGCTTTTTCAAATTCCTTTACGTGTCCTTCTAAAACGGGAAGAACCTGAAAACCAACTGCCTCTGCAACAGCCTTTTTCTGAAGACCTGTAAATAAACGAATCTCATACTGAGGATTTTGTAATAGTGGTGCAAGTAAATTCAAAGTAGGATAGAGATGCCCACTTAAGGGAACAGCCACTACGTCGATTTTGATTTTCTTCATAATCCTAGCATATCAAATTTTCCAAAAAAGAACTATCACAAGGATAGTTCTTCTTAAATATTATTGGTTTTTAAATCATAGGAATAGTATTTGATTTCCTAATACATTATTTGAATATTCGGGAGGAATTCCTAATGTAAGAATCTTAAATTCACTATCCCTGAAAACTTTCCAAAGGAGCTTTGCTTAGAACAATTCCTTATAGAAAGCAATAGTTTCTTCCAAAGTTGGCATGAATGGATTACCTGGTGCACAAGCATCAATCAAGGCATTCTTAGAAAGGTATTCAAAGTCAAAGTCTTTTTCTTCGATACCAAGTTCTGTCAATTTCTTAGGAATACCGACAGTTTCAGAAAGTTTTTCAATTTCAGAAATAGCATAAGCAGCACATTCTTCATCTGATTTTCCTTCAATTTGCATTCCCAAGGCCTTAGCAACGTTACGGAAGGCTACAGGTACACGTTTGGCATTTTCACGCTCAACGACTGGCAAAAGCATAGCACAGCAAACACCATGAGGCAAGTTATAGACAGCACCCAATTGGTGAGCCATTGAGTGAACATAGCCGAGTCCAGCATTGTTAAAGCTCATTCCTCCAAGGAAGATAGCATTAACCATACCTTCACGAGCTTCGATGTCGTGTCCGTTTTCTACTGCACGTGGAAGATATTCTTTGATCAACTCGATAGCTCCGATAGAGAGTTTCTTGGTCACATCATAAGCACCTGGTGTTACCAAAGCTTCAACGGCGTGAGTAAGAGCATCCATACCAGTAGCAGCAGTCAAAGCTTGAGGTTTTGAAATCATCAATTCAGGGTCATTAACAGAGATAAGAGCAAGACTGTTCTTATCAACCATTACCATTTTAACCTTACGCTCTTCATCAGTGATAACGTAGTTGATGGTAATTTCTGCTGATGTGCCTGCAGTAGTATTGATAGCTACAACAGGAAGGCCTTTTTGAGCAGACTTATGCAAACCTTCATAATCCTGTGGCTTACCGCCATTAGTAGCGATTACAGAAATACAGCTAGTCGCATCCTGTGGAGAGCCACCACCGACAGAGATGATAAAGTCACAGTTATGCTCTTTCAAAGCGACGACCCCATCCATAACATTTTTTTACAAGTAGGGTTAGGTTCAACATCACTAAAAGATAACGTAAGCAATCCCTTCATCATCTAAAGGTTTTTAAAATTTTTTTGGCAAGATATCACTTGATTCGATATACTTATCTGTCACCAAAAGAGCCTTAGTATAGCCCAACTCCTTAACATAAGGCCCAACTTCATTTACCACACCTTTACCAATAAGGTTGACTGCTGGAACGTAAAATGTTGCCATATTTTTTTCCTCCTTGCGCTTTTTCACGCTATATATTTAGGTTAATTATATAATATATTTTCTGCATTTTTCAAATATTTGTGATTTTTTTAACAAAAAAAGAAAGTTTAAAAAAATATTTGAACAAAGTTTTATAAGGAAAAGATAATCAGGAAAAATTTGAGATAGACTATTTTATTCGGCTCTATAATTTCTGTAGTGGGTAAAACCACCATAGGAATAATGGAGCCTATTTGTTGTAGAAAAAAAGTCCCATAAGACCTATAATGAAAAGTGACCAAACCATCATTAGAAAGAATCTTATGGAACAATTAAATTTTATCACAAACTTACTCGGAATTAAAGACAAGAACATCAAAATCTTGGATTATCTTGATGCTGGAACGCATAAAGAAGTCATCGCTAAGCTAGATTATCCTGCCCCTAAATGTCACAACTGTCAAGGACAAATGGCTAAATATGACCTCCAAAAAGAATCTAAAATCCCCTATCTAGAGTGTGCAGGCTATAAGACACTCATTCGATTGAGAAAACGCCGTTTCCGTTGTAAAGTCTGCGGGAAAATAGCTGTCGCAGAGACTTCCTTAGTCAAAAAGAATCACCAAATCGCTACCATCGTTAACCAGAAAATCACTCAAAAATTAATCGAGAAAGTCCCTATGACGGCTATCGCAGAAAGTCTATCTGTCTCTACTTCGACAGTCATTCGTAAATTGTAAGAATTCAAATTCAAGACAGATTTATCTTTCCTTCCAACTCACATGTCTTGGGATGAATACAGCTTCAAGAAAGGTAAGATGAGTTTCATTGCACAGGATTTTGATTCCAAAAAGATCGTAACTATCCTGGATGGACGAACTCAAGCGACTATTCGCAATCATTTTCTTCGTTATTCTAGTCAGGTGAGAAGTCGCGTGAAAGTCATTACCATGGATATGTTTAGCCCCTACTATGATATTGCCAGAAAACTTTTTCCTAACGCTAAAATCGTTCTCGACCTCTTTCACATTATCCAACATCTCAGTCGAGCTATGAATCGTCTTCACATCCAAATCATGAATCAGTTTGATCGGAAATCGCACGAATATAAGGAACTAAAACGTTACTGGAAACTCATTCAACAGGGTAGCCGTAAACTCAGTGATAAACGTTTTTATCGCCCTACTTTTCGCTCACACTTGACTAATAAAGAGATTCTCGAAAAGCTGCTTTCATACTCTCAAGAACTTAGACAGCACTACGACCTCTATCAACTATTACTCTTTCATTTTCAAGAGAAACAAGCTAACCATTTCTTTGATCTTATTGAAGAAGCAATTTCTTGTGTAAATCCTATTTTTCAAACTGTTTTTAAGACCTTTTTGAAAGATAAGGGCAAGATCATGAACGCACTGGAACTGCCCTACTCAAATGCAAAACTAGAGGCTACTAATAACCTCATTAAGGTCATCAAGCGCAATGCTTTTGGCTTCCGGAACTTTGAAAACTTCAAAACTAGAATCCTCATTGCTTTGAACGTCAAAAAGGAGAGAACCAATTTGGTCCTCTCCAGGTTGTAACTTTTCATCAACCCACTACAGTTGACAAAGAGCCACAAAAAAAGAAAAAAGAACAACTAGTGTTCTTACTCTTGTAATATCTATCGGGAAGACAGGATTCGAACCTGCGACACCTTGGTCCCAAACCAAGTACTCTACCAAGCTGAGCTACTTCCCGAGTTAAATAGAAAAAATGCACCCTAGAGGAGTCGAACCTCTAACCGCCTGATTCGTAGTCAGGTACTCTATCCAGTTGAGCTAAGGGTGCTCATTATATGCCGAGGACCGGGATCGAACCGGTACGATCGTTACCAATCGCAGGATTTTAAGTCCTGTGCGTCTGCCAGTTCCGCCACCCCGGCCTCTCTAAGCGAACGACGGGATTCGAACCCGCGACCCCCACCTTGGCAAGGTGGTGTTCTACCACTGAACTACGTTCGCATCGACCTCTTGGTTATATTAAAAAAATGCCGGCTACATGACTTGAACACGCGACCCTCTGATTACAAATCAGATGCTCTACCAACTGAGCTAAGCCGGCTTATTTCTACTATGCGGGTTAAGGGACTTGAACCCCCACGCCGTTAAGCGCCAGATCCTAAATCTGGTGCGTCTGCCAATTCCGCCAAACCCGCAATGATGACCCGTACTGGGCTCGAACCAGTGACCCATTGATTAAAAGTCAATTGCTCTACCAACTGAGCTAACGAGTCTAAAAATAACTTACGTTATCTTAAACGGTCCCGACGGGAATCGAACCCGCGATCTTCGCCGTGACAGGGGCGACGTGATAACCGCTACACTACGGGACCTATGGGAGTTAACGGGATCGAACCGCTGACCCTCTGCTTGTAAGGCAGATGCTCTCCCAGCTGAGCTAAACTCCCTTTAGCTAAGCGACTTCCTTATCTCACAGGGGGCAACCCCCAACTACTTCCGGCGTTCTAGGGCTTAACTTCTGTGTTCGGCATGGGTACAGGTGTATCTCCTAGGCTATCGTCACTTAACTTTGAGTAATACCTACTCAAAATTGAATATCTATCAAATTTCACTTAAAAATAATCACGCTTCGTATTCTCAGTTACTTTGGATAAGTCCTCGAGCTATTAGTATTAGTCCGCTACATGTGTCGCACACTTCCACTTCTAACCCTATCTACCTGATCATCTCTCAGGGCTCTTACTGATATAAAATCATGGGAAATCTCATCTTGAGGTGGGTTTCACACTTAGATGCTTTCAGCGTTTATCCCTTCCCTACATAGCTACCCAGCGATGCCTTTGGCAAGACAACTGGTACACCAGCGGTAAGTCCACTCTGGTCCTCTCGTACTAGGAGCAGATCCTCTCAAATTTCCTACGCCCGCGACGGATAGGGACCGAACTGTCTCACGACGTTCTGAACCCAGCTCGCGTGCCGCTTTAATGGGCGAACAGCCCAACCCTTGGGACCGACTACAGCCCCAGGATGCGACGAGCCGACATCGAGGTGCCAAACCTCCCCGTCGATGTGAACTCTTGGGGAGATAAGCCTGTTATCCCCAGGGTAGCTTTTATCCGTTGAGCGATGGCCCTTCCATACGGAACCACCGGATCACTAAGCCCGACTTTCGTCCCTGCTCGAGTTGTAGCTCTCGCAGTCAAGCTCCCTTATACCTTTACACTCTGCGAATGATTTCCAACCATTCTGAGGGAACCTTTGGGCGCCTCCGTTACCTTTTAGGAGGCGACCGCCCCAGTCAAACTGCCCGTCAGACACTGTCTCCGATAGGGATCACCTATCTGGGTTAGAGTGGCCCATAACACAAGGGTAGTATCCCAACAACGTCTCCTTCGAAACTGGCGTCCCGATCTCGTAGACTCCTACCTATCCTGTACATGTGGTACAGACACTCAATATCAAACTGCAGTAAAAGCTCCATGGGGTCTTTCCGTCCTGTCGCGGGTAACCTGCATCTTCACAGGTACTAAAAATTTCACCGAGTCTCTCGTTGAGACAGTGCCCAAATCATTACGCCTTTCGTGCGGGTCGGAACTTACCCGACAAGAATTTCGCTACCTTAGGACCGTTATAGTTACGGCCGCCGTTTACTGGGGCTTCAATTCATACCTTCGCGTTTCCGCTAAGCACTCCTCTTAACCTTCCAGCACCGGGCAGGCGTCACCCCTATACATCATCTTACGATTTAGCAGAGAGCTGTGTTTTTGATAAACAGTTGCTTGGGCCTATTCACTGCGGCTGACTTAAAGTCAGCACCCCTTCTCCCGAAGTTACGGGGTCATTTTGCCGAGTTCCTTAACGAGGTTCTCTCGCTCACCTGAGGGCTACTCGCCTCGACTACCTGTGTCGGTTTGCGGTACGGGTAGAGTATGTTTAAACGCTAGAAGCTTTTTCTTGGCAGTGTGACGTCACTAACTTCGCTACTAAACTTCGCTCCCCATCACAGCTCAATGTTATAGAACTAAGCATTTAACTCAATTCACACCTCACTGCTTAGACAGACTCTTCCAATCGTCTGCTTTAGTTAGCCTACTGCGTCCCTCCATCACTACATACTCTAGTACAGGAATATCAACCTGTTGTCCATCGGATACACCTTTCGGTCTCTCCTTAGGGTCCCGACTAACCCAGGGCGGACGAGCCTTCCCCTGGAAACCTTAGTCTTACGGTGGACAGGATTCTCACCTGTCTTTCGCTACTCATACCGGCATTCTCACTTCTATGCGTTCCAGCACTCCTCACGGTACACCTTCTTCACACATAGAACGCTCTCCTACCATACCTATAAAAAGGTATCCACAGCTTCAGTAAATTGTTTTTAGCCCCGGTACATTTTTCGGCGCAGGGTCACTCGACTAGTGAGCTATTACGCACTCTTTGAATGAATAGCTGCTTCTAAGCTAACATCCTAGTTGTCTGTGCAACCCCACATCCTTTTTCCACTTAACAATTATTTTTGGGACCTTAGCTGGTGGTCTGGGCTGTTTCCCTTTCGACTACGGATCTTAGCACTCGCAGTCTGACTGCCGACCATAATTCATTGGCATTCGGAGTTTATCTGAGATTGGTAATCCGGGATGGACCCCTCACCCAAACAGTGCTCTACCTCCAAGAATCTCTAATGTCGACGCTAGCCCTAAAAGCTATTTCGGAAGAACCAGCTATCTCCAAGTTCGTTTGGAATTTCTCCGCTACCCACAAGTCATCCAAGCACTTTTCAACGTGCCCTGGTTCGGTCCTCCAGTGCGTCTTACCGCACCTTCAACCTGCTCATGGGTAGGGTCACATGGTTTCGGGTCTACGACATGATACTAATGCGCCCTATTCAGACTCGGTTTCCCTACGGCTCCGTCTCTTCAACTAACCTCGCATCATATCGTAACTCGCCGGTTCATTCTACAAAAGGCACGCTCTCACCCATTAACGGGCTCGAACTTGTTGTAGGCACACGGTTTCAGGTTCTATTTCACTCCCCTCCCGGGGTGCTTTTCACCTTTCCCTCACGGTACTGGTTCACTATCGGTCACTAGGGAGTATTTAGGGGTTGGGAGATGGTCCTCCCAGATTCCGACAGGATTTCACGTGTCCCGCCGTACTCAGGATACTGCTAGGTACAAAGACTATTTTTGAATACGAGGCTATCACTCTCTTTGGCTGATCTTCCCAAATCATTCTTCTATAGTCTTTGAGTCCACATTGCAGTCCTACAACCCCGAAGAGTAAACTCTTCGGTTTGCCCTTCTGCCGTTTCGCTCGCCGCTACTAAGGCAATCGCTTTTTGCTTTCTCTTCCTGCGACTACTTAGATGTTTCAGTTCACTGCGTCTTCCTCCTCATATCCTTAACAGATATGGGTAACAGGTAGCACCTGTTGGGTTCCCCCATTCGAAATCCCTGGATCATCGCTTACTCACAGCTACCCAAGGCATATCGTCGTTTGTCACGTCCTTCTTCGGCTCCTAGTGCCAAGGCATCCACCGTGCGCCCTTATTAACTTAACCTTATTTTTTTCTGACCTTTCAGTCATAAACTCTTATTAATACTACAGCGTTTTTCGGTTTATTTTTCTTGTTACTATTTGATATAGATATTCAATTTTTCAATGTGCATTACTGGTGATCTCTCACCAATGGAGCCTAGCAGGGATCGAACCGCTGACCTCCTGCGTGCAAAGCAGGCGCTCTCCCAGCTGAGCTAAGGCCCCACAAGACCTCTCAAGACTAAACAAGACCAATGTGCATTCCTTATCCTTAGAAAGGAGGTGATCCAGCCGCACCTTCCGATACGGCTACCTTGTTACGACTTCACCCCAATCATCTATCCCACCTTAGGCGGCTGGCTCCAAATGGTTACCTCACCGACTTCGGGTGTTACAAACTCTCGTGGTGTGACGGGCGGTGTGTACAAGGCCCGGGAACGTATTCACCGCGGCGTGCTGATCCGCGATTACTAGCGATTCCGACTTCATGTAGGCGAGTTGCGACCTACAATCCGAACTGAGACTGGCTTTAAGAGATTAGCTTGCCGTCACCGACTTGCGACTCGTTGTACCAGCCATTGTAGCACGTGTGTAGCCCAGGTCATAAGGGGCATGATGATTTGACGTCATCCCCACCTTCCTCCGGTTTATTACCGGCAGTCTCGCTAGAGTGCCCAACTGAATGATGGCAACTAACAATAGGGGTTGCGCTCGTTGCGGGACTTAACCCAACATCTCACGACACGAGCTGACGACAACCATGCACCACCTGTCACCTCTGTCCCGAAGGAAAACTCTATCTCTAGAGCGATCAGAGGGATGTCAAGACCTGGTAAGGTTCTTCGCGTTGCTTCGAATTAAACCACATGCTCCACCGCTTGTGCGGGCCCCCGTCAATTCCTTTGAGTTTCAACCTTGCGGTCGTACTCCCCAGGCGGAGTGCTTAATGCGTTAGCTGCGGCACTAAACCCCGGAAAGGGTCTAACACCTAGCACTCATCGTTTACGGCGTGGACTACCAGGGTATCTAATCCTGTTTGCTCCCCACGCTTTCGAGCCTCAGCGTCAGTTACAAGCCAGAGAGCCGCTTTCGCCACCGGTGTTCCTCCATATATCTACGCATTTCACCGCTACACATGGAATTCCACTCTCCCCTCTTGCACTCAAGTTAAACAGTTTCCAAAGCGTACTATGGTTAAGCCACAGCCTTTAACTTCAGACTTATCTAACCGCCTGCGCTCGCTTTACGCCCAATAAATCCGGACAACGCTCGGGACCTACGTATTACCGCGGCTGCTGGCACGTAGTTAGCCGTCCCTTTCTGGTAAGATACCGTCACAGTGTGAACTTTCCACTCTCACACTCGTTCTTCTCTTACAACAGAGCTTTACGATCCGAAAACCTTCTTCACTCACGCGGCGTTGCTCGGTCAGACTTCCGTCCATTGCCGAAGATTCCCTACTGCTGCCTCCCGTAGGAGTCTGGGCCGTGTCTCAGTCCCAGTGTGGCCGATCACCCTCTCAGGTCGGCTATGTATCGTCGCCTTGGTGAGCCGTTACCTCACCAACTAGCTAATACAACGCAGGTCCATCTGGTAGTGATGCAATTGCACCTTTCAAGCAGATATCATGCAATATCTACTGTTATGCGGTATTAGCTATCGTTTCCAATAGTTATCCCCCGCTACCAGGCAGGTTACCTACGCGTTACTCACCCGTTCGCAACTCATCCGGAGAAGCAAGCTCCTCCTTCAGCGTTCTACTTGCATGTATTAGGCACGCCGCCAGCGTTCGTCCTGAGCCAGGATCAAACTCTCATTAAAAGTTTGAGTTCTCACTCATTTCTGTCACTGACAGATTTATTGTTTTTTCATTGTTCAGTACTACAACCTTAGTTGTAGTGCCCTGCACGATAGTTCGTCTTGTTCAGTTTTTCAAAGGTCTTTGTCACTCGCTTCTCTCAAGCGACAACTATATTAGTATATCACAACTGCTTTCGCTTGTCAACACTTTTTTGAAACTTTTTTTAATTTTTTTCATCTAGTGTTTCATCTGCAATATACCATAGTCCGTACGGGATTCGAACCCGTGTTACCGCCGTGAAAAGGCGGTGTCTTAACTCTTGACCAACGGACCAGGTTGTTATTTTTCAACTCTTACTATTATACCGACTTTTTCTTACTTTGTCAACACCTTTTTTAAATTTTTTTTAGAAGTCTTGTAATGTTTCCTTCAGCTCTCTGAGAAGGGCTTTGCGGCCTTTAAACCGTTCGTCTGCCCAGAGGCGTTCATAGGCTTCTTGCTTATCTTCTGGTAATTTTCTTCTATAAGTATTCAACAATTCATGAAGGGCGTAGTAATCATCTAACCACAATCCTCCTTCTGGTGAGCGATGGCTAATCTCCCCTACTTCTTCGTAGGCCATCCGGTCTAGGCGACGTTTTTGACTCTCTTGTTTTCTGACGCTATCAAGGATTCGATTGCGAAATTTTGTTTTGAAGTAGACGTAGAGTTTCTTTTCTTCTTCCACTAGTTCTGGATGCTTTTCTAGAAGTTCATGGAGACAGATCATTCCTTCTTGGTCCCAATCCTCTTTCTCCCACAGGTGGAGATAGTAGTCTTTTCTACATTTATGAACAATTCCTTTTACCTTCTCATAATTCTTTTCAAGCATTTGCTTTCCCCCTTTCTCTGCTTTTAGTTTAGCAGAGAAAGGAGGAAAGAGGGGCTTTGGTTTCTGTCTTGTGTTTTTTCAAGTCCAATGTGTATCAAGAAGTATGGATATTGACAAGTGAGGGTAAATTTGAATCCTTGTCTTTTAGCTTATAAACGTATTAGCGAAAGAGATCTACAATGGTATCCCATACAGTCTGAGCCTTTTCTTTAATTTTAGCATCCGAAAACGCTCTTCCTGCTTCATCGACCAGATTTTGTGCTCGTCCACGAATATCTGCTAATATATCATCCGACTGCGTACTAGTATCACTTGTAGTTTGTTTAGGTGTATTTTCTGGTGCAATACCATTCATTTTATAAGCATTTTCAACTGTAAAGGTGCTACCTGGCGTATATGGTAGGATTGTTTCCGCCATACTTCTAAAAATGTGAGCAGCACCATTCGAAGTCGAACCTGCTAGATAATGATTTTCATCGGTAGTAGGGAAACCAAGCCAATGGCTAATCACTAAATCAGGGGTATAGCCAATCACCCATTGATCACTGGTATATTCTGGGTTAAAGGCTGCCTCTGTTGTTCCTGTTTTTCCCAGCCATGACATAATCATCTGGAGACGAACTGACCCCTGTACCATTTGTAAAAGTGCCTAACATCATACTGGTCATTTTATCAGCTACCGATTTGTCAACCACTCGTTTTTGAGTATTTTTATGAGTAGCAATCACTTGACCACTAGCATTTTCAATACGGGTGATAAAGTGAGCATCCGGCATGAGTCCTTCATTTGCAAACACTGCGTAGGCTTGGGCCATCTGAAGAGGGTTAGTTTCTACGCCACCACCTAAAGCTACTCCAAGCACACGATCTACATCGCTCATGTTGAGACCAAACTTTTCACCCGCTTCAAAGGCTTTATCAATTCCAAGTTCTTTAACAGTAGCTACTGCAGGTAAATTTAGAGATTTAGCCAAAGCTTGATACATGGGTACTTCTCGTGATGTCTTGATTCCTGCGTAGTTGTCTACTTTATAATCACCATATTGCATGGTATGATTATCCAACTCCTTATTAAGAGACCAACCCGCTTCAACCGCTGGCGTGTACACTATCAAGGGTTTAATAGTCGACCCTGGACTTCTTTTGGATTGGGTTGCGTAATTAAAATTCCTGAAACCTGTCTTATCATCCCCTGCCACTCGACCAACAACTCCTCGAACTCCACCCTTTTTTGGCTCCAAAGCGACACTACCAGACTCTGCATGTGTCCCATCTTCAGCTGTCGGAAAGAGCGAAGTATTTTGATAGATAACCTGCATATTTGCTTGGTAATTTTGATCTAGCTCCGTATAAATTCGATAACCGTTATTAACGATTTCTTCCTCTGTTAGATTATACTTTTCAATAGCTTCATTAACAACTGCATCAAAATAAGAAGGATAACGGTAGTCTGATATTTTCCCTTCATAACTATCTTTCAATTGAGAAGCCATATCAACACTTGCTGCTTCTGCTTCCTTATTTTTATCAAGGTAGCCGGCAGCCACCATATTTTGTAAGACAGTATCTCTTCGATTAGTTGAATGCTCAATGGAATTCAGAGGATTGTACAATTCTGGGCCTTTAAGCATACCTGCTAAAGTGGCGGCTTCATCAAGAGTTAATTCTGATGCCGAAACTCCAAAGTACTTCTTACTAGCATCCTCAACACCCCAAACTCCATTACCGAAGTAGGCATTGTTCAAATACATGGTTAGAATTTCTTTTTTTACTGTATTTTTTTGGTTAATTCTAAAGCAAGAAAGAATTCTTTAGCCTTTCTCTGAACAGTTTGGTCTTGTGAAAGATAAGCATTTTTCGCTAACTGTTGAGTAATTGTAGAACCACCACCCGAGCGACCAGCTGTTAGGATAGCCAGGAAAAAGCGACCATAGTTAATTCCACTATTTTTATAGAAGCTTCTATCTTCTGTCGCAATAACAGCATTCTGCAAATCTTCACTAATTTCCGAAAAGTTCAACATAGGTCCCTTTTTTTGGCCTGACAAGGCACCAGCCTCATTCTCTTCTCTGTCAAAAATTACCGTTCGTGTTTTTCAAAGCATTCTGCAAGTCTGTAACATTTGTCGATTTAGCCAAGGCAAATAGATAGACCCCAACAAACAAGCTTGCACTTAGTCCAAGAATTAGAAAGATTTTTGGTCAAATGATAGCGACCCTAAAATTTTTCGAATGGGTCCGACTTGCCCAACTTTCTTTCGCCCACCTCTTGACCGTCTTAAATTAGTCGTGGTATTTTTCTTCATTATTAACTTCATCGATTTCTATTTCTTCCATTTCAGCTTCATCTTTCTTAAATAAAGAAAGAAATTTTTTTCAAATAATGTATCTAATTTCATGCGTTTATTTTATCATCTTCCCCATAGGATGACAAGAATTTAGCTAGTTTCTCTATCCAAATAATCTTTTTTTGTTACAATATCTGTATGAAATTTACCTTTGTTATTCCTGACTCTCTTCCTGAAATGACTGTCAAAGTCTTCTTGGAAGAACAACTACTCATTCCGAGAAAAATACGGCATTTCTTGAGAATTAAAAAGCACATTCTCATCAATCAAGAAGAAGTCCACTGGCATCAAACTGTCAAATCCGGAGATGAATGTCAACTGATCTTCGACGAGGAGGATTATCCTACAAAAGAAATTGTTTGGGGGAATTCTAATCTTGTCCAAGAAGTCTACCAAGATCAACATTTGATTATCGTTAACAAACCTGAAGGTATGAAAACTCACGGGAATCAACCAGATGAGATTGCTCTTCTCAACCATGTCACCGCCTATGTAGGCCAGACTTGCTATGTCGTTCATAGACTAGACAAAGAAACAAGTGGACTCGTACTATTTGCTAAAAATCCATTTATACTGCCCATCCTCAATCGATTATTGGAGAAAAAAGAAATCTCCCGCGAATACTGGGCTCTGGTTGAGGGAAAAATAGGAACTAAAGAGCTTGTTTTTCGAGACAAAATCGGTCGCGATCGTCACGATCGTAGAAAAAGAGTTGTGGATCAAAAAAATGGTCAATACGCCGAAACCCAAGTAACTCGATTGAAACAATTTCAAAACAAAACTAGCCTCATTCGTTGTCGATTAAAAACAGGACGTACTCATCAGATTCGAGTTCATCTATCTCACCACGGTCATCCAATCCTTGGAGACCCTCTCTACAATCCACATTCAAAAACTAAAAGACTAATGCTTCATGCATTTAAACTTTCCTTTGTCCATCCTCTGATCTTAAACAAATTAAGCTTTACTGCGCTATCAGACACATTTGAAAGAGAATTAAACCAAAATGGATGACACTATCATCCATTTTTTCTTATAGATACCAAAAAAAGCAAGACCAGTTGGCCTTGCTTTTATCGACTCAAGAATTATTTAGCGATTTTAGCGAAGTATTCAAGAGTACGTACAAGTTGTGCAGTGTATGACATTTCGTTGTCGTACCATGAAACAACTTTAACCAATTGTTTACCGTCAACATCAAGAACTTTAGTTTGAGTTGCGTCAAACAATGAACCGTAAGACATACCTACAACATCTGAAGATACGATTGGATCTTCTGTGTAACCGTATGATTCATTGGCTACTGCTTTCATAGCTGCATTCACTTCATCAACAGTTACATTCTTTTCAAGAACAACTACCAATTCAGTTACTGAACCAGTTGGTGTAGGAACACGTTGTGCAGCTCCGTCAAGTTTACCGTTCAATTCTGGGATTACAAGACCAATAGCTTTAGCAGCACCAGTTGAGTTAGGTACGATGTTAGCAGCACCAGCGCGAGCACGACGGAGGTCACCTTTACGGTGTGGTCCGTCAAGAATCATTTGGTCACCAGTGTAAGCGTGGATAGTAGTCATCAATCCTTCAACAACACCGAAGTTATCTTGAAGAGCTTTAGCCATTGGAGCCAAGCAGTTTGTAGTACATGAAGCACCTGAGATAACTGTTTCAGTACCGTCAAGAACGTCGTGGTTAGTGTTAAATACAACTGTTTTAACATCTGATCCACCAGGAGCAGTGATAACAACTTTTTTAGCTCCACCTGGGTGCAAGTGTTTTTCAGCAGCTGCTTTAGTAGCAAAGAAACCAGTTGCTTCAAGAACGATTTCTACACCGTCGTTAGCCCAGTCAATTTGTTCTGGATCACGTTCAGCAGAAACTTTAACGAATTTACCGTTAACTTCAAATCCACCTTCTTTAACTTCCACAGTTCCGTCGAAACGACCTTGAGTTGTGTCATATTTCAACAAGTGTGCAAGCATAACTGGATCTGTAAGGTCGTTGATGCGAGTAACTTCAACACCTTCTACGTTTTTGGATACGGCGGAAAGCAAGACGACCGATACGTCCGAAACCATTAATACCAACTTTAACTACCATTAGTGATTTCCTCCTTATGAAAATCATGAAAAATTTTTATTGTGAAAAAGAGTAACTTGAATCACTACAAATCACCTTTCAACATACCTATTATATAACTATTTGAGTTTAATTGCAAGCGCTGGCCTTGTTTTTCTGATAAGCTTTGGTAATATTTTCATTTCTTTACTTAGCCTTGCACCCCACTCCAATTCTATGCATTTCTTAATAAAAATATATTCTCTAAGCATAAAAAACCGAGGTTCACCCTCGGTTTTGGCTGATAATCAATTATTTGCGACGTCCTGGTCTTTCTTTGTAACCATAGTAAGCATCTTCGATGATTTCTTGCATATGGTCAACCATTGGAAGACGTGGGTTAGCAGGTGAACATTGGTCTTCATAAGCAAGGAAGGCCAATTCACGTGAATGTTCTTTCCATTCTTTTTCGTCAATACCTTGTGCTTTGAAGTTCATTTGGATACCTACGCGCTCACCAAGTTCGTAGACAGCTTTTGCGTAAGATTCCACACCTTCTTCTGGTGTAGAAGCTGGAAGTCCAAGCATACGAGCGATATCTTGATATTTCTCGTCTGCACGATAGTAGTTGTACTTAGGCCATGTAGCTGTCTTAGCTGGGCGAGTACCATTGTAACGGATAACATATGGAAGCAAGATTGCATTTGTACGTCCGTGAACTGTGTGGAATTGCGCACCAATCTTGTGAGCCATTGAGTGAGAAATACCTAGGAAGGCATTCGCAAAGGCCATACCAGCGATTGTTGAAGCGTTATGCATTTTCTCACGTGAGTGGAAGTCTGCATTCTTAACTGAGCTTTCAAGGTTTTCGAATACAAGTTTGATAGCTTGAAGCGCAAGACCGTCAGTGTAGTCGCTAGCCATTTGTGATACGTAAGCTTCAGTTGCGTGAGTCAATACGTCCATACCAGTATCAGCAGCTACAAATCCAGGAACTGTCAATACCAAAGCAGGGTCAACGATTGCCACAGTTGGTGTCAATGAGTAGTCAGCGATTGGGTATTTACGGTTGTTTGCTTTATCAGAGATAACGGCAAATGGAGTTACTTCAGATCCTGTACCAGATGTAGTTGGGATCGCGATGAATTTAGTCTTCTTACCAAGCAATGGGAATTTGAAGGCACGTTTACGGATATCCATGAATTTTTGTACAAGGTCACGGAAGTCCACTTCTGGTTGTTCGTAGAAGAGCCACATTACTTTAGCAGCATCCATTGGTGATCCACCACCAAGAGCGATGATTGTATCTGGTTTGAAAGAGCGCATAATCTCAGTACCACGTTCAACTGTAGTGATATCTGGATCTGGTTCTACATCTGCAAAGATTTGGTAAACAACCTTATTGCGACGAAGGTCAAGTTGTTCGATGATACGATCAAGGAAACCAAGCTCTACCATAGCGTGGTCAGTAACGATCATGACACGCTCAACGTCACGACATTTTTGAAGGTATTGAATTGAATCACGTTCAAAGTATGTTTTTTTGAAGGAAGTTTCATCCATTGCATGTTATTTCTCCGTCTTCCGACTTTTTTGATGTTCAAGAGGTTAATGGCGCTAACGTTATCCCCAACTGAGTTACGTCCGTAAGAACCACATCCGAGTGTCAATGATGGCAAGAAGGCATTGTAAACGTCCCCGATACCACCGAAAGTAGAAGGTGAGTTACAGATAACACGAATAGCTTTAACAGCTTTTACCAAATTCTTTAGTCAATTCTTCATCAGCAGTATGGATGGCAGCTGAGTGTCCAAGACCGTTAAATTCAACCATTTGACGAGCTTTAGCAATACCATCTTCACGACTTTCAGATTTCAAAACAGCGATAACTGGTGACAATTTTTCACGAGTCAATGGCTCGTTTTCACCAACTTCTTTACATTCTGCAGCAAGAATGTTTGTTCCTTCTGGAACAGTAAATCCTGCTTGTTCTGCAATCCAAGTTGCTGGTTTACCAACGATGTCAGCGTTCAATTTTGCACCAGCACAGTTTTTGCTGTTTGCTTTTCACTCCGAAGCAGAACTCTTCAAGAAGAGCTTTTTCTTTTTTGTTTACAAAGTAAGTGTGGTAAGATTTGAACTCTGCTACAAATTCATCGTAAATTTCTTTATCAATGATAACCGCTTGTTCAGATGCACAGACCATACCATTATCAAACGATTTAGACATTACGATATCGTGAGCGACTTGGCGGATGTTAGCTGATTTTTTTCAACATAAGCTGGAACGTTTCCGGCACCTACCCCAAGAGCTGGTTTACCACATGAGTATGCCGCTTTAACCATGGCATTACCACCTGTTGCAAGTATAGTTGCAATACCTTCGTGGTTCATCAATGCACTAGTTGCTTCCATAGATGGTTCAGTAATCCACTGTACACAGTTTTCAGGAGCACCTGCTTTAATCGCTGCATCACGAACGATTTGAGCTGCATGAGCTGATGATTCTTGAGCTGATGGGTGGAATGCAAAGACAATAGGATTACGAGTCTTCAATGAAATCAACGCTTTAAAGATTGCTGTTGAAGTTGGGTTAGTTGTTGGAGTGATCCCACAAACAACACCAACTGGTTCAGCGATAAGAGTCAATCCTGTTACATCATCTTCTTCGATAACACCAACTGTTTTAGTGTGGCGCATGTTGTTTACTACGTGCTCACAAGCAAATAGGTTTTTAGTTGCTTTATCTTCAAATACTCCACGTCCTGTTTCTTCAAAGGCATGTAAAGCCAATTCTCCGTGAGCATCAAGTGCTGCAACTGAAGCTTTTGCTACGATATAATCGACTTGATCTTGGTCAAGTTTACGCATTTCTTCAAGGGCAACTAAAGCTTTTTGCACCAAACCATCGACATGCTTTTCAGCAGCGAGTTTCTTTTCTTCTGGTGTTACAGTTTTTTTATCAGCCATATTTTTCCTCCATAGCTTTCAAGGATTGTAAGTCCTTTGTTAATTTTTTTCACAAGTTTATTATAACTCTTTTTTTAAACGTTTGTAAACAGTTTCATAGACATTTCACAAACTTTTTTTATTTGTTTGTGAAAACAATTTCAAATATACCCACACATACACTTTTTTTCACTTAAAGTTTGTGAATTATTCCGTAAAAGTTTTATTTTTCACAAACTTAGTTGTAAAACAGTCTTGTAAGCCGTTTTTATTTCCATGTAAGCGCTTTCTGTTATTCTGGAAGAATACCTCCTTCTAGGAGGAGGTTATTGTGCTTGTTGAAATAAACCTTGTTTGAAGTCCCCTTCATAGACTACTTCTTGTTCGGTAGTCAGTTTTCCTTTTCCTTCAGCTTGGCCATTTACAAAGTCTCCCTCATATACCCAACCTGCTTTAGCTTGGTAGGTACCTTTACCATTGAAGGCACCATTGCTAAATTCTCCAGTATAGGTATCACCGTTTGAGAAGGTAACAGTGCCCTGACCATTCATCTTACCACGAACTAGGCTCCCGTCATAAATAATAGCATCGTTATCAAGCTTAAGAACACCCTGTTTTGGAAGATTGGTCAGAAATACGAGACCTGCACAGACAACAATGACGATCACTGTCGCAATTTCTAAACAGGGGACGTGTTAAATAGACACTATATTTTTTTCATAGAGTTTTTTTAAATTTTTCCATGTTCACTCTCATTTTTCTAAGCGACTTAACCAAGCCTGGCAACCAGTTAAAACTCGGTCATAAGTTTCTTCAAAATCACCTGTATACCAGGGATCTGGAACGCTTTCAGATGCAAAAGGCTGTATCTTGTATTGTTGTTCTTGTGGACACATCTGACGCAAATCAGCGAGATTAGACTCATCCATCCCAATGATATAGTCAAAATACTCAAAATCTTTTTTAGAAATTTGTTGGGAAGTTTTTGAAGTATCATAAGGAACGCCATGACTTCGAAAGATGCCTTGCGTCCCTTTGTGGATTGGATTACCGTGTTCCCAGGAAGAAGTCGCTCGACTTTGAATCTCATATTTATCGGTCAGGGATTTCATTACAAATTCCGCCATAGGACTACGACAAATATTGCCAAGACAGACAAAAGACAACTTTTTTTCATCATTGTTCCTCTCATTTATAGAAAAACGGGAATGCATTCCACCCCGTTTTATTCTTCAATAGCACTGCCTTCTTCGATAACTGCACCTTCAGGTGTGACAGCTTCTTTGACTGGCAAAACTGTTCTAATTGCACCTAATTCGAAAGTCAAGTATACTCCGTCTACATCAAGTACAATCGTTTTATTTTCAGTATCAACTTCGTCGACTGTACCGTAGAGACCACCGATAGTGATTACTTCGTAGCCTTTTTTTGAAGTTTGTTGAGGCTCTCCATACGTTTTTTCAGCTTGTTTCTTTTTGAGAACGTTGCATGAAGAACATCAAGCCGAACATCAAAACAAGCATAATCAAGAATGTTAAATTCCCACCCATTATTTTTTACTCCTTTGTAATTCAGATAAAACTACTATATCAAATTTCACTTGTTTTTACAAGATTGCACCTTGATTTTAGGTCAATAAAAAACCAGAGCAAATGCCCTGATTTTTCTTATTTCAAGTTGTTTACAAGTTCTACTAAGTTTTCAACTGTAAATCCATACTCTGCCAGCACTTTTGATGCTGGGGCAGATGCTCCAAAGGTATCAATACCAAGAACTGCTCCATCAAGACCAACGTATTTGTACCAGTTTTGAGTTGCTCCCATTTCGACTGCTACACGACGGCGGACAGCATTTGGTAGGATTTCTTCTTTGTAGGCTGCATCTTGCGCATCAAAGACATCTGTAGATGGCATGCTGACCACGCGCACCTTACCACCTTGACTTGCCAATTCTTTAGCGGCTGCAACAGCAAGATTAACCTCTGAACCAGTCGCAATCAAGATAGTGTCGAAGTCTGCTGCATTTTCATAAACGACATAAGCACCTTTCGCAACCTTATCAAAGTCTGTTCCTTCCTCAACAGTCAAGTTTTGACGAGTCAAGACAAGAACAGTCGGAGTTTTCTCGCTTTGACAGCTTGGTACCAAGCTGCTTGAGTTTCACGCGCATCTGCTGGACGGAAAACATTGAGGTTTGGAATCGCACGAAGACCTGCCAAGTGCTCAATCGGTTCATGAGTTGGACCATCTTCTCCGACTGCGATTGAATCGTGGGTGAAGACATAAGTTACAGGAAGACCTTGTAGAGCTGACAATCGAACCGCTGCCTTAAGATAGTCTGAGAATACGAAGAAAGTTCCACCATAAACTCGAAGTCCACCGTGAAGAGCCATTCCGTTCAAGACAGTACCCATTGCAAATTCACGAACACCAAACTGGATGTTACGATTCAAACGATTTGCATCATCTTGAAGTCCGTCAGTTTTGATGTAAGTCATATTTGAATGAGCAAGGTCAGCTGATCCACCAAGGAAGGTTGGCAATTTAGCAGCCACTACATTCAAAGCATCCTGACTTGAGTTACGAGTTGCTTGAGAGAAGCCATTTTCTAAAGCTAGGAAGTCTTCTGGAGTCAATTCAACTGGATCGCGCCCTTCGATGATTGCTTCCACTTCTGCAGCAAGTTCTGGGTGAGCTTCTTTATAATCTGCAACTAGTTTTGTCCATGCTTCGTATGCTGATGCACCACGGTATGCAACATTTTCTTTGAAATCAGCATAAACTTCTGCTGGAATTTCAAACGGTTCGTAGTCCCAACCCAGCGCTTGGCGAGTTGCAGCAGTTTCGTCTGCACCAAGAGGAGCACCGTGTACAGCGTTAGTCCCTTGTTTATTTGGAGAACCATAACCAATAACAGTTTTCACTTCGATCAAAGATGGTTTGCCTGAAGCCTTAGCTTCTTCAATAGCAGCATGAATAGCTTCTAAGTCTGTTCCATCTTCTACCAAGGCTGTATGCCAACCGTAGGCATTGTAACGATCGCGAACACTTTCTGTGAATGAATCTTTTGTCTCACCATCCAAGTTGATATCATTTGAATCATAAAGAACAACCAACTTGTCAAGCTTTTGCAAGCCTGCATAAGAAGCGGCTTCGCTTGAAACACCTTCCATCAAGTCACCATCACCACAGATAACGTAAGTATAGTGGTCAAAGATGTTATAACCTTCACGGTTATACTTAGCTGCAAGGAAACGTTCTGCTTGTGCAAAACCTGTCGCAGTCGCAATCCCTTGTCCTAGAGGACCTGTTGTTGCATCAACCCCTGCTGTATGACCAAATTCTGGGTGACCTGGAGTTTTAGAGCCCCATTGACGGAAGTTCTTCACTTCATCCATACTCACATCTTCAAAACCAGAAAGGTGGAGAAGTGCATAAAGAAGCATTGAACCATGACCAGCTGAAAGAATAAAACGGTCGCGGTTAATCCAGTTTGGTTGAGCTGGATTGATACGAAGTTCTTTAGTGAATAGGCTGTATGCCATCGGTGCAGCTCCCATAACCACCCCTGGGTGACCTGAGTTCGCTTTATTGATAGCGTCAATACCTAGAAAACGAATCGCATTAACAGATAGATTTGACATAGAATTTCCTTTCTCTTTGAGGTGATAGGGCTATCACGCATCTTATTTTACTATTATATGAAAAAAATATCTAGAATAGCAATAAAACAATTTACTATAAAATGACTCAGCCGATTAGGCTAATTTCTAGTTGCTTGATAGTAAGGTAATAATTTTTCAAAAGCTTTATCTAATTCATCTAAAAACTTGTCTAGAATTTGTCCGTCTGTCACTGGAACATCCGATTTAACTAAAACTTTGCGGACTTCCTGATGGGATAATTTTTCTCTTAAAATTTGACGATTTTCCTCAGTAGCCTCCATCTTGTGACTTTCTCCATTTGAGTAAACTAGATAGTAAATCCCTTCTGCCACTGGAACTTCTAAGACCTTGGCTTGTTTGTCTAAAGTTTTATCATCCTTCTTACGTTCTATAAAACTCACTTCTAGTGAAACTCCAAAATCAGAAGGGCTTCCATATAAACGAAGAGCCAACATAGGCTCTGTCACTTCTCCCTCACGCTGTAGATAGGCCCAGAAATGCGGTCGCAAACGTTGGGCTTGATTCATCCACTGACTCGTCCCTTGGAGATCCCATTCTGGATGTCTTTCTTGAAAAGCCTTGGCTAAGTGTGTAAAGACCTTTCTGGCCTCCTGCCCCTTACTCCTCAAATAAAGCATTTTTTCAACTTCTTGACCTGCCTTCTCGGGTTTTTGATACTGTAAACCAGAGAAAGCTAGATATTCTCTCATTGTATTCAACATAAGATCAACCTCCCTTAGCTAGCAAAAAATCAGGGAGCCCCTGATTTTTCCATTTTTATTCTGTATCAACCACAACGTAACGATTTGGTTCATCACCTTCTGAATAACTAGTGACACCCTCCATACGTGAAATAATACGATGGATGATTTTACGTTCGCTGCTAGACATAGGATCAGTCACCTGACTACGCCCCTCTTCTAGGACACGTGTAGCTAACTTCTGTGCATAACTTTGCAAGACTTCTGCACGGTGTTCTACATAATCATTAACATTGATGGTAATATAGAAGGTTCTTGAATAGCGGTTATAAAGATAATTTTGCGCTAAAAGCTGGAGAGATTTCAAAACCTTACCATGGTAACCGATAATACGGCCCGGTTCATTAGTATCAATTTGCATATTGATAGAACGGCGATTTGAGGTACTTGAAATTGCTCCCTCAACATCCATATCATCAATAATACCTTGAACATAGTTGGTCACTTCTTCGACCACCTGGTCAATATCATAGGTCGGTTCAATCTTCAAACCTAGATTTCTAAATCATCATTCTGCTCGACTTCTTCCTGCTCTTTAGATTCTTCTGGAAGCAAATCTTTTAGAATAGCAATATGACCAGTCTCCTCTAAAATTGTACTAGCCTCTTTCTCATTTTTTAGAATTTCAGCCTTAACCTCTTCAGAGATCCCTTGTCCTTCTTCCTCGATTTTCTTGATTGCTTCAACAACATGACCTAAGTCTACTGTTGCCTCACTAACAGTCTTAACGGGTTCATTCTTAGCATTAACTTCCTTCGGAACTCCTTTGACTGCTTGCTGATTTGCCTTCACAACAGTTGTCTCACTAATTGCTTCGATATCAACTTGCGCTGGTTTCTTCCCAAAAAGACCAAAGAAACCTTTTTTCTCCCTTGAGACAACCTTGATATGCGCCTTCATTCTAGGAATCCCCAATTCCTTCAATCCCGTTTGGATTGCTTCCTCAACAGTTGAACCTGTAAATAATACCATTACAAGATTCCTCCTTACTTTTTCTTTTTCTGTGCTTTCTTGAGAGCTTTTCTCTTCTTGATTTCTAAATCCTTCTTAGCCTGTACTCCCGCCTCACGCTCTGCAATAATCTTGAATGGATTGTTGAGCAGATAGGTTTGGAGCACCTGATAAGCATTGGATACCGCCCAGTATAAGGCAACCCCACTTGGTGAATACATGGCAAAGAAGAAAATCATGACTGGCATTGCATACATCATTCCTGTCATGGCGCCATTTTTCTCAACCATGGCCTTATTGGATAACCAGGTGCTAAGGAAAGTAAAGATAGCTGCCAAAATAGGCAAAACGAAAGTCGTATCAACACCACCAAGGTTAATCCATAAGAAATGACCCGTTTTTAGAAATTCTACCCTACTCAAAGCTTGGAACAAGGCCAACAAGACTGGCATTTGGATTAAGATTGGCCAAAGAGAAGCTGACTGTTTGACACCATGTTGCTTGAACAACTGACGCATTTCTTGGTCCAACTTGGTACGGCTCTCCATATCCCGTCCCGGATAACGTTCTCGCAACTCCTTAACCAGTGGTTGTACTTCTTGCATCTTTCTAGATGCCACCATTTGTATCTGAAAGACTGGTAGAAGAATCGTTCTAATCAGAAGGGTAAATAATATAATCCCCAGACCAATACTTGTATCAAATGATAAAAAGCGAATGATTTCAGCAAAAAAATAAACAAATTTACTCCAAAAATCTGTTGATTCAGCTGTAATCTCACTCGTCGTACCACTAGCCGTGCAGGCGCTCATCACAAATAAAGCAAGCACCATTAAGCTAGTCAACTGTAATTTCTTTTTCACTCCCATTTCCTTCCTGGTAAATCTTTGATAACTTTAATACGTGAAGTAGATTTTTTTCCATTTCCGCGTAGTCCAAGATTTCAACACCTTTTCGAGCAATCACAACAAAATCTACATTTTCAACCAACTGATTTTTATGTTCAATCAGAATATGTCGAATTCTTCTTTTGATCTGATTCCTCGTGACAGCGTTTCCTAATTTTTTACTGACAGATAGGCCAACTCGAAAATGCTGTTCATTATTTTTCTAATCGATAAATAACAAATTTACGATTAGCAAAACTCTCCCTTTTTTTAAATATTGCACTAAAAATCTTTCTCTTTTTACACGAAAGCGTTTTTTTCAAAATTCAACTCCATCTATTAAAACTACTACTATTATACCATAATTTTTTTCAAAAAGCCAATCATAGCAAGGTTTTAGCCCATTTTACAGAATAAAAAAACTAGTTTTCATCCTTTAAATCATCTTATTTTTTTGAACAAATTTACAAATTTGAACATGCTACTTTCTTTATTTTCTCCAAAGAGTGACTCAACGAAGACAAACGCCAAAAATGACGTTTGTCTTTTTCTGTTTTCAAAAATAGTTTGTCTCATCATCTACTAATCTATCCAAAAATCTGTATTTGAGAAAAATAAAAAGGGATATTTTCCTATCCATTTCACCAATTTTTGATATTTAAACACGCCAAAAAGTAAGCTCAACCTGATCCTCCATTTTGACTTTCCTTTCTCTCTAGTGTATCTCAAATTATGGTATTCCTTAGCCGTTCCAAAGAGCCGTTCAATTGTTTCTTTGCGTCTTTATAGAGCTCTTTTCATTTCTATTTGATGACGAATCTCCTCACAAAATTCAAGAGCATCTTTCCAGACATGTCTCGTTACTACTTTTTTGAAAATTCTTGCTTTGGGTACAAACGGATAATAGGGGCAGTTAACACATACTTTAGGATTACTCTTATACCACGGTAGCCTTCTCGAGTGGTTGTACGATAGCTTAATACTTGATTCTCTGGACAAACATAACAGTCATAACTTGCATCATAAACAAAATTACTAGGCCTTAAGTTCCCCTTTACTCCCTTTGGACGAGTATAAGGAAAGACAGGAATGATGTTTCGCTCTAATAAATAATGGGCAATAGCTGGGGTCTTGTAACCTGAATCCGCAATAATATAGTGGGGCGAGAATGGCTCTAACTTTGAAAATAGGGCAGGGAAAGCCTGACTATCATGAACATTTCCTGCCTCAACTGTATAAGCTAAGGCCCAACCATGCTTATCACAAGCAACTTGAGCAGAATAGGCAAATACTTCCTTATGTTCGCCCTTGTGAAACCAACCACACTCGGGATCTGTCGTTGAGATTTTCTTTTCCTTAGCCTCACTTTCTTTTGCGGGCTTTAAGGACTTTTTTTCGTGTTTTTTCCTATCTAAATCAATCTCAACTGCCAATTGTTCACTCATAAATTTAGCTTGTTGGTCTACCATTTCCTTACGATACTTGTGACTATTAGCGCCGCTTTGATATGGGTACCATCCACAAATATTTCAGAAGGATCAATTAAGCCAGCATACAAAGCTTGGCTGAGAACTTGGGAAAAAATCTCAGAAATGAGTTCTTTATCTTGAAAACGACGGCTGTAATTCTTTCCATAGGTAGTAAAATGAGGGACCTTATCATCTAAAGTTAGTCCAAGAAACCAACGATAGGCCACGTTTACTTCAATATCTTTCATGGTTTGGCGCATGGAACGGATACCATAAAAACACTTGATCAAAGGAATTTTGACTAACATGACGGGATCAAGACTAGGACGACCATTATCTGGACTATAGGTATCTTCTACCAAGTCATAGATAAAGTCAAAATCAACCTTTGAATCTACTTGTCGAAGAAAGTGATCTTTTGGGACCAATTCGTCTATTGTATAGAAACCATATTGCTTACGATTATAATCAGGTTTTTCTTTGTGAAACATAGGGAACACCTCACAACTTTTCTTACCTCTATTATACGACTTTTACAAAAAGAAAAAGCCCTTAGAAACTTGACTTCCAAGGACTTTGTCTTCAATCTGAGTCACTCAAAGAGTGACTTTTGTGAAGATTATTATGAAAAGTTAGAGTTTTAATTAAATAAAAGTTAGAGGTCTGTTGTGATTATAGTACCTGTCTTTCCTTAAACCCCAGCAAGGAGATTCCACTTCTTTTAATTTTAAAACTATGGATCGAGCTGGGATTTGCCCTCCACGTGCAATGAAGTCAACAGACGAAGCACTGTTGACTCTTCATGACTGGAGCTGTTCCTAAAAAGCCCACCAAATTCAATCATGTCGCCTTCTTTTCCTTTTGGAATAATACGTACAGCAGTTGTTTTTCATATTGATGACTCCGATAGCAGCTTCATCCGCAATCATTGCTGCAATTGTTTCTGCAGGTGTATCTTCAGGAATGGCAATCATATCCAAACCAACTGAACAGATAGCTGTCATAGCTTCTAGTTTTTCCAAATTAGGGGAGCCATTTTTGCACAGCAGCAATCATCCCTCGTCCTCAGAAACTGGGATAAAGGCACCAGACAAACCACCAACTTGGTTTGCAAGCCATAACTCCGCCTAACTTGAGTCGTTCAAGAGAGCCAAGGCAGCAGTCGTTCCATGAGTCCCAACTGTCTCTGAGCCCATTTCTTCGAGGACACGGGCTACAGAATCACCCACTGCTGGAGTTGGAGCAAACTCAGATCGACAATTCCAAAATCAACTCCAAGTCGCTCACTAGCCATTTGACCAACTAACTGACCAATACGGGTAATCTTGAAGGCTGTCTTTTAACAGTTTCAGCAACAACATCAAAGCTCTGACCACGAACCTTTTTCCAAGGCACGTTTAACAACACCTGGACCAGAAACACCGACATTGATGATGACATCTGCTTCACCAACACCATGAAAAGCGCCTGCCGCTAAAAGGATTGTCCTCTACCGCGTTGGCAAATACAACCAATTTAGCGCCCCATATCAGATAAAGAAAGCTGTTTCCTTGATAATGCGTCCCCATATCCGCTACTGCGGTCATATTGATGCCGATTTGGTAGAACCGTGTTTACTGATGAATGAAGCCTTGTCGTTTCTGCTGGCTTTGAGGAATGAGTTGATAAGTTTCATCACCACGATAACGCACATGCAGGCACGAAAAACCACCAATGAAGTCAACCAATTTTTCGCTTTGTCAATTACTTTAGCCAAGACCCTTAATCAATCGCATCAGTAGCACCAATCCAAATTAGGGGTAACTGATGATTTATTTGATGGGAATGTAACTCTGCAATTTCATCTAACAGCCTAAATTAGCTTTCTTTTGTAGTAATCTTTCATATATTTTCTGCCTTTGATCAATATCTGGATCAATACAATCAAGAAAGGAAATCCCATGGTAATGGTACGAATATCAAAATCTGTCTTCAATCATTGCAGATAGTTTCGGTAACTTGTCTAATATCATAAGCACCTCCTAGATATTGACATAGCATCCAAAATAGCCGCGCTCTGAATAGTGATTTTGACATTCGAAAGGTCTGACCAAAAGGCTTCAAACTCATTCTCTAGATGAGTAAAATCTTTTTCATCACTGGATACCACAGCCATCATTGTGAAAGGGCTCATGCCCAAGACTGTTTGTGAGATATCATCAATATTTAATCCCTAATTTCAGCAATCTTAGTCCCAACACCTGCAACAGTCACCACCCTTTATCTTTTCCAACAACAGTTATAATAGCTTTCATGTGTGTGTCTCCATCTTTTGAAATCATGGAAAAATAACCTCTCTATATCTTTTCTTTTTCTCAATTCTTACATTGCTTCACTACGCCTGCTTGCGAAATTTGTTCTTAAAAGAGAGCAATTTCGTAAACAAAGCTGATCTACCTACTACGCTCTTATGGTGAGTGATCGCTTCGGACAAAAGTCCCTGGCAGTAGACCAAACTGAACTAGGCACGGCTGCCATCACCGTCACCAACACTCAACTTAAAAGGTGTTGATGCTACTAATTCGGTGATCGCCATTGACGCTGCATCACCGACGCACGTGGTTCAGTTTGAGGATACAGTGTATCCACCGTTACGTTCTACGTAACGAGTGCATTCTGAGAACAATTTTTGAAGTGCTGTGGAGAAGTGTACTTATCAGTTAGCTGTCATAGGTTTTTCAGATGCGTTTCATTACGACGAAAGCAGCTGCTTGACGACGTGCAAATCACCACGTTTACCTAGGTAATCATCAACAGTTTTGCAGTTTCTTTTAGCTTTGAGCTTCAGTTGTCGATTGATTCGTTGATCAAAGGTCGAGTTGTCAAATCGTGAAGTGCTTGACGTTGTGAGCTAGTGCGTCCTAGTTTACGTAGCCATGTATTCCTCCTTTATTTATCTTAATCCAGACCAAATCAATGAGTTTCAGGTTTTCACTTCTTTCAAACTCTTGCGTCCGAGATTTCTTACTTTCATCATCTCTGCTTTGAATTTTCTGTCCAAATCATGCTGATATTGATACCAGCACATTTCAAACAGTTATATGAGCGTACGAACAAGTCAGTTCCTCAATGCGTACGTTCCAAATGCGGTCGTCCGATTCAGTATCAGCTTCTTTCATCACTTCTACAGACTTTGTAATCTCTGTAAGATTTGTAAACAAATCAAGATGTTCTGTCAAAGATACATGCTAGAGCCCTAAAGCATCTTCTGGAATAATAGTTCCATTTGTCAAGATTTCAAGGGTTAATTTGTCAGAAACCATCATTGCTTCCTACAGCGAGACAGAGTTCAACTTGATAGTTAACTTTTTAAAGCTGGTGTATAAATAGAATCTACAGCAAGTGTTCCAACTGGGGCATTATCTTTTTATTTTTTCATCTGCAGGTACATAACCACGACCAGTGTTTACAGTCATAGTCGCTTTTAAATGAAGAACCTTCGCCGATTGTGAAAAGATAATGATCTGGATTTACGTTTTCCAATATCACTATCGTTAAAATATCTCCAGCTGTCACTTCAGCAGGACCTTCAACATAGTTCAATAGTCTTTTCGTCTTTTACTATGATTTTAACTGCAATACCTTTAATGTTCAGAATGATTGCATCACGTCTTCGCGAACACAGAGCTGTATCAAAGTCCTTCCAGCCACTCTTCGATATCGATGAGATGTTAGCAGTAACTCCTGGAAGAGAGAAGCTAGAAGTACACGACGAAGAGGTTAGCAAGTGTTGTACCGTATCCGTTCTAGCGTTCGTACAAAGCTTGCCGCAATCTTATCATCAATTTTGTTATGTTGGTTTTTCAAACTCGATCGTTTGAGTTACTCCCTGCCAAACGAAAAGCGGTGTAAGGTTATGATTATACGGCGACGTTTTGGAGGACAAACACTTTCGATAATGTGGCACGAGTCACGTCGAATGCTGTTACTTTCAAGACCAGCGGCGGCCAGAGCACGAAATAGCTTATTGACTCACGACCAGAACCTGGACGCTTTACAGTAGCTTCAGCGACTTTAAGACTCGCTGTTCTTGTGCAGATTTAGCGGCGACTTCTGAAGCCAAACCATTGAGCTGAGCAAATGGTGTGAGATTCCACAGAGAACCTTTGAGGCAGAGCTCAGCTGATGACCAACGATTGCGTACCGCTTGCATCGAGTAATCCATAGCTAATATGAGTGTTATTAAAATGTGGCGTGAATATGAGCAATACCAGATTCGATATTCTTTTTCACACGACGTTTACGTGTTGGTTTAGCCAGACTTTGCACTCTATATTATTTTCTTGCAGCAATCATAGCAGCTTTTTACCTTTTACGAGTGCGAGCGTTGTTTTCCAGGTGTTTCGTCCACGGACAGGGAGTCCGGCGACGGTATTGCCACGAGCCCACAGTGCGTTTCATCAAACGTTTGATGTTCGAGAGTTCACTCGGGCGACAGGTCGCCTTCAACTGTGTACATCCACTTCGTGAAACCGGATAGCATCCTCTCGATCCTGGTGTAAGGTCGCGAACACGAATACCTTCTGAAAACTCCAGCGCACTAGATCTCTGAGATGTTGGAGGTCCGATACTCATAGACATAAGTCCAATGAGATAACTACGCGTTTGTCATTTGGAATGTCGACTCCAACAATACGAGGCCATATTTTCTCCTTTCTATCTTATCGCGCTGCGTTGTTTGTGTTTTGAAAGAGTTTGCCGGGCAGAGTACTCATAACGACACAGCCACGACGAGATTGCTTTGCATTCCTGCTGATGGTTTGACTGATGGGTCTTGCTCATTTCTTATCCTCAAGTTTTCCGATTATTTAAAGCGGTGGTGATGCGTCCACGTGTCAAGTCATATGGACTCATTTCGACAATGCTTTTCGATCTCCGCTAAAATACGAATATGTTTTACGAATTTTACCGAGCTGTTGCTAAAAATCTGATGTCGTTTCAAAGTTCAACCGTAAACATTGCGTTGGGCATTGTATCGACTACTTACTAGCCTTCAACTGCACATCGTCTTTTGCCGCAGCAAAAGTACCCTCTAAATTTCGATTTGATGCCTCTGAGACACAGAGACAGCAATTATAAGTCGAGACTAACTCAGGCGCTAACATTTGTCATGGGAACATTTTGCAAGTCATGAAAAACGCTATTTCAAATATGTCAGACTTGTTTCGATATGCTGCAAAAGACATCATTGATATCTTGGTTACACTTCGATGTCATGTGCTCTAAGACCTTTCTGCACGATAGTTGAGGCAATAGTTGGTTCACCTTGAGGCAATATTAGCATCAAACGACGTTTTTACTGTCTCAGGTTGTCATAACTTCACGTTGGTAGTAATCTTTCCTCTTTGCTTAGTCAACTGGTGGGTTGAGAACCACCTGTGGAAAGTTTCGCTGAGTTTCACGGTGAATGATACGACCACTCCGACGCTCCAAATGAGCAAGCTGGATCCACTTCCGTTGACGTGCTGACACTTCAAGCTCATTCTAGGATCGCTGATGTGTCCAAGGCATGGAGAGCGTGCTCAGTGTGCGTGGTGCGTCAACAAGAAAGCAGTTTCTTTAACGTCATCTTGTGAGACGCTCTTTAACGATATCCACTGTAACTTCATCTGGAACCAACTCGCCTTTGTCGATATAGACTTAGACTAAGACGCCCATTTCAGTTTGGTTAGCAGCCATTGCCACTTTTGCGGAACATGTCACCTGTTAAGAGATGTGGGCAACAGCAGAGGAGCTTCAACAATTTTGCCCATTTGCTTGTGCCTTTACCTGCACCAGGTAAAGCCCATACAATCAAAGATTCATGAGTCAAACTCCTGTGTTTTTCGATCGAAGCAAAAGTTCATTTCAACTCCTATTTAAAAACAAAATGAGAGAGAGGAGATAAAAATCTGACAAGGTCTTTGATTTTTACAGCTCCACTCTCTGAGCAATAGTGAGTTTTCTTTTCTAGTACAATTATTCCTGTTGTATTCAGGGACCAACATAACTCACGTTTCAATAGATAACTTCAATTGTTTAATTCCTTCGATATGACAGAATAATGATTGTAACTTGTTCCCAAAGCGACAACTGAAGGAAATAAATCTTTAGCTACAATAGGTAGGATAAATCACACCTAGGAAGATTGATCCGACTGTTGCAGACGACGAAAGAAGTTTTGACATATATTCTTCTGTCCTTTACCAGGACGGACACCTGGATATAAGCTCCACTCTTTTGTAAATTTTCTCTTTCTCTGGATTGATCTGCCTAAATGTATAGAAGAATGTAAAGAGAATAATCAACAGAGCATAAAAACCTTGTCAGGGTTGAAGTGATACAACTCTTGAGCTGTTCTTACCATTTAATTAAGGCGAACGCACTTACAGTGTAAAATTCTTGCTGTTTGCTGTAATAGAGCTAGAAAGATAACTGGGATAACCCAGCGGGGTTAATCTTCAATGGAAGATAGGAGCTTGACGCAGGCTACCTTTGTATACTGAATTGGAATCTTGTATTTAGCTTGTTCAACGTAAGTTGTAAAGTATACAATTAACAAAACAGCAATGATTAAGATGGCAACGAAAATGAGAGACGATGTCAATCGACTACTGGGTACATTGACAAAGTAGTCCACGTAGAATGCCATAACCATCAGGAATTGAAGCAACAATCCTGCAAAGATAATCATTGAAACACCATTACCTCCTTATCTGATTTGCTCTCCCAGCAGGTTACAATCATCTACCTGCTGTTAAGATTCCTCCAATCAGAGAAAACTTGCGGTGTAAGTGGTACAGTCAAAGTTTAGCTCCAGACAGTGCGTTAAAACCAGCAGTAATACCGACTGATTGAACAAATGCAAGCACTAGTGCAATGTATCGAGTCGCTTGGTTTAACTTTCGACCAACCCTTGTTGCCCCTCACAAACTTTGGTAATAAATCCATTTGCAGGTTGGACGACGATTGAGGCTGTAATGTAAAGGGCTGACTCAAGAGCAAAAACTGAAAGTTTTTCATGGCATTCCCTGACACCAAGCTCAACATATTCAAGAAGGATAGTCCACTCAAAGCGTTCAAGCTATTGCATTTTCACGGTACAGTAATACTAGTACCGATACAATACGATAAAAATTGTAAATAGAATCTTTGATCGAACCTGCTTAACTTTGATGCTTCTCTCAATAATTTAAAAACATAGGTCACCTCTAGATGACTT
>BNJU01000924.1_pt1 | contig 234079 bp, 251 predicted proteins | sample 8539281 | NCBI WGS metagenome assembly BNJU01 (sample SAMD00202456, study PRJDB9452) | human saliva metagenome | isolation source: human saliva | place: Japan
CGCCTCGACCGACCTGCCTCTGCCTCACGCCGACCGCCCCATCGCCTCCGCGCCCCGGCCACTGGGTCCTGGCCCGCGCCGGCAAGCGCGTCCTGCGTCCCCGGCGGCGCGGCCCTGTCCGCCGCCATGCTCGGCCACGCCGGCCTGGCTGGCGCCGACGTCGTCGAGCTCGCCCCGGGCCTGGGGCGCACCGCCGCCGAGATCATCAAGGATCACCCCGCCTCCTACACGGCCATCGACCGCGACCCCGACGCCGCCCGGCGCGTGGCCGCCGTCGTCGGGGAACCTCGGCACCGTCCGCCAGGGCGAGGCCGCCGACACCGGCCTGGACGAGGCCAGCGCCGACGTCGTCGTCGGCGAGGCCATGCTCACCATGCAGGGGGACAAGGGCAAGGCCGCCATCGTCGCCGAGGCCGCCCGCGTCCTGCGCCCCGGCGGGCGCTACGCCATCCACGAGCTCGGCGTCACCCCCGACGACATCGACGAGGACTACTACACCCAGCTGCGCCGCGACCTGGCCCGCTCCATCCACGTCAACGCCCGCCCCATGACGGCGGCCGCCTGGAAGGAGCTCATGGAGGGCGCCGGACTCGTCGTCGACTGGGTCGACACCGCCCCCATGGCCCTGCTCAAGGTCGGCCGCAACATCCGCGACGAGGGACTGGGCGGCTTCCTGCGGATCGCCCGCAACGTCGCCGCCGACAAGGCGCTGCGCCAGCGTGTCCAGGAGATGGCCGCCACCTTCAAGCGCTACGAGAAGGACATGGTCGGCATCGCCCTCGTGGCCCACAAGCCCGAGTCCTGAGCCCCGCTTCTCGCCGGTCGTCGACGTCGCGGTCGTACCTTAGCTCGCGCGTTCGAGGGGTAAAGGGTGCGAACGCGCGCCCTAAGGTACGAACTCGCGGATGCGTCCCTACTTGTGCAACGGGCCCTAGTCGTCGCGGGTCGCCCCGCGCAGACCGGCGCGCAGCACCTCCCGGTTGAGCAGCGCGATCGCCTCGATCGGGATGCCCGCCGGGCACGCCGGCAGGCACTCGCCGTACTCCGAGCACGGCCCGAAGAGCGCATCGAGCTCCCGCGTCATCGCCCGAGCCCGGCGCCCCCGTTCGATACGCCCCTGCGGCATGAGCGACAGGTGCGCCAGCTTCGCCCCCGCGAAGAGCGCCGCCGCCCCGTTCGGGCAGGCCGCCACACAGGCCCCGCAGCCGATGCAGGCGGCGAAGTCCAGTGCCCGCTCCGCCTGCAGGTGCCCCTGGGCGACGTCGTCGGCATCCGGCGCGGTCCCCGCGGCCACGTCCACGGTTCCGCCCGCCCGGATGAGCTCGTCGAGTGCCGTGCGGTCCACCACCAGGTCCCGGATGACCGGGAAGGCCGCCGACCTCCACGGCTCCAGCCGGAAGCGCCTCACTCCCGGGAAGGCCCGCAGGTGCTGACGGCAGGCCGGGGTCGTGTCCATCGGCCCGTGCGGCACCCCGTTGACGAGGAAGCCGCAGGCCCCGCACACCCCCTCCCGGCAGTCCGACTCGAAGACCACCGGCTCGCCGCCGGCCTCGATGATCTGGTCGTTGAGGCGGTCGAGCAGCTCGAGCAGACTCATCTGCGGCTCGGCGTCCTCCACCACGTGACTCTCGAAGAAGCCCCGCGCCCGCGGCCCGTCCTGCCGCCAGATCTCCAGCTCGATCCTCATCGGTAGTCCCTCACCTGCATGGGCACCAGCGAGAAGCTCAGTGGCTCCGTGCGGCGCGTGTGCCCGCCGTCGTCCCCGGTCTGCCAGGCCGATACCGAGCACCAGGTCTCGTCATTGCGCTGGGCCTCGCCGCCCTGCGTCGCGTACTCCTCGCGGAAGTGGGCGCCGGCGGACTCGCGCCGGTCCAGGGCGTCGAGGACCATGATCTCCGCCAGCTCCAGGAAGTCGGCGACCCGCAGCGCCTTCTCCAGCTCCTGGTTGAGGCGCGCCTGGCCACCGACCACGGTGACATCGGCCCAGAACTCCTCGCGCAGGGCGCGCACCTCCTCCAGGGCGCGCAGCAGCCCCGCCTCGGAGCGGCTGACCCCGCAGCCGGTGTAGAGGATCTCGCCCAGTCGGCGGTGGAACCACACCGGACGGTGGGTCCCGCCCACCGCCATGAGCGCCTCAATGCGCTCGCGGGTGTCGGCCACGGCCTGAAGCGCCTCCGGCGCGTCGGGGCTCAGGGGCCTACTGCCCACCAGCCCGGCCAGGTAGTTCGGCACGGCCAGCGGAAGCACGAACCAGCCGTCCACGCTGGCGCTCAGCAGCGAGTTCGCCCCCAGGCGGTTGGCGCCGTGGTAGTTGTTCGAGGCCTCCCCGCCCACGAACAGTCCCGGGATGGTGGACATCTGGTCGAAGTCCACCCACAGCCCGCCCATCGTGAAGTGGGCTCCCGGGGCGATGCGCATGGGCACCTCGTAGGGGTCCTCCCCGGTGGCATCGAGGTACATCTCGAACAGGTTGCCGTAGCGCGAGGCGATGGTCTCCTTGCCCAGCCGCTCCAGCGCGTCGCGGAAGTCGAGGTAGACCGAGTTGCGCAGCGGCCCGACGCCGCGGCGGACTCGATCTGCTCGCGGGCGTTGCGCGAGGCCACGTCGCGCGGGGTGAGGTTGCCGAAGGCCGGGTACTTGCGCTCCAGGTAGTAGTCGCGCTCGTCCTCGGGGATCTCGTTCGGGGCCCGCTCGTCCCCGGGGCGCACGGGCACCCAGATGCGCCCGTCGTTGCGCAGCGACTCGCTCATGAGCGTCGTCTTGGACTGCCAGTGGGAGCTCACCGGCAGCGCCGTGGGGTGGAACTGCACCATGCAGGCCGAGGCGAAGGCCGCCCCGCGCCGGTGGGCGCGCCAGGTGGCGGTGGCGTTGGAGGCCATGGCCAGGGTCGAGTAGTGGTAGACGCTGCCGTAGCCGCCGGTGGCCAGCACGACGGCGTGCGCGGTGTGGGCCTGTACCTCGCCGGAGAGCAGGTCCCGGGTGACGATGCCCTGCGCGCGGGAGTCGGCCACGATGAGGTCGAGCATCTCGGTGCGGGTGTGCATGCGGACGCTCCCGGCGGCGACCTGCTCCTGGAGGGCCTGGGCGCAGGCGATCTCCAGCTGCTGGCCGGTCTGTCCGCGCGTGTAGTAGGTGCGTGAGACCTGCACCCCGCCGAAGGAGCGGGTGGCGAGCTGGCCGCCGTACTCGCGGGCGAAGGGCGCCCCGATCGCCTCCATGTGGTCGATGACCCGGCCGGACTCCAGCCCCAGGCGCACGACGTCGGCCTCCCGCCCCCGGTAGTCCCCGCCCTTGACGGTGTCCTTGACGAAGCGCGCCAGGGAGTCGCCGTCGACCTTGCGGGCCCGGGCGGCGTTGATCCCGCCCTGGGCGGCCACCGAGTGGGCGCGGCGCGGGGCGTCGTGCAGGCTGAAGCACTCCACCCGGTAGCCCAGGCGTCCCAGGGTCGCGGCCGCTCCGGCGCCGGCCAGTCCGGTGCCCACCACGATGACGGTCAGCTTGCGGCGGTTGGCGGGATTGACCAGGCGGTACTCGTCGCGCCGGCGCTCCCAGGCATGCTCGGGCGGGCAGTCCGGCAGGTGCGCATCCAGGTCCTCGCCGACGTCGTACAGGCCGCCGACGGCGCCCGGCACGTTCGCGCTCATCCGATCACCCCCGTGCAGATGAGGACGGGCAGCAGGCCGTTGACGACGGCGACGGCCAGGGCCACGGCCAGGGCGAGGGCGCGGCAGGCCTTGCGCAGTCTGGGGCCGGTGCCGCCCAGGTCGATGACCACGTTCCACAGGCCCTGCGCCAGATGGAGGGAGAGCGCCAGCATGACCAGGCTGTAGAAGACCGCCATGCCGGGGCGTGACAGGCTCGCCACGAGGTTGTGGTAGGCGCTGACCTGCAGCTCGCCGTTCGACGTCGTCGGTGCCTGAAAGTCCTCAGGAGCGATGAGGCGGCCGACGGTCAGGTCGAGGACGTGGATGAGGACGAAGACCCCGATGAGGACGCCGGTCGCCAGCATGGAGCGGGCGCCGATGGTGCGGGCGGGCAGGGCCCGGCGCCGGAAGGTCCCGCGAGCGCTCCTCGCCCGGCGCCACAGCGCGATTCCCGCCGCGACGTGCGCCACGACGCAGGCCCCCAGGGCCAGGCGCATCGCCCACAGGAGCCCCTCGTGCGGCAGGAGCGGGTAGGCGACCTGCCGCAGCCAGGCGGCGTAGCCGTTGAAGGCCTGCGGGCCCGCGAGAACCTTGAGGTTGCCGACCATGTGGACCATGACGAACAGGGCCATGATCGTGCCGGTGATCGCCATCGTCACCTTGAGGGCGCGCTGCGAGGCCCACACGGGGGTGCGGCGCCTGCGCCGGGGAGGAAGCGCGTCGCCAACAGGCTGAGCAGCCTCGGGGACACGGGCGGCCGTGGATGTCGCAGCCATCTGCCCTCCCCTCCATTGCGTAGAACAACCCATCACTATGATAACGAACACTGTGATGCTGGTGTGGGGAATGCACCTTGTCCTTAGGGGCGTCCGACGCGACCGGCCGCCTTCCCGCGGCTGAGGCGGAAGACGGCCGGTACGAGAAGCGCGGCGGCGGGGGAGTAGGAGGAGAGCCCTACTGGCCGGGCGTGCTGGGGCGAGCCCAGCTCGATGCTCTTGCCGCCGCGGGCCAGGGCCTCGACGGCGCCGGACTGGGAGTTGCGGCGGAACAGGACGTTGGAGGCGCCGGCCAGCTCGCGGGCCGGGACCACGCGCGGCTCCTTGAACAGGCCGAGGTTGCCGGGCACCACGCCGCCCTGCGGCATGAGGGAGACCCTCGTGCCGGCCGTCAGGTACAGACCGGCCTCGACGACGCAGTCGTCACCCAGCGGGATCCCGAGCCCCGAGTTCGCCCCCAGCAGGCAGCGCTCGCCCAGGGCCACGCGCTGGCGCCCGCCGCCCGAGAGCATGCCCATCGTGGAGGCGCCGCCGCCGACGTCGGAGCCGTCACCGATGACGACCCCCTGGGAGATGCGGCCCTCGACCATGGAGCGTCCCCAATGTCCCGGCGTTGTAGTTGACGAAGCCGGAGTGCATGACCGTGGTGCCCTCGGACAGGTAGGCGCCCAGGCGCACGTTCGCGCCGTTGCCGATGCGCACCCCCGAGGGCAGCACGTAGTCGGTCATGCGGGGGAACTTGTCCACCGAGTGCACCTGGACGGGGCGCCCCACGGCGGCGCGCAGGCGCATGCGGGTGGTCTCGAAGTCCTCGGCGCGACAGGGGCCGGCGGAGGTCCACACCACGTTGGGCAGGCGGGAGAAGATCCCGTCCAGGTTGACGGTGTTGGGCCGGACCAGGCGGTGGGACAGCGTGTGCAGGCGCAGGTAGGCGCCGGCTACGGTCTGGGGGGCGTCGTCGAGGTCGGCCCAGGTGCGCACCACGGTGGTGTGGACGCCGCGGGCCTCATCGCGCCGCTCCATGGCGCTCAGGGAGGCCAGGAGGTCGGCGTGCCCGTCCTCGGGCTCGTCGCCGAGAACCGGTCGGGGGTACCACACGTCGAGGGTGTTGCCGTCGTCGGTCACGGTCGCCAGGCCGAGACCCCATGCGCTGCGAGTCGTCATGGGAACACCCTACGGTCCCCGGTGGCTGACCGTTGCCGGTGGGCGTGCGAGAATCACCGCATGGCGCGCACGACGATCCACCTCATGCGGCACGGCGAGGTGCACAACCCAGGCGGCATCCTCTACGGCCGTCTGCCCGGGTACCACCTGTCCACCCTGGGGCCACCAGATGGCCCAGCAGGTCGCCGACGTCCTGTCCGCCTCCGGGCACGACATCACCCGGGTCATCACCTCACCCCTGGAGCGGGCCCGGGAGACCGGCGCCCCCACCGCCGCCGCCTTCGGCCTGGCGCCGACGACGGATCCCCGACTCATCGAGGCCGGCAACTCCTTTGAGGGCGTGGCCGTCAACCGCAACCGCTGGATCCTGGCCCACCCCACCTACTGGTCCAGCTACGTCAACCCGCTGCGCCCCTCCTGGGGCGAGCCCTACCGGGAGATCGTCGAGCGCATGCGCGGCGCCGTCGTCTCCGCGCTCGACCTCGCCGAGGGCCACGAGGCGCTCCTCGTCTCCCACCAGCTGCCCATCTGGTCGCTGCGCCTCTTCCTGGAGGGCCGCCCCCTGGCCCACGACCCGCGCCGCCGACAGTGCGCCCTGGCCTCCCTGACCTCCCTGACCTTCGAGGACCGCACCCTGGTGGGGCTGGCCTACTGGGAGCCGGCCGGCGACCTGCTGCGCCAGGCCCGCGACATGGTGCCCGGAACCTCCTCCGCCCAGACCGCGGGCAGTGTCAGTCCCCGTCAGCTCCCGGCAGCCCTGCCAGCCCTGTCAGCCCCTGCCGGGCACGCCGAGGCGGCCCGGTGACCCAGCAGCCGCCCTCGCGCCCGCTCGGCGGCGAGGTCGTGCGCACCGGCCCGCCCGGTGAGGTCAGCCGCCCCGGCCGCGCCCGCCCCGCCCCGCGCCGCCCCTGGACCGGACAGGACTTCGTGTGGTGGCACACCGCCGCCGTCCTGACCGCCACCCGCCAGGGCCGCCGCCCCAACCCGGTCTCACCGACCATCGACCCCGTGCGCCCCGCCCTGGGATCCGGGGAGGTCATGCTGGCCACCCTGCGACGCCGAGCTGCTCATGTGGCGGCGCGGGGACGCCACCCTACAACCCCTCCCGGGGCTTCTTCCTGGCCGGCGGCCCCGTCGGCCTGGCCCTGACGGCCGCCTTCTTCGGCGGACAGGCCTACCTCAACCACCGACGGCGACGCGCCGCCGAGGCCGACGCCGTCGAGAGGTGGCGCCACCTGGCCGGCGCCCGCCTGACCGTGTCCACCCACGGCATCTACCTGGGCACGGGGAGGGCGTCATGCCCATCTCCCTACGCCGACATCCAGGAGGTCCAGCTCACCGCCACCGGTGAGATCGTCATCGCCGCCGCCAACGCCTCCGGCTCGGTGCGCCTGAAGATCCGGGCCCAGTGGGCCGAGCTCGTCCTCATCCTGTGGTCGGTGCGCTACATGCCCGAGCACCCCCAGCTCGTCGGGCGCACCTGGATCCCCGGTGACTGGCTCATCCACGCCGCCGCCCACGGCTACGACGTCGACACCACCCCCTGGCCCGCAGGCCCGCCCCGCCCCTGCCCTGAGGCCGGAGCGCCGAGGCCGGGCCGGCGCGCACCCGTCAGTGCTGGTCAGTGTGAGTCGGTCCCGGAGCGGTCGGTCCCGCCCGTCTCGCCGGCCTCAGGATCCTCGTCAGCTCCGTCATTGCTGGCGCCGTGACCGCCGGCGGGCTCTTGCGGGTGGTGCTTGCGACGGCGGATGTCCTGCTCCAGGTCCCTGAGGAACTCCGGGTCGTCGTCGGGCGCCATGGGCCGGGGGACGCTGCGGACGACGGAAGGTCGTGCCCTCCTTGGAGGACCACACGGTGGGCTCGACGTAGCCGCCGCGCTCCTCAGCGGCCTTGACCCGCGAGAAGATGATCCAGGCGATCGGGCCGATGGTCGGGAACAGCACGACCAGAGTGATCCACAGGTACTTCGGCATCCGCGCCGGCATGCTCTCATCCGGCGTGCGTGCGCAGTCCAACAGGGCGTACAGCGTCAGAGCGAACACCAGGACGATGAGGACGATACGCATGGGTCCAACCCTAACCGAGCCGGAGAGCCCCTGCAGACCCCTCACCTGCCCGAACCCTCTCGGTGCCCCCTGCCTCATCCCCAGCCGGCCCGGGCCGTGGCACGATCATGGGGTGCCCGCCCCGCCCGCCCTCCGCCTCCTGACCGGCGGAACCGCCCCCGACGACGTCGCCGCCCTGCGCACCGCCCTCGCCGAGCGCCTGGCCCTGCGCGGCCTGCTCACCCACCGCGCGATGGCCTGCCCCGCCCCCGCCGCCGAGGGACGGGAGGACCGGACGGGCTCGCCACTGCCCGCTGCTCGTCCCCATCGCCCCCGGGGAGGACGAGGGCAGGTCCGGTCCGACCTGGCCCGCCGTATCACCCGCGTCCCCGGCACGCACAGACCTCATCCTGCGCACGTCGGGCTCCACCACCGGTACCGGCCGACTCATCGCCATGAGCACCGCCGCCCTCATGGCCTCCGCCCGCGCCACCCACGCGCGCCTCGGCGGCCCGGGAACCTGGCTCCTGCCCCTGCCGGCCCACCACGTCGCCGGCCTGCAGATCCTCATCCGCTCCCTGGAGGCAGGAACCGAGCCCGTCGTGGTCGACACGAGCTCATGGATTCAGCCCGACGGCGCTCGCGGAGGCCCTGAGCTCGGCGCGCCGGTCCACCGGGGCGGCCGCCTCCCGGCTCTACGTCTCCCTGGTCCCCACCCAGCTGGTGCGCGTCCTGCAGGACCCGCAGGCCCGCCGGGCCCTGGCAGGAGCCGACGCCGTCCTCCTGGGCGGCGCCGCCGCCGACCCCGCGCTGCTGGACCCGGGCCCGCGGGGCGGGCGTCACCGTGGTCACCACCTACGGCATGAGCGAGACCGGCGGGGGCTGCGTCTACAACGGCCGCCCCCTGGAGGGGGTCGAGATCACCATCCAGGCCCCCGACGCCGAGGGCGCCGGCCGCATCCTCATCTCCGGTCCCGTCCTGGCCGAGGACTACCTCCACACCCCCGGACACAGCCCCGCAGGCAGTCCCGCCGGCAGCGCCGGCGAGGGACTTCCACCGCAGCGGCGCCAGGCGCGTCCTGGCCACCTCCGACCGCGGCCGGCTGCACCCCGACGGGCGCCTGGAGGTCCTGGGCCGCCTGGACGACGTCATCATCACCGGGGGCGTCAAGGTCGAGCCCCGCCACGTGGAGGAGGCCCTCACCGGTATCGACGGCGTGGCCGAGGCCTGCGTCGTCGGCCTGCCCGACGAGCAGTGGGGAAGCACCGTCGTCGCCGCCGTCGTGCTTGAACCGGGCCGGCAGCCGGGCGGCCTGAAGCAGCTGGACGGCGCCGCCCTGCGCGAGGCCGCCCGCGCCCAGCTGGACGGCGCCCACGCCCCCAAACGGGTCCTCGTCCTGGAGGCCCTGCCGTTGCGCCCCAGCGGGAAGGTCGACCGGCGCGAGGTCGCCCGGCTCCTCGCCGCGACCACGACAGGCGTGACCGCCGAGCCTTCTACACCAGAGCCCTGATCTCCGCCTCACTCGGGCAGGTGGCCGGGCCGAAGTGCGTCGTGGTCAAGGCGCCGGCCACATTCGCCCAGCGCAGCGCCGTCGTCAGGTCGACGCCCCGGGCCAGGGCCGCGGCCAGGACACCGGAGTGCGCGTCACCGGCCCCGTTGGTGTCCACCGGCGTCACCGGGATGCTTGGGGTATGGCGCGCCGCGCCGCCGTCGGAGAACCAGGAGCCCTGCTCCCCGGCCCGCACCAGCACCGTGCCGAGCCGACCCGATAGTGCCTCGCAGACGCCGGCGTGGTCACCGGCCTCCACCCGCAGCCCCAGGCGGTCGGCGAGCAGCCCGGCCTCACGCTCATTGAGCGACCAGACGGGCCCCAGCGCACTGAGGCGCTCCAGCGAGCTCATGGGGACCGAACCAACCATGGGGGAGACGTCGAACAGTGCCGTGCACCCCGCTCGGGCCTTGGTCAGTCTCCCGGCCAACCGCTCCAGCGCCGTCCTGGAGGCCTCATCGGCCAGGGAGTAGCCGGAGAGGTAGACGACGTCGTCGCCGCTCACCTCCAGGTGGTCGAAGGCATCCACCGGGCCACGAGTCTCGGCCCCGCAGGTGGAGATGAAGGTGCGCTCGGCCCTCGCATCGGTCATGGCCACGCAGTAGCCCTGGTCGCCGGCTGCGACCGGGCCGACATGATCCACCCCGATCTCCTCCAGGGCCCGCCGGGCCGCCTCGGCGAAGGGCCCCTCGCCCAGCGGCCCGGCGTACAGAGTCTCGACCCCCATCCGGCGGGCGGCCGCCAGTACGTTGAAACCACCGCCGACGGCCAAGGAGGACTCGTCGGCGAACACGTCACCGCCGGGCTCGGGAATCGCCTCGATGCGCAAGGTCAGGTCAATGACGACCTGACCGGTGTGAATGACCCGTCCCATCATGGCCGCCTCTGCTCCGGAGCGTCTTGCTGACAGTGCCCGCTGCCGCCGCGCAGCGCCAGCAGCGCCTCACAGACCGGCTCGAGCCGCAGGCCGGAGCGCTCCAGCACCCGATCGACCAGCTCAACGGGAAGAAGATGGGGTGCACTCGCCCCCAGGACCGCACCGGCCATCGCGGCAATGGTGTCAGTATCTCCCCCGAGCTCAGCGGCGAAGCACAGCCCGTCCAGGGGCCGCTGCGCGAACTCCCGCACGATCACCAGCGCGCAGGGGACCGACTCGGCCGACTCCACCGAGGTTCCGACGTAGGTGCGCAGATGCTCGGCCAGGGCCTCCCCGTGCAGGTCGCGACTCGTCTCCAGGGCCAGGCGGGTGCGGGCGGCAACGGAGGCCTTCTCCGTCCAGTGGCCCGCCTCGGGGTGGGCGGCCACGAAGTCCAGCGCCGCCTCCAACGCCCCCGCCGCGTCGACGCCGTCGATGGCCGCGCTGACCGCTGCGGCGAGGAGACCTGCGGCCTCGAAGCCCTGCCGGGTGTCGTGGGTGACCAGGCAGGAGGCCCGAACGGCCCGGGCCAGCGCGTCGCCGTCGGCACTCAGGGAGAAGGCGATGCCCACCGGGGCCACCCGCATCGCGGCGCCGTTGGTGGTGCCCTGTCTGCCGGTGCAGTGCGGGTCCGCCCCGGCGCGCACCCGCTCCAGAGCGAGCTTGGTGGAGGGCCCCAGCAGGTCCAGGGACCCGCGGGCGCGCATATCGTCCTCCCAGCGCAGGAGGGCATCGGCGAGCTGGTGGGGGTCGATGCGGCCGCCACCGTCGATGAGGAGACCGGCCAGGATGAGAGCCTGCTCGGTGTCATCCGTGACGCTGCCCGCAGGTACTGAGGGGGCGATGGGCTGCTCGGCGACGGCGTCTCGCAGCCCGGTGATCTCGCCGTAGCACCGGCGGATCTGTGCCGGGCTCATCGACTGGGTGGGCATCCCCAGTGCGTCGCCCGAGGGCCAGCCCGGTCAGCGCTCCCAGGGCGCGTTCGCGTGCCGGGGGCTCAGCCGCCACGGGCCCAGGCATGGGTGAAGGAGTGCGAGGGCGGGGATCGGGCTGTCTCACGGAGGTCCTTCTGGCGATCGCGGTGCCGGCTGCCTCACCGGCCGAGGTGTGGCTCAGGCGCTCGCACCGGTGAGGGCCACGGCGCTGGTAGGGTCACTGCCGCCTACCCTAGAGGACTGCGAGAGGATCGGAGGAAGCCGTGAGCGGCGAGAACGGCGAGCACCCGCAGGACAGCGGCCCCCGTGCCACCAGCTGGGGGGAGGTGGTGCGACTGCGCACCCTGCCGGCCGCCGTCGCCCCCGTCATCCTGGGCGCCGGGGCGGCCGCCGCGATGGGGGAGCTCTCAGTGCTGCGGAGCCTGCTGGCCGCGGGCGTGGCCCTGGCGCTGCAGATCGGCTGCAACCTGGCCAATGACTACTCCGACGGCGTGCGCGGCACCGACGACGATCGCACCGGGCCGCCGCGCCTGACCGCCTCCGGGCAGGTCGCACCGGGTACCGTCAAGCTCGCCGCCTTCGGCTGCTTCGGGCTCGGAGCCCTCCTGGGCCTGGCGCTCGTGGTCCTCAGCGGCCAGTGGTGGCTGCTCGCCGTCGGGGCCTCGGCGATCGCGGCCGCCTGGTTCTACACCGGAGGCTCCCACCCCTACGGCTACGCCGGCCTGGGGGAGGTCTTCGTCTTCGTCTTCTTCGGCCTGGTGGCCACGGTGGGCACCACCTACGTCCAGGCCGGCACGGTGCCGGGGTGGCTGTGGCCCTCGGCCTGCGGGATCGGACTGCTCGCCTGCTCCCTGCTCATGGTCAACAACCTGCGCGACATCGACACCGATCCCGCCCACGGCAAGATGACCCTGGCGGTCCGCCTGGGGGAGGCGGGTGCCCGGCGCGCCTTCTCCCTCATGCTTCACGTGCCCTCTGCTGCTGGGGCCGGTCGCCCTGGTGTGGGCGCGCGAGACCGGTTCGGCCAGCCCCGTCGACGGCGGCGGGCACATCAGCCCGCTGCTGACCCTGGTCATCGCGCTGGCGGCGCCGCTCCTGCTCCCTGCCCACTGGTGCGCCGGGCCACCGCGCCGGTGCGCTCCGGCGCCCGGGGGCGCGATCTCATCGCCTCCCTGCGTGACGCCGGCCTGCTGGAGCTGGCCTACGGCGTCGTCTTCGCCGCCGCCACCGTCATCATCACCCTGTGAGCCCGGGTTCCGGAGAGCGTTAATCTCATGCGGGGAGATCTCAGGGTGTCAACGAAGTACATCGACTGGGCGCTGGTTCCGTCCCGCTGGATCGAGCGGCGATTCCTCATCTTCACCGCGCTGCGCAACCCGGGGTACATCCTGCTGCATCTCGTTGCGGGCCCGCCTCTGGCGGCTGTCGTGGGAATCACCGTCGGAGTGCTTCTGGAGCTGATGGGGGTGCCCGACGGGAACAGGGATCTGGGCCTTTGTGTTGGGGGCCCTGCTCGTGGCCTCTCTCATGGGGATCCGGCTGCTGAGCTTCACCGTGTTCAACGCCTCGGGCGTGCACATCTTCCGGTTCATCGGATGCTGGTGGTGGCGCAAGGACATCCCCTGGGTGGCCTTTCGCGAGACGGCGCGTGTGGACCTTCAGGAGGCGCCCTATGACATCCACGGCTTCACACCTCCCGATACCCACAATCTGGCGTTGCATCTGACGACCATGGAGGAGTGGGCCAGGTTCGTTGGGGCAGGGGCGGTACAGGGGGATCGCCCTGATCCGCTGGCGGGTCTCCCGCCGAGGGATCGCATGGCGCTGGTCAAGGCATTCGACAAGCAGGGCACGTTCTGGCGGTTGGACAGAACTTCGACGATCATCCCCGGATTCGTGCGCCTGTCTCGACCTGACGACCGGCGTCAGGAGGCTCAGGAGCGCATCGCCCGCGACTGGCGCGCCCTCATCGAGTGGGCGGAGCAGAAGCAGTACCTGCCCAGGCGCCTCTACCCCTTCGAGTCCTACCCGGGCTTTCTTCCCTGGTAGCCCGGACCTCACGGCTCCGGGTACCTGCGGTCGGAGCCGGAGCCCTCCTAGTGACGGAACACCCGGTCCACTGCTGCCAGGAGCGCCCGCTGAGGAAGGACACGGGTGAGGAATCGTGCGACGACGGCGTTCCCCAGCCCGTCGACAACGCTGGGCCCGCTCCCTCTCAGGGCTCGCATCGTCGTATCGAGGACCTGGCGCGTGGAACGGAGCCTGCCGACGACCGTGCCCTCGTCGGCGACCTGGAAGAACGGGGTATCTGTGGAGCCGGGGCACACGGCCAGGACACGGATGCCGTCCCTCCTCGTCTCCCGCCAGAGCGCCTCGGTGAAGGAGAGCACGAAGGCCTTGGTGGCCCCGTAGACGGCCATGTGGGGCATCGGCTGGAAGGCGGCAGCGGAGGAGATGTTGATGATCGTGCCGTTCCCGCGCTTGCGCATGGCCGGCAGGTACCTGGCCGTCAGACCCACCACCGCAAGACAGTTGAGGCGCACCTCCTGCTCCAGGCGCTCGGGATCGTCATCGGCGACATCCTTCCCAGTGCCGAAGCCGGCGTTGTTGACCAGGACGTCAACGTGCAGACCTCTGCGGTCGGTCTCGTTCCACAGCCGTTGGGCGGCGTCCGGCTCGGACAGGTCCAGGGAGATGGTGGTGACCTCCACGCCGTGCTCCTCGCGGAGCTCTTCAGCCAAGGCGTCAAGCTTGTCCTGACGGCGGGCCACCAGAACAAGCTCGTGCTTCTTGGCTGCGTAGCGGCGGGAGAACTCCTCACCGATTCCCGACGACGCTCCGGTGATGAGCGTGACCATGGGGGCTCCTCCTCGTGATCGGGCGGGTGATAGCCAAACAGCATGGGCTGCACCGCTGTATGCGGTGCAGCCCACGCTACGAGAGACGAGTCGGGTCCTGAGGGCTCAGCGGGCCGGTTCGGCGTCGAGCGGAACCCACGGGTCGGGCTGGTGGGTGATGCGGTTGCGCACGTCCCGACGCACGAGCTCAATCGACCACAACCAGATGACGTGCCCCAGTGCCTCGGAGAAGTGCTCCGCCCAGGTCTGCCCACCGGCGACCCACGGGAAGAGTGAGAGACCGGGCCGGTGGACGGCTTGCAGATCGAACGGTGTCTTAGTCGTCCGTTGTCCACCGGCCCGGCCTCCCGGAAGCCTGGCACGGGAGGCGGCCGGGCCGCAACGTCGTCAGGATCCCCTCGCTCGCCTCCGTTGCGCCGTGGTACGGCCGACGTCGAACCGTGGAGAAAAGCCGGCGAGGGCCTCGCCGCAGCCATTGCTGCTACGAGGCCCTCGCCAGACGGATAACGCAGGTCTACCGGCTCAGTTGCCGCCGCCCTGCTGGCCCCCTGCTGGGCGCCGGCGCTGCTGTCCGCACCACCCTGCTGGCCGGGCTGCTGTCCACCCTGCTGCTGACCGGGCTGCTGGCCGCCGTGCTGGTTGTCGCCCTGAAGGGAACCACCCTGCTGGTTGTCGCCGCCGGGCTGCTGGCCCTGCTGGCCGCCCTGCTGGTTGTCACCGCCGGGCTGCTGACCACCCTGCTGGGTGCCTGCGCTGCTGTCCGCACCGCCCTGCTGACCGGGCTGCTGGCCACCCTGCTGGGTGTCACCGCCGGGCTGCTGACCCTGGGGAGCAGTGGGCTGGGCGCTTCCACCGGTGGCGCCACCGGTCATCTTGCTGTCAGCGCTGGGCGTGGCAACACCGCCGTCGCTGGTCTTGCCCGCGGTCTGCTTGGTGGCGGGAGTGGTCGAGTCACTCGAGCTGGAACCCGAGCAGGCCGCCAGACCGAGGCCGGCGGTCACGATGAGGAGCGAGGTGGCGAGGGTCTTGGCACGTGTAGCGGTGAATCGCATGAGTTCTCCTATGCGGTTGCTGGTGCAGTGTCAGAGCGGGATGGCCCGCTCTTGCGGGTCCGGAACGCCGTCGTCCATGGAGCTCGAGGAAGAACCCGACGACGCCCGTCACGAGTGATGATCGTCATAGACGGCTATGTGGTTGTTCGACAATCCCCGTTGCCGATGGCTCCGAACCTCTTTCGAGACTAGCAACAAGAAACTGACCGAAAGGGTGAAGTATCGTGACAACCGTCTCGAGTCTGGTGGCCATCGGGCTGCTGGGAGGGCTCATCACGGGTATCTCCCCGTGCGTTCTTCCCGTGCTCCCCGTCATCCTCCTCTCCGCAGGAGCACAGGGCGCACGCGGTGATGGCGGCGATGACAAGGGGGCCGACGGCGGCTTCGCCTCCCGCTTCCACCCCTACCTCGTGGTAACCGGCCTTGTGGTCAGTTTCACGGTCTTCACGCTCCTCGGATCGACCGTGCTGAGCCTGCTCCACCTGCCGCAGGACCTCATCCGCTGGATCGGCATCGTCATGCTCGCCCTGATCGGCCTGGGCATGATGGTCCCGAAGGTCATGGAGATCCTCGAGCGCCCCTTCGCGCGCTTCCAGCGCTTCGGCGGCTCGAAGAACCCCTCCAACGGCTTCCTTCTGGGCCTGGTCCTGGGTGCTGCGTACGTGCCCTGCGCGGGCCCGGTCCTGGCGGCCGTTGCCGTCGCGGGAGCCACCGGGAGGATTGGCGCCGACACCGTCGCCCTGGCCGTGTCCTTCGCCGTTGGCACAGCGATCCCGCTGCTGGCCTTCGCCCTGGCCGGACGCGGTATCACGGAGAGGATTCAAGCCTTCCGCACCCGCCAGCGCGCCATCCGCGTCACCGCCGGCGTCGTCATGCTCGGGCTGGCCGTGGCCCTGGTCCTGGACGCCCCGGCCGCGCTCCAGCGCCGCCTGCCCGACTACACCGCCTCCCTTCAGGCCCGCACCGATGACCTCCTCCACGGTGACTCCTCCTCCGGCCCCTGCCGCCCCGGAGCCGCCACTCTCGGTGACTGCGGCCCCCTGCCCGCCATCGACGGCGCAGTGGCCTGGATCAACACGCCCGGCGACCAGCCCCTGACCCAGCAGAGCCGCGCCGGCAAGGTCACCCTGGTCGACTTCTTCGCCTACTCGTGCATCAACTGCCAGCGCTCGGTCCCCGGCATCGAGAAGCTCTACGAGACCTACGCCGCCTCCGGCCTGCAGGTGATCGGCGTCCACTCCCCGGAGTACGCCTTCGAGAAGGAGGTGGACAACGTGCGTGGCGGCGTCAAGCGCCTCGGCATCACCTACCCCGTGGCCGTCGACTCCAACCTGACCACCTGGACCAACTTCGACAACCACTACTGGCCCGCCCACTACCTGGCCGATGCCCAGGGCAACGTCCGCCAGACCCATGTCGGAGAAGGCGGGGAGGCGGCCACGGAGAAGCTCGTCCGCGAGCTGCTCATGCAGGCCAACCCGAAGGTGACCCTCCCCGCCCCCGTCTTCTCCGAGGCGAAGGACGACGCCGGCACGAACAGCCCCCGCACCCCCGAGACCCTACCTGGGCTCGGACCGGGCCTCCGGCTTCGCCCAGGGAACCCTCGACAAGGGGCAGCACACCTTCTCCTTCCCCTCCCGGCTCCAGGCCGACACCTTCGCCCTGGACGGCACGTGGACAGTGGAGCCGCAGTCCATCACCCCGACCGAGGGCAAGGGCCGCCTGCGCCTGTCCTACCGCGGTAAGCAGGTCAACCTCGTCGTCTCCGGCGAGGGGGACCTGACCTGGACGGTCAACGGGAAGACCCGCACCACCCACGTCTCCGGCGTGCCCAACGGGATGGAGCTGGTCCACAGCGAGGAGGTGGGATCGGGCGAGCTCGAGCTGGAGGCCTCGCCCGGACTGCAGCTCTACTCCTTCACCTTCGGGTGACCCGGCGGTGAGCGCAGACATGACTCAGGAGACGGTGCGATGAGCCTGGCGACGCTGGAGGCGCGGACCGGGACGCGCACCGTCTCCGCCCGCGGTCTGGCCTACCATTCCCCTGTGACACGCAGCAGTTGCGCCGGCTCAGAGGGAGAGTGGATCGCGCAGGTGGCCGACGGTGACGCCGACGCCTTCGCCCGCCTCTACGACGCCTGGTCCTCTCGGCTGTTCGCGCTGATCCTCCAGATCGTCGTCGATCGCGCCCAGAGCGAGGAGGTCCTCCAGGAGGTCTTCCTCGAGGTGTGGCGCACGGCCGGCTCCTACTCCCCGGCGCGGGGCAGCGTCCGGGCCTGGCTGGTGACCATGGCCAGGCGCCGGGCCATCGACCGGGTCCGCTCCTCCCAGTCCTCCCGGGAGCGGGAGAGCCGCTGGCGTGACTACATGCCCGACGTCGACCAGACGGTTCAGCAGGTCGAGGACAGACTCGTGGGCGAACAGGTGCACCGGGCGCTCGAGGCGGTGGGGGAGCCCTACCGCTCCACCATTGAGCTCGCCTACTTCACGGGCCTGACCCACCGCGAGATCGCCCGCCGCACGGGCACGCCGCTGGGAACGGTCAAAACCCGCATCAGGGACGGAATGGCACGGTTACGACGAGAGCTGGGGGTGCAGTCATGAGCGACCGCGACGACACTCACGAGGACGCCATCAACGGCGAGGCTGATGCGCAGGGCACCGAGGGTCTCGACGGCACGCAGAGTGGAGACGACGTCGAGTGCTTCGGCGACGAGCTCGACTCGGAGACGGCCGCCCTGCTGGGCGCCTCACTGCAGCCCGTGGACCCGCCGGCAGCGATCCGCGCCTCCCTTCTGGAGACCATTGCGCGCGAGCCTCAGACGGAACGCGTCGACCAGGCCGAGGACACCGCGGAGGAGGACGCCGGCGACCGCGACGCTGTCGGTGGCAGCAACGGTGGCAGTGGCAGTGATGGCGACAGTGACGGCGACGGTGATGGCGATACGGTGGGCTCTGAGGTCCTCAGTCTCGATGCGCACCGCCGTCGCCGCTCGGCCTGGCGCACCGGCCTGCTGCGGGCGGCCGCGGCCGTGGTCCTGCTCGGTGTCGGCATCGGTGTCGGGCGCTGGAGCGTGCGGGGCGCGGTCGATGAGGCCATGGACTCCATGGCGAGCTCCATGGCATCGACCCAGCACTACGCCCACCTCAACCAGGCCCAGGACGTCCAGCGGGTCACCGACACGATGCCCGACGGGCACGTCGCGACCCTCACCTGGTCCCGGGACATGAGCATGACCGCGCTGACCCTGCCGGCCGCCATGAAGGAGTCCGCCGGTGGGCGCAGCCTCCAGGTCTGGCTCAAGGAGGGGGAGACGACCACCTCACTGGGCGTCTACGACCCCCGTGACGGGGCCGGCTTCTCCTTCCTGGACGTCATGCCCAAGCCCGGCCAGCAGATCGTCATCACCATGGAGCCGGCCGGAGGATCGGCCCAGCCGACGACGCCGCCCCTGGTCACCCTGCGAGTGAGTGAGGACGCCGGCCGGTCCGGCGCCGCCACCGGCTCGCCCAGTCCTGCGTCCTCGGCCGCTCCCACCGGAGACTCCGCCTAGCGGTGGACCGGGGTGGGGCGCGGTGCGCCGGGGCGACACGAGCACCTGAATCGTGATGTATGTAACAGCAAAGTCACTCTCGAGACGCTGAGCCCAATGCTGATGGACGTCAGTACCTCTCGGGTGATTTCCCGTCATTCCGCGGTTTCCTGAGGCTGGGCGGATGTGGCCGGCGACGAGGGTCGGTCATCGCCGCGATGAGCGGACAACAATGCGCACTTCTATTTCCGACTCCGGCGGGAATCAGTGGAGAATCTCGAAGGTGCGATCCCCATTGAGATCGTTTTCTTCATTTCGATACTCGCCACAGTTCTCACCACAATTCTGAATGCCCTCGATATATCGCGCCTGTCCCTCATATGTGGTCGCGATGGCGGCTCCCGGGTCAGAAGTAGTACGGGAAGGGCGACCAGTCGGGAGTGCGGCGCTGGAGGAATGCGTCGCGCCCCTCCACGGCCTCGTCGGTCATATAGGCCAGACGAGTGGCCTCGCCGGCGAAGACCTGCTGGCCGGCCAGGCCGTCGTCGGCCAGGTTGAAGGCGAGCTTGAGCATGCGGATGGCCTGCGGGGACTTGCCCGCCACGGTGGCCGCGTACTCCAGGGCCCGTTCCTCGAGCTCGGCGTGGGGGACCGCCTCATTGACGACGCCCCAGCGCTCGGCGGTGACGGCGTCGTAGGTGCGGGCCAGGAAGAAGATCTCGCGGGCCCGCTTGTCCCCGACCTGCCGGGCCAGGAGCGCGGAGCCGTAGCCGGCGTCGAAGCTGCCGACATCGGCGTCGGTCTGCTTGAAGCGCGCGTGCTCGATCGAGGCCAGCGACAGGTCGCACACGACGTTGAGGCTGTGACCGCCGCCGGCGGCCCAGCCCGGGACGGCGGCGATGACGGCCTTGGGCATGGTGCGGATGAGGCGCTGAACCTCCAGGATGTGGAGCCGGCCGGCCCGTGCGGTGTCGAGGCGGGCCTGGGCGGCGGCGACGTCGGCCTCGTGGCTGTAGGCGCGGTCCTCGGGCTCGCCGGCGGCCGTTGGGGACTGCGGTGAGGCCTCCCGCTCGTAGCGGTAGCCGTCCCGGCCGCGGATGCGCTGGTCGCCGCCGGAGGAGAAGGCCCAGCCGCCGTCGCGCGGCGAGGGGCCGTTGCCGGTGAGGATGACGGCGCCGACGTCGCCGCTCATGCGCGCGTGGTCCAGGACCCGGTAGAGCTCATCGACGGTGCGGGGGCGGAAGGCGTTACGGACCTCGGGCCGGTTGAAGGCCACCCGGACCACCGGCAGGTCCCGGAGCCAGGTGCCGTGCTCGTCCCGGACGCAGCCCCTGTGGTAGGTGATGTCCGTGAGGGCCTGCGCCTGCTGCTGGGAGGGCTCCGTGCCGGCCTCGGCGTGGGGAAAGCGGACACCTCCCGCCAGCGGTCGGGGGAGAAGATCTCTGAGACTCGGCGCGGCAGCGGGTGGGCGGTGGTGGCGTTCATGGCCTCAGCGTAGGGCCGGCGAGGCTCGTCCCGCCCCAGGGTGCCGGAAGCAGTCGCCGTCGCCCCCTAGTTCCCCAGGGCTGCGGCGATGAGCTCGGTGCGCGAGGTGTGGCCGAGGCGGTGGAGGACCTCGGAGACGTAGATGCGCACGGTGTTCTCAGAGATGCCGAGCTTGCGGGCGATGCGCCGGTTGGTCAGCCCCTCCAGGAGACAGGTGTAGATATCTCGCAGACGGGGTGGCAGCTCGTTGACCAGCTCCTGGATGCGGGCCTCCGCAGTGGCGCGTTTCTGCTCGGACTGGTAGGCGCTGACGAGCATCTTCGTGGGGCGCGAGGACATGACGGGCTCGCCGCGGCTGGCGCGCAGCAGCGCCGCAGCGACGTTCTCGGTGCTCTCGTCCTGGTGATGAAGCCGTTGACGCCCTCGGCCAGGGCCTCGGCGAGCATCTCGTCACGACTGAAGACGGTGAACATGACAATGGGCATCCGGGGAAGCGCTCATAGATCGCTCTCGCGGTCTGGGCGCCATCCATATCCGGCATGTCGCTGTCCAGCAGGACGACGTCAATGGGCTGCTGCCCGGTCATGAGCAGGCTGATGGCCTGCCGTCCCGCCGGAGGCGGCGGCGACGACGGTAATGGCCCGCTGCGAGTCGAGCTGTTCGGCGAAAGGTGGTGCGAATGAGCGGGTCGTCATCGACGATGAGGACTCGCAGGGAACGCAAGGTGTGGCTAGGCATAAGCGGCTCCGTCCGGTGACGACATAAGGGATCTCGCAGTAGTGGTCGGTGTGGCGATCTCGTTCCAGGGAAGACTGGCGAGAACGGTCCAGGAAGCTCCGATCCGGTTCGAGCTCAAAGAGCCTCCGGCATTCTCGAACCGGTCCTGGAGGGCCCATAAACCGTACCCCCCGTGCATCTCCTCAGGCACCTTCTGATCATGCCAGGGTGAGCTGAAGCTGATGAAAAGGGTGTCCTGCTCCTGCTCCACGACGAGGGAGACAAGATCGCGGGGGAAGTTGTACTTGAGGGCGTTGAGGGTGTTCTCGCGGATGAAGGCGACCAGGAGCCGGCCGAGCTCGGAACGATGCAGCGTCGGAATCCTCTCGATGCCGTCGAGGTCGGCATCGAGAACGATCTCGCGCTGCGCCAGCGTGGAGGCGCTGGAGTCGACGATCTCCTGCAGGGTGGGCTCCTCCTTAGGTGGCCCCTGCGAGACGGCGAGGTTGTGAATGAGCAGGCGCAGGTGGGCGAGGGCCTGCTGAGTCCGGTCCTGCAGGTCGAGGACACGGTCGCGGTCATCGCCGTGGGGGAGCTTGATGGAGCGGGAGATGATGAGCATGCGGGTGAGGTCAGCGGCCAGGTCGTCATGGAGACTGTCGGCGATGTCGCGGCGCAGCTGCTGAATGAGCTCGGCAGCAATCTCCTTGGAACGCTCCGCCTCCCGCTGCATCTCCTCCAGGCGGTCTTTGGTGTTGCGGATCAGGACTCCGAAGGAGGCGGATAGGGTTCCCCAGAATAATGTCCAGACTGTCACGGGAAGGAGGGGGAGCCCAGATATGAGCTGCGCCAGAAAGAAATACGGAGAGTTGAATAAGAGCGAGCTTGGGACTTTTCTGACCGCCATGAGGTCGGCAACTATTGACGTATACGAGAATCCATGCCCATGCTAGGCTGTGATGCTGCATGCATAGAAGACGATGAGGAGTGCGGTGGAGAAAAGTGGATATCCCTGACTCGTCGATCTTTTGCGTAGACATACGGAAAGGAATGAGAGTATCTGAAAGATTTCCCCAATAATGATAGAGCTTTTATGTTAGCTCTGAGAGTGAGGTAAGTGTAAGTGTCCAGGAGAATGAGGGAGGCTGATGAACTGAAATGAGGATAGCTCTCCTCAGGTCGCGGGCAAAAACCTCTGGTGTCGCATCCAGAGTCGTGAGAGAAGACTGCCGTTCTGCATGGTCCTTGAGGTGAGTGCTGAGGCTGTGGTTTGGGGCTATCTCGAGTGCTTGGCGGTGGAAAGATGCTCGCCATCCCCTAAGGGGTGAGCTTAGGGGTGACAGCGGGTGATGTTATCAGGAGTACCAGCGGTTCGTCTTCCAGTCGCACCAGAGCACTGGGGGAAGATGCACCAGTCGTAGTAGGGCTTCCCGAAGGCGCTCGCTGAGTCGTCGTGTCGTGCGGGGGCGGTGGCCGGCGCGGCGCTGGCCGGCGCGGCGAAGCCCGCCAGGAGGAGGGCGACAAGGGAGATGCGGACAACAGATTTCATGGAGTGAACTCCTGTCTCAGGGGGTGTTATGAACAATTTATCTTACCATTCCTGTGGTTTGCGCCAACTGCGTTCTTCGCCGTCCCGGTTGATTCTTCGCTCAACAAAACCTGTCGATGGTGGGCGACGGCGGTGGCGCGGACCATTTCCTCGCGACCGGGCTGAGACGCCCCTGACCTCCGACTACTCTGGGCCCATGACACAGACCGGTGCGACTGCCAGCCGTCCCTTCGTTCCCGTGGCCGAGGGCGGAGGGCGAATCGACTCGAGACCGGCGCCCTGCGCGAGGTGATCGTCCACCGTCCCGGCGGGGAGATCGCCCGCCTGACCCCCATCAACGCCGACTCCCTGCTCTTCGACGACGCCCTCAACATCCCCCGGGCCCAGGCCGAGCACGACGCCTTCACCGCGATCCTGCGCTCCGAGGGCGTCATCGTCCACGACTTCCGCGAGCTGTTCACCGAGGTCCTGGCCGTCCCCGAGGCCCGCCGGCTGGTCCTGGACGAGGCCGTCGGTCCCCGACGTCGTCGGCGTCTCCGCCTCCGAGCTGCTCATCGACTACTTCCAGTCCCTGCCCGACGCCGACCTCGCCGAGGTGCTCCTGGGCGGCATCACCCGCAGCGAGCTGCGCGAGCGCCTCAGCTCTTCCGACGGACGCGACCTGTTCTCCTCCACCTACCTGTCCACCCTGGAGGGGCCGTTCGTCGTCACCCCTCTGCCCAACCTGCTCTTCACCCGCGACGCGTCGGCCTGGCTCTACGGCGGGGTCTCGGTCAACTCCATGGCCCTGGAGCCGCGCCGTCGTGAGGCCATCGGCTACGAGGCCGTCTACCGCCACCACCCGGCCTTCGGCCCGCGCCTGGCCGAGCTCGCCGGCTGCGATGACCCGGAGGCCCGCCTGTGGCGCGAGGTGGGGCGGGTCTCGGCCGCCTCGACCATCGAGGGCGGCGACTTCCAGATCCTGGGCAACCGGACCCTCGTCATGGGTCTGACCCACCGTTCCACCGCTGCCGGCGTGGAGCGCCTGGCCTCCCAGCTCTTCGACTCCGGCGTGGCCGACCGGGTCGTCGGTGTCCACATGCCCGACGCCGCCTTCTACACCCAGCTCGAGGCCGTCATGCACCTGGACACCCTCATGACGATGGTCAGCCCCGACACCTATCTGCGCTTTCCCGGCTTCACCGAGGTCACCACTGTGGAGATCGAGCCCGCAGCGGCTGGGCGCTCCCTCCAGGTGACGGTCCATGACGGCTCGCAGATGGATGCGGTCCTCGCCCGCGCCGCCGGCATCGACTCCTTCCGCGTCATCAGCCCCGGCGCCTCCGACGAGGCCGAGGCCCTGCGCGAGCTCGCCCGGGACTCCTGCAACGTCGTGGCCCTGGCCCCCGGGCGCGTCATCGGCTACGCCCACAACCAGCGCGCCAACGACGCCCTGCGCAAGGCCGGCATCGAGGTCGTCGAGACCCCCGGCGTCGAGCTCGTGCGCGGCCGCGGCGGCTCGCACTGCATGACCTGCCCCGTCACCCGCGACGCGGTGTGAACCCGGCCGGTCAGGGCGCTCAGAGCAGCCGGCAGGCCCCCGGCCCCGGCCTGGTGACGATCACCGCGGCCTGCTCGGCGCCCGGCTCGCGGTCCCGGTAGGCCCCGAGCCACTGCGCGGCGAAGGCCTCGGCGTCGTCGGCCCGCACCAGGGCGTACACCGACCCGCCCCACCCGGCGCCGAAGGAGGAGGCGCCAATGGCGCCCGCCTGGCGGGCCAGTGACACCATGAGCCGGGTCTGCGGCACCTGGTTGCCCAGGCCGCGGTCGGCCAGCTCCTGGGAGCGCCGGAGGACCTCACCTACGTCCGGGTCGGCCGCGGCGATCATCCGGGCACCGGCGGGAACCAGGACGAGGGACTCGGTGAGGAACTGCTCGATGCGCTGCCTCTCGTAGCCGGGCTCGCACAGCCCCAGCAGCTCCTTCAGGGCCGGGTCGCCGGCCGCCTGCTCGCCGGTGGCCTCCCCGACCAGGTGCCTGACCGCGCCGGCCAGGGAGGCGTCAGTGCGTCCGGTGGTCTCATTCCACCTGGCCAGCACCGCCTGGACGGTGCTCGGCCCGCGGTTGTAGTCCTCCAGGGCCGCACCGGTCTTGTGGGCCAGCACCCCGCTCACGCCGACGACGAGCGCCCACTGGGTGGGGAAGGAGATGGTCTGATCGATGCGCATCGGGTCGAATCCGGCCAGGAGCAGCCGGTCCTGGGCGCCGCACAGCATGCCGGTGTGGTCCTCGCTCCCGCCGCGGGTGCCCACCCCGCTGGTCCCCGGCAGGTCCCGCCACGCCCGTCCGCCCTCCACGGCGGCGAGGTATCCGGCCAGGGACAGCCGGTCGGGCATCGACTCGACCCACCGGGGATCCTCGTCCCAGCCGTTGAGGGAGGCCAGGGCCAGGGCCGTGGCGCACACCAGTGCGGAGGACGAGCTCATCCCGGAGGCCGGCGGCAGGTCCGAGGAGAGGGACAGGTGGGCCGCGGCGCCCGCCCCGAAGTTGAGGGTGAGGCGGTCCAGCACGGTCTGAAGGTAGCGGCCCCAGTGGCCCGGCTCCAGGCCCGGGTCCACCCCGGCGCGCAGGGTCACCGGATCGCCGCAGTCCGTGGTGGCGGTCAGGGACCCCGGCGGCCCCGCCACGCGACGCGCCCGCGCCGTGATCGCCCGGTCGACGGCGCCGACCAGGACCGAGCCGCCGGCGTAGTCGGTGTGCTTGCCCAGCACCTCGACGCGCCCGGGCACCCGCCAGGCGGTCTCCTCGGGCGCCTCACTCAACGCCCCGTGCGTCTCCTGACTCACAGCGACACCGCCGTCCCGGACAGGCGGGCCTCGACTTCGGCGATGTCCTCACGCCGCGACAGGTCCAGGACCCCACCGGTCACAGGGAGGACAGTGACCGGACCGGGCAGGGCGCGCACGGCGTCGACGATCTCCAGCTCGCCGCGCGGCGAGGGGGTGATGCGGCGGCAGGCGGCGAAGATCTCCGGGGTGAACCGGAAGGCGTTCATTGACACCGGGGCGTGGGGCCCGGCGGCCCGGACCACCTCCGCTGAGGGCTTCTCCACGATCTCCTCCAGCGCCCCGTTACGGGCGCGCACGAGGGCGAAGGCGGCGATCCGCTCGGCGGGGATGTTGGACTCGGCCACCAGGGCGGCACGGTCGAAACCGGCCAGGGCGTTGCCCCGGTGGCGGGCCAGGTCGCGCAGCACCTGACGGGGGTAGTAGTTGTCCCCGTTGACCATGAGGAAGGGCTCCCCGTCCACGGCCGCCTCGGCGGACAGGACGGCGTCGGCCGTCCCCAAGGGGTTGACCTGGACGGCCAGGTCGATCGTGAGCCGGGTGAGCTCCAGGGAGTCGATGTGGCGGCGGAAGTCCTCGTGCTCGGGCCCCACGACCAGGACGGCCCGCTCGATCCCGGCGTCGACCAGGGCCGAGAGGCTGTAGTCGATGAGCCGGTGCTCGCCGATGGGCATGAGGGCCTTGTAGCCGCTGGCCGCGGCCGTGGCCTGCTGGGAGGTCAGGCCGGAGCCGGCCGGGCTGCTCGCCCGCATGCGTGTGCCCAGGCCCCTGGCCAGGACGACGGCGACACGGGTGCGCTCCGCCGCGCCGTCCCACCGTCTCAGTGATCGCGTCTGTCATGGGTTCCTTCCTCCCTGCCCGTCTCAGGCATCCAGGCCGTAGTGGCTCGCGACGGCGGCCGCGGTGGCCCGGGCCTCGTCACCGGTGGGCATCTCGGCGAAGACCCGCAGGAGCGGCTCGGTCCCCGAGAAGCGGATCGTCACCCAGCCGCCGCAGGTGAAGTAGACCTTGCAGCCGTCCTCCCACGAGATGCGCTCGATGTCGTGGGCGAAGGCGGGCAGGTCGTGAGCGCCGAAGATGCGCTCCTCAAGCTCGGTGCGCCGCTCGGCGGTGAAGCCGTAGGCGTTCTCCACCATGACGAGCTCACCGTACCGGGCCACGATGTCGGCGTAGAGCTCGGAGAGCCGCTTGCCCGAGGCCGCCACCGCCTCCACCAGCAGGGAGCCGGCGTAGACCCCGTCCTTGCCGGGGATGTGACCGCGCACGGTCAGGCCCCCGGAGGACTCGCCCCCGATGACGGCCCCCGTCTCGGCCATCTTGGCGCTGATCCACTTGAAGCCGACGGGCACCTCGTAGCAGACCTGCCCGTGGGCGGCCGCGACCCGGTCCAGCAGGTGAGTGGTGGACATGTTGCGCACAGCCGGACCGCTCCACCCCTTGCGGGTCAGCAGGTAGTCGTAGAGCAGGACCAGGACCTGGTTGGGGGTGAGGTAGGCGCCGGTGTCGTCGATGATGCCCAGGCGGTCCGCGTCCCCGTCGGTGGCGATGCCCAGGTCCGCACCGGACTCGACGACGGCGTTGCGCAGGGTGGTGACGGTCCCCTCAGTGGGCGAGGGCATGCGGCCCCCGAACAGTGGGTCGTGGCGGTCGTGGATGACGTCCACCTGGCAGCGGGCGGTCAGCAGGATCGTCTGCAGGCTCGTCTCGGAGACCCCGAACATCGGGTCCAGCACGATGTGCATGTGGGCGTGGCGGATGGTCTCGGTGTCGAGCTTGTCGATGATGGCGTCCAGGTACCAGTTGATGGAGCGCTGGATGGTGACCAGCTCGCTGGAGCGGGCCTCATGGGCCTCGACGCTGCGCACGTCCGCATCCGTCAGGCCCCGCAGAGAGGCGGTGAGCTCGTCAGTGACCGCCTGGTCGGCGTCGCGGCCGCCGGGCAGGAAGATCTTGATGCCGTTGTACAGGGCCGGGTTGTGGGAGGCGGTCACGGCCATCCCGTAGGCGGCCCCCAGGCGGCGCACCGTCCACATGGTGGTGGGGGTCGGGGAGGGGCGGTCGATGAGGGTGACCCGGATGCCGTTGCCGACGAGCACCTCAATGGCCCACCAGGCGGCGGTATCGGACAGGAAGCGCCGGTCGTAGCCGATGACGACGCCCTGCTCGGCCGTGCCCTCCTTCAGGATGCGGTGGGCCAGCCCCTGGGTCAGGAGCCTGACATTGGCGCGGGTGAACTCATCGCCGATCACGGCTCTCCAGCCGCCGGTGCCGAAGTGGATCATGGGGGTTCCTCTGCGGAGGCGCCGTTGCCCGGAACGGGGCGGCGAGGTGGATAGGGGTGTGGTGAGGGAGGGCGCTGGGGGAGGGGCTCAGCCCTTGACGGCGCCGGCCGCCAGGCCGGACTGCCAGAAGCGCTGCAGGCCCAGGAACAGCACGATCAGGGGGATGACGCCCAGGAGAGCGCCCTGGAGGAGCGCCCCGTACTGGGGGTTGAAGTAGGTCGACATGCCGTAGAGCCCCAGGGTGACGGGCTTGAGCTCGGCGGAGTTGATGGTCATCAGCGGCAGGAAGAAGTTGTTCCAGGTGGCCACGAAGATGAACAGGAAGATGGTCACCATCGCCGGTGCGAGCAGCCGCAGCACGATGGTGAAGAAGATACGGATCTCGCTGGCCCCGTCGATGCGGGCGGAGTCGATGATCTCGTTGGGCACCGAGGAGTCGGCGTAGACGCGGCCCAGGAAGACCCCGAAGGGGCTGACCGAGCACGGCAGGATGATCGACCAGACGGTGTTGGTCAGGTGCACGGCGTCGAGGACCAGGTACAGCGGAATGGTCAGCAGCGCGATGGGCATGAGCAGGCCGGAGAGGATGACCACCTGGACGGCGCCCCGGCCCGCGAACTCGAACTTCGCCAGGCCGTAGCCGGCGGCCACCGACAGCAGCGTGCCCAGCACCCCGGCGACGGTCGAGTAGAGCAGGGAGTTGAGGATCCAGCGCCAGAAGAGCCCCTGGGTCCAGCTCATGAGCGCGCTGTAGTTGGTGGAGAAGCTGTTGCGTCCGGAGAACCACCACCCGGAGGTGGTCAGCAGGTCGGAGTTGGACTTGGTGGAGGAGACGATGAGCCAGTAGACCGGGCCGAGCATGTAGGCCAGGACGATGACCAGGACCGCGATGGTCACGGCCCGTGCGGGCACCGACGGGCGCAGCGAGCGAGGAGTGTCGGTGGGCTTCACTTGTCGATCCTGTTCTGCACGAGGGCGTAGAGGGCGGCCAGGACGCCGGCCACCAGGGCGATGAGGACGGAGATCGCCGAGGCCGGCCCCGAGCCGGACGGAGAGAGCGCACCGGTCATCGAGTTGTAGGCCATCATCATCGGCGTGTAGTCCAGCCCCATCCACTGGTTCTGGCTGTAGAGAACAGTGGGCTCGTTGAACAGCTGCACCGTCCCGATGATGGAGAGCAGAACCGCCAGCAGCGAGGCGGAACGGACCATGGGGATCTTGATGCGCCGGACGATCTGCCACCCGGTGGCCCCGTCGATGCGGGCGGCCTCGTAGAGCTCGCGGGGCACGGACTGCAGCGCCGCCAGGAAGATGAGCATGTTGTACCCGGTGAAGGTCCACGTCGTGATGTTGGCCATCGACCACAGGATGATGCTGCGACCGAAGAAGTCCACCTTGAGGCCCACCAGTCCCAGCAGCTCATTGATGGGGGAGAAGCTGGGGTTGTACATGTAGAGCCACATGATCGCGGCCACGATCCCGGGGATCGCGTAGGGCAGGAAGAAGCCCAGGCGGAAGACCGTCACCCGCTTGACCAGGAGGGAGTCGAGCACCAGGGCCAGGGCGAGGGCCGCCAGGATCATGACCGGGACCTGGACCACGCCGAACAGCAGGACCCGCCCCAGTCCCTTCCAGAAGGCGGGCTGACCCGCCGCCTGGACGTAGTTGTCCAGGCCCACGAAGGTGCTCACCTTCTCCCCGCCGCCGTAGAGGTCCGAGCCGGAGGCGACGTCGCGGAAGAAGGACCGGTAGACCGACACCACGATCGGAATGAGGAAGACGACGGCGAACATGGCCAGGAACGGGGCCACGAACCCGATGCCCGCCCGGGCCTCCCTGCGCTTTCGCAGCGAGGTGGTGCGGATGGCGGATGCGCCCGTGGTCGTTGTCGTCGTGCTCATGATGCTCTCACTTCGATCGTGGTGCCGGTGGCTGCTGTGTCTGCCGGTGGGCTGTGCTCGATCGCCTACTCGGCGACGGGCAGGTTGGCGTCCTTCAGGGAGCTGACCGAGGTCTTCTGGGCCGCCTGGAAGATCTCATCGACCTTGCCGGTCCCCTTCCCGGCCGCCTCGGCGGCCTTGGTCATGGGGTCGGCCAGGGAGGGCCAGGTCGGCATGAAGCCGAACTTGGAGTTCACGGCCGCGTTGGCCTTGGTGAACTCGGCGTAGACGTCCTGGCCTCCGAAGAAGGTGGAGATGGTCTGCGGGGTCTTCACCGGGGCCTTCGCGGTCAGGACCAGTCCCTGGGTGGCCAGGTCGTCGACCTGGGTGTTGAACCAGTCGTTGAAGGCCATGGCCCCCTCGGGGTTGGAGCAGCCCTTGAGGACGGCCACGCCCGAGCCGCCGTCGGGACCGGACATGGCCTTGTCACCGAAGGCGGGCAGCTGAGCGACCGCCCAGGACCCGGCATTGGGGGAGTCCTTCATGGTGTCGGCCAGGAGCGCGCCCTCCCAGGCGGCTCCGATGGTGCCGATGAGCTGCTGGTCGACCAGCGCCTTGCCGAAGGAGTCGTCCCAGCGGTTGGCCACGAGGGCCGTCTTGGAGTCCAGGACCCCCTGCCAGAAGGAGGAGACCTTGGCGGTCTCGGGGCTGGAGACGTTGACCTTCCACTTGTCGTTCTCGGCGCTGAACCACTGGGCATTGGCCGCGGCCGCCTGGCCCGCCAGGGTGTTGGGGGCCTCGTCGGGCTCGAAGGCCAGGGCGTACTTGCCCTGCTCGGCCGCCTTCTTGGCGACCTCGGCCAGCTCGGCGCTCGTCGTGGGCACCTTCAGCCCGAGCTGGTCGAAGGCTGCCTTGTTGTAGAAGTAGACCAGTGGGCCGGAGTCCTGCGGCAGGCCGACAACGGTCTTGCCCACGGTCATCAGCGACATCGACCCCTCGGAGAAGTGCTCCTTGTACTTCTCAGCCTGGGCGGAGACGTCAGTGAGCAGGCCGGAGGTGTAGAGCTTGGGGATCTCGGCGTAGCCGACCTGGGCCAGGCAGGGGCCGGTTCCGGCCTTGACGTCGTTCTCCAGCTTGACGTTCATGTCCGCGGCCTTGCCGTCGAACTTGGTGGCCTCGACCTTCATGTCGGGGTGCGCGGCGTTCCAGCGGGCCACGATGTCGTTGACCTTCGTCATCCCCTCGCCGTCGGGCAGGCGGTGCAGGTAGCGGATGACGCCGCCGGAGGAGGCCGATCCGGAGGCGCCGGTCGTGGCCGAGCAGCCGGCGGCGAGCATCGCGAAGGCGAGCAGCGAGGCGGCCAGTGCGTGTTTCTTCATGGGAGTTTCCTTCTTCGTCATTGAAAAGGCCCGGCGTCTGCCGGAAGGAGTGGGGGCGCGGCGGGGCGGTGACAGGGAGCTGTCGGCGCTGTCGGTGTTGTGGGCGCGCGCCCGTGAGTGGAGCGTGGATATGGAACGGGGGTGCTCACTGCGAGGCAGCGGTGAGCCACTGGTGCCCTCCTTCCTCCAGACGGACCGTCCGGGGGCCCTGGGGCGTCGGCACCGTCGTGGTGACGGGCTCCAGGGAGTTGTTGATGACGAGGGTGGTCCGGCCATCGGGGTAGGCGGCCACCTCCACCCTGGGGTCGAGGGCCGCCCAGGCGGAGAACTCCTCCTGGCACCCTGCGGCCCAGAAGATGGCCCGGTGCAGCAGCCGGGAGTTCTGGGCGCTGTAGGGCAGTCCCGTGGCGTAGACCGCCCGGCCCCTCCCCAGCTCGTGGACCGCGAGGCGGACCTGGCCGTCCGCGGCGTCGAGCACCCGGGTGGCGGGACTGGTGACGACGATGTCGGGGGTGCCCTCGCCGTCGTCGAGACCGCCGGTCAGGTCCCGGGTGATGAAGTGCTCCTCCACCTCAGGGCGCACGACGGCGCGTGCTCAGGCCCCAGCCGATCTCCCGGTCCACGCCCAGGACGTCGGCGAGCTGGAAGGTGACCCCGTGGGCGGGGTGGGCGCTGGGAGCCCCGACCCCGATGAGGCCGCCGCCGGCGGCCACGAAGGAGCTGACCTGGGCCACCAGCTCCGTATCCGCCCACTGCTCGCCCCCGGAGAAGGCGGTGCCCTCGGCGCCGGCGCAGATAAGGACCTTGACGTCCGGGGCCAGGCCGGCGCGCACGTCGTCGAAGGACAGGAACTCCACGTCCACCGGCAGCCCCGACAGCGCCTCGAGGACCCCCAGGTAGGTGTAGGTCTGGCGGTACCACAGGGCGTGCGCGACCATATGCGTCATCCAGGAGCGCAGACGGCCCCAGGAGTTGATGACCGCGACCTTGAAGCCCGGGGTCAGCGGACGCAGCCCCGCGGAGCGCTCGTGGATGGCGCGGAACTCCGCGACGATCTGCTCGACGCGGTCGATGAAGTCGGGGTGCTCGACGGCCAGGGACAGGTAACCGCCGTAGCCGATCCGGTCCAGGGGGGAGCGCACGATGGCGCGCCGGGCCTCCAGCCAGCTGCGGTTGGCCTCGGAGACCGGATCACCCCCCGGGTGGAAGACATCGGGGAAGAAGTACGGCAGGAACCGGCCCTCGGTGTAGCGCACGTGCGGGATGTCGGCGATCATCCGGCAGGTCGCCCCCGATCCGACCGAGCCGACGACGGCGTCCAGGCCGGTGGTGGCGAAGTGCTCGCCGTAGGGCTCGGTGCCGATCCAGTTGTCGCCCAGGAACATCATCGCCTCCTTGCCCTGGGCGTGGACGGCGTCGGTCAGCTCGCGCACCCGGGAGCACACGAAGCGCTGCTGGAAGTCGATCCAGTCGCGGAAGGCGCGGGTGGGGACCCGGAAGGGGGAGTTGTAGTAGCCGGCGTCGACGAAGTCCTCGGCGGTCAGGCGGTAGCCGTACTCCTCCTCGAAGGCCTCCAGGGCGGGGACGCTCACCGAGGCGGAGTAGCCGAACCAGTCGACGAAGCGCTCGGTGGCGTCGGCGCCGTAGACGAGGGTGAAGTGGTAGAAGAAGGTGGTGAAGCGGACCACGTCCACCTCGGGGTGCTCCGTGAGCCAGGTGCTCAGGTGGGCGCGCACGTGGGACCACGTGGCCTCGTGGCGCACGTCGAAGGGCTTGTCCTTGACGCGCGTGGGGTCCTCGTCCCAGCCGTTGGTGAGGTAGTTGTACATCTGGGTGGGGTCCCAGGTCTGGATCGCCAGGAAGCTGACGGTGTAGACGTGCCCGGCGAGGGCCTCGTGCACGGTGACCGTGCGGCCCGTCGGCCCTCGATGCTCCAGGCGGAGACGGGCAGCTCCTGGCCGGTGGTGCGGTCGTGGGCCTGCCACCAGCGCGTCACGTCGCAGCCGGTGTCGGGGCGGACCTGGTCGGCGAACCAGGAGGCCAGCAGGTCGATGCTCACAGGGCCGTCGGCAGTGGCGGCGACCCGGTCGGACATGAGGAAGATCCGGGTGGCCTCATCGGGGTGGGCGTCGGCCCAGGCGTTGTCGCCGCGTCCCACGAAGTAGGTGGAGTAGACCTTGGTGGCCAGCTCCGAGACGATGCCGGGCAGCTCGGTGCCGTCGGAGTTCCGCACGGCGTCGGCGCCCAGGCGGGCGATGAGGCGGCGGACCTCCTCATCCATGCCGGTCTGGATCGGCAGGGTGAGGCGTCCCCCCGCCTGAGAGGGGAGCGGCGCCGCGGGCTGGGTCTGGAGAGACATCAGCACTCCTTCGGGCTGAATAGTCTGAACTCCGAACAAACTACAGCATGCGGCGCCCGTCCGCTACTGGCGAGGCGGTCGATATGCCTGGTGGCGGCTAGGAGGCGGGCCTGAGATCGACCAGGGTGGGGTTGTCGAGCACGGACTCCAGCGCCACCAGGGCCGCCCCGTACGACGAGGCCCACTGGCCCAGGTGGGAGGTCTCCAGCCTCACGGCGGCGCGCTGGTCCAGCAGCCGATCCCTCAGGGCGGAGGCGGTGGGGGAGACGAACACGTCGGCGAAGGCGGCCAGGTACCCCGACAGCACGATCACCTCAGGGTTGAGGACATCCGTCAGGATCGCCAGGGCGCGTGCGAGCGCCCGCTGGGAGAGCTCCAGCCTCCGGGTGAGCTCGGCGTCCCCGGCGTCGAAGCGCCGGCGCAGGAGCTCGATGCGCTCATCCAGGGAGGTGGTCTCGTCACGCACCGCGTCGCCCGGCGGGTAGGCCGAGGTCAGGGCCTGCAGCCCGGAGCGGGTCTCCCAGCAGCCGCGCCGCCCGCACCGGCACTCCAGGCCCTCGGGCTCCACGGGCATGTGGCCGACCTCGCCGGTCAGGCCCAGCCAGCCGCGCAGGAGGTGGCCGTCGGAGATGATGCCGGCGCCGATCCCCTCACCTCCCGACAGGTAGAGCAGGTTGCGCACCCGTCCTGCGCGTAGCGCTCGTAGGTGGCCAGTGCGGCGAGCTTGGCGTCGTTCTCCAGCGTGATGGTGGGGACGCTCCTCCCCGGGCCCAGGCGGCGGGCGACCGCGTCGCGGACCCTGGTCCGCCACGGCGACGTCGTGCCACTCCAGCGTGGAGGAGTAGCGCACGGTGTTGTCGGCGTAGTCGATGATCCCCGGGCTGGGCCAGGACGATTCCCGGAACCGTCGTCCCCTGCTGCGTCAGCTGCTCCAGGGCCTGGGACAGCATGGCCGCGACATGCTCGATCATCGTCTCAGGGGCGGTGTCCGGCGTCGTCGACGAGCTCGCAGCGGCGCGCGATGACCTCTCCGGTCAGGTCCGTGATGGACAGGAGCAGCGAGGCCCCGCTGATCTCCAGGCCGATGCCGGCCGCTGTGCGCGGTGCCGTGCGCAGGCCCGTGCTCGGTCTGCCGACGTTGCCGGACAGATCCGGCTCCTCCTCGACGAGCAGCCCTCGGGAGCACAGCTCGGCCACGAGGGTCGAGACCGTCGCCTTGGACAGCCCCGTCTCACGGGCCAGGCGCGTGCGCGACAGGGCGGGGCTCGTCTGGAGGTGACGCAGGATGAGGGACATGTTCGAGATGCGCACGTCGGCGTGGGCCTTGGGTCTGTGCGCGCCCGGGCCTCCGAGGGGTCCCCAGAGATCCGGTCCGTCCGCCGGGATCCATCCTGCAGCCGGCACGGTCGTTCCCTCCTCCGTCGGTGTCCCGATTGGTCCTGCGGACCGCGGGCGTGCCCCTCAGCGTAGTGATTCCAGGTGAGCGGGGAGTGGGATTCGGCGGGCGTCCTGCTTGCTCTCTTGTGGCGCGGAACGGGCTGCGACGTAAATGAGACTATCACCACATTCTGCGGCCCTGAGGAGTTCCGGTTGCACATACGGACGTTGTTGGTTATGAGTCACGTTTGGGTGCGTGCTTTGTGGGACTCTGAGGAAGGCTCGATGTTCGTGATGATTTCAAGCATTCTCGATGCTTATGGGCGTCCATGCCCGACCGTGCTCGCCGGGTGGGTTCCGCCCTGTTCTGCGGCCGTGGCGCCGGACACGCTCGCGGGCGTGTCAAGGCCCGAAGTCCTCTGAATTCGCGGGATTCCGCTCCTCTTCAAATTGACCACTCGAACACTGCGCAGGACCATAAAACGGGCTTGCCGTCGTCGTTGGGTCCGGACGCGGCTCTCACAACTCGTCTTCCGGACCCTCGCGGCCAGGCCAGGAGCTAGATCGTGAGGAGTGCAGTGAAAGTCATTGAGGCCAACCATGTCTACAAGGTCTTCGGGCGGCGACCGTCCGACGGCGTCAAGAAGCTCAAGGCCGGTAGGACGCGGGACCAGCTGAGGAAGTCAGGGCAGACCGCCGCCGTCATCGACACCTCCTTCGACGTCGACAAGGGCGAGATCTTCGTGGTCATGGGCCTGTCGGGCTCCGGGAAGTCCACCCTCATCCGCATGGTCAACGGCCTGCTGCCCATCACGGCCGGCAGCATGACCCTCTACGGGGAGGACCTGGCGCACGTCTCGAAGTCGAAGCTGCGCGAGCTGCGCCGCGAGCGCGTCTCCATGGTCTTCCAGAACTTCGCCCTCCTGCCGCACCGGACGGTGGGGGAGAACGCCGCCTACGGCCTGGAGATCCAGGGCGTGAATCGCTCCGAGCGCGAGCGCCGGGCCGAAGAGGCCCTGTCCCTGGTGGGCCTGGAGGGGTGGGGCGGCTACAAGCCCGGCGAGCTCTCGGGTGGCATGCAGCAGCGGGTCGGCCTGGCCCGGGCCCTGGCCGCCGAGACCGACATCCTGCTCATGGACGAGGCCTTCTCCGCGCTCGACCCGCTCATCCGCCGGGAGATGCAGGACCAGCTCATCGACCTGCAGGGCAAGCTCGGCAAGACGATCCTGTTCATCACCCACGACCTCAACGAGGCCATGCGCCTGGGGGACCGCATCGCCATGATGCGCGACGGTCGCGTCGAGCAGGTCGGCACCGCCGAGAGATCCTGCGCGACCCGGCCTCCGACTACGTCTCCCGGTTCGTGGCCGACGTCGACCGCACCCGGGTCCTGACGGCCGGCTCCATCGCGGAGCCCCCGTACGCGGTCCTGGGCTCGGACCGCAGCCCCCGCGCCGCCCACAAGCTCCTGCGGGAGAACCAGCCGCCGTGGCTGCTCGTCCAGAACCGCGACCGCACGCCCTTCGGCTATGTCTGGGAGGACGACGTCGCCCGGGCGGTCAAGGAGGGCTCCAACGCCCTGCCGCTGTCCACGATCCACGAGATGCCGGTCGTGTCGCACTCGACCCCCGTCAACGAGCTGTTCGCCCACGCCGCGCAGCACGCCGCCCCCATCGTCGTCGTCGACGACGACGGACGGATCTCCGGCGTCATCCCGCGCGTCACCCTGCTGGCGGCCATCAGTGAGCAGAACCAGGAGGCCGGGGCATCCAGTGCCGCCAGCGCCTCCAGCGCCGATCCGGCCGCGGAGCAGACCGACGAGCAGGCCGGCAAGGCCAGTGAGACCACCGAGGCCGAAGGAGCCGACGCCTGATGATTCCCGTACAGACTCCTCTTCCCAAGATTCCCCTGGGCACAGCGGTCGAGGTCCTCATTGAGTGGATCCAGGTCCACCTCCATGGCTTCCTCACCGCGATCTCCCGGGCCGGCACCCTGGTCAACGACAACCTCGTGGACCTGCTCCTGGCCGTGCCCCCGCTGCTCATGGTGGTGGTCTTCGTCCTGGTCGCCTGGATGGCGAAGTCGTGGAGGCTGGCAGTGGGGACCGCCGTCACCTTCCTCATCATCATCTCCCTGGGGCCAGTGGGTCAACGCGATGGAGACGCTGGTCCTGGTGACCCTGGCGACCCTGACCGCCCTCGTCTTCGCCATCCCCCTGGGGATCTGGGCCGCCCGCAACAAGTACGTCAGCGTCCTCATCCGCCCGGTCCTCGACCTCATGCAGACGATGCCGGCCTTCGTCTACCTCATCCCCTCGGTCCTGTTCTTTCTCCATCGGGGTGGTGCCCGGGATGTTCGCCACGCTCATCTTCGCGATGCCCCCGGGGTGCGCATGACCGAGCTGGGCATCAAGCAGGTGGACAAGGAGACCGTGGAGGCGGGGCGTTCCTTCGGCGCCACCGACTGGCAGATCCTGCGGGGCATCCAGCTGCCCCTGGCCGTCCCCACCATCATGGCGGGCGTCAATCAGGTCATCATGCTGGCCCTGTCGATGGCTGTTATCGCGGGCATGGTCGGTGCCGACGGCCTGGGGAAGGAGGTCGTCAAGGCGCTCGCGACGATCGACATCGCCAAGGGCACCGAGGCGGGCCTGTCCATCGTGTTCCTGGCGATCTACCTGGACCGGGTGACCGCGGCCCTCGGGGCGCCGCGGGAGAAGGGCTCGCTGCTCTCACTCATCAAGAAGCGGTGACCCATGACTCGACGACGCTTTTCCACTTCGCCCTCACCGGCGTCGGGCACGTATCGAAGGAACACCATGCAGACCTCCCGCCGCACCTTCACCGCCGCTCTGGCCTCCCTGGCGGCGGCGGGGGCCCTGTCCGCCTGCGGTAAGGGTTCGGGCGGGAGCAAGCGGCTCCGCCTTGGGTTTCTTCCGTCATGGAGCGATGGGCTGTCCATGACCCACCTGCTCAAGACCCAGCTGGAGAAGGCCGGCTACCAGATCAAGCTCATGGATCTCAGTGAGGCCGGACCGCTGTACGCGGGCCTCAGCCAGGGGGCGGTCGACCTCTTCCCCTCCGCGTGGCCGGACGTCACCCAGAAGAGCTACATGGACAAGTACCGCGCCTACATCGAGGATCTGGGGACCTACTACGACTCGGCCCAGCTGTGCTGGTCCGTCCCGGACTACTCCTCCATGCAGTCGATCGAGGACATCACGTCCCACGCCTCGCAGATCGACAACAAGATCATCGGTATCGAGCCGGGTGCGGGACTGACCAAGGTGTCACAGGAGGACGTGATCCCTGCCTACGGTTTGGAGGACCTGAAGTTCCTGACCTCCTCCACCACCGGGATGCTGGCCGAGCTCAAGAAGGCCGTCGATGCCAAGCAGGAGATCGTCGTGACCCTGTGGCACCCCTTCTGGGCGAACACCACCTATGGCATGCGGGACCTGAAGGATCCCCAAGGGCGCGCTCGGTAAGGGGGAGGGGCTTCACTTCCTGGGGCGCGAGGGCTTCGCGCAGGACTACCCGGAGATCGCCACGTGGCTTGGCTCCATCAAGATGGATGAGGCCACCTACGGCAGCCTCGAGGACCTCGTCGTCAACACCTACGGCGAGGGCCGGGAGGATGAGGCCGCCATCGCCTGGGCCAAGAAGTACCCGCAGTACGACTTCAAGAAGTCCTGACGCCGGACGTCCGTAGGGCTTGGGCGGTGGGCCCGCCGGGCGGTGCGGGTGGGTCCGCCGACGGGGACATTCCACGCGGCCGGGTGCGTCCTGCTCCAGCCGGGGGCATTCGACGCCGTCGGGGACCACAATCCGGTCCCCGCACGCGCGGGACGTCCCCGGCCGGAAGAAATCGCACCCGCACGCGTGGAATGTCCCCGGCCAGGACCGGCGCCGTCGCGCGACTCGCGCTCTGAGCGCAGTGACGGCGGGAGGGCCCTCTCAGTCCTCGATGCGGTTGCCGTCCTCGTCGAGGTAGTAGCCCTCGTCATCGATGGGGCGGAAGTTCATCCGGCCATCGGCGATCTCCTCGGCGAAGTGCTCCCGGGTCATCAGCCGGGTCTGACGACCGCGTTCCTTCATCTCCTCATAGGACATCGAAGTCTTCCACGGCTGTTCCAGTGTGCACGTGATGAGCATGAATAACGCCCAAGTGACCAAGGTCAACTGGACGACGGAGTACGGTGCGAAGACCATGCCTGCCAGCACCGCGCCGATGGCGGGACAGATGAGCGCCGCCACGGTCCGCTGCACCGCATTCATGTCGTTGGTGCGTTGGAAGCGCATGGTCAGACGCATCGATGCTGCGTCGAGCGTTTCTCGCACCGCGGTCGCCAGAATGGCGAATCCTGAGATCTGGTCTGAACTGAGTCCGGCGCGAGTGAGGGTGGACCAGATGGCTACGACCACTCCAAGAGTGATTGCCTCAAGAATGCCCAATCCGATCCGCCCGTACACCACCCCCCACAGGGGGACCGCTGGCTTCCAGGGGCGGTCTGGTGTGTTGGTGACGTCGCGTGTGCTCATATGCCCTTTCCCTGACGCTCCAAGCTCACGCTCTCTCACCCTAGCAAGCCTGTGATCGTCATCGCAGTTGAGGTCTGTCGAGGCGGCCGGGTCCGCCGGCTACAGCGCCGCGTGGGCCAGTGCGATGCGCCGGAGCTCGGGCAGGTGCTTGCGGGCGTCGCGGAAGTCTGCGGTGACGTACTCCGGCGGGATCGGCTGGGGCTGGTGAATGCGCTTCTGGAGGGCGTCGTATCCGAGCGAGGTGTCCCACGGCCTCTCAATGAGGGCGACGAAAGCCATGAACGGCAGCCACGTGAGAGCCGTCAGCGCCGTCGTCGATGCCGGGGCGAGGAGGCGAGCGGCCAGGAATCCTGCGACCGCGGGGCAGGTCGCGGCGATGATCGTCAGCAGCAGGCCATGAGGATCCCGTGAGCGCCAGGCCCGCATGATGAGCCGGTGGGCCGAGGCGTCGATGAGCTCGCGAATCGCCACTGCCACCAGGGAGAACAGGCACGCCCTGCCGAATCCCAGCCCGGCGCGGGTCAGCGCCGACCAGATCAGCACGATGACCGTCAGGCCGACGGCGCTGGGCAGCCCGAGAACCAGGCGGCCCACAACCATTGCGGAGACGGGGGTGACGGGCTTCCAGCGATGGCGCCCCGCGTCCCCTGACCCTGTGCTGCCCTCGTTCATGACGTCCCCTCGGTGTGATCGCGAATTCAACCGCACGAGCCATTCTACAAAGGCTCGTGGGCAGGGGCCTGCGCTCACGGCCGCGCTCGGTGCCGGAGCCGGGGCGGACGACGGCGCCGGACAGTCCACTGCGCAGCCCCGTGGGCGTTTGCCGAGGTGGGCCCCGCCACCCTTGTCCCGGTTTCGTCGTCTTGATTGAAGATCGTGCGTATTCTGTGCCCGTGAGTCCGGACCATCAGCATGCCAACGGCGAGATCGACATCGCCTCTCTTCATGCTCAGGACTCCACCGGACTGCTGGCTCGCATTGATCGCGCGGTCGTCTGGGACATTCCTCTGACGACGCCGTTTCGCGGCATCACCCGCCGCGACGGCGTCCTGCTCCATGGCCCCGGGGGCTGGGGCGAGGTCGCGCCTTTCTGGGACTACGGGCTGGAGGCCAGCGCCCCCTGGCTCGCCTCCGGACTGTGCCAGGCCCTGGGAAACTCCCTCCTTCCCCGCTACCGCGAGACCATCTCCGTCAACGTGACCGTCCCCGAGATCAGCGCCCAGGACGCCTCCGATCTGGTGCGGGCCTCCGGCGCCAGGACCGCCAAGGTCAAGGTCAGCGGCAGCAGTGACAAGCGCTCGGCGGACCTGGAGCGCCTCGAGGCGGTCCGCTCGGCACTGGGGCGTTCCGGCAAGGTGCGCATCGACGTCAACGGTGCCTGGGACCTGGACACCGCCCGCGAGAACCTGCCCCTCATGGACCGGGCCGCCGGAGGGCTGGAGTACGCCGAACAGCCCTGCGCCACCGTCTACGACCTGGCCGACCTGCGCCGCGCCGTCGACGTGCCCATCGCCGCCGACGAGTCGATCCGGCTGTCGGCCAACCCCCTGGAGATCGTCCACCGGCGCGCCGCCGACGTCGCCATCCTCAAGGTGGCCCCGCTGGGCGGGGTGCACCGGGCCCTGGACATGGCCGAGCGCCTTGGACTGCCCGCGGTCGTCTCCTCCGCCCTGGACACCTCCGTGGGCATCATGGCCGGCGCGACCCTCGCCTTCAGCCTGCCCTCCCTCAGCCACGCCTGCGGGCCTGGGGACCACGCGCCTGCTGACCCAGGACGTCGCCGAGCCCAGCGTTCGCCCCAGCAACGGGACCCTGCGTCTGGACGCCGCCGCCCCCGTCTCCGAACGCCTCCTGAACGAGGTCAAGGCGGGGCCCTACCTCACCAGGCACTGGCAGACGCGCCTGCTGCACCTGGCCGGCGCCCTGCACGCCCGCCGCCAGCGCGAGGCCCGCGACCCCAGCCGGGCCGTGGCCGGGCTGCCGCTGTAGCCCCGTCCCCAGCCGTGTCCGGGGCTCACCGGACTGTGACCAATCGCAGGGCGGCGCAGGCGGGCCGCTCTCGTATCCTCGCCCCTGTGACCGACTCCCCGGAGCGCCCGCAGCTCCCGCCCGCCATGGCCGATGCGCGCAGCCTCGTGGCGGCCCTCCTGGCCGAGGGCGTGCGTGAGGTCGTCCTGTGCCCGGGATCGCGCAGCGCCCCGCTGGCGGAGGCCCTGGCCGATGCCGCCGACGCCGGGCACCTACGGCTGCGCGTCGTCCTGGATGAGCGCAGCGCCGGCTTCATCGCCCTGGGGGCCGCCCGGGCCCACGCCCTGAACGGGCACAGCCGCTGCGCCGCCGTCGTGACCACCTCGGGCACGGCTGTCTCCAACCTCCACCCGGCCGTCAGTGAGGCCGACGCCGCCGGCATCCCCCTGCTCGTCATCAGTGCCGACCGGCCCCACGAGCTGGTCGGCACCGGCGCCAGCCAGACCACCGAGCAGACCGGGCTCTTCGCGCCGGCCCTGCGCCTGGGCGTGGATCTGCCCGCTGACCTGGCCGCCGACCTCGGCGGCTGCGCGGCCGACGCCGCCATCGCCGGGCAGGTGCGCCGCGCCGTCGCCGCCGCCACCGGGACCCTCAGCCGGGATCCCGGGCCGGTCCAGATCAACGCCCGCTTCCGTCCGCCCCTGACGGCGGAGGACTCAGCGGAGGGCGCGGTGCCGGCCGCTGCCCGGTGCCGCCCTCCCCGCCCATGGTCCCGGCTGCCCCGGGCAGCAGTACCGGCCTGCGCCCCGGAGGCCGGTGCCAGTCAGCCGGTCAGCACGGCTCCTCCAGCGCAGGGGAGGGGGATCGTCGTCGCCGGTGACACCGCCCACCCGGGCGTCGGCTCCCTGGCCAGGTCTCTGGCCGAGCACCTCGACTGGCCGCTCCTGGCCGAACCCACCTCCCAGGCCCGCAGCGGTCCGCAGGCCCTGAGCCGTTACGCCGAGCTGCTGGGCACCCCCGCGGGTCGCGTGCTCGCGGAGCAGGCCGAGCACCTCCTCGTCCTGGGCCACCCCAGCCTCAGTCGCTCCATCACCGCGCTCCTGGGGTGCGACGACCTCGACATCACCGTCCTGACCGAGCGCGCCCGGTGGACCGACGTCTCCGGGCGGGCCCGACGGGTCGTCCCCATGGACGGTCCCGATCACGAGCCCGACGACGTCGCCCTCCAGGCAGCCCGGCTGGCCGCCTCGGCTAGGCCTGGAGAGCGCCGACGCGGCCTGGACCGACTCCTGGCGCCGGGCCGTGGCGGATCTTCCCGAACCGGACCGCTCCAGCAGCGCCGACGCCCGTGGCCCGGGCCGTGTGGGAGGCGAGCCAGGCCCCCGGTGCCCCCACCCTCCTGCTGGGCTCGTCCATGACGGTGCGGCGCCTGGACCGACTCGCCCAGCCCGGCGCCGCCGCCCCGAAGGCGGTCGCGAACCGCGGCCTGGCGGGCATCGACGGCACCATCGCCACCGGGATCGGACTGTGGATGGCCTCAGGGGAACCGGTTCGCGCCGTCATGGGTGACCTCACCTTCCTCCACGACGCCATGTCCTTGAACCGGGGCGTGCGTGAGGAGGAGGCCGACCTGCAGGTGATCGTCGTCGACGACGGCGGGGGTGCGATCTTCTCCCAGCTTGAGTACGCCCGCACCACGCCATCTGCCCGGTTCGAACGGCTCTTCACCGCCCCTCAGCGGGCGGATATCGCTGCGCTGGCGGCAGCCCTGGGGGCCCGCGTCCACGTCCCCAACGATGTCGCCGCCCTCCGCAGGCTCCTGGCTGAGCCGGTCGACGGTGTGAGCGTTGTCGTCTGGGAGACCACAAGGCACGGTCCTCACACCGTGACAACATGAACGACGATAGAGATGGACGGCAGCCAGCGGGATAGGGACCTGCGGCAGTGGACTCGACTCTCCCTGAGCCCACTGCCGGACTCTCAGCCCGCTGCGATACAACAGTTACACGATCCACAGCACAGCCTCAGGGAATCATCGGAAACGGCACAGAGCCCTGGTGTTGTCTACTCGTGGATCTGAGAGGGCGACACGCCCGAGGAGGAGCACAGATGAGCGGATACGACGAGACGAACCCGGAGGCATACCGGCCCACTGAGCCCGAGGCGGCGGCGGACGGCGCTCACTCCGGTGTCGACTCCTGGTCCGCCAGCAGCCAGGCCAGCCCGACAGCGGCGGTCTCCGGTGACGAGGGCGCGAGCGTGACCGAGGACCACGGCGGCTACGCGGATCTCTCCCAGGCCTACACCGCCGACGCCTCCCACTCCGAGCCGGTCCTGCCGCAGGGGGCGGGCGTGCGGCGCTGGGACGAGACCCGGCAGCTGCCCGCCGAGCCGCCGACCTCGCAGATGCCCGCTGAGCAGTCCGCGTCGCCATACGCGCAGTCCGCCCAGGGGCAGTACCAGCCCCAGCAGCCGTCCTACCAGCCGCAGCAGCCTCAGGGGCAGTACCCCGCCCCTCAGGTGCAGCAGGCGGCGCCGTCCAGTTACTCATCCGCCCAGCAGCCCTACCAGGGGCAGCAGACGCACCTCGGCTCGCCCTATACGAGCGTCCCGACGACGCCCGGTGGCTACGCGCCGGCCGGCGCCCCCACCGGGGAGTCCTTCTATGCGGCCTCGAAGGCCACAGGCGCTGACAGCGGCACCAAGAGGCGCCGGCGGGGGCCGGGCTGGTTCGCTCTGGTCGCCTCCGTGCTGGTCGCCTCCCTGCTGGGGGCCGGCGGTGCCGTAGGAGCGATCAAGGCTCTCGACGCCCGGGACGGCGGCGCGTCACAGCGCTCCACGGCCGCCCCCACCGCCATCGCCACCGGGAGCACGACCAAGACCGTCGACAGCGCCGGCCAGGCCCCCGACTGGGAGGCCGTCTCGGCCGCCGTGTCCAACGCCGTCGTCTCCATCGCCGTCGCCACGGACAGGGGCGAGGCCCTGGGCTCCGGAGTCATCTTCGACAAGGAGGGGCACATCATCACGAACAACCACGTGGTGGCGGGGGCCTCCAAGATCCAGGTGACGCTGGCCGACGGCCGCGTCTATGACGCTGAGACCACCGGTACCGACCCCGCCACCGACCTGGCGGTCATCCAGCTCAAGGACGCCCCCGACAACCTCACCGTCGCCCAGCTCGGAGACTCCGACAAGCTGGCCACCGGTCAGGACGTCATGGCGATCGGTAACCCGCTGGGCCTGTCCTCCACCGTCACCACCGGCATCATCTCCGCCCTCAACCGGCCCGTCGTCAACTCCCAGAATGAGGACGGCTCGGGTGATTCGGCGGTCTACACCAACGCCATCCAGATCGACGCCGCCATCAACCCCGGCAACTCCGGCGGCCCTCTCTTCGACGAGAAGGGGCGGGTCATTGGGATCACCAGCTCCATCGCCACCATGGGCCGCTCCGGCGGCGGCGAAGGAGGCTCGGGGAGCATCGGCATCGGTTTCGCCATTCCCGTCAAGCTGGCGGACAAGGTCGCCAAGCAGCTCATCAAGTCCGGTGCCGCCACGCACGCCTACCTGGGAGTCACCCTCGACACCGATGGCGCCACGGCCGACGGCGAGAAGCGCGCCGGCGCCAAGATCACCTCGGTTGAAAGCGGTTCGCCGGCTGACAAGGCCGGACTGAAGACGAACGACGTCGTCGTCGCCATTGATGGGAAGACCACCGCCCAGGGGTCGGCTCTCACCGGCTACGTGCGCCAGTACTCCGCCAACGACAAGGTCAAGCTCACGGTCATCCGCGACTCCAAGAAGCAGGACATCGACGTGACCCTGGCCGAGCGCAAGGACTCCTGACCGGGAAGGTCCCTGACTGCTCTACCGAGACCGACGGCTCCAGGTCCAGGAGCCGTCGGTCCGTTCTTCCTCGGTGGGTTCCAGGACGGCGAGGACGGTGTTGAGGGCATCGGGTCCCGAGAGCTTGGCGCGCAGCCGGCCGTCGCTGGAGAAGGTGCTCAGGAGGCGTTCGAGCTGGCGCATGCTCAGGGGCAGGTAGCCGATGGGGTATCGGGTCTCTCGATGATTCTTGAGAACGATGACGGCGTCGGCCTGGTGTACTCCGATGAGACGCGGGTGCTCCTTCCATGGAATCTCGTGGCGGTGTCCGTTGGCCTGAGTCAGCTCGATACCGCTCTTGCTGACGATGATCCGACGCCTCACGGGCTGGAAGCCTTGAAAAGCCTGCAGGAGATAGGGGAGGCTCAGTGCTCCCGGTGCCGCTAAGGCTGCTGATCCGATCCAGTCGCCGAGTGGGTGTATCAGCCAGGTGATGACAGCAAGCGGCGTTGCCAGAACGCCCAGCAGTGGAATAGCGACTTCAAACAGGAGCATGCCGGTGGGGTGGTCATGACGACTTGATGGCTGTCGTGACTCCAGTATGTTCGGCCGGCTGAAAGGAAGTATTTGAGACACCAGGATGAAACTGCGTAGCTGACGATGAAGACAGCGAGGTAGATCATGGCCAGTGCTGTGGTGGCGCTTCCGGTGAGAAACATGGGGATGCTGAACATGGCTGCGGCCACAGCGATCGCTCCGAAGAACAGAGGTGCCCGATACCGGTTCTTATCGATGCGTTCCGGCGTGATGATGAGCTGGGCTGCCTTGCCCGTCAGGAATACTCATGGCGGTCATCCTTGCGTTGACGTATGTTCTGTCTAGCGGCTCCAGGTCCAGGAGCCATCGGTCCGTTCTTCCTCGGTGGGTTCCAGGACGGCGAGGACGGTGCTGAGGGCCTCGGGTCCCGAGAGCTTGGCGCGCAGCCGGGTACTTCTGGAGAAGGTGCTCAGGAGGCGCTCGAACTGGCGCATACTCAGGGGAAGGTAGCCGATGGGGTAGCGTAGGTTATCGTGGTCCTTGATGGCGATGACCGCGTGTCCCTGATACACCCCGATGAGGCGTGGGTGGGCCTGCCATGGAATGATTGTCGTACGTCCATTGATTTGGGTGAGTGCGACTCCATTGTTGCTGAGAGAGATTCTCAGCCGAGTGCCGCACCTTGGGCGGAGAATTGGAAAAAGGTAACACATGCCAATTGCGCCCAGTGTTGCCAATCCAAATGGAATCATCCATGCACCACGCGGCCCAAGCATTGCAACAATCATGCTCACAACGCTGGAGAACACAAGTAGGGAAAGTGTGCCCACTTCTGCCCAGATCAATACCGGCGGAGCAATTAGTTCTACCCGCGTACCATTGCTGGTCCAATGCAGTATTCCTGTGGAAATCTGGCGCCTTAGCACAAGTAGAGATAGCATGGTACATGCTATGAAGAAGACCATATAAAGAAGGCCTATCAACGCAGGGGTGTTGCCGGTTCGGTAGGGAAAAAAAGATATGAGGGCCACAAAGAGGCAGATTAGGGCCAGTATTGCTAGCAAGACATTTCTCCTCTTGTCTGCTAGGGCTATCGGATCAATCTGAGAGTGACGCGTCATCATTCGTGCTTAACGTTCTGATGTCCTGACGGGGCAATTTTCGTAGGTCCAGTGATTGGCGCTCCTGTTTCTGTAGCGACTTCCTTTGATGTAGGCGAGGGTGAGTGTAGCGATAGGGCCGTACTTTCTGCCCCTGTCACCGCTTGTCGGGGCACGGCGTTGCTGGTGTGTTTTGAGAACAGTGTCATGTGACGTAGTCATAGCGACGGTATTCGGAATGAAGTTTCACAACTTCTGCTGGACTCTCATATAGAATACCAAGTCCAGGAGCCGTCGGTCCGTTCTTCCTCGGTGGGTTCCAGGACGGCGAGGACGGCGCTGAGGGCATCGGGTCCCGAGAGCTTGGCGCGGAGCTGGCCGTCGGTGGTGAAGGTGTTCAGGAGGCGCTCGAATTGACGGAAGGTCAGCGGAAGGAAGCTGATCGGATACTTCAGCTCTCGTCTCTTCCTGAAGGAAATCACAACGATACCCTGTTGAAGTCTCGCCAGCCTCGGGTGTGCCCGCCAGGGGATGGAGTCAGTATGACCGTCAAACTGAGTGAACTGGATGCCATTCCTGTCTATAGTGATTCGGTTCAAAGAGAGGTTGTGGAGGCGTAACTTCCTTGGGTTAGGTGGATACTTGAATGCGAGGATGAATAGTGCGGCGGGGCCGATCCAGTCTCCGCGAGTGTGAATTGACCAGGTGAATACCGCTAACGGTCCGGTGAGGGAGGTCAAGAGTGAGAAACTGGTCTCGTAGGCTGCCAGAAATGTAGGGCAGCGCATAGTTACTTGGCGTTCTTGGAGAGTCCAGTACGTGCGCCCCCTTCTCATGAATGCCTTCATGTGAAAAGCAGAGAGCGTGTAGTGTAAAAAAACTGAAGTGAAGTACAGGAATGCTATCAATGTTGTTTCATTGTTGAAACGATACGAAAGAAAACTGGAGAATCCCGTGACACAGGCAAAGGCAAGCGTAACGAAAGGGCCGTACTTTCTGCCCCTGTCTCCGCTTGTCGGTGAGACGGTGATACTGGTTCGTTTCGAGAACAGTTTCATGTGCTGAAGTCTTAATGGATCTATTGTGGGTTCTTTGCGGTAGTTCTGCTGGAATACCAGGTCCAGGAGCTGTCGGCCAGTTCTTCCTCGGTGGGTTCCAGGACGGCGAGGACAGTACTGAGGGCTTCGGGGCCTGAGAGCTTGGCGCGCAGCCGGCCATCGGTGGAGAAAGTGTTCAGGAGGCGCTCGAGCTGGCGCATGCTCATAGGGAGGTAACTCATGGGGTATCGCAGCTCGTGATGGTTCATCGAGATGATGATGGCGTCGCCTTGGTGGACTCCAACTAGTTGGGGGTGGGTCTTCCAGGGGATCTCGTTGGTGTGTCCGTTGATCTGGGTGAGTTCGACGCCGGTACTGTTCAAGGAAATCCGGCGACGAGTGGGTACTCCCGCTTTGAGAACCGGGATCAAATAAATTATACCAATTGTGCCTGCGATCAGAAGAGCAGCAGGCGCTACCCACTCCCCCCGACTTCTCAGAGGAAACAGGACGATGCCGACTGCAAGACATCCGCTAAACAATACTAGCGTTCCGAGCTCCCATAGGATCAGTGTACGCGTGGTTGTCAAAGTTATGCTTCTACCGTCTCGCCGCCAATATTGTCGCCCATTTCGTATTCCTTTTTTCAAGAGTGCTTGAGAAATGGAGTAAGAAATGAGTGGTACGGCGGAGTAGAGGAATCCAATAGCGGTTACGAGTTCCGCGCTCTGATATGCTGCGAGGCTCGCGACGATAGTGCTGATGGTGGCGAGTGAAAACAGCAAAAGCCCTTTCGGGCGACCGCTGTCAATTTTTGTGCCGGACAACATTCCACGATGGGTTTCTAATGAGGTCATTTAAATGCTTCTCGTAAATTGCTTGCTTCCTGCCTACAACTGAGTATTGGGAATGTGCAGTTGTGGCGCTGCTTTCTTGTGCACTTGAGGTTGGTGATGTGTCGGCGTAGTTGCCGCGATGAGCGAGTTCGTGTTGCTCTCAGGGGGGGGGCACTTAGTTGGAGCGGTCTGACAAATAGTCCAATGCTTCTCCTGGTTGTGTGATCAAAGATCCGGCGGTTGAGGCGATCTATGTAAAAGGTTACGCAGGGGTGCAGTCGTGGGTTTGAGCGGTGGTGTGTTCTGCAAGGGTGATGGCCCGTTCCTGTGGGAAGATTCTTGTCGCCAGACAAAGCCCCCACAAGGAAACGAGCCATCACCGTGCAGCATACCACCGGGTTTAGTGTCCGCCAGTTCGCCCAACTGACACAGTAGATCACTCAGAGCGAGCCGTCGCATCCCGTCCCTGCGGTCCTCGGGGTGGTCGGGTCGCAACGGGCGACACTGATCTTCCTGCGTCACAACCTGCCCCAGGCCGCCATCGGCGAGCTGCTCGGCGTGTCCCAGCCCACCGTCTCCCGGGCCGTCAAGGCACTGACCGAGCTGGTCACCTGACTCATGACGCTTAGTGTGCTGGGGGGGTGGGGTGCTCAGGGCGGTGAGAATTTGCTCGGCCTTGGGGGTTAGTTGTGGGGCGGCGTTGATGTGGTGGCCGTTGATGTTGATGACGACCTCCTGTAGGCCGCGTAGCTCGCGTACGATCCTGGCGATGCTCATTCCGGTGGCCTCCTGGAGGTAGTGGGCTACGGCCAGAGCGGCCATCACCATCGTCAGGTGGGCCTCGATGGCATCGCGAGTGTGGTGGAAGACGGGGCGGGCTCTCAGGTCGTGCTTGCTCATCCGGAAAGACTGCTCGACGTGCCACAGCTCGTGATACGAGGAGACCACCTCACCGGCGCCCATCAGGCAGGACGGAATGTTGGTGACGTAGCCCTTGAGCCCAGCCAGGCGCCGGGCCCTGGCCAGGGATGCCTCATCGAGGACCTGGTCTCCCTTGCGGGTGGTGACAAAACGCGTGGACTTGGGGCGCTTGTCACCGGCGATGACGGCCCTGGCCCTGTTCTCCTGGGCGTCCAGTGTGTGGTTGTCCTGGGTAAAGCGCTTGGATGAGTAAACCCAGATGGCCCTCCACGAGCCGGGATGGGTAACCGGGTCCCAGACAGGCTCGGCCTTGCGTCTCTTGTCCCGCTCGGTGTTGGAGCCTCTTCTGGGGGTGATGGTGTCGATGACCTGGCCGTCGGTGAAGGCGTCCCCGTGCCAGTGGAAGTGGGCCTCCAGGTCGCCTGGGGCACGGGTGGTGCGTGAACCGACGATGAAGCCGACTCCGGCCTCATCCAGCGCGTTCAGGTTGGCCGCTGAGAGCATGCCGGCGTCAGCGACTACGACCAGGGGCTCGACCTTGGCGGCCTGGCGGAACTGTTCAACGACACCGACAATCGTGGTGGTCTCAGCCCGGTTGCCCTCCCAGCAACCAATTCTCAGGGGGGAAGCCGGACCGGTCGACCAGCAGCCCGACGATGATCTGGGGTTCGACCCTTCTCTCTTTAGAATAGCCGACCTTGTGCAGCTCGTCCTCCTTCTCGGTCTCGAAGTAGAGCGTGGTGACGCCCGTAGAGACACAGCGACACGTCGCCGGCGGCCATGGCGTGCTTCAGAGCCGCGGCACTGATGGCCTGGCGGTAGTCGCGCTCGATACAGCGGCCCAGGGAGCGGAACAAGGTCCGCACGCTGACCGACTCCAGACCCAGGTCTGCCAGCACGCCGGGCACCTGGGCCTTGCAGGTGGTCGGCTCGATCAAGCGCGCCAGGACCATCTGCTCAAAGGCCCGATCACCACCGACCGCCTCACCCAGCCCCAGGCGCGTATATACCCCGTGCAGAACGTCCCACAACAGGGCCGAGCGCTTGGAGGCCACCACCGCGCCGACGTTGGCCGGGCCTGTGGAGGCTGGCGGTGGCGCCGATGGCACAGAGGGCAGGTCCAGGGCCAGCTGGTCCGGAGCGATGCGGCGCCGGCCGATCTCCATCAGGGCCGCCAGCTCTGCCTGGGTGTGGGCTGAGCCTAGTGCTCGATGACCTTGTCCCGACGTCCTTCCTTGACCGCGATCTGTACCGCCATCGCTCCTGAAGCAGTCTTGACCTTACGCAGAAACGGGCTCACCACCCCCACCCTACCGGCCGCTTAGTGTGCCAGCACACCCCCAACATGACGGAATACCAACGAAAAATCAGCCCCAAAACCCCAAACCCACCAAACTGTCACGAGTCAGGCCAGGCTGCAACCGCGTAGCTGACGATGAAGACAGCGAGGTAGATCATGGCCAGTGCTGTGGTGGCGCTTCCTGTGAGAAACATGGGGATGCTGAACATGGCTGCGGCCACAGCGATGGCTCCGAAGAACAGAGGTGCCCGATACCGGTTCTTATCGATGCGTTCCGGCGTAATGGTGAGCTGGGCTGCCTTGCCCGTCAGGAAACTCATGGCGGTCATCCTTGCGTTGACGTTTGTGCTGTCTAGCGGCTCCAGGTCCAGGAGCCGTCGGTCCGTTCTTCCTCGGTGGGTTCCAGGACGGCGAGGACGGTACTGAGGGCCTCTGGTCCCGAGAGCTTTGGCGCGCAGCTGGCCGTCGGTGGTGAAGGTGTTCAGGAGGCGTTCGAGCTGGCGGAAGGTTAGCGGAAGGAAGCTGATCGGATACTTCAGTTCTCGTCTCTTCTTGAAGGAAACCACGACGATACCCTGTTGGAGTCTCGCCAGCCTCAGGGTGTGCCCGCCAGGGAATGGAGTCAGTGTGGCCGTCGAATTGAGTGAACTGGATTCCGTTTCTGTCTATAGTGATTCGCTTCAACGAGAGGTTGTGGAGGCGTAACTTCTTCGGGTGAGGTGGGTATTTGAATGCGAGGATGAATAGTGCGGCGGGGCCGATCCAGTCTCCTCGAGTGTGAATTGACCAGGTGAATATCGCTAGCGGTCCGGTGAGGGATGTAAGGAGTGTGAAACTGGTTTCGTAGGGCTGCCAGCAACGCAGGGCAGTGCATAGTTACTTGGTGTTCTTCGAGAGTCCAGTACGTACGCCCTTTCCTTATGAATACCTTCATGTGAAAGGAGGCGACTGTATAGTGCAAAAAGAACTGAAGTGAAGTACAGGAATGCTATCGATGTGCTTGTGTCATCGAAACGATATGTAAGGAAACAAAAGAGTCCGGCGATGCAGGCAAAGGCGAGCACAACGAGCGGGCCGTACTTTCTGCCCCTGTCTCCGCTTGTCGGTGAGACGGTGATACTGGTTCGTTTCGAGAACAGTTTCATGTGCTGAAGTCTTAATGGATCTATTGTGGGTTCTTTGCGGTAGTTCCGCTGGAATACCAGGTCCAGGAGCTGTCAGCCAGTTCTTCCTCGGTGGGTACCAGGACGGCGAGGACGGTGCTGAGGGCCTCTGGGCCTGTGAGCTTCGAGGAGCCGGCCGTCGGTGGTGAAGGTGTTCATGATGCCTTCGAGCTGGCGCATGCTCAGGGGCAGATAGCCGATGGGGTAGCGGGTCTCTAGATGATTCTTGAGAACGATGACGGTGTCGGCCTGGTGGATGCCCATGAGATGTGGATGGGCGTTCCAGAGGAAGGTGTTGGTGTGCCCGTAGATGCGAGCGAGCTCAATACCGCTCTTAGTCAGGAAGATCTCTACCTAGTGAGTCCTCCTGCACGAATGATGGGCATCAAGTATGGGATCCAATAGTGAAAAGCATGGTTGGTGCTATCTATTCACCGCGCTCTCGTAGGGCCCAGGCTGCGATGCCAAGAGGGCGGGAGATACTCACTAATAGCAGTGTTTCAAGTTTCCAATTGACCAGTGTCCTTGTTGTCGTTCTTCGTGCTGTGTAGCAGTGATTCCTGTCTAATCCTCCTCAAAGAGAATTTGAGGCGATTTAGGTGCCTTCTTTGAAAGTTGATATGAGCTAACGTGTGTGCCGCGTCAAACCTGGTCGGAACTGCCTGCAAGGCTCAGATGCCTGGTACGCTAAGGGTGTTTTCTGCAATAATAAAGGGGGTGATATCGAGAAAGCAGTTAGCTCCCTAATGTCGGCAACTATAGAGCAGTATTCGTTTTCATCATAAAAGTATTTTGTCGTCGCGATCGCTCCTTACGAGTTGTAATGTTATACCAGGCAACAAGCCGTCCCTGAATGCTGGCGGAGGCGATGTTGGGGTGCAATAAGACTTTCATCTCCGGAAGAAAGTAGATCTCGCAACTGAGTTTTTGAAAGCCTCATCCGAATACGGATTTCCAAGCAGATCCGGCGGTAGCATTCCAGACGTCCTTGATACCTTCATCAATGCGTTCCCGGGTACGCAAGGGAACTGCGCTCTCGTAGAGTTTGCCTGCCCCCCAAGCGATGGCAGAACCAGCAACCACGGCCACAACCCCAGTGGCGATCGCGGGAGCGGCAACTGTTACTCCGGCTGCAGCCGCTGCACCTATTGCCATTGTGGCAGCGGTAGCGCCAAGGGCTCCACCAGCAAAACCTGCGGCAGTTTCAACGCCGACTTGACTGGGAGATTTTCCTTGATATATTTCATATCCAGAGAGAGCCAGGGTTCCGATGACTCCTGCTCTTTTTCCGTACTTTGCGGCTTTGCTGGCGAACTCTGGGGTTGAAACTTTATATTTAGCTGAGGCCTCGGCTCTCTTAGCCACAGGCTCCTTTTTCGGTTCCCACTCACCATTTCGTCTTTTTTTGGGCTAGGGGACTTTTCTTGGTATCTTTTTGTGGCTGCTGGCTTTCCTGTCTTTAATAGGGCATGATATGCTAGCCCGTGGTATGCGTTCGTTACTCCATGTTCGGCGAATTTAATTACCCCATTCTTAAGGGAGCTCGAAACTAACTCATATGCGGGCGACTTGTCGCTAACTTTCATGTGTTCGTTGACCCAGTCGGTGAGCTTCTTATGGGTCTCAGATACTTTTGAGGAGAGGGTGTTGAAGAGATTCTTCTTCTTCAGGTATTCTTCGTAATTATCGTGGTTAGTTTGCCAGGTGCGCTTCTCGCTCGCTGAGGCTTTGTTCGACAACTTTCCGGGGTCGGATACTGGGTCGGGTGCTTTGATGTAGCGGTCATCTTGGACTGTTAAACCGCCAGTTGTTGCGTCGTCACGGTAGCCGGCCATGTCTTGCTTGCGCCAAACAACCTGGTCGTGCCACGAGTTAATGACGTCAATGGTTGTTTTCAATTCACTGGATGCGCTCGAGCATCCTGAGGCCAGATCGTTCACATACTCGTTGAGCGCTTGGCCGAATTCTCCCGAAATTTCTGTTCGCTCCGATGCTGTGTTAACCATACTGGTGTGGGCGTCGTCGAATCCTGTCTTGAGTTTTCCAAGCCAGTTTGCTGCCGAAGTGATGTCCTCCGGGCTTGCGTCGATTTTGGTGTCGAGGTCAGCCATTGGGCATCTCCTTAGCAATTTGGCGGATGTTGGCTGCTGTGTCGTTGTCTACTCCGCTGATGGCGTCGACGCCGTCGCGGATGGCGTTGGAACCGTATTCCGCGGCTTGTCCGAAAGTTCCGGATGTGTCAGCGAAATTCGTGAGTGCAAACGTGATATATGTGTCCCCTTCTCCATATTTTCCTGAAGAGGGCATAGTGTCTGCGTTAGCCTCGAGATCTTCTTTGGCGTTGTCGAGTCCGGTCTTCACCTTCTGGGCTGCGTCGTAGTCGATCTTCAGTTGTTTGTTACTCAATGGACAGCCTTCCGTCGTCCTGGTCCTCGGGTCCGCGCCATAGTTCCTTGGGCATGGCCATGTCAAGGTAGATGACATCGTATGGATGGTCTGCTTCAAGCTCATGGAGTCGGTCCGTATGACACAGGATCCACGGTTGGTGCGGTCCCATGCAGTCCGCGAGACGGTCCAGAGCGGTATATGCCAGCAGAGCGGTCCGTCCGTCTTTCGTGCGGCGCATCTCCACCTCGGCGCCCCACTCTCCCGGCGTACGGCACGGCAGATATACCACAGGCGGAATGATGGGGCGTTGAGGCTCGCCTGCGACTGACTGTTCAGTGGAAGAATCCATAAAGGAACGGTAACAGAGCTCGTGCGACCTTGTCCTGAGTATTGGCTTCCAGGATCCGCTCGCTCGCCGGTGCGTCGGGCAGAGCTCAGCCGGGTACACCCAGCGCCCCCAGCATGGGGCGCATCTTGGCGGTCGTCTCCGCCAGCTCGTTGACCGGCTCGGAGTCCGGCATGATGCCGCCGCCCCCGAACACTCTCGCGGGCGACTGCGGTGCGGGACCTCCTGTGGGCAGCTGGGCGCTGCGCAGCGCGATGCACCACTCGCCCTCGCCGTGCCAGTCCACCCAGCCCACGGGCCCGGCGTAACGTCCCCGATCCATCGATTCGGCCTCCTCAATGAGGCGCGCCGCCGCCTGGGTTGGCGTCCCGCACACGGCCGCCGTCGGGTGCAGCGCGTCCACTAGAGCCAGTGCCCCGGTGTCCCCGGCAACAACCCCGGTGACATCACTGGCCAGGTGCAGGACGTTCGGCAGCGTCAGGACAAAGCGGGCGGGGGCCTCCACCACCGAGCACAGCGGCTCCAGCGCCGTGATCGCCGAGTCCCGGGCCAGCTCATGCTCCCGGTTGTTCTTCTCTGAGCCCTCCAGCCAGGAGGCCAGACGCGCGGTCGCCAGAGCGTCCTCGCCGGCGTGCCGGCGGGCCGTACCGGCCAGCACCCTGCTCATGAGGCGTCGATCCCGCAGGCGCAAAAGCAGCTCAGGACTGGCGCCCACCATCTGGTCGACGGCGAAGACCCAGGTGGAGGGGGTAGTCGCTGGCCAGGCGCCGCAGGACCGTACCGGTGGCCAGCGGCCCGCCCGGGTAGGCCAGCACGTCGCGGGCCAGGACCACCTTGCGGGCCTGCCCCGCACGCATCCGCTCCTGCGTGGCGCAGACCGCCCGGCACCACTGCTCCTCGCTGAGCGCCCCGGCCTCAACGGCGGTGGTGCCGCCGGAGTCCCCGGAGTCCCTGTCGGCGCCAGCCTGCTCCCGGTCGACCGCTGCACGAGCATCGGCCACCAGCGCCGTCAGGAGCGAGCCGGGATCCGGGTGCTCCGGCTCAGTCCCGTCGTCAGTCCCGGACACCACGGTCGTCAGCCAAGCACCGGAGTCATCCAGCCCAACGAGGACCTCGGGAACCACCAGAACCGAGGACTGCTCGGAGCTGGGGGAGAAGGTGATCGCGCCCAGCGCCACCGGCCCGGTCCCGGGGCGGACCAGCGCATCACGCCACCAGGCCGCGCCGACCACGGCCCGCCACGCGGCCCGCAGTGTCTCAATGCGATCCGCCCCGCTGGCCTCGATCACCAGGAGGCGGCCAAGGCCGATGAGTCCGCGCCCCTCGTGAACCCAGGAGCTGACATCCTCACGGCCCGCCAGCAGGTCGATGAGAGCCAGCCCCTCCAGTGCGCCCTCGGGCAGCTCATGGGTGCGGAAGGACAGCCGCGGCGGGTCGGCCAGGCAGTGCTCCGCCCTCACGACGTCGGCCCCGGGTCGCTGCTCAGGTCGGTTCTCACTGCTCGCCCTGGGCGGGCACGGGCCGCGTGGCCCGGTGAACCGCGACGATCCCGCCGGAGAGGTTCTTGTAGCCCACGCCCCGCCAGCCGGCCTCCTGCATGAGGCCGGCCAGCTCCGCTGGTCCGGCCAGGCCAGGATCGACTCGCCCAGATAGTCGTAGGCCTCGGTGTTCGACGAGACCAGGCGGGCGGCGGCCGGCAGAGCGCTGCCCAGGTAGAAGCGGTACAGGTGGCGGAAGGCCGGCCAGGTCGGGGTGGAGAACTCCGCGATGACGATCCGCCCGCCCGGCACCGTCACCCGGCGCATCTCCGCCAGCGCCCGCGCAGTGTCCTGCACGTTGCGCAGCCCGTAGGAGATGGTGACGACGTCGAAGCTCCCATCGGCGAAGGGCAGCGCCGTGGCGTCCCCGGCCACGAAGGCGATCTCGGGGTGGCGACGCTTGCCCTCGGCCACCATGCCGGTGGAGAAGTCGCAGGCCACGACCTCGGCGCCGTCGGCGGCGTACTCCACCGAGGAGGTGCCGGTCCCCGCGGCCAGATCCAGGACGCGCGTCCCCGGCCTCGCGGCGACGGCCGCGCGCGTCACCCGGCGCCACATGTGCACCTGGAACAGGCTCATCACGTCATTGGACAGGTCGTAGCGGCGCGCAACGGCGTCGAACATCCCGGCGACCTCGCGCGGGTCCTTGGCGAGGCTGGCTCGCAGAGGGGATCGGCTCATGGGGGCCATCATCGCAAATCCCGACCGCGGTCTCGCCGCCAAGGCGTGCCGCAGACCGCTCCAGAGCGGCCTGAGACCACCCCGGCCTCGCTCTAGGACGCAGGTCCCGTCCGACAGTGTTGAAATTCGTCACTCACTTGCAGCGTAATTCTGGGGTGCCACCATCTGCCGTTGAGGTGGGGACTTCTCTGAGGAATGCCGTCACGGCAACAAAAACTGCGGTTCTCCTCCTGTCTCGCCGTTCCCGTCATGGAGGCGTCGGCCGCCTGGGTACAGTCGGCACAGGCTCCGCCCCGTGCGGGGCCTGCATTACGGTGCCAACTGTGATGCCTACGACAACACCCGCAGTACCAGTAGTGCCGAGGAGGGAAGCCCGAGTGACCCAGGCAGCCGCCCAGTCCAGCGCCTCCGCCTCTGCCGACGTCATCGTCGTCGGGGCCGGCCCGGCCGGATCCTCGGCGGCCTACCACATGGCCACACTCGGTCTCGACGTCATCCTCCTGGAGAAGCAGGAGCTCGGCCGGGACAAGGTCTGTGGGGACGGCCTGACCCCCTCGGCCGTGCGCGAGCTGGTCTCCATGGGGATGGACACCACCGGCTGGCAGCGCAACCGCGGCCTGCGCGTCATCGGCGGCGGGCACCTCCTTCACTTCCCCTGGCCCGAGCAGGCCTCCTTCCCCTCCTACGGGATGGCCCGACCCCGCGCCCTGCTCGACCGTGACCTGGCTGAGCACGCCGCCGCGGCCGGCGCCCGTCTGCTCACCGGCGTCACCGTCACCGGCCCCGTCACCTCACCCACCGGCCGCGTCACCGGCGTCGAGGCCCGCCCCACCAACCGGGTCGCCTACCCCGGCATCGAGGGGCCCACCACCTTCACCGCCCCGTTGGTCGTCGACGCCGGAGGCGTCTCGGCCCGCCTGGCCACCGCCGTCGGGCGCACCAAGAACGAGCGCCGCCCCATGGGCGTGGCCGTGCGCGCCTACTTCCGCTCCCCGCGCGCCAAGGACGCCTGGATGGAGTCCCGCCTCGAGCTGTGGGACGGCACTCCCGGCAAGTCCGACCTCCTGCCCGGCTACGGCTGGATCTGGTCCGTGGGGGAGGGGCTGGTCAACGTCGGACTCGGCTCGGTCTCCTCGCGCGCCCAGGCCACCGCCATCGACTACCGCGCCGTGTTCAACCGCTGGATGGACAACGTCCCGGCCTCCTGGGGCTTCACCAAGGAGAACCAGGTCGGTGGCCTGGTCAGCGCCGCCCTGCCCATGGCCTTCAACCGCAAGCCGCACTACGCCGACGGCCTCATGCTGCTGGGCGACGCAGGCGGCATGGTCTCGCCCTTCAACGGCGAGGGCATCGCCCAGGCCCTCATGTCCGGCCGCCTGGCCGCCCAGGCCGCCGCCCAGGCATCCGCCCGCACGACCACCTCCGGCCGTGAGCAGGTCCTGGCCCAGTACCCCAAGGCCCTCAGCTCCGAGATGGGCGGCTACTACACGCTCGGCCGTGTCTTCGTCGCCCTCATCGAGCACCCCGAGGTCATGCGCCTGTGCACCCGCTACGGGCTGCCCCGCAAGCGCCTCATGAAGCTCGTCACCAAAGCTCCTGTCCGACGGGTGGGAGCGCCGCGGCGGCGACGGAATCGACCACTTCATCCAGCTCCTGACAAGGATGGTGCCGGAAGCATGAACCCCTACGCCTCCCTGCTCATCATGGCCGCGCTGGCCCTCCTGGTGGCCGTCGGCGGTCTGGCCATGAGCGCCATCATCAGCCCCGCCCGGCGCAACCGGGTCAAGGTCGCCAACTACGAGTGCGGCATCGACCCCACCCCCGCCAACACCGAGCACGGGCGCTTCCCCGTCTCCTTCTACCTGGTGGGCATGACCTTCATCATCTTCGATGTCGAGGTGGTCTTCCTCTACCCCTGGGCGACGGCCTTCGGGCGCCTGGGCTTCTTCGGGCTGGGGGCGGCCGTCCTGTTCATCGGCCTCATCACCGTGCCTACATCCTCGAGTGGCGTCGCGGCGGACTGGACTGGGACTGAAGCCGCTCTGACCGGCCAGGACCCAGCCCGACGATCCCAAGGAGAACACAGCAGTGAAGAGCATGAAGAAGCACAACGCCTACATGGCGTCCATCCCGTCCAAGCGGAATGACCCCTACGCCGCCGCTGCCGCCGAGGTGGACAGCCCGGGCTTCCTGCTGACCACCGTCGAGAAGCTCGCGGGCCTGGCCCAGGCCCGCTCCATGTGGCCCGTCACCATGGGCCTGGCCTGCTGCGCCATCGAGATGATGGCCGCCGGCACCCCCCCGCTTCGACATGGCCCGCTTCGGCTGGGAGGTCTTCCGCGCCTCCCCGCGCCACGCCGACGTCATGATCGTCTCGGGCCGCGTCTCCCACAAGATGGCCCCCATCGTGCGCAACGTCTACGACTCCATGCCCGAGCCCAAGTGGGTCATCTCCATGGGGGCCTGCGCCTCCTCGGGAGGCATCTTCAACAACTACGCCGTCGTCCAGGGCTGCGACCACATCGTCCCGGTGGACATCTACCTGCCGGGCTGCCCGCCGCGCCCCGAGATGCTCCTCAACGCCATGCTCGAGCTGACCCGCCAGATCGAGAAGAAGCCGCTGTTCAAGCACCGCGAGGAGATCGCCCGCGCCGTCGAGGCCGCCGCGCTGTCGGCCACCCCCACCCATGAGATGAAGGGCCTGCTGGCATGAGTGAGAAGAACACCCCGGCACACGACTCAGGCTCCGAGGCCCTGACCGAGACTCCCGAGGCCCCCGCCGTCCCCGAGGTCGCCGGCACCCCCGTGCGCCCCGAGCTGCGCCTGGAGGTCATCACCGCCCCCACCGGCCAGTTCGGCGCCTCCGACGCAGGCGACACCACCGGCTACGGCGAGCACCGCAGCGTCGTCACCCTCGCCCCCGCCGCCGCGCGCCCCTACGGCGGCTGGTTCGACGACGTCGTCGACGCCCTCATCGAGGATCTCCAGGAGGCCGGCATCGACCCGGGCGCCGCCATCGAGAAGGTCGTCATCGAGCACGGCGAGCTCACCCTGTTCATCGCCCGCGAGCACCTACTCGACGTCGCCCGCCCCCTGCGCGACGACCAGGACCTGCGCTTCGAGCTGTGCCTGGGCGTCAGCGGCGTCCACTACCCCGAGCTGGCCGGGCGCGAGCTGCACGCCTGCATCCAGCTCATGAGCCTGACCCACGGCGGACGCCAGCTGCGCCTGCAGGTCGCCTGCCCCTGAGACCGACCCGCACGTGCCCTCCCTCGTCTCGCTCTACCCCGGCAACGACTGGCACGAGCGCGAGACCTGGGACCTCATGGGCATCGTCTTCGACGGTCACCCCCACCTGACCCGCACCGCCATGCCCGACGACTGGGTGGGCCACCCCCAGCGCAAGGACTACCCGCTGGGCGGCATCCCCGTCGAGTACAAGGGCGCCCAGACCCCGCCCGCCGACACCCGGAGGTCCTACCGCTGATGAGCACCGCACGTACCTTCCGCGCCTCCGGCCCCGCCACGGACGAGCTGTCCGCCGGCGCCGAGCAGTTCACCGTCAGCGGCGGGGACTGGGACGACGTCGTCGCCCAGATCGCCGAGCGCGACGAGGCCGACCGCCTGCGCAACGACCGGATCGTCCTCAACATGGGTCCGGTCCACCCCTCCACCCACGGCGTGCTGCGCCTGGTCCTGGAGGCCGACGGCGAGGTCGTCACCGAGGTCCGCGTCGGAACCGGCTACCTGCACACCGGTATCGAGAAGAACATGGAGTACCGCACCTGGGTGCAGGGCGAGACCTTCGTGACCCGCATGGACTACGTGGCCCCCTTCTTCCAGGAAGTCGCCTACGCGCTCGCCGTCGAGAAGCTCCTGGGCATCACCGACGACATCCCGGAGAAGGCCACCGTCACCCGCGTGCTGCTCATGGAGCTCAACCGCATCGCCTCCCACGTCGTGGCCGTGGGCACCGGGGGCAACGAGATGGGCGGCACCACGCTCATGACCATCGCCTTCCGCTGCCGCGAGAACATCCTCAAGGCCTTCGAGATGGTCTCCGGGCTGCGCATGAACCACGCCTACATCCGTCCCGGGGGCCTGGCCCAGGACATCCCCGAGGGCTTCACCGAGTTCGTGCGCTCGGTCATGCCGGACATGAAGAAGGACATCCACGAGCTCGAGCTGCTGCTCCTGGAGAACCCGATCCTCAAGTCCCGCTTCATCGGCGTGGGGGAGATCAGCCTGGCCGGAGGGCTCGCCCTGGGCCTGACCGGGCCCTGCCTGCGCGCGGCCGGCTACCCGCTGGACCTGCGACGCACCAACCCTTACTGCGGCTACGAGACCTACGACTTCCGGGTCCCCACCTACAAGGTCTCCGACTGCTACAACCGCCTGCGGATCCGCCTGGACGAGGCCTACGAGTCCCTCAAGATCGTCTCCCAGTGCCTGGACCGCCTCGAGGAGATCGCCGCCCGCGGCGACGACCCCTCCAACACCACGATGGTGGCCGACCCGACCATCGCCTGGCCCGCCCGCATGTCCATCGCCACCGACGGCCAGGGCCAGTCCCTGGAGCACGTGCGCGAGATCATGGGCAGCTCCATGGAGTCCCTCATCCACCACTTCAAGCTGGTGACTCAGGGCTTCCGAGTCCCGGCCGGGCAGGTCTACCAGACCGTTGAGCACGCCAAGGGGATCCTGGGCGTCCACGCCGTCTCCGACGGCGGCACCCGCCCCTACCGGGTCCACTTCCGCGACCCCTCCTTCTCCAACCTGCAGTCGCTGGCCATGATGGGGGAGGGCGGCATGATTGCCGACCTCGTGCCCACCCTGGCCTCCATCGACCCCGTCCTGGGAGGCGTGGACCGCTGATGAGCACCACCGAGAACGCAGTCAACCCGGCCGTCGAGACCATCGCCACCGTCAGTGCGGTCGGCCCGGTGGGCACTGTCGCGCAAGCCGCTGTGGCCGCCGGTTACAGCGCCGAGGTCGCCCAGGGCCTGCAGGTCGACATCGAGCGGATCATCGCCCGCTACCCGGCGGGCAAGGAGCGCAGCGCCCTCATCCCGATGCTCCACCTCATTCAGTCCGTGGACGGCTATGTCTCGCCGGCCGGCATCGCCCTGTGCGCCGCCCGGCTCGGTCTGGAGCGGGCCGAGGTCAGCGCCGTGGCCACCTTCTACAGTCAGTTCCGCCGCCACCCGGTGGGCACGTACCACGTGGGCGTGTGCACCAACGCCCTGTGCGCCGTCATGGGTGGGGACGAGATCTGGAAGGCGGTCACCGAGCACACCGGCCTGGGCGCCGAGGAGACCAGCGAGGACGGCACCATCAGCCTCGAGCGCGTCGAGTGCAACGCCGCCTGCGACTACGCCCCCGTCGTCATGGTCAACTGGGAGTTCTTCGACAACCAGACCCCCGACTCCGCCGTCGCCATGATCAAGGCCCCTCGAGCGCGGCGAGGACGTCGCCCCCACCCGCGGCCCCGAGACCGTCCCCACCTTCCGGGAGAACGAGCGCCTGCTGGCCGGCTTCGAGGACGGCCGCACCGACGAGGGGCGCGGCCCCGGCGAGCCGACCCTGCGCGGCCTGAGCATCGCCCGTGAGCAGGGCTGGACCGCGCCGAAGGAGGAGACCAAGTGAGTGACACCGCCACCTACACCGCGCCGGGGACCCTCACCCCGGTCCTGAGCGACCTGTGGGACCAGGAGCGCTCCTGGACCCTGCAGGCCTACCTCGACCACGGCGGCTACGAGGGCCTCAAGAAGGCCAAGACCCTCAGCTGCGAGGACCTCATCAGCCTCATCAAAGGACTCCGGCCTGCGAGGACGCGGCGGCGCCGGCTTCCCCACGGGACTCAAGTGGTCCTTCCTGCCCCCGGTCGACGGCGGCCCGCGCTACCTCGTGGTCAACGCCGACGAGTCCGAGCCGGGCACCTGCAAGGACATTCCCACGATCATGTCCAACCCGCAGGCCCTCATCGAGGGCATCGCCATCACCTCGCGCGCCATCGGCGGCGACCACGCCTTCGTCTACCTGCGCGGCGAAGTCCCCCACGTCTACCGCCGCCTGCTCAGCGCCGTGCGCGAGGCCACCGAGTCCGGCCTGCTGGACACCGGCTTCGGGCTCGACGGCCAGCAGCGGCTGCGCATCACCGCCCACGCCGGTGCCGGCGCCTACATCTGCGGTGAGGAGACCGCCCTGCTGGACTCCCTGGAGGGCCGCCGCGGCCACCCCCGCCTCAAGCCGCCCTTCCCCGCCGTCGCCGGCCTCTACGCCCGGCCCACGGTGGTCAACAACGTCGAGACCATCGCCTCGGTCCCGGCGATCCTGGCCCGCGGCGCCCAGTGGTACTCCGCCATGGGCACCGAGAAGTCCAAGGGCCACGGCATCTTCTCCGTCTCCGGCCACGTGGCCCACCCCGGCCAGTATGAGGCCCCCTTCGGCATCACCATGCGCGAGCTCATCGAGCTCTCCGGCGGCATCCGTCCCGGCCACGAGCTGAAGTTCTGGGTGCCGGGAGGCTCCTCGACGCCGATCTTCGGCCCCGACGAGCTCGACGTCCCCCTGGACTACGAGTCCGTGGCCGAGGCCGGCTCCATGCTGGGCACCCGCGCCCTGCAGGTCTTCGACGAGACCGTCTCCGTGGTGCGCGTGGTCACCCGCTGGACCGAGTTCTACCAGCACGAGTCCTGCGGCAAGTGCACCCCCTGCCGCGAGGGCACCTACTGGATGCGCCAGATCATGCTGCGTCTGGAGGCCGGTCGCGGCCTGCCCGGCGACGTCGAGAAGCTCGAGTCCATCGCCTCCAACATCGCCGGACGTTCCTTCTGCGCCCTGGGCGACGCCTCCGCCACCCCGGTCCTGACCGGCATCAAGCGGTTCCGCGAAGAGTTCGAGGCCGGCTACACCGCCGCCGCCGGCGAGCTCTTCCCCTACGCCGCCTCCTCCGTCTTCGAAAGCGCACGGTGAGCCATGACTGCTGAGACGACCACCAAGAGCTCCGCACCCGCGGCGCCGCCGGCCCCCGAGATGGTCCACATGACTATTGACGGGCTGCCCGTCGAGGTCGAGAAGGGGACCCTCCTCATCCGTGCCGCCGAGCAGGTCGGCGTGCGCATCCCGCGCTTCTGCGACCACCCGCTGCTCGCGCCGTCGGCCAACTGCCGCCAGTGCCTGGTGGAGGTGGCGATGCCGGGGCGCGACGGCGTCGTGCGGCCCATGCCCAAGCCCCAGCCCTCCTGCGCCATGACCGCCATGGAGGGTATGGAGATCTCCACCCAGGCCACCAGCGAGGTCGCCGCCAAGGCCCAGGCCGGCACCATGGAGTTCCTCCTCATCAACCACCCGCTGGACTGCCCGGTGTGCGACAAGGGCGGCGAGTGCCCCCTGCAGAACCAGGCCCTGGAGCTCATGGCCTCCGGCGCCCAGTCCGCCACCCGCTTCACCGACGTCAAGCGCACCTTCCCCAAGCCGCTGCGCCTGACCAGCAACATCCTGCTGGACCGCGACCGCTGCATCCTGTGCCAGCGCTGCGTGCGCTTCGCCGACCAGATCCCCGGCGACCCCTTCATCGCCCTCCAGGGCCGCGGCGGCGGGCACCCCTCCTTCGACATGGACGGCGAGCCCGAGCACACCGGCGGCCTGTACTCCGAGCAGATCGGGCGCTTCGACGCCCGCGTCCTGGACTTCCACACCGAGGCGCCCCAGGAGGGGCTCGACGCCGACCTCCAGACGATCCGTGGCGTGCCCTCGCTGAGCGCCCTGGGAGACCTGACCGGCCCCGGCGGTGAGCCCGGCGCCTCCGACGGCACCGACTACGGCCCCGACCTGGGCGCCGGCCGCGAGGACCTGGACGCCTCCGGGCGTCCCTTCGCCTCCTACTTCTCGGGCAACATCATCCAGATCTGCCCCTGTGGGCGCCCTGACCTCCGCGAAGTACCGCTTCCGGGCCCGCCCCATGGACTTGGTCTCCACCGACTCCGTCACCGAGCACGACGCCTCCGGCTCCGCCATCCGCGTCGACATGCGCCGCGGCGTCGTCCTGCGTCACCTCGCGGGCAACGACCCCGAGGTCAACGAGGAGTGGATCACCGACAAGGACCGCTTCGCCTTCACCTGGTCCTCCCAGCCCGACCGCCTCACCGTGCCGCTCGTGCGCGACGAGGAGACCGGCGAGCTCGTGACCACCTCCTGGTCCGACGCCCTGGACGTGGCCGCCCAGGGGCTGGCCCGTGCCGCCGCAGACGGGGGAGTGGGGCTCCTGCCCGGAGGCCGCCTCACCCTGGAGGACGCCTGGGCCTGGTCCCGCTTCGCCCGCACCGTCCTGGTCACCAACGACATCGACCAGCGCGTGCGCAGCCACAGCCAGGAGGAGGACTCCTTCCTGGCCGCCTGCGTGGCCGGCACCGGACTGGGCGCCGTCACCTACCGCCACCTGGAGCGGGCCGGACAGGTCCTGCTCCTGGGCCTGGAGCCCGAGGACGAGTGCGGCTCCCTGTTCCTGCGCCTGCGCAAGGGCGTGCGCGCCGGCGGCGTCAAGGTGGCCACCGTGACCACCTGCCTGAGCGCCGGCAGCCGCAAGCTCTCCGCCCAGGCCGTCCTCACCCCGCCCGGTGAGGAGGCCCGCGTCGTCGCCCACCTCAGCCAGACCCACCCCGAGCTCGTCGAGGCCCTGCGGGCCGACGGCGCCACCATCCTCATCGGTGAGCGCGCCGTCCGCGTCCCCGGCCTGCTGAGCGTCGCCGACGCCCTGGCCACCGCCACCGGCGCCCACCTGGCCTGGGTGCCGCGCCGCAGCGGCGAGCGCGGCGGCATCGAGGCGGGCCTGCTGCCCGGCCTCCTGCCCGGCGGTCGTCCCGTGGCCGACCCCGAGGCCCGCGCCCAGGTCGAGCAGGCCTGGAACCTGGGCCCCGAGCACCTCCTGCCCGCGACACCGGGCCGCGACGTCACCGCCATCCTCTCGGCGCTCCTGGAGGGGAGCCTGGGCGGCGCGGTTGTCGGCGGCATCGACCTGCGCGACTTCCCCGACCCGGGTCTGGCCCGCGCGGCCCTGGCCGCCAGTGGCTTCACCGTCCAGCTCGAGGTGCGCCGCAGCGAGGTCAGCGAGCATGCCGACGTCGTCCTGCCCGTGGCCCCGGCCGTGGAGAAGAACGGCACCTTCGTCAACTGGGAGGGGCGCGTGCGCCCCTTCGGCCAGGCCCACGTCTCGCGCTCGCGCACCGACCGCCAGGTCCTGGGCATGCTCGCCGACGAGATGGGAGTCGACCTGCAGGTCGACGACCTGGTCGTCCTGCACGAGCAGCTCGCCGACCTGGGCCTGTGGCGCGGGCAGCGCCCGTCGGTCGCCTTCGGGCCCGCCCCGGCGGTCTGCGCCGGCGCCCCCGCCCCCTGCCGACAACGGCGTGGAGGCCCGCCTGACCACTCACAAGCCCATGCTCGACGCCGGGCGCCTCCAGGACGGTGAGCTCTTCCTGGCCGCCACCGCCCTGCGCCCCCGTCGCCCGGGTGGGCGCCGACCTCGCCCAGCGCCCTGTCGCTGGCAGCCGGCCAGGAGGTGACCGTGGCGACCGCCGCCGGATCGATCACCCTGCCGGCCGTCGTCGGCGGTGTCAGCGACGGCACCGTGTGGCTGCCCGAGTGCTCGGCCGGCTCGACCGTCCACCAGACCCTGGGCGCCGGGCACGGCTCCCAGGTCACCGTGACCCATGCAGCGGAGGTACTGAGGTGAACCCTGATCTACGCGGCTCAGGCCGCTGCCGACGACGCCCCTGCCCAACGGGGGGCGTGACCGCCGACTTCTCCGCCGAGACCTGGTGGCTGACCCTCATCAAGGCCGGCTTCATCGTCGCCTTCCTCATCGTCAGCGTCATGATGGCGCTGTGGGTGGAGCGGCGCGGCCTGGCCCGCATGCAGACCCGCCTGGGCCCCAACGTCAACGGCCCCCTCGGCCTGCTCCAGGCGGTCGCCGACGCCGGCAAGTCTCATCATGAAGGAGGACTTCTGGCTCAAGGGGGCCGAGAAGGTCATCTACCTCCTGGCGCCGCTCATCGCCGCCTTCAGCGCCTTCATGGTCTACGCGGTCATCCCCTTCGGGCCGCAGGTGAGCATCTTCGGCCACTCCACGCCCCTGCAGCTGACCGACTTCCTGTGGCGGTCCTCTACATCCTGGCCATCACCGCCTTCGGCGTCTACGGGATCATCCTGGGCGGCTGGTCCACGCACTCCACCCTACCCGCTCTTCGGCGCCGTGCGCAGCGCCGCTCAGGTCATCTCCCTACGAGCCTGAGCATGAGCCTGTCCATCCTCACGGTCTTCCTGGCCTCAGGGGACCATGTCCACCTCCGGGATCGTGAGCGCCCAGGAGCGCATCTGGTGGGCCGTGGCGATGGTGCCCAGCTTCATCATCTACGTCATCTCCATGGTCGGTGAGGTCAACCGCCTCCCTTCGACCTGCCCGAGGCCGAGGGAGAGCTCGTCGCCGGCCACATGGTCGAGTACTCCTCGATGAAGTTCGCTTGGTACTTCCTGGCCGAGTACATCAACATGTTCAACGTCTCGGCCGTGTGCGTCACCCTGTTCCTGGGCGGCTGGCGCTCGGCGATCCTCAGCCTGTTCTGGGAGGGCGCCAACTCCGGCTGGTGGCCGATGCTGTGGTTCGTCGCCAAGGTCTGGGCCGTCATGTTCTTCATGATCTGGACCCGCGGAACCCTCGTGCGCATCCGCTACGACCACTTCATGAAGCTGGGCTGGAAGGTCCTCATCCCGATCTCCCTGGTCTGGTTCGTGCTGGTGGCGGTGGTGCGCGCCTCCGCACCTTCTCGGGGCGCCTCCGTGCAGGCCCTGCTGCTGCCGATGGCCGTCGTCTTCTGCGTCATCATGTTCATCCTCTTCCTCATCCCCGACAAGGAGGAAGAGGAGGAGCTCTACGAGGACTATGAGGACTACGACGACGAGGATGCGGACGACGAGGACGTCGAGATCCTGGACGCCGAGGACGACCACGTCGCCTTCCTCGAGGGCTTCCCGGTCCCGCCGCCTCCGGGCAGCTCCCTGCCGCCCTCACCGCGCGCCCGCCGCGCCGCCCTGGCGGCGCAGGCGACCGGCGCGGCCGGTGACTCCGAGACCGGGGCGGCCACCGCCGTCGGCCTCCTGGAGGACACCGACGTCGATGACGACGACGCGGCCGGTTCCGCGGACTCCGCCGCCTCCGCCGGGTCCCCCGACTCGGCCGGTGTAGCCGGCACGGCAGTCCCGGCCGGTAAGGACGCAGCCACCGCCCTGCCCACCTTCACCCTTGACCTCAAGGCCGACCCGGCCGGCGGCAAGGACACAGACACGGCCGCTGAGGCACCCCAGGAGGGAAAAGATGACTGATCGCCCCCACCGTTCCCGGGGCTCGCAGCACGATAAGTGGCTGCGTGACGCTCCCTCCGCCCTGGCCCGCGCCTTCGCGCCCGTGGCCGGCTACGGGGTCACCATCTCCTCGATGTTCCGCCCCGTGGTCACCGAGCAGTACCCCTTCGAGCCGCCGCAGGTGATGCCCCGCTACCACGGGCGCCACCAGCTCAACCGCTACGACGACGGCCTGGAGAAGTGCATCGGCTGCGAGCTGTGCGCCTGGGCCTGCCCCGCCGACGCGATCTACGTCGAGGCCGCCTCCAACGAGCCCGGCGCCCAGTACTCGCCCGGCGAGCGCTACGGGCGCGTCTACCAGATCAACTACCTGCGCTGCATCTTCTGCGGCATGTGCATCGAGGCCTGCCCCACCCGGGCCCTGACCATGTCCACCGACTTCGATGAGCTCGTCGGCCCCGGCCGTGAGGGCCTCATCTATGAGAAGGAGGACCTGCTGGCCCCCGTGCCCGAGGGCGCCGTGTCCGCGCCCCACCCCATGGTCGAGGGCACCGAGGACGGCGACTACTACCGCGGGAAGGTCGTTGGCTCTACCCAGGCCCAGATCGACTGGGTGCGGAGCCACCGCCCCGAGGACCCCAGCCTGGAGTCCGCCCGCGCCAAGGCCGCCCCCGCCTCCGGCCGGGACAGTCGCCACACCGTGAAGGGAGCCCTGCGATGAGCACCCTGCTGATGACCGGAGCCCCCGCCGTCGCCCCGACCGCCCTGACTCAGGACGGTCACCTGGGGCTGGGCGAGGCCATCGTCTTCGGCGTCGTCGCCCTGGTGACCGTGGCCTGCGGCATCGGCGTCCTGACCGCCAAGCGCGCCGTGAACGCCGCCATCAACATGATCGGCATCATGATCTCGCTGGCCGTCCTCTACATCGTCAACGAGTCGCCCTTCATGGGCATCACCCAGGTCGTGGTCTACACCGGCGCCGTCATGACCCTCGTCCTGTTCGTCATCATGCTCGTGGGTGTCGGCGGTGACGAGCCGGTGGGAGCCGCCGGCACCGTCATGAGGCGCCCGGTCCTTATCCTCCTGGGACTGGGGCTGGCCGGTGCCCTGACCGCCGTCGTGTGGCGCTCCACCCTACCGACGCCGGCCGGCCTCAAGGACGGTGCCAAGGCCGCCCCCGACCTGCTGGCCGTCACGCTCTACCACGACCACGTCGTCACCATGGAGCTGACCGCCATCCTGCTCATCGTCGCCGCCGTCGGCGCCCTGACCCTCACCCACCGCCAGCGCATCCGGGCCCGGCTCAGCCAGCGCGGAGTCGCCGCGAGCAAGATGCAGGACTACGCCGCCAAGGGTGCCCACCCGGGCCAGAAGCCGATGCCCGGCGTCTACGCCTCCACCAACTCCGCCGCCGCCCCGGCCCTGGACGCCCAGGGCGAGGCCGTCGAGGAGTCCGTGCCCCGGGTCCTGCGGGCCCGCGGCCAGGGCCTGGAGCTGTCGGACGTCTCCCCGGAGATGGGACTGGCCCAGCGCTCGGGCACGATCGTCTCCCGCCTGGCCGGTGCCGACCAGGCCGGCGCAGGCGACAGTACCCGGGGCCCCCGGGACGCCCGCCGCTCCGGGATGCCCTCCATGCCCGGCGCCGCCGCCCCCGCCGTCAAGCAGCCCGTCCTCAGCGATGACGGGGCAGCCGACTCGGCCGCCCCGGAGCAGAAGGAGGAGAAGTGAGTCTCCCCATCACCGTCTACCTCATCCTGGCCGGGGTGCTGTTCACCCTGGGGGCGCTCACGGTGCTGCTGCGCCGCAACGCCATCATCGAGCTCATGGGCGTTGAGCTCATGCTCAACTCCGTCAACCTCGTCCTGGTGACCTTCTCCCGGATCCACGGCAACCTCACCGGTCAGGTCTTCGCCTTCTTCGTCATGGTGGTGGCCGCCGCCGAGGTCGTGGTGGGTCTGAGCATCGTCGTATCCATCTTCCGCACCCGCAGGTCCACGTCGGTCGACGACGAGAACCTGCTCAAGAACTGAGGGGAGACCACCGACATGCTTCCCTGCTCCTGTCACCGCCGTCGTGACGCCCCTGACCGAGGCCACCGGCCTGGCCTCCTGGGCCTGGCTGCTCATCGCCGTCCCCGCGGCCTCCGCCGCCTTCCTCCTGCTGGCCGGCCGCCGATCCAACGCCTGGGGCCACTGGCTGGGCCTGGCCGCATCCTTCGCCGCCGCCTGCCTGGGCGTGGGGATCCTCATGCAGGTCCTGGGCCTGCCCGCCGAGGAACGCGTCATCGGCCTGCCCCTCTACCACTGGTTCTCCGCCGGGAACCTGAGCGTCGACGTCGGCCTGCGCCTGGACCCGCTGTCGCTGACCTTCGTCACGCTGGTCACCTGCGTCGGCTTCCTCATCCACCTGTACTCGGTGGCCTACATGGCCCACGACCGCGACCGGCGCCGCTTCTTCGCCTACCTCAACCTCTTCATCGCCGCGATGCTCACCCTGGTCCTGGGCGACTCCTACATCGTGCTCTTCGTCGGCTGGGAGGGCGTGGGCCTGGCCTCCTACCTGCTCATCGGCTTCTGGAACACCGCCGACGCCGACGCCCCCCAGGGCGAGCAGGCCACCAGCCGCGAGAACGCCGCCGCCGCCAAGAAGGCCTTCATCATGAACCGCGTGGGCGACGTCGGCCTCCTGCTGGCCATGATGACGATGGTCGGCCAAGTCGGCTCGGTCTCCTTCGACGCCGTCTCCGCCGCCTCCCTCGACGGCTCGGTGAGCACCGGCTGGCTCACTGCCATCGGCTTCTTCCTGCTCCTGGCGGCCTGCGGTAAGTCCGCCCAGTTCCCTCTCCAGGCCTGGCTGGGTGACGCCATGGCCGGCCCCACGCCGGTCTCGGCCCTCATCCACGCCGCCACCATGGTCACCGCGGGCGTCTACCTCATGGTCCGCTCCGCAGCGGTCTTCGAGGGCGCCCCGAGCGCCCAGACGGCCGTGGCCGTCATCGGCGCCATCACCCTGCTGCTGGGGGCTGTCATCGGAAGCGCCAAGGACGACATGAAGAAGGTCCTGGCCGCCTCCACCATGAGCCAGATCGGCTACATGATGCTGGGAGCGGGCCTGGGCCCGGTCGGCTACGCCTTCGCCATCTTCCACCTGCTCACCCACGGCTTCTTCAAGGCCCGCCTCCTGGGGGCCGGCTCGGTCATGCACGCCATGGGCGACCAGGTCAACATGCGCCGCTTCGGTGGCCTGCGTGGCGCCATGGCGATCACCTGGGCCACCATGGGCATCGGCTGGCTCGCCATCCTGGGGGTGCCGCCCTTCTCCGGGTTCTGGTCCAAGGACCGCCTCATTGAGGCCGCCTTCGTCGGCGAGGGCCCCAAGCCCTGGATCCTGGGAACCATCGCCCTGCTGGGTGCGGGCCTGACCGCCTTCTACATGTCCCGCCTGTTCTTCATGATCTTCCACGGCAAGCAGCGCTGGACCACCAGGACGACCTGGAGGGCGAGGTCCACCCCACGAGTCCGGCTGGCTCGCGACGCCGCCCCTGATCGTCCTGTCCGTGTTCTCCGCGGGCCTGGGCGGGCTGCTGACCCTACAACAACATGTTCGTCACCTGGCTGGAGCCGGTCACCGGTCACGCCGAGCACGGCGAGCCGGTCCTGCCGGCCACCGTCATCATGGGCGCCACCCTCGCGCTGGTCGTCGTCGGGGTCCTCGTGGCCTGGTGGATGTACGTGCGCCGCCCGGTGCCCGTCGTCCTGCAGCCGGCCAACCCCCTGGTGGAGGCCGCCCGCAAGGACATGTACCAGGACGCCATCAACGAGGCCCTGGCCATGCGCACCGGCCAGGACTGGTCCTGGCCACCGACGCCGTCGAGCGCTACGTCGTCGACGGCGCCATCGAGGGTGCCGCCGCGGGCACCGGCGCCCTGGGCCGCCTGACCCGCCGCACCGAGTCCGGGTACGTGCGCTCCTACGCCGGCTACATGCTGGCCGGAACGGTCCTCGTACTCATCGCCGTCCTGGCCGCCAGGTTCTGAGAGGACACGACACATGCCGACTCTTCCCGCATCGCTGCCCGTCCTGACCGTCATGGCGGTCACGCCGCTGGCCGGGGCGCTCCTGCTGTGGCTGGTCCCGCCGCTGCGCCGGCTCCACGCCCGCGCCGTGGGCCTCGTGTTCTCCCTGGCGGTCCTCGCCCTGGGGCTGTGGGCGCTGAGCGCCTTCGACCTCGCTCAAGCCGGCACCGTCCAGCTGACCGACACCCACTCCTGGATCCCCGCCATCGGCGCCTCCTGGGCGCTGGGCGTCAACGGCCTGGGCCTGTCCATGGTGCTGCTGGGCGCCTTCGTCACGCCCTTGGTGCTGCTCGCCTCCTGGGGTGAGGTCCCCGCTGACCGGCAGGGCCTGTTCACCGGGCTCGTCCTGACGCTGGAGTTCTTCGTCGTCGTCATCTTCTCGGCCCGGGACCTGCTCCTGTTCTACCCTGTGCTTCGAGGCGATGCTCATCCCGGTGTACTCTCATCGGCTGCTTCGGCGGGCAGAATCGCCAGCGCGCCGCCCTGAAGTTCCTCCTGTACTCGCTGGCCGGCGGGCTCATCATGCTCATCGGCGTCATCGCCGTCCACCTGCACTCCGCCACGAACGGCACCCCCAGCTTCCTCATCGACTCGGTGGCCGCCAACCTGCACGTGTCCACCTCCGCCGGTCACTGGATCTTCCTGACCTTCTTCATCGCCTTCGCCATCAAGGCGCCGCTGGTCCCGGTCCACACCTGGCTGCCCGACACCGCCGAGCAGGCCACCCCGGGCACCTCGGTGCTGCTCATCGGCATCCTGGACAAGATCGGCACCTTCGGGATGATCACCCTGGTCCTGCCGATCTTCCCGGAGGCCTCCCGCTGGGCCGCCCCGGTGATCCTGGTCCTGGCGGTCGTCTCCATCATCTACGGGGGCCTGGCCGCCATCGCCCAGGACAACCTCTACCGCCTCATCTCCTACACCTCCGTGAGCCACTTCGGCTTCATGGTCCTGGGGATCTTCATCGGCAACCAGGTGGCCGCCAACGGCGCCATGGTCTACATGGTGGCCCACGGGCTGTCCATTGCCGGCCTCTACCTGGTCACCGGCTTCATGGCCCGGCGCACCGGGACGGTCGCCATCAGCGAGCTCGGCGGCATCGCCCGGGTCATGCCGCTGGTGGCCGGCACCTTCCTGGTCAGCGGGCTGGCCTCCATCGCCCTGCCGGGCCTGAGCGGGTTCGTGCCCGAGTGGATGGTGCTCACCGGCACCTTCTCGGTCTCGCTGGCCCTGGGCGGTGCGGCCGTCGTCGGCGTCGTCATCGCCGCCGTCTACATGCTGCTGCCCTACCAGCGGGTCTTCACCGGGCGCCCGCCTCGAGCGCGTGGGCAGCCCCGACCTCGACGGGCGCGAGCGCCTCGTCGTCGTCCCCATCATCGCCGCGATGCTCGCGCTCGGACTGGCCCCGGGCGTCTTGACGTCCGCCTTCGACGACGTCGCCCGGCAGGTCGCGCTCACGGTCACCAGCTCCTCGCAGGCTGAGGCCTCAGCCCGCGGCGCCGGTGACAGCCCCGATGCCGGCGGGACTGACGCTCCGGCCGCCTCCACCGCTACGGAAGGGAACACCAAGTGAGCCCCTCAGCCACTGCCCCGATCGTCAACTGGGACGCCCTGACGCCGGTCCTCATCATCCTGGGCGCCGGTGTCCTGGGTGTCCTCGTGGAGGCCTTCATCGCCCGTCCCGCCCGTCTGGCCATCCAGTCCACGCTGAGACTTCCTGGCCATCCTGGCCTCCGGGGTCTCCCTGTTCCTGCGCTGGGGCGAGGTCAAGGCCGCCGGGGCCGCCGCCGCGGCCGTGCCCCAGTTCCAGCTCCCCAAGGGTTTCCTGCCGGGCGCCCGCATGTCCGCGGGTCTGACCGAGGACCCCTTCTCCATCGCCGCCCAGGGCATCCTCCTGGTCATCGGGCTGCTGGCCGTCCTGGTGATGGCCGACCGCACCTCCGTCGGTGACGGGGCCTTCGCGGCCCAGGCCGCCGACCGGCCCGGCAGCGCGGAGGAGAGCGAGTCCATCCTGGCCGGCTGGACCACGACCGAGATCTTCCCCCTGACCCTGTTCTCACTGGGCGGCATGATGCTCTTCGGGGCCAGCAGTGACCTCATCACGCTGTTCGTCATCCTGGAGATGATCTCCCTGCCGCTGTACATCCTGGCGGCCACCGCCCGCCACCGCCGGCTCCTCAGCCAGGAGGCGGCGCTGAAAGTACTCGTGCTGGGGGCCTTCGCCTCCGCCTTCCTCCTCATGGGCTCGGCCCCTGCTCTACGGGGTGGCCGGCGCCGTCGACTACAAGACCCTGGGCGAGGCCGTGAGCAGCGCGGCGGGGCAGGACTGGCTCATCCTGGCCGGCCTCATGCTGGTGATCGTCGGCCTGCTGTTCAAGGTGGCGGCCGTGCCCTTCCACGCCTGGAGCCCGGACGTCTACCAGGGTGCCCCCTCACCCCGGTCACCGGGTTCATGGCCGCCGGCGTCAAGGCCGCCGCCTTCCTGGCCCTGGTGCGCTTCTACTACCTGATCGCCGGCGCCATGGGCTGGGACCTGGCCCCCGCCCTGTGGGCAGTGGCGGCACTGACCATGCTCCTGGGCACCGTCGTCGGGGTGGTTCAGCGCGACGTCAAGCGCATGCTCGCCTACTCGGCCATCGCCCACGCCGGCTTCATGCTCATCGGGATCGGGGCCTACTCCAAGGCAGCGATCTCCGCGCTCAGCTTCTACGCCCTGACCTACGGGATCGCCACCGTGGGGGCCTTCGGCATCGTCACCCTGGTGCGCTCCCACCGCGACGGCTCCGTGGGCGGAGAGGACGGCGACCTGGATGCCTTCAAGGGCCTGGGACGCCGCAGCCCCTGGGCGGCCGGTGCCATGACTGTCTTCCTGCTGTCCTTCGCCGGAGTGCCCCTGACGGCCGGCTTCATGGCCAAGTTCCGGCTCTTCGCCACCGGCCTGAGCGGCAACGGGACGCCCTTCGTCATCCTCGCCGTCGTCTGCTCGGCCGTGACCGCCTTCTTCTACATGAGGCTCATCGTGTTCATGTTCTTCCATGAGCCCGACGGCGAGCGCTCCGTGGTCGTGGGCAGCCGCGGCCCGATCATCTGGCGGTCAGCGTTGCGGTGATGGCCACAATCGGGTTGGGCATTTTGCCGCAGACCGCCTTCGACCTGTTCGACCAGACGGCTATGCTCCTTCCGTGATCGGATCACTGCCGCTGAGCGCCCCCGAGCTGGAGTCGCGCATCATCCCCGCCCTCCAGGCCATTGAGGACCGCCTCATGGAGGTGGTCACCAGCGCCGACGAGACCATCAATCCGCCGACCTCGCACCTGGCCGAGGCCGGGGGCAAGCGCCTGCGCCCGGTCCTGGCCCTGCTGACCGCCCAGCTCGGCGACCCGGCCCTGGCCACCGGTGAGGAGATCCGCGACGCCGGGGTGGCCGTGGAGCTGACCCACATCGCCACCCTCTATCACGACGACGTCATGGACGAGGCCCCGCTGCGCCGCGGCGCTCCGAGTGCCCAGACCGTGTGGGGCAACTCCGCCGCCATCCTCACCGGCGACGTCCTCGTGGCCCGGGCCTCCCAGCTGATGGCGGCCCTCGGCCCGGAGGCCGTCATGGCCCACGCCAAGACCTTCGAGCGCCTGTGCATGGGTCAGCTCCACGAGACCCTGCCACGCCCGGCAGGTACCGATCCGGTCGACCACTACATCCAGGTTCTGGCGGACAAGACCGGCTCCCTCATCGCAGTGTCCGCGCGCTACGGGGCGATGCTCACCGGTGCCGGGACGCACACCGAGCAGATCGTGGAGGAGTTCGGCGAGCGGATCGGCGTGGCCTTCCAGCTGGCCGACGACGTCATCGACCTCATGAGCGACTCGGCCACCACCGGCAAGACCCCCGGCACCGACCTGCGCGAGGGAGTGGACACCATGCCGGTCCTCCTCCTGCGCAAGGCCCTGGCGGCCGGCGAGCTCGACGCCGCCGGCCAGGCCATCCTCTCGCGCCTGTCCAGCGGCGACCTGTCCGATGACGCCTTCCTGTCCGACGTCGTCGCTCGCCTGCGCGAGCACCCCGTCCTGGCCCGTACCCGCGAGATGGCCATGGACTGGGCGGCTCAGGCAGTGGAGGGCCTGGAGGGACTGGAGGAGGCCGTCCTTGACGGAACCCGGCAGCGCCTGGCCCAGGCCGGCATTGAGGGCGAGGCCGCCATGGCGGCTGAGGCTGACGCCGGTGAGCGGGTGAGGCAGGTGCGTGCGGCCATGGAGGACTTCGCCCGCATCCTCGTGGACCGGGCCGCCTGAGCATCCGGCCTGGGAGCTGATGAGGCTCCGCAACTACCCGTGACTCCCCATGGGTTCATGGGGAGCTGATGGGGAGTGATGGGTAGTTCCCCATCGCGGGTAGTGGATTGCGGTGCATAGGTTGCCACGTACGTGTTCCCAATGCGTTGAAAGGTTCCCGAGATGCCGTCCTCCACGCCGATGTCTCCTGACGCCTGCGCCCGACTGACCCGACGTGGTGTCCTGACCCTGCCCGCCCTGGCCGGTGCGGGGGCTGTCCTATCGGGATGCGGGATGCTCAAGAAGGGCGGTTCCGCCACCTCTGGGAAGAGCTCGGGTGCCGCGTCCCCACGTGCTGTTGCCACCGCGACTGGTCCACATGGTGGGGTCATGCTGGATGCGGGATGGAAGGGTGTGCCGCTTTCGGTTGAGGTGGGGCCGGCCGTCGTCAAGGACAAGTACGCAATCGTGCGTCTGGGCATCGTGGTGAGTTCAAAGGCCAAGAGTGTTCCGAAGGATCTGACTGTCAGTCAGACATTCGAGACCAAAAGTAACTGGTCTTCGATGCGAGGCCTGAAAATGCTGTCGATGGAGAAGGGGCTGGTGTTCCCGGAGCTGAGTACAAGGAGTGACGGGCTCACCGACTCCCTGACGAAGGACAAGCCTGTGGAACTGTTTCCGGTCTTCATGGCGCCCGGAGACGGTGTGAAGACAGTTGAGCTGTTCATGCCGCAGATGACAGTGGCGATCGGGATTCCGGTTGTGGAAGCTAGTGCTGTCGACTACTCGGTTGATGATGTCCTCGCCAAGGCGGAGCTCGATGAGGCGGATCCCGGCCCCTTTGCAATGAATAGCATTGTTCTTTCTGCTGACGGTTCGTCGGACACGAAGAAGAATGAGAAGTCGACAACGGTGACGGTGGATGGGGATGTCACCTTCGAGACTGACTCCCGATCAGCTCTCGGCCCAGGCTGATGCCGTGCTGGCCAATGTGGTGGCGCAGATCAAGAAGTACCCCTCGGGTGGGGAGCTCACGATCACGGGTCACACCGACGACGTGGCTGATGATGCGCACAACCAGGATCTGTCGGAGCGGCGCGCCAAGGCGGTGTCGGACCGGCTCAAGAAGCTGGCGGACCTGTCCACATGGAAGGAGTCGGTCTCGGGCAAGGGGGAGTCCTCGCCGCGGGTAACAAACGACTCCGATGAGCACAGGCAGGCCAACCGCCGCGTGGAGATCACGCTGACGCCGTCGAAACCATCAGAGGCTGCAGCCGCTCCCCGTGCAACGGCTTCTGCGTCGTCGGGAGTGATTCCCACACCTGCCGGACCAGTAGGTAAAGGTGCGCAAGGAGTGGATGTGACCATCAATAATAAGACCGTCCACATGTCGATCGATGGCGTCACCCGCGTAGGAGAGTACCTCACGGGAACTCTCATGCTGACTGCATCGGAGAAGGTTTACGTCAACAACTGGGAGTTCCTGATGCCGCCGGACATTAAGGGGCCTCATTCCTGGGCTGGTTGGATGATGGGTGTCTATAACCTCACGCTTCTTAGTGCTGGTCAGCGATATCTGGGGGTCGATTATTCGTATTCTGATGGGAGTTGGGTGATGCTTTCCAATGATTTCGTGTTTGAGATCCAGCCCGGTGAGGCGACACGTTTTCCGGTTGTGTGGCCAGATACGGGGGGAGGGCTCTGTCACATTGGATTTGCCCGCGGGCGGGGGAGTCTGGGAACGTGTTGCTGCCCGTCTCACCGACATCCCGGTCCTCAATGCTTGAGGAGGCTGTGGGTATGCCTGTCGTGAATTCTGCGTTGGTGTCTCGTCGCACGGTGCTGTCAGTTGCTGCTGCTGGTACGGGGGCCGTCCTGTCGGGGTGCGGGGTGCTCAAGAAGGGCGGTTCCGCCACCTCTGGGAAGAGCTTGGGTGCCGCGTCCCCACGTGCTGTTGCCACCGCGACTGGTCCACATGGTGGGGTGATGCTGGAGACTGAGTGGAAAGGAGCTCCGCTCTCGGTCGAGGTGGGGCCTGCTGCAGTCAACGGCAAGTACGCTGTCGTGCGCTTGGTGTTCACAACGACCTCGGATGACAAGGTAAGCCTGTTTCAGCCATTCGGCTCCACGTATCGTCCGGGGACAATGGTTGCGATCAGGATGCTCTCTTTAGATAAGGGGCTGGTCTATCGTGAGCTGGATGAAGAAACACGTCATTTATATGATGATGTTGAAAAGAATAAGCCTCGGGAAGTATTTCCAGTATTTCTTGCGCCGCCCGAGGGTGTCGACGTCGTGGACCTTTTCCTTCCTTATGTGGGTGTCGCTACGGGCGTTCCGGTTTTGAAGGATACCGAGGCTGATTTCTCGGTGGATGATGTGCTGTCAAAGGCGAAGCTTGACGAGTCGGAGGCGGGGCCGTTCAAGATCGAGACGATGTCCCTGGCAGCTGACGATTCTTCGGACACGAAGCAAGATGAGAAGTCGACGACGGTGACGGTGGCTGGGGATGTCACGTTTGCGACTGACTCCGATCAGCTCTCGGCTCAGGCTGACAGTGTGCTGGCGACTGTGGTGGAGCAGATCAAGAAGTATCCCTCTGGAGGGGAACTGACGATCACGGGCCATACCGATGATGTGGCCGATGACGCACACAACCAGGATCTGTCGGAGCGGCGGGCCAAGGCGGTGTCGGAGCGTCTCAAGAAGCTGACGGACTTGTCTGCGTGGAAGGAGTCGGTCTCGGGCAAGGGGGAGTCCTCGCCGCGGGTTGCGAATGACACTGATGAGCACCGACAGATCAATCGTCGTGTGGAGATCACGCTGACGCCATCAAAACCCGCCGAGGCCAGCGCGGCACCGAGCGCGAGCGCGGCACCGTCGGCAACCTCGATGCCTAAGGCTACCGGTCCTGTGGGCAAGGGACCTGAGGGTGTTGATGTGAAGATCGACGGTAAGACCGTGCGCATGGTGATCGACCATGTGGTTCGAGCCGGTGGCTACTTGGTTGGAACAGTGGTGGTCACCTCCAGCGAGAAGGTCAGCATGCCGGTTGCTCCCTTCTCCTTGCCTGGAAATATGATGGATATGCGTGGCCTCGGAGTTTTTGGTGTGAGTGGTATAACTATCCTCAGCGGTGGGTTGAGATATCTGGAGGCCGACTATACGTATTCCGATGGAAGTAGATATACTTTAGCGAATGGCTTTGTGTACGATCTTGAGCCTGAGGCATCCCAGTCCCTCCCGGTTGTGTGGCCGGATGTCGGTGGGAGCGGTGTCACGATTGATATGCCGGCAGGTGAATATCTTTATACGAAAGAGCGAGTCGTCGCTCGCCTCACGGATATCCCGGTCGTCAACGCGTAGTGGCCCGGTCACTTAGAAGGGTGGGGCTTGGTCGATGAGGGGTGCGAGTTGGAGGTGTGGGCGGCTTTGGGGTAGGGGGTGGTCTCAAAGGCTCCGGGTTTCTGGTCGGGTTGGGGCCGCGGGTCTCGAGGCGGGGGCTGGTGCTGCCGTTGGTGTTGGTGCCGGGACCGGTGTGGTTGTGGGCCTGGTTGTCGAGTGCTCTGTCAAGGGCCCGGTTGAGGCGGTTGAGGATGTCGTGGCTGATCTGTTGGCTCAGGTCGGCTGGTACGACGATGGCGGGTGTGTGGTGCTGGTGGGGCCGGTCTTGCGGGGCAGGCGGGTGATGGTGCCGTTGGGGGTGGCGCTGGTAGACGGTCTTGTCGGGGAGTGTGCCAGGACAGGATCCCGCTGGCCTGGTCTCGGGTGAGGCCCATCCGGGGGTGTGCTTGAGGCGGTGGTGGGCCTCGCACAGGGTGGCGAGGTTGTCCAGGCTGGTGGTCCCGCCCTGGCTCCAGGCGGTGAGGTGGTCGATGTCGCACCGGCAGGGCGGGGTCTGGCAGGGTGGGGAAGACGCAGGCCCGGTCGCGGGCGCGTACCAGGTCGGCCAGACCGGCCGGGGACGGTACCTGGTGCGTCCCACGTCGATCACGACTCCGCTTGCTGGGTCGGTGACCAGGCGCCTCCAGGTCCCGCCGGCGGCCAGGGCCCAGGCAGTCAGGGGCCGGCACCGCCACGCTGCGCGCTCCGATCCGCACATCCGCGACCTCAGTCGGCGTGGCGGGCAACGAGACAGGAGGCTGAACGGCGGGCTGGGCGTTGGGAGCAGCAGAGCACGACGCGGCGGGCGAGGTCGTGAGCAGCAGAGCGCGAGGCGGCGGGCTGGAAGGCGGGAGTGGCCGGGGTGGGTTCGGGCAGACTCCTCCCGCTGGAACCGGGCAGACTCTCCCGCTGGAACCGGGCAGACTCCTCCCGCTGGAACCGGGCAGACTCCTCCCGCTGGAACCGGGCAGACTCCTCCCGTCAGCGGTGGGCAGGCTCCTGCTGCTGGTGGTGGGCAGACTTCTCCTGCTGTCCCGGGGTGCTGCACCGTTGAGAGGATCGGTCGTGACGGTGGGGTTCTGGTCTGGGGAGGCTCTGCCGGACTTCGGGTGGCGGGGCGCCTCGGAGCACTCACTGCCCCTGGGGTCACCTCTGCCGGTGGCGTCTTCTGGCTGAGCCAGGCCACCTGGGTCGGTGAGGCTGTTCAGGGGGACGGTGACCTGGACGTCGATGTGGATGCCCTCTGGGAGGGGGAGGTGTCCGGTGCCTGAGGGGGTCCAACACGGGCTGGCGGATCCCACCAGGGAGCTCAAGGCCCCCAGGAGGCCTTCCAGGGCACCCTGTCAGGCAGCAGACGCCCCAGGGAGGCAGAACGCCTGGGAGGAGAGAACGAGGCAGGCACTGAACCCAGCTCACTCACACCGCCAAAGTCTCCAGTGCTGCTGCCGAGACCGCCACCACCGCCAGTGCCGCCACTGGTGCCGTCGTCGGGGGCTTGTGTGGGTCTGTGGTAGGCGGTCTGCTGGCTGGTGCGTAGTGTGGACAGGGTCATGGCGGTGATGGCGTCGGCGCGCAGCTGGGCCGGGGTGCGCTGCTCACCGGCTGCCCTGGCTGATGCGGCGATCGCGTCCAGGGTCGCGTCCAGCAGCAGGGCGTCCATGGTGGGCAGCAGCAGGCGGACCTGGGACATGCCTTCACCGGCAGGCTTTGGGCGCGTCACGCACCGACGCTCCTGGTTGGCTCGGACACGCTCGGCGTGGCCGGTGGGGTCTGTCTCCATTAGGGCCCGTTCAATGTCGCGTCCTACCTGGGACACGCTGCGCCTGGGCGCCTGGGGCAGGACCCGCTCCTGAACGGCCAGTGCCACCGGGGCCGGCACGCCCTCCAGGCGGCGAGTCACTAAGGACGCCTTGGCTGCGTCCAGCACCCCGCACCGCTCCATGACCTCAGTGGGGTTAAAGCCCATGTCCATCAGGGCGCTGCCGTGGTCCACGATCTGCCCGGCCCGACTCCGGGATACCCCCAGGCGGGCCGACAGCAGGCAGGTGGTGTTGAACCGCCGCTCCTCGAACCCCACCACCGGTGAGACCGCACCGTCTGGGCCCCACTGACCCGGATGGCCCGACAGCTCACCACAGGCGGTCAGGCACGCCGCCGCCAGGGACTCACCCCACGCGGCCCAGGCCGCCAGGCGGTGGCAGGCCGCGGCCAGCTCCCCCAGACCCCGTGCTCCCAGGCCAAGCAGCCCAGTAGCACCGACCTCCTCCAGAGGCACGACCCTGTGTCCATCAGCAGCGGCCACCAGCGTCGCGTCAGCGTCCGAATCGCCTGCGAACAAGCCCTCACCATCAGCACTGCCGGCGCTCTCAGCGTCAGAGCTCTCACCACCGACGCCGACGCCACCGCCATCGCCGTCGTCGTTGGGGTTCTGGGCGGCCACCAGCAGGCGGGCCAGCAGCCCCTCGACCACCGGCCAGCGCTCCACCGCCGGCCAAGGACCCCAGCAGACCCACCACGTCCTCAGTGCAGGTCACAGCCCCCGCCGACGCGTCCCCGGCGGGCGCGCTCAGCGTCCCGGCCGCACCACCGGCCGGGACACGAGGAAGCACACCGCCTTCGAACATATGTACAGTATAGCCCGAATCTCCGCCACCCGCACGGCGAAACAGCACTCAGAATCACCGGCACAGCAACGAAAACCAGGAGCCTTGCCCTCATGATCGGAGGTACACGGAGGTGGGGTGGGGCGGTCCTCGTACCTGCACACCGAATCCGGACCTGCGCCTCGAACCCTCTCCCGCCTCCTGTGCCCGCGTCGCGCTCCCGCCTCCCCGAGTGGACCGTTCCGAACTGACCTCCTCGCACCCACCTTCGGAACCAACCTCGCCCCTCACCCCTCCCCGACGTGACGCGGCTCAAAGCCGCGTTGTTGCCCACACCCTGGGGAGCCCCTGCCTTCCTCCATAGACTGTGGCGCGGTACCGCCGTCATCGCCCCCGGACCGGAGCAACCGGTTCTCCCGGCAGTGGGAACGCGGGTGCCACGTCCACGTCCCCTGAAACAGGAACGAAGAACAGTGAACGCACGTCCTCTCAATGTCGCCGTCATCGGAGCAGGCCCTGCAGGCATCTACGCCTCGGACATCCTCTCGAAGTCGGGCATGGAGGTCTGTATCGACCTGTTCGAGCGGCTTCCCTGCGCCCCTACGGGCTGGTGCGCTACGGCGTCGCCCCGACCACCCGCGCATCAAGCAGATCATCGTGGCCCTCTACAAGATCCTCCAGCGCGGGGACATCCGGCTCATCGGCAACGTCGAGGGTCGGCCGTGACATCTCGGTGGCCGAGCTCCAGGAGCACTATGACGCCATCATCTTCTCCACTGGAGCCGACACCGACGCCCCCTCGACATTCCCGGCGTCGACGCCCCTGAGTGCTACGGCGGCGCCGACTTCGTCTCGTGGTACGACGGTCACCCCGACCACCCGCGTACCTGGGACCCTGAGTGCCAGGAGGTCGCCGTCATCGGCGTCGGCAACGTCGCGCTGGACATCGCCCGCGTCCTGGCCAAGCACGCCGACGACCTCATGACCACCGAGATCCCCGCGAACGTGGCCGCCACGCTCCAGCAGTCCCCGGTCACCGACGTGCACGTCTTCGGTCGCCGCGGTCCGGCTCAGGTGAAGTTCACCCCGCTGGAGCTGCGCGAGCTCGGCAAGCAGGCCGACGTCGACGTCCTCGTCGACGAGGAGGACTTCGAGTACGACGAGGGCTCGCAGGCGGCCCTGGCCTCCTCAACCAGCAGCGCCAGGTCGTCAAGGCCCCTGAGGGGTACGCGATGCAGGAGCCGGAGGACCCTCACCGCCTCCCACCGCATCCACATCCACCTCTTCTCGGCGCCCCACGAGGTCCTCACCGACGACGACGGCCACGTCGTCGGCCTGCGCACCGAGCGCACCCGCCTGACCGGCGACGGCAACGTCACCGGCACCGGCGAGTACCGCGACTGGCCCGTCCAGGCCGTCTACCGCGCTGTCGGATATGCCTCCAGCGCCATCGAGGGCCTGCCCTTCGACGCCGAGCGGCACGTCGTCCCCAACGAGGGCGGCCGCGTCCTCGGCGAGGACGGCAAGCCTCTGACCGGCCTGTACGCCACCGGCTGGATCCGTCGCGGCCCCGTGGGCCTCATCGGCTCCACCAAGTCCGACGCGCAGGAGACCATCACCAACCTCGTGGCCGACGCCAACGCCGGCCTGCTGCACGCCGAGACCAGCGACGAGGCCCAGGTCGGTCACGACGCCATCATCGCCCTGCTGGAGTCCCGCGGCATCCCCTTCACCAACTGGGAGGGCTGGGAGCTGCTGGACGCCTACGAGCGCGAGCTCGGTGAGGGATACGGTGAGGTCGTCGTCACCGGAGGGGCCTCCCAAGCCGCGCGAGCGCGTCAAGGTCGTCTCCCGCGATGCCATGACCGCGATCTCCCGCTCCACCGAGGTTCCCGAGGACCTCATCGGCCAGCCCGAGACGGGTCGCGTCCCCGAGCGCGTCGCCCACCGCCTGGCCGACTGAGCCGAGCACGGTCTACGGCTCAAGCCCAGCCGACATCGCATCACCCGTCCGGCACCGGTCCCCGCGGCCGATGCCGGACGGGCGTCGTCACCGACACGGAGAGGAAGAAGTCCGATGAGAACCCGCCGCATCCGCTTCGCCGGCGGAACCAACCGCTGGGCGCGTGACCTCTACCTGCGTGCCTTCCCCGAGGATGAGCGCATTCCCTGGGCGCTCATCCACGTGCTCAGCCTGCGCCGCGGCGTCGACCTCGTCGCCTGGTGGGACCAGCCCGCCGGACCGACCCGTGCGGCCCGCCCGGATCCTGTCGCCCTGACCTGGACCGTGCGTCGCCCCGGCTCCCGCCTGCTCTTCCTCTTCTACCTCGCCGTCGACGACGCCGCCCGCGGCCGTGGCGTGGGCACCCGCCTCCTGGCCGAGCTCGAGCGCCGTCACCCCGGCTGCACCATCGTCCTGGACATCGAGCCCGTCATCGCCGAGGCCGACAACGCCGAGCAGCGACGCCGTCGGTTCTCCTTCTACGAGCGCTCCGGCTTCCGCGACACCGGGTACGCGGTCCAGGACTCGACGGGGGAGTACTGGACCCTCGCGCGTGAGGCGCCGGGAACCACCTTCGATCCCGACGACTTCCGCGATGCCCTGAGCTGCCTGGATTGCAGCCTCATCACCGCGCGAGTGGTCCGGCGCCAGCAGACATAGGTCAGACACAGGTTCATCCCATAGTCTCCACCCATGACAAGGACTCACCACTACAACGGTCTCAAGACCGCCGTCCTCCTGGGCGGCATGTGGAGCCTGCTTCTCCTGCTCGGCTACGTGCTGGCCCGGGGGACCGGCTCCGCCATCTGGCTGGTCATCGCGCCGGTCATCGGCCTGGTGCAGACCGCCCTCGGCTTATGGAACTCCGACAAGATCGCCGTGCGCTCCATGGGCGCCATCGAGGTCACCGAGGCCCAGCAGCCCCAGATGTACGCCATCGTGCGTGAGCTCTCCGCCGCTGCCGGCCAGCCCATGCCGCGCCTCTACGTGGCCCCCACGATGAGCCCCAACGCATTCGCCACCGGCCGCAGCCCCTCGCACGCCGCCGTGCTGCACGCAGGGCATTCTCGGGCTCCTCAACGAGCGTGAGTACGCGCGGCGTCCTGGGCCACGGCTCTCCCACGTCTACAACCGCGACATCCTCACCTCCTCGGTGGCCGCGGGCATCGCCGGCGTCATCTCCTCCATGGTCACCATGGCCATGTGGTTCGGCGGCGGCAACCGGCGCGACCGGGACGGCGGCAACATCATCGCCGTCCTGCTGCTCTCCCTCCTGGCGCCCCTGGCCGCCGCCATCACCCAGTTCGCCATCTCCCGGACCCGCGAGTACGACGCCGACCACGACGGCGCCGAGACTCACACAGGACCCGCTCGCCCTGGCCAGCGCGCTCAGCAGGCTCGAGTCCGGAATCTCGCGCGTGCCCATGGGGCAGGGACCCGCGCCTCGAACCGGTCTCCTCCATGATGATCGCCAACCCTTCGGGAGCCTGCGCAACCTCTTCGCCACCCACCCGCCCATGGACAAGCGCATCGCCCGCCTCGAGCAGATGGCCGGGTACTGACGAATGTCCCTGACCGTCGTCGGCGGGCTGCCGGCGGTCGGTAAGACCGCTGTGTGCCGGGAGATCCTGCGCCTGCGCGCCGGGTCGCAGGCCGGACCACCGACCTGGCTGCGCATCGACTCCATCGAGCAGGCTCTGCGGGACAGCGGTGAGATGCTCCCCGGCATGCCCGCGGGCGCCGGATACTACGTGGCCGCCGCTGTGGCCCGGGACGTCCTGGACTCGGGCGGGGACGTCCTGGTCGAGTGCGTCAACCCGCTGCCCCTCACCCGCCGCCTGTGGGGGAAGACAGCCTCAGACCTGGGCGCCCGGTTTCTCGCCGTCGAGCTCATCTGCTCCGATGAGGCCGAGCATCGGCGCCGCGCCCAGCAGCGGGTGAGCGATATCAAGGGACTTGAGCTGCCGGGGTGGCAGGAGATCACGCACCGTGATTACGTCCCTTGGCCCGAGGCCGACCTTCGCCTCGACACCGCCCGGCTCACCGTCACCGAGGCCGCCCGGGCCATCGTCGACCTCGGCCTCGCGGATGGAACCCGATGACGGTGGACAGGGGAGTGGACACTCCACCTCCCACCGGAACCGACGACGACATCGCCCCACGCATCAGGGCTGCCGTCGACGCCGGCGAATTGCGCGGCGTGACGACCGGACCGGTCGAGCGGCTGGGGACCGGTGAGAGCTACACCGCCTGGCGAGTCGGCTCCGGGGAGCAGGCCCGGGTCCTGCGCCTTCCACGACGCCCGCCCCATGACCCGCCCCGCTCCATGCAGGCCGAGTTCGAGGTCCTCAGACGCGTCCCACCCGAGCTGGGAACCAGCGCCGTCGCCCTGGAGACCGGCAGCGACAACCCGCTCGGCACCCCTACATGGTGACCACCCACGTCCCCGGTCGGGCCCTGCGCACCGCCGACTGGAACCCGCGGTCCGCCACCGCCCTCGCCCACCAGATCGCCCGCCTGCACGAGGCACTCGCCACCGCCACCGCGCCGTCGGCCGCCTTCGTGCCTAGCGCCGACGAACAGGGGGAGGATCTGGTGACCTGGTGGGGAGAGCACCATCCGCAGACCCTCACCGACCCCCGCGTCCGCCCGCTCCTGCCCGCCTGGCGCCGTGAGCTCGACCGCCTCGCCCCGGCCTTCGAGGCGGTCCCCACCCACCGACTCATCCACGGCGACGCCGTCGCCCCCAACGTCATCCTCGGCCCCGACGGCCTGCCGCGGCTCATCGACTTCGAGTGGTCCGGGCCCGGCGACACCGCCAAGGACCTGGCCCTCATCGGGGGCCGGGTGACCGGTGGGCCCTGGTACCTGCCCATGACACCCGACGACGTCACCACCTTCGTCACTGAGTACGCGCGGTACCCGCGGCGCTCGCGGCTCGCGCAGGACACCGGTGCCACCGACCCGCAACGGCTGCTGGAACGCCGCGAGGCCTACGAGGGCTCCTCGACCGCCTGGGCAACCTCCTGTACTGCCTCAGCCGCCCCGGGCGAGGCCCGCTACGGCAGATGGGCCGACGAGACTGCCCCGCAGCCCTGACCGCCCGACTCGGTGGCTGAGCCGCCCGCTTCAAGGCAGTGTCGGCTAGCCCCACCATGGCTCCGCCAGGTGGCAGGATTGGGCGTGATTCCGGCCCCTGAGGAGGATATGAGGCATGAACCGATCAGCATGGGCTGCGCGCTACCGCCGCCTCGGCAGGGACGCCGCCTTCCTCCTCCTCAGCGGGCCACTGAGCCTGCTCGCCTTCTACCTGGTTGTGCCGCTGACCGCCCCTCGGTGTGGTCACCACCATCATCTGGGTGGGACTGCTGGTGCTCATCATCGACCTGAGCATCGCCGGGGCTTCGCCAACATCGCCCGCCTCGCCGTGGCGCGCGTTGACAGGCGCGAGCCGGTACCCGGCGGCTACCTCGAGTCGAGCTGGGAGCCCTCTGCATCGTCGGCTCTTCCGGCGCCTGCGCGACCCCAGCGCTGGATGGATCTGCTGTGGGCCGTCATCTACTTCCCGGTCTCCCTCATCACCTGGATCATCAGTGTTGTGTGGCTGGCCCTGGCCGTGGCAGGTCTCCTCGCCCCCATCGCTGACATCATTCTTGACCTGGTCCTCGATCCGGCCGTGGGGCAGCGTCAGGGACTGGCTCATCTTCTGGGCCTGCAGCCGGAGCTGTTCTGGGACATCGGATTCAACCTCACCTGCGGCATCGTCTTCTCCCTGGCCGCCCCCGCCGTCCTGCGGGGCCTGGCCGCCATGCAGACGGGTCTCACCCGAGCCATGCTCTCCTGGCGCAGCGAGGTCAGCCGCCTCCAGACCTCCCGGGCCGCCGTTCAGCGCGCCGAGGCCGACACTCGCCGCCGCCTGGAGCGAGACATCCACGACGGCCCCCAGCAGCGCCTCGTGCGCCTGCGCATGGACCTGGCCCGTGCTCACCGGCAGGCCGAGAAGGACCCGGCGGCCGCGTCGGCCATCATCCAGGGAGCCATGGAGCAGACCCAGCAGACCCTCGACGAGCTGCGTCAGCTCTCCCGCGGCATCGCCCCACCGGTCCTCATCGACCGGGGCCTGGCGGCCGCCATCACCGAGGCGGCCACCCGCTCCTCCGTCCCCGTCACCGTCAGCACCGAGCTGCCGGACCTGCCCGACCACGTCTCCCAGGCCGCCTACTTCGTGGTCAGTGAGGCGCTGGCCAACCTCAACAAGCACTCCGGGGCCACAGCCGCCGGCGTCGATGCCCGCGTCGCCGACGGCGCCCTGCTCGTGAGGATCAGTGACAACGGCATCGGAGGGGCCTCGACCGCCAAGGGACACGGCCTGGCCGGCCTGGTCGAGCGCCTCAATGGCGTCGACGGTAGGCTCACCATCACGTCCCCGACCGGCGGACCGACCACACTGGAGGCGAGAATCCCGTGCGCGTTCTGATCGCTGACGACTCCGTCCTCTTGCGCGAGGACTGGCACTCATCCTGGCCGACGGCGGCCACGAGGTCGTCGGGGGAGTGGGGGACGGTGAGGCCCTCGTGAGCGAGGCCCTGCGGCTGCGGCCCGACGTCGTCGTCGCCGACATCCGCATGCCGCCCTCCCACACCGACGAGGGACTGCGGGCCACCACCCGCATCCGCGCCCAGTGGCCGGGCACCCATCCTGCTGCTGAGCCAGTACGTCGTCGCCGGCTACCCTGCCCGAGCCCTGGCCGACGGCGGCGGCGCCCTGGGCTACCTCCCTCAGGGACCGGGTCGGCGACATCGACGCCTTCCTCGGCGCGGTCGAGCGGGTGGCGCGCGGCGAGACTCGTCCTGGACCCCGACGTCGTCTCCCCAGGTCCTCCAGCGAGGCCGGCGCGACGACCCGCTCACCGAGCTCACTCCCCGTGAGCGGGAGGTCCTGGCCCTCATGGCCGAGGGCCATACCAATGCCGGCATCGCCAAGATCATGGTGGTCACCGAGGGGGCGGTGGAGAAGCACACCCAGCGGATCTTCGCTGGCTCGGCCTGCTGCCCGACGCCGCCGTCCACCGCCGCGTCAAGGCCGTCCTGACACTGCTGTCGGCCCTAGTCGCCGAGGGGCGAGCACCGTTCAGCGGTAGTTGACGAACTGGAGGGCGGCGTCGACGTCGAGGTTCTTCAGCAGGGCGATCACCGTCTGGAGGTCGTCGCGGGACTTGAGGTCACGCGCACCTCGTCTCGGATCGTGGCCTTGACGCTCTTGGGGCCCTCGTCACGGATCGCCTTGGTGATCTTCTTGGCCACCTCCTGGGTGAGTCCCTCGCGCAGCAGGGCAGGCCAGGCGATGGATCTTGCCCGAGGGGCGCGGCTCCCTTGTCCCCCAGATCCAGGGCCTTGAGGGAGACACCGCGGCGGAAGAGCCTTGGACCCAGGACGTCCAGGATCGCCAGGACCCGCTCGGCCGTATTGGCCTCCAGGGTGATGGTGTCGCCCGACAGGCTCACGGAGGCGTCAACGCCGCGGGAAGTCGTAGCGCTGGGAGATCTCCTTGGCGCACTGGTTGACGGCGTTGTCCACCTCCCTGACGGTCGAGGCGGAGACGACGTCGAAGGAGGAGTCATTGGCCATGGCGGCAGTCCTTTCCGGGGTGGGGACTTCAGTCGCCCCGAGTCTAGGTGGGTTGTTCTGTGAGGAGGGTCCTACGGGGCGATTGGCGTTTCGCGCCGCTGCCTTGCTATTCTTCCACGGCGCCAAGCGATGACCGAGGGTCGGAGCGCGGAGCCAAAGCGGGTTGCCCTGAGCGGCCAATGGGGCTGACTGTAAATCAGCCGCGTAATGCTACGGGGTTCGAATCCCTCACCCGCCACGGCGATCACTCGTGATCGCACCTCGCCATCCGGTGAGGGCCGCAGTGAGCGAAGCCACGGCGGAACGAATTGCCAGAGCGATTCGAATCTGCCTAGGATTCGGCTCGTTGCCCCGATAGCTCAGTCGGCAGAGCGTCTCCATGGTAAGGAGAAGGTCAAGGGTTCGATTCCCTTTCGGGGCTCTCACAGCGGGGCCATTGGCCCCCATTGTGTTCCCTATGGCGAGGTGAGCTCAGCTGGTTAGAGCGCACGACTCATAATCGTGAGGTCGAGGGTTCGAGTCCCTCCCCCGCTACGCAAGCTTTCGAGTACGGCGTTCCGTCGCATGCTCGAGGATCGACACGAGGAGACAAACGTGGCCAGCAAGTCCGCCGACGTTCGCCCCAAGATCACTCTGGCCTGCTCGGAGTGCAAGGAGCGCAACTACATCACCAAGAAGAACCGTCGGAACACCCCCGACCGTCTCAGCATCGCCAAGTTCTGCGCTCGCTGCGGCAAGCACACCGAGCACCGCGAGACCCGCTGAGCATCGCACAGCGATCCCGGTCTCGGCCGGATAGCGAGCCCCGTCGACATGACGTCGGCGGGGCTTCGTCGTCCCTGCTGGGTGGGCGCCTAACATCGTCCGCGTGGACGCTCCCAGCCCCTGTGACGACGCCGTCGAGCGACTCGCGGCAGTCCTGACCGGGGTGCTCGCAACGAGCTCTTCCGAAGTGTCTGACCGCGAGGCTCACCGCCAGGCCCGGCGCGGAGCGACGGCGATCCTCCCCGCCGTGCAGGCCATGCACCAGGTCCAGGACTGGGTGCTGGACTGCCGGGGGGCGGCCGCCTGGGAGGGGCTGGTGCACCGCCGGTGCCGCATGAGCGCGAGGCCTGAAGCAGACGCGGCGGCATTGGGTGTGGACGCGGCCGATGGGGGCTCGATCCGGCAGGTCGAGCGCGCAGGGTGGGAGCTCCTTCAGGCGACGGCCGAGGTTGCGGTGGCGGGGTGGTGCTGGACGGTGACCCACGAGCTCGCTCGCCGTACCCTGCCGCCACGGCAGAACATCGTCGACAAGCGGAAACTCACGGCTCTGGAGGCCAGATTTGATACGCCGTCCGACTCCGTGTTCTACCGGCTCACTGACACTGATGTGGACTCCTGGGCGCAGGCCAGCGAAGACCGGAACCCCATCCATCTGCTGCCCGGAAGAGCGGCTGCGGCGGGGGCTGTCGGTCGGCTCCCATGAGGTCGTTGCTCACGGCCTGCTGCTCGGAGCGATCAGTCTCGCACTCGTCCAGTCTTCGCCTTTGCGGCAGATTGGCCTGGTATTCATTGATTCTGCTGATGTTCCTGTCTCCCAGTGCGGTACGGGCAAGCCGTGGGCGACGCTCACCGTCGACCCCGCGAGCGGAGACATCATTCAGGGGAGGCGGCCCGTTCTGCGGCGAAGGTGACGTCCTCCGCCTCCTGGACCACCGTCAGCTGATGATGACGGAGCCCATCATTGTCCTATCGTTATATGAGGGAATAATGATTGCCTACTGGAGGGAATTATGACGGTGATTCATTACTGTCTTGAAGAAATCGGATGAGAACGTGAAAATGAATTATCGAATACCTCCTAATCATCGGTCAATGGGGATGATAGCGTAACAAAGGTGGGTATTTGGGATGTCAAACTGATGTATGTCAGGTGACATGAAGTCAGTGTCCGAATTGTATTACCACGGGATGATCGCACTCTCAGATTGGCTCAGCAGCAGGGAAAAGTTGGGTATGCCCCTATGTTCTCAAGGTTGTCTGATGTCGTGGCTCACTTCAGTGGGGTGCTGAGGCTCCGACCGAGTGTGATAAAAAAGGAGTGGAGCCGTGCTTGTATGAAAGCCAGAGGCGGTCAACAAGTTCGTGCTTGAGAGTTCGCGACCTGTCACAGGTCGGTGCTGAGAGGAGTCGATAAAGGTGATTACCGCAGAGCGGACGATGGCGGAAGCGACGGCCTGCGCCGAGGACGTCGAGATGACGTGGACTCAAAGCGATCAGGAAGCCGTCGAGGCCACCTACAGCCAGGAGTCGGCTGGGACTGCGGGCTCGCCCGAGCCTGATCGGGGGCTGGCCGGAAGCTGCGGACAGGGCGACTCCTTGGAGCCGGAGGGCTTCCGCCGACTCGATGAGATCGAGATGGATGCCTGGCGCTCCTTCCTGGCGGCCTCCACCTCCGTCACCGCGCGCCTCAACCGTGAGCTCGAGGCCGGATGCGGCATCTCCATGCACGAGTACGAGATTCTGGTGCGCCTGTCCGAGGCTCCCGACCAGACTCTGCGCATGTCCACTCTCGCCGAGCACGTCTCGCACTCCCGCTCACGGCTGACTCACACGGTCCGGCGTCTGGAGAACGTGGGTTACGTCGAGCGCAGCTCCTGCGACTCCGACCGTCGCGGTGTCAACTGCACGCTGACGCCGCAGGGTCTCAGCTTCCTGCGCGAGGCTGCTCCGGTGCACCTTGACGGCGTGCGCCGCCATGTCGTCGACCGTCTCAGCCGTGAGCAGCAGGTCGCCATGGCTGAGCTCATGAAGGTCATCGCCCAGGCCCCGGACTCCTCCTGCGGGCTCTCGGCGGCCTCGGCCTCCTGAGGCTCCTGCGCGATCAGTGGGCGTCGTCAGCCGGTCTCGTCACCGGTGGCGGCGCCCATAGGTTTGTCCAGACCACGTCCAGGTCCGCCAGGAGCCGGCGTAGCAACGGCAGGGAGATGCCGACGATTCCGTGGGGTCGCCGTCGATCCCCTCAATGAAGGCCCCGCCCAGGCCGTCGATGGTGAAGGCTCCGGCGCACCACAGCGGTTCCCCGCTGGCGACGTAAGCCTCGATCTCGGTCTGGGACGGGGAGCCGAAACGGATGGTGGCCGAGCTGACCCCCTCGGCGATGGCGCCGTCGGCAGTGCGCACCAGGAAGTGCCCCGTGTGCAGGGTGCCGGTGCTCCCGCTCATGGTTCGCCAGCGCTCGCGGGCGTCGGCGGCGTCGGCGGGTTTTCCGACGACCTGGCTGCCGATCTCCAGCATGGAGTCGCAGCCCACAACCACCTCGGCCTCCTGCGGGTCTGTGGAGGCCGCGACGTCGAGGGCCTTGGCTCGAGCCAGGGCCTGGACCTGCTCAGCGGCGCTCGGGGCCGCTAGCCCGGCCTCGCGACGCCTGCGGCTCAGTTCCTCGAGCACGGCCCCCTCATCGACGTCGGAGACTCGGACCAACGGCTCGATGCCGGCGGCTCGCAGCGTGGCCAGGCGGCCGGATGACTTCGATGCCAGGAGAATCACGCTGCCAGCCCTATACGGGCCGGTAGGCTCGGCTCGCGACCTCAGGCGGCAGCCCCTTTCTCGCGTCTCGACACCGTTCCCGTCACCGGATCCACCCAGGACGACCTGCGCGCAGCCCTCACGGGAGCTGAGCGCGAGTCCTGGCCGCACCTGTCGGCGCTGCGAGCACTTGCTCAGACCGCGGGCAGGGGGCGCTCCGGGCGCGCCTGGGTCACCCCCGACGACGGAGTTGCCCTCCTGGTCTCCGTGGTGCTGCGGCCCCTCGTCCCCGTCGAGCGCCTGGCCTGGCTGCCGCTGCTGGGCGGCCTGGCCGTCCGCGACGCGCTGGCCCCCCTCGTCGAGGGCCTGCCCTGGCGTGTGGGGACCAAGTGGCCCAACGACGTCGTCGCCCTGCCTGATGACCCGGCGGCCGTGCCCGCAGTGCCCGGCTGGGCCGGCACGCGCAAGATCGCCGGTGTCCTCAGCGAGCTCGTCACGCCAGAAGCTGCTCAAGGGACTGCAGCTCACGGGCTCGCGTCCGACGTGGTTCCCGCCGACCGTGACGAGGCCCCCATGGTCATCCTCGGGATTGGCGTCAACATCGGGCAGGCGGCCGAGGAGCTGCCGGTTCCCTGGGCCGGCTCCCTGCGCACGCTGGGGGCGGTCGGTGCGGGACGCGGACCGGCGCCGACAGACGCAGCGGAGAGCGTCCTCATGGCGATCGGCCACCAGCTGGCTCGGCTCGTCGGGCAGTGGGAGGATGCCGGTGGCGACGTTGATGCCGCAGACGGCGCGCTCGGGCGCCGTCTGCGCGCAGTGCTGACCACCCTGGGGGAGCGGGTCAGTGTCCAGGCTCCTGATGGTGAGATCGGTGGGCTGGCTGTCGACGTCACCCCCGCCCTCGTGCTGCGCACCCAGGCCGGTGATACTGAGGTCCGTGCCGGCGACGTGACCCTCGTGCGCGTGGAGAGCGAGGGGCCGTGAGAATCGCGAACTCGTGGCTGTTCTGTATGGACGGCCGCCCAATGGGCATAAGCGTGTGATCTGCGCTACTGTGGCATGGTGACATTAGACAGCCAAGCGAGCCGGGGGCTCGCACCGAACTCCCGCGGGGACGTCCCCACGCAGAATGCGCACGCGGGTGCTCGTCGCGTTGAGGGAGAGGTCGCAGCTGGGGTGGACTCTGCGGAGAGAGCCACCCTGGCGGGACACGAGCCTGCTGCTGGGGGAGTCCCCACCCTTACCCTGACCGAGGCTGGCTCAGCGAGCCGGAACCAGTGTGGAGGTAGCGCAGAAGTTCTGGCGCGCCATGGGCTTCGCCGATGTCCAACCCGATGAGGTCCGCTTCACTGACCAGGATGTCGCCGCACTTCAAGACACCGTGGCGCTGCTGGATGAGACCAGCGATTCCTCCCTGGCCTCGGCCAGCGTGCTCGAGCTCCTCCGGGCCCAGTCCTACACCATGGACCGCCTGGTCCTGTGGGGAGTTGGAGACCTTCGTCACGGACCTCAGTGAGCGTCTCGGGCTGGATGACACCGCCGCACGGCTGGTGGCCCTCGATCGCATCGACGGCCTCGTGGAGCTCCTGTCGCGCCAGGCTGACTTTACGTGTGGCGCCGCCACATGGCCTCCATCCTGGGGCGCACCGATGCTGAGGGTGTCGACCCGGGGCAGGGAGGACACCGGCCCCGACCTCTACCCGCTCATCCGCTCCCTGGGCTTCGTCGACATCGTCTCCTTCACTCAGCGGGCCCAGGGCATGAGCAAGGCCGCACTGACCCACATGCTCGAGGGACTTCGAGAACACCGCCCGGGACGTCATCACCTCCCGAGGGGCGCGGGTGGTCAAGACGATCAGGGGACGCTGTCATGTACATCTCCGACGACCTTCTCATCGCCGCCGACGTCGTCACCGCCCTGGTCGATGAGCCCAGAAGGGGCCGGACGCCATCCGGGTGAGGGCCAGCCTCGTCGAGGGGCGGGTCATCTCCCGCTCAGGGGACGTCTTCGGCCCCACCGTCAACCTGGCCTCCCGGCTCGTGGACGCGGCTGAACCCGGCGGTATCCGCCTGGACGAGTCCACTGCTATGGCCATCCTCCGCTCGCCGGAGGCGGCACGGTACCGGGTGGGGCAGTGCCATGAGGTGGTGGCCAAGGGGCTGGGGCAGATCGTGCCCTGGTCGCTGGAGCGGACCTCGCCGACCCGCCCCTGAGTCGGAGCCGTCGTTCCGTTACCATCTCGTGATTTTCTGTCCGTTCGGCTTGTGAACGAGCCTCTCGAGCACGAGGTTTTCCGCGGTATCGTCGCCGAAACGTGTTCTTGGTGTGAGCGGGTGGGGGAGTCGTCGACCCGGAAGTGGTCACGTCTTGGTATCTTCTCCACCCCTGGGACGATGGCGGTGGGGGCGTGTCGTCGCCTAACATCGCGGATGTGACAACTGTTCTGCTCGTCGAAGACGACCCTGCCATCTCCGAACCCCTCGCCCGCGCCTTCGGACGCGAGGGCTATGAGGTCCTGACTCATGGCACCGGTAAAGGCGCCCTCGAGGAGGTCTCGGCCGCTGACATCATCGTCCTGGACCTGGGGCTGCCGGATATCGACGGCCTGGACGTGGCCCGTCAGGTGCGGGCCCAGGGCCTGACCATTCCGATCCTCATGCTCACCGCCCGTAGCGAGGACTCCGACCTCGTCGTCGGTCTGGATGCCGGAGCCGATGACTACGTCACAAGCCCTTCCGCCTGGCCGAGTGTTGGCGCGCGTGCGGGCGCAGGTCCGCCGCGCTTCGGGGAGGCCACCGAGGATGAGTTGAGCGTCGGTGAGATCCGAGTCGACGTCGCTGCTCACCGTGCCTTCGTCGGTTCGCGCGAGCTGCAGTGACAACCCTGGGAGTTCGAGCTGCTCCGGGTCCTGGTGCGCGCCGGCGGCAAGGTCGTCTCCGGTGAGGACATCCTCAAGGAGGTCTGGGGTGAGGACCCCACCGGCAGCCCCCAGACCCTCCAGATGCACGTGACCTGGCTGCGTCGCAAAAGCTCGGTGACGATGAGGAGCGGCCTGCGCTTCTGCTGGCCCAGGAGGACGGTTACCTCCTGAGCGTCGGCTGAGCCGCTGACCGGGAGGGCCTCCCCGGAGGAGTGACGGGTTCCCACGCCGCCTCGATGAGCTGATCGGGGCTGAAGGAGGACGTGCCATGCGGCGTTACGCCATGACGATGACGATGTCGGCGGTGTCCGTGGCCGTTGTCCTGCTGGGACTGCCGCTGGGTGGCGCCTGGATCGTCAGCGCGTTGCGCTCCGCCGGAAGCGGTGACCGGGTCATCATCATCGGCACGGTCATCCTCACGGTTCTGGTGCTCACCGGTACCGCGCTCACGGCGGCCTCCGTTGTGGCCTCCCGGGTCTCCAGGCGCATCTCGGCCCCGCTCATCTACCTGGCTGCTGAGGCCGAGCAGCTCGGCAGCGGTCAGGTCCGCCCGAGGCTGCGCTCCTCGGGGATCGAGGAGATCGACCTGGTCCAGGCCGAGCTTTGTGCGCTCGGCCGAGCGCGTGGCCGGGCGCATCGCCGCTGAGCGACAGTTCGCCTCCGATGCCTCCCACCAGTTGCGCACGCCGCTGACCAGCTTTGTCACTGCGCCTGGAGGAGATCGAGCCTGCTCGCGGGTGAGGAGGAGGTCGGGCGGAGGCCCACGCCTGCCTGGAGCAGGTTGAGAGGCTCACCGGCGTTGTTGAGGACCTGCTCAAGGTCTCGCGCCGTTCCGAGGGGCGGGACCACGGAGGCGCTTCACCTCAGGACATCTTCGCTCAGCAGCGCGAGGGTGGGAGCCGGCCTTCGAGCAGGCCGGGCGCACCATCACCTTCTCCGATGAGATCAGCCACCCGGTGCTGGCCACGCCCGGGTCCCTGGCCCAGGTGCTGGCCACCGTCATTGAGAACTCCCTGCGCTACGGGGCCGGGACGACCTCGGTGAGTGTGCGCGGGGCCAACGGCGGTCATGCGGTCTTCATCGACATCGCCGATGAAGGAGAGGGCGTGGCCGAGGACATCGCACCGCACGTCTTCGAGCGGCATGTCTCCGGCTACGGCTCCACCGGTGTCGGGCTGGCCCTGGCCAAAGGACCTCGTCGAGGCCGACGGCGGCCGCATCGAGTTGTCGCAGCGCAGCCCGGCCGTCTTCTCCATCCTGCTCAACGCCGTCCCCAAGTCCCTGGACCCCAACAACGTCCTTCCGCAGGGCGCGCTGGTCTCGGTGGGGCGTCGTCGTCGTTTCTGAGTCGCTGCTGAACCCTCGCGCGACGACGAGGTGAGGGCTGAGAGGCGGGGCGTCAGGACTTCTGGCGGCGGGACTTGATGAGCTGCGAGATGCCGGAGATGAGCATCGGCGCCACTGAGATGAAGACGATCACCAGGATCATGGCGTCGATGTTGTCCTGGATCCACGTGATCGTTCCCAGGAAGTAGCCCAGCCAGGTGATGCCGAAGGCCCAGAAGGTGGCGCCCAGGATGTTGAAGGTGATGAAGTGGCGGTAGTTCATCTTGCCGACGCCGGCGATGACGGGCGTGAAGGTGCGCACGATCGGCACGAACTGGGCCAGGGTGACGGCCTTGCCGCCGTGGCGCTCGAAGAACTCAGAGGTGCGCTCCACGTACTCCCGCTTGAACAGACGGGAGTCGGGCTTGTTGAAGATCGCGGGTCCCGCCTTGCGCCCGATGAGGTAGCCGGTCTGGTTGCCGGCGACGGCCGCGAGCCACACGAGGGGGGGGCCGCCACCCAGATGGGGACGGGAACTCCTTCGGCCGGGTTGGTCTCGCCGATGGCCACGAACATCCCCAGGGTGAACAGCAGTGAGTCACCGGGCAGGAAGAAGCCGATGAGCAGGCCGGTCTCGGCGAAGATGACGAGCATGACGCCGAGGATGGCCCAGGGGCCGATCCAGCCGACGAAGGCTTTGATGATGAAGGTGGCGTCGAGCCACTCGGGGCCGAGCATCGGTGCGTGGACGAAGGGGAGGGCGGTGGGCAGGTTCAGCGCCGGTGCCAAGGAAGTCAGGGCAGTCACCGTGCAAGGCTAAACGCTGTCCCGGCGGCCATGCCGTGAGAGCGATCCCCTCGGGGCTGTGGCATCGGGCACCCCGCAGGCCGCTGCCAACCGGGCCGGTCTTGTTGGGCCTCAGGAGCGAGCTGAGACGGGAACGGCCGCAGACTCGGGCCCGCTGCCTGCCTGCCCCTGGGCGGTGGTGTTGTCGGTACTGTCGGTGTCGTCGTCGGGGGAGTGGTCCTTGTGCCCGGTGAAGACGATGTAGTGGTAGAAGACGAAGCGGAATGCCGTCCCCAGGCCGAAGCCGACGACGTAGGCTGCGACGTTGTCCGCCAGCGGGGAGGTCAGCCCCAGGACGTGGTGGGTGAACAGCAGGCAGAACTGCGTGATGGCGATACCGCCCAGGTTGGCCAGGACGAACAGCGTGGCCTCGCGGGCGACGTTCTTCTGGGTGCGGCCCCGGTAGGTCCAGTAGCGGTTCGCGATCCATGAGAAGACGGTCGCCGTCGAGGAGGCCATCAGCTGGGCGGAGTTGGGGTGACCGGAGAGGACGCCGGTGGGGCCGTGCTGGAGCAGGTTGAACAGGCCGACGTCGATCACGTAGGCCGCAGCGCCCACCATGCCGAACTGCATGAACTCCTTGACGAGGGCGATGAGCCTCTGGGTCAAGGAGTTGCCGGAGGAGCGCGTCATGGCGGGCATCCTATGCCGATCACAGTTGGGTCACGCAAACCGGGGCCGCTCACGGCACCCAGTGAACACTGACGCTGCCCAGGTCCCACACCCACGAGACCCATAGCAGCTGGCCGGCGACGCAGGCCGCCAGCAGGGCCAACCGTCGGCGGATGGTGCCGGCCGCCACGGCCAGCGCCCAGCCCACCGGGGCCAGGGGCAGCAGGAGACGCAGCACCGACGTCGTCGGATCGAAGAAGACCAGGAGGTAGAGCAGGTAACCCAGGCACCAGAACCAGGCCGCGGGCCCCAGGGCCCCGCAGGCTCGGGCGCTCAGGAGCAGGCCCACGGCGACAAGCACGACGACCAGCAGGGCCGGACCCAGGTGCGGACCCACCCAGTCGCCCAGGCGGACCGCCCACTGCATGACGGGCGCCAGTCCGCCCCACGCCAGGAGGTCTCGGTGGCGGTGTAGGCGTCCTGTCGGCCCGTGACCAGCCAGGCGATGACCGGCCAGCTCAGGGCCGCCGAGCAGGTGAGCAGGGCCAGCGCCAGCAGTCGCAGACGCGCACTCGGCGCCTGAGGGGCGTGACCCGGCAGAAGACGGGAGAACCAGGTGGGTGGGACCCAGCCCCGGGCGCAGGCCACCTCCCAGACCCACCACAGCCCCAGCGCCGCCCCCAGCGGGACACCGATGGGGCGGGCGAAGCAGGCCGCCAGCGCCACGGGGATAGCGGCCAGTGCCCGCCCACGGCTCACCAGCCACAGCGTCAGCCCTACCAGGACCAGCCCCAGGGGCTCGGCGTAGGGGACCTGGAGAACCGCGGCGCACGGCGAGGACCAGACCAGAGCCACCGCCCACAGGGAGGCCCGGCCGCCCGTCAGTGGTGAGAGCCAGCGGTCCATGACGATCGCCGCCGACGCCGAGGCCAGGACCGACACGAGGGCGGCGCGCACGTAGAAGGACCAGCCGGTCCAGCCCAGCAGGGAGGCCACAGCGCTCAGCAGTGGCATGAAGGCCCACGTGTTCTGGGCCACTCGTCCGTCGTCGCCGACGGGCAGCCGCTCCGGGTAGCCCTCCTCAACGATCCGGTTGTACCAGCCGGCGTCCCAGAAGCGCAGGTGCTCCTCCCAGGACGGCGCGGCCCCAGCCCACGGGGTGACGGGCGTGTCCTGGGCGCCCAGCCGCAGAATGATGAAGGTTAGGGTGCTCGCCACCGCCCAGACCGTCAGGACCTGGAGCCAACGGCGCGGCCCCGAGGCAGCGCCGTGCGTCGAAAACGAGGGCAGGGCCTGGCGGGAGGTGGAGGACGCGGAGGACTCTGAGACGGGTGGGGTCACGGCCCCCACCCTACGGTCTGGACCCGGGCGCGGTGAGGATGAGCGACATGCGGGTAGCCTTGGGGTGTGAGCGCACCCATCGTCGCCGTGATCGGAGGCGGGCAGCTGGCCCGCATGATGCAGGAGGAGGCCAGTGCTCTGGGGATTCACCTCAGAGCACTGGTGGAGGCCGCGGACGGGTCCACCGGACAGGTGACCCCGGACGCCCCCGTCGGGGCCGCCGACGACGAGGCTGCCGTGCGCGCCGTCGTCACTGGGGACGGGTCTGACGGGCCCGCAGGGGGCCTGCCTCGGTTCTCACCTTCGAGCACGAGCACCAGGACTCGGCCCTTCTGGAGAGGCTCCAGGCCGAGGGAGTCAGTGTCCAGCCCACCCCGCAGGCCCTGACCCTGGCGCGCGACAAGCTCGCCATGCGGAGGATGATGAGTGAGGCCGGGCTCCCGCAGCCCGCCTGGGCGGAGTTCGGCGGGCCGCAGCAGGAGAGCACCGAGCAGATGGTCGATGCCATCGAGGTCTTCGCCGCCGAGCACGGCTGGCCCGTGGTCCTCAAGACGCCGCGTGGAGGCTATGACGGCCACGGGGTGCTGCTGGTGCGCAGCGCCGAGTCCCTGCGCCAGGGCGAGGCGGCCGAGTGGATCGCCTCGGTGGCGCGCGCCCGAGCTGGCCAGGGCGACGGCCGCGGGGCCGGAGGGGGAGGCAGCCTCGGAGGAGCAGCGGTGACCAGTCTCCTGGTGGAGCAGGCGATCCCCTTCACTCGCGAGCTCGCCGTCCTGCTGGCCCGCACCCCCAGCGGGCAGGTCGCGATGTGGCCGGTTGCCCAGACGGTCCAGGAGGACGGCATGTGCGCCGAGGTCCTGGCGCCGGCGCCCGGTCTCGACTCGGCCGCCGTCGAGGAGGCCGAGCTCATCGGCCGCACGGTCGCCGAGCGCGCCGGGGTGACCGGGGTGCTCGCCGTCGAGCTCTTCGCCGTGGAGGCATTCGGGGAGCCCACGCGTCTGTACGTCAACGAGCTGGCAATGCGTCCCCACAACTCCGGTCACTGGACCCAGGACGGGGCCGTCACCAGCCAGTTCGCCCAGCACCTGCGGGCGGTTCTCGACCTGCCGCTGGGGGCCACGGAGGCCACAGCGCCCACCACCGTCATGGTCAACCTCATTGGCGGCCGTCGCGAGCCGGGAACCGACGCCCTGGCCCGGGCCATGGCCGCGCACCCCGAGGCCCGCATCCACCTCTACGGCAAGCAATGGCGAACGGGACGCAAGCTCGGGCACGTCACCATGACGGTCGGCCCGGACCAGGAGGTCGCCGACGTCGTCGAGCAGGCGCGCGGCGCGGTCGCCATCCTGCGCGGGGACGCCTGAGCCGGCCGCATTCAGACCACGGCACGTAGGGCACGACAGGGAGGACATTTCATGAGTGAGCTCAGCGCAACGACGACAGGCACGCAGGACGCGGGGCGGCCGGTGGTCGGCATCGTCATGGGGTCGGACTCGGACTGGCCGGTCATGGGGGCCGCCGCCGAGGTCCTCGACGAGTTCAAGGTGGCCTACGAGGCCGACGTCGTCTCCGCCCACCGCATGCCCACCGAGATGATCGACTACGGGCGCACCGCTGCTGAGCGGGGGCTGCGGGTCATCATCGCCGGCGCCGGGGGAGCGGCCCACCTTCCCGGAATGCTGGCGGCCGTCACCGAGCTGCCGGTCATCGGGGTGCCGGTGCCGCTGAAGTACCTCGACGGTATGGACTCCCTGCTGTCCATCGTGCAGATGCCCGCCGGGGTCCCGGTGGCCACCGTCTCCATCGGCGGGGCCCGCAACGCCGGGCTACTGGCGGTGCGCATCCTCGCCTCCGGTCAGGGCCGGAGGCCGCCCGCCTGGGGGCTGCGATGCGGGCCTTCCAGATGGACCTCAGCGAGGTCGCCCACGCCAAGGGCGCCGCCCTGCGCGAGAGGCTGCAGGATTGACGATCAACCGTTTGCGGGACGAGCGCGAAGGTCGCTGGCTGTGTCAGGAGCCGGCCTTGAAGGCCTCTTGCCAGAACTCATCGGCGTCCCAGTCGGCTTTCATTCCCAGGGCATTCAGTGGGATGCGTTGATATTCGCCTAAAAGAGAGTGCAGCCTCAGAGCCCACGTCGAGTGCGGGCTGATGGTGAACAAGATCGACTGAAGAGAGACGAGAACGGGGTAGAGTCTCTTTCGTTCTAGAGCTCTTGGATTGCCGTTATCAAAGGTGCTGCGATCGGTGAGCCAGCGGACGGTCGGCCTTCTGGGGATCGCTGGATATACGCCGAGGAACCTGTTCCAGAGACGTCCGTGGTGGGCGCAGATGTTGCGCACCCTCACGTAGGTCTTGAGCCAGGACTGCAGTACCTGATCAGGGAGGTTGAGCTCTCTTGCAATTGTCTTGCGGTACCTGAGGGTCAGGTTGGTGTAAAGGTGATGAAGCTCGCCGGCGGTGAGCAGCTCGATGACCAGCCAAGACGGTGGTGTCTCTGGAGACGAGTAGGTGGCGAGGTAGTGCGAGAGGGCATCAGGGTAGTGGAGGTGATCCGCCTGTTCGCCGCGACCTGAAGGAGTGCGCTGTCGTTCGCGTTCTGTGAGGTGCTCGATGCGTTCAATCGTTGTGGAGTATCCTTTTCGGCTTTTATAGTTGGAGGCGTTTTGGTACCAGAAGGCTCCGCCTTCGCCGTGTATTGACATTGTGTTGGACACTGCGGCGCGCACCGCGACCTCGACGCGTTCAAGGGCGTCCATTGTCATGAGGCGCAGCTGGCGATCGAACACGTAGATATAGAGGATGTCGTCGAAGGTGGTGCCCGACTTGAAGGAGTGGGTGGTTCGGTCGGCTTGGAAGGGGATTGTGTAGGGAGAGAGCCGATAGTATCCGATGTGTCGGAGGTATCTGGCGGCGCGATTCCGGTCTTTGATGATGAGTCCGCGTTCAATGTAGCGCTCAATGAGCTCGTTCTCGTCGAGTGCTGGTTTGTTGTAACGTTGACCTGGAGGATTCATCCTCCAATGGTAAGGTGTTAGCGTGCAAAAACCCCCCGATTTGGGCGTGCTCTGACGAGCGAGAGGCCTGGGGGGTGTTGTGGTGTCAGTGTACACCGGCGTACCAAGTGTGCGGGGGTGTTGGGTGCGGAACGCACTGACGCGTGGATCTCGCGTTCGTTTCTGTTCGTTTCTGAGCGAGCGTGGGTAGACTGTGGGCATGAGCATTCTCGTTGCTGGAGGCGCCGGCTACATCGGCGCGCATGTGGTTCGACTTCTCCTCGAGCGCGGGGAGGAGGTCGTCGTCGTCGATGACCTGTCCTACGGGACGCCGGAGCGAGTCAAGGGAGCCTCCCTCGTCGAGCTCGACGTCGCCAGCGGCCAGGCCCCCGAGGCTCTCGCCGAGGTCATGAGCACGCGCGGCGTCACCGCCGTCATCCACTTCGCCGCCCGCAAGCAGGTGGGCGAGTCCGTCGAGCGCCCCGCCTGGTACTACCAGCAGAACGTCGGCGGCCTGGCGAACATGCTGCTGGCCATGGAGACGGCCGGCGTCAAGCAGATGATCTTCTCCTCCTCGGCCGCCGTCTACGGCATGCCCCCGGTAGAGGTCGTTCCCGAGGACATCGACTGCCACCCCATCAACCCCTACGGCGAGACCAAACTCATCGGGGAGTGGATGATGGCTGACGCCGAGAAGGCCTGGGGGCTGCGCTGGGCCGGCCTGCGCTACTTCAATGTCGCCGGAGCCGGCTGGGACGACCTGGGCGACATGGCCACCCTCAACCTCATCCCCATGGTCCTCGACCGCCTCGCCAAGGGCGAGACCCCCAAGATCTTCGGCACTGACTACCCCACCCCTGACGGCACCTGCGTGCGCGACTACATCCACGTCAAGGACCTGGCGGTCGCCCACATTGCCGCCCTGGACTACCTGGCCGGCGGCCAGGAGATGGCCGAGCACGTCTTCAACGTCGGCACCGGCCAGGGCGCCTCGGTGCGGGAGGTCGTCTCCAAGGTCATCGCCTCCACGGGCCTGGACCTGGAGCCCGAGGAGCTCGCCCGCCGCGCCGGCGACCCGCCCCAGCTCATCGGCAACGCCACCCGCATCGGCGAGGTCCTGGGGTGGAAGGCCGAGCACGACCTGGACGACATCGTCGCCTCCTCCTACACCTCCTGGCAGGCCGACCCCAACCGGCCCCACTTCGGCTGAGCGTCAGGACTGGTTGAAGTCCGCGGCCGTCAGCTTCCCGTCGCGCAGCTTCGAGAAGAAGTTCGGGGCGGTGGTGTCCTGCAGCAGTACCGTCTCGCCGATGTCGGCGTCCTCGGGGGAGTAGGCGGGGTCCTCAATGGGCGGGGCGCCGGTCAGACCGCTGCCGGAGGCGGAGCGGAAGGCCAGCACCATCTGGGCGATGCTCATGGTGTCGGCGCTGCGATCCACCGTGAGCGCGTTCGTACCGGCGTCGACCAGCGCGTCCCTGCCGGGGAGAAGGAGAAGGCGGTGGACGGCGCTGCCGCCTTGGAGACCACTGCGGAGACGACGGCGCGCTGGCGCTGACCGCGACCCACGTCACCGTTCGGGTCCGACTTGCGCATCCGGGAGTAGGCCAGCGCCTTCGTCCCGTCCACCGTCTGACACGTGCCCTGAGAGGTGTCCCAGACCAGGCCGGAGTCCTCATCGGCGACGTTGTAGTCCAGGCAGACGTTGACCCCGCCGACGGCGTCGACCATCTGGGACACCCCGGTCATGCCGACCTCCACATAGTGGTCCACGGTCAGCCCGGAGAGCTTCTCCACGGTCTGGACCAGCAGCTTGGGGCCGCCGAAGGAGTAGGCGGCGTTGATCTTGTTCTCCCCGTACTCGGGGATGTCTACGTAGGTGTCGCGCGGCAGGGAGGTCAGGCTCGTCTGCCCGTTGTCCGCCTTGTGCAGCAGCATGACCGAGTCGGCGCGCGCCCCCTCGGTCTCGTCCTGAACGGCGCCTCCACGTGCATCCGATCCCACGATGAGCCAGGTCTCGCCGGGAGTGTCTGCCGCCCCGGACAGGGCATCGACGCGGTGGAGCTGGGAGGAGACGTCGTTCCACAGCCAGGCGATCCCGCGCTGCGATGAGAGCCAGGGCGACGACGATGACGACGACTGTCCAGCCCACGATCCGGCGCCACCTCGGACGGGAGCGCTGCGGTCGCCGCGGACGCTCGGGCCTGAGCGACGGCCCACCCGCAGCGGGCTCGCGCGGGGCCGAGGAGCCCACGGGGTAGGTGCCGCGCCGCGCGGGCATCGCCTGAGTGCGCTCCGGCTCGGACGCGCCGTTGCCGACGCCGGCATCCGGCTCCAAGGGGATGGCGCTCGACCCGGCCCGGGCGTGGCTGCCTCGCTGAGACGGCGCGGAGGAGCGACGCGGCTGGACTGAGGGCGGCTGCTGGCCCTCCCGCACGGAGGCGGACTGAGCCGAGGCCGGCCGGTCACTGTCGTTGCGGCCCAGGACCGAGTGCCGCTGAGGGCGGCGGGCGGTCGGCGATGACGGGCGGCGCGGGGAACCGCCGGCAACGTCAGTGGGCTGGGCGACGGCCTCGCCGCCGGACGCCTCCCCGCGCTCGCGGCTGCGCTGGTTGACAGCATCAATGGGGCGCTGCCTGCGTTGAGGTCTGCCTCCACCGGAGCCCGGGGTGATCGAGGGCGGGAGTGAGTCGTCTGTCGGAGTCACACCACTGATTCTGCCTCAGGCGGGGCAGGCAGGGGTGGTCGGCTTCGCGGCGGGTTGCTGCTGAGGGGTACTCGCATTGGGGGCCTGAGTGGTCGGCGCCGGCGTCGGGGTGGCCTGGGAGGGGTCGGAGGTCTCGGCCGACTCGTCAGTGCTCTGCGAGGAGGAGTCGTTCGTGGTGGCGCTCGAGTCCGACGAGGCCGGGGCCGAGGTGTCGGAGGGGACGGGCTTGTCCTCCTCGAGGGCCTTCCAGACCTTCTTGGCGCCCTCAGAGGGGACCACCTGGTTCGGGTCAGCTGCGGGCTCGTTCGGCATAGTGACGAAGTTGATCTTGTCGATGCCCACGCCCTGGATGGAGTAGGCCAGACCCGACAGGTTGCCGATCTGACCGATGCGCTCAGACGTGGTGAGGGTCTCCAGGGTGCTGGTGAGGAAGCCGGACTGCGTCAGGAGGCTGGAGGACAGCGCCTTGGAGGCCATCGCTCTCATGAGGTTCTGCTGACGGGTGATGCGGGAGAGAGATCCGAGCCGTCGCTCACCCCGTGCCGGACACGGGCGTACTGCAGGGCGTTCTCGCCGTCCAGCTTCTGGCAACCCTCAGCGAGCTTGAAACCGGTGTACTCGGAGTCGTCAATGGCCTCATCGACCTGCACGTGGACGCCGCCGAGGGAGTCGACCACCTTGGACAGACCGGTGAAGTCAACGACGATGAAGTCGTCGATGCGCACGTTCGTCAGCGTCTCCACCGTCTTGAGGGTGCAGGCGGCTCCAGAGGCCACGGCCTTCTTGTCGTCACTGCTGCTGCCGGCTCCCTTGGCGAAGGCGGAGTTGAACGGTGCGTCCTCGCTGGCCTCGGTCTTCCCGCCATCGAGGGTGGTGCACTCGGGGATATCGACCAGCGTGTCGCGAGGGATGGACACGGCATCGACGCGCTTGCGGTCGGCCGAGATGTGCATGACCAGTGCCGTATCGGAGCGGGCCACGGAGACCTCATCATCGCCTTGAGAGCCGTCGACGTTGTTGCTCCCCGCCCGAGAGTCGGTGCCCAGGATCAGGAGGTTGACGGCACGACCCTCGTAGCTGTCCGGCGGCTTGGTGCCGGGCCGGTCCTCCTCGGACAGGAGGCTGTCGATGTTGAACCAGGTGATCCGCGACTGGATGTTGTGCCACGCGAAGCCCGCGGCGGAGACGACGAAGATCGTCACCGCGAGCAGGCTGAGTCTACTCGGCGGGCCAGACGGCGTCCGAGTTCCTTGGAGGAGTGCCGCGCGTGCGGCTTACTGAACTGAGGCACGGGAGCGATCATAGGGAACGAGACTGCTAAACCATATGGGTCTGCCTACACCTGATACATGAGATTTACCCAATGCGGGGTGAAGACCCTCACACGGGTAACGGGGCTAGGCTTTCTCCGTGACCAGTGTTGCCAAACCCACGCCGAACAGCGCCTCGGCCACTCCCGCCAGTGCTTCGAATCAGGTACGGGAGGGCTTGGGGGACCGCGCCCCCGCTCCCGACGAGCAGAGTGTGCGAGTGGTGACGGTCGCCTTCAACCCGGGAGAGGAGCTGGAGCGCTTCCTGGCCTCCTTGGCCACGGCGACGGCGCGCAGACTCGTCGTCGTCATCGCGGACAACGGCACCGAGCACGACGTCGTCACTGCTGCTGCTCAGCGCCACGGGGCGCGCGTCGTCGGGGACGGCACCAACCTCGGTTACGGGGCGGGCGCCAACCTTGCGGCCGCGGATCTGGAGGAGGACTGGATCGTGGTGGCCAATCCCGATCTCGTCTGGAGGCCCGGGAGCCTGGACGTCCTCATCGATGCGGGCCGGGCCAACCCGGCGGCCGGCTGCCTGGGCCCCCTCCTGCTCAATCCCGACGGCACCGTCTACCCCTCCGGGCGCGCCCTGCCCTCCCTGGTCAAGGGCGCCGGGCACGCCGTCCTGGGCAGAATCTGGCCGGACAACCCCTTCTCGGCCGCATATCACACCGCCGGACAGGGGACTTCTGAGCAGACCCGAACGGTGGGATGGCTCTCCGGGGCCTGCCTGCTGCTGCCCGCTGCCGCCTGGAGGCGCCTGGAGGGCTTCGACGACGAGTACTTCATGTTCTTCGAGGACGTGGACTTAGGGGAGCGGGTCGGGCGGGCCGGCTGGCTCAACGTGCAGGTGCCGGGCTCCGTCGTCGTCCACGAGCAGGGGGCCAGCTGGAAGGCCCGCCCCGAGAAGATGATCCGGGCGCACCACGCTTCGGCCCGGCACTACCTCAGGGGCGTCTACGACGCCCCGTGGCAGGCGCCGGTGCGCTGGCTGCTGACTGGCGGTCTGCGCCTGCGTGAGGAGCTCGAGGTTCGCGCCTCCCGATCCTGAGGGGGAAGCGCCCGGTGCTCGCCAGGGCTCTCCGGGCGCCTCGGGGTCAGTCCTCAGTCGTCGGCCTCAGTAGTGAGCCGTGCGGCAGCGGGGGGCTCGGGGGCATTGTCCAAGGCGATGCGTCGAGCCAGGTGAGTGATCTGGCGCTCTCTGGCGCTGTTGCGCCGGAAGGAGGAGAGGATCTGCGCCAGGAAGGCAATGACCAGGGCGTAGAGCAGGAAGTCAGTGCCTCGCCCGACTCCCATCCGGTGCGCGATCGAGCTCATCACCCAGGGGGAAGGTGATGTTGAAGACGGCGAAGGCCACGAAGGCCAGGGTGACCAGCCTGCGGGCGGCCATGTGGCGGGCCCCGCCGGGGGTGCGCAGCATCATCCAGCCGACGGCGATCACGGCCAGGATCAGGGCGGCCTGGATGTAGAGCTGGTGGTTCGTGATCGGGGTGACCTGGGCGGCGAACTGATGAATCATGGGCTGTGCCTTCCGTGCCGGGCTCAGGAGAAGAGCAGATCGACCAGGATGTTGACCGAGTTCCACAGGGACTGGCCCTTGGAGCGGGAGTACTCGGTGTAGACGATGTGCACCGGGAACTCGCGCCAGGGCATGCCGGTGGCGCCGATCTTGCGAATGATCTCGCTGGCGTGCGCCATCCGGTTCTGCTTGAGGTCGAGCTGCTCCAGGACGTCGCGGCGGATCACCCGCAGGCCGTTGTGGGCGTCGGTCAGGCGCATGCCGGAGGTGTGCGAGCTGACGGCCGCCGCTGTGCGCAGGACGAGTCGCTTGAGCCAGCCCACCGGGGAGGGGCCCTCGAGGAAGCGGGAGCCCAGGACGACGGCGAGATCTCGTCAGGCGCCGCGGCGACCATGGCGGCGGCGTCGGTGGGGGAGTGCTGGCCGTCGGCGTCGAAGGTGACGACGTAGTCGGCATTGGTCTTCTCCAGGACGTAGGAGAAGCCCGTCTGCAGCGCTGCGCCCTGGCCGAGGTTGATCGGGTGGCGCACCACGACGGCCCCCGCGGCCGCGGCCTCCCGGGCCGAGGCGTCCTTGGAGCCGTCATCGACGACGACGACATAGGGGAAGATGGTGCGAGCCTGGGAGATGACCTCGCGCACGACGGTCGCCTCGTTGTACAAGGGGATGACGAGCCAGGTGTCGGTGACCGGGGACACCGGGGTGGGCTCCCCGGTCTGCGTTGCGGTGGAGGTAGTCACCACCGCATTCTTGCACGCGATGATGGGGCGCCAGCCCTCTTGCGGGAGGCGGGGGCGGTCGGCATTGGTGGGGTAGGTCTCCTTCGGGGCGTGCCCAGGCGTCGTCTCATGAGGATCAGTCCCCTAGGATGGGGCAGGTCGTGCAGCGCCGCCGCCTCGGGCGACCGGAGCGGCACGGCTTCCGGCAGCCACCAGGCTGCCCGGACTCATTCGATCGTCAGGGCGGTGCGAGCCGCCCGCACAGGAGTTGCCGTGGCCACCCGCATCGCCCCGTCCGCCGATGTCTCCGAGGAAGCCGTGCTCGGAGAGGGCACCAGCATCTGGCACCTCGCACAGGTCCGTGAGCACGCCGTCCTCGGACGGGACTGCATCGTGGGGCGCGGCGCCTACATCGGTGAGGGCGTCGTCATGGGGGACAGCTGCAAGGTGCAGAACTACGCCCTGGTCTACGAGCCGGCCCGCCTGGCCGACGGGGTCTTCATCGGTCCGGCGGTCACGCTGACCAACGACCACTTCCCCCGGGCCGTCAACCCCGACGGCTCGCTCAAGTCGGCCGCCGACTGGGAGCCCGTGGGAGTCACCATCGAGGAGGGTGCGTCGATCGGCGCCCGCGCCGTGTGCGTCGCCCCGGTGCGCATCGGGGCCTGGGCCACGGTGGCCGCCGGCGCCGTGGTCACCGGGACGTCCCCGCCCACGCCCTGGTCGCCGGAGTCCCCTGCCCGCCGCATCGGCTGGGTCGGGCGCGCCGGCGAGCCCCTCACCCCGCCGACCCCGGCCCCGACGGCGCCCCGCGCTGGCGCTGCCCCGTCACCGGGACCCTGTACGAGCAGTACGATGCCGAGCCCGCTGCCGGGTCCGGCGCGCAGTCCAGCTCCGAATCCACCACCATCCGAGAGGTCACCCACTGATGTCACGCGAGTTCATCCCAGCAGCCAAGCCGATCATCGGGCAGGAGGAGCGCGACGCCGTCGACGCCGTCCTCACCTCGGGCATGGTCGTCCAGGGGCCCCAGGTCAAGGCCTTCGAGGAGGAGTTCTCCGCCCAGGTCGTCGACGGCGTCCACTGTGTGGCCGTCAACTCCGGCACCTCGGCCCAGCACGTGGCCACTCTGGCCACTGAGCTCCAGGAGCGCGCCGGCGGGGCCCCGGAGGTCATCGTCCCCTCCTTCACCTTCGCCGCCACCGGCAACTCGGTGGCCATCAGCGGCGCCGTGCCGGTCTTCGCCGACATCGACCCGGTGACCTTCAACCTCGACCCCGCCAGCGTCGAGGCCTCCATCACCGAGCGCACGGCGGCCATCGAGGTGGTCCACCTCTACGGTCTGCCCGCCAACATGCCGGAGATCCTCGCCATCGCCGAGCGCCACGGCCTGGCCGTCTTCGAGGACTGCGCCCAGGCGCACGGCGCCGCCATCGACGGCAAGCCCGTGGGCACCTTCGGGGCCTGGGGCTCCTTCTCCTTCTACCCCACCAAGAACATGACCAGCCTCGAGGGCGGCATGATCACCACGGCCGACGCCGAGCTGGCCCGCCGCTGCCGCCTCATCCGCAACCAGGGCATGGAGCAGCAGTACGCCAACGAGCTGGTGGGCCTCAACAACCGCATGACGGACGTGGCCGCCGCCGTCGGCCGTGTCCAGCTGACCGGGCTGGCCGGTTGGACCACTGCCCGCCAGGCCAACGCTGCGCGCCTCAACGAGCTGCTGGCGGGCGTCGATGGCGTCGTCACCCCCGTCGTCCCCGAGGGCTACACGCACGTCTACCACCAGTACACGATCCGCCTCGAGGGGGCCACGGGCGCCGAGCGCGACGCCGTCCAGGCCGCCCTGCGCGAGGAGTGGCAGGTCGGCAGCGGCGTCTACTACCCGATCCCCAACCACCGTCTGGCCTCCCTGGCCCACTACGCCGAGGGCCCTCGAGCTGCCCGGCACCGAGAAGGCCGCTCGCGAGTGCCTCTCCCTGCCGGTCCACCCCTCCCTGAGCGAGGCGGACCTGGAGCGCATCGGCCAGGCCGTGGCCGCCACCGTCAAGGCAGGTGCCTGACATGAGCGAGAACGTCGCCCTCGACGGGCAGGCCACCACCGCGCTGCCCGAGGTCCACTACCTCGCCGACAAGGGCACGGCGGACAACCCCGTTGCGCGTGGGCCTCATCGGCCTGGGCTCCATGGGACGCCACCACGCCCGGGTCATCCGTGCCACCGAGGGCATGGAGCTCGTGGCCGTCGCCGATCCCGGCGGCGACCGCTTCGGTGTGGCCGGAGAGTTGCCGGTCCTGCCCGATGTCCACGCCCTCATCGACGCCGGACTGGACGCCGCCATGGTGGCCGTCCCCACCGTCTACCACGAGGACGTCGCCCTGGCCCTGGCCGAGGCGGGCGTGCACACCATGGTGGAGAAGCCCATCGCCCACGACGCCGCAGCGGGCCGCCGCGTGGCCGCCGCCTTCGCCGAGCGGGGCCTGGTGGGCGCCGTCGGCTACGTGGAGCGCTGCAACCCCGCCCTGCGGGCCCTGCGCGAGCGTCTCGACGCCGGCGAGCTCGGTGCGGTCTACCAGGTCCTCACCCGCCGCCAGGGCCCCTTCCCGGCCCGCATCAGCGACGTCGGCGTAGTCAAGGACCTGGCCACCCACGACATCGACCTGACCGCCTGGGTCGCCGGCGCCCGCTACACCTCCGTGGCGGCGCAGGTCACGCACCGCTCCGGCCGCCAGAACGAGGACATGATGGTGGCCACCGGTCTGCTGGAGGGCGGCATCGTCGTCAGCCACCAGGTCAACTGGCTCACCCCCTTCAAGGAGCGCGTCACGATCGTCACCGGGGAGAAGGGCGCCTTCGTGGCGGACACCCTCACCGGAGACCTCACCTTCCACGCCAACGGCACCGTGGCCTCCACCTGGGACCAGGTCGCCGCCTTCCGGGGGGTCAGCGAGGGTGACGTCATCCGCTACGCGATCCCCAAGCGCGAGCCGCTGGCCCTGGAGCAGGAGAACTTCCGCGACGCCGTGCGCGGCGTGGCCCAGCGCCACGTCACCATGGCCGAGGGCGTGGCCACGCTCGACGTCGTCGAGGCGGTCCTGACCTCGGCGAGCGAGAATCGGACGGTCACTTTGTGAGTGGCTTTCGCCAAAGGGCGCCGCAGGCGATCCTGCGGCGCCCACCTCAGGCGGCTTGATCGGGCGGGTTCGCCGGCGCGTGTCGGCGCTTCTGGAGTCCTCGCCGTTGCTGGGGCACGTGCTGACCCTTATCACCGGGACGGCTGTGGCCCAGGTGGTCAGCTTCGGCATGTCGATCGTGCTGGCGCGCATCTACACGCCTCGTGACCTGGGACTGATGGCGATCTACACCTCTGTCGCGGGAATCCTCGTCGCGGTGGCGGCACTGCGCTACGACATGACGATCATGCTCCCCAAGAAGGAGCCCGAGGCCCTGAGTGTGGCCCGCTTGGGAATGGTGTGCATCGCCGTCGTCTCGCTGCTGGCGACGGTGGCGGCTTTTCCCCTGCACGGTCTGGTCACCCGGTGGTGGGGGCATGAGGTCGCCTTGTGGATGCCCTTGGTGGGTCTGACCACCTTCCTCATGTCGGGGGTGGAGCTGTTCAAGTTCTGGTTCAACCGCTCCAGCAACTACCGCGCCATCGCCATCAACCAGGCCGAGCAGCAGATCGGCGTCAACGTTGGCCAGGTCGGCCTCGGCCTCGCGGGAATGGGGGGGATGGCCGGCCTGATGCTGGGCTTCACCGCCGGCCAGGTCTTCGCCTTCGGAAATCTGGGACGCCAGGCCAAGGAGCCTGTGGCGCCCGCTGCCCCAGGAGGCGCCGTCGCTGAGGTGGGTGGCCCGCCGCTACCGGCGCATGCCGCTGCTCAATGGCCCCAACGCCCTGGCGGACGCCCTGCGCCTCAATGGCATCCAGCTGCTTATCGCGAGCTACTCAGTCTCCGCGCTGGGCCAGTTCCAGACGGCCTGGCGCTACCTGGACGCACCACTCATCCTCATCAACGGCGCGGTGGCCAAGGTCTTCTTCCAGAAGCTCTCCACGATCGAGCCCGGTCAGATGAGGCCGTTGGTGCGGGTCACCATCAAGCGGGCGGTCCTGATCGGCATCGTCCCCTTCGCGCTCATCTACGTGCTCTCGCCGTGGCTCTTCCCGTTCCTCCTCGGAGCCAGATGGGCCGACTCCGGGAGCTTCGCGAGGGCCCTGACCCCGTGGCTGTTCATGCTGCTCATCACCTCGCCGATCTCCAACCTGTTCGTCGTCACCGAGCACCAGGACTGGATGCTGGGTTTCGCCCTGCTCTACACCGCCGCGCCCCTGGCCTGGCTGCACTGGTCGCCGCTGGAGGTCATGCCCACCTGCTACGTGCTGGGTCTCATGATGGCGGGTCTGCTGGTGCTCAACGCTTTGCTGGCCGACTACGCGGCCAAGCAGTTCGACGCACACGGGTCCGCCCGGACCGGAAGGAGACATGGACATGACTCCCACGAAGCCGATGTTTCAGACGCCTGAGGTCAGGACGTCCACCGCCCGCGGCTTCGACTCGCGGCTCCCAACCTCTCAGACCGATGAGGAGCAGTGACGTGCACGTTGTCTTCACTCCCTCGTGGTACCCGGACCGGAACCGCCCCCACAACGGTTCCTTCTTCCGCGACCAGGCGCGCATGCTTCAGCGCAGCGGGATGCGAGTGGGCGTCATCGCCTGGAGCCGGTCTCCTTCTGGCAGGCACGCCGCGAGCTGACGGTGGATGTCGAGGAGGGGATCGTCGTCGTGCGCGGCACGGTGCCCACGATCCCCAAGGGCGTTCTGCCCGGGGACCGGATGGTGGCTCGCGCGGTGGCCGCCCGAGCGGTACGGCTCTATGAGGAGACGATTCGCAGCCTGCCTGAATCCTCCAGCAGCGGTGGGGGAGAGTCGGTTCCCGACGTCGTTCACGCCCACTCGGTGTTCACCGGCATCCACGTCGGCCGCTACGCCGCCGAGCGCTGGGGCGCCGCACTGGCCATCACCGAGCACCGTCCCAGCTCGACGGACCGCAGTGTGCATGGATGGCGGTACCGGGCTCTGCGGCGCGACCTGCGACGTGCCCCAGGGCGCGCCGTCGTCTCCACCCCCTTCGCGGAGGTCCTGCGGGACTACTGGCGGCTCGGGGAGTGGAGAAAGCATCGCCCTTCCGGTCAACGACGAGGTCTTCGATGTCCCCAGGCCCGACAACCCGGATCGGCATGGCGACAACGCCCGGGCCCTGACCGTCTGCCACGTCTCCCACCTGGGGCGTAACAAGCGCCCCGAGGAGACCATCCGCGCCGTCGCCCGGCTGGCCCGCGCCGATGTCGCCGCCGGGCGCGAGCCCACACGCCTGCTCCTCGTCGGAGGCGAGGCCCACGAGATCGAGCCCTTACGAGAACTGGCTCGGGCCGAGGGCATCGAGCAGACCTCCACCTTCACCGGCCGGGTGCCCCACGACGAAGTCAGCGGACTCATGGCCGCCAGCGACGTCTTCGTCCTGGCCAGCGAGGTCGAGGCCGGGGGCACCGTCCTGGCCGAGGCCCAGGCTCTGGGGCTGGCTTGCGTGGCCACGCCCACCTGGGCGGGACGATTCATGGTCGAGCCCGAGACCGGCGTCGTCCTGCCCGCCGCGGCCCAGGTCAGCGACGACGCCCTCGTGTCCGCCCTGACCGAGGCGCTCACCCACGTGACTGACTCCATCCGCGCTGGGGGCTACCGGCCCGAGACCATCCGGGCCCGCGCCCGCCAGCGGTTCGGGGAGGCCACCTTCGTCAGGGCCTGCCGAGAGCTCTACGAGCAGGCGCGCGGCGAGATCACCGGGAGTGCACGCTGATGGCGGCCTCGTAGGCGCGTCCGTAGGCGCCCGCCACCTCCTCGGGGGAGAAGGCCCGTGGCAGCGTGTCCTGGATGTCCTGGGCCGTCAGCCCCTCGCAACGGTGCATGACGTCGATGACGGCCCTGGCCCACGTGAGAGGGTCGTCCTGGCTGACGATCTCAGTGACGGAGGGGTCCAGGAAGCTCGTATGCGCGCCGCGGTCGCTGGTGACCACCGGCCGACCCTGCCGCGAGCGCCTCGGCGGCCCCCAGGAAGAAGGTCTCTGCCATCGTCGGCACGAGGAAGAGGTCGTTGACGGACAGAACCTCCCCGACGAGGTCATCGGGGAGCTGACCGGTCAGCTCCAGATCGACGTTCAGGCTCTGGGCAAGAGCGGTGCAGTGCTCGGCCAGGGGGCCGTCGCCCACCCAGGTCAGTCGGGCGGGGACACCCAGCTCCGTCAGCGCCGCGACTGTTCTGACCGCCAGGTCCGGACGCTTTCGCTCGATCAGTCCCCCGACTCCCACGATCTGCAGGACGTCCCGCCCCAGCTGGACGGCCCGACGCTCGGCGGGCCTGCTGGGACGAGTCACTTCATTGGGAACGGTCAGGATCTCGCCGTGAGGGCGGTAGGCCCTCAGGTCGGCGGCGAGTTGGTCGGAGACGGTGGTGACGACGTCGGGCCTGCGTTCCAGACGCAGCACCACCTGGGCCCCTGCGCGCGCGATCGTGCCGAGAGCGGCCCCGCCATTGGCCAGTCCCGACCAGTGCTCGGTGTGGAGCCACGGCTCGCGCGGCCGCCTCAGGGCATAGGGCATGAGTGTGGAGATGGCGTGGGTGTGGACGATGTCGCTGCCCGCGGTCAGCGTTCCCAGTGCCCGTCTGGCGGCCAGCACCCTCATGAGGGCGCGAGGGCGTCATGGGCAGCCGCACGACCGGCACACCCATGACGCGAGTACGTCTCGTGCCGTCATCGACGTGAGCGGCGACGAGGTGGACGACCCGGATGTCGTGTCCGGCGGCGGCCATCGAGGCGGCGTGCCGGGCGACGAAGATGCCCAGTCCTGCGGAGACCTCTGTGGGGAACCAGGTGCTGACGATGGTGACACGCATGCGTTCGCTCCCTTACGCCTTCTGCCCTGAGGAGTCGGCGGCCGTCGGTGGGACGTCGGCGACGGGCAGGTCGGTGAACAGACGACACCTGCGGCACCAGGTGTCGGTGATGAATGCCCGGGCCCAGAAACCCCAGGAGGGTGCGCCCCTGTCATGAGCCTGGACCGCAGCCGCCGCCGGGAGGTGTCGGTGATGAAGGCGTCGAGCTCATCGGCGAGTGCAGAGTGGCCCACGATGAGGCCGTGCGTTCGGCCAGGTGCAGCAGGTGCAGGCGGGAGAGCACCGTCTTGAGGCGGGATCGGGTCGTCTCGTTGACCTGTGTCGGGGCGAAGTAGGCCAGGTCGGCCTGTGAGGTCTGCTCCTGACCGGATGCCCGGGCGGTCGCCTGAGCCCACAGGCGCCCGATGAAGACGCCGTAGAAGTCGCGCGTGGCTGTCAGCTCGACGGCACCGCGGTGCCAGGCGTTCCAGAACTCCACGTCCAGCATGGGCAGGGCCCACTCCAGGCCCAGGTGCTCGTAGGCGCGCACCGAGTTGTTGATGTACTTGGTCTGCCGCTCGCGGACGTTGTAGGACTCCAGGATGCTCTGTACGTCACGGGGGCTGCCGGTGAACGGCCGCAGCGCCAGGAATTCCTTGACCTTCATGGTCCGGTAGGGGTCAGCCCAGGCCTGGTTCTGCTCACCCTGGAGCCCCTGGTGGTGGGTGATGATCGCTTTGGCCACCTGGCTGCGGGTGGCGGGAGGCCCGTCGAGCAGATGCTCGTCGTGCATGTTGCCCACGATCGTGTGCCCCGGCAGCACGATGTCACCGGGCCGCACCGTCCCGCGTGCCAGGAGGGTGTGCAGCGCCCACCAGTCCTGGACGTGCGGCAGGGCCCCCAGGGCGTAGCCATCCGTGAGGAAGTCGGCGGCCTCCTGGGTCTGCCACGCCTCGCGCAGGGTGGCCGGATCGTAGTCCACGGCGTGCCACTCCAGGCCCACGGCCTGGGCCACCTTCCGTGAGATCTCGACCTCCCGGGCGCCGGGCCGCCCGTAGGTGAAGGCCACTGCCCGGTCCAGTGCGTCGTGGAGCGTCAGCCAGGCGACCAGCAGGCGCGAGTCCAGCCCGCCCGACAGCGGAACGACGAGCCTGGGGGTGCCCGGGCGCCGGTCCAGGTCCGCCAGGAGCCGTCCCATGACGGCGTCGAGTGCCTCGGTGAGCAGGTCGGAGAAGTCCTCGGGGTCGACGACGGTGTCCGTCTCCTCGGAGAACCGCCCCAGGGAGTGGTTGATCGTGCGCGCCCGACCCGTGGTGCGATCGATGCGCACGACCGTGCCCTGCTCGGTCTGGTGGATGTCGGCCAGCAGGGTGTCGCTGCCGGTGACGAACCCGGCGTCGAGGAACTCCCGGCGGGCCCGGGCGTCAAGGCGTGGAGCGGAGACGGCCTCACGCATGAGGGTTGCGTCGTCGCTGATGACCAGTCTCTGTGCGTTGCTCATCCCGTCCTCAAGGGACCAGAACAAGGGCCATGAGCGCAGACGGTCCTGAGCCAGGACGACCTCATCCCCGTCGATCTGGATGGCGGTCAGGCGCCCCTGGGTGGGAGACGAGGACCTCGGGGTCGGTCGGGTCCGAGCAGTCGTGGTCGGCCCGCACCCACAGGCCGTTGCCGTCGTTCACGGTGTCAACTGATGTCGTCACCCGGGACCAGTGCGGGCTCCTGAGCCGGAGATCAACCTCGATAGCGCTCACCGTATCCTGCCTTCTCAAACCTGCTGACCAAGGGTGGTTGGTGCGTCCGCCCCGTCTGACGGCGCCCAGTGTGTCACAGTTATGACACGTGACGCGGTTGACGCCCGGCGGGCACCAGCGACATGCTGTGGTGGCTGGCAACAGACATGTGTCTCGTCGGTTCGGTCAGGTGTGAGATGCTTTCTGGGCATCCCGCGGGGCGGATTGTCCGCCTGCGGGACCAAGGCACAAGACAAGAGGTGACCTCGTGAGCGCAAGCAGCATGGATGGTGGAGGCGGGGCTGGCAGGCTCATGGTCTTCCATACTCCCTTCCCCCTCCAGTCGGGCCGCCTCGCGGCCTCCATCCTGCGGCCCCTTGCGATGCGTCAGGCCTTCACCGACATCGGCTACCGGGTCATGGAGGTCAGCGGATACGCCGCTGAGCGGCGTCAGGCCATGCGCCGGGTGCGAGCGGCGATCGCTGCCGGTGACGTGCCCGCCTTCGTCTACGGAGAGAACGCCACCATCCCCAACGCCCTGACCGAGCCCCGTCATCTGCCGCCGCACCCTGCTGCTGGACCTGTCCTTCTTCCGCGACTGCCAGCGTGCCGGGGCTCCCGTGGGCATCTTCTACAGGGACATCTACTGGCGTTTCCGCCAGTTCCGGCAAGGATCAACCCTGATCCTGGAGGCAGGTCTCCAGGCGACCTACCGCGGTGAGCCTTCGGTCTACCGGCGCCTGGGCATCCACCTCTTCCTGCCCAGTCGGGCCATGGGCCGCCATGTTCCTTTCCCTCACTCCGGATCGGGCGAGCGCCCTGCCCCCGGCGCCCCGGTCGTCGAGGCCGGGGACGTGGGCCGCCCGGTCGGCGAGTCCCCGGGACAAAGCGGAGCTGGACCTCCTGTTCGTCGGGGTCCCTGCAGGACAACTACCGACTTGACGCCTGCCTGAAAGCTGTCAGCCAGACTCCTGGAACGCGCGTGACACTGCGTGCGCCAGGAGACCTGGGAGGAGACCCGCGAACACTACGCCCCTGCTCCTGCCCGCCGGGCGGGCCGACGTCGTCCACCGCTCCGGCAGTGAGCTCCTTCCGCTTTACGAGCGCGCCGACCTCGGGGTGTTGTTCACCGAACCGAACCCGTACTGGGACTTCGCCGTCCCCTACAAAGTCTCTACGAGTACCTGGCCCACGAGCTGCCCGTCATCGCCGTGCGCGGCACCCAGACCGGGCGTCTCGTCCAGGAGATGGGGATCGGGTGGGTGCTCGAGTACGACGTCGAAGCCCTCAGCGCACTGCTGCGTCACCTGCGTGAGACGCCTGAGGAGATCGAGGCGGTGCGCCGGCGTATGCGCCAGGTCGTACCGAGTCAGACCTGGCAGGCCAGGGCTCGCCAGGTGGCTGAGGAGCTCGCCGGATCGCCCGGAGTGCCGGCGAGGCACCAACCCGTGAAGGAGCACGACCATGGCTGACAACATTGGGAAGCCCGCTCGCAGGCCCCGTGCCGTGATGGTCAGTCGGCTGTTCAGGCCCGAGCCCGCCGCCGCCTCCCTCGCTCTGGGGGCCATTGCCGACGGCCTGGTGCGTGAGGGCTTCGACGTCACTGTGCTCACCAGCCGGGCCCCCCAGGAGTTCGAGGTCCGCGACGATCCTGGGCTGACTGTGCGACGCGCCCCCGTCCTGCGCGACAAGGCCGGCTACGTCCGCGGCTACGTGCAGTACATGTCCTTCGACATCCCGCTGTTCTTCCGACTGCTCCTGGAGCGCAGGCCGGATGTGGTGATCTGTGAGCCTCCCCCGACAACGGGCGCCGTGGTGCGCGTCGTGTGCGCCCTGCGTCGCGTGCCCTACGCGTACCGGGCGGCCGACCTGTGGTCGGATGCTGTCAAGGAGACCACCGCTCCGCCGATCGTGAGCGCCGTCCTCACTCGGCTGGAGAACTGGGTGCTCAACGGCGCCTCCACCCTCATGACCGTGCACGAGGGAATGGAGGAACGGCTGGCGGGACGGGGGATCCGGCCCGTACCCGTCGGCTGGGCTTCGGCATCGATACCGACGTGTTCACGCCCGAGGGCCAGCGGGTCGATACCACCGGACCGCTGTTCGTCTACGCGGGAACCGCCTCGAGGTGCACGGCGCGGAGATCTTCGTCGAGGCCTTCAGGGCGCTGCTGCAGCGCGATCCGACGGCCCGCCTGGTCTTCATCGGCCAAGGGGAGTCCTTCGCCGAGATCAGGAGCCAGGCCGAGTCCCCTGCCTGAGGGGCCGTCCAGGTCCTCGGGCGCATGTCACCGGAGAAGACCGCGGAGTGGATCCGCTCGTCGGTCGCGACCTTGGCCAGTGTCAAGCCGGGGCCTTACGGCTTCGCCTTCCCGACCAAGGCCTTCGCCTCCGCCGCCTGCGGAACCCCGGTCATCTATGCGGGGGCCGAGGACGCGGGCCGCCAGGTGGTCCAGGAGGGTCTCGGTGTCGCAGTGCCCTACGACGCCGACGCGGTGGCCCAGGCCATGGCCGACCTCGCCCTGAACGAGAGCCCCGCCGCCGCACCCGCAGCCTCTCAGGCCCGTTCGGCTCCGGTCGCCACGGCTGTCCGCCCTGCGACGCAGCTGCGGGCCTGGGCCCTGGAGCACGTATCCGCTCGCCGCCTGGGACAGGTGGCGGCTGCCATCATCAACGAGATCGTGGCAGAAGGCAGGTCCCGTCGCCGATGACCGCACTTCTTGAATGGGCGCTGTTCCTTCCGCTGGTGCTGTCACTGGTGGCGCTGTTCTACGGCCCCGGCTACTTCCTGGCAACGATCTTCAATGCCGGACCGTTCGTGGTCAGGGTCGTGGCCGCACCGGCATGGACCTTCGCCTTCGTGGGGCTCACCAGCGTGCTCATGCACCATTTCGGTGTGGTCTGGAGCAGGTACAGCTACACCACCGTGCTCCTGCTCCTGGCGGGTGTCGCGGCACTGAGCCGGGCGATCACGTGGCGCTCGCGTCCTGGGGGCATGGATAGGGTCTGGCAACGGGCCAAGGAGGTGCTGCCCAAGTTTCTGGGCGTCATAGCAGCCTGGCTGGTGACGATCCTGCCGGTCATCAGCGCCATGGGACCGCGTCTCATCATGCAGGGCGGGACGCCCCTCACCACTACAACCAGATCTGGTTGATGGCGCGCACCGGAAACGCCGACCCGATGTCGGCCAACCAGGGCTGCTCGGCCTGAGCGACGGACGTTCCTACTACCCCAACGTCTGGCACTCGCTGGGCGCGCTGATCGACTTCCGCTCCCAGTACGCCCTGGTGGCGGGCAACACCCTGCTTCTCATGGCACCTCTGGTGTGGGTCGCCGGTATCGCCGTCCTGTGCCAGCGCCTGTTCCCTCGAGAATCCTCGCTCCTGGCTCTGGGCGATCGCGGCGACGTTCCTGCTTCCGGCCTTCCCCTGCGGCTCGAGCCTGGCGGCCGGCATGTGGGCCCTACGTCATGGCACTGGCAACCGTTCCGGGCTTTCTGGCCTGGCTCCTGGAGGCTGGCCGCGACTGGCGCGTCCCATGGAAGAGGTGGCTGGGGCGGATCGCCACCGGAGCCATTCCCCTGGCTGGTCTGGCGATGGCGCACCCGGCCGCCGTCGGTGTCGTCTTCTGGATCGTCGCGGCGCTCGCTGTCTGGCTGCCCGCGCAGGCGGCCGTCTCGGCGCATGCTCAAGGAGACCGGAGAAGAACCTGGCTGCTCGCCGCTGCCAGTGCAACGATCTGCCTGCTCATCGTCGCCTTCATCATCTCACCGGGGCCGCAGCAGACGCAGTTCGGCCGCTACCCCGAGCGCGGTTGGGACCACCTGGGCCCCAAGCTCCTGGTCATGGCGACCCCTGCGCCTCAAGGGCACGGACCTCCATCACTCCTCAAGCGTCATCTATCCGGCGGTTGCGGTGCTGACCATCATCGGTCTGGCGGTCGCCTGGAAGAACCGCCGGACCCGGTGGCTGTGCGCGCTGTGGCTGGCGTTCATGGGCGTCCTGCTGGGAAGCCTGGTCTCCATCCCCGTGCTCACTCACGTGGCCAGCCTTCACTACGTGAACTCTTATCGAGTCGTGGGCACCTGCACGCTCACGACTGCTCCCTTGCTGGCGCTGGCGATGTCTCACCTGTTCGAGAGGGTGGCGGCGCGTCTGAGACTCCCCCTGGGGTGGAGCGCCGTCACCGTCGTCGTCCCTCATCGTCTGGCTGACGACCTCGATGCTGTGGACGCTCATGCGCAGCGACCTTCACGACGCTGTGTGGCCGGCCAGGCTCGAGGAGCCGCGTTACAGCTTTGACGCCGACGAGCTGGCGTTGATGACGCGTCTGCGGGCGGAGATCCCGCCCGAGCAGCCTGATGACGGGAGACCCCGCCTCGGGAATGGCCTTCCTGCCCGCGGTGTCCGACATCAAGGTGACCTCCTACTACATGGGGCGGTCCTTCTCCGATCCCCGACGGCGAGTACCTCGCCCAGCACTTCTCAGACATTCGTACTGATCCCAAGGTGTGCAGCATTCTGCGCAAGCACCGCATCCACTACTTCTACGCGGACCGGGACACCAAGTTCAACGGCATCCCCAACTCCAGGTTGCGTCCTGGCTTCTACGACGTCGACCTCTCCGAGGGCTTCACCCTCATCGATCAGGGCGGCTCCGCAGCGGTCTACCGGATCGACCTGTGCTGGACACCCGACGAGCAACCGCGAGGCACGTGAGACGAGGCGCGGTCACCGCACCGCGCTCCCGCACTGACCCTCCTGACGTGACCTCTCACGAGGACGAACGAGTATGGTTGACTCGCCACTCTCGAAGCCACGGAAGGACCAACCCGCATGCGCATCGCCGTCGTCGCCCTGGGCAAGATCGGACTGCCCCTGGCCGTCCAGTACGCAGACAAAGGCCACGAGGTCATCGGGGTCGACGTCAACCCCGCCGTCGTCGAGGCCGTCAACGCCGGGACCGAGCCCTTCCCCGGCGAGGCCCACCTGGCCGAGAAAGCTCGCAGCCCTGAGCCCCGCCACCGGCAACGGCGCCCTGCGCGCCACCACCGACTATGCCGAGGCCATCCCCGAGGCCGACGCGATCGTGCTGGTTGTGCCGCTCTTCGTCAACGACGCCACCTGGGAGCCGGACTTCGCCTGGATGGACGACGCCACCCGCTCCCTGGCCGCCCACCTGACCCCCAACACCCTCATCTCCTATGAGACCACCCTGCCCGTGGGCACGCTGCGGGGTCGCTTCAAGCCCATGATCGAGGAGATCAGCGGCCTGAAGGAGGGACGGACTTCCACCCTGGTCTTCAGTCCCGAGCGAGTCCTCACCGGCCGTGTCTTCGCCGACCTGCGCCGCTACCCCCAGGCTGGTGGGCGGTCTGGACGAGGCCGGTACCCAGGCCGGCATCGCCTTCTACGAGTCCGTCTCGACTTCGACGAGCGCGATGACCCTGCCCCGCCCCAACGGCGTGTGGGACATGGGAACTGCCGAGGCCGCTGAGATGGCCAAGCTCGCCGAGACCACCTACCGCGACGTCAACATCGGCCTAGCCAACCAGTTCGCCGTCTACGCCGACAAGGCCGGCTTCGACATCGAGCGCGTCATCGAGGCCTGCAACTCCCAGCCCTACTCCCATATCCACCGCCCCGGTATCGCGGTGGGCGGGCACTGCATCCCGGTCTACCCGCGCCTGTACCTGTCCACCGACCCCGACGCCTCCGTGGTGCGTACCGCCCGCACCTTCAACGCCACGATGCCCGCCTACGTAGTGGGCAGGGCCACCGAGGTGCTCGGTTCGCTCAAGGGCCTGCGCGTCGTCGTGCTGGGAGCCTCCTACCGCGGCAAGGTCAAGGAGACTGCCTTCTCCGGCGTCTTCCCCACCGTGGAGGCCCTGCGCGAGGCCGGAGCCGAGGTCCTCGTCCACGACCCCATGTACACCGACGAGGAGCTGGCCGGCTTCGGTTGGACCCCCTACCACCTGGGGAGCAGGTCGACGTCGCCATCGTCCAGGCCGACCACCCCGAGTACGGCGAGCTCTCGGCCGCCGACCTGCCCGGACTGCGTCTCCTGCTGGACGGCCGCCGCGCCACGGACGGCGCCAAGTGGACCGGTGTCCCGCGCCTGACCATCGGCGGAGGCGAGTGACCGCAGAGGCCTTCTGAGACCAGCAGCAGGAATGGCTGCGAGCATGGCAGCGGGGCTGAACGCAGACTCCGGCTGGAGCCTGGCGGCCGCCACGCTCGTCATAGCCGGACTGCTGCTCGTACCCGGCTGGGTCATCGGACGATCCGCCCGCCTGGGGCGCTGCCGTCCCCTGGCGGTGGCCCCGGCCATCGGTTCGGCGCTCATCGGGGCGGCGGAGATCCTCACCCATGCCCTGGCGCTGACGTGGCGTCCCTGGGGCTGGGCGGTCATCGCCGCCCTGAGCATCGGATCAACCCTCCTCATGCGCCTGGTGGCCGGCCCTGCAGCGGGGCCAGGGCGTCAGGGGATACCGTGGAGCCGGGCCGAGCGGATGATCCTGGCCGGTGGTCTGAGCGTGGCCGTCGTCGTGCCGGCCGGGGTGATCCTGTCCTGTCTGCCGAGCCCCGGCTACCCCGCGCAGGCCTTTGACGCGACCTTCCACCTCAACGCGGTGGCAGCCATCCGAGAAGGGGGCAACGCCTCCATGCTGGGGGGCCTGGCGTCCCTCTACTCGGGTCACGCCATCTACTACCCCACCGTGTGGCACGGGGCTGTGGCATTGGCGCCGGGCGGTCCGGTCCCGGCCAGTACTGCCGGGATCCTGGCTCTGACTGCCGTGATCTGGCCGCTGAGCCTTCTGGGGCTACTCGCCCGGGTCACCGGACTCGACTCCGCCTCCGACTCGGTCGGTGACGGTGCCGACCGGCGCCAACAGGTGTGCGCGCTCGCCTCGGTGCTCGCGCTCAGCGCTGGACTCGTGGGTTTCCCCTTGCTGCTCATGACCTCGCTGGCGGTGTGGCCCCATGCTCTGAGCGTCCTGGGGCTCCCCGGCGCCCTCGTGCTCTACGACCAGACTGCGTGAAGGCGCCGTATCGAGGCGGCTTCACCCTGACATGGGTCCTTCTCATGCTGGCCGTCGCCGGAGGCGTGGTGGCGCGCACGGCACCGGTCTGTTCAACCTGGCGATCCTCACCCTGCCTTTCCTGACCGACGCCGTCGCCTCCCTGGTGGCGCCGCAGCGCCGGCCGGAGGGGCGGTCGAGCCCTCCTGGCGGTCGGGGCGGCCGGGGTCATGCTGGCCCTGGCCACGGGGGCTGGCTCATGCGCGGCCCCTGGCCTCCGTCCTGGGCTACGAGCGTCCTGCCGGCGGAGTGGCTGGCGCCGTGGCGACCCCTGGGCCAGGCACTCATCGACCTCCCGATGTACGGGGCGGTCCCCGGCGCCACCGTGCCCATCGGGATCGTGTATGGCCTGCTCACCCTGGGGGCGGCATGGTCGGCACGCTCGCGGCGGGACCAGCGCCCCTGGCTCGTCAGCGTGGCTGCTGGCGCTGACTCTCCCTGGTCCTGACAGGGGGCCGCAGTGGGCGGGGCGGCAGCTCGGCTCGCCCTGGTACCCGCAGAAGGCCCGAATCCTCCCCTGGCCATCCTGCCGTCTCTGATCCTCCTGGCCCAGGGTGGTGCCGGGCAGCCCGGGCAACGACTGTGGGCGCTGCTGCGCCGGACGGCCTCGCGACTGGGCGGAGCGCGGCCGAGGCCGATGGCGGCCGCCATGCTGGTTGCGATCGTGCTCCTGCCGGTGGCGGCGCGAGTCCCCGTGGAGCGGGCCCTCGTCACCTCCGTCTCACGATCCGCAGCGTATTCAGTACGGGACCCCTGCTCACTAAGGACGCCATCACACTCATTCAGCGCTCCCGGAGCAGGCTGCCCGACGACGCCGTCGTCCTGGGGGCGCCGTCGAGGGGGCTGCCCACCTGTGGTCCCTGGGCGGGGTGCACGTCGTCTACCCGATGCGCGCCGCAGCTGCGCCGGGCACCCCGGAGGCCGCGCTGGCCTCAGCCTGGCCCGCCCTGGGGCAGAAGGGCTCCCAGACCTGCGCACCTCAACCAGCCTGGGCGTGCGCTACTTCTACAGCAGCTCGGATGCGACGGCCTCGGGCTCGGTCACCGGCACCGCCCCTTGCGCTGGGACGCGCGCCTGACTCAGGTCCCCACCGAGGGCTCGAGCTCATCGACTCCGAGGAAGCACCGCCCTGTGGCGCATCACCGCCTGCGACTGAGGCGGTAGCCGCCTCCCTGCGGTGATAGGGGCGGGTCAGGAGACCGCGGCCAGTTTTTTTGCACGACGTACTGATTCAGGCTGGTGGACTGCTCTGCCGCTTCCATGGCCAGGCGTCGGTGCAGATCCTCACCGAGGCGCAGCTGGAACTTGCCCGAGTAGTGACGGGTAGACAGAGGTTCTGGCACCGCTTCCCCGACGCAAGGAGGTCGGCGACTACGTCACTGACGAGGTTGCGTAAACCGGACAACGCCAGCTCAGGGGTTCCGGCCAGCCAGGAGAGCGAAGGAAATTCGACGCAGGTGGCGACGAACTCGTCGTCCTCCGCTGACCATGTCACGCGGAAGCTGTACCTGCAGTGTCGATGGCTGTACTCATTTTTCCATCTCCCCCTTCTTCTCAATGGCGGCGAGAACCTGCCTCACCTGGTACGGCTTTGCTCGCCCGTGGTCATTCTGGATGTTGACGCGAGGATCTCCGGGCCAAGGGGTTTTGAATACTGCATGCGATCCACCGGTACTTCGAGGCTTCCCGAAGTAGTGCTCACAGACCTTCATGAGTTCTGTGTAAGCGATTCCGCGTGGGTTGTCCTGCATCTTGGCGAGGATCTTCGCGACGCTTGGCATTTCAGGATGGTACCACATGTAGTATCATCGCTTGTGGTTGTTGCTCGCGGATGGGGCCGGCTCCCAGGCGGTACGGTCGGTCCCCAGCAGGACGGCCAGGCCGATCGGCACTGCCATGATGAGAGGCGCCATGTAGCGGAACGGCGTGACGGTGGGGGCCGCAACCATGAGCGTCGCCCACACCAGGAGGACGGGGGCGTAGATCGCCACCCACTCACGCCTCCCGGCGTAGATGAAGCCGACCACGCTCAGAGCCGCCACCCACATCCAGGTTCCCGGGCCCGGCGTGAGTTCCATGGCCCGCACGGCGGCGCCCGCCACCGGGCGCACAGGTCCTGGCAGGAGCGAGTGGTTGACGACGCCGGCACGGGCGTAGGAGCGGATCAGCTCATCACGGTCGGCCGGGTGGTTCGAGACCACGGAGATGAAACGGGACTGACCATCGGTGCCGACCGGATCGGCGTCGAAGCGCCACAGATTGGCGGTATGGACGAGGAAGCCGGTGACGAATGGTCGGGGGCGCGCTACCAGGGCCCGTCCCCACGCGGAGAGGAACTGGCCGCGGTGCGCATCGAGGTAGGCCCCGTTGAAGGCCGGCGAGTCCTTGACCGCGGCGAAGGAGTAGTCGGCCATCAGCGGCATCAGTGCGCAATAGGTGATGACAGACCCGCTCGGCGCGCGCGCCGGCGATCACCGCGCTGCTGCGATCCGGTGCTTCTGCGCCGCGCGGACAGATCCACCAGGGTCAGGAAGCCCCAGCACACGGCACCGCTGACAGCCAGGGCGATCAGCAGCCGCATCGGGTTGAAGGACCCTCCAGAAGCATTCCGGTGGTGCTCTGGACTCGGCTGACCAGGTGCGAGACGGTGTCCACCGCCGCGAACGCGGATGCGAACAGGCATGTCGTCACTGCCCGACATCGCAGGCGACCGGGGCGGGAGGTTGGGCGCAGGGCAGAAACACGTGTGGGGCCCCCGCGGGGACCCCACACGTCACGACTCATCGATGGCGGCTCGATGACGGCGATGCCCGGTCACTGCCCCTGGGCGGCGTACTTCGCCTCAACCTCGGCCTTGAGCGGGCGCCACCAGGCCTCGTTGTTTCCCGGTACCAGTCGATGGTGGCCTGCAGGCCGGAGCGGAAGTCGGTGAACTTCGGCGCCCAGCCGAGCTCCTCGACCAGCTTTGGAGTTGTCGATGGCGTAGCGCATGTCGTGGCCGGGGCGGTCGGCGACGTGCTCGTAGTCGTCGGGAGCGTGGCCCATGAGCTCCAGGATCAGCTCGACGACCTCCTTGTTGTTCTTCTCGCCGTTGGCGCCGATGAGGTAGGTCTCGCCGATGCGGCCCTTCTCAATGATGTCCCACACGGCGTCGTTGTGGTCCAGGACATGGATCCAGTCGCGCACGTTCTCACCGGCGCTATAGAGCTTTGGGGCGCACGCCATCGATGAGGTTGGTGATCTGACGCGGGATGAACTTCTCGATGTGCTGGTAGGGCCCGTAGTTGTTCGAGCAGTTGGAGATCGTGGCCTCACGCCGAAGGAGCGCACCCAGGCGCGCACGAGCAGGTCGCTTCCGGCCTTGGACGAGGAGTAGGGGAGGAGGGTTGTAGGGGTCGTCGGCCTCGAACTCGCCGGGTCGTCCAGCTCCAGGTCCCCGTAGACCCTCGTCGGTGGAGATGTGGTGGAAGCGCACCTTGTGGCGGCGCACCGCCTCCAGGAGGGTGAAGGTACCCACGAGGTTGGTCTGGATGAAGGGGAGGGTCGCGCAGCGAGTTGTCATGTGTGACTCGGCCGCGAAGTGGACGACGACGTCGGCCTGGGCCACGAGCGGGTCGACGACGTCGGCGTCGGCGATGTCTCCGACGACGAGCGTGACACGGTCATCCAGGTCTCGCCAGCGAGCCCCTTGTTCCCGGCGTAGGTGAGCTTGTCCAGGACGGTGACGGTGGCATCGGGGTGGCGTACCAGGGTCTGGTGGACGAGTTGGCGCCGATGAAGCCGGCGCCTCCGGTGATGAGGACGCATAGAACTCGCTCCGATACGTGGGAACTGGGGGCGCTGAGCGCCCATTATGGCCGACGCCATCATGCCACAGGAGGTCGCCTCGAGCCCACGGGAGGCCGTGGGGCGTGGCTGCTGGGCAGGCGCAGCCGGACTGAGGGCTCCGGGGCGGTGAGACTGGATTGCAATATTTGCGTCGTGAAGCGGTTAAACCGCGGAGCCTCAAGAAAAGGTGGGGTAGTGGGTGGGATTCTGGGCGCCGATGCGTCCGTTGGCGTCGAACCCCCTCCGTAACTATCAGTAAACTATCAGCAATCTCTTGGAAATTGCTCAGAAATTAGATTTCGTGCCTCTCGAGGGAGCGCGTCGTCGGTTGTGATGGTGAGGCCTGATGGACGCCCGTCGGTATCACCTCAAAGGAACCCCATGAACGTCCCTCGCGCTCTTGGCCGCATCGCCCCTCTCGGTGGCCATCGCCTCAGCGGCCATGCCGGTGGTCTCAGCACCCGTGCACGGGTGTGTCGGTCCGCCGGGCTCATCGCCCTGTCCGCACTGCTCCTGTCCAGCCTGGTGCCCGTGGCCGGTGCCGCGCCAGGCGCCGGCGACTCCGGTGGTCAGGGCGAGGCCCCCGCGCCGGTGCAGATCCTCGACCTGACCACCGCTAGTGGGCAGGCCACCGAGGTGGCGCAGTCGGGGCTCGACGACGTCCAGGCCTCGCCGGGGGAGGAGGCCGGTTCCGCCGCTGCCGGCTCAGCGAGTGCGACGCCGGTGCGCAGCGCAAGTGCTGCCGTGCCCGCTCTCGCTCAGGCCACGGGCGCAGCCGACGCGCCGGCCCCTGTCGATCCTCGCCGGTGGCTACGGACCCGCAGGCGGACGCCACCCTGCTGACCGACCCACTCGAGGTCGACCGCTTCTTCGTCGCCGGCTTCACCTGGGCCGGCAGCGCCGAGCTGCCCGAAGGCGTGCGTATCTACCTGCGTGTGCGGGAGAACGGGACCTGGTCACCCTGGTACCTCAATGAGGCGGCCGACGCCGGCCGCGACGACCGCGCCACCTCCGGCACGGGGGAGTTCGTCACCGGCGGGGCCGACGCGATCCAGGCCTCCGTCGTCGGCAGCTCTGCTTCCCGCCGGACCTGCCTGGCCCTGGTTTCCTCCTGCCCACAGGGCGAGGGAGGTCCTCGATGCCGAGGATCTCACGGCCACCCAGGCCGCACCGACCCCCGTCATTGAGGATGCCTCCGCCACTGAGGACCATGGCGCCCAGGTGGAGCCGGCTGCCATGGCGCCATCTGCGAGCCCGGCGTGGGCCACTCAACCGGCCGCTGTATCAGCCGCACCAGCAGCCGCGCCCGCCCTCGCACCGGCTGCGACAACCGCCAACGGCCTGCCTGTCGCGGTGACCACCCGAGCCGAGTGGGGGGCCAATGCCTCCTACATGAGCTGGGATCCCGAGTACGCCAGCGCCGGCCACGTCGTCGTCCACCACACCGCAGGCACCAACAGCTACTCCGCAGGCCAGTCCGCCTCCATCGTGCGGGGCATCTACTACTACCACGCGGTCACCCTGGACTGGGGCGACATCGGCTACAACTTCCTCGTCGACAAGTTCGGCACCGTCTTCGAGGGGCGCTCCGGTTCCGTGGCAGCACCGGCCGGCAAGATGAGCATCGGGGCGCACGCCCGAGGCGTCAACACCGGCACCATGGGCATCTCCATGATGGGGGACTACAGTGCGGTGTCCCCTCGGACGCCCAGCTGAGCTCCCGTGGGCAAGATGGCCGGATGGTTCTCAAGCGCGCCGGTATCTCCGATGTCACCGGCTGGGCGGGCCTGCACGTGTGACCACCGAGCGCTACCAGGCCGGCTCCACCATCTCCATGCCCCCGCATCCTCGGGCACCGCGACGTCGGCTACACCACCCTGCCCCGGCAACGTCGGCTACCCAAGCTCGGCGCCATCCGCGCCATCGCGAAGGCGCAGGGCTCCGCCCCGCAGGGTGGAAGCAGCAACGCGCCGTCGACCGTGGCCCAGGACCATCCGGGAGCCGTCGCCCCTGCGCAGCGCCCTGGGCGTCAACGGCTGGATCGGAGTGGCCACCACTGGTGTCTACGCCTCCTCCAAGGGTGGGGTCTTCCAGCGCTTCGAGCACGGGGTGGGCTACTGGAGCCCGGCGACCGGTGCGCAGTTCGTGGGCGAGCCGGTGCTCAGCGCCTGGGGCGCGTACGGGTACCAGACCGGGTCCATGGGTTACCCGCGCAGTGGTGGCGTGGTGGGAATCGGCGGCAGCCGTCACCAGATCTTCGAAGGCGGCATCGCTCTACTGGCGCCCCGGGGGCCGGGTCAGCTTCATTCACGGCTCGATCCTGAATGGCTGGGCCGCCTCGGGCTGGGGAACGCCCTGGCTGGGACTTCCCACCTCTAACGAGACCGCCTCCACCAAGGGTGGGGTGTTCCAGCGCTCGAGCACGGGGTGGGCTACTGGAGCCCGGCGACCGGTGCGCAGTTCGTGGGCGAGCTGGTGCTCAGCGCCTGGGGCGCGTACGGGCTACCAGACCGGGTCCATGGGCTACCCGCGCAGTGGTGGCGTGGTGGGGAATCGACGGCAGCCGTCACCAGATCTTCGAAGGCGGCATCGCCTACTGGCGCCCCGGGGGCCGGGTCAGCTTCATCCACGGCTCGATCCTGAACGCCTGGGCGGACTCGGGCTGGGAGCGCTCCAAGGTGGGGCTGCCTACCGGGCACGCAGTCCGCCAGGCCAACGGCACCATGATCCCAGACCTTCGAGAAGGGCAGCATCTCCGTGGCGCCCAACGGGAAGGTGACCATCCGCTGACATCCCGCGCCGGGGGAGCGGCGAGGCGGCTAGGAGTGCATGAGACAGCTCATGAGACACTGGCCGCCTCGCCGCTTCCTTTACCAGCCGCCTTCATCGACCACCCTGCCGGGAAGGACCTCCACATGAACCGAGGACTCGTCTACTTCCACTTCGATCCTCATCATCAGGTCCGCGACTACGTCCCTGGCTGCGCTCAGCTCCCCTGCGGCCCCACGCCGACCACGTCCTGCTGGTCTCCAACTCACCCATCGGCGACGCCGACCGTGCCCGACTGGAGACCTGCTGCGATGAGATCCTCCAGCGCCCCAATGAGGGGCTCGACGTCGGCGCCTACCGGGCCGGCCTGGAGCACCTGGGCTGGGAGCGGCTTGCCGACTTCGACGAGCTCATCCTGACCAACCACACCTACTACGCGCCGCTGCGGCCCTGGGAGGAGGTCCTCACCCGCGCCGCTGGCTGGGAGGGCATCTCCTTCTGGGGCATGACCGAGCACGCCGCCATACGTCCCCACCCCTTCCTGGCCAGGCGTGAGTTGCCCCGCCATCTCCAGTCCCACTGGATCGCGGTGCGCCGCAGGCTCCTGAGGGACCCGGCCTTCCGTGAGTACTGGGAGCAGATGCCGCAGGTCTCCTCCTACCGCGACTCCATCCAGTGGCACGAGTCGCGCTTCACCGGCCACTTCGCCGAGCTCGGCCACACCTGGGAGGTCGCCTTCCCCGTGGACCGCTACCGCTCGGAGAACCCGGCCATCGAGGAGGCCCCCGGCGCTGCTGGCCGACGGCTGCCCCTGCTCAGCGCCGCGCCCTCTTCCACGATCCCGCTCCACCAGGACCGTCAGGCCGTCGTCGGTGGGGAGCTGCTGGAGGCCGCCGTGGCCGCCGGCTACAGCGAGGACCTCATCCCTGTCCGACGTCGTCCACACCGCGGCCGCCCGCGACCTCATCGTCAACGCCGGCCTCACCGAGGTCGTGACCGGGTGGTCCCCGGGGCCGCGGGGACCGCTGCCGAGACGAGCCCGCCCGAGCGGCGGCACTCGGGCTGCGTCGTCGTCCACGTCCCGGCCGGGAGGGAGGCGGTGGAGCGAGCCGAGGCCAATGGCCTGGCCCGACGCCCTGGCGAGCGTGCCGGCGCACTGGCGGGTCGTGGTCACCTCGCCCACGCACCTGGATGCCGCCGACCTGGAGCGGGTCACTGGCCGCCGTCCGTCACCGGAGGACTCGGCGCACGGGGAAGGGGACGTGTCTTTCCGCCCGGTGCGTGACCTCGATCCGCGCGGCACGATCGCCTTCCTCACCCAGTGCGACGACCTCTGGGATCCCGGGTGCGCTGCCGACGGTGACGACGGCGATGAGGATGACGGCGGTGACCCCTGGTCCTGCGGGTCACCGTGGGGCCCACCTCCGGCCCCGGTACGCGGGCCGACGACGTCGCCCACCGGCAGGCGCTCGACTGCCCTGCTGGACTCGCCGGGGCATGTGGCCGGCCTCATCGACCTCTTCGCGCGGCACCCCGGCCTCGGCGTGGCCATGCCCGCCGCCGGCCACATCGGTCAGGCCCATGGAGGGGCCGACATGGGACGGGCTGGCAGGTGCCGCCACGGCGCTGTCCCGGCGGCTCGGCCTGACCGTGGAGCTCGATCCGCTCGCTCCCGTGGTCCCGGTCGGCGCGATGTTCCTGGCCCGCCCCGCAGCACTGCGCACCCTGAGTGAGGGTGCCAAGGAGCTCGTGCGGCTGACCGAGCAGGCGGCCCGCCCAGCGCTGAGCAGTCGGTGGAGCGCCCTCAGCGCGCCCGCGCCGCTGAGGTGCTTGAGCTGCTGACCGTCTACGCGGCCATGTCCAGCGGCTACCACCCCCGCGAGGTCCTCACTGCCCACCTGGGCCGGGCGCTCTACGGGGCTCTGGCCCTACAAGCATCGCGTCGTCACCGCGGACCTTCCGGCCCCACACCGACGAGCAGGTCAGGTTCCTCCAGGCCCGGTTCGGGCCCCCGGGCCGGAGTCGGTGCCCGGGTGCGCACCTACGTCGATGTCCATCACCCCTGACATGGGCAGTGCGCTCAAACCCGCTTACCGCTATCTGACCGGTGGGGCCTCAGACCTGGCGCGCAGCGACGAGTGCCGGCAGGCGTCTGCGTGACGTCGGCCGTCATCGGGGGAAGGACAAGGGGAATGAGTGAGGTGTTAGCATACCGTGAGGTGCTCCCCGCACCTCCTGCCGGCATGGCCGGGTATGCCCCGTGTTGGAGCCCTTGCCGGAGCCCCAGCCTCGATCAATGAGTCACGTGAGGATCTTTGGCCTGTCCATGAAGAAGATCAGCGTCGTCATCCCCAGTTACAATGAGGAAAAAGCGTCAGGTTGATGTATGACCGACTGAACTCGGTATTTCGCACGCATCTTCCCTCAGTACGACTACGAGATCATCTTCGTCGATGACTACTCGACGGACGGCACCTCGCGGCGCGATCCGCGCCCTGGCGGGTGAGGACAAGCGGGTGAAGGCCGTCTTCAACGCCCGTAACTTCGGTTTTCACCGGAATGTCTTTCTCGGCGCTCACCCTACGGCTCGGGGGATGCGACCTTCATGCTCTTCGGCGACCTTCAGGATCCCCCTGAGAACCTCCCGAGTTCGTGGCCCGTTGGGAGGCGGGGGCCAAGGTCGTCATCGGGCAGAGGAGATCCTCTGACGAGGGCTTTCATCATGACGGGATGCCGTCACCTCTACTACAAGCTCATCGACTGGTTCGCAGACACCCCTCAGATCGCGCGCTTCACCGGGATACGGGCTCTATGACGTCGAGTTCATCGATGTTCTGCGGCAGATCGGCGATATTCAGCCCCTATTTCAAGACGGTTGTCGCCGAGTACGGAATCGGGCTCGAGATCGTCCAGTACGATCAGGCCCAGTCCTCCCGGGGGAAGTCGAACTTCAACTTCCTGCGCAACTATGACTTCGCCATGCAGGGGATCACCAGCTCCACCAAGCTGCTGATGCGCATGGCCACCTTCGTGGCCACCTTCGTCGGCATCATCTGCCTGGGTCTGGCCACCTTCGTCCTGGTCAAGAAGCTCATCGACTGGAACGCCTATCCGGTGGGTGAGGCCTCGCGTACGGTGGGCCTGTTCTTCCTCGGCTCCATTCAGCTGTTCTTCATCGGAATCCTGGGTGAGTACATTCTCAGCATCAACGGGCGCGTTGTCAGCAAGCCCCGCGTGGTCATCGGTGAGCGCCTCAACTTCGGGCCCTCCGAGGGGCCGTCGAGCTTCGGGCTCAGTCGTGGCGTGACACGCTCGAGCGGAAGCGCTGCGGAGGATGTGAGCCGCAGCGAGCCGGGCGGCCCGTCGTCGCCGGCGGCTCCCCCAGTGCAGGAACGTCCCGGCGGGAACGCCTCTGAGCGCCCTACCAGGAGAAGCTGCGTCCACTCCTGGCGCAGTTCGGGCGCTTCCTCGTCGTCGGCGGCATCTCCTTCAGTGTTGACTTCGGCCTCTTCACGATGCTGTACGGGCTGGGCGTGCCCCACCTCATCGCCAGTGCGACCTCCTTCTCCACCTCGGTGGTCCTCAACTACATCCTCTCCAGGCGCTACGTCTTCGAGGCCCAGGAGAATGTCAGTGTCCTCAAGGAGTTCACGCTGTATGTTCTGCTCAACGTCGTCGCACTGGGCCTGAACACGCTCATCCTCTACGTCTGCGCTGACCTCGCCGGCATGAGCCCCTTCCTGGGGAAGATCTCGCCACGGCGATCGTGCTCATCTACAACTTCATCTCCCGCAAAGCCCTCCTGAGCGCCTTGACGCCTCCGGCGGGGGCGACCGCTGTCCACCACCCGATGAACAGGCAGGCTCTCGTGTCCGGTAAGTCCGCGAAGAACAGTACGGATCAGGTCAAGAACAACGACGCCGAGAAAGCCGATCACGACTCCACGCCGCAGACGCTCTCCGCCGCCCAGGGGCCTCACCGCACGGATGCGCGCGCTCACCGACGCGATGAGCGATCAGGACGCCGGCTGGTCGAGCGCGTGGTGGACAGCCGCCTCGGGCTCCTGGTGGAGCAGTACCGAGCGCCCCGGCCTCGTGGACTGGGCATTGCTGGGCGTCATCCTGCTCGGCGCTCTACGCCTTCTTCCTCTACGGGGACGTGCGAGCCACCTTCGAGCACTCCTTCAACTTCCTGGACTCGGTGTTCCAGGGGCGGGTGGGAGACTTCTACCAGATCGCGATCGAGCACACTCGACCGGTCACCCCGCGGTCTACGACATTCCGCTCTACCTGCTCTTCGGACTGTGGAACCCTGCCGACGTACATCATCTACCGGATCACCGGCTTCCACTACCTGCTGTCAACGCCGGCGCAGCTGTGGCTCAAGACCATGATGGTGCTCGCCGCACTCCTGGCTGCCAAGGTGCTGGTGGACATCGCACGCGATCTGGGAGTCGGCCGGCAGCGCAGCAAGTGGGTCGCCTTCTTCTTCCTGTCCTCGATGACGCTGTTCGTCCCAGTCTTCGTCATCGTCCAGTACGACATCATCATGATCGTCTTCATCCTGCTGGGGCTGCGCGCCTACCTGCGCGGCCGGCTGGGCAGGTTCCTGCTGTGGTTCGCGATCGCCAACACCTTCAAGCTCTTCGCCATCTTCATCTTCGTGCCGCTCCTGCTGCTGCGGGAGAAGCGACTGCGTGTGGTGGCCCTTCAGTTCGGCGTCGGACTCATTGGCCTGGTGGCGTGCCGGGCCATCTACCACGGCAACGTGGCCTACAAGGCGTCCACCGGCGGATTCATGAGCAGCATGCTCAAGAGGCTCACCGCCGTCGGAATACCGTGGATGGGCAGCACCATCCCGGTCTTCGTGGTGTTCATGGTGGGGATCGTCGTCTTCGCCTACCTGCGCCGCCCTCAGGGGCGGAAGGCCCTGGCGGCCGACGCGGTCTACATCTGCATGGCCATCTACCTCGTCTTCGCCACGATCGTCCCGCTCAACCCCTACTGGGCCGTCATGGTCTCACCCTTCGCGGTGCTCATCATCTTCCTCAACCCGCGCCACGTGCTGCTCAACTCGGCTCTTGAGACGGGCGTGGGAACCGCCTTGTTCCTCCTGTACGCCTTCACCGGCTACTCCATGTACAACCGGTCGATCCTCGATCAGCTGCTCCTGCCGCACCTGGTCGCCCCGACGGCGCAGCCCCGGTACGAGACCCCAGCACATTTCCTCGAGGCCATGGGGGTCACTCGGCAGGGGGCCTTCATCGTCGGCTTCATGATCGCGTGTGCCCCTGGCGATCCTGGTCGTCAACTTCCCGCGTGCCGCGATGGTGGAGAGCCTGGGCCAGGGGGAGCGCATCCCGCGCTCGGTGGCCTGGGTGCGTCTTCTCATGCCGGCGGGCTTCAGTGCGCTCGTGCTGATTCCCTACTTCGTACCCGCCGTTCCGGTGGTGTACTCGGCCTCCACTGACGCCCCCCAGGCGGGGAGCGCCAACATTCTCGAGGACGGGGCCAGCGTCGCCGAGACGATCACCCTGCCGTCCACCGTGGAGGCCAGCTCCCTCAACATCGCCTTCCTGGCCGAAGAGGTGCAGTGGCTGGACTCCTCAGTGGTCACCGTCGAGGTCACGGACGCCTCCGGTAACCGGGTCTTCAGAACCGAGGCCCCGGCGAACTCCCTCCACGACGGCCTGCACAGCTTCCCCGCCGACGGGCTCGTCCTGCGCGGTGGAGAGAAGTACACCGTGACGATCACCAGCAGGATGACCGAGGGCGGATATGCCCGCGTCATGATCAACCCCGCAGTGGACCAGTTCCCGACCACGGAGAACGGGACCACCGTCCCCGGTGACCTCCTCATGACCATTGCCGGCAGAACCAAGTGATTGCTCCGCAACCACACCTGTTAGGATGCAGAACCATGGCAAAGACAGTTCTCGTCACTGGAGCCGGCGGCTACATCGGTCGCCACGTCGTCACTGCACTCCTGGAGCGCGGCCTGGATGTCAAGGCCCTCGACCTGCGACTCGACGGCGTCGACGAGCGGGCGGAGAAGGTCTCCCTGGACCTGTTCTCCGGGGACGCCGACATCTACGACCAGATGGGGCGCCCCGACGTCGTCCTGCACATGGCCTGGCGCGACGGCTTCAAGCACGCCTCGTCCGCCCACATGGACGACCTGGCCAAGCACGTCCACCTCATCGAGAACCTCTACGCAGGGGGCCTCAAGCACCTCGCGGTCATGGGGACGATGCATGAGGTCGGCTACTGGGAGGGGGCCATCGACGAGAACTCGCCGTGCAACCCCGCCTCGCTCTACGGCATCGCCAAGAACGCGCTGCGGGAGACCACCTTCCTGTCGGCCAAGACGCATGACACCGTCGCCCAGTGGATCCGCGCCTACTACATCGTGGGTGACGACAAGTTCGGCAACTCGATCTTCTCCAAGCTCCTGGCCGCCGCCGAGGAGGGGCGCACCACCTTCCCCTTCACCACGGGTAAGAACCGCTACGACTTCATCTCCGTGGACGAGCTGGCCAGGCAGATCGCAGCGATCGTGGACCAGACCGAGGTCAACGGCGTCATCAACGCCTGCACCGGTGAGCCCATGAGCCTGGCCGAGCGTGTCGAGGCCTACATCCGCGACAACGGCCTGAACATCACCCTGGAGTACGGGGCCTTCCCGGATCGGCCCTACGACTCGCCGGGAGTGTGGGGTGATCCCACCAAGATCCGCCGTATCCTCGCCTCAAGCGCGAGCTGACGCACCCCGAGAAGCCGCATCCCCTTTTCTCCTGCCGCGGCAAGCGGCCCGAACCACTGCCCAGAAGGGACATCATGGCAACGCTTGGTGAGGACCCGAAGCGACTCGGCATCTTCTTCTTCTTCGACGCTCAAGGGGTCGCAGACTCCTACGTCGAGGCCCTCCTCGCCGACATGGTCAAGAACCTCTCCGAGCTGGTCATTGTCGTCAACGGCGAACTGACCGCCACGAGCTACGCCAAGCTGAGCGCCTTCACGGACAACATCATTCTGCGTGAGAACAAGGGGCTGGACGCCTGGGCCTACAAGACGGCCCTGGAGAGCTACGGCTGGGACAGGCTCGTCGAGTTCGACGAAGTCATCCTGTTCAACGCCACCATCATGGGGCCGGTGTACCCCTTCGAGGAGATGTTCACCGAGATGGCCGGCCGGGACATCGACTTCTGGGGCATCACCTGGTTCCATAAGGTGCCCTATGACCCCTTCGGGCATGCGGCCGAGGGGTATCTTCCGCGCCACCTCCAGTCCCACTTCCATGCCTACCGGCGCTCCCTGGTCTCCTCCAAGGCCTTCCAGGACTACTGGGACAACCTTCCTCAGATGAGCTCCTACGAGGACTCGGTGGGGCTTCACGAGGCTCCTTTCACCCAGCGCTTCGAGCGGCTCGGCTTCACCTCCGACGTCTACGTCAACACCGAGGACCTGGAGGGGTACACCTTCTCCCCGGTGCTCTTCGCCCCCAAGCGACTCATTGAGGAGAAGCGCTGCCCGATCTTCAAGCGCCGTTCCTTCTTCCACGACTACCAGGACCTGGTTCGCCAGTCCGTCGGCAACACCTCCCTCGAGCTCTACGAGTACCTGCGAGACCACACCGACTTCGACACGAACCTCATCTGGGACAACGCCCTGCGCTCGATGAACATGGCGGACCTGGTCAAGAATCTCCATCTCACTACGTTCTGCCCACGCAGGCGGTGGTCCACGAACCCAAGCCGCAGAAAATCGCCCTCATCGCGCACCTGTACTACATGGACCTCCTCGAGCCCACGTTGGCCTACGTCAAGTCCATGCCCGAGGGGACGGACCTCATCCTCACCGTCGGCTCCCAGGAGAAGGCGGAGCTGGTGGAGGAGGCCTGCAAGGATCTTCCGTACAACGTGACCGTGCGCCTCATCGAGAACCGGGGGCGGGACGTCAGCGCGCTCCTGGTGGGCTGCAAGGACATCATTCACGACTACGACCTGGTCTGCTTCACCCACGACAAGAAGGTCACCCAGGTCAAGCCCTACTCGGTGGGGGACGGGTTCGCGATCAAGTGCTTTGAGAACCTGCTGGCCACGCGCGACTTCGTCAAGAATGTCATCGCTACCTTCGACGCCGAGCCGCGTCTGGGGCTCCTCGCTCCCACCCCGCCCAACCACGGAGACTACTTCCCGGTCTTCTCCATGGGGTGGGGGCCGAACTTCGAGCGCACCAAGACCCTCCTGGAGAAGGAGCTGAACCTGAGTGTCCCGATCGATGAGAGCAGAGCTCCCATCGCCCCGCTGGGCACCATGTTCTGGTTCCGTCCTGCCGCTCTGAAACCGCTGTTCGACCACGACTGGCAGTGGGAGGACTTCCCGCCTGAGCCGAATAATATTGACGGAACCATTCTCCACGCCATCGAGCGCGCCTACGGTTACGTCGCTCAGGCATCCGGCTACTTCTGCGGCTGGCTCTTCTCGGACTCCTTCGCCCGTATCGAGATCACCAGCCTGTCGCACTATGTTCAGGACTTCACTCATGCCGTCGCTGAGAACGGCATTCTCGGCTACGAGGATGACATGGTGAACAACCTCCGCAAGCGGGGCGCTGAACGCAAACGGATCAAGAAGCAGGTCGCGCGCTGGGTCCCGGCTCCCCTGCACAGGCCGCTTGTGAGGGCGTACCGGCGGGCCCGGAGGATCGGGAGGTGACAGTGGCGGATACGGCGATATCGAGCCGGCGGACGGCCAGGAGACCCAGGGTTTTCTACCTGGACCTCATCCGGGCGCTGGCCGCTGTACTCATCGTCCTCACCCACTTCAACTATCACCTGCGCGAGCACGGAGGCGGCTACGTCCTAACCTTCCAGCCCTTCGGTGTCTATGTGGGCGCCCTGGGCGTCTCCCTGTTCCTCATCATCTCTGGTGCCGCCCTGACCCTGACCTACCGGCGGCCCATCAACCTCAAACGCTTCTACTGGAAGCGGTTCGTCAACATCTACCCGATGTTCTGGACCGCCTGGGTGCTGGGGACTCTCTACTACTTCCTCATCTTCAACGGGCGGCCTCCCAACGCCGCTCCGGCGAAGTCCTTCATCTTCACGCTTCTGGGAGTCGACGGCCTCGCCGCAGCCTTCGGCTGGCCCACGATGTATCTGCTGGGGGAGTGGTTCCTCGGCTTCATCCTCCTGTACTACCTCGTCTTCCCGGCGCTGCTGTGGGCCATCGACCGCTTCCCGGTCGTCACCGGCGTCGAGCTGCTGGCGGCCTATGCCGCCACGGTGTTCATCATGCAGCACTACTTCGGGGGCTACCGCTCGGCCATGATTCTCACCACCAGGCTCCCCGAGCTGGCCTTCGGCAGCTATTTCGTCCGCTATGTCCGCCGGGTCCACGGGGCCACCGTCATCCCGGCAGCTGCGGTCCTGGCTGTCTGTGCGATGCTCCCCGAGGAGATTCCCGAGGACGTGGGCACCACCATCGTGGGCATCTCGGCCTTCCTCATCCTCGTGGTCGTCGGTCGCTATGTGGCGATCCAGCCGGTTCGCGCCCTCGTCAGCCTCATCGCCCGGTACTCCTACCCGATCTTCCTCGTCCACCACGTGGTGATCCTGCTGGTCCTGCAGAAGGTTGACGTCTACGGCTTCTACCCCCTTCAGCGCTACATGCTGCTGGCAGCCGAGTTCGTCCTCATCTTCGCCCTGTCAGTGGGGCTGGAGAAGGTCTCCGGCATCGTCGTCGACTTCGTCACCACCGCCTTCAAGGGCATGAGCTGGCGCCCCGAGGTGTCCGAGGCTGAGCGCTGAGAGTGGCGTGCAACCAGTCGGCGTGTCGAAGGCAACGGCATCTGCCGGCACGATCGGCTCTGCCAGCGCCGAGAATAGTGATGCGGTCGAGGAGCGCCCTGCGCGTGTCCCGTCGGCCCGAATCGACTACGCAAGGGAGACCCTCGTGACCCGTACCTGCCTTGTCACAGGTGGTGCCGGATTCATCGGCTGCGCGATCTCGCGTGACCTGGCCGACGCCTTCGACCGCGTCGTGGCCCTGGACAACATGCACCCGCAGATCCACCCCTCCCAGGCTCGCCCTGCCGAGCTCGACGAGCGTGTGGAGCTGCGCCGCCTGGACGTGTCGCTCGCCGAGGACTGGGACGCGCTCCTGGCCGAGGTCGCACCAGAGGTCATCGTCCACCTGGCCGCGGAGACCGGGACCGGTCAGTCCCTCACCGAGGCCTCCCGGCACGCGAATGTCAACGTCGTCGGCACCACCCAGATGCTCGACGCCCTCGTGCGCCACGAGATCCGTCCCGACAAGATCGTCCTGGCCTCTTCCCGGGCCGTCTACGGTGAAGGGAAATGGATCGATGCCGAAGGGCGCCCCTCCTACCCCGGGCAGCGCACCCACGCGATGCTCGAGGCCGGCCAGTGGGACTTCGCCGGCCTGACCCCCTCGGTGCAGTCCTCAACCGAGGTCAAGGCATCCCCGGCCAATGTCTACGCCGCCACCAAGTTCTGCCAAGAGAACCTCGTGACCTCCTGGTGCGGCTCCTTCGGCGTCACCCCGGTGCTCTATCGGCTTCAGAACGTCTATGGCCCCGGCCAGTCCCTCATCAACCCCTACACCGGCATCGTCTCCCTCTTCGCCCGCCTGGCCAAGCAGGGAAAGTCCATCCCGGTCTACGAGGACGGCCAGATCGTGCGGGACTTCGTCTTCATTGACGACGTCGCCTCCGCCATCGTGGCCGGCGTCCTGCACTCGCCGGCCGCCGCCCTGCCCTACGACATCGGCCTGGGGGAGCGGACCACCATCATGCAGGTCGCTCAGGCCATCGCCGAGCACTATGGAGCGCCGGCCCCGCACGTCACCGGACAGTTCCGCGACGGAGATGTGCGCGCAGCCTGGGCGGACACCGCGCGTGCCCGCCAGGCGCTGGACTGGGAGCCCCGGGTCGGTGTCACCGAGGGCATCAACCGGCTGTGCGACTGGATCGATGCCCAGGAGGGGGCGGTTGCCCCCACGCCCACCAGAACTGCGACGGAGGTGTGAGCTATGACGCTCTCTCGCCTGCTCCGCTCGGAGGACGCCCGCCAGACGCTGGACCTCACCCTGCGGCTGACTCAGCGCTCGGTCTCCTCGGAGTTCAAGGGAACCACCCTGGGACGCCTGTGGTCCTTCATCAACCCCCTGGCCACCATCGCCATCTTCGCCCTCATCTTCGGCGTCGTGTTTCGTAACGGGGTGCCGCCGGGCCGTAACTCCGGCATCGACTCCTTCGCGCTGTGGATCGGCATCGGGGTGCTCAGCTGGACCTTCTTCTCCAGCGGCATCATGGCCTCCATGAACGCCCTGGTGTCCAACTCGGGGCTCCTCACCAAGGTCTACTTCCCCCGCCAGGTCCTCATCTACTCCGCGGTGCTGTCCCTGGCCGTGGACTTCGCCTTCGAGCTGCTCGTGCTGATCATCATCGCCATGTTGATGGGCGGTCCCGGGGTCCTCCTTATGATTCCGGCGCTGCTCGTCGTCACTTTGTTGGCGGGCATGTTCGCCGTTGGGCTGGGGCTCATCCTGTCCATCGCCACCGTCTACTTCCGGGACCTGGGTCACCTGTGGCAGATCTTCAACCAGATCTGGATGTACGCCTCCGGTGTCGTCTTCCCTCTGAGCATGCTCGACGGCGTCCAGAACCGCCTGTTCGACGCCGGCTGGCAGATCAACGGCGCACCGATCCCCATCACGACGATCGCTCGGCTCAACCCGGCCGAGATCTACCTCGAGGCCTTCCGATCCTGCCTGTACGACTTCGCCTGCCGTCGCTACCCGTCTTCCTGGCCTGCCTGGGGTGGGCGGTCGTCATGCTCTCGCTGGGCCTGGTCTTCTTCCGCCGGCACTCGGCGAGCATCGTTGAGGAGCTCTGATCAGATGACTGCAACCACCGGATCGTCCGCATCATCAACGTCGTCGGCGCAGAGCACCTCGGTAGCATCCCCGGCCGTGCGCATTGAGGACGTCTCCAAGCGCTTCCGGATCTACCACCACCGCAACCAGTCCCTCAAAGGCGCCATTCTGCAGCGCAGCCGTGGCGTCTACGAGGACTTCTGGGCACTCAAGGACATCACCTTCGACATCCCCGAGGGCAAGACCTTCGGGCTCATGGGGCACAACGGATCGGGTAAGTCCACCTTGCTCAAGTGCATCGCCAAGATTCTGGCTCCCGACTCGGGCTCCATCACCGCCCGGGGGCGCATGGCCGCCATGCTGGAGGTCGGCTCGGGCTTCCACCCCGAGCTCTCCGGGCGGGAGAACATCTTCCTCAACGGTGCCATCCTGGGGATGAGCCGTCGTGAGATCGAAGCCAAGTTCGATGACATCGTGGACTTCTCCGGAGTGGGTGAGTTCATCGACCAACCGGTGAAGAACTACTCCTCGGGCATGTACGTGCGCCTGGGCTTCTCGGTGTCCATTCACGTCGAGCCGGAGATCCTCCTGGTTGACGAGGTCCTGGCCGTCGGTGACATGGAGTTCCAGGAACGGTGCATGGACAAGTTCGCCGAGTTCCGCGAGGACGGTCGCACCGTCGTCGTCGTCTCTCACGGCCTGGCGCAGATGCGCACCTTCTGCGATGAGGTCGCCTGGCTCGACCACGGCCGGCTCAAGGAGGTCGGGCCGGCCCCCGAGGTCATCGACAAGTACTCCGATATCACCCACGGCGCCAAGAAGGTCAAGGACGGCATCGGCACCCGCTTCGGCAGCGGTGAGGCCCAGATCAGCCGCATCGAGCTGCTGGACCGCACGGGCCGGCCGGTGAACTCCCTGCGTACCGGGGACGAGGCCACTATTCGCCTTCACTACCGCTGTGAGGAGACGATTGAGAAGCCCGTCTTCGGCTGCTCCATCGACACCCGGGAGGGCATCTTCGCCTGGGGACTTCACGGCCTCGACGACGGCTTCCAGCCCGAGAGGATCGAGCCGGGCGAGGGGGCCGTGGACGTCTCCATACCCGCCATGATGCTGCGGCCGGGGGCCTACCTCATCTCCGGCTCCATCCAGCCCTGGCAGCTCTCCAGCGTCATCGACGCCTACCAGAAGGCCACCTCCTTCGACATCGTCCCCGGACCGCGCATGGAATCCGGGGGCCTGGTGGCCCTGGGGGCCCACTACGAGCGGATCACCCCGCCGCGCCCCATGGTCAAGCACACCAAGAACAGCTGAGGCTCGGCGGGGCGGGCAGGGCCGCTGCTCAGCCTCGCCGAATCCTCTTGATGTGCTGAGCCACGGTGCGGAAGAAGGGCTTGACCGTGGCCTCAACGCGATCGATCTTCGCACTGATGTCGTAGGTCTGATTCAGGACCTGCTGCGTCGTGCTACGGAGCTCGTCGCGCACCTCATTGCGCAGTTGGTCGATGCCCGAGCCCAGCTCGTGCATGGTCCCCTTGAGATGCTCGATCTCCTTGTCCTGCTTCTCCAGTCTCTCCTGGAGACGGTGGTAGTACTCCGCGGAGACCAACAGGAGACCCAGGTTCTCGGAGTCCACCGGTACACTCCGTGGAGCGGCGGCCGCGGCCTCGGTGCCCTCCAGGGACAGGCGGGCGTAGCGGTCCCGGATGGCGAGGTTGTCGGTGCGGTGGTGGACGGCGTCGACGACGACGGAGTTACCCATCGTTCCGTCGGTGGAGTCGCGGTGGTGCCAGTGCGCCAGCGGCTCCCCGTCGATGAAGCCCACCGGGGAGGTCGCCAGCAGACGCAGGTTGAAGTCCCAGTCGGCCTGGGTCAGCAGGGTCCCGTCCCAGTGGCCGATGCGGTCGGCCACCTCACGGCGGATGAGCTGTGAGATCGGTGGGACGTAGTTGGCCACCATCGTGTCGATGAGGGTCCAGCTCTCCTTGTCCTGGGCCAAAGGCCCCCGGCAGCGCTCAGTCAGTCCCTCCTCCGTGACTATCTCATCGATCAGGTCGCAGCGCGCCGCCACGGCGCCGTGCTCGGGGTGCTCATCGAGGTGGGCCACGCAGGCGGCCAGGAAGCCGGGCTCCCAGGAGTCGTCGTCGTCATGGATCGCGAAGAACTCGCAGGAGGAGGCGGCCAGACCATCCTCCAGGGCGGCCTCGCGTCCGTGAGAGGTCTCATTGGTGACCACCCGGGTGCGCCCCTTGAGCCACTGGGGGGCGCTCTCCAGAGCACTCTCCACGGGCTCGGTGCTTCCGGCGTCATTGACGATGACGAGCTCGAGGTCCTGGAAGGACTGCGCCCCGACCGACTGGACCGCTCGCCTGAGCATCAGGGGACGGTTGCGGGTCCGGGTCACCACGGTGACCCGTGGGGATTGTGTGGCGGGTCCAGCCATTGCGGGGTCCTCCTTGATCCGATGCGCGTGCAGCGTGCTTGACGGTACTGCCCGGTGACGTGGGCGTCTGACAACGTCGGTTCGGTAACTGTAACGGTTAGAGTACGAACGGCGTAGTCGTGTGCCGCCATCACTGGCTACTCGACGATCCCCTCGCCCGTCGACGCAGCTCGCGCGGCAGGCCGAGGACCGCCTGGGCCAGCCCGGTCATCACCGGGCCGCGCTGCGGTCCTCGCACGGTGCGCACCAGCGTACGGGCCAGCGCCTGCATCACCACCGGGGCCGGACTGTGAGCGGCTGCCGTCAGAATCCGGTTGCGGGCGTTGACCCGGATGAACATTGGTGAGTCCGTGCCCGAGGAGGAGGCGTGATCGTGGCGCGCCACGGCCTCGCGCACGTAGAGGACTCGCCAGCCGCGCTCACGTAGGCGCCAGGACAGATCCGTGTCCTCGTAGTACATGAACAGGTCCTCGCGAAAGCCCCCCAGGGCCTGCCACGCCTCACGTCGGATCGCGCAGGCGCCCCCGCACAGGCCGAAGACCTCACTGGGGGAGTGCTCCTGCCCAGCGGGCACCAGCCAGTCCCGGTCGTAGCCGTTGCCAGAGGCATCCACCAGGTTGCCCGTGGAGTTGACCAGGACCTCCCCCTCGCCGCGGGCAGCGGCCTGGTCATCGAGTCGGGTCCACCGCCCGGTGCGGGGGGAGACGAGTGCGTCCGGCTGCCCCGGGGCCGCCGGCGTCCAGCGGCCGGCCAGCAGGATCCGTGCCGTCGCCGCAGCCGGAGCCACTGCGGACGGCGGGTCGCTTAGGGCGGCCAGGAGCGCCTCGAGGAAGCCGGGCTCGGCCACCGCGTCATTGTTGAGCAGGACGAGGACCTCCTCCTCCATGCCAAGGGCCCCGAGGTTGACGCCGGCACCGAAGCCCCGGTTCTCGCTCGACTCGACCACGGTGAGTCCCTCCCGGCGCAGACGCTCGGCTGAGCCGTCACCGGAGGCGTTGTCCACGATGACGAGCCCGTCCCGGTCTCCCAGCTGCTCACGGATGGAGCTGGCCGCCCGGATCGTGAGTTCGGCCTGGCGCCAGTTGACGATGACGACGCGGGCTGAGGGACGCCTGACGGGCTGGGTCACACCGCACCCCCGATGAGGGCGTGATAGACCTCCGTGTGCGCGGCGGCGCAGGCCTCCCAGGTGAAGGTCCGGGCGCGCTCGCGGCCGGCCTCGGCCAGCTCGTCGTGCTCCGCTCCGATGGCCTGGGCGAGCTGACCGGCGATCTCACGCGGCGAGGTGGGGTCGGCCAGCAGGCCGGCCTGTCCGCACACCTCGGCCATGCAGGTCCCGGCGCTGGTGACCACCGGGGTCCCGTAGGCCATGGCCTCCAGGACCGGCAGGCCGAAGCCCTCCCAGATGGACGGGAAGCAGAAGGCGCGGGCGCCGCGATAGGCAGCCGCCAGCTCGTCGTCGTCAAGCCGACCGGTGACGTGGACCCGATCGCCCAGCCGGGCCAGCAGCTCGCGCTCGGCGGCGTCGTCTCCCCAGCCGGCCGGGCCGACGAGGACCAGGTCGAGGCCACCGGCGTCGTCGTGCTCCTCGATGAGGAGGGCAAAGGCGCGCAGCAGTCCCAGTAGGTTCTTGCGGGGCTCACGCGTGCCCGTCCACAGGATGTAGTCGCGCGTCAGGCCCCGGGTGGCCCGGAAGTCCCGGACCTGCTCCTCGGTGACGGCACGGGTGAGCACTCCGTGCGGGATGACGTAGAGACGGGCGGCGTCGATGCCCGCTGCGATGCAGTCGTCGGCGGTGGCCTGGGAGGGGACGATGATGGCGCTGGCCTCGGTGATGACGCGCTCCAGGGACCGGCTGAAGTAGGCGTTGCCACGCGCGGTGAAGTACTCGGGTGAGCGCATGAAGGCCAGGTCGTGCACGGTGACGACCAGCGGCAGCGAGGTGGGGGGCAGTGCCCAGGTCGTGGCGTGGATGAGCTGAGCGCCGGGCAGGATGGACTCGGCCCGCGGCAGTCCCAGGCGGTTCCAGGACTCGTACAGTGCCGTGCGAGGCAAGTGGGAGGAGCGCACGGGCATCGGCGGTAGTCCGACCTGGTGCGGCGAGGCGGCTCCTTGGTGGTGGGCGGCGATCCCGGCCACGGGTACGCGCCGAGCGCGCAGGGCCTGGGCGAGCTCGACGATGTAGGTGCCCGAGCCTCCGGGGACGGGCTGCCACAGCTGCTCCACCACCATGCCCACGCGGGGGCCGCGGGGGCGGGCCGGTGGACGTGAGCCGCCGGTGGGGAGGACGTGGTGCGGGCGACGGGGAGGGGCCGGGGAGTGCGCCGGGCGGGAAGGAACTGCGCTCATGGGCTCAGAGTACGGGGTGAGCGCGCGCTGCGCGGTAGCCTACCGCCATGAAGGTTCTTCTTGATGCGACGGCGATCCCGGCTGATCTCGGAGGCGTGGGGCGCTATGTCGACGACCTGGTCCCCGAGCTCATCGCCTGCGGCGTCAACCTGGCCATGGCCGTCCAGCAGCGGGACGTGGCGCACTTCTCCGCCAAGGTGCCCCGGGCTCACCTCTTCCCGGTCTCGCAGTCCATGGAGTCGCGCGGCGCCCGGATGGCCTGGGAGCAGACGGGGCTGCCGGCACTCATTCACCGGCTCCGTCCCGATGTCCTGCACTCGCCCCACTACACCTTCCCGGCCCTGCACCAGGTGCCCGTGGTCGTCACCCTCCACGACGCCACGTTCTTCTCCCACCCGCAGGCGCACTCGCCCCTCAAGCAGAAGTTCTTCACCAACGCCATCCGCCGAGCCGTGCGGCGGGCCGACGCACTGGTCGTCCCCTCACAGGCCACTCGCGACGAGACCATCAAGTACGTCGGTGGCGACCCCGAGCGCTTCCACGTCGCCTACCACGGAGTGGACACCTCCGTGTTCCACCCGGTCGACGACGCCGAGCGGGCCCGCGTGGCCGCCTCCCTCGGACTGGAGGGCCGGCGCTACATCGGTTTCCTGGGGACCCTGGAGCCTCGCAAGAACGTCCCCAACCTGGTGCGCGCCTGGGCCAGCGTCTTCCGCGACTGCGAGGACGCCCCGGCCCTCGTCCTGGCCGGCGGACCCGGCTGGGACGAGGACATTGAGCCCGCCCTGGCGCAGGTGCCCCGGCACCTGAGCGTCCTGCGGCCCGGCTACCTGCCCCTGGAGGACCTGCCCGGATTCCCTGTCCGGCTGCGAGATCCTGGCCTATCCCTCCATCGGCGAGGGCTTCGGCCTGCCGGTCCTGGAGGCCATGGCCTGCGGGGCCGCCGTGCTCACCACCCGCGAGCTGAGCCTGCCGGAGGTCGGGGGCGACGCCGTCGCCTACTGCGGATCGGATGCGCAGGCCATCGCCCGGGGCCTCGTGGTCCTGGACGCCCAGCCCGAGCGGCGCCGGGAGCTGGGGGCCGCCGCCCTGGAGCGGGCCGCCGAGTTCACTTGAGGGCCTCGGCTCAGGCGCACGTCGAGGCCTACCACGCCGCCATGGCGCGCTAGTGCCCATTCCTGAGCAGATCACGGTACGCCGTCTGTCCTTGGTGATATCGGCCAACGTGGCCACCGCACTCGTGTAGTGTTCATCGACAGGCTGATGGCTCATGGTGAGACGTCAGCAGGACGACGTTCTGCGGGAAGGAAGAGACGGCCAGTGAAAGAGACCATACCCCTGCAGACCGAGGGAACCTCCCTCCCTCGTGCCGGGCGCGACGAAGGGGAGACGCGCGGACGTGTTCTCGTCACCGGCGCCAACGGTCAGCTGGGGCGTGCTCTCATGGCCCTGCTGCCGCAGGCGGGATTCGATCCCATCGGCGTCGACCTGCCTGAGGTGGACATTTCGGATGCGGCCGCCATGTCCTCCTGGGACTGGACTGGCTACGACATCATCATCAATGCCGCGGCCTGGACCAACGTGGACGGGGCGGAGACCCCTGAGGGGCGCCGTCTGTCCTGGCGGGCCAACACGGTCGGCCCGGTCAACCTGGCCCGGGCGGCCGTCCAGCACGGCCTGACCCTGGTGCACCTGTCCACCGAGTACACCTTCGACGGCGTGACGGCTGTCCACACCGAGGATGAGACCCCCTCACCGCTGGGCGTCTACGGTCAGTCCAAGGCGGCAGGGGATGCCGCCGTCAGCGTCTGCCCTCGGCACTACCTGGTGCGCACCTCCTGGGTGGTCGGCGATGGCAAGAACTTCGTCAAGACGATGCTCTCCCTGGCCGAGCGCGGTATCAGCCCACAGGTTGTGGCCGACCAGACCGGGCGTCTCACCTTCGCCTCCGATCTGGCAGCCGGCATCATCCACCTCATTACCTCGGGCGCCGAGTTCGGCACCTACAACCTCTCCGGTGACGGCCCGATCCTCTCCTGGGCCGATATCGCCAAGCGGGTCTACGAGAGTGCAGGCCACAGCCCCGATGAGGTCACTCCCGTCACCACTGAGGAGTACTACGCCGGTCAGGAGGGGATTGCGCCGCGGCCACTGAGCTCGGCCCTGGACCTGGCGAGGATCAAGGCCACAGGCTTCACCCCGGCTGACTCCACGGAGCGCCTGGACGTCTATCTTCAGGGCCTCCTGTAGGTTGTCCCTCGCTGGATTGCATTCCCCCATCCCTGTTTTCTGCCGGAGATCAGTATGCGACGTGAGCTCATCAAGTACTTACGACTGCCGACCCTGGACCGCTCACGGGCCGGGGCGGTAGCGTCGCGGCGTCCGGCACTGCTTGGTGGGCTCCTCCTGGTTCTCATGCTGCTGACCGGACTCGGGTGGGCGGTGTCCTCACCAGTGGAGTCGTCCCCTGATGAGGACTTCCACCTGGGGAGCATCTGGTGTCCTCGCCCGGTGGGGGAGTACTGTCAGACCAGCGTTGTCAACGGTCGACCGGTGGCTCGGGTCCCGGTGGCGGTGTCGGACGACTCCATGAAGTGCTACAACTTCCAGCCGGACAGATCGGCGGGGTGTGCTCTCTCGGTTACAACGACTCGGAGATGGCCTGGACCAAACGCTTTGATCATAGCGGGGCGTACCCGGTCGGCTACTACCACTTTCACCACCTCTTCGTCGGCAAGGACGTGCAGACCTCGGTCCTGGTGATGCGCGCCGTCAACGTGCTCATCGCTGTTGCGCTACTGGGGGTGGTCGGCTTCGCTGCGCCACAGCGCTTGAGGCGGCCATTCGTGGCTGCGATCGCCGCCTCCTGGGTGCCGATGGGTATCTACTTCATTGCTTCCAACAATCCCACCTCGTGGGCCGTGTCCGGGTTGATGGCCTACTCCGCGGCGACATATATATGGCCGCGCAGCAGAAGGGGCGTCGGCGTATCGCCCTGGTGATCTGCGCAGTGATCGGTGCCGTGATGTGTCTGACGTCCCGATACGACTCCGCCTTCTTCCTCCTCGTCGTCGGCCTCGCCCTGCTCTTCGTGGTGCCATGGAAACGTGGAGGATGGGTGGGGCTGGCGGCCCTGGGCGCAGTGGCCCTCCTTGGGGTCGGCACTTTCATGGCCTCGTCCCAGGTGTCGAAGGTCGCTTACTTCTTGCGTCTTTTCGAGGCGTCTGATCCCGCGAATTCCGCCAACAAGCAGTCATTCTTCGAGAAGCTCCTCATTGGGCTGGAGACAGCGCCGAAGTATCTTGGTGGATTCTGGGGACACACATGGACCCCGGGGTGGCACGACGTTCCTCTGGGAGATCGCGCGCCCTATGTGCTCACCATTATGACGGCCGGGGCTTTCGTGGCCATCGCCTTACGCCGTGGCGGGTGGCGGAAGTGGACCTCCATGGCGGTCCTCGTGGGGGCGATGGTCCTCCTTCCGGCCGTGTTCTATGCGAACGGGGCCATGGAGCACATCGAGCTCTACCAGGCGCGGTACATCTTCCCGCTGCTGGCACCCACCTTCTTCCTCATGCTGGCCGTTGACCAGGATGAGGACTCGTGGTTCACGGTTCCGCAGGCCGTGTGGGTCACAGTCTGCGCTTCGCTGTGTCAGGCAATCACTCTCCATACGCTGCTGCTGCGATTCGTTCAGGGAGTTCACAAGCGATGGGAGCTCAACCTCGACAAGCACATCGAGTGGTGGTGGAGCGTGCCGGTCTCGCCCATGATGGTCTGGTTCCTCACGACATGCGTCGCCACCGCGGCTGTGGGGGTCGCCATGGCGATGCTGACGCTTGCGCCTCAGGGGCAAGAGGAGCCACAGGAGTCGTAAGCGTCGTCAGCCGTCGTCAGCACTGTGGGTGGGTGGCGCATTGGCACCACCCACCCACAAGGCATGAGGATGAGAGGAACGCGCCGGACGCTCCGGCGGGGCACCTCAGGCCTGCTGGTTGTCCAGCAGGCCCAGGAGGTAGGCGCCGTACCCGGACTTCACCAGGGGCTCGGCGCGCTGGCGCAGGCCCTCGTCGTCGATGAAGCCCATGCGCCAGGCGACCTCCTCGGGGGCGCCGATATTGAGGCCCTGACGGTGCTGGACGGTACGGATGAAGCTGGTGGCGTCGGCCAGTGAGTCGAAGGTGCCGGTGTCGAGCCAGGCGGTGCCGCGGGGGCAGGACCTCCACGGTGAGCCTGCCGGCCTCCAGGTAGGTGCGGTTGACGTCGGTGATCTCGTACTCGCCGCGGGCGGAGGGCTTGAGGTTCCGTGCGATCTCGACGACGTCGTTGTCATAGAAGTACAGGCCGGGAACGGCGTAGTTGGAGCGGGGCTGGGCCGGCTTCTCCTCGATGGAGATCGCCTTGAAGGTCTCGTCGAACTCGACCACGCCGTAGGCCGTCGGGTCGGCGACCTGGTAGGCGTAGACGACGCCGCCGTCGGGGCTGGTGTGGCGGCGCAGCTGCGTGCCCATGCCAGGGCCGTAGAAGATGTTGTCGCCCAGGACCAGGGCGGCGCTGTCGGAGCCGATGAAGTCGGCGCCCAGCACGAAGGCCTGAGCCAGGCCGTTGGGCTCCTGCTGAACCGTGTAGGACAGGTTGACGCCCAGCTGGGAGCCATCGCCCAGGAGGCGGTGGAAGGAGGGGGCGTCGTGGGGGGTGGTGATGACCAGGACGTCCTGGATCCCGGCGAGCATGAGGGTGCTCAGCGGGTAGTAGATCATCGGCTTGTCGTAGACGGGGACCAGCTGCTTGGAGGTTCCCAGGGTGATCGGGTTGAGTCGCGTGCCGGAGCCTCCGGCCAGAATGATTCCTCGCATGCTCCAAGCATGGCCCATTCCGGCTCCGAATGGCGCCAGGATCGGGTGGATCGGGAGCTCAAGTCCGTGGTTCCCGGCACGTTGTGCCCCTGGCGGCCTCGTCCTTCGGGGTGTTGGTGGGCCGCGCCGATAGACTCGGGCAGTGGCGCCTCGCAGACACAGGGGTGCCGAGACCGAGACCTGTGCGCACAGAAGGGGCCATCAATGGGGCAGATCGAGTTGGGCAAGCCGCTTGCCGTCGAGGAGACGCCGATTCCGGGATTCCTGCGGATCGACCTGACTGTTCACGGGGACAACCGCGGCTGGTTCAAGGAGAACTGGCAGCGGGAGAAGATGCTGGCCCTGGGGCTGCCCGACTTCGGTCCGGTTCAGAACAACATCTCCTTCAACAACGAGGTCGGGGTCACCCGCGGTATCCACGCCGAGCCCTGGGACAAGTTCGTCTCGGTGGCCACCGGCCGCGTCTTCGGCGCCTGGGTGGACCTGCGTGAGGGGTCGTCTTTCGGAGCCGTCTACACCTGCGAGATCGACCCGTCGGTGGCGGTGTTCGTGCCTCGGGGCGTGGGCAACTCCTACCAGACGCTGGAGCCCGATACCGCCTACACCTACCTGGTCAACGACCACTGGTCGGCCGATGCCCAGTACACCTTCCTCAACCTGGCCGATGAGACGGTGAACGTGCCCTGGCCGATCGCACTGAGTGAGGCCATCCTCTCCGACAAGGACAAGGCGCACCCCCGCCTGGCCGACGTCACCCCTTTCCCGGCTCCCGGTGCCCAGGCCTAGGACGTGCCCGCGTACCGGTACGGTGAGGTGCTATGAGACGACTTGAGCCGGCGCGCCAGCGGTACGCCTGGGGGTCGACTTCCGCCATCCCCGCCCTCCTGGGCAGGGACGACGACGGCGAGCCCTGGGCCGAGGCCTGGTACGGGTCTCACCCGGCCGGTCCCGCTCAGGTCGCCGAGGGCGGCGTGCTGTCCGAGCTCATCGAGGCCGAGCCGGAGCGTCTCTTAGGTGAGGACATCATCTGGCGCTTCGGGCGCAGGCTTCCCTTCCTGCTCAAGCTCATCGCTCCTGAGCAGCCCCTGTCCCTCCAGGTCCACCCCAGTCAGGCCCAGGCCGCTGAGGGCTACGCCCTGGAGGACGAGGCGGGCATCGCCCTGGACCACCCCTGTCGCAACTACAAGGACACGAACCACAAGCCGGAGATGGTCCTGGCCCTCACCCGCTTCCAGGCGGTTGCCGGCTTCCGGGCCCCGCGCCGCGCCGTCGAGGTCCTGGCCGGTCTGGACAGCCCCTTGGCTCGCCGGATGCGCCGCACCCTGCGTCTGAACCCCACCCGCTACGGCATCCGGCAGGTCTTCTCCGACGTCGTCTCATCCGCAACCCGTCCCAGCCCCCAGGAGATCGACGCCCTCGTCACCGAGATCGCCGCCAGGTTCGAGGCCGGTACGTCCCCGTCGCTGCGGGTGGACTCCAATGTTGTGAAAATGGCCGGCACCTTCCCCGGGGACCCCGGCATCGCCGCCGCGCTCCTGCTCAACCCCGTCACCCTGCAGCCCGGTGAGGCGCTGTTCGTGCCCGCGGGAAGCGTGCACGCCTACATCTCCGGTCTGGGCGTGGAGGTCATGGCCTCCTCGGACAACGTGCTGCGCGCCGGACTGAGTGCCAAAGCACATCGACGTCCCCGAGATGCTGGCCTGCGTCGACTACGTGGCGGCGCCGCCGGTGCGCCCCGCCCCCGAGTACCTCTCTCGCGCCACCCGCGCCTACTACGCGCCGGTGGACGACTTCGAGCTCATGGTCACCACCGTGGTGACCGCTGACGGGCGCCTGCCAGTCCCCGGACGGGGGCCACGCATCCTCCTGGCCGTCGAGGGCGCCGTGACCCTGGTGACCCAGACCGACTCCCAGACGCTCGCCCAGGGCGAGGCCGTCTTCGTCGGAGCCGACGAGCGCAGCCTGTCCGTCGAAGGGGAGGGCACCCTCGTTCAGGCCGACGTCCCCTGACCCCGATGCTCACCGGGACGTCAGCGGGACTGGGGCCCGCCGGCTCACGCGGTGATGCCCTCCTGGATGCCCTCCTGCCGGATGGCGGCCGCGGCGACGTCGTCACCCGCCTCGGGGGTGAGGACCACCGCCGTGCGCCCGGTGCGCCAGGCGACCAGGACCTCCTGGAGCATCTGGGCCGTGTCGGGGCTGCGCACCAGGACGGCACGCGAGGCGGAGTGTCTGCCGCTTCCTGCGGGGGCGTCGGCCGCCTCGACCCGGGCCGCCAGCTGGGCGCGCGTCAGCACGGTGAGCCTCCCACCCGACGGGGCAGTGCCCCCAGGAGCACCCGGAGCCGCAGGCGCAGCGGCCTCGGAGGTGAGGTCTGTCAGGCACACCGAATCAGCAGCGGTGCTCACCGGTGTGAAGCGGTCGGGGTAGTGCATGAGGTCGGCGGCGCCGTCGAGCACGAGGGCGGGCAGCTCCTCCGGCCAGCGCAGCGCCAGCGAGGCGGGAGGTACCAGCGCCTGTGCCTCGGCCTCGTCGTAGAGGCTCTCCGGGGTGAAGGCCACACTCAGCTCCGGGATGAGGCCGGCGGTACGGATCTCCTCGTTGCTCCCCAGGAGCACACTGCGCCCCGCCAGCCATGTACCGCAGGCCCAGGCGACGCTCCGCCAGTGCGGGGGGAGGGCCACATGGACTCCGTCACCGGGCACCGACTCTGATGTGACGAATCCCGCGATCTTGGCCAGCCACATGGACAGGACGTGCCCGGTCAGCTCGACTCGTTCGTCGATTCCATAACAAATGAGCCACGGTCTGTCGGCATCCTGAGGGCCGGGGAGCAGCGGCAGCAAGGGATCACGCATGACCCCGATTGAAGCAGATCCCCAAGACTTTCAGGAACCTCCCTGCTAGCGCCCAGCCGGTTGGGGCATTATGCAAACGTGCGCCAGGTTCACTGAAATCCCCTGAAACGCCGTGGGTATTTCTGCTGTCAGGCAGGCAGCGGGAGCCTCTCAGGGGTTTTGTAGGAAGCCAACATATGGTGGCAACCAGATGGGGGTATTCCTTGATATATCAAGGGATGATGTCAACGGTCACGAGAGGGTGAAGTTTCCCTCCCCGGCTTGACTGGCCTTGTCTCACACGCATGTAATTCTTACTGGCAAGAAGCTCGGATCGAAGGGAGGCCGGCATGTGGAACATCCTCGGCGACGGCCCACTGAAGCACCCAGAGGAGCCTGACGCGGAGGTACTGTCGCTCCTCTTCGGTGGCGGTGACGACGTCGATGAAGGTCCTCTGGCGTGGCAGGAGCGCGCTCTGTGCGCGCAGACGGACCCAGAGGCCTTCTTCCCTGAGAAGGGTGGTTCCACACGCGAGGCCAAGCGAGTCTGTGCGACTTGCGAGGTTCGTGAGGAGTGCCTCGAGTACGCCCTCGCCAACGACGAGCGCTTCGGTATCTGGGGCGGCATGTCGGAGCGCGAGCGGCGCAAGCTCAAGCGTCGCGCAGTATGACGCCCGCCGGCTCCACTCAGGGAGCCAGTCGGGTAGGAGCCCTGGCCGTCGTCGTGTCGGCCGGGGCGAGCCCGTTTCTGGCGCAGACGCTGTCCGCGATCACCTCACAGACCTGTGCGCCCGACGTCGTCCTCATCGTCGATGTCGCCTCGCGAGCCAATGGGTTGGGGACGGAGCCCCGATCGAGGAGCTCGTGGAGCGGTCGGGGCTGGATGGCGTCACCGCGGTGCGTGTCGTCAGGGCCAAGGAGGCCAAGAACTTCGGAGACGCCGTCTCCCGAGGGCTGACCGCCTACGCCGGACTCGTGGCCGCCGGAAACCGCAAGCGCCGCAGCTCGGAGGCCCCCGACGGCGCAGAGGGCTCAGATGCTGACACCACCTCGAGCGGGCCGCGCACCTCGGTGCGGGATCTGCTGCTGTCAAGCTCGGGTCCCATCACCGGCCCCACCGGAGCGCTCTCACCGATCACCGCCTACGAGCAGCGGCTCGTGGCCCCCACCGAGGCTGCTCCGGAGATGCCAGAGCACCAGGTGTGGTTCTGGCTGCTCCATGACGACTCCGCGCCCGCTGAGGACTGCCTCGAGCGACTGCTCACCGCCGCGACCAATGCGCGCTCCGTGGGGGTCGTCGGGCCCAAGCAGGTGGGCTGGGACAACCCCGAGCTGCTCCTGGAGGTCGGGCTGCGAGCCACGGCCTCGGCCCGGCGCGCTAACGACATCGTCCCCGGAGAGGTCGACCAGGGCCAGCACGATGACCGCAGCGACGTCCTGGCCGTGGGAACCGCCGGGGCCCTCATCGACCGGGCCGTGTGGGAGGAGGTCGGCGGCATCGCCCCGTGGCTCGGCCCTTTCGGCGACGGCCTGGAGCTCTCGCGTGCCGCGCGCCTGGCCGGATATCGCGTCATCGTCGAACCCACCGCCGTTATCCGCCACCGGCGGGCCTCCTACCAGGGGCTTCGCCGTCCCGCATCGGTCTCGCACTCCTCGAGTGCACAGCCCCGCACTGATGCTGAGGCCATCGAGGTCGCGCTTCCCGAGTCCGATCCGGAAAGGTCCTTCCGGGCTCGGCGCAGCGCCCAGCTCACCAACTGGGCGGCTTTCTCCACCCGGCCCATCGGCCTGCTGCTGACCTGGTTCGTCATCCTCGGACTCATGCGTTCGGTGTGGCGCCTGGCCTCCAAGGCTCCGGCGCTGGCCGGCGACGAGCTCGGTGCGGCTCTGGCCGTGGCCGGACGCAGCCGACGAGTCAGGGCCGCCAGGCGCAGGCTCGCACAGCACACCAAGGCACCCGCATCCGCGTTGGGGCGCCTCTACGTCACGGCGGCCGAGATCCGCGGGGTGCGGCGTGACCGCACCCGCCAGGAGCGCGAGCGTCGCGCCCGCGCGGCGGCACCCAGCGAGCTCGAGCTGCGCGAGCTCGCCGCACTGGCCCGCAGTCGACGCCGCACCTTGGGGGCGGTCATGGTGCTGGTGCTGGCACTGAGCACCTACGGCCTGTCCCGGCTGCTGCTGACCCGCTCCATCACCGGTGGGGCCCTGCCCCTGTTCAGCGGAGGCTGGCGTCAGATGTGGGACAGCGCCTGGAGTACCTGGATCGCCACCGCGGACGGCTATCCGGGCGGCGTCACCCCGTTGCTGGCCATCCTGACGCTACCGGCGGCCCTGGGAAGGCTGGTGGGGTCTGGAGACCAGCGCGCTCATCAGTGCCCTGGTGCTCCTGGCCGTGCCCCTGGCGGCGCTGGGGGCATGGTTCGCCGCCGGCACAATGACCAGGAAGGTGGTCCTGCGGGCCTGGGCGGCACTGGTGTGGGCCCTGTCTCCCAGCCTCCTGCTCGCCCTGGGCCACGGGCGTCTCGGCGCTCTTCTGGTCCACCTCGTCCTGCCCTGGGCGTTGTTGGCCCTGGCCCGCGCAGTAGGCGCTGACCGACGCGACCTCGTGCTGTCCGGACTGGTGGGTGCTCACCTGCTCACTGACGAGGAGCGCGCCGAGCTCGACCGCTTCTCCACCGAGAAGGTCACCGACCTCGCCCACCTGGATGAGGAGGCGCAGGACGAGGATGCCACGGAGGCTGAAGACGCCGAGGGCACTGGGGACGCTGCGAGCGACCCCGAGCTCTCCCAGGATGAGGCTGCTGAGAAGACCCCTGCCCCGAATGATGCCTCGGACGATGAGGCACATGACCTCGGTGAGGACCCGGAGGAGACCGGCCGTGCCTCCCGCGCCCTGGCCGCACGGGAGGCCGAGGTCGACCTGCCCCCCACGGAGAAGTACGGCTACGGGTCGGCGACGGCCGCCGCCGTCGCCGGATTGCTGCTGAGCGTCGTCGTCGCGGCCGTCCCGGCCACCGCCGCCGTGCTGGCCGTCATCATCGTGCTGCTGTCGGTGACCACCCGACGCGGGTTCAAGCTCGTCCTCACCCTGGTGCCCATGCTGGTCACCGCCGCACCGGCCTGGTGGGGCGCCTGGCGCCTGGGCCGGAGCGCAGGGTGGGCCGAAGGGGTCCGGCTGCTGCTGACCGACATCGGCCTGCCCGTCTCCGCGCCGGCACCGAGCAGCCTCGACCTGCTGGTCGGCTCCCCGATGGACCTGGATGCCCTCGTGTCCTCCGGGGTCCTGAGCGTTCTGCTGCGGGTACTGCTGGCGCTGATTCCGGCCCTGGGCATCCTCGGGCTCTTCGTTGCCCGGCGTGTCCGGGTGGCCCGCACCGGCATCCTCCTGGCCGTGGGCGGCCTCCTCCTGGCCGGGCTGTGCCTGCGCACCCCGACCGGGCTGGGCTCGGATGTCGCCGGAAGCGGCCTGGCTCCTGTCAACGCCTGGTCCGGGGCCGGTCTCTCCCTGGCGCTGAGCGGCTTCCTCGCAGCGGCCCTGACCGCCGGCGAGACCATGTGGTCCCTGCTCGGACAGCGGTTCACAGGCGGCCGTCGCGCCCTGGAGGGCAGGATCCGGACGGATGCCGACGCGACCTCCTCGCCGGCCGGTGATCTCACGGCGAGACGGAGGCGATCGCGTCGCCTCAAGGCAGCCTTCACGACGGCTGCCTGTCTCGTCCTGCTCGCCCCGGTGGTGGTCGGCGGCGTCTGGTCCTACCAGGCGCACCGCGCCGGCAACCCGCGGGTCCTGGCGCTGCACTCCACACCCCAGCAGATCCCGCTCATCGCCGAGCAGTTCCAGGGCTCGGAGGCCGCCGGACGAGTCCTCAGGCTCACCTCTACGCCGCAGGGGCTCCAGGCCACCATCTGGCGCGGGCCCGGGACCCAGATCAGCGACGTTCTGCCCGGAGCGGTCAACGCCGAGGCGCGCACCCGTGCTGCAGCGGCGCTGGCCGATCCCGGACTCAAGCCTGCCAAAGGGCGGTCAGCGCACCAGGCCCAGCAGCGCCTCCTCAGGTCAGGCTCTCGTCCTGGACGATCCGGCTGACGCCGAGCTCGCTCAGATCGTCACTCGCGCCACCGCCGGCCAGGACCAGGGAGCTGCCGACGCCCTGGCGGCCCACGGCATCGCCGTCGTCGTGCTCGACGACCAAGAGGGCGACGCCGTCACCGCTGAGGCCCGTGTGGGCCTGTCCTCGACGCCCGGACTGGAGCAGCTCGCCCAGACCGCCTCGGGCAACTCCTGGCGGGTGACGTCCTCGGCGCACCCCGACTCGGCCCGCCTGAGTCTCCTGGACTCCGGCGGTGAGGTCACCCCGGTCGCCTCCACCGGTGCCGGATCGGGGACCCGCACCCGGATTCCCGCCGGAGCCGGCCCCCGCACCCTGGTCATGGTGGAGCGCTCCGACGCCGGCTGGAGCGCCACCCTCGACGGCCGGCGCCTGGAGGCCACGACGGTGCGTGCCCAGGACGGCAGCTGGAAGCAGGGCTTCGCGGTCGGCTCCGAGGGCGGGGAGCTGGTGGTCACCCACACCCGCCGGTCCACTGCCGCCGCGACCTACACGATCTGGGCTGTCTGGGCCCTGACCCTGGTGGCGGCACTGCCCCTGCGACGCGGAAAGGAGATGGACTCATGACGCAGCACCGTCAGGACGACACCGACAGCCAGCCGGAGTCACCGAAGAAGCCCGAGCCCCAGACCCTGCAGCATGAGTCGATGAGCCCGGACCCGCAGCCGGTCGACGACGAGGCCGTCTCCGTGGACAAGTCCGACGACGAGACCACGGATGAGATCGTGGACGAGGAGCCGGAGGAGGGTGCGGACAGTCCCGCCGGTCAGGACCAGGATCCAGGCAGCGACTCCCCCCACGAGGATGCTGACGAGGTCCCCCACACCGATGCCGAGGATGCTGCCAACACCGACGCCGAGGCGTCGGATGACACCGATGCTGAGAAGGTGGATGAGACTGGCACCCCCTCCACCACCCCCTCCGCGAGGCGGCGGAGGAGCGCCACCGGTACCAGGCGGCACCGCCGGTCACTGGGGCGGACGGTTGCCCGCGGCGTCGGCGTCCTGACCTCTCTCGCGCTCGCCGCAGCCGTCGGAGGAGTTACCTGGTGGGGGCACGCCGCGCCGACCACACCGACTCCCCAGCTGCAGGCCCTGAGCCTGGCTCAGCCCGGGGGCCCCACCACCTACGTCTGCCCGCACGCGCCCACCAATACGTTGCGGGGCACCGACGTCGGCGCCATGGAGTCCACCACCGCCATCGTCCCGGCCAAGGGGGCTGGTAGTGCCGAGTCGGCCACTTACGCGGGTCGGAGCATCCCCACTGATACCGCCACCTCCATGAGTACCGCCGAGGGCGGCATCCTCACCCTCGCGCCCGCGGACGGCCGGGTGGCCAACGCCGTCGGGGCGGTGACGACCTTGACCAAGAGCGGTGACCTGCGGGGGCTCACTGCCGCCCCCTGCACCCAGCCGTCCGCCATGTCCTGGATCGTGGGCGGCTCCATCGCGGCGGGCTCCTCGGCCGAGCTGCGACTGGTCAACCCCGGCGTCACCCCCCGCCACCGCGAAGGTCACCCTCTACGGTTCCATCGGCCGGCTCAGCCTGCCCAGCAACGGGGAGATCACCGTGCCCGCGGGCGGCACCTCCTCCCTGGCCCTGGAGACGAAGGGCAGCCAGGACCCGCGCATCGCCGTATCCGTCGAGGCCGACGGCGGTTCCGTGGTTCCCACTCTCGTCACCGAGTCCCTCGACGGGGAGACCCCCGCCGGCACCGACGTCATCACTCCGGGAGCCGCACCGGCCACCGACCTGGTGATCCCCGGAAGTGGAGATCATCGAGCCGGCCGCACAGGGCGAGGTTCCCGACGCCAAGACCGGTGCCGACTCCTCCGACACCCCGGCCGTGCGCATCGTTAACCCCGGAGCGGACCCGGCAACTGTGTCGGTGACCATGCTCGGCAAGGACGGGGCCCGCCCGCTGAGCGGGGCGCAGTCCGTGACCATCGATGCCGGCTCCGTCTTCGACATCCAGCTGGCCGGCGTGCCCGCCGGCACCTACGGCGTGCAGGTCACCTCGAGTGCGCCGGTGGGAGCCGCCGCCCGCTTGGTGCGCAGCGGTGGTGAGTACCCTGCGCGCTCCAAGGCCCTCGTCCATGACCAGGCGTGGGCGCAGGCCGCATTGCCGGGAGCCGCGGACTCCGGCCTGCTGGCGGTGCCGCGCGCGGCCTCCCTGAGCTCAGCGGTCACCGTGGCCAACAGCGGTGAGACCACCTCGGTGACCCTGTCCTCCCTCGACGGCTCCTGGAAGCAGGACGTCAAGGTCGCCAAGGGCGCCTCCGTCGTCGTCGAGGTGCCGGCCGAGGTCTCCGCCCTCCGCCTGAACGCGGCCGGCCAGGAGAGCTCGTCGGGGACCTCACGCACCTCCAGCGGCCTGGCCGCCGCCGCCATCGTGACCGCGCAGGCCGGCGGAGACCTGGCCGGCACGCTCATCTCCACTGTGCCGGCTCAGCCCGACGCCACCGTTCAGGCCCAGCGCCGCATCCTGCTGGACTGACGACACCGAGCCCCGGGGCGGGCGAGTCCGTCTCACAGGGCCGAGCCGGGATCGATCTCCTCGGGTCGGCGTCCCAGCATGAGGGCCACCTGCTCGACGACGACACGGTGCACCAGGTCGGCCAGCTCGGCGTCGTTCGTGGCCCGGGAGGCCACCGGCCGGCGGTAGATGACGACGCGTGCCGGCAGTCCAGCACGGGGCTCAGCGGTGAAGCCCCGTCCCAGCACCACCGAGCGCTCCCAGGGCGCCGGATCCGAGGGCGGGACCTCCTCGACGGCGAACTGGATCTGATCCACCGACGGCCAGCGTCTGGCCAGTCCTGGGCCGCGTCCACGACGAGCTCGTCGAAACGTTCGGCGCGGGTGCGCCAGGCCGGCAGGTTCGGTGGCAGAAGCGGGCCGCGCAGCCCCCGGCCGTGCCGGTCGCGACGACTGCTCGGGCGTCGCCCCGGGGCCGCGGTGGAACGCGGAGGAATCTGCCCGGGCGAGAAGGGGAACAGGTCGGTCACATCGGCCAGCCTAGGCGGCGTCTGGATGACCGGCGGGCAACGGCACGGTAACCTGCGAGCGTGAGAAGAGTCCGACACTGCCGCAAGCCCGGCTGCGAGCGCCCAGCCGTGGCCACCCTGACTTCCGTCTACGCGGACTCCACGATCGTGCTGGGGCCACTGGCCACCGAGGCCCAGCCCGAGGCCTATGACCTGTGCGATAAGCACGTCTCCTCCTTCACGGCCCCTCGCGGCTGGCAGATCATCCGCCTGGCCACCGAGTTCGAGCCGGCGCCCCCCAGCGAGGACGACCTCCTGGCCCTGGCCGACGCCGTTCGTGAGGCCTCCCGCGCTCCGCGCCCGGTTGCCGCGCCGGCTGAGCACCGGCCCCGTCCCGGCGGGATCATGCCGGCCTCCCTGACTGCCCCGCTGCCGCCCCCGCCGGAGATCGCCGAGGACGAGATCCTGCGGCGCGGGCACCTGCGGGTCCTGCGCGGACAGAAGGGGGACGCATGAACCGGCCAGACACCGTACCCGCGCCTGAGCAGCGGGCCGTCCTTCCCTCCGGGCTGAGGTCCGCCCTGCGCTGTCCGCTGAGCGGCGACGAGCTCGTTGACGGCCTTGACGAGGCCGGTCGCCCCGCACTCGTCTCCCGGAGCGTGGCTCTGGCCTACCCGGTGCGCGACGGCGTGCCGATCCTCCTGGTCCACGAGGCATCACGCGTGCCCGCTCCCGGTTCCGACCCTCAGGGCTGAGGCGCCGCGCCCCCACTGCGACCCGGATGGCCCGTCGTGGGGCCGAGCCCGGAGTGGTTCAACGCCGTCGGGTCTCACCACCGCCCACCCCATAGGGCGGGCGGGCCATGTCTCGCAGCACGTCCTCCTCCAGCCGGCGGTTACGGCTCTCCAGCACCAGCTCCCGGTTGCGCCGCTCGGTGAGGACCGCGGCGAGGAACCGCTCGGGGTGCGTGCCGGCGGGAGGCGGGGGAGAGACGTATCCCTGGACCTGAGAGGCCAGGTCGAGCCCCAGCTGGTGGCGGGAGGAGGGCATGAGGGAGGAGGCGCGCTGCAGGAAGGTGCGCGCCGTCAGGCTCAGGCCCCCGGGCAGGGAGCGCAGGTCCGTGCCCGCCGCCCATTGGACCAGCTCGGGGGGCATCAGCAGCGGTGGCGCCGCGTGGGAGCGGTGATGCTCTCGAACCACGTAGGTGCCGGCCAGCATGTCCCCGAACCTCTTCCCCCGCTTGGAGACGATGCTGGCGCACAGGGCCGGCACGGCCCAGGTGCCCCAGATCTCGACGACGGCCAGCAGAGTGCGCACCAGGCAGTGGCGCAGCCTGACGGTGCCGCCGTCGTCGCGCACCACCCGGGCCCCCGTCACCATGCGGCTAGGCTCCGGCCCCTGCTGAAGAGCTCGACGAGCAGGGGGATGACGACCAGCCAGGCCAGGGCCACCAGGGACAGCAGCGCCTTGAGGAGGGCGAGGTCCTCCTTGAGGGCTGAGCCGTCGCCGATGACCAGTCCCATCACCGCGAACACGGACAGTGCTGCCCCCAGGGCGTAGACGGTGTAGTCGATGAGCCCCGAAGCGATGCGGTTGGCGACCGTTGCCGGGGTGATCTCCAGGGCGACCGCCTCGCCGGTGATGAGCAGCTCGGGCTCGATCATTCGCTCGGAGGATGTGGGGGGATGCGGCCGTCATGACAGACTCCTCGCGTGGATCTTGATGCCTTTTCCGCGGCGCACCGCGATCAGTGGGAACGTCTCGATGTCCTCGTGGGTCGTGGCCACCTCAGCGGGGCCGAGACTGATGAGCTCGTGGTTCTCTACCGCACCTGTGCCCGCCATCTGTCGCGGGTGCGTTCGGCCGCGCCGGATCCGCAGCTCATCGCCGAGCTGTCCTCCCGAGTGGCCGCGGCTCGCGGTCGCCTGACCGGAACGCGGGAGGTGAGGAGCCACTCGGTGCGCCGTTTCGTTCTCCAGTCCGTGCCTGCGGCCCTGTACCGCATCCGGTGGTGGACCTGCGGGGTCATGGTTGTCGAGATCGCCCTGGCGCTGGTGGTGGGGATGTGGACCCTGCGCAGTCCTGAGGCCATGTCCGCTCTGGGCAGCCCTGAGAAGCTGGACGCCTACGCCCACGAGGCCTTCGAGTCTACTACTCCACGTACTCCGCCCCCGACTTCGCCGCTGCAGTGTGGACGAATAACGCCCGTATCGCAGCGATCTGCGTGGCCGGAGGGATCACGGGTTTCCTGCCGCTCTACATGCTGTACCAGAACGCCGTCGTCGTGGGACGGGCCGGGGCCATCATGACCGACCACGACATGCTCAGTGTGTTCCTCTCGCTCATCTCGCCTCACGGCCTGCTGGAGCTGACCTGCATCTTCATCGCCGGTGCGGCCGGGCTCAAGCTCTTCTGGACGATGCTGGTCCCCGGCCGGCGCAGCCGCGCCGCCGCCCTGGCCGCCGAGGGACGCGCGCTCATCACGGTGGCCGTGGGTCTGACCGCCGCCCTGGCGGTGGCCGGACTCATTGAGGCCTTCGTGACTCCGGCCCCCATTGCCTGGCCGGTCAAGATCACCATTGGAGCCGGCGCGCTGGCACTGCTGTGGGCCTACACCCTGATCCTGGGACGCTCCGCCGTCGCCGTAGGAGCCACGGGTGACCTCGAGGAGGACGAGGCCGGGTACGTCCAGCCCGAGGTCGGCTGAGCCGGCCGTCGTCGCGGTGCGCCTCATAGTCGCCCCGCAGCCTTGAGGTCCAGGTAGCAGTCGGCCAGTGCCGGGGCGAGTCCCTGGTCGGGCGCCTCCACGACCTCCACCCCGCCGCGGCTCAGGCGGCGGCGCACGGCGTGCATCTCCACCAGGTCCTTCTCCGCGGATGCGGCCACGTACACCGAGTCGGTGTCGTCATGCGTCGATCTGAGCTCCTCCAGCTCGGGGTCCAGGGCCGAGGCGAGAACGACCGTGTGCTCCCGGGCCAGAGCCGCCAGCGTCCGAATCATCGTCGCGTCCCCGGCGCTTCCGTCCAGGGCGGAGATGACCACCACCAGTGCGCGCTGCGAGAGCGTGGTGCGCACCAGGGAGGCCACGAGGGTCCAGTCGAGCTCGGTCAGACGCGGCTCCACATCGGTCAGGTGCTCGGCCAGCTCGGTCATGAGCACCGGTCCGGCGCTGCCCCGCACCTGCGCGCGCACGGCGTCGTCCATGGCCAGGACGTCGACCCGGTCGCCGGCGCGGGAGGCCAGGGCCGCCAGCAGCAGGGTGGCCTCGATCTGGGCGTCGAGCCTGGGGGCGTCCCCCAGCCGGGCGGCGGACAGGCGGCCGGAGTCGATGATGATGAGAACCCTGCGATCGCGCTCCGGGCGCCAGGTGCGTACCAGCACCTCGCCCCGGCGAGCGGTGGAGCGCCAGTCGATGGAGCGCACGTCGTCTCCGACGACGTACTCGCGCAGGGAGTCGAACTCGGTCCCCTCCCCGCGCACCATGACGGCGCTGCGCCCGTCCATCTCCCGCAGCCGGGCCAGGCGCGAGTGCAGGTGGCGACGTGAGCGGAAGGCCGGCAGGACCCGGACGGAGGCGGGAACGTCCAATGTCGCCTGCCGCCCCGCAATGCCCAGGGGACCGATCACCCTGACGGTCAACGGTCCCGCCCGGCGCTCCCCCCGGCGCCGGGGCGTGAGCACTGTGGAATGACGACGGCGCTGGGCCGGTGGGAGGGTCATCGCCCCGCGCTCGTGGGTCGCTCCGGCGCTGGGGGGCCAGGCATCGCGCAGCAGGAGGCGGGCCGTGCGCCGACCGGTGTTGGTGAGTGTCAGTGTCGCGGTGATCGACTCACCCAGCCGCACTCCGTGGCTCACGGAGCGCGAGGCCCGCAGCACCGCCGGCGAGGGGGCGCTCACCACGTCGATCACGACGAGGACCGTGACCACGCCGGCCCAGGCCAGCACGGTGGTCGGGCGCGGGGCGATGAGGACCAGGGCGATCCCCGCAAGCATCGCCCACACGGCGCGCATCGTCAGGAACATGCCACTCCTGTCGTGAGTCGGTCAGGTGATCAGTTCTGTGCTCGTGGCCCCCGGCGGCCGATGCCTCAGCGCGGGACCGGAACGGTTCTCAGCACGGCCTCGATGACGGACTGAGGGGTGATGCCCTCCATCTCGGCCTCGGCGTGCAGCTTGATGCGATGGCGCAGAGCCGGCAGAGCCAGTGCCTTGATGTCATCGGGAGTGACGAAGGACCGGCCGGCCAGCCAGGCCCAGGCCCGTGACGCGGCCAGGAGCGCCGTGGCCCCGCGCGGTGAGACCCCCAGGGCCACCGAGGGCATGGAGCGGGTGGCGCGCACGAGATCCACCGCGTAGGCCAGCACCTCCGGCGTGACTCCGACGGTGCTCACCTGGGCCCGGGCCTGAGCCAGCTCCTGGACCCCGGCGACAGCCTGTAGCCCCGCCGAGAGCAGGTCGCGCGGATCAAATCCCGAGGTGTGGCGGGAGAGCACCTCGATCTCCTGAGCCCGCTCGGGCAGGGGAAGCACCAGCTTGAGCAGGAAACGGTCCAGCTGCGCCTCGGGCAGCGGGTAGGTCCCCTCGTATTCCACCGGGTTCTGGGTGGCGATCACCATGAACGGATCCGGCAGGGCCCGGGGCTCGCCATCGATGGAGACCTGACGCTCCTCCATGGCCTCCAGCAGCGCCGACTGCGTCTTGGGCGGGGGTGCGGTTGATCTCGTCAGCCAGCAGGAGGTTGGTGAACACAGGACCGGCCCGGAAGGAGAACTGGGCGCTGCGGGAGTCGTAGATGAGTGAGCCGGTGACGTCCCCGGGCATGAGGTCGGGGGTGAACTGGATGCGCTTGGTCTCCATGTCCATCGCCGTGGCCAGCGACCGCACCAGGAGAGTCTTGGCCACGCCGGGGACGCCCTCAAGCAGGACGTGCCCGCCGGCGAGCAGGGCGATGACCAGCCCGGTCACCGCGGCCTCCTGACCGACGACGGCCTTGCCCACCTCACTGCGCACGGCCACCAGGCGCCTGCGCGGGTCGGAGCCGGCCTCCCCGTGGGAGGAGGACGAGGAGACCTGGGTGGCGCCGTGGGTCCCCGAGGCGTCCGGGCCCTCAGGGGCCTGGGGATGGGGGGCACTGGTATCCGCCTCGCCTGCGATGCCCGGGGCGCGGGTGGGGTCGGTGCTGTCCGTGCTCATGTGGAGTGAACCTCGCTCTCGAGTTGGTCGAGCTGAACTGCCAGGGTGGCCAGGGCACTGTCGCTGGATGGGGGCGGACCGTAGAGAAGAGAGTCCACCGTGCCCGGGGCGACGCCGGAGGCCAGGGAGACGGCGGTGATGACGTCACGGCGCGAGGTCCCGGGGGGCAGGCCCAGAGTGGCGCCCAGGCGCAGCGCGGCACCCGAGCGCAGGGCCTGAGCCGCCCGGGGCCGGTCCGAGCCCTGACGGTAGAGACGCCCGCGGGCCACCGTGGTCTCGGTGGAGCGCACGACGACGGGCAGGTCCTCGCCCACGATGCCGCCGAAGCGACGACCCTGAACGATCGCCAGCACGCCGGCGGTGACAAGGAGCTGGAAGATGAGGACCGGAAGCCAGGGGGGAGTGGAGGGGGAGTTCCACACGGAGGGGGACTCCATGTGCTCCGCGTCCAACCACAGCACGCGGCTGTGGTGGCCCAGCGCGCGTACTCCCAAGGCCGCGTGCCCCTCCTGGGCCAGGTGTGCGTTGGTCACTGGTGCGGGATCAGGCAGGACTCGCAACGTGGCACCGCTGGGCAGGGAGTCGGTGGCATAGGCGTAACGGTCCTCGCCCACCGGGAAGCAGCCGACGGCGTCGCCATCAGCCTGCAGGGATAAGGAGGCGCGCGTGCCGGCAAGGCCCCGGGCGGCCTGGGCGTCGGCGTCGTCGCACTGCGGCGCCAGGGTGGAGGAATCCGCCGCCGCGGTGCCCTTGGCGGTCATGCCCGTCAGCCCTTTCAGAGCGTCGCTGCCGCCCTTGGCGCCGATGACAACGACGTCGCCGCCCGCCTCGGCCAGGGCCCGCCTGTCTTGGTCGCTGAGCCGGTCGGCGTTGACCACGGCGATGGTCGCGCCCTGGCGGCTGGCGTCCACGGCCTCGGAGAGGCTGCCCGCCTTGCTCACGGAGATCCCCTCGTGGCGCAGCAGCTCGGCGAGCGCCATGGTTCCCCGGTCCTTGGGGTTGTCGATGGCCAGGGGCGTGGTGGAGGTGACGGTCCGAGTCCACACAGTCACCAGGACGGGGATGAGCATGAGGGCCACCGCGATGACACCCGGGCGCCACCGGCGCCAGCGCCGGGACCAGTGTGGTGCCGTCCCCCGGGCCTGGGAGGCCTCGGCCGAGGAGGGCGGGGGAGCGGAGGGCTGCGACGTCGTCGTGGAGCTGCTCATGCCGGTGTCCCGGGGGCCTGGGCCGAGGCGCCGACGAGGGCGCGTCCGGAGGGGAGGGAGACCCTGGCCATCTGATCGGCGAGCTCGCGCATCTGCTGGTCCTGGGTGCTGGTGGAGACGACTCGACCGTAGAGGACGGCATCGAACAGGTGGGCGGCCTCGTACAGCGGGGACACCACCCGGTGCTCACCGAGGGCCCGGTGGGTGAGCGTGGCCGCCTCCAGCGCCGTCATGCCCGGGTACTCGTCGATGATCCCGCGTTCGTCGAGGGAACGGATGATGGCGCGGAAGCGTTCGACGACGGCGGTGGCGAAATCGGCCTGTACGGCCGCAGCGTCCGCGGCTCGGGTCAGGGTGTCGGCATCGCGGTCGTCGGTGAGCACCGACAACGGGGGCGGCGTCACCACTCGGCGTGCCGAGGAGAGCCTGGTCAGCAGGAGGATCAGCAGCGCGATGCCGGCGGCGACGACGAGGACCACGATGAGCGTCGACACCCAGGGAGGAGCCCCGGGGACTATGCCGTCGGTATCGAAGAGCCCCCTGATCCAGCTCCAGAGCCGGTCCCACAGATCGTGATGATCGTGGTAGATCGGTCGGGAGAGCTCCCTGCCCGCGGCGCGCCGGGCCTCGTCGGCGTCGGGGGTCGCCGGGGTCTGCGCGCTGATCGTCCTGAGAGGTATCACGACCGGCTCATACCCCGGCGGCGTGACGCAGCTCGACGTCCAGGCCCTCGGAGCGCATCCGCAGGTCGGTGTACATGAGCGCGACCACGGCGGAGTCGAAGGGCTGGATCGCGGCCTGGATGAGGCTGTTGAGCAGCGTCGATGCCACCATGATCGCGATGGCGATGTTCGGGGCGGCGTAGACGAGCCCCTGCATGACGAGGGACACGCCCTGGGACACGATCTGGACGGCGAAGAAGACGATGATGAAGGAGAGCAGGCGGATGCCGACGATCCGCCAGAAGTAGCCCCGTGTGAGGGTCCAGGAGCGGGATATCCCCTCGAGGACGCCGATGTTCTCCAGGACCAGTGCCGCCGGTGCCAGGGACAGCTTGCATATCAGGGCGAAGGTCAACAGCCCGAGCACGGCGATCACCGCCAGGATCGCCAGGATGGCGAGGATGATGGTCCCGGCGGAGTCCTCATCGGCCCCGTAGGCGATGATATTCCCCAGGAGAGCCCAGCCGATGCCGAAGGCGATCGCTGTGGCGACGGCGGTGATGACGGCGAGGATGAGCTCGATGAGGAGCGTCTGGCCGATGAGCGCCCACATTCTCGGCCGGGTGCGCTTCCACACGTCGCTCAAGGTCGCCTTACGGCCAAGAATGGTGCGTGAGACGGTCACGATGATCAGGCCGATGATGATCGAGGTGGCCAGCATGCTCAGCACGCCGGTCACGCCGAGCTGGATGAGCAGACCCACCAACGATGACCCGATGCTGTCCAGGTCGGTCTCGGAGAACTCAACCTTTCCGGATGTCAGGTCCGTCAGGCCGAGCCGGGACATGAACAGGGCGACACTCCCGGCGGACAAGAGTCCCGTGATGCCCATCACTACCAGTGAGGGTATGAACATCGCCTTGGGGTTGGCGCGCAGGGACTCGAAGGCTCCCCCGAGGATCTCCCCGATGGACAGTGGCCGTAGCGGAATGATCGAGGGCTTGGGGGCCAGGACTGACGTGTAGCCGCCGTAGCCCGGGTATCCGGGGGCACCAGGGGCTCCGGGGTTCCAGGGCCTCCCGAGGTGCTGGGGTAGGGAGTGTTGCCGGGGCCCGAGGAGCCTGGGTAGCCCGGCTGGCCCACCGGTGGCGTGTGGTAGCCGCCGTAGCCGGGGTACTGGGAGCTTGGTGCTGAGCCCGGTGCTGAGCCCGGTGCCGGGTAGGAGGGAGCCTCGGTGAAGGCTCCGGCGTCGGGGGCCTGCCACCCATCCTGAGCGCCTCCGGTGCCGGGGCTGCCGGAGGTGGCGGGGGCCTCGCGGCCCGGAACGTCGCTCGGACCGCTGCCGTCAGGGGGGAACTCGGTACTCATAAGCCCATGCTGTCATGTTCGGCCGTCGTCGTGCCCTCCCCTGGAGGAGGAGATATGCCGCTGGGGCTGTGTGGGGGCGGCAGGAGTGCCCGGGGCGGTTCTGGGGGCGGGCTGTGAAGATCACGGTTCGGCCGCAATATTCCCGGCTTCCGGGCGTGCTGACGCCGGTTTTTCCCGTAACTGAGGGGATTCTCTTAATTTCCTGGGGAAACTGTGGGCGCCGCCTCGGTGGCCTGGATGTCCCTCGGGTCCTGGGGCTCATGCCAAGATACGGGCTATGAGCACGCGCATTCTGGTCGTCGACGACGATGCATCCCTGGCCGAGATGATCGGTATCATGCTGGAGTCGGAGAGCTACACGCCCACACTTTGTCATGACGGGGCCAAGGCCCTGGACGCCTTCCATGAGGTCAACCCCGATCTGGTCCTGCTCGACCTCATGCTTCCGGGGCTCGACGGCGTCGAGATCTGCCGGCTCATCCGCTCCGAGTCCGACGTGCCGATCATCATGCTGACCGCGCGGACTGACACGCAGGACGTCGTCGCCGGCCTTGAGGCCGGTGCGGATGACTACGTGACCAAGCCCTTCAAGTCCAAGGAGCTGCTGGCCCGCGTCTCCACCCGTCTGCGCCGCACCAACCCCGGTGCGGCCGAGCACGTGCGTGCCGGGGACCTCGACATCGACGTCGCCGGTCACCAGGTCAAGCGCGGAGAGTCGGTCATCTCCCTGACGCCGCTGGAGTTCGAGCTGCTGGTGACCCTGGCCCGCTCGCCGTGGAAGGTCTTCACCCGTGAGGAGCTCCTCAGTCAGGTGTGGGGCTACCAGCACCCGGCTGACACCCGTCTGGTCAATGTTCACGTTCAGCGCCTGCGGGCCAAGATCGAGAAGGACCCCGAGCGTCCCTCGATCGTGGTGACGGTGCGCGGTGTCGGCTACAGGGTCGGCGAATCCGCGTGAGCGACGGCGCATCGGGCGCCATACAATGAACCCGATGCGTAATTCAGGGGGCACGTCGATGGGTTCATCGGTGGGCACCGCGGAGGAGGGCCTGGTCCGGCGTCTTCCTCTGCCGGGGCTGCTGCGCCGCAGCCTGGAGGTGCGCATGGTGTGCACCGCCACCGTCATTGGTCTGCTTCTCATCGTGCTGCTGCTGACCTTCGTGACCGACCGGATCCGTTCCGAGGTGTTCGCCGATCAGCGCGACGTCATCCTCGCCGACGCCGCGCTGCGCGCCAGCGTCGCCCAGGCCGAGTTCGACTCGACCACGGCAGTCACCGTTGACGAGGTCTCGGCCGCCGCGGAGCGGCAGGTCAACGGCGCCAAGAACTCGATCTCCTCCTCCGGCGGGGTGGGGGTTCTCATGCTGCGCAACCAGGAGGAGACCTCGACGACGGTCGTTAACGACCTGGAGACCGACACCCGCCTGCGCTCCCTCATCACCAGTGAGATGTCCCGGGCCCTCGACGAGGGCGGGGCGCGCGCACCCAGTACTGGCAGTCGGTGGCGGTACCCAATGATGAGGGCGGCACGGATCCGGGGCTCATCGTGGGGACCCGGGTGAGTCTGCCCCTGGCCGGGGAGTACGACCTCTACCTCGTCTACAGCCTGGCCAGTGAGCAGCGCATCGTCTCTCTGGCGTCGCGCAACATCACCATCGGGGGACTGGGCTTCCTGGCCATCCTCATCGTCGTGGTGTGGGCCTTCACCAGATGGGTGCTCAGTCCCGTGCGGCACACCGCCCGGGCCGCTGAGCGGCTGGCCTCCGGGCTGCTGGCCGAGCGGTTGAGCATCCAGGGGGAGGATGAGATATCCACCCTGGCCAGGTCCTTCAACCACATGGCGACCTCGCTGGAGGACCAGATCGAGCGCCTGGAGTCCCTGTCCAAGGTGCAGCGCCTCTTCGTCTCTGACGTCTCCCACGAGCTGCGCACCCCGCTGGCCTCGATCCGCCTGGCCACCGAGCAGATCCAGGACGCGCGCGAGGAGATCTCCGATCCCTTCGCCCTGCGCAGCATCCAGGTCCTGTCCAACTCGGTGGACCGCTTCGAGACCATGCTCACCGACCTGCTGGACATCTCCCGCATCGACTCCGGGAACGTCAAGCTCCGGCTGGAGGAGAGCGACCTCGCCCAGGTGGTCGACACCGTCATCGAGACCACTCAGTTCCACTTCGATGCCACCGGCACCGAGCTGCGCCTCCACCTCCCCGAGGAACCGGCCACCGCGGAGATCGATGTCACCAGGGTCGAGCGCATCATCCGCAACCTCGTGGTCAACGCGCTCGAGCACGGTGAGGGCAAGCCGATGGACGTCACCGTTGCCGTGGACGCCGACGCGGTGGCGGTGCGGGTGCGCGACCACGGCATCGGCATGAGCCCCGACGTCGTCGCCAAGGTCTTCGACCGCTTCTACCGAGCCGACCCCTCGCGCAAGCGCAGCCTGGGGGGGGGACCGGTCTGGGACTGTCCATCGCCATGGAGGACGCCCGTCTGCACGGCGGTCGCCTGTCTGCCTGGGGGTGGCCGGCTGACGGCTCCTCCTTCCTGCTGGTCCTTCCCCGCACCCAGGGGCCCGACGGCGGTCCTGGCCGCCTCAGTGGCCCCGGGCCGCTCGAGCTCGTCCCGCAGGACGCGCCCGCGGTGGCCCGCGCCGGCATCCCCATCGACGAGGAGTCCCCCTTCTCCCCGGTCGGCCCCTTGGGGCCCGCGCCCGCCACCCGCCGGGCGCGCCAGAGCGTCGTCCTGGGTGACATCCCCTTGGCCGGGGAGAGCCATGACGCGGTCACCGAGGACGTCGGTCGGGTCGTCGTCGTCCTTCCCGGCCAGGAGCCCGCCACCCGTACACCCGAGGAGACTGAGGAAGAGGGGTGGCGCCGATGACGCAGCCGATGAACCGTGACGCGTTCACCCAGGGGTGCGGGCCCGCCGAGACCACCGAGACCGCCGCGCCCACCGACTCCATCGGGGCCCTGAGGGTGGCCCCGTCCCGTCTGTCGCGACGTGGCGCGCTGGGACTGCTCTCGGCCACGGCCGCCGGAGTGCTGGCCGGCTGCACGGCGCTCCCGAGCTCCAGCGGCGTCACCCGCTCCGGGGTGGCCGCCTCTGACACCAATGCCCTCATCGAGACCGCGCCCGGACCGGGTGAGGGGGACTCGGCCGAGGACATTGTCAACGGCTTCCTGCGTGCCGCCATCGCGGGGTTCTCCGACGACTTCGCCACCGCCAAGCAGTTCCTCAGCGATCACGCCGTCGCGCAGTGGAAGCCCCTGGAGACGGTGAGCGCCTACAGCGGGTCGACTGAGCCGCAGGTCTCGGTGGCGGCCAACGGCTCCTTCACGGTGACCTCCGGGCAGGTGGGGGTGCTCAACTCCCTGGGTGTCTTCACCCCCCGCCCCGGAGGGGAGCACCTATGCCGGCGAGTTCTCCCTGGCCACCAACTCCACCGGGCAGTGGCGCATCGTCGGACTGCCCCAGGGCATCCTGCTGCCCTTCTCCCGACTCATGCAGAACTTCGCCGTCAGCTCCCTGGCCTTCCTATCCAGGGACCGGTCCAGGTTCGTTCCTGAGCTGAGGTGGTATCCGCGCAGCTCGCAGGCCGACTCCCTGGTCTCCGGGCTGCTGGCCGGCCCCTCGGACTGGCTGGCGAAGGGCGCCTCCAGTCTCATCCCGCGCAATGCCGAGCGGGCGGGGCGGGGGGGTCGTCATCGAGGGCGGCACCGCCACCGTCCACCTGAGCGCGGACTCCGACCCCGCCTCGGAGGACGCCCGTGGGCTCATGGTGGCCCAGATCGAGCAGAGCCTCGTCCAGATCAGCGGTATCGACCACGTGCGAGTGCTCGCCGGCACCGTCGATCTCGGCGCCCCCGCCCAGCTGACGCCCATGGCCCCCGAGGTCGGAGGCATCGTGGGCATGTCGGAGGGCTCCGTTGTGCGCGGCACAGGGGCCAGACGCATCACCCTGGCCAGTGACCGGGTCCTGGGGACCAGTGATGCCCGCAGCCCGAGCCTGGGGGCCGACGGGGCCGTCTACGCGTTGTCGGCCTCCAGCCTGCTGCGCCTACCCCGAGGGCAGGAGTCCGCCAGCGTCATCCTCTCGGTGGGGGATCCCTCCGCGGGTGCCGGCGGACTGGGGGCGCCGATGGGTGACCGGCACGGCTGGGCCTGGTTGCTGGCCGAGGGACGTCTGACCGCCGTCAACGGCTCGGGGCAGCGGGCCACTCTGGAGTCCTCCTGGCTGCAGGACGGCGCGGTCACGGCCTTCGACCTGTCCGTGGAGTCCGAGCGGATCGCCGTGCGGCGAACCGACGGACGGGTCGCCGTCGCCGTCATCATCAGAGACCAGGACGGCCGTCCTACCGGGCTGGGGCCGGCGCTGGAGATGCCCCGCGCCAGTGGGGCGGGCACGAGCGGACTGTCCTGGTGCGCCCCCAACGCCGTGTGCGTCCTGGCCACTGCCGGCACCGAGGGCGGGGGCGTGCCGGAGGTGCGTCTGGTCCAGGTCGGCGGGGCGGTCAACACGCTGGTCGGGGTGCGCGGGGCCCGCTCGGTCATCTCCGACCGCTCCGAGGAGTCCCTCCTCATCATCGACGAGGGAGGGCAGACCTGGCAGCGTCGTGGGGCGATGTGGCGGGTGCTCACCTCCGAGGTCTCCGACCCCTCCTTCCCCCTGCCCTGACCCGCTCGCGCCACCACCTGCCGCGCGCCTCGTGCCCCGCGACGCCTTCCACACGCAGTTCCGGGTGCTCCCGGTCGGTCATGACCATGGAGCACCCGGATATCAGGGGTGGATCACCCTGTGCCGCGGGGTCGGACGGGGCTACAGCACCTGGGCGTCCAGGCGGATGACGCCGTAGGTCCACCCGTGACGGTGATAGACGGCGCAGGGCTGCTTGGAGGACTTCTCGATGAACAGGTAGAAGGGGTGTCCCACGAGCTCCATCTGGTAGAGGGCCTCGTCAACGGTCATCGGCCTGGCCTCGTGCAGCTTCTGACGCACGATCACCGGGGAGTCGCCGAGCTGCGCCTCAACGGCGACACCCGGCTCAGTGGGCGCAGAGGGGGAGTCCTCGATCGGTGCGTCACCGGTGTCGGGGACGAGGGCCTCCTCCACTCCGGGAGCTGCCTGGAGATCCTCATTCGGTGCGGCCACGGTGTGGCGGCGGTGGTGGTCCTTCTTGCGGTCCCTGGCCCGGCGAAGGCGCTCGGTCAGCTTGCCCATGGCGATATCAAAAGCGGCGAAGCGGTCCGATGAGGAGGCCTCCGCCCGGATGATCGGGCCCTTGGAGACGACAGTGATCTCCACTTCTCTCAGCGGTGTCGGCCTGGCGCGGGTTGCGCTCGTGGGTGACCTCCACCTCGACGCGCTGGACCCGGGGGTCGAACTGCTCAACCTTGACGGCCTTGTCCTCGACGTAGTCGCGCAGGCGAGAGCTGATCTCGGCGTTACGACCGACGACGGTGATATCCATGGTGGAACCTCTTTCTGGGCTCGTGGGCCGGCCCTGACGGGCCGTGTGCGACAAGTACCCGCCACATCTCACAGCGGGTTCGGGACTGGTGTCATCACCTCCTGATCACCTCGTGAGGGCCCTCAGGCACCGAGGCAGGGGAATCCGGTCGACTGTCCTTGTCGGCCCCGGGAACCGCCTGTGCGTTGTGCCACATAAGGTACACCATGTGGGACCGTTCACGCCTCCCTTTCGTGCGCGCCGCGCCCGGAAGAACCCTCCTGATCGCCGCAGGCGGACAAATCCAGATCTTCCGGATCCATGGTCAACGCAGATGCAGTGTCGTCTCGTGGTTGGCGGGAGGGGCCGGTCGGTACCGAGATACGCGCATGTGCCGGGGGTGGGGCGGCACTGAGCGTCAGCGCACCCAGAACCCGTCCGCCGCCCGCCCGTAGCGCCCGGGCGCAGGCGCCCAGAGTGGCCCCGGTGGTCACGACGTCGTCGACCAGCAGGATCGGCAGGCCGGTGACGGCGGCCAGCAGGCGCGGAGCCTCGGCGCGGTTACCCCGCCGCTGGCGGGCGGATCGGCCCGCCTGGTGCGCCCCGCCGCCCCGACGGCGCAGCAGGTCCGTGCTCAGCACGAGCGCCGCGGGACACTGCTCGGCCCACTGCGCGCAGATCCCGCGGGTGAGAGCATCGGCCAGGCGGGCCGCCACCAGGCGGCCGCGTAGACGGCGCACGATCCCGGAGGGCGCCGGGACCACGAGCAGCGCCCGCGCGTCCTGGGGCGAGTCGGCCCAGACCTCCTCCGGCGGGTGTCTCAGCGCCCACCAGCGCCCCAGGCGCCGACCGGAGCGGGCCATCGCCTCCGACAGGTCCTCCCGAGCGCCGTTCTTCCACCCCAGCACCATGGTGCGCACCGGCCCGGTGTAGGAGGCCAGGGCCCAGATGTCCAGGTCTCCGGCGGCGTCAGCGTGCTCCACGGCGAAGGGATCGGCCTCGAGCAGCTCCCGGCACTGCGGGCACAGCGCCGTCTCCCAGCGTCCGCAGCCCGCACAGCTGTTCGGCAGCCCCAGGGACAGGGCCGGGGAGAAATGCTCCGTCAGGCCCAGCGGCAGGCCAAGTGTGGTGGGACGTCGGGGCTCGCGGCAGTGGTGCTTCATGTCCTCACTGTGACGCAGGCGGAACCTTCCCGCTTCTGGCGGCGCTCGCGGTCCACACGCCGAGAGGGGGCGGCCGTCGTCGTTGTCCCCTGTGGCCTCGTGCCCCACCTGTGTCCTCGGTGGGAAGAATCTCGGTGCTGGAAAGACCTGCGCCCAGCGAGGTCCACTAGAGTACGGAGGCAGGTAGCCGGTGAGACCTGAGCCGATACCGAGCCGATCCTGGGCCGAATCCGAGTCGATGTCGAGTTGATTGCGAGTCGATTCCGGGGCGGCCGACTCGACCGACACGGCCTGCGTCTCATCGTCGCTCTTCGCAATCTGACGTCCCAAGGGAGAATGCAGCGTGTCGATCGTGGACCGGATCCTTCGCATTGGCGAGGGCCGCACCCTGAAGAAGCTTGATGCCATCGCCGATCAGGTGGAGGCTCTCGCCGACGAGTACAGCGAGCTCTCCGACGCCGAGCTGCGCGAGATGACTGATGAGCTCAAGGAGCGCTACCAGGACGGCGGTGAGAGCCTCGACGACCTGCTTCCCGAGGCCTTCGCCACGGTGGTGGAGGCGGCCGACCGCGTCCTGGGCATGCGCCCCTACCACGTCCAGATCATGGGCGGGGCGGCCCTCCACCGCGGCAACATCGCCGAGATGAAGACCGGTGAGGGCAAGACCCTTGTGGCCACGATGCCCTCCTACCTGCGGCCCTGACCGGCAAGGGCGTCCACGTCGTGACGGTCAACGACTATCTTGCCGAGTACCAGTCCGACCTCATGGGGCGCGTTCACCGCTTCCTGGGGCTGACCACCGGCTGCATCCTCGTGGGCCAGACCCCCGCTGAGCGCCGTGAGCAGTACGCCTGCGACATCACCTACGGCACCAACAACGAGTTCGGCTTCGACTACCTGCGCGACAACATGGCCCAGCGCCCCGAGGACCTGGTCCAGCGCGGCCACGCCTTCGTCATCGTTGACGAGGTCGACTCCATCCTCATCGACGAGGCCCGCACCCCGCTCATCATCTCCGGCCCGGCCAGCGGCGACGTCAACAAGTGGTACAAGGAGTTCGCCACGATCTCCGAGCGCCTGCGCGCGGGCAAGGACTACGAGGTCGACGAGAAGAAGCGCACCGTGGGTGTGCTCTCCGCCGGCATCGAGCGGGTGGAGGACTACCTCGGGGTGGACAACCTCTACGAGTCGGAGAACACCCCCCCCTGATCGGCTTCCTCAACAACGCCATCAAGGCCAAGGAGCTCTTCCACCGGGACAAGGACTACATCGTGCGCGACGGCGAGGTCCTCATCGTCGACGAGCACACCGGCCGCGTCCTGCCCGGCCGCCGCTACAACGAGGGCATGCACCAGGCCATCGAGGCCAAGGAGCGCGTGGAGATCAAGGCCGAGAACCAGACCCTGGCCACCATCACCCTCCAGAACTACTTCCGCCTCTACCCCGAGGGCTCACGCTCGGGCATGACCGGTACCGCCGAGACCGAGGCCGCCGAGTTCGCCGGCACCTACAAGATCGGTGTCGTCCCGATCCCCACCAACAAGCCCATGATCCGCCAGGACCAGCCCGACCTCGTCTACACCACCGTCGAGGCCAAGCTCGACGCCGTCGTCGACGACATCGCTGAGCGTCACGAGCTCGGCCAGCCGGTCCTGGTAGGCACCACCAGCGTGGAGAAGTCGGAGATCCTCTCCGAGCGTCTGCGCGAGCAGGGCATCCCCCACGAGGTCCTCAACGCCAAAGCAGCACGCCCGCGAGGCCGCCGTCGTGGCCATGGCCGGGCGCAAGGGCGCCGTCACCGTGGCCACCAACATGGCCGGACGCGGAACCGACATCATGCTGGGCGGTAACGCCGAGCACATCGCGGTCACCGCCCTCAAGGAGGCCGGCCTGGACCCCGAAGAGAACGCCGAGGAGTACGAGAAGGCCTGGCCGCAGGCCCTCGCCGCCGCCAAGGAGTCCTGCCGGGCCGAGCACGACGAGGTCGTCGAGCTCGGCGGCCTCTACGTGCTGGGCACCGAGCGCCACGAGTCGCGACGCATCGACAACCAGCTGCGCGGTCGCTCCGGCCGTCAGGGGGACCCGGGCGAGTCCCGCTTCTACCTGTCCATGGAGGACGACCTCATGCGCATGTTCGCCTCCGGGCTCGCTCAGCGCATCATGTCCTCGGGCGCCTACCCCGACGACGTGCCCCTGGAGTCCAAGATGGTCACTCGTGGCATTGCCGGGGCTCAGCGTCAGGTGGAGTCGCGCAACTACGAGATCCGCAAGAACGTCCTCAAGTACGACGACGTCATGACCGAGCAGCGTGAGAAGGTCTACTCCGAGCGCCGCCGCGTCCTGGACGGCGAGGACCTCGAGCCTCAGATCGAGGTCTTCCGGAACCAGGCCGTCACCTCCATCATCGAGGCCGGTACGGCCGAGGGGGCGCCCCGACGAGTGGGACCTGGACGCCCTGTGGGGCGAGCTCGGCCGCCTCTACCCGGTTGGCCTGACCCAGGACGAGATCGTCGAGGCGCTGGGCGGCAAGGACGCGCTGACCTCGGAGCGCCTCATCGAGGAGCTCAGTGAGGATATCGCCGTGGCCTACGAGGACGCCGAGGCCCGCATCGAGGCCAACGCCCTGGCCCATGTCCAGCTCGGTGAGGAGCCCATGCGCACCCTGGAGCGCCGCATCCTGCTGGCCGTGGTGGACAAGCGCTGGCGGGAGCACCTCTACGAGATGGACTACCTCAAGGAGGGCATCGGTCTGCGGGCCATGGCCCAGCGCGACCCGCTCGTGGAGTACGCCAACGAGGGTGCCCGCATGTTCAGGGCGATGATGGAGGGGATCCGCGAGGAGACCGTCGAGCAGATCTTCGCCAACGTCACCCGTTTCGACGCCGCCGCCCAGCGCGCCGCCGAGGACGGCACCGTCGAGGCCGCCCAGGCCGTCGCCAAGGCCAACGCCACTGCCGCGGCAGGCATCCGTGTGGGTCAGGCCGGTGGTCAGGGCCGCGGCACGGTTCTGGGGGACACCGGGCAGGCCTCCATGGAGCAGCGGGTCACCTACTCCGGCCCCAGCGAGTCCGGTGAGGAGGAGACCTCAGGGGCCTCCTCGCGCAGGGCCTCCCGTTCCGGCGCCAACTCGGGCGGCAACCGGGCCGAGCGCCGTCGCTCCAAGAAGAAGCGCCGGCACTGAGGCTCAGCGAGAGCAGACACGACTGTCGAGGATCCCGTCGGAATCCAGCGACCAAGCCGGTTCCGACGGGATCACGCCATCTCCAGACCGGTGAGGATCCAGCGCTCGCGCAGCAGCTCCAGCCGGGCCGCAGCGGCCCGGACCCGGTCACCTTCCTCCAGCAGGACCGTGGCCTCGCAGGCCCCCGACATCGTCAGCTCGGTGCGCACGCTGCGGATGCGTGGCCGCCGCGGGCTCGTCTGGCGTCCCAGGATCCGGGCGGCCAGGCCCGCCCGGCGGGCGAGGGCCTCGAATAGGGAGGGGCTGGTCCAGCGCACCAGGTGGTCCACGGGGCGAAGCCCGGCCAGGACCTCGCTGGCGGCAGTCACCACGATCGCGGCCGTGCGTGAGGCGTCGGCTCCGGCGGCGGACCGTCGTGTCAGGGAGGTTTCCCGTGCGAGGGCTTCGGAGCCGTTCACGGGCTTGGAGGGCTTGTGCGGAACCGCCCGAGTCGGCGTCGGGTGACTCGGTGAGGGGCGGCTGCGACGTTGAGCGCCGGTCTTGCGGCGTGCGGGGCGGATGGCTTGGGCGGTGGTGGTCGCGGTCATGGCGGACTCCTGACAGTGGGCGGGTGCCCAGTGGGCACGAAGTGTGAGGCGGGTCGGGGCGGTGTTCGACGTCGGCGGTGGAGGTCGCCGGTGCTGGTGCGTGGCGGTTCATCGTGATGGCGCCTGACCTCCTGTCGTCGTGTCCGGTGCGGACAGGGAGTCCGGGACGCTCAGGACCGCGCCGGGGCGGATCAAGGCCGGGTCGGTGCCGATCTCCTCGGAGTTGGCGCGATACAGGGCCGGCCAGGCCTGCGCGATCCGGGCTGGGCTGGAGCCGGCGGGCAGTAGGTGGGCAGTGATCGACCACAGGCTCTCGCCGGGCGTGACGGTATGAGTGGGGGCTCGAGGAGGGTGGGGCGTCGGGGCCGGTAGGGGGCTGCGGCGTCTGGCTGCCCGGCGGCGTCGAGTCCGCTGACCGGCTTGCGTCCTCCGAGTCGCCAGAACCGGTCGAAGCGCTCGACGGGGACTGCTCAGGCGGCGACGGCGTCGAGGACTGCGACGACGGTGAGGAGGGGGCCGAGCTGGTGGGGCGCCATCCCAGATCGTCCCCGCCGCCGGTCTCTTGAGTGGCCAGCGCGGGCGCCGAGGACAGGGAGACGAGCAGCGCTGAGGCGGTGATGCGTCTGACTGCAGGCGCTCCCCAGGTCGCCAGGACTCTGGCCGCCAGCGTGGAGGTGCCGCCAAGACCATGGGGCCGGGCCCCTTCTCCCCGGCAAGCGCCATAAGGGCCACGAGAGCGGAGACCACGTGCCACAGGGCGCCTAGGGTCCCGCATGCACAGGTCCCAGCGACGACGGCGTCGGACAGCTCGCTCAGCCCCCAGGACTGCGGTGGGACCGTCGCGAGCTGCTCCGCCGCGCTGTGAGCCGTGCGTCCCAGAAGGATCAGGACAGCTCCTGACGCGCAGGCCAGGAGTGTCAGCCGTTGACGAGCCCCCATGTCACCCTCCATCACCGATGATGTCGTTTGATAATGTTAGGTGTACGCCTGTGATGTGATGATGTCAATAGTGACGATGTGACATGTGTCGGCCCTGAATCGTGGTAGTGGAGGTCTCTGGTGCTGGCGGAGCGCGGCGTGAGCCGCCTCGGAGTGCTTTCCTCGGCGGGCGGACTGTGGTGAGGTGGGTTCATGGACTGGGACGCGATGATTGCCGACCTGGAGAGCAGCTTCGATGCTGAGCGCCGTGCGGACCTGGTGGCGCAGAGTGCCGAGCTGGCGGAGGCGGAGCAGGCCTCCATCGCGGTCGTCGACCGCTTGCGAGGCTCGGTGGGCCGACTCATCCACCTGCGTACTCGCAGCGGCGTTCCCGTTGACGGCGTGGTGTGTCGGGTCGAGCCCTCTTACGTCCTCATCGATGAGGGGGAAGGGCTGCAGGCCGTTGTTCCGGTGGGGGCGGTGGCCACTGCGATGACGTTGGCCGGTCCGGCGCCCCGGGATGGCCGCCGTCGGCCCACGCTGACGGCTCTGATGCGTGAGGTCGCTCGGCGGGGTGCGCGGGTGCGCCTGGTGGTGGGCTCAGGAGAAGTAGTGGGGCGCCTGGTCCGGATCGGGGCGGACCATGTCGATGTCGCCGTCGACCCTGAGGGCGGGGTCCGCTCGCATCGCGCTCCCGGGGCGGGCGGTGCAGGGGTCATCAGCGTCATGACTGCTGCCATCGAGGTGCTGCGCAGTCGCTGACGTCGGCTGGTGGGCAGAGAGGCTCAGGGTGCCCCGTCCTCGTTCCAACCCGCCGCGACCATGGCCCTGGTAGAGGCGAGCTGGCGCTGGATGTAGTCCTCCAGGGCCTGGTCCTCGATGCGCCAGAGCTTGCGGGCGCCGACCTGAATGGCAGGGAGGTCACCGGTGCGGATGAGGGCGCGCACGGCCTGGGCGGAGAGCTGAAGCTGCTCGGCGACGTCGGCGATGGTCAGGAATCGTGAGCTCATACCACGATGATCCCACTGCCGGATCCTCTCCACAATTCTTAAAGACACTTGTGGATAACCTTGAGGTACTATTTTATCCCAACGATGATTGCAGGAGATCAAGGAGGATTCCCGTGATGTCATCTCGCCGCAGCCGATCCCTGACCGCTCCCGAGCGTCCCCGCGGCGGTCGTTGGCGCCGTCCTGCCTGGAAGGACCCGCGCATGGCCGGGGGAGTGGTGCTGGTGGCCGCTGCCGTGGCCATGGGGGCATGGGCGGTCGACGCGGCCGCTGACACCACTCGCGTCTATGTGCTCTCCCAGGATGTCGCTCCCGGGGCAGACCTCACTGCCGACGGCGTTCTCACGGTGGTCGAGGCCCATCCCGGCACCGACGCCTATGTCGAGGCCGGGCACCTGCCGGACGGTGCCGTGTCCACGCGCTCCATGCGCAAGGGGGAGCTGCTGGCCACGGCGGCCGTCAACAGCGGTCGGGAGCAGGACCTGAGGCCGGTGGTCCTCAATGTCGCCTCCAACCTGCCGGCCTCGACCAAGGTCGGCGACTATGTCGATCTGTGGGTTGTGCCCAAGGAGGGCGTGGCGGGCCGCCCCGCGGCCCAGGCGTCCGCCACCGCGCAGGCAGGACAGGACGGACAGAGTGCTCAGAGCAGTCCAGGAGACCAGTCGGGACAGGCCGAGGGGACCGGAGCCCGCCGCGTGGCCACAGGGCTGGTGATCGCCTCGGTCGGTGAGACCAGTAGGGGGCTGATCTCCGGGCCCGGCACCGGGGTGGAGGTCAAGGTCCCCGAGGCCTCCCTCGCCGCCGTCCTCAGCGCCGTCGGGCAGGAGGGGGGCGCTCGTCCTGGTTCCCACCGGCCAGGAAGCACCGGCGGAGAAGGCCTCGTGAACGCCCCGGGGGCCGGACTCCTCCTGGCTCTCAGTGGCGACGACGCCGACATCCTGCGGGCGCTGAGCCAGGCGGGAAGCGGGCTGTGCGTCGTGCGCCGATGCGCCGACCTGCCCGAGCTGCTCTCAGCGGGGATGGCCGGACTGGCGAGCTTCGCCCTGCTGGACACCGGATTCGACGAGATCGACCGCACCGTCCTGGATCGCCTCGCGCGCGCCGGCCTGAGCGGTCTGCTCCTGGTGGAGAGCCACGAGGAGGAGCGCTGGCGCAGTGCGGGATGGCCGGTTCTCAGACGCGACACGGAGCCTGGCCGCATCTGCTCGGCGCTGCAGGACCTCGTGCGTCGCGGCGGAGCCTCCAGCACGGTCTCCGCCGGGCCGGAGGACACGAGCACCGACTGGCTGAGCGCCACCACCCCCGCTTCGACGGACTCGAACGCCGCCGCTCAGGAGGCCGCCTGGCTCGAAGAGCTGTGGCGTCAGTCGCCCGACTCCCCGGAGGGTGGAACCGCGTTCTCGCAGCCGCCCCCGACCTCCCCTGAGACCGCAGGCGGGCAGGGCCCGAGGCAGAGCCCGCGGCGCGACCGGGAGCCGGCAGCCATGGATATGCCGGAGCCCGCCTTCCCGGATGTGATGAGTCGGGCGGATGATGAGCCTGACGGGAGGATCGTCCTGGTGTGGGGGCCGCACGGCGCTCCCGGGCGCTCGACGGTCTCCGCCTCCCTCGCCCACGGCCTGGCCGCCTGCGGCGGTGCGATTCTCGTGGATGCCGATGTCGAGGCTCCCAGCCTCGTCCAGCTCCTCGGCATGCCGGAGGACTCCTCGGCCCTGGCCGGAGCGGCCCGCCTGGCCACCCACGGCCGTCTCGACGCCGAGAGCTTCCGACGGGTCCTGGCGCCGGTGGGCGACGAGCTCTTCCTGCTGGGCGGTCTGGGGAGGTCCGGGCGCTGGCGCGAGCTGCCACCGGCCTCGATGACCGAGGTATGGGCGCAGTGCCGTCGGGCCGCGGCCTGGACCGTCGTCGACGTCGCCGGCGGGCCCGTCGATAACGACGTCGATGACTTCACCCTCGAGCCCGGGCGTGGGGCCGTGACGGCCGACCTGGTATCGCACGCTGACGTCATCCTGGTCGTCGGCGGGGCCGACCCCGTCGGGGTGCGCCGCCTGCTCCAGCTCCTCGATGAGATGGGGGCCTCCATGAACCCCGCCGGCCGGGTCGAGGTCGTCATCAACCGGGTGCGGGCCTCGGCCGCAGGGCCCTCTCCCCAGCAGGCTCTGCGAGAGGCGCTGGCGCGCTTCGGTGGACTGGAGGACATTGTGCTCCTGCCCGACGACGCGGCGACGGCCGATGCCTGTCTGCTCCAGGGCTGCACTGTCCTGGAACAGGCTCCCGCCAGCGCACTGGGCAAGGCCCTCAGCGTACTGGTCGACCGTATCGATCCGAGGGTGGCTGCGGCCCGCAGGACTCGCTCCCCGCGTCGTTCCCTGTTGCGGCGCTCCAAGAGGCGCGGTGGGCGTCGGGAGCGCGAGGGACTCGAGGCTCGGGCCACAACCGCCAGAAGCAGGAGTCGCTCACGTACGGGCCGTGCGGCGGCCAGGAACCGCCGAGGCGGGGACGGGGGACAGCCGGTTGGTCAACGAGTGCCGGCTGCCCAGGCGCCTAGTGGACCCACTCAGGTTTCGCCGCAGTTCCCTCCGGGCCTGCCGCCGTCGATCCAGCCCATGAATCAGCAGGTGAACCAGCCGCCGGGGCGGCCGCCGGAACCGCCTCCGAGCAGCCCGCTGGCTCAGACGCCGCCACCGGAGCAGGGGCCGGCCCCTGGCTCGCCGCACCGGCCGTGGGTGGCGCCTTGGCCGGGTGCGGCAACGGCGTCGGACGCAGGAACGCCCCCGGGGCAGGTGCGAGGCCCGGATGACGGCCGCGGCCGGGCCGGGAGGAACGATGAGGGTACGGGCGGCCCTCCACCGGTGCCGCCGGGGACCGGGCGACACCGCTACTGAGGCCCGGCGCGCGAGTGGTGCCGGGCGCGCGGACTCCGTGCGCTTCCGGGGAGGTTGAGCGCGGAGGTGGGGCAGACTGGGCACATGCGCATCTACCTGCCCGCCACCGCCGCCCACCTGCGCGCAAGCGTCCTGGGCTCCTCGCACCAGCCGCTCACGGCTCACGCCGCCACTCCCGCTCTTGCTCAGGCCCTGCCCGAGGAGGATGAGGAGGGCCTGGAGGTCTCCGCCTCACTGTGCGCCGCCGACGCCTCCGTCGTCCTGCTGGCTGAGCCCGAGGCCGCGGGGCTGGCCGACCGGCGCATCGTCATCGCGGCCGACGTCGAGGCCGAGAACGTGCGCGAGCTTCCCGTGGAGGGCGATGTGCTGCCCGGCACGATCGAGGTCACCGGCGAGATCTCCTGGGAGGACGTGGCCGCCCTGCTCGTGGACGCGCCCGAGGCTCAGGCCGATGTGCGGGCCGCCCGGCTCGGAGACGAGGATGCCTTCGAGCGCGCCGCCGAGGCCGATCTGCTCTGGTACGACGTCACGGAGCGGGAGGCACTGGCCGAGAGCCTCGGTGTCTGACGCAGCCGGGACCACTTCTGACGAGCGCTCGCGGTGACGTGACCAGTTCCACGGCCGTTTGCCTTGCGCGCCGGAGGCCGCTGCCGGGTATGGTGCTCTCTGCCAAAGACCGCAGGTCGCCCGCTCCGGCGGGACCAAGTCCACGTCAGGTGGGGCCGGCGCAGGTGAGAACGAGACTTCTTCGGGCGTGCCCGAGATCGAGCCCCGTGCCCACCGGCGCGGGGCTTTTCCAGTGAATGGACCCCTGCGGCATACCACGGAAGGAGGGCCCATGGCACGGCCTGACAAGGAAGCAGCCGTTGCTGCGCTGGCGGACAAGTTCCGCCAGGCTGACGCGGTCCTGCTGACTGAGTACCGGGGACTGAGTGTCGCCCAGCTCAAGGAGCTGCGTCGTTCCCTCGCCGGTAACGCCGAGTACACCGTGGTGAAGAACACGCTTGCTGCGATCGCCGCCCGCCAGGTCGGGCTCGAGGACTTCGCCGACGACCTCACGGGCCCCTCCGCCCTGACGTTCGTCACCGGTGAGCCGGTCGAGGCCGCCAAGGCTCTGCGTGACTTCGCCAAGGACAACCAGCAGCTCGTCATCAAGGGCGGTGTCATGGACGGCGCCGTGCTGTCCGCCGACGGCGTTGACAAGCTTGCCTCTCTCGAGTCCCGCGAGGTGCTGCTCGCCAAGACTGCGGGCGCCATCAAGGCGTCCCTGTCCAAGGCTGCGTACCTCTTCGCCGCACCGGCCTCCAAGGCCGTGCGCACCGTCGACGCCCTGCGCGAGAAGCAGGAGACCGCGGCCTGAGGCCGCACGCGTCATCCACCAACCCTGCGCGCGCAGGAACCTGATAAGGAAGGAACGCCCATCATGGCGAAGCTGACCACCGAAGAGCTCATCGAGCAGTTCAAGGAGCTCACCCTCATCGAGCTGTCCGAGTTCGTCAAGGCCTTCGAGGAGACCTTCGACGTTACCGCCGCCGCCCCGGCCGCCGTGGCCGTTGCCGCCGCCCCCGGCGCTGCCGGTGGCGACGCCGCCGCCGAGGAGAAGGACGAGTTCGACGTCATTCTCGAGGCCGCCGGCGACAAGAAGATCCAGGTCATCAAGGAGGTGCGCGCCCTGACCTCCCTCGGCCTGAAGGAGGCCAAGGAGCTCGTTGACGGCGCTCCCAAGCCCGTCCTCGAGGGCGCCAACAAGGAGGCCGCCGAGAAGGCCAAGGAGCAGCTCGAGGGCGCCGGCGCCACCGTCACCCTCAAGTGAGTCTCTCCCCGCTGCCTGAGGCGGTCTGAGGGTCGCCGAGGGCCGGGGAAGCCCAGTTTCACCGGGTCCCGTCCACCATGAGGTGGGCGGGACCCGGTCGCGCTCCGGGGCCCTGGTGCCGTCCGTCCTCTGTGCGCTGCGACGTCGTCGGGCTCGGGGTGGTGGGGGATCGGGGACGTACATGTGCGCCCAGGACTGCGATGTCCTCCAGACCACTGAGGTCCGTCCCCAGTGGTCTGGAGGAGAACGCAGTCGCCGATCGGAAAGTACGTTCCCGACGCCGTCGGGCGCGCTTGATGAGTCAGGGCGCGACGTCGGGAACCGTGACCTCATGGCACCAGCACTCCGGGTGGACGCTCGCCCCACAGCCCGCCACCTTGAAGCCCGGCCACCGGTGAGAGGCGGGAGACCACCTCCAGGGGGAACATCGACAGCAGCCGGTCGGCCTGGGTGCGCATGTCGCTGAGCGAGGACCACGTCGCCCGGAAGAACCTCCACCCCAGCGACTCGAGCTCGTCCTGGCGGAGCTTCTCGAGGAAGACGTCCTCCTCGGTGTGGTACTTGGTCCGGCCGTCGAACTCCGCGACGACACGGTGATCGGGCCAGCCCAGGTCCAGGAAACGATCCTTGGACAGCCCCGGAACCGGGAACTGGGCAATGGCCCGAGGCAGCCCCACCACGAGCGTCATCCACCGCAGCACACTCTCCCCGGGCGAGACTGCCCAAGGGGTGGCAGAGGCCAGTACCGCACGCGCCTGCGCTATCCCTCGCCGCCCCCGATGACGTGCCACGAGCTCCTCCCAGCAGGCGTGAGCCGAGCGCAGCCGCGTGGCACAGGAATCGCGGTGCCACGGATCAGGTCGGCAGTGCCGGTTCAGGGCCGCATCGGCGATGGAGAGCGCATTGTGCGGGGGCTCGTCGCAGGCGCAGTCGAAGGCGGTGCGCAGCACGGACGTGACGGGAACCCCTCCGATCACCTCGATCTCCCCGTCGCGCAGCTGAAGCCGGCGACGGTGCATTCGGATCGGGGTGGCCTCGGGGTGCGTCGTATCGATGGGGGTCGGTACGCCCGACGACGGGTACCGGAAAGCGGGCAGTGTCGTTGTGGTCAGACGCGGGTTGCCGGAGACGGCGAGGTAGACGTCCGGCTCACCTGTCCACATCGCCAGGCCATGAATCAGGGCTGCCGATGTGTGAGACAGGCAGGTGGCGGAGGGCAGGAGCTGTTGCGCGGCAATCGCACGTGCTAAGGACACCATGAACCGCTGCTCCCAGCGTCGCCTGCCCGGAACTGCGTGCAGGTAGGCGCCCGGCATGAGTCGCAGCAGACCAGAATTGCGCGACGCGTGGAAGCCCTTGCGGCGGCCTGAGTAGATAATGGTCGGCCGAAGGTGCGCCGGGACCGGGCAGATGGGAGCGGGGCGGCTGGCAGTGGCTGCGATGGGGCTCATGCAGCGAGTCTTCCCACGAGGATCGGGGCATGACGAGCGCAGAGCCCCGTGGGTGTGGACTCGCCGGAGTCTGAAGGCAGGAGTGCTTCGCTGTGGATCCCGCAGCGGCCACGGAACATCCGCTTCCCGGCCGAAGGATGGGATCGACGTGCTTGTCACGATGTCCTCGGGTCGGGACGGCCAGCAGGTGGACGGGTTGGAGGGGTGGTGGGGGATCGGGGACGTACATATGCGCCCAGGACTGCGATGTCCTCCAGGTCACTGAGGTCCGTCCCCAGTGGTCTGGAGGAGAACGCAGTCGCCGATCGGAAAGTACGTTCCCGACGCCGTCGGCCGGACAGGATCGGGCGGGCGCAGAGGCTGCGGGGCCGAGGACGTGCAGGGCTGCGGGGCCAGGGGAGTGGGTGGCTGGGCGGCAGCGCGCGGGGGCTGGGTGTGCCGGGCGCGAGCCGGCCGGCACCCCTCAGTCGATGGGCCGCACCGAGGGACTCAGGTCACGCGACGGACACGGGTGGGGCAGTATGCGCGACTGTGGTGGGAATCGCAAGGAACCAGTGGGTATCGGCGTGGAGTCCTTGACGTCGGCCGTGTACGCTAGCGCTTTGCGTGCATTGTGTGTATTGGTGAGAGGAGTATCTGCCCTCCGCGCGGGCCCCGGCCCGTCGGAACCCTGGCGGGCGTGAGCCCGACAGCGCAGATTCTACTCAACCCGGTGCCCGCAGTGTGCGTTGTGTGATCCCCGATCTGAGGGAAGGATCCCCCCTTTGGCTGCCTCGCGCACCTCCGCACCCACTGCTGCTGACATCGCCGCTCGTACCGCGTCGCGTCGTATCAACTTTGCCAAGATCGCCGAGCCCATGCAGGCTCCGAATCTGCTTGCCCTCCAGACCGAGAGCTTCGACTGGCTCGTCGGTAACGAGAGGTGGCGCGAGCGGATGACCGCCGCCAACAAGGCGCACCCGGGCTCCCTGCCCGAGACCTCCGGTCTGGAGGAGATCTTCGACGAGATCTCCCCGATCGAGGACTTCGGCGAGACCATGGCCCTGTCTTTCCACGACCACCGCTTCGAGGAGCCGAAGTACACGGCCGAGGAGTGCCAGGAGAAGGACCTCACCTACTCCGCCCCGCTCTACGTGGTGGCGGACTTCGAGAACTTCTCCACCGGTGAGATCAAGTCCCAGACCGTCTTCATGGGCGACTTCCCGCTCATGACCGACAAGGGCACCTTCATCGTCAACGGCTCCGAGCGCGTCGTCGTCTCCCAGCTCGTGCGCTCGCCGGGTGTGTACTTCGAGCGCACCACCGAGAAGGCCACGGACAAGTACGTCTACAACGTCAAGTTCATCCCCTCGCGCGGTGCCTGGCTCGAGTTCGAGATCGACAAGTCCGACCGTGTCGCGGTGCGCATCGACCGCAAGCGCAAGCAGGACGTCACCGTCTTTCTGCTGGCCCTGGGCATGGACGAGTCGGAGATCCGCAAGGAGTTCGCCGACTTCCCGGCCCTGACCTCCGCCCTGGACGAGGACCGCAAGATCACCACCCAGGACGAGGCGCTCCTGGACATCTACAAGAAGATCCGCCCCGGTGAGCCGCCGAGCGTCGAGGCCGGTCGCACCCTGCTGGAGAACTTCTACTTCAACCCCAAGCGCTACGACCTGGCCAAGGTCGGCCGCTACAAGATCAACAAGAAAGCTGGGCCTGGCCTCGGATCTGACCGAGTCCACCCTGCGCATCGAGGACATCGTCGCCGCTCTGCGCTACCTGCTGGCCCTGCACTCCGGCGCCGAGACCGTCGAGGGCGTGCGCGACGGCGAGATCACCGAGATCGCCGTCGAGTACGACGACATCGACCACCTGGGCAACCGCCGCATCCGCGCGGTGGGTGAGCTCATCCAGGCGCAGGTGCGCACCGGTATGAGCCGTATGGAGCGTCAGGTGCGCGAGCGCATGACCACCCAGGACGTCGAGGCCATCACGCCGAACACCCTCATCAACATCCGGCCCGTGACGGCCGCGATCAAGGAGTTCTTCGGCACCTCCCAGCTCAGCCAGTTCATGGACCAGAACAACCCGCTGGCGGGCCTGACCCACAAGCGCCGCCTGAGCGCCCTGGGCCCCGGCGGTCTGTCCCGTGAGCGCGCCTCCATGGAGGTCCGCGACGTCCACACCTCGCACTACGGGCGCATGTGCCCCATCGAGTCCCCGAGGGGCCCCAACATCGGCCCTCATCGGCTCGCTGGCGACCTTCGGGCGCATCAACCCCTTCGGCTTCGTCGAGACCCCCTACCGCGTCGTCGTCGACGGCCAGGTCACCGACGAGACCCACTACCTGACGGCCGACGACGAGGACCGCCACGTCATCGCCCAGGCCAACGTCGCCCTCACCGAGGACGGCCACTTCGCCGAGGACCACGTCCTGTGCCGCGTCACCGGTGGTGAGCCGGCCCTCGTGCCCTCCTCGCAGGTGGACCTCATGGACGTCTCCCCGCGCCAGATGGTGTCGGTGGGTACCTCCCTTATCCCCTTCCTCGAGCACGACGACGCCAACCGCGCCCTCATGGGCGCCAACATGCAGCGCCAGGCCGTGCCGCTCATCCGCCCCGACGCCCCGCTGGTGGGCACGGGCATGGAGCGGCGCACCGCCGTCGACGCCGGTGACGTCCTCGTGGCCGACAAGGCCGGTGTCGTCACCGAGGTCTGCGCGGACTTCGTGCGCGTGGCCAACGACGACGGCACCGAGATCGTCTACAAGGTCGCCAAGTTCCGCCGCTCCAACCAGGGCAACTGCTACAACCAGCGGGTCGTGGCCACCGAGGGCGAGCGCGTCGAGGTCGGCACGGTCCTGGCCGACGGCCCCGCCACCAACGAGGGCGACCTGGCCCTGGGCCAGAACCTCCTGGTCGCCTTCATGACCTGGGAGGGCCTCAACTACGAGGACGCCATCATCATCTCCCAGCGCGTGGTCGCCGAGGACATGCTCACCTCGATCCACATCGAGGAGCACGAGGTCGACGCCCGCGACACCAAGCTGGGCGCCGAGGAGATCACCCGCGACATCCCCAACGTCAGCGAGGAGACCCTGGCCAACCTCGACGAGCGCGGCATCATCCGCATCGGCGCCGAGGTTCGCAGCGGCGACATCCTCGTGGGCAAGGTGACCCCCAAGGGGGAGACCGAGCTGACCAGCGAGGAGCGCCTCCTGCGCGCCATCTTCGGTGAGAAGGCCCGCGAGGTGCGCGACACCTCCCTGCGCGTGCCCCACGGCGAGTACGGCATCGTCACCGGCGTGCGTGAGATCGACGCCGCCTCCGACGACGCCGAGCTGCCCGCGGGCGTCAACCGCATGGTGCGCGTCTACATCGCCCAGCGCCGCAAGATCACCGTCGGTGACAAGCTCTCCGGCCGTCACGGCAACAAGGGCGTCATCTCCAAGATCCTGCCCGTGGAGGACATGCCCTTCCTGGCCGACGGCACCCCGGTCGACGTCATCCTCAACCCGCTGGGCGTGCCCAGCCGTATGAACGTCGGACAGTCCTCGAGCTGCACCTGGGATGGGTCGCCTCCCGCGGCTGGGACGCCACCGCCGCCCGCGAGGCCGGCGAGGCCTGGACCGCCAACCTGCCCGAGAACGGCATCAAGGCCGAGCCCCGCACGCCCGTGGCCACGCCCGTCTTCGACGGTGTGCGGGACAACGAGCTCATGGGGCTGCTGGGCTCCACGCTGCCGACCTCCGACGGCCTGCAGCTGGTCGAGCCCAACGGCAAGGCCCGCCTGTTCGACGGCCGCTCCGGTGAGCCCTTCCCGTACCCCATCTCGGTGGGCTACATGTACATCCTCAAGCTCCACCACCTCGTGGACGACAAGATCCACGCCCGCTCCACGGGTCCGTACTCCATGATTACCCAGCAGCCGCTGGGTGGTAAGGCCCAGTTCGGTGGTCAGCGCTTCGGTGAGATGGAGGTGTGGGCCATGGAGGCGTACGGCGCCGCCCACGCCCTCCAGGAGCTCCTCACCGTCAAGTCCGACGACGTCAACGGCCGCGTCAAGGTCTACGAGGCCATCGTCAAGGGCGAGGACATCCCCGAGCCCGGCATCCCCGAGTCCTTCAAGGTGCTCATGAAGGAGATGCAGTCGCTGTGCCTGAACGTCGAGGCCCTGGACGCCGAGGGCGTCGCCATCGCCCTGGACGACACCGACGACGACGGCTCGCGCGCCGCCGATGAGCTCGGCTTCGACCTGGGCCGGCGTCCGGGCGGGGCCATGGCCTCCACGGTTGACGAGATCTGAGTGGCCACCGCCTGGTGACGACTTCGTGACAACTTCATCGAGCCCCGGTTGAGGGCGGGTGGCCCACCCGCCACCCGCCCTCCCACCAGGCTCGCAGGCGCCGTCGGAGTCATGGAACAACGACGACGGAACGCCCCCAGACCACCACCTGATGAGATTTCACCATCGGAAGTAGGAACTGTGCTCGACGCCAACGTGTTCGACAGGATCCAGCTCGGCCTCGCCACCGCGGAGGACATTCGCTCGTGGTCCCACGGCGAGGTCAAGAAGCCCGAGACCATCAACTACCGCACCCTCAAGCCCGAGAAGGACGGCCTCTTCTGCGAGAAGATCTTCGGCCCCACCCGGGACTGGGAGTGCGCCTGCGGCAAGTACAAGCGCGTGCGCTACAAGGGGATCGTCTGCGAGCGCTGCGGAGTCGAGGTCACTCGCTCCAAGGTGCGTCGCGAGCGCATGGCCCACATCAGCTCGCCGCGCCGGTCACCCACATCTGGTACTTCAGGGCGTGCCCTCGCGCCTGGGCTACCTGCTCAACCTCGCGCCCAAGGACCTGGAGAAGGTCATCTACTTCGCGGCCTACATGGTCACCGAGGTGGATGAGGAGGGTCGTCACGACGACCTGCCCTCGCTGCGCAACGAGCTGGAGGTCAAGAAGAAGCACCTCGAGGAGTCCGGCCAGGCCGAGGTCGAGGCGCGCCAGCAGCGCCTCGAGGAGGACCTCGCCCAGCTCGAGTCCGAGGGCGCCGAGGCCTCCCAGCGCGACAAGCTCCGCAAGACCGCCGAGCGCGAGATCACGGCCATGCGCCGCCGCAACCAGCGCGCCCTGGAGCACATGGACAAGGTGTGGGACCGCTTCGTGAGCCTCAAGGTCGGTGACCTGGAGGGTGACGAGGTCCTCTACCGCGACATGGTTGCCGACTACGGCATCTACTTCAAGGGCTCCATGGGTGCCGAGGCCATCCAGGCCCGCCTGCGCAGCTTCGACCTCGAGGCCGAGGCCTCCGCCCTGGCCGAGATCGTCGAGAACGGCACCGGCCAGCGCAAGACCCGCGCCATCAAGCGCCTCAAGGTCGTCAACGCCTTCCGCATGACCGGCACCGCCCCGGAGTCGATGGTCCTGGACAACATTCCGGTCATCCCGCCGGACCTGCGTCCCATGGTCCAGCTCGACGGTGGCCGCTTCGCCACGAGTGACCTCAACGACCTCTACCGCCGCGTCATCAACCGCAACAACCGCCTCAAGCGGCTCATGGACCTGGGCGCCCCGACGATCATCGTCAACAACGAGAAGCGCATGCTTCAGGACGCCGTCGACGCCCTGTTCGACAACGGCCGCCGCGGCCGCCCGGTCACCGGCGTGGGCAACCGTCCGCTGAAGTCCCTGTCCGACATGCTCAAGGGCAAGCAGGGCCGCTTCCGCCAGAACCTCCTGGGCAAGCGCGTGGACTACTCCGGCCGTAGCGTCATCGTCGTCGGCCCCCAGCTCAAGCTCCACCAGTGCGGTCTGCCCAGCCAGATGGCCCTGGAGCTGTTCAAGCCCTTCGTCATGAAGCGGCTCGTCGAGCTCAAGGAGGCCCAGAACGTCAAGGCCGCCAAGCGCATGGTCGAGCGCGCCAACCCCAAGGTCTGGGACGTCCTGGCCGAGGTCATCCGCGAGCACCCCGTGCTGCTCAACCGCGCCCCCACCCTGCACCGCCTGGGCATCCAGGCCTTCGAGCCCCAGCTCATCGAGGGCAAGGCCATCCAGCTGCACCCGCTCGTGTGCGGCGCCTTCAACGCCGACTTCGACGGCGACCAGATGGCCGTCCACCTCCCGCTGGGCGCCGAGGCGCAGGCCGAGGCCCGCATCCTCATGCTGTCCTCGAACAACATCCTCAAGCCCTCCGACGGGCGCCCCGTGACCATGCCCAGTCAGGACATGATTATCGGCACCTATTACCTCACCTCCGACCCCGACCCGGCGGTCGAGGTCGAGCGCGACGCCGAGGGCAACGAGATCGTCCCGGCCTTCTCCTCCTTCGCGGAGGCGGTCATGGCCTACGACTTCGGCAAGCTCCACGTCAACGCCGCCTGCGACATCCGCTTCGAGGAGGGCATCGCCGCTCCCGAGGGCTGGCAGCCGCCCGAGGGCTGGAGTGAGGGCGACCCGATCACCCTGCGCACCTCGCTGGGCCGGGCCCTGTTCAACACCTCGCTGCCCGAGACCTTCCCCTACGTCAACTACATCGTTGACAAGAAGCAGCTGGGCAACATCGTCAACGCCCTGGCGGAGAACTACTCGCGCGTCGAGGTCGCCGCCTCCCTGGACGCCCTCAAGGCCAACGGCTTCTACTGGTCCACCTGGTCCGGTATCACCGTCGCCTTCGCCGACGTCGTCTCCCCGGAGGCCAAGCAGGAGATCCTGGTTCGCTACGAGAACGAGGCCGCTGAGATCGAGGAGCAGTTCGAGCTCGGTGCCCTCACCGAGGACGACCGCTACGCCTCCCTCATCGACATCTGGACCAAGGCCACCGCCGAGGTCGCCGAGGCGATGCGCGAGAACTTCCCGCAGCGCAACACCGTCTACCAGATGGTGGTCTCCGGGGCCCGAGGCAACTGGGACCAGATCCGCCAGCTCGCCGGTATGCGCGGCCTGGTGGCCGACCCCAAGCAGCGCCTCATCGAGCGCCCGATCAAGTCGAACTACCGCGAGGGCCTGAGCGTCCTGGAGTACTTCATCGCCACCCACGGCGCCCGTAAGGGCTTGGCGGACACGGCGCTGCGTACCGCCGACTCCGGCTACCTCACGCGTCGTCTGGTCGACGTCTCCCAGGACGTCATCGTCCGCGAGGAGGACTGCGGCACCCGCAAGGGCCTGACCAAGCGGATCTTCTCCTGGATCGACGCCGGCGACGAGCGCATCAAGGAGCCCTCGGAGATCCTGGGCACCACCGTGTTCGGCACCACCCTGGCGCGCGACGCCATCGACGCCGAGGGCAACCTCATCATCGAGGCCGGCGCCGACCTGGGTGACGCCGAGATCCAGGCCGCCATCGACGCGGGCATCGAGGAGATCACGGTGCGCTCCGTGCTCACCTGCGACTCCAACGTCGGCACCTGCGCCGCCTGCTACGGCCGCTCGCTGGCCACCGGTAAGCGCGTGGACATCGGTGAGGCCGTCGGCATCATCGCCGCCCAGTCCATCGGTGAGCCCGGAACGCAGCTGACCATGCGTACCTTCCACACCGGTGGCGCGGCCGGCGCCGCCGACATCACCCAGGGTCTGCCCCGTGTGCAGGAGCTCTTCGAGGCCCGCACCCCCAAAGGGCGAGGCCGCCGTGGCCGAGGCCGCCGGCACCCTCAAGATCGAGGACGACGCCGACGGCAAGCGCCTGGTCATCACCCGTGACGACGGTGAGGAGGACGTCATCGTCCCGGTCTCGCGCCGTCAGCGCCTGCTGGTGAACGACGGGGACCACGTCGAGCCCGGCCAGGCCCTCACCGAGGGTCCGGTCGACCCCAAGAAGGTCCTGCGCCTGCGCTCGGTGGCCGCCACCCAGCGCCACCTCGTCGAGGAGGTCCAGGAGGTCTACCGCTCCCAGGGCGTGGACATCCACTCCAAGCACATCGAGGTCATCGTGCGTCAGATGCTGCGCCGCGTGACCGTGCTGGACTCCGGGGACACCCGCCTCCTCCAGGGCGACCTCGTGGACGTCATGCACTACCGCGCCGAGAACCGCCGGGTCATGGCCGAGGGCGGCAAGACCGCCACCGGCCGTACCGAGCTCATGGGAATCACCAAGGCCTCGCTGGCCACGGACTCCTGGCTGAGCGCCGCCTCCTTCCAGGAGACCACCCGCGTGCTCACCGAGGCCGCCATGAACGGCAAGTCCGACCCGCTGCTGGGCCTCAAGGAGAACGTCATCCTCGGTAAGCTCATCCCCGCCGGTACGGGCCTGGCCCGCTACTCGGACATCGAGGTCGAGCCCACCGAGGAGGTCAAGGCGGAGGTCTTCTCCCGCGTGGACCTGGGAGACGGCGTCTTCGGCGAGTCCGTCGCCCTGGACGACTTCCACTTCGGCGGGGACCTGCGTGCGGACTTCTCCGACGACTTCCGCACCGGCTTCTCCAACAGTGAGGACGTCGAGTTCTGAGCGAGCCGCCACCGGGTCCACGGGACCTGAGGCTCGCATAGCGTTCGGCCCGCTCCCCACCAGGGGAGCGGGCCGAACGCCGTCAGAGGCCGGGCGTGAAGGAGCCGGGCTCGGAGGAATGGGGCTCAGGCACTGAGCATGGTCTCGCGGACACGGCTGACCCAGGCGAGCTTGTCCTCCAGGGAGGCGCTCGCCGGAGTGTTGATCTTGAGGCCCTCGTAGACCTGGGCGCCGTCGGCGGCCCGCATTGTGGCGGCCACCCTCTCCGGGGTGAGCCAGCTGGTCGGCTCGTGCTCGGCCAGCGGCAGGTGCGCGTCGGCCCACGCCCAGGCCCACTGCGTCTCCTCCGGTCCGGCGCCCGAGATCATGACGCCGCCCAGCAGGCCCGCCTCCATGAGCCCGCGCACGTGGCTCTCCGGGGTGGACGGGTCATGGGTCTCGATGACGGAGCGCCCCCAGTTGACGGTGATGAGTGCCGCGGTGTCCCGGCAGGCGTCGATCTCTTGGGCCAGTGTCAGGAAGGCCTTCTCCGAGGGGCCCACGCCGCCCTTCGGCATCGCAGTGCTCCACGATCATCCCCAGGCCGCGGGAGGCGAAGTCCTCGCTCAGCTCGCTCAAGGAGGCGTGGAAGGCCTCGGGGGTGGCCTGGTGGTGCGGCGCCGAGTGCAGTTCCACCCGGGTGACGAGCTGCTCGCCCGCTGCCTCGTGCAGGCGGTCGACGGCCTCCAGCAGGGAGCGGGTGTAGGCCAGTGCCTGAGCGCGTCCGTCATCGTCGGGGGAGGCCAGGCCGAAGACGGGGTCGGCCCCGGCGCGCCCCATGGTGCCCGGGATCGCCGTGATGACGCACTGGTCGAAGCGCCCGGCCAGCTGCTCGGCCAGCCACGGCTCCGGGGCGTCCAGGGCCTCCCGGAAGGGCAGCTCGATGCCGTCGACCCAGCCGAGGTCGGCCAGCGCGGCGTACAGGGCGGCGGCACCGCTGCGGTCCTCGTCGTCGGGCGGAAGCATGGGGTAGGCGCCGACGACGAAGGGCACGGTGCGGGACTGGGCGGGCGTGTCAGTCCGATTCTCTGAGGTGGCGGACATGTGGTCTCCTTGAGGTGCAGGGATCGTGCTACAGTGCGCGATACGTCAGACATCATATGACTGGATGTGTGGTGGCGCACCGTCGCGCACGGCACTGCCGGTCGTTCAACGCCGGCGGGCAGCCGCTACCGGCACAAAGGACCTCCCCATGCTCTTCGATCTCACCGCATCCGACACCTCCCCCCTGAGCCTCAGCGAGCAGGATGTCGCCGCCCTGGCCGCCTGCGGGCGCGGCACGATCCTTCTCAACATCGCCGCCCGCGCCGACGCCACCCTCATCGCTCTCACTGGCACCAACGGGCGGATCACCCTGTCGCTTCGCGCCGGCCGTCTCGACGGCGAGCAGGTCCTCGGCGCGGTCGGCCGTCCGGAGGGGCCCTCCGGAGCCGGGAGTGAGAGCGGCATTCAGCGCCGTGTCCTCGACGCCGAGGACGCCCTGGGCCTGGACGACGGCCGCCCCCACACCATCGCCGTCACCGTCAACGAGACCGGCACCCACCTCTACGCCGACGGCTACGAGTGCTTCTCCACGACGTTGACCGCCTTCCTCGCCCATATCGGGTTGACCGATGTGCGCATCGACCCCGACGGGATCGCCGCGGTCACCCGCCTGGCCGCCTGGGATGAGCCGCTCAGCGACCGCGCCGTCATGGCCCAGTCCCTGCCCGCCACCCCACTGGTCCAGTTCGCGGCCAGTGAGCTCTCCGCCCGTGACGCCCGCCGTACCGGCGCCCTGGCCACCGGCTCCATCCGGGCGCTGCTGCGCACCCGGGGTCGCGGCCAGGGAGGCACCATCATCGCCGCGAGCGGCCAGGGCGGCACCCTGCACCTCGACATCGACGCGGGAGGTCTGAGCTACCGGGTGCTCCCCGGTGAGGACTCGCCGGAGACCGAGCCCCTCATCGAGGCGCGAGCCCCGGGCCACTGGGACGACGGGACCTGGCACGACGTCGTGGTCACCTCTGGGCGCGGCGCGGTGGAGATCCATGTCGACGGCTACCAGGTGGCCCTCGTCCCCGGCGGTGCCTTCCTGGCCGACATCGCGCCGGTGACGCGCGTCGTCGTGGGCGCCGACCTGGACGGCAGGCGCCTCTTCGGTGAGGCGCAGACAGCCATGATCTACGACGCCGCCCTCACCGACGCCCAGGTCAAGCGCCTGGCCGGGGCCGCCCCGCTGCCCACGCGCGCCCTGTTCGACACCGGCTACCACGGCGCCCGGTCCTACCGGATCCCCTCCCTGCTCACCCTGGACAGTGGCGTCATCCTGGCCGGCGCCGACCAACGCGTCTCCATCCCCAACGACGCCCCCAATGACATCAACCTCGTCATGCGTCGCAGCCTCGACGGTGGGGCCACCTGGGAGGAGATGCGCACCCTGCTCAGCCTCCCGGGCACCGGGGCGCTGGGCGCCAGCCTCATCGACTCCGTCCTGGTCCAGGACCGCTCCACCGGACGCGTCATCTGCCTGGTCGACCAGTTCCCCGGCGGCATCGGCCAGCCCAACGCGGCCGTCGGCACCGGTTTCGATGAGCAGGGGCGTCGCGTGCTCCACAACCGCGCCGGCGAGCTTTTCGCCGTCGAGCCCGACGGCAGCGTCGTCACGCAGACCGGCGAGGCCACCGACTACCGCGTCATCCTCAGTGGCGATGACGCCGCCGGGGTGCGCGCCGGTGACGTGCTCCCTGCGGCGGCCGGGAGGCCGGCAGCATCTACCTCGCCCACGAGCAGGCCCCCGAGGACTGCCTCTTCCAGCACCGCGGCTCCCACCTGCTCATGCTCACCTCCGACGACGACGGCGCCACCTGGTCCGAGCCGATCGACATCACCGCCCAGGTCAAGGCCGACTGGATGTGCTTCCTGGGCACCGGCCCCGGCAACGCCATCCAGCTGACCGCACCGGAGCACGCCGGACGCATCCTCGCACCCGTCTACTACAGCCACGAGGCCGGCGGCACCGCCTACCTGTCCTGCGCCGCCATCTACTCCGACGACGGCGGGACCACCTGGACCCTGGGCGCCTCACCCAATGACGGACGCGAGGTGCTGGGCGCCGTCGTCCACTCCCGGGACCTCACCGACGAGCGGGCCAGCCTCTACGAGTCCGTCCTCGTCGAAGGAGCCGACGGCGCCGTGCACGTGTGGGCCCGCAACCAGCACCCCTCGGGGAGGGGCGCCCACGCCGTCTCCCACGACGGAGGCGTCACCTGGGGGGAGGTCGACTACGGCGAGCAGCTCCCCGAGATCTTCTCCCAGCCCAACGCCATCGCCATCACCGGCCTGGAGGGCGCAGTGGCAGTGGGGGAGGGTGATAGCGCCACGGGGCGGCCGGCCGGGGGATCGTCTTCGCCAACGCCTCCCGGATGCTTCCCTTCCGCGGCTGCGGCGTCCTGCGCCTGAGCGACGACGACGGCGCCACCTGGCCCCACAACCGGGTCATCAACCCGCGCCACTACGTCTACCAGTGCATGGCCCAGCTGCCCAGCGGTGACATCGCCCTGCTGTGGGAACGTGAGTGGCAGGGACTGTTTCTCACCACCGTGCCGCTGGCCTGGCTGACGAGCTCGAGCTCGACCATCAGCTGAGCCCGACCGGTCCCGCCGACCCGGGTGCCCGCGGTGCACGGGGCGGGGAAGAGGTGGGGGAGAATCGCCCCATGACGAGTCCCTCGCCCTCAGCCTCCACTCCCCGGCACAAGCAGGCACCGGGTGCCGCCGCGCCGCGCCCCGCCCCGCACGAGCTGCTGGGACTGACCAGCCCCGCCTACGGCGGCGACTACAACCCCGAGCAGTGGGATGAGGCCACCTTCGCCGAGGACCTCGAGCTCATGGCCGAGGCCGGCGTCAACCTGGTCTCCCTCGGCATCTTCTCCTGGGCGCGCCTCGAGCCGCGCGAGGGCGTCTACGAGCTCGACTGGCTGGTGGAGATCGTCGACCGTCTCCACGGCGCAGGCATCGCCGTCGACCTGGCCACCGCCACCGCCTCCCCGCCCGCCTGGATGGCCACCGACCACCCCGAGTCCCTGCCGATGAACGCCGAAGGCGTGCGCCTGGGCCTGGGCTCACGCCAGCAGTACTGCCCCAGCTCCACCGTCTACCGGGAGCGCTCCGCCGCCCTGGCCGCGGCGCTGGCCGAGCGCCTGGGCGACCACCCGGGCGTCGTCATGTGGCACATCGGCAACGAGTACGGCTGCCACACCGCCGAGTGCTTCTGCCCCGCCTGCGCCCAGGCCTTCCGGGCCTGGCTGGCTGACCGCTACGACGACGTCGAGCGCCTCAACACCGCCTGGGGCACCGACTTCTGGTCCCAGCGCTATGCGAGCCTGGAGCAGGTCGCCCCGCCCGCCGCCATGCCCACCTTCCCCAACCCCGCCCAGATACTGGACTGGAGGCGCTTCAGCGACCACCAGCTGCGCAGCCTCATGGAGGCCGAGGCCCGCATCCTGCGGCAGCGCTCGACCCGGCCGGTGACCACCAACTTCATGGGCGACTTCCCGGCCACCGACTACTGGCGCTGGGCCGAGTCCCTCGACATCATCTCCGACGACTCCTACCCCGACCCCGCCGACCCGGCCGCTGCCCACGAGGTCGCCTGGGCCGGTGACCTCATGCGGGGCCTGGCGGAGGGGCGCCCCTGGATCCTCATGGAGCAGGCGCCCAGCGCCGTTCAGTGGCGCAGGCGCAACTCGCCCAAGCGTCCCGGCCAGTTCCTCCTGTGGTCCCTGGCCCGAGTGGCCCATGGCGCCGACGGCGTCCTGCAGTTCCAGTGGCGTCAGTCCCGTCAGGGCGCTGAGACCTTCCACTCCGGCATGGTCCCCCACGCCGGGCGCGACAGCCGCACCTGGGAGGAGGTGGTGGCCACCGGGCAGGCGCTCACGCGCCTCGGGCTGGTCCTGGGTGAGCCGGTGCGTGCCGAGGCGGCCCTCGTCCTGGACTGGGAGAGCCAATGGGCCCTGAGCACCGCCATCGGCCCGGTCGAGGTCGGCGAGCGCTTCGAGGCGGCCCGCGCCTGGCACCGCAGCCTGTGGGAGGCCGGGATCGCCACCGACATCGTTCCGGTGAGCCGGAGCCTGGAGGGCTATCGCCTCATCATCGTTCCCGCTGTGTTCATTGACCGCCCCGAGCTCGCCGAGCACCTGGAGCGGGCGGTCGCCGCCGGCACCCAGGTCGTCGTGGCCGGCCCCACCGGGGTCGTCGACGCCAACGCGGGAGCCGTCCTGGGCGGCTACCTGGGATCCCTGCGGCCCCTGCTGGGGGTGCGGGTCACCGATCACGCCGCCCTGACCGGTCAGGTCCAGCAGCCCGATCCCCGAGGCGCGCTCGTCAACCGACTCAGCCGCGCCGTCGGGACTCCCGCCGCCGAGACCTGGACGGGACTGGAGGCCGTCAGCGAGCCCCTGCGCCGGGTCCTGGACCGGATGGGAACGCCCACCCCCGATCTGCGCGCCGGCGGCTGGGCCGAGGAGCTCCGTATCGACGAGGCGCCCGAGGAGGCGGCTGAGAACACCCGGGCGGGGCAGGGTCGGCAGTCGGTCGAGGTCGTCGCGGTCTTCGACGGCCGCGGCGGGGGAGCGGATCTGGCCGGGCGGCCCGCCATCACCCGGCGCTCTATGAGCGGGGCAGGAGCCGGCTGGTACGTGGCCGCCGACCTCGACGCCCTCAGCCGGGCCGCCCTGCTGACACTGGTGTGCGCGCACGCCCGGCTGCGACCCGTGGTCGCCGACTGCCCGACGGCGTCGAGGCCCAGCGGCGCGGGGACGTCCTCTTCCTGCTCAACCACTCCGACCGGGCCGCCGAGGTGGCCGGAGTCGTGGGCGCCGACCTGCTGAGCGGCCAGTCCTGCAGCGGCCACGTGATCGTGCCCCCGCGCTCAGCGCTCGTGGTGCACCACCCGCCGAATACCCAGGCCTCCTCTTCGAGCACAACCCTGATATGAGGCAGTAGAGGGATCGAAAGTGCCTGGAGGTGAGCCGTCAGCGGTGGCGCGGCGACACGGGGTTGACGACAAGGTAGTTGCTCAACAGGACATCACACGAAGGTGGCGGCGTCTACACTGTCGCTATGACGATCCCCAACGGCATCCCTGAAGACTCGTCGCAGTACTACACGAACCAGCCGCAGACGACGCATCCCTATGCGTACACCGAAGGGGCGGCGCCATCCGCGCAGCCGGTCGGACGTCAACCCCTCCGCTCTCGCATGAACATGACACCGGAGATCTCCCACAGCATCATGAAGGATGCCGTCATGATGATTCTGGGAGGGCTTGCCGGCATGGGAATCTTCTATGCTGTGACCAGGTCCTTTGATGAGCCATCCGGCTATGCGATCTTCTTCGGCATGGGTGCCGGATTCCCCTTCGGGTGGCGAGCACTGGCGTTCTTAGACCCTATTTATAACGCATTTGGATTCAAGGTGTGGTACAAGGGAGAAGCCCCGACTTTTTTAATGTTGTTAACGCTTGTTCCCTTGCTCCTACATATTGTCAAGTTCGGTTTGGCTGTGATGCTTGGCATTCCCGCGCTAGTGTTCTCGGTTGCCAGGCACTTGTGGCATGTATTCTTGGACTAGTTAACAGGTGTGGCTGGGCTTGTGTGAAGGTCGCTGGTGCGTCAAACGCGGCAGTGAACAGTGTTGGGGTGATGAAGCCCGTAATGATTGTCGAGGGGTGCCGATGGTGGGTGACTCTCGGAGTGTTATCGTTCGGTTGAGGTAATGATATGAGTGAGATTCCTGAAGCCGCTGAGGCTCGTGATCCAGAGACCTCCGCAGACAGGCTGGAGCAGCTGGCGGACCTGTATCCCGAGCTGTACGCCCTCATCGTCATGAACCCCTCGTGCCCCCCGGAGCTGCGCCAGTGGATCATCGAGGACCGGGGCTCCAAGGAGGCGGCGGAGGCATGGAGTCGCCACCAGGCCCGGCAGGCGGCCACCCAGACGATTCCGGTGCAGGCGCACCAGACCCAGCAGATGCCGCCGGTGTCGATGCAGACCCCGCCTCAGGGGTTGCAGCAAGCACCCGTGCGAGCAAACTCCCGCGCCAATTCGACATGTGGGGGGATGGCGCTGGGGTGCCTCGTCATCTCAGTGATCGTCATGGCGCTGATGTACGGTTGCATCCACGCCGTCGATAAGCTCGGATCCTCGCATTCCGGCTCGGAGGCTAGCGCGACGCCGGACAAGGCGAGCCCGGCGCCTGCGGGTTCGATCACCACGGATCTCTTTCAAACCCCCTCGAAGAACATCGTGTGCGAGGTCGTGGATGGTCAGCTGAACTGCTTCATCAATGAGCGTTTCTATGCTGACAACGGCCAGCAGGACTGTGATGACACTCTGTTCGCCCTGAGTGTCGGCACGGCGGACGCTGCGGTGGCGTGCGGACTCATCTTGGATGGGCATGAGGGTGAGAACATGCAAACCCTGGAGTATGGGACGACGAGCGAGAGCTCGGACGGGAACTACGCCTGTTCATCCAGTGAGGACGGAGTGAAGTGCTGGAATCAATGGACAGGAAAAGGATTCTCCTTGAACAGGAACTCATATGAGCTCTTCTGACGGCGAGGATCGGAACGCTGCTGGCGCAGTGAGGGTCGGCTGTACTTCTTTCGTTACTGAGAGGTGCCGAGGATGAGCTTTTCCGTCATTGTCTGAGCCGCCTGCCGATTCTTCCTTGAGTATGCACCAGGGACGTTCACCCGCCGAGGTCGAGTTGTCTTCACCTGGGCCCTCGGCGAAGACAGCTCGGCGCAGCAGGGCGATGTCGGCCAGTATTATACTTACCGTCATCGGATGCTGTTTACTCGGGTGGGGTGTCTACGCACTCCTCACATCGATCCGCGTGTTCGCCATCGTCTTCGATGGCGCGACGCTCGTCAGCTGGAAGGCGGTCGTCGCTGTGATCTCGGGGGCTCTGCTGGCATTCGTCGCCGTCGTCATGGCGATCGTTGCCGTCGTGAGATCCAGGCCGAAGACGCTTGCCGCGATCGTTCTCCTGTGCGGTGTGGTTCTGCCCGCGATCGCGGCGGGCTCCAGCGGTTACGTGGGAGTTGAGGCGCTACGGAGGAATACCTTCATCGAGGCTCGCCACTATGCCGGCGACGTGCGCCCCGAGAGTGTCGACGCAGTCCTTGCCAAAGTGGAGTCAATGGGGATTCCTTTGTCATGGCGCCACGATCTTGTCGAGCTGCTGCGCCAGAGCAGGGAAGGCGTCTCATAGTCGTGCTTAAGATGGTGAGCCGTGTGGCAGGACCGCGAACGTGATGGTGTGGATCTGCTCCGGCGGTGTCCAGCAGACGAGAGGATGATGAACGATCATGGCGCAGATTCCGAAGGTTCCCAGCGCGGGCTCCTGGACGAAACAGCCCTCCGCAGAGGAGGTCAGCAGTGCAGGGGCTTCGCCCTCAGAGGCGGCTGCCACGCTGAGGACGTCCGGCAGCCTCCGATCGAGTGACGCCGATACGAGTAGTGGTGTCGGATTCGGTTCGGGGACCGATGGCTCGATCTGGCGCTCCGAGAGTTCCTCGATCCATGTGACCAAGGCCCCCGAGGGGCTCCTGTACATCGCTTTGGCAGCGGCCGTTGTCTCGATCGCCTTGTCCGCACTATTTGAGTCGGTGGTTGTGGCGGGCATCGGCTGGGTGCTTGCGGTGCTGGTGGGACTGGGGGCCGCTACGGTCTTTGTTGTTCGGAACGCCAAGCGCCAGACGAGTCCGTGGTACCTCTATTCCTCGCGCCCCCAGCTCCTGTACCGACTGTCGGTGCTGCTGTGCTTCCTGGCCATTGTGGCCACATCTGTCAGAATTGCTTTGTTCGTGGGTAGGATGTGAGTGACATATGACCCCGCGTCACAGTTATTGTGAACTGATCCATCGATTGAGGCGGTTGGCCGTCAACGTCCTGGCAGTTCTGGGCGTCACGATCCTCCTGCTCGCAGGGGGTGCGCTGCCCACTGCCCCCCAGGCTCTCGCCGCGCCCCAGAAGGATCAGTCCTCCGGGCCACTCAGCTCATTCGGGGCCTGCCTCTCAGGTAAGGGCGAGGGGTCGTTGGTCCTCCTGATGGACCAGTCGGGCTCACTGAGGCAGTCGGATCCGGAGAAGGCGAGAGTCAAGGCGAGCCAGTATCTTGCGCAGCGTCTCGCGGCCTTCGCCGACTCCTCCAAGGCCACGTTGAAGGTGAGGGTCGCGGGATTCGCCTCCGACTATCACGCGCTGGGCGATTGGGTCACGATCAACTCAGGTTCCCTGGCTGAGGTTGACAAGCAGATCACCGCGGCCGGGGACAATCTCACGGACTACGACACGGACTACTGGACCGCTCTGGAGGGAGCGCGCCAGGACCTGGCGGGACATGACCGCTCAGAGTGCCGGGCGGTGGCCTGGTTCTCGGACGGCGCCTACGACCTCGATGTGCGGGACTCTGAGCAGTCCCAGCAGGATTTCGGCACCACCAAACCCTATGCTCCTGGCTCCGCCTTGACTGACGAGTCGGGCGTGAAGACGGCCGAGTCCGCAGGAAAGCAGGACATCTGCCGCCCGACTGGACTCGCTGACCAACTGCGTTCCTCCCACATCACGGTACTGGGCATTGGACTGAGCAGCGGAGACTCCAACTTCGATTTCATGAAGAGAATCACGCTCGGTGGAGGAGCGAATGCCGCGAAAAACTCAGTCGAGTCATGCGGCAATGTCTCCGATCCTCCAGGTGGATTCTATCCCGTGACGGATATCGACTCGCTGCTCATGGCGTTCGACTCGATGTCCGCTCCGGGGCGCTCGGTCTCCAGCAGCGCGACCAAGATCTGCCAGGGCGACGTGTGCTCCGACGGAGAGACCAGCTTCGTCCTGGACCGTTCACTGCGCAGCGTACATATTCTGGCCTCATCGGATACGCAGGGACTGGAGGCCGACCTCTACGCCCCTGGTTCTCAGACGCCCATCGCGATGACATCGGACTCCAGCGGCCCGCAGAACAAGCAGGGCGTCTCCTACGAGTGGATGACGGGGCGGACGCTACGAATCGACCTTGACTCCGCCAACGCCGCCGCCTGGAACGGGCAGTGGCGTCTGGTCTTCGTGGACAGGCGGTCAGCCTCGGCAGGACATGAGGTTCATGTCAATCTCCACCTCAGCTCGCCGTTGTCAATGGCCTGGAAGAACCTGGGACAGACGACCCTGCGCCAGGGGGGAGGCGGTACCGAACGCCGACCTGAAGCTGGTTGACGGCGTCGGAGGCCCGGAGGTTCCTGCGTCTGATCTCACCGGTCCAGTCTCCCTGAACGTGTCGCTGAAGGATGCGAAGGGAAAAGAGCACACCCTCTTCACGAGCGCCGACCCGGCCTCTCTGTCCACGCCGCAACGGATCACGATTCCCAAGGACGCCGCTCTAGGCAGCGGCACCCTGACCACCAGCCTCACCCTGACAACGGGTGACGCCACCAGTGCCAGCGGCTCACCCGTCAAAGGCACCACGCTCTCGCCATCGCTGGCCTCGACCGCGGTGACTGTCTCGCCGCCGTCGAACTACCCGACCCTGGGCGACCAGATCGACTTCGGTCGCATGGATGGTCAGACCGCGGCCAGCGCCGACCTCAAGGTCACCGGGCCGGGCTGCGTCTGGATCGGGGACGGTCAGACCACGCTCACCGGATCCCCGAAGGAAGCCGGGACCGTCACGCTCTCGGCTCAGGCGTCGTCGAAGGACACGTGCGTCAAGGTCGAGGAGGGGAAGACGGGAACCGTACCGGTCAAGTTGGCGGCTCAGGAGCACGCCAACGGCGCGGTGACAGGAACCGTGACCGTCACAGTGGCTCCGCTGAACAACCAGGGAGAGCCCCAGAGCGTCGCCGTCCCCTTCAAAGCCGATATGCGCCGCCCGCTCAACGTCGGCACCGCATGGACGGCATTCATCATCGCGCTGCTGTGCGGAGTGCTGATCCCGATCGGAGTCCTCTACCTCCTCAAGTACCTCTCGGCAGTGATCCCCCTCGGGCTCTCTGGTCGCGGGCACGACTGTCGTGGACGTGCCCCGTGACGGGACCTCTCCCAGGATCGAGCTGCCCTCCCAACGGATGAGGATGTACTCCCTGCGGGGCCGTACGCGCACCTTTGAGATGGACGGCTACCGCCTGCGCGCCATCATGGGACTGTCGCCTACTGCGGTCCCCCGGGTCGAGCTCGTCGAGCCGGAGGTTCCATCGGTCTCCGGGGCGACTCCCGGATCACGCGGTGGGCGGGCGGTCGTGCCCCTGGGAGTCCGGGGCCAGTGGATCGCGGTTGCCGACCAGCCGTCGCAGTCGGACGACGCGCGGCGGGTGACCCTGATCGTGCTGGCAGCCTCACTGGACGACGCCGTCCTGGCCAAGGTGGTGGACGATGCCCGCGCCCATCTTGCCGCTCGCGTCGACTCGATCCTTCCCGTCGAGCCGGCTGCAGCGTCGACCTCAGCAGCAGAGGGGCGGATCGGGACCCTGCCCACAGCGGGGACGTCGATGGCGGAGGCCGGGGGCGGCTTCGGCTCCCTCAACCCCGGTCGACGACAGTCCTTTCGCCGGCTTCTCGACCAGCTCAGGGACGCCGTCGCCACAGGCGTCCAGCCCTGAGGCAGAGGCAGACGAGCGTCCCTCGTCCAACTCCGATCCTCAGGACCCTCCGGCCGCCCTGCCCACGTTATAGCGTCTAGTCAATGGGGACGCGCCTCGTAGAGAGCGCACCGGAATCATGGTGGTTATCAGTCCGTGACCTGCGGCGATACGGCCACTCATATAATGCCGAAGGCTGGCAGAAAGGAACGATCGAACCATGCACAAGGTCCTCGTCGTCGGATGCGGTGGGTCAGGCGCCAGAACGCTGTCCTACATGCTGGACCAGCTGCACGCGGACCTGGCGGTCCACGGGATCGATGAGGTGCCGGGCTGCTGGCAGTTCCTCAACGTCGACACCCCCTTCAGGAGGAGCAGGGCGAGGCGGTGGCCTCGGTGAGCCGCCAAGGGGCTCCTATGTGGCATGCGGCGTCGCCAACGGTGAGTACCGCGTCGTCGACGAGGCTCTGACTCAGTCGGTTCAACGTAACGGCAGTCAGGGGCTGCGACAGCTGGCCACCTGGATGCCTCGCCGCCCCAAGGACGTCGCCTTCCCCTGTGACAGTGGGTGCCGGACAGTTCCGGGGGATCGGTCGCCTGCTCGTTCTGACGAGGCTGCGTGACATCTCGCAGGCCGTGCAGTCGGCTCTCGCACGCATGGTGAGCCCCAAGGCTCAGGAGCAGGCGGCCCTGGTCTCACAGGCGGTTCCCGGAGCCGGTGCCGCCCCCGACACCACGGCTCCGCCTCTGGTGCTCGTCGTCTCCTCGATGGCTGGAGGGTCTGGGGCGTCCATGACCCTCGATGTGTGTCGCCTCATCGCAGGAGTCAACTCGACGCCGGCGATCGACCCCCAGCTCATCTCGGTGTTCCTCTACACCGCCGAGGCCTTCGCCTCGGTACCGGCACACATGCGCTCGGGCATGCCGGGCAACACCCTGGCCATGCTGGGGGAGATCGTGGCCGCCCAGGCGGGGGCCGACGGCGCCGCGGCCGAGCTCGACCAGCGGCTCTACGAGACGCTCGGACTGACGAATCGGGCGGGGCGGGCCTTCAAGCGAGTCACCCCGATCGGCCTGCGCGCCGGCGGCTCCGGCGCGGTCTTCGGGGACGGCACCACCGAGGGAGTCTTCCGGGGAATGGGGCGCGGCCTGGCGCGCTACATCTCGTCGTCGGCCTTCGACGACTATGTCTCCTACGACATCGCCAACCAGGTCTCCATTCCGGGACGGGACATGACCAGCTGGGGCGTGGATCCCACGGACACGGCGTGGGGCTCCTTCGGCTACGCGTCGCTGAGCACCGGGCGGGACCGGTATGCCGAGTACGCCGCCCAACGCATTGCTCGGCGTTCCGTCGACCACAGCCTGGACGGATTCCGTTTGGTGGGTGACACCACCGGTGACACTCAGCGACTTGCCGACCTGTGGGCGCATCGTCAGGACAGCGAGCTGAGCAGCCTGGGACTTCCCACCTCCTCCGGCTCCCCGGTCCTGGCGGGAAGCTCGGCGGTGGACCAGGCCACGATCGACTGGTTCCTGAGCGATACGGTCTCCTCGACCGTCAACAAGTCCGTCCTGGGGGGCCACGCCAAAGGACGCGGTCAAGGCCGTGCTGGCTCAACGGCCCCAGGCCGAGGGAATGCCGGTGACCGAATGGGCTGACGGGATGAACCGGTGGCTGACCACGTCCAAGGAGTCGGCCTTCATGTCCGAGCTCGAGCGCGCCAGCCTCAACTACGCGCTCAAACGAGTCGAGGAGATGGCTGACCGCCTCGTGGCCACCACCCGGCAGGCGATCGCCGACCTCGGACTTCCCTACGCCCTGTATCTGTTGGGGCGGCTGCGCCAGCCCGGGGGCGTCCTAGACACGCTCATTCCGCGGGTCGCGGCGATGGAGCATCTGGCGCCCCAGCACCCCCTGTCCTTCCCCGACTCCCTCCTGAACCAGCTACGCGGCATGGGCAAGGCCGTTCTGGGCGGAGCAGGGCTCGGGGAAGTGACCGGCAAGCTCGAGTCCGAGCTGCAGCAGTCGGCATTCCACTGGCTCAGCGCGCGAACCGCCGCTCATCTCGCCACAGCGATGCGCGACATGATGACCTCAGCCGTCAAGCCCTTGGAAGACGTCCTGGACGATGCCCGCAAGGTCCTCGTGGACGCGCGGGCGGTCCGCGCCAGCCAGCAGGGCATCGCCGACGTCACCACGGACGTCTACAGCGCATGGCCCCAGGAGCCTCAGCCCGGCCAGGCCGACGGCAGCATCGTGCCGCAGCGGTTCGCCACCGCCCACAACGAGGTCGTCCTCATGCCGGTGGAACAGTATCCCGGACGGTTCGAGGAGCACATCTCCGACGCCGTCGGCGGTGAACGCGACTTCCACCAGGCGTACTCCCGTACTGTCCAGGAGGTCCTCTCCGGGACCTGGGAGCAGGGGGCGGGGGACAAGCCCCCGGAGGATCTGCTCACCGTGACGACCGCGTGGGTCCCCGCAGGCCTCCAGGGCGCCACCGGAAGCGCCCTTCCCACACCGGCCCGGTACGAGCTGCGTCTGCGCCCCTCGGAGGTCCTGGGCCGCGCCCGAGCGTTCGTCGCACGGCGCGGTGAGGCCTTCGAGGTCTTCTGCAGCCAGTCCCTGCGCAGCTTCCTCACCGACGAGACGGTGGGCGAGCACGAGCGGTCTCAGCGGTCGCAGGCCGTTCTCACCGGCCTGAAACGGACACTGGAGATGGCACGGCCCCTGGTGGAGATCAGCACCGAGACCTACCGATCTCTTCACAACGGTGACACGCCCGCGCTGGCATACACCTTCTCGCCCATCCCCCTGCGCAATCAGAGCGTCGCCCAGGACTTCCTCGACTACCTCGACCAGGAGTCGACCATCGATCGTGAGCTGGTGCACGACCGAGTCGACAAGGCCCTGGGGGACGAGGACGTCGCCCGCATTGACGTCTTCGGCTCCCTACCCCGCACCCTGCCCGTGGCCTACTCCGGCCTGCTGCGCTCCGTGCGCGAGTCCTGGGACCGGGCCCACGGCTCGGCGGGAGCCCGGGACGCGTTCTGGCGGTTCCGGCGAGCACGTCCCCTCAGCGGTGGACTGCCCTTCGGTGACGCGGAGCGCCTCACCATGGTGCGTGGCTGGTGGACGGCCACCCTGGCCGGCGGGATCGAACGAGCGCCGTGGGGCGGCCACTCCGACACCCAGCCGGTACGTGTCTGGGACACCGAGGAGCAGGAGTGGGTGGCCTTCCCGCTCCCATGCTCACTCCGCCGTCACGAATGATCACCGCCAACGCCTGGCTGCCCGCGGTGCTGGAATCATCCCTTCTGGCGTATCTGCGCGTGGGCGAGGACGGTCTACAGGCCTTCAGGCCCTGGCGGGTGCTGCGCCGATGGGCTGATGCCTCCGTCAACGAGCCGCAGATCGCCTTCGGGGTGACGACTCCGGTCGACGAGGCCGTATCAACGCTCCTGGGACGGGGACAGGTCGACGGTCTCACTCCGGCCGCCGGAATCGATCAGCTCACGGATCCTGAGCTTCGCCGCGAAAAGCTCTTGAGCTACTGCGACGTGATCCTCGGCGACCTGGAGCAGAACTACCTGCCTGGCCCTGGAAAGGCCGATGAACCCGGGCACTTCACCAACTACCGCAGACGTTCCCTGGTGGAGACGACACCTTTGACCATCGATCTCGCCCAGGACATGCACGACGAGCTCAGTCACGTTCGTGGCGTTGTCGCCTCAGCTCCGCCCGCCTCGGATCTGGGCGCCTCGCCGACATCATTCGGATCCGGAATCGAGTACTGACATGGAATCATCAGGGCCTGCCGAGTCCCGGTCTGTATCGGTCTTCGTTGCTCCGCCGAGCCAACGGCCTGTTCTGTCCGCGCTTGTCGACCTGTCCGCCGCTGGGCTGCTCGCTCCCTTCGCCTGGATCGAGAGCGACGGCGAGCCGGACAAGGCAGCGGACCGCTACGACCCCGTCGCCGTGTGGGTCGATCACGGGCAGGTGACAGTGAGCACCTTCTCCCGGATCGTCAACCGCCATGACCTGGAAACGGTCCGGCTGCTCGTCGTCGTTCCTGTGGGGCATCCCGCTCAGGACGCCCTGCCCGCCAGCGCGGAGCAGTTCTATCAGCTCCTTGGGGTGCCGCAGCATGCGCGCCGGGAGAGCCTGCGCGTTATCGTTCCCTACTCCGCGCAGCCGCTGGCCGCCGAGCTGGGGCGCATCGGTTGGCGCAAGATCATGCTCTCCCCGGAGTCCACATCCGATCCGGCCTACAGCGCCATCCCGTGGTGGACCAGGCCGGAGACGGTACCGGGATCAGCCGCGGTCGGTCTGGCGGTGCAGGCCGGTCTGTGCGGGGCCGTCAATGCGGCGCCGCATGACGGACAGCGTGAAGACGTCTCCTACGACATCAACGTCGTGCGCAGCTTCGTCCGCATCGTTGACGCCCACAGCGTGGAGGACCAGCTGCGCCGTCAGGTCACTGAGGTCGGAGAGAGCTTCCCGCAACCCACCCGCGCCGATACCGGTGTCCGGGTCCCGGCGTACGCGGATCCTGAGGCCAGGGTCGCCGCCGTGGCACAGGCCTGGCAGGAGCGCCACATCCACTCGTTGAGACGTCCTCAGGTGCCGATGCCCGAACGCGCCGGTGTGCGCCGCATGGGGGCCCTCGAGGCGCTCAAGCTCTTCTTCTCCTTCCTGGTCAAGGCGCTCATCGGAGCTCCCGGTGAATGGCTCCGCAGCCGTGTGCGGGCCGCCAAGGCCTCCATCGCCTCCGGAGTGGCGTCGGCGGTCTTCGGTGAAGGATCCGCGGTACAGGTCGTCGTCGGAGGCGTGGACTCCAACGGGCGGACCGTCGGCTGGAACGAGCTGACCGATGCCGCCAAGCGTGCCAGCGACACGTTGCCCGCGGACTTCCCACGGTCGGGTCAACCCGTCCAACGGGATTTCGGGGCCTTGTGGCAGGACCTGGTCTCAGGAACGATCGCCCTGCTGGACGGCTCGGCCCACTCGTCGCTGGGCATCCAGGCCTACGAGGGGTACCTGCCGCGACGTGATGCCATCGCCGCACCTCCCGGCCCGAGGAGTCGCATCGAGATCACCGAGCCACTGGGCGACCTGCCGGCCGGCACCGTGCTCCACTCCTGGGACCAGCTCGAGATCGACCGCGTCCGCACCTATCTGCAGCAGCTCTCCCAGTCCCAGCACTCCCAGGGCCCAGAGGCGGCACGCCAGCTGGCGGAGATAGACCGGTGGCGAGCCGACAACAGCCGTCGCCTTCTGCCGCGCCTGGGCGCCGTTCTCTCCAACTGCTTCACCTCCACCAGGAACGACGTCGCCGCGCTGTCCCACGAGCTCCAGTCGCTTCTCGGGCAGGAGCCCGGCGGGGAGCTGGAGCAGCGCCAGCGCAGGCTGGCCAGGATCCTGCGTCTGTTCCTGCTGGTCCTCGTGATCGTCCTGGCGGTCCTGGTGGTGAGTAAGACCATGGGCCGCATTGGCTGGCTGTACTTCGCGCTCCTTGCGGTCGTGACAGTCATCGGGTGGCTGGCCGTCTCGATATCAACCTTCGTCTCGCAGCAGCGTGAGGTCTTCCGCATCCTGTTCAGGATCGAGGAACGAGACCAACGCATCCCGCTGCTCACCGCGAACCTTCGGCTGGCGGTGGAGGACCTCGCCGCCCAGGGGGCCGCCTACTCACAGTTCAGGCGCTGGGCGACAATCGTCTCGGCCTTCTTGGAGGACCCGCTCGGGGCCCGTGACACAGGACCCGACCGGAGCTCGCAGAAGGTTGCGCTCCCTGATGCCATCCAGCGGGTCGAGGCAGAAGCCTCGCCTGAGCACCTCGCCGACGCCGCTGCCTCCTTGCGCACGAACGTCTTCACCGTGGGCTGGCTCACCCAGGCCTGGGAGACGATGCGGGCCGGTATCGGCGTGGACCTGGACCCTGAGCAGCGCAACCGTCTGGCGACCCGGCAGCTGGTGCTGACGGCGGAGTCCGGTGAGGCGGGAAGCGCCTTGAGCAACTGGGCGCAGGGTCTGCAGACCAAGGGGGTGCGCTCGGCCCAGGCGAGTCAGATCTGGCAGCAGTGTCTGGCGATCCTCTCGGGGGATCAGGGCCCCGACCCCCGGCTCACGGTGATGACACCCTCGGGGGAGCGGCGTCAGGTCTCCGCCTACTGCCACGATCTGACGACCGGGGGCTCACGATCAGTAGTGCTCGATATTCTCGGGCCGGTGGCCCGATCGGGCCCGCAGTCCCTGACAGTGCCCGACCAGTCCTGGCTCAGCCAGTGGAACGACGGGCTGTCTCCCACGATGGTGCTGGTCGAAACCACGAACCCGATTGCGCCGGCTGACTTCATCTACCCGGATCACGACCAGAGCCCGAGCGGCCCGCTCGCCGGGATGGACTACTTCAACGTCGGACGGGACCAGACGGCGCCTCCTGGCAGCGCCGGTTCCTCCTCCAACGGGGCTCCGGGCGATACGCCCGCAGGGCCGGAACCCTTGTCCGGTCCTCTCGAGTACTAGTGGGCAACGGGCCGCACCTGAGCACATCAGCCGTGGCAGCGTCATTGAGCCCGTTGTCTCCCCTCACATACCGATCCTGAGGACACTCAATATGGCTATCAGTTTTCGTGAATTCACGCATGCAATGACGCAATGGATGAACGAGGCACCTGAAGAGGTCAAGCAGCACCTCCGTGCCTCGTCATGGAAGTCCCTCATGCTCACCGGAAAGGATGTGGACGGCGGAACGGTCTTCTCCCCTCAGGAGATCGTTGACCGTGTGCTGGACGGGAACAATGAGCTGACCATGACCGTGGCCTGCCGGTTGCGCTCATGCTCAACAGGAGGTTCGGTCCCAAGGAGGGGGTCAGCGTCCAGCCGGGGGAGCAGGGAGCCGACGCCGGCGAGACTCCGTCCGGGGGCGCCCCCTCACCTGACGTTCCCGTCGCGCAGGAGGACACCCACGAGGAGCCGACGCCGGAGCCGGACCAGGCGCCGCAGGCCCCTTCCGATGAGGAGACGATCGAGTGGATCTTTCCCGCCTACGACTATTCGCGTGAGGATCTCGACCGACCTGAGGAGGGAGGGCGAGTCTCGGTCACCGTCAGTGACGTCGGAGGCAGCCTGCGCTACACCTGGCCCGATGCGAAACAGTCCGAGGTCTATCGGGTGGTCATCTCAGACCTGGAGGACCCCTACAGCCCGGATGACTTCGACGAGGTGGCCGTCACTGAGGGGCTGAATGCACTGGACTCGGCGCCGTGGACAACGGCCGTGCGCTTCGTCACCGTATGGGGATACGAGCGTCTCGGCGACGACGAGAAGTATCTGGGGCAGTGCCGGCGAGTCGCCAGTCGCGTCGTCGTTCACCCCGTGGCGCAGTGGTCCCTGAGCTTCAACTCCGAGTCCCGGTGCGTTGACGCCTCCTGGGAACCTCCGGTGGCTCCCCCCGGGGCCACGGTGAAGGTGCGCACCGCCCGCCTTCCTCTGGAGCAATCGGTCGGGCGCTATCTGCGCGGGAGTGCCTGGCTCAGCTGCGAGATCCCGAACAATGGAGCAGGATTTCAGGACTCTGAGAATCTCGTGGGGGGAAAGCAGTACAACTACGTTGCCGCCGTCGAGGCCCAGATCTCCGGGGAGACCTACACCTCCACGCCGATGCGCCAGCAGATCACTCCCGAGGTGGAACGCGAGAAGATCGTCGACCTGGGCATTGCTGACGACGAAGGGAGCGACCCGGCACGTGGGTCGGCTCTGCGACTCACGTGGACCCAGCTGTCTCAGTCCTCCGTGACGGTCTACCGCACCCAGAGGCCTGTGGACCCGGCGGCATCCGATCGAGCCACGGTTCCCGAGGAGGCACTGGCGAACGCGGGCCTTCCCCAGGACGCGGCCATCACTGCGGCCGCAGGCATCGAGCAGCTCGACACCTCGGCCCGGCAGCTGCGCACGATCTCTGCGGTTCCATGGCCAGACGGGCATGAGTGGGACACCATCTACTTCACCCCGGTGACCTTCCACGGTGACGGGGAAGTGACGATCGGCACGACCGTCCAGCGCAAACGTGCCACCAGCATCGAGAACGTCACGCTGACTCGCCGTCTGAACTGGGATCTGGTGACATTCACCTGGCCGGGCGATGCGACTCTTGTCGAACTGCGCATGACGGCTCTGGACGCTCCGTTCGATGCCTCGGCAGCGCCTTTCATGTCCGTGACCCATGAGGACTACCAGGCTGATGGCGGCTGCGTCATCAAGAACGGCCTGCCCGCTCCCGGCGGGCGCCTCCACCTCAATGCGATCACCTACATGTCCGGCACCCAGATCTCCTCACCGCCCGTGAGCATTGAGGTTCCCTCCTTGTGGACCTACCAGTACTCTCTCAAGTGGCCGGGCGACGTGAAGGTCATGGGCGGTTTCATGCGTCAAGCGGTAGCGCGTTTCGGGCATACCGTCGTGGAGATCACCGTTGAGGCCCTCAGGGGGGTCCCGGAACAGTCAGGGAGCCATCGGACTGGCCCTGCTTCACAACCCTTCGCACCTTCCTCTCCACGCCGCTGACGGGCAGAGAGTCGACGTGTTCCTGGAGCGCCCCACCAAGGACAACCACCCGCAGGCTGAAACGTCTGTCCAGGTGCCGCCTAACGGCCAGCCGCTGTCACTATGGTTCGATCACTCGACATTCCCTGCCGGATACTTCAGGCTGGTTGTCGACTCCTATCCGCTGAGCGCCATTGACGAGAAGGCTCGGCATCTGGCGCTCGAGCACTTCGGTCTGGTCGATCCTTCCCTGTCTGCTCTCATCAAGAAGGGGTGACCCTGGTGGGAGACGACTCTGATCCGAATGTCGGGTTGATGTCGGGATGCGAGCAGCTTCTCTACACCAATGTCGACCATGTCGTTGACGGGGTAGAACGCTCGGGGTGGCAGACGATGACGCAGACTGCCGGCCTGAGTGAGGGCGATGCAAGCACGCTGTACGCGCTGATCGACCCCACCCTCAACCCCGTCACGCCCCTGTCCGGATTCCCCACGGAACAGGAGGTGGCGGCAGCTGATCGACGCCTGGCACAGTTCTGGACGGACGAGGGCCTGGTGCTCGTCCACACCGCTCCGGCGGGGAACGACACAACGGGACGGCCCAACACCATGACCCATGTGGTGCTCGCCAAGCACCACGAACCAGCGCCCGACCTACGAACCATTGACCTGTGGCGATCACCCGGCTGGGTGACTCCCTTCGGGCCCGAGCAGGTGAGGCAGGCGGAGCTGCCCGACCCGGCGTCGCTGCGACCCGGCGCCAGCGTCGACGACGACACGGTGGCCGAGTTCCTCGCCGACGGCTCGCGGAGCCCGGCCCTGGTTGCCATGGCCGACGCTCTCGAGCCGGGGCTGTTCCAGACGATCCGTGCCCAATGGGATGGCGTGCCGTCTGACCAGGCACGCAGGAGGAACACTGTGGTCCTCGCAGTGTCCTCGACCGATGAAGCCGCCCTGTGGATCGGGGCGCTGCTGCGCGCACCTGCGCCCCGGCCACCGGACGGTACCTGAGCTACTCCGTCCTCCAAAGGATCCTGACGCCTTCGGACGTCGAGATGCTCCTACAATCTCGTATCGACGTGGCCTGCGTTCCGAGACAGGACCTGACGAACATGGGGGAGTCTCGACCGGGCCTGGTCGTCATCGACCCGCACGAGAGCGGCGCTGTCGAGCCGGCGCCGACGACGTCGTGGGGACGCCTGGTGGCGTTGATGAGTCAGGACCTGGGTGCGTGGGTCGCCGCCTACGAAGGAATGAAGGACGTCCTCAGCCTCCTGCCCGATCATTCCGATCTCAGCCCGGGGTGGCCGCTGGCCGCGGCCGAGGCCTGCGATCCTGGGCTCCTCGAGCCTCAGCAGGAGGAGACGCCGAGCTCTTCACAGGACGAGGAGGCGCGCGCACAGGATGAGGCGGAGCTCATCGAGGTGGAGCTCGTGTCGTGCTACCCGAGGTCGATGGTCGGTAATGACTACCTCGCAGCTGTGGTGACTGATCGCGTACTCGGCTCAGCGACGCAGAACCCCGCCGCCTGGTATGCGCGCCTGTCTCGGATTCCCCGGTGGGCACCAGTGAGTGGACTCGTCAGTGGGCTCTGCGAACGCTACCTCGATGCCGCGTGCCGCGAGGTCCGGTGGATGACCGACCTCGAACGCCCCGTCTCCGAGCAGGCCAACCGTTGCCTGCGTCAGTGGAGCGGGATGCCGGAGCATCGGTCCACGGTCGATGCGGCACTCGCGCAGGCCAAAGAGCGTGTCGAGGCCGAGCAGCCGGGCACTGCGGGGGGGTCTGCGCGTCTTGGACCGTATGCTCCGAGAGCACGTCAGCGTCTCGACCCGGACATGCGATGTCCTCCTGCAGGGATACGCCGACATGATGCAGCCGGCCGCCTACGGTTCTCGTGAGCAGCGTGAGATTCTTGCTGTGCCTGCGACATCGCTCAGCCGTAGCCTGCTGGCCGACCGGGTGAGCTGGCAGCTCGATAGTGAGGAGCACTCTGGGCGACTGAGGGTCCTGCCCAGTCTCAGTCGTGAGGTCCTGGACTGGTTGAGCCAGGACAACGAGCCCGGGAATCGAGTACAGATCGAAGCGCAGGTCGCTTTGACGCAGCTCGCCGCTGGTGGGAAGGACGCCGGTAGGGCATGCCGCGCGCTGGGGCGCCTGGGGGGACTCTTCAGTCTTCAACCCACGGTGGTCGAGGTGCTGTCGCAGCAGGCGACGCCCGATATGTTGCAGTACCTCCCTCATGGCTGTCAGAACTTCCACGAGATCTTCTCCGAGGTCTTGGCCAGGAGGTATGACTCGGAGAATGCGGATAAGGTGGCCCGGACCTACCTCGACAGTCACGGACTCACTGATCGCTCCCTGACTATCGGCATAAATCACCGTTTCTCCCCATCTGCTGCCATGAGCCTGGTCGTGCTCAGTCGAGGGATGCCTCTGATGAGCCGTCGTAGCGACGTTGAGGTCCCTGCACTATGCTGGCAACGTGCTGAGCGCCTTCTGTGCACTGGCGGCTCACCATCACGACCTCGGCCGCGATCCGGTGCGTCAGGCAATGGTCAAGGCCCTGGCGGTGCTGCTGGCCGGAGTCTGGAGCGGCAAGCGCATTCTTCTTGAGGGCGTCGTCTTGAAAGGGGACGGCCCCGAGGTTCGGTCGGTGAATCAGAAGCTGGAGCAGGTGATGGCGGAGCTTCCCGATATTCTCCAACGGCACCCGGAGTACCTGATCTCCGATGATGACAACGGGCCGGGTGCGCTGATGCAGCCCTTGGTCCGGAACCTCTATTTCAGCAGCGGTGTTCGCATGTCAGAAAGCATGGCGGCCCGCGTTGATGAGCAGGTGAGTCAGCTGAGGCAGGGTGAAATGGAGTCCTCCCGCCTGTTCTCAGGTAAGTATGATGCGGCTTTAGCGACAGCTCGTGCTGTCATCGCTCGCGGCGGGGCAGGGGCGGTCGAGCTGTGGCGACCGATTCTTTATGACCTGTTTCATCAGGATGCCGGGGCCCGCCGCTGGGTCGATAAGACCCTGCTGTCTGCTGCGAGTCGTGGTTCCGGAAGCCGTCGGAGGATACTGAGATGACACTGAGACTGCTGTGGGAAAGGAAAGCCAATGCCTGACATCCTCGCGAGTGGGCAGTGGAGGGAGTTCTCGGTGAGCAACCGGGGTGCTCTGGAGATCGGCCTGGTCGCTCCCGTGCCCGCCACCCTGGAGGTTGTGGGGACCTCGAGCGCTCCGAAGTCTCTCGGGGCTTCGCGCGATGCCGTCGCGTTCCCCGGAAGAGCGGTGTCGGCTGAGCGGCCCGTCATCGTTCGTGCCAACGCGTCATCCCAGGAGGCATTCCCCGGCGACTGCGTCGTCGACCTGTCCTTCGACGCCGCCGGGGGAGAGCACGCCTACCTCATCAGGCGAATCCCGGTGGCGGGCCAGGCCAGCGCCCCGCTCCTCCAGCTCACGCTGGAGGGTGACGCGATTCGTGTCCGTCCAGGTGAGGGAGGTGTGGCGACGCTCGGGCTGGGGGGCTGGTGCGCCAAGCGCCGGCAGGAGTCCGGGGCGTCCTTGATGCCAACGGTCACAGAGGTCATCCTCGACGCCTCCGCATCCATGGCGCAGCACCGGCCCCGCGTGGAGTCGTTCCTGGACTTTGTGGCCGACTTGTACGCAACTCTGGGCATCGCGGCACCTCACGTGCGTTCCCTCAGCGTCGGTGGCTCAGTCGATGCGTCTTCAAGGGGGATGGGCGGGGTCGGCTCAGTGCAGGTGGACCCCGATGCCCGGGGCAGGCGCATCGTCGTCACTGACATTCCCTTGGAGACGGGACGCTGCGAGTGCCTGGTCCTTAGCAGCCCGGAGATCATTCGTGCGCTGGCCCCCCACAGCGGGGCGCCCTACTTCGTGCCCAATGGTGATGCGTGGAACGAGCTCTTGCGGGAGGATGCGGCATTCACCTCGCAGACTCTCGCCACCATGGACCCCCTTCTGGACTGGCTCGCTCAGCCCGCTTCATCTAATGCGTCGATTGGAACGTCATCATGAGTTCTGCGTGCCCCTACTGTTTCACTCCGATCTCTCCGTCCGAGATATTCCTGAGGTGCACCGGTGGGTGTGCTGAGGTCCCGGACCCCCAGGCGTCTGCCTACGCCGGCTATGAGATGAAGCGCACTCCTTTCTATCGGGAGACTCTGAGGCAGGACGTCAAGGTTCTTCCAAGCAAGGTGAAGTGTCGTCGCTGCCAGTCGATGTGCGTGCAGGAGATCTGCGGCGCCTGCCATCGAGACCTTCCACAGGGCTGGCGCGATGCCAACGTGTTCACCATGGCCATCACGGGGGCGCGGGGGGCGGGTAAATCCGTCTACATTGCCGTCATGGTTAAGGTGCTATGTCGATATGCGCAGGAGAGGGCGTGCACGGTGCAGGCGTACACGCGCCGTACTAAGGACGCCTATAACGCCATGTACTCTCAACCGCTGTTTGAAAAGAATGCGGTTATGGATAGCACTCATCCGCTGGGTGTGGGCGTCTCCTTCGAGAGCGATCCTCTGATCTGGGAGGTCTCGGGGGCTCGATCGGGGCGTCTGTATATCGTGATGCGTGATGTCTCGGGCGAGGATATGGAGAACCTCACTGGTCGGCCGCCCGCGTTCAGCTTCCACGATCGAGCCGACCTGGTCATCTTCCTCTTCGACCCGATTCTGCTGGACTCGGTGCGTCAGGTGCTCTCCGGCATCATTCCGGACGTTGATAGGAGGAGACTGGGGGCGCGATCCGGGGAGGTGCTGCCGACGATCATGGGGTTCATGGAGTCCGGTCGGGCGCTCCTGGCCCTGACGGTCTCCAAGTTCGACTCCCTTCACCAGCTGCCCCAGGCGATGAGCCCGATGGCGCCGGCGCTGGCCAATCCGGCGGCACACGTCAACCGGGATGACACCATGATCCTGGCTGGTATGCAGGAGCCTGACGCCGGCAGGGTGCTCATGGAGGACCTCGACTTCCTGGACGCCGAGGTGAGGTCGCTCTTCCAGCTGATCGGAGAGAAGTCGGTGACGCTCCTGGCTGAGCAGGCGAAGGCCAACCGGCAGATCCATGACTATCGGCACTTCGCTGTGTCTGCGGTCGGTGAGTCTCCGCGGCACAACGAGCAGCTCACCGAACGGGGTATCTCTCCGTTCAGGGTCCTCGATCCGGTGCTGTGGGGCATGCACGTCAGGGGCCTGACATTGTGACGCACTCGGCAAGGCCGCCGGCTCCTCGTGTCCGGGGCGCCGGTGGCGTAGCCTCGGGGTCGTAGAGACCCCATCGGTACCTCAGGCAAGGAGCCTCATCGTGTCCCGTCCTCTCTCCCGTGGGCCGCAGTTCGACGACGACGCAGAGGCGGATGCGGCCGTCGACCGTACCGGCCGCATCGATCACATTGATCGCGGGCGGCCCACCGAGCGGATCGACCTTGACCAGCTGGAGGCGCTGCCGGAGGCCACGGAGGCCATCGCCATGCCGCCGGGAGGGGAAGGATGGGGGTACCTGCCGCCGTCGACGTCGACCCCGCAGCTGGCCGCCTCCCCGGACCAGCGCAGCCAGTACACGCAGGTCCTTCAGCCCATGCCCGCGGCGCCGCAGACGATGGCCATGGGAACGCCGCCGGTCTACCCGGCTGAGCCGGTCTACGCCGACCCCGAACCCGCGAGGCGCATGGTCTCCCAGATGCCGGTGCAGGAGACCTGGGGCGAGCCCGAGCCGGAGCCCCCGGTGGCGCTTCCGCGCCCGCCTGAGCGCCGTCGTACCGCCGCCCTGCCGGTGGGGACGATCATGGTGCTCGTGGCCTGCGGGGCCCTGGGGTGGGGGACCTACACGCTGCTGAGCACGCTGCACGTCTTCGAGATCCTCTCGACTCAGAGCTGGACGCCGAACTGGGCCGCCATCGGTGCCGTCGGCGGTGGCGCGGTGCTCGCCTTCGTCGCATTCCTCGTGTCCTGCTCGGCCCTGGCCAGGGCCAAGCCGAAGGGTCCTGCCGCCCTGCTGGTCCTGGCGGCACTGTTCCTGCCCCTGGTGGCCACAGGAGCGGGTATCTACTACGGGGCGGGCGTGCTCAAGACGCATACCCTGGCCGAGGCGGAGAGCTTCTCCGGTCAGCTCAAGATCGGCAATGTCGACCAGGCGCTCAAGGCCCTGCAGTCCGGGGTCTCCTTCCCGGGACGGGACGACCTCATCAGCATCCTCAACACGGTCAAGGACAAGGCCGCCGAGCAGGGTGTGGCCCCGTCAGACACGGACTCGCAGGGGACCGACCAGTCCGGGGACCAGCAGGACGGCTCCCAGGACGGTGGCGGTCAGGAAGGCGGCGACGGCCAGCAGGGTGAGGGAGACTCGGCCGGCGGCCAGGGCTAGGGCTCAGGTGCGGTAGGACGTTGGGCGTACCGAGGACGGGCATGCCCGTGCTCATTCGCGGACGGTGCGGATCGCATATCAAGATCGGGTCACGAAACTGGTGCACGGCCGGTTTCTATGAGGTAAAACTGCCGTGTTTGATTCCCTATCGAAGGCAGACCTGTGTCCAACAGCAGTTTTCCTCCCGACCCTTCGTATGGCACTGGTGAGGCTCCAGTCCCTGCGCCCCCGATGACGTCGGGGCCGGAGACCGGCAGCTTCCCTGCTGTGCCCGTGCCGCCTCCGCCGAGTGCCCCCGTGCCCGAGGCGTACAGCGCGACCGAGGTCCCTGTGCCCCCGGTCGCCGCAGGCACCGCTCCTGCAGCGCCGGCGCCACAGGCTCAAGGCGGATTCGTGCAGCCCGGGCAGGCCGCTCAGCCTTCGCCCCTGGCGCAGACCTTCACCGCCTGGTTCCGCGGCCCGGGCCTGACCTCCACGGCCCTGAGCCTGGCGATCGTGCTCGGATCTGCAGCCATCAGCGCGATTCTCACGTTGGTGGCCATGTCGACCATGGACTCGACGAAGATGTTCCCGACGACTTTCTCCACGCTGCCGCTGCTCATGGGCTGGAGCCTGGGCGGGCAGTTTGTCATGTCAGGGTCGAACTCTTACGAGACCGTCACCCTGACCTTCACGCTGCTGCCCATGGGGGCGCTGACCGCCGCCGGCATCGGGGTCTTCTGGCTGGCGCGCCGCCGGGCCGCGGTTGACGGGTCGGCAGCCCCGCTGGTCCCGACCCTGGCGCGGGCCGGAGCCGAGGCTCTGGCTGTGGCCCTGGTGGCCTGCTTGGTGACGGCACCGTTCTCCATGACCGCCACGATGATGGGGCTGAAGGTCATGACGGTCTCCTCCTCCGCGCTGATGACGATCCTGTTGGTGACTGTGGTGGTCTTCGTGGCGCTGGTGGTGGCTCGCAGCGGCGGGTCGCTGCTCGAGCGCCTGCCGAGCCCGGTGGTGCAGATCAGCCGTGAGCTGGGCGCCTTGAGCACCGCACTGGGCGTGGTCCTGGGGATCTTCATCATCGTCGCCTACATCGCTGCGGTACTGATCCAGGGGTCGGGTTTCGCCTCGATTCTTCTGTTGCCGGTGCTCCTGCCGAACCTGGTGCTGCTTGCCCTGGGCATGGGATCCCTGGGAGGTATCACCCTGGACAAGAGTGAGGCCGCAGCGGCCCTGGCCTACTTCCTGCCGTCCTTGGGCGGTAAGGACGGCGGCGACGCCTACGCCTGGACCTGGTTCGGCAGCTGGTCGATCCTGCTGTTCGCGGCCATGATCGTGGCCATCGTGGCGGCGGCGCTGCGCGTGGGTGTCAGGCGTTCCCGCACGGGGCGGACCGAGTGGCAGCGCGTCTGGCAGCTTCCGCTCGTGTCGCTGGCCCTGGGGGCGATCGTCTTCTACGGGCTGCTTCCGTTGCGTTTCTCAGGCGCTGACACCCCGATGCGTTCCTCGGGCGGTGGATCCGGCCACTACATGTCTGTGAGCCTGCAGCCCAACGCCCTGACCTTCCTCCTGGTTGGGGTCGTCGCGGCGATCATCTCGGTGCTGGCGGAGATGCTCCCCCTATGGGCCTACTCCTCCTTCCCGGCAGTGCTGCAGCTGGCCGGTGGGAAGAAGGCTAGTGCGGCCTGGCGTGCGGGCACCTCCGGCGTGGCTCCGACGTCGTCGGCCCAGCAGTGGGCGTACAGCACCGACCCGGCCACCGGGGCCAGCATTGCCACGGACCCGGCCACCGGTGCCGTTTCTCCATGGACCCGGCGACCGGCCAGTGGGTGGAGACCACGCCGGCCTCACAGGCCCCGGCTCCCGGCTTCGGCGGTGCGGCCGCAGGTGCGCCTGCTTCGGGCCAGCTGCCCGAGCCCGCCCCGATGAGTGCGGCCTCGCGCAAGAAGGTCATTCTGGGACTATCTGCCTTCGGAGTCGTGGTGGCACTGGTGGTGGCCGGCGTCGTCGCGCTCAACGTCGTCAACGGCATGCGTGGCCCTGACAAGGCGGTCGAGAGCTACCTGACGCTCCTGTCGGAGGGGAAGGCCGCTGAGGCCACCAAGATGGTGGACCCCGGTGTCCCCAACGACCAGCGCAAGCTGTTGACCGACGACGCCCTCAAGGCCGCCAAGGCGAGGATCAAGGTCACCAAGATCGAGGAGCCCACCATCACTGGTGACACCGCCACGATCAAGGCTCACCTGTCCTGGATGGGAAGGCTTTCAAGTACGACTTCACCGCCTCGAAGACGTCGGGCTCTTTCGGGCTGGACAGCTGGAAGGTGGATAAGCCCCTCGTGGTCTCCGCGGACTTCAGCTCCTCCGCGCTTCCGGGGCTGAAGGTCGCAGGGGTTGCCATCGACATGGCCAAGGATAAAGACGGGTTGAGTGGGTATCGCTCGACCCAGGTCGCCTACCCCGGTGTCTACCCGGTGGCGGCGCCGGACTCTGTCAGCAAGTACCTCACTGCCAAGGAGACGTCCTTCACGCTGATTCCTACGCGTGAGGGTGCGAGCGCGGAGGCGGAGTCGGTGGGCACCCAGACGGTGAATGCCACTCCCACTGACGAGCTCAAGACCAAGGCGTTGGCGAAGGTCAAGGAGCAGACGAAGACCTGCGCGACCGTCCCGACGAACTCGGACAAGCCCTGCCCCTTCCAGCTCACCACGGACATGACCTCGTTGTCGGTGGAGAAGGACGCCACGAAGGTGGAGTTCTCCAAGGACATCAGCAATGACCTGTCCTTCACCTCCGACGAGATCAGCATCTCCGGGTCTCCCAAGCCAACGACCTTCGACAAGAACCCCAGCCCCCGCAAGGCGAAGTTCACCTTCTCCGGGAAGGTGGAGCTGCCGGAGGGCGGCGGCGATCCCACCATCACCATCGAGTCCAGCAGCAGCGTCTTCTAGGGCCACTGGCCGGTGCCGGCCGCTGGGTCGGCACCAGCCAGCAGGATGCGTTCGCGGCGCGTCGTCTCAGGCGGTCACCTTCAGGGTGGAGCCGCCCGAGGCGACGCGCCGCACTGCGATGCGCTCGGCGATCTGGTCGCGCAGCTCGGCCACGTGGGAGACGATGCCGACGGTGCGCCCACCGGCGCGCAGGTGGTCGATCTGGGCCATGACCGCCTGGAGAGTGTCGGCGTCCAGGGTGCCGAAGCCCTCGTCGATGAAGAGGGTCTCCAGGCTCACGCCCCCGGACTCGGCCGAGACGACGTCGGCCAGGGCGAGGGCCAGTGATAGGGAGACGTAGAAGGTCTCCCCGCCCGAGAGGGTCCGGGGGTCGCGGGTGCGCTCGTCTCCGAGGTGGTCGACGACGGCCAGCCCGAGTCCTTTGCGGCGCCGGCGTTGGCTGGTCTCCTCGGCGACCCGGATGAGCTCGTAGCGCCCGGAGGACATCTGGGACAGGCGCTCGTTGGCGAAGACGAGGACCTCCTCGAAGCGGGCCTGCAGCACCCAGGTGGCCAGGGGCGTGCCGGCCTCGTTCTCCCCGCGGGCGAGGTTCGCCACCCGGATGAGGTCGGCGCTGGAGCCGGCCGCCTCCTCATAGGCGGTGGCCGCCTGCTCGACGCCGTAGACGGCCCGGCGCAGGTGCTCGTGGGACTCGGCGGTGCGCGCCTGAACGGAGGCGGCCTGCCTGGCGGCGGCGTCCGCCTGGGCGAGCTCGGCGGTGGCGGCCTCGAGGCGGTCTTCCTCCTGGCCGCTCAGGGCGGCGATCTGTGGGTCCTCCAGGCCCAGGCGGACCCGCTCGTGGGCGGTGGCGGCGGCGCGCACGCTGGCCGCCAGGGCCTCGATGGCGCCGCGTTCCATGAGTGCCGCCGTTGCCTGGGCCACACTGGTGAAGCCCTCCTCTGTCAGCGCGGAGGCCAGGTCGGCCAGGGCGCTGCGGGCCTGGGCCAGGGCGGTGCGGGCTGTGTCGACGTCCTGGGAGGCGTCCTCGGCCTCCTTGGCCCGCACGAGGAGGGCGGCGGCGCGGGTGGTGACGCTCGGCCAGGTCCCGCGCGCCGCCAGGCAGCGCTGCTGGTCCTGGGCGAGGGCCTCGCGCTCGGCCTCCAGGCGGCTGCGGGCGGACTCCTGGGCGGAGCGGGCGGCATCGAGTGCGGCGCGCTCCTGCTCGGTGCCGGCATCGAAGGCGTCGAGCCGCTCGACCAGCTCTTCGACGCCGTCGGCTGCGGCCCGTGCCGTGGCCAGGGCGGTGGCGGCCGCCTCCAGTGCCTCCTTGGCGGCGGGGGCATCCATGCCGTCACTGCCGCGCTGGGCCTCCTGGAGCCGGGTGGCACAGGTGTCGCGCTCCCGGAGGGCACCGGTGAGTGCCTCGTCGGCCTGCTTCTGGCGTTCCTCGGCCGCCTCGACCTGCTGCCGGGTGGCGCCATCGGTGCCGGCGGAGGCGGGGGAGGGTGCGTGGTCGAGCCGCACACGGGGCAGGGCTCGCCCTCGGTGAGCTCACCGGCGAGCGCCCCGGCGGTCCCGGAGATCCAGGCCAGACGGGTGGCACGAACCTGTTCGGTCGCCTCCCGCGCGAGCGCCGCTGCCTGAGCGCAGGCATCGTCCCGCTGGGCGAGCTGGGCGCTGAGCTGCCCGACGGCCAGGGCCGCCCGGTGGCGCTCCTCGGCCCGGGCCCGGCGGTCCTGAAGGCCGTCGAGGCGCTCGTGGGCCGCGCGCGCCGCCTCCAGCGTCTCCACCAGGGCGGTGCGCTGCGCGGGGCGCTCGGCGAGCTTCTCCGCGCGCTGCTCCAGCTGGCCGGCGGCCCGCTGCAGCTCCGCCTCCCGCTGCTGTAAGGCGCTCTCGCGCTCAGGGAGGCCGGCCTCCAGGTCCACGAGGGTCTCGACTGCCCGTGCTCGCGACGGCAGTGGTGCGCCAGGTCGTCAAGGCCGCGGGGGCTCAGGGCCTCAGCGCGGTCCGACTCCGATTCGCCGGCCGCTATAGGGGGCTCTGCCGCGTCCGAGTTCTGTGGGGCCGTGTCCACTTCGGCATCGCCGGCCCTCGCCTCGCTGGGTTCATCCTCAAGGGCGGCGAGCTGGCGCTGCGCCTCACGGACCAGGGGCTCGACGAGGGCGGCGGGCGTCACCGCGGCACCATGACTGTGGGTGTTGCTGCCGGTGGCCTCCTCCGTGCTGCCGGCACTGGTGACTCCGGCCTGTTCGGCCAGGTGGGCCAGGCCGCTCTGGTCGGCACGGGAGGCCAGTGCAGCGACGGCCTGCTGGGCGCGGCGGTGGGCGGCCTGCTCGGCGACCAGGTAGGGCCGCACCCGGGAGGCTCGTTCGGCGGCCTGGAGACGCCGGGCGTCGTCGGCCTCCTGCTCGGCGCGCTCGGCCAGCCGCTCCTTCTCCTCGATCAGTGCCCGGCGTCGCTCGAGGAGGTCGTGGAGGCTCTGGGCCTCCTCACGAGCCGACTGCGCCCGAGTGAGGGCCGTCCCTGCCGCCTCAGAGCGAGCGTCGGCCGATGCGACCCGGTTGTGGGAGGCCTCCAGAACCTCAGCCCCGATGCGGCGAAGAGCCACCAGGTCCGGGGCGGCTCCGGCCATCGCCGCCTCCAAGGCTTGGGCTGGTGCCGGGGCGGGGGCCTCGGTGAGGAGGGGGTGCCGTCCCAGGGAGGCGACCTGCCCTCGCAGGTCGGCTACGGCCTGCTCGACCCGCCGGGCCCCGTCCCGGGAGGCCTGGATGAGGGCGTCCTGGATGGCGTCGTAGATGCCGGTGCCGAAGACGTCCTTGAGGAGGTGCTGTCGCTCGGAGGAGTCGGCGCGCAGGAACCGGGCGAACTTGCCCTGCGGCAGGACGACCGTCTGCGTGAACTGCTCCCGGCTTAAGCCCACGGCGCGCGCGATCTCCGCGTCGGCGTCGCCCACGCGGGTGACGGGCTCGTCGAGCGGCTCCCCGCCGACCTCGGCCAGGTGCCAGAGCTTGACGGTGCCGTTCTGGGTGGTGGTGCCCTGGCCGCGCCGCTTGGCCCGCTCGTAGGTGGGGGTGCGGCGCACCCGGTAGACGCCGGCGCCGGTGGAGAAGACGAGCTCGATGACGCTCTCGGTGTGTGGGCCCACGAGGGTGGAGCGGATGCGTTCCTTGGAGGAGTCGGCCGAGTCGGCCACGTCCCCGTAGAGGGCGAAGACGATCGCGTCGATGATGGTGGTCTTGCCCGATCCGGTGGGGCCGGTGAGCAGGAAGCGGCCGGAGGCACCCACCGCGTCGAAGTCGATGTGCTCCCGCCCCGCGTAGGGGCCGATGCCGGTCATGGTCAGGGAGTGGATCCTCATCGCTCACTCCTCGCGCCGGCCAGGGCGGACTCATACGCGCTGCGCAGGACGCCGCGCTCGGAGGGCTCGGGGGCGCGCCCGCAGACGTCGTCGAAGAAGTCCTCGGTGATGCGCAGCGGGTCGGCCGCGGCGGTGACGGCGATGCGCTCGCGGGCGGCGTGAGCGGGGGCCTCGTGCTGGAAGGCCAGGAGGCTGGGGAAGCGTTCCTTGAGGGTGGCCAGGGCGCCGGGTGGCCGCTCGCCGTGGAGGATGACGCGTACCCAGGCGCCGGTGGCGTCGTCGAAGGCGGGGGAGAGGAGCTCGGGCATGGTGCCGGTCAGGGTGCGCACTTGGTGCAGCACCGGGGTGGGGATGCGCTCCAGACCGGTGACGCCGTCGGTGCCCAGGTCAAGCAGGACGGAGGACTTGGTGGCGGAGTTGCGGGCGCCTTCGGCTTCGTCGAAGGAGAAGGGCAGGGGCGAGCCGGAGTAGACCAGGTGCGGGCCGGTGGGCCGGGTGAGCTCCTGGGGCCGGTGGAGGTGGCCGAGAGCTACGTAGTCCAGGCCGCCGCTGCGCTCGGCCAGGGGTGAGCCGCCCAGGGTGGTGAAGACGCCGGAGGGCACGGAGTCGACGCCGCCGACGCGGATGTCCCGCTCGGACTCGCTCGCCTCGCCGCCGACGACGAAGGCGTGGGCCATGAGCAGGCTCGGTAGGCGCCGGCTGCGGCTGGCGCGCAGGCGGTCCAGGTCTGCGGCCACGAGGCGCAGGGCGGCGGAGACGACGGCCTCGTGGGAACGGGGCAGGCGCGGGCGCTCCGGCGGGCCGGGCTGCGGGGCGGTGCCCTCGCTCTCGGCCAAGTCCTCTCCGGCTGTGTGCTTCGCGGGGTCTCCTCGCCGAGGCGTTCGGCGAGGAGGGCGGGAGGATCTCTCGGGCGGCGTCGGGGTCGAGGTAGGGCAGGGCGTGGACGATGGCGGCCTCGTTGCCGTCGGCGTCGGGCAGGATGATGCCGCGGTCGAGGCCGGCGGTGCGGGCCCGGATGATGAGGCCCTCGCGCATGAGGTCGGCGGCGAAGCCGAGGCGGCGGGCGGAGTCGTGGTTGCCGGGGGTGAGGACCACCCGGGTGCGCTCGGTCAGGCGGCGCAGCGTCTCATCGAGGAGGGCGACGGCGTCATTGGGCGGGATGGCGCGGTCGTAGACGTCCCCGGCGACGAGGACGGCATCGACCGACTCGGTGGTGACGAGCTCGACGAGGTGGTCGGCGAAGGCGGCGTGCGCGTCATCGAGCACGCGCCCGTGGAAGGTGCGCCCCAGGTGCCAGTCGGAGGTGTGGAGAATCCGCATGCCGACACTGTCTCACAGCCCACCGACATCAATGACGGCACCCTGTGGCGGTCAGTCGCCGGTCATCTGGTCCGGGTTGTCCTCGGTACGGTCCTGCTCATCTTTCTCTGAACCCGGCGGCGTCTCAAACAGTGCCTCCGCCTCTTCAGCTCGACCTGCGGCGCGATAGGCGACGGCGAGGTTGTTGCGTGAGGTGAGGGTGTCGGGGTGGTGGGGGCCCAGGATACGGGTGCTGTCCTCGAGGGTCTGCTCGTACAGGGTGATGGCCTCATCGAGCCTGTCTGCTGTCTGGTAGGCGACGGCGAGGTTGTTGCGTGTGATGAGGGTTCTGGGGTGGTGGGGGCCCAGGATACGGATGCGATCGGTGAGGGTCTGCTCGAACAACGGGATGGCCTCGTCGAGTCTGCCTGCGTCCTGGTAGGCGCTGGCGAGGTTGTTTCGTGCCTGGAGGGTGTGGGGGTGGTGGGGTCCCAGGATGCGGGTGCGATCGGTGAGGGTCTGCTCGTACAGGGTGATGGCTTCGTCGAGTCTGCCTGCGTCCTGGTAGGCGCTGGCGAGGTTGTTGCGTGAGGCCAGGGTGTGGGGGTGGTCGGGGCCCAGGAGGCCTTCGAGGTCCTTGAGGTTCTGCTCGTACAGGGTGATGGCTTCATTGAGTCTGCCTGCGTCCTGGTAGGCGCTGGCGAGGTTGTTGCGTGAGGTGAGGGTGTAGGGGTGGTCGGGGCCCAGGAGGCCTTCGAGGTCCTTGAGGTTCTGCTCGTACAGGGTGATGGCCTCGGTGAGTCTGCCTGCGTCCTGGTAGGCGTAGGCGAGGTTGAGACGTAAGGTGAGGGTGTCGGGGTGGTCAGGCCCCAGGATGCGGGTGCGGTCTTCGAGGGTCTGCTCGTACAGGGTGATGGCCTCAGTGAGCCTCCCTGCGTCCTGGTAGGCGTAGGCGAGGTTGTTGCGTGAGGTGAGGGTGTAGGGGTGGTCAGGGGTCCAGGAGGCCTTCGAGGTCCTTGAGGTTCTGCTCGTACAGGGTGATGGCCTCATCGAGCCTGCCCGCATCCCGGTAGGCGCCGGCGAGGCTGTTGCGTGAGGTGAGGGTGTCGGGGTGGTGGGGTCCCAGGATGCGGGTGCTGTCCTCGAGGGTCTGCTCGTGCAGGGCGATGGCCTCATCGAGCCT